>RCUQ01000066.1_pt1 | contig 133747 bp, 113 predicted proteins | sample 2166351 | NCBI WGS metagenome assembly RCUQ01 (sample SAMN09932597, study PRJNA488358) | compost metagenome | feature: garden; material: soil; isolation source: compost soil in acetonitrile-enriched culture | place: Germany: Experimental Botanical Garden Goettingen | collected 2016-01-27
AGGCTCATAACCTGAAGGCCGCAGGTTCAAATCCTGCCCCCGCAACCAAATCAAAAATGCCGCCCTCAAGGCGGCTTTTTTGTTTTGGTAAACGGGTCGAGGATTTAACCCCTAATCAGGGGCCCACAAGGATCCGTAGCCGACGATCGGGGACAAAAAACCTCAAAGCCTGCCACAGCAACAAATCCTACGCTACGCTATCGCACACCAGCCAAAAAACACGATATACCGCGCCAGAGCACTGCGATAAGTGGCGCTAAATCTCGATCCAAAACACAATTTGGCCGCCTCCGCCCCCGTGTCCCAGACGCTCGAATCAATGTGCGCTACAATGGGAAGGCGCAGGGGCGAAAGATTACTCAATTTACAGACCTGATGATTTTCATCTCAGGTATTCTTGGCTCCGTCCTGGCAAAGAACGGCAAAGTGGTTTGGGATCTGTCGGGCTCTACAAAGGCGCCAGGCTTCCGGAATTGCAATTTGATGCTCTAGGCTCGCTGGACGCCGATATAGGCGACGGAATCATGGCTGTTGGCGTCTGCGGGACAAGCTGATTGCTGACCCTCTGCCACTCGGATGGGACGTCGAGCCGGCATGGAGCACGCTTTCAATATGGCGGCAACCCTCGCAGATAGCTCTGGCCTTGGTCTCAAAATCGTTGGGCAGTTCATGACCGCTGTGGCAATTTCTCTGGGCTCTCCGTTCTGGTTTCAGGCGTTGTAAAAAATGGTCGACCTGAGGGGCCTGGGCGCCGGCGGGACAGAGTGAGCACAAACAACAGTTGATAAGAATAGCCATGAACCAGGCATGCCAAGGAAGGCTTGCGAAGCGGCAGGCAGACCGCGGCCGCGCGAAACGAGGGACTGCATGGACCGAAGCGGGAAAGCGCCCGTGCAACGCTTGCAAGGAAGAGAGGCCGATACAGGATCTAGGGACGGCGTTACCGCAAAGAACGTGATCAGGATTGGTCCTGGTCCTTGATTTAGCTTCTCTTCAAAGACGGGTCGTGAGTTCAGATCCCTTCACATCAGACTGATTTTGCTACACTCATGCGTCATTGAGCTCCGAGCTCGCCGTGGGATCAACCTGTTTTGACGGACCCTAAATCACGTGTCGACAAATTCACAGCGTCTGACCGTTGTCCAGTCTGATGATTTGCCCCGTCATTGATTTTGATGAAAGGATCATGAAAGCGCTGTCCGCGATCTCTTCCGGCGTCGAGATCCTTCCAAGCGCCACTCTTCCAGCGAGATGCCGCATCTTCTCTTCGTTTCCTGCCCACCAGCGCGTGGCGACAGCTCCGGGCGCGATGGCGTTGACCCGGACTTTGGGTGCAAGGGCTCGCGCCAATGATCGAGTCAGTCCGTGAGTGGCTGCTTTCGAGACTGCATAGGGTAGCGAGGAGCCGTACCCAGTTTCCCCCGCAATGCTCCCGGTATTCAGTATCGATCCATCTTTGCTCTGCGACAAATATGGTGCGGCGGCTCGTGAAAGATTGAAAACGCTTTTGACATTGGTGGCGAAAAGCTCATCCCACATTGTGTCTTCGATCCGATCGAGTTCCTCAAATGGAAGCTGACGTGTGGCACCGGCGTTGTTGATCAACCAGCCCAGTGCACCAAACTTCTTGATGACATCCCTCAAGGCTCGCTCGACCTGATCCTGCTCCGCGAGATTTGCCCTTATTGGTTCGCATCTACCGCCAAGTTTTTCGATCCGATCAGCAGTTTCGAACGCTTCCTTTTCGCTCTTGGAATAAATGATGGCGACACGAAAGTTATCTCGTGCGAGGCGAACTGAAATCGCTTGCCCTATGCCAGTGCCGCCACCGGTGACCAATGCCACTTTCTCCATACCTGATCCCATGTCGATCGCCTTTTGTTTCACTCTCGCCACGCTAGGCCATATTTAGTGTCTTGAAAAACGGGATTAATGGGACTTATGACCCACAATTTCGGGAGAATCGTAATGGCAAGAACGTTGGATCTGGGGATATTGAGAGGCTTTGTGTCCGCGATAGACCATGGCAGCCTCGTGAAGGCCGCGGACACGTTGGGACGATCGACATCGGCCATGAGCGCCCAAATACAGCGCTTGGAGTATAGTATCGGAACGCCAGTCTTTCGAAAGGATGGTCGAAGATTGGTAGCCACCGAGGCAGGCCTTGTCATGGCATCATATGCCCGGAGACTTCTTGCGTTGAACGACGAGGCTTTAGTCGCGACATATCAGATGCAGCGCGAGGGCCACTGTCGCCTTGGCATTCAACAGGACTTTTGCGATTTGCTGCTTTCCCAGGCTTTGGGCCAATTTTCGAGATCCCATCCGAATGTCCAGATAGAACTATTGGTCTCGTCAAATTCCGAGCTGGCCGCAAGAATCGCGAACAAGACCTTGGATCTTGTCATCGGCTGGGACACCGGTCAGATCGAAGCAGAACGGCATTGGAGTATCGACCTTCCTATGTGCTGGATCGGATCGGCGCGTTCCCACGCGGATCTGGAGCACCCGCTCCCGCTCATAGCCCTTGGGGAAGAGTGCTACTTTCGAACGGCGTCCATCAAGGCTCTCGATCAAGCCAACATATCGTGGCGCATTGCGATGACCAGTGCGAGCCTTTCGGGAATTTGGGCTGGGGTTCACGCCGGTATCGGGCTTACAGCTCGTACGATGCTGGGACTTCCGAAGGAATGCTGCAGGGTCGACAGTTTGGCTGAGCCGAACACATTACCACCACTTCCGAAGATAGCTGTTTCGGCCTTCATGACAGCTTACGAAAGTCACTCGACCGCAGCTTTCCTGTCCGGGTTGTTTCGTGAAGCAATCGGCAGCGCTGCAACCAGATAAATCGCGGGGGGCATCGGTGCTAAATGGCTTGAGAGCAGCCGGAAGGCAACGCTTCGACGCTTCAAAGTTGCTGATTCACTTTGCATTACGCCCCGGCCAGGAGTTGATCTATCTGGTCTAGCGTACCCGCCTCGCCAAATCTCCAAGCCTTATCGAGAAGTGACGCTGCCCTACCCGCGCCGAGAACCGGCTCCACGAGGCTGTTGAATTTTTCTGTGAGCCCCGTATCGCTGACTGGGTTTTCGGGATGGCCGAGAATGATCAGCGTTTCCGCATGTAGCGTCTCGCCTTCCGAAAGCGTCACCTCAATGAATGCTGAGGCGGGAGACTGCCCATCGACAGGAACAAGAGTGACCTTCGGTACGATGTCGGTCACGTTTTTGTCTGCGAAGACCTTTTCGGAAAAATCGGACCATGCGAGGCGATAGCCATTGAGCGCCATTGCGATGCAGAAGGGGACGCTGAACTTGGCTTCAAGTGGCGTCGTAGGATTAAGATTGCCAGCCGTCACGAACGCTCCTGGGTGTATGCGTGCGGTGACTTTCTCGATCTGGCGTCCGGCGATTTTGCCGGCCAGCTGTTGCGCAGTCTGTGATGAGGCATGTGTGGCACGGCAACTCGCAAACAGCTTGTAGCCGTTGCGGAGGAGCTCATATCGTTCTTCGAAATCAAGCGGCGGTACCTCGACACTGCGATCCTGAATGAAAGCATCGAGCCATCCGCTTTCCGTTTCGAAAAGCCGAGGCGATCCGATGTAGCCATCTTGGGCCAGATCCGCAGCAAGGATGCCGTCCATGGCAGCCTTGCCGGCGTGAAACGGTTTGCCATGCGTTCCGAAGGAACCGACGAGGCCCCCCGCTGTCGTCGCGGTATTACTCAGCGCATTGAGTGCCCTTTGCCCATCAAGTCCATAGAGCGTCGATGCAACGGCAGCCGCGCCCATGCGGCCGACGACCGAAGTAGGATGGAACCCTTTGCGTTGCAGGCTGCGGCCGACGCCGGGGACGCCGCCGCCGCCAAGCCGCGCCATGACTTCGAAACCTGCGATGAATGCATTGAGGGCAAGGGCGTCGGATGCGCCAATCTCCTGTGCCACCGCAATTGCGGTGGACCAGCACGGACCTCCAGGATGGCCGGCGCCTAGATAATGCACGTCGTCATAATCCATTGCGTGGGTGGCGGTCGCGTTGATGAGGGCGGCAAGCGCTGGCGTTGTCGTGCCGCCAAGCACGATGCGCGATTTGCCTGATGCGTGCCAGCGCTCGGCTGTCCGGCGAACCGGCATGACTGTCTCGTCGAAGGCTGCAACAATCGTCACGCCGAGAAAGTCGACAAGAGCACGCCGAGCCTCATGCACGACCTCCGTCGGATAGGTGCGATCCGGAGCGCCAGCAATATAAGATGCCAGCGCTACCCCACGTTCGTTCGTCTTTGTCATCTGGCTCGCTTCGGTCATTGTTTTTCCAGTTTATCGTTGGCGCGCGATATCAGCTACGCAGGGCATTCCAGATGATCTGGAGGCTTAAGAGGGTCATGACGACCTTAAAGGACAGGCGGAAAATTCGGTCTGGGATATTGTCGAGCAGGCGGGATCCTACCCATGTTCCCATCACCCCGCTGGCAATCATCGCGGCGATGAGCGCAGCCCAGTTCGCATAGGCGAAGCCGAGCAGGCCGAACGCAAGAATTTTCAGTCCATGCTGCACGACCATGCATGTGGCATGTGTAGCGATGAGCGGCTGCTTGGTCAGTCCACGGGCAGCAAGAAGGGCCGCCACAAGCGGTCCGGTTGCCCCCACGACCATGGTGCCAATCGAGGTGACCGTTCCTCCGAAGATGAAGTAGTTACGACTTACGCGGTCAGGCTGTGGTCTTTTCCCGTGTACCGACCAAAGAATGAACAGAGCCAGCGCCAACTTGGCTGCAAGATCGGGGATCATAACTGCAACAGGGCCGCCCGCCGCTACTCCAACCGCGCTGCCGATGAAGAACCATCCGACAAGGTTCCAGCTGACGAAGCTGCGCTGGATGACGGTACGACCGAAATTTGATCCCAGTTGTACGATGCCGTGGACCGGAAGAAGACTTGCAACGGGCAGACCGGTACCCATGATTGCAAGCATCGCAACGCCACCGCCAAGCCCTAAAGCCGCCGTCAAAGCCGATGTAAAGAAGCTCGCCAAGATCAGGAGTGTCGCGAAAAACGGAGTTGTCTCCGGTGGAATGAATTCCGAAAACATTATGCGAAATCGTCGTTTTGCAGACGTTCCATAAGCGATCTGGCCTGATCCAAGGGCATGGCCCGGCTAGCACAGTTGAGAAACTTCTCCCGCATCCGATCGTCGGGCAGCGGACGAGCGTATGTCGAACCAAGCGCTCCTTCCACAAACCGTTCCAGCTTCTTACCTTCGGCGGTCGTTATGGTGATCGCCGCTCCACCTGCATTCTCGCTGTCGTAAGCGTAAAGTGTTGTGCATTCCATTAGACGTCTGGTTTCAGGATCTGCGAAGCGCCCACTATCTTCAAAATCTTCGAGCGTTATGGAGTCACCAACTAGTGCTCGCGCGATTGCGTAAGTTGTCGAAAATTTTGCTTCGAGCGGCGATTGTGGTGCGGGAACGTTTATGTGCGGATAGCGGATCGGATGAACGCCGATGGTCACCTTCGTGACGTGCTCAGCCTTCAATCCATGTTCTTCCTTCAAGCTAAAAATCCCATCGAGAGGGGCTGCAAGTGCATAGCAGCAGGGATAGAGCTTGAGCTTGTTTCCCTTCACTGGATCGAGAATGCGCGGAACGGAATTCCAGCTTTCGATAAGAGGGGTCGCGTCATAGGTATCCGGTGCGCCATTGAAGACAGCGAAAAAACCCTGGTGATGTTCGAAGGCTCTCGGGCCAGAGGTAAAACCGTTCTTTGCGAGAGCCACCGCCAACAGGGCGTTGCGATTAGCATGCCCGACAATGAGTGGTTTCGTCATTGTCCCGAAGTTCGACTTTATTCCGGCAGAAAGAGACGTGGCAATTCCAAGCGCCATTGCGGTTTGCTCATCAGTCAAGCCGCTTATGACCGCCGCAGCAGCGATCGCACCGAATAGACCGACGGTCGTTGTCGGATGCCAGCCATGTGTATATTGCCTGCGGCTGACGGCATTGCCCAGCCGCGCTGCAGCTTCAAAACCAGTCAGATAGGCTTTAAGGACATCACGCCCATTGATCTGGTTCTCGTCGGCCAGTGCGAGGATCGCCGGCAAAACGGCCACTGAAACATGGCCATGCAAATGAGAATTGGAATCGTCATAATCAAGCATGTGCGCGGCGGTTCCATTCAGAAGTGCTGCGTCGAGAGCGTTCAATCGCAATTCCGTGCCGAACACGCGCGATTTGCCGGAAGCTGCTGTCGGGAGAACGACGGAACGCAAAATGTCCCCGCCTTCATGCCGGCTGCCCGCCAGCATTACCCCAATCATGTCGGTAATGGCCGCGCGCGCCCGCTTGTAGGCTTCCGGGCTGAAGTCACGATTGAAGAAGGACCGAATATTGCGGGCGAAATGGAGGGAGACGGTGTCGGACATGAGATGCATCCAGGGCATGAATGGGGGGTGGGGAGCGGGTACTAAACCACTCCCGGAAGGTTATATCGGTCAGCCGGGAATAAGGGGGCTCAGCAGTTTCCGATAACGCGCGTCGTCTACTTCGAACTGCGCCTTGCTCTCGTCGGCGTTGAGCACGCGATCAATGAGATAGTTCTTCTCGATCATCGCTTTCCATTCGGAGGTTGCAGCGATGGCAGCGAAAGCTTTATCCCAATACGCGATATGCTCTGGCGCAAGATCCGGAGGCGCGACGATCTTGGGGCTGGAAGAGACGACGATGTCGTAGCCGAGTTCCTTCCACGTCGGCACATCGGCCATCAGCCCGCCAACGCGTTCTTCGGACGCGGCGGCAATATAGCGAAGGTCGCCGGACTCAACGTATGGGTTGAGCGCGAATGGCGTTGTGATTGCGACATCGACGTGACCGCCGATGGTTGCCGTTACACCTTCGGTGGAGGAGTTAAAGCTGACGACCTTCAACTTTGTCGGATCGACGCCGATCTGATCAGCGAGCAGAAGAGCGCTGATATGGTTGGTGGTGCCAATGCCCGTCGAGATCGAGAAGGAAACTGAGCCAGGATCATCCTTGAGCTTATCGATCAGATCCTGCGCTGAACCGATTTGCGATTTCGCGCTGGTGGCAAAGACCATTTGCTCATCGAAAAGTGTCGCGATTGGAGTAACTTGCTTGTAGGAAAGTGGGCTACGGCCAAGTACATTGTTGGCAATGATGACGTGCCCCGTCACCTGCAGAATGTGGGGATCTCCTGCACGGCCGATCGTGTAGGCGAGGGCCACGGAATGGCCGCCGCCCGGTTTGTTTGAGACGATATTGCCCTTGGGCGTGAAGCCGCCATGTTTGAGGGATTCCGCGATTTCACGCGCTGTTCTGTCCGTCGCGCCGCCGGGGCCGACCCCCAGGACAACCTCGACAGGCTTTTGCGGCTGCCAGCCAGTGGCCTGTTCTGCAGCTACACCCTTTCGGGTCAGGGCAACGATGCTGGTCGCAAGGGAAGCCATCAGGAAAGCTCGGCGGTCCAGGGAGAAATTAGTAGATTTCATGGGAATGTTCCATTGGGTGGCGAGGAGTGTCTCATTTGCTGACCAAAGCCAGCAGTTCGCGGTACCGCGCATCTTCGCTGTCCAGATATGCTTTCGTTTCTGCACTGCTCATGCGATGGGCGACCAGCGATTCCTTGGCCAGCATGGCTTTCCACTCCTCCGTTTCTGTGAGGGCTGCGAAGGCCTTGTCCCAATATGAAATCTGTTCAGACGTGAGGTCAGGTGGAGCAATGACCATGCGCCATGCAGGGACCACAATGTTATGACCGAGCTCTCGCCACGTGGGGATATCAGCGAGCAATCCTCCCGAACGCTCGGCACTTGCGGCCGCGATATAGCGCAGGTCGCCGGACTCGATGAAGGGATTGAGCGCGAAGGGCGTGGTAACGACTACGTCAATATGGCCGCCGATCGTTGCCGTTACGCCTTCGGTCGATGAATTGAAGCTGACTGCCTTAATCTTTTGAAGGTCGACGCCAAGCTGTTTTGCAAGCAGCAGGACGCTGATATGGTTGGTGGTCCCGATGCCCGTAGAAATCGAGAAGGATACGGAAGAAGGGTCGGCCTTCAACTTGTCGACCAAATCCTGGGCATTTTTGATGCTTGAGTTCGCGCCGACAGCGAATACCATTTGTTCGTCGAACAGCGTCGCGATTGGGGTGAACTGGGTATAGGAAATCGGGCTGCGGCCGAGGATGTTGTTCGACAGCATGACACCGCCCACGGCTTGCAGGATATTCGCCTCGCCGGGATGCGAAAGGGTATAGGCGAGCGCGACCGAATGCCCGCCGCCTGGCTTGTTGGAAACGAAACTGCCCGCGGGCGTGAAGCCGCCATCCTTCAGGAAGCGTTCGATGTCGCGAGCAGTGCGGTCGTTTGCACCACCGGGACCGACGCCGACGACAACCTCGATCGGCTTGGTCGGCTCCCAGCGGGTGCTCTGCGCAGAAAGAACGCTCGGCATTGCGACCGCACCGGCGAGAGCAAAGGAGGAGGCAAGCACGGTGCGCCGTGTCAGGAGTGTTTTGTTATGCGTCATTTTTGGTAACCCCGCTGTTGTGAAGGGAGGAATGGGAAACAGGTTTCGTTTTTGAGAGTTTGCGTCCAATGGCCGCCGGGATGAGTTTCTCGCGATGACTCCACGCAAATGGGAGGACGAACATCAACACGGCCAGGACCAGAAATATGACGGACAGTGTACTGGACAGAAAAATGCCCAGATCGCCGCCGGAGATGGTTATAGACTGTCGGAAGGACTGCTCGAGGCTTTTGCCCAGGACCACAGCAAGTACCATCGGTGCAAGTGGCACGCTGAGCTTGCGGAAAATGTACCCAACCACTCCAAAGCCGAGCACGAGGGCGAGGTCCAGCGTGCTCCCGTCAATTGAGAAAACGCCGATCGTCGCGATGATCAGGATGAGGGGCAGCAGGATTCCTGTAGGAATATAGAGAAGACGGACGAAGATGAAGATCAGCGGCAGGTTGAGGATAAACAGCATCACGTTGCCGAGATACATGCTGTCGATAAGACCCCATACGACATCAGGGTTGCGTGTCATCATCAACGGCCCGGGTTGAAGGCCGTACATCACAAAGGCGCCAAGAAGCACGGCAGTCGTACCGCCGCTTGGAAGCCCAAGCGTGAGCAGCGGCACCATGGCACCGCCAGCAGCAGCATTGTTCGCGGCCTCGGGGCCAGCCACCCCTTCGATCATTCCCGTGCCAAATTTTTCCTTTTCCTTATGCAGGCCGCGCTCCAGCCCGTACGACAATATGGTGGAAATCGTCGCTCCCGGACCGGGCAGCACGCCTTTTGCGAAACCAATCAGGGTACCGCGAATGATCGGCATGATCGAGCGGCGCCATTCTTCAGCCGTCAACCAGAGGCGCCCGCGAATGCGAAGCACGGGGGCTGTGCCGCGGACATGTTCTTCGAATGTGACCAACACTTCCGATACTGCGAACATACCCACTGCAATGACGAGAAAACTGATCCCGTCCTGTAGTTGCGGAATGCTGCCGGCAAAGCGAGGCGAGCCGCTTTGCAGGTCGATACCAATGGTGGCGATCATCAGGCCAAGGATCATGGAGAGCAGACCCTTGGCTACCGATTTGCCGGTGAGACTGGACACTGCGGCCATGGAAAAGAGCATGAGGCTGAAATATTCGACGGGACCGAATTTCAGGCCGAAACGAGCCAGTGGGGTGGCGAGCAAGCTGAGCGCGATGACGCTGAAAGTACCTGCGACGAATGAGCCAATCGCCGAGACGGCAAGTGCTGCGCCTGCCCGCCCGTTCTTCGCCATCTGGTAGCCGTCAAGGGTCGTCATGACGGATGACGATTCACCCGGTGTGTTGATGAGGATCGATGTTGTCGATCCCCCATACATTGCCCCGTAATACATCGCCGAAATCATGATCAGAGCGGCTGTTGGATCCATGCCAAATGTGAGAGGCAACAGAAGCGCAATGCCAGCTGAGGGGCCGAGCCCCGGCAGGACGCCGACGATTGTACCCAAAATGCTGCCAATCAATATGAAAAGCAGGTTCTGCGGCTCCGTCGCGGATGCGAAGCCGCTCAGCATGTGATCGAAGTTGGTCATTAGGACGAGGCCTGCTCTAAAAAGGAAGAATGCCGCTGGGCAAAGGGACACCGAACAGGCCGGCAAACAGGAAGTAGGTGGCAGTTGGGAAGACCAACGCGACGCTTCCTCCAACCAAACGGCTGCCGCGGTGGAACACAAAGATCAGACCGAAAAGGAGGATCGTCGTCGACACAAGGTAGCCAAGTGGAGCAAAAGTGAGGAAGTACAGCCCAGTGCAGCCGACAACCGTCGTGATTGTCCGAAAATCAGAACTCTTAAAATACGCGAAGAGGCGCGAAAGATCGGCACCCTTACCTTGGATGCTTCTAGCTTCGATTAAAAGTGCAACGCCTATCAGTAAAAGCGATCCGGCTAGGATCGAAGGAAATAGGCGAGGGCCTAGGGGGTCACCGAACCCCAACAGCGGTATCTGAAAGATGCCGAACGTATAGAGACCCGCGACTAGAAACGCCCCGAGACCGAGAATGATGTTCGTCATACGGGTGTCCCGCAGGTCGAGGAATGGATGCCGTCCAGAGGAAGAATCCCAGAAATCTTCTCGACCATAACCATGACAAACCTCAGTCTCTACGCCTCTTGTAGCTCCAAAATCATCATAAAAAACATTTGCATGCAACGGCATCAAGAAAAAGAAAAAATGCTCCTAATTCTCTACCTTTTTAGGGGAATAATCTTCGTGTTGCGTGCATTGCTTTGGCACGGTATGCGGCTTTTCGTGGATTTTTTAGATCTGCATGATTTCGTGAATAGCCGATGCAATTGAGTATGATTGCATTGGGAATTCTCATATGACCTTTTTTGCTAAACCAGAATGTTGGGCAGCGCCCAGGAAAAAGCGGCGATGAAACGGAAGCCATCTTTGGAGCGTCAACCAAAGCCTGATACGCTTGAGCGCGGTGGACAGAAAAAGGATCTGCCGTCGGATATCTATGACAAACTCCGTGGGGAAATTCGTCACGGTATTCTGGCTCCAGGTGCAAGGGTGACAGAGCAGGAGCTGGCGGCGCGTTTTGGTGTGTCGCGCACTCCGGTTCGAGACGCTATTGTTAGGCTGGAAGCCGACGGTCTCTTAAGCAACGAACCGCGACGAGGACTGATTGTAACCCAGCTGTCGCATCAGCAGGTTGTCGAATTGTACAACATGCGAGAAATACTGGAGGGGGCTGCTGCACGTCACGCAGCACAGGCTGCGAGCGACATGGAACTGGCTGCGCTCGCTGACATAAATCAACGGGAAAAAGACAACCTTCTGGATTACGATCTCTTGCGCGATCTCAACCGGAATTTTCATGAATTGATTATGCTCGCTGCGCATAACCGATATCTGTTGCGCGCGGCAGAACAACTGTCAGGCACGATGTCGGTACTGCCGAGCTTGTTGGAGCGGCAAGAGCGCGCCAGTATAGCGGTGGCGGAGCATAGTGCCATTGTCGAGGCCCTCTTGAATAGAGATCGTAATGCAGCCGAGGAGGCCGCTCGCGCGCATGTTCGATCATCCCAGAAACACAGAATGCTAATGCGTTTGCAAACTTCTGACGCAGCTATGGCGAAACCGAGGGATGAATAGGACGTTCGTTGCAGGAAGGGAGAATGTCATTTCCTGCCTTGGTTAGATGCTGAATGTAAGCGAACAAGGCGGGTTAGTCCTAGGCCTATCGGTCTTGTTACTCTCAATTGCGTTTGTACTGCACATTTCCACTCGATTCTAATCGGTTAGGTTCAAACGGAGTGAGAAACGGCGGTTCGGATCTCGTCATGAGCTTAAAAACATGTGATGCCGCGCTAATAAAAAGCATGGCGAGCATCACGTTGTGGTTCATGAGCGAATGGTTTGATCTGGCATTGACCCAAGAATTGGTCAGACTCTGGTGTTGCCCGGTCATTCGCCCTAAAACGCGATTCCAACACAGCCTGCGGCGAAGCCGGAGAAGTGTTCAGGCAGAGTAATGGAGAAGCGAAACACATGTCGAGAGGCCGGAAAATCAGCCCAGACGACATTCTGGATGCCGCCGAGCGCGTCGTCGTGCGTCTCGGAGCCGCCGGACTTTCGATCGATCTCGTGGCGAAGGAGGCGGGCGTCAGCAAGTCTCACGTCCTCTACGACCACAAGTCGAAGGGCGCTCTTCTCGAGGCGCTTGTGAACAGGCGCGTGCAGCGGGATCAGATCGTGGTGGAGGACTGCATCAGGGATGCCGCGGACACACCGCATCCCGAACTCTTCGGCCGCATCGCCTCCGTCTCCCGCCGTCTGGACGACGCCGATCGTGCGGTTGCGATGGCGGTTAGCGCATCCTCGTCCAGCGACGACGGCCTTCAGACCATCATGCGCGACTGGACGAAGATCGATCTGGAAGCCATGGCCGACGGCGAGAAGCCCGAGGCAGCGCTGATGGCATATCTGGCGCTTTCGGGTTTCTACTGCATCGAACTGTTCGACCTGCATCGCTGGACCGATGAAGAGCGGACACGCCTGCTTGAAGGTTTCAAGCGGGTCTACCTTTCCTATCCTGAGGCCTGATTACCTGGTGGTCGCGGCAGCCAGTTTGTCAGGGATGGCGCCAGTCCAGCCCCCGCCAAGCGCCTTATTCAAGGCGATGTAGGCCTGCGTCACGGCGAGTTGGCTGTCTATCAACGCTGATTCCGCCTGATACTGCGCGCGCTGCGAGTCCAGCAGGTTGAGGTATTCGAGCGATCCGCCCTCATATTGCACCTGTGCTCCCCGGGTGGCGCTCCGGTAGGAACTGGCGGCGGAGGCGAGCTTTCCGTTGCGGGCACGGTTCTGGTTGAGCGATACGATCGCATTCTCGACATCCTCCATGGCGGTGAGAACGGTAGCCTGATATGCGGCCGCCGATCCGTCACGTCGAGCCTTGGCGATATCAACAGCTGCCTTGAGCTGCCCGCCACGGAAGATCGGAATGCTGATCGCCGGGCCAATGCTCCAGCCGATGGTCGACTTCTCGGCGATGTCGCCGAGCGTCAGTGCCTGCGAAGCGATGTTCCCTGTCAGACTGATCGAAGGATAGCGTGCCGCCTCCGCCGCGCCGATCCTTGCCGTCGACTGCGCGAGCCGCCGTTCAGCAAGCCTGACATCGGGGCGGGTCAGCAACGTGTCGGCCGGAATTCCGACGGGCATCGGGAAGCGAGGGCGCGGAATGGGCGCGCTCTTCTCCAACCGTCTTGCAAGTTCGGCTGGCGGTAGGCCAAGCAGGACACCTAGACGATGGACCGCTGTCGCACGACTGATTTCGATGCTCGGGATCTCGGCCTCGGTCGTGGCCGCAAGCCCCTCGGCGCGGGAAACCTCCGATGCGGTAGCCGTCCCAGCTTCAGCCTTCGCACGTGTCAAAGCGACCGTGTCACGCTGGGAACGCGCCGTCCTGCGAGCAAGGGACAGGCGTGCCTGCGCCGCGCGGACCTGGGCATAGTTGGAGGAAACGTCGCCGACGAGCGTGAGAAGCGTATTCCTGAGGTCTTCTTCCGATGCATCCAGACCATAACGAGCCGCTTCCACCGACCGCTGGCGACCCCCGAACAGATCGATCTCCCAGCTTGCATCGAAACCGCTCTGGTACTGGGTCGACGGGTTCTCACCCGTGGCAGTCACTTCCGAGACCTTGGTGCGTCGAACCGAGTCGGAATTGCTGAATGCCGGCAGCAGCGTTCCGCGATCCTGCGCGAGTGTCGCTCTCGCCTCACTCACGCGCGCGATCGCTGCCCCGACGTCCAGATTGCCGGAGACGGCGCGTTCGACATACGAGTTCAGAAGAGGATCGTTGAGCCGGGTCCACCAGTGGCCGAATTCAGGTGGTCGTTCTGCAGTCTTGCTGTAACTGGCGTTCCATGATGCGGGTGTCAGGAGGCTCGGGGTCTTGTAGTCGGGTCCGACGACGCATCCGGACAGCAGCAGTACCGCGAAACCGGACACGAGCGATGTATTACGCAGAGTCTTGCGCATTGTGAATTCTTTCCGAGGGGAGGATTTATAGATGGGAATGGCCGCCCGCACCGGGGAGAACGGGCGGCCACGAGGCGGATTACTGGGAGTTATCCACCTCATCATCTTCGACCGGGCGCTTCGTCCGCATCACCTTGAGGATGAATACGAAGAAGGCCGGAACGAAGAAGACCGAAAGTATGGTTGCCGAGATCATCCCGCCGAGAACACCGGTGCCGATCGCGTTCTGGCTGGCGGCACTGGGTCCCGTGGCGATCGCCAGTGGCACGACGCCGAGGGTGAAGGCGAGCGAGGTCATGATGATCGGACGGAACCGGACACGTGAGGCTTCGACCGCCGAATCCAGCAGCGATTTCCCTTGCGCGAAGTAGTCCTTGGCGAACTCGATTATCAGGATCGCATTCTTGGCAGACAGACCGATGATCGCGATGAGGCCCACCTTGAAGTAGATGTCGTTCGGCATGTCCCGCATCATGACAGCCGCGACCGACCCGATGACACCCAGAGGAACGACCAGCATCACCGACAGCGGGATCGACCAGCTTTCGTAGAGACCTGCCAGAAGCAGGAAGACGAACAGGATGCTGAGACCGAACAGCAACGGTGCCTGAGTGCCCGAGTTGATTTCCTCCAGAGACTGGCCCGACCATTCGAAGCCGAAACCTTCGGGAAGCTCGGATGCAAGTCTTTCCAACTCGGCGATTGCCGTACCGGACGACTGGCCCGGAGCAGGGGAGCCCGCAAGGCGTACGGTCGGATAGCCGTTGTAGCCGACGATCTGCGGAGCACCCTTCTGCCATTGAGCGATGGTGAAGGACGACAGCGGCACCATGCCACCGCTGGCATTGCGAACATTGAGGTTCAGAACATCTTCCACCTGCAGGCGCGAGCGGTCGTCGGCCTGAACGATCACGCGCTGCATGCGCCCGGCGCTCGGATAGTCGTTGATGTAGGACGAGCCGAGGTTTGCCGTGATGGCATTGTTGATGTCGGAGAAGGAGATGCCGAACGTGTTGGCCTTCTCGCGGTCGATCACCAGCAGCACCTGAGCAGCATCGGGAAGACCTTCCATGCGCACGCCCGTCACGATCGGGCTCTGTGCAGCCTTCGCCATCAGGTCGCTCGATGCTTTAGCGAGCGCCGCCTGCCCGAGGCCACTGCGGTCCTGAAGACGGAACGAGAAACCTCCAGTGGTGCCGAAACCTTCGATCGGCGGAGGAGACAAGGCGAAGGTTGTCGCATCCTTCAGTGCGAAGAGCTGCATATTGGCGCGGTCGGCGATTTCCTGGACGGAATTGCCTTCACCGCGTTCCGACCAGTCCTTCATGGTGACGAAGGCCAGAGCGGCGTTCGCGCCATTGCCTGAGAAGCTGAAGCCCTGGATGGCAACGATATTCTCGACCGCTGGCTCGGCCTTGAAGATCGCCTCGATCTGCTTGATGGATTCGATCGTGCGGTTCGCGCTGGCTTCCGGCGGCCCCTGGATATCGACGATCAGATAGCCTTGATCCTCGTCTGGAACGAAGGCCGTCGGGAGGTTGATGAAGAGATAGCCGAGCCCAGCGAGGAGAGCGAGGTAGACCACCATCATCCGGCCTGCGCGACGCACGATGCCTGTCACGGTGCTGGAATATCCTGCTGTGAGGCTGTCGAACTTGCGATTGAACCAGCCACCGATTCCCGTCTTGTGGTGATGTCCCTGTTTGATGGGCTTCAGGAACGTCGCGCACAGGGCAGGGGTGAGCGATAGCGCGAGGAAGGCCGAGAAAATGATCGAGACGACCATGGTCAGCGAGAACTGGCGATAGATGATGCCGGTCGATCCGGGGAAGAATGCCATCGGGATGAATACGCAGGAAAGAACGAGCGTGATGCCGAGGATGGCGCCGGTGATCTGGCCCATTGCCTTCCGCGTGGCGGCCTTCGGAGACAGACCTTCTTCCGCCATGATGCGTTCGACGTTCTCGACAACGACGATCGCATCATCGACGAGGATGCCGATGGCAAGCACCATTGCAAACATGGTGAGGACGTTGATCGAAAAGCCCGTGACGTACATCACCGCGCAGGTACCGAGAAGCGCGACCGGGACCACCAGTGTCGGAATGACGGTGTAGCGGAAGTTCTGTAGGAAGACGAACATCACCACGAAGACGAGGACAAGCGCTTCGAGGAGAGTGTGGACGACCTTCTCGATCGATGCCGAGACGAACGGGCTGGTATCGTAAGGGATCGAGTATTCGATGCCGGATGGGAAAAAGGCGGAAAGCTCCTCCATCTTGTCACGGACGGCGTTGGCAACTGCGACGGCATTGCCTGTCGAGGATAACTGGATGCCGAGGGCGGCGTTCGGCTTCCCGTTCAGACGGCTGGTGAAGTTGTAGGATTCAGCCCCCAGCTCAATACGGGCAACGTCCTTCAATCTGACCGTCGAGCCGTCCGGATTGGCGCGTAGAATGATGTCGCCGAACTGCTCCGCAGATGTGAGCTGCCCCTGAACGAGAACTGTCGCTGTCAGGTCCTGCGTGACGGGATTGGGCTGAGCACCGATCTGGCCTGCTGCAACCTGAGCGTTTTGGGCCGTGATGGCGGCGTTGACATCGTCGGTTGTGATGTTGAGGCCGACCATCTTGTCGGGATCGATCCAGACGCGCAGCGCGCGCTGGGCCGCAAAGAGCTGGGCGCGACCCACGCCGTCGAGACGACGGATTTCGCCGATGATGTTGCGGTTTACATAGTCGCCAAGGCTGACTTCGTCACGCGACCCGTCCGTCGAGTTCAGCGATACCATCATCAGGAAGCCGGCGCTGGCTTCCTCGACCGTCACACCCTGGGTGCGGACGGTGGCGGGGAGGCGTGCCTCAACGCGCCGGATGGCGTTCTGGATGTCGACCGATGCCTGATCGATGTTGGTTCCGGCAGCGAAGGTAGCATTGATGCTGACCGAGCCGGAGTTGTCCGAAGTGGATTCGAAATAGAGCAGGCCGTCGACGCTGTTAAGTTCGTCCTCGATCTGCCGGGTAACACCCTGGTAGATTTCCTGCGGAGACGCGCCCGGATAGGAGGTCGAGATCGTCACCTGCGGTGGTGCGACCTTGGGATATTGGGCAATCGACAGAAACGGGATCGCAAGGATGCCCGCGATCGATATGAAGAGGGCGAAGACCCATGCCAAGATCGGCCTTCTGATGAATAGTTGTGCCATGAATTTTTACTCGGCGGCTGGGGTGGTTGCGTTCCGGGATTCTTCTGGCGCCGTCCAGGGTTCCGGCACGACCTTGAGGTCGGGCTGGGCCTTTTGGACGCCGTCCACGATGATGACATCGCCGCCGTTGAGGCCGCTTTCGACAACCCATTCGGATCCGAGCGCCTGTCCGAGCGTCACGTTGCGGAGCTTTGCGGTATCGCCTTCGATAACGTAGATCTGGGCCTGTCCGGTTTCGTTGCGGGTGACGGCACGCTGCGGCACGGTCAATGCGTTCTGCCTGACTGCCTGTTCGATGCGGACGCGCACATACATGCCGGGTAGCAATTCGCCATTGGTGTTGGGAAATTCCGCGCGAAGCGTGATCTGCCCAGTGCCCGGGTCAACGCTCGCATTGGCGAAAAGAAGGCGTCCGGGCTGCGGATAGGTCGTGCCATCGTCGAAGACGAGATCGACGCGTGCTTCCCCCGGAGCCTTGCTTTCCAGCCTGCCCTCGCCAACCGCACGCCGAAGCGCCATGAGATCCTGCGCCGACTGTGTGAAATCGGCATAGACCGGATCGACCTGCTGGATGAGGGCAAGATTGGATGTGCCATCAGCGGTGACCAGTGCGCCTTCGGTGACGAGCGCGCTGCCGATGATCCCGGTGATAGGAGCCTTCACCTCGGTGTATTCGAGATTGATCTTCGCCTCTTCCAGTGCGGCCTGCGCCAGTTCGACATCCGCGTCCGCCTGGGCGAGGTTCACCGCTGCGGTGTCGTAATCGATCCCGGTTGCCGCATTGCGCTCCCGGAGAGTTCTCTGACGATCAAGTTGCTGCTTCGCGTTCGCCTGGATGGCCTGTGCTCGCTGCAATGATGCTTCAGCGCTCGAGACGCGAACCCGGAACAGGCGAGGGTCGATCCGGTAGAGCACGTCATCCTTTTTCACGAGCGCGCCCTGTTCGAAGACGCGTTCCTGCAGGATGCCCGAGACGCGAGCGCGGACCTCGGCGATGCGTGTCGCGGCGATGCGTCCCGGCAGTTCGTTGACCACCGGGATGGCATGGGCCTGCAGGGTTATCACGCCGACGGCGGGCGGAGGCATCTCGCCGCCTTCCTGTGCGTGAAGCGGGCTGAAGCTTGAAGCAAGCAACGTGGAAGCGATCAGCCACGCTCTTGCGCGTGGCAGGTTGAAGCTGCGGTTCATTGTAATGGATCCTGGTTAGGCCTTCGGGAGGATGGGAGGTGTATTGGGAGGCAGGTTTTCGTAGATGGCGCGCACCCCGTCGAGGATTGTATCCCTCTGCGAAGCCGTCCATTGCGGATGCCCGAACAGATCGAGGCAGAACATCCCGGTCAGGGCGAGGTAGGCCATGACGGCGGCCTCGGGCCTCGGGCCGGCTTGCATGGCATCCATGTCGATGCGCTTCCATTCGCAGATGCGGTCCTGGAGCTGCTCCGCGCTGGACATGGATGCACTGACCGCCATGACGATGGCGCGGTCGGTGTCCGTCAGGCTGCGGCCTGCCAGTTCGATCCGGGCGAAGAGTTCCGGATGGGCGGTGTCGCGATGCCGCTCCACGGCTTCCTCGATATCGGCCATCTCGCGATACATCTGACGAGCCACGAGCGCTTCGAGCAGGCCGCTCTTCGACTTGTGATCGTAGACGACGCGCGACTTGCTGACGCCAGCCTCCTGGGCCACCGCATCGATCGACAAGCCAGTCGAGCCGAGGCGTTCGATCACTCGCTCCGCTGCATCGAGAATGTCATCTTTGAAAATTCTTCGGGTACGGCCCACTGCCTGTCTCCTAGCTACTTTACTAGAATTACGAACGGTCGTACTTTTTGGCAAGCTAAAAGTGCGAACGGTCGTACTTTTATAGTAATCAGCCTCAGGGCGATAAGGAAGCTTCGAAATGTCCGTTATCGATTGTGTATCCCGCTAAGGCCCCGCGCTGCCGTTCGCGGCACGGGGCAATCATCAACTCGATCGGCGATCTCGGATTGCCATGGATGATGTTCCGAGCGCTGCTCGGACGATGAAGGATTCATACGATTAACATTTCGAAGATCGAGCGTAGGACGCTCGAAATGCTGTCGCTCGGAGGCAAGATCGTTCTCGAGAAGGACGAGCGCAACCGGCCGATCGAGGCTGATTTCGTGACCAGGGAAGGCTGGTTCCTCGACGGATCGGGACTCAAGGAGTTCCAGTCGCTCAAGACCAAGGGCTTTGTCAGCTCGCGTAATGGCGGTGACTACGTGATCTCGAAGGACGGCCTCAAAGCACTTTCCTCAACGAGGAAGCCGGCGAACGCGGGAGCATGATCGCTATCTAGAGTATCCGTTTTGATCAAGCCTGTTTTGGCGTCCATTTTTTCTGTTTTCGCAGTAATGCGTTTGCGAGGGCGACGAGCTTTCGTATGATTACTGATATGGCGACTTTTAGTAGCTTTCCCATCTTTCTGAGTGCATCGTATTCCTTGAGATCCGGATTGAAGCGGATTGCGACGAGCGCTGGCATGTAGAGCGCCTGCCGGACGATCGCCCGTCCACCAGTGATCAAAGCACGTCCGGTCCATCGTCCGGATTGCCTGTCGCTTGGAGCAAGGCCCGCGAGCTTGCCGTCTGGCAGGCGGTGCAGATCGATATGGTCTTTCGAGATGTCGGCACCGATGGTAATCTCAGTCATCTTTTCCGTTTCCCATGCTTGTCATCCGAGCCAAAAGCTCGGGTATCCGTTCAGGACGATTGGAAAAGGTAGGGGTGATCTTACTCTAGCACGGCCCCAAAGCGGCCAGGCAATTCTCGATCCATCCCCCCATCGCCAGCAGAGGATGGCGTTCCTCTCCGGCGCTTCTTTATCTCACGAAGAAGGTAATCAGCCCTGTTCCCTTTTTGTATTTTTCGAGGAAATGCATAAGGAATGTTTGCCGAGAAGTGATTGGGATGTCTCGGAGATATCCTGGCAGATGCAGGACCTTATTGCCTGTAACGGGCCTACTTGGATCGGCCGTCCGGACGCGGTATGGCATCTGGTCCCTGCACAATGTTCCGAATGGCGCGGGCTGGGCAGCAGATAATGCCGAATAAGGAACTCTTTCGAAATCCGATCATATGCGTGGAGGAAAATGCTCTCTCGGATAAGCTCGATTTGAGCTTGGCCTGTGTCGATCGCGTTGGGTTCGTTTCGTCCAGCTTGCGGCACGGCCAGAAACTGTCGAGATCGGCGGCTTATTATCCAGCGGACACGCACGCGTCACGCGCTGTCGCGTATGACCAGCTCTCCCTGGAATAGGCGGTCGAAATCCCGCTCCTCCTCGCTGCCCAGAACTTTCACGAGATATTCGGCCATATCTGTCAGCGGCTGGCGGTATGTGGTGAGGCGATAATTGGCGCCTTCCGCCTGCGGGACGTCGTCGAACCCCATGATTGCTATGTCCTGCGGAATACGCAGCCCGAGCTTGTGGCGGATCACATCGGTGGCACCGATGGCAAGTGCGTCATTCTCGCAGACAAGGATGTCCGGCAGCATCGTCCTGTCGCGACCGACAAGCGTGTCTTCGACAATGCCCGCCGCAAGGGTCGGATCATAAGCCGAGACGGAAACGGTCTCCGGCTCGCTGCCGAAATGCTGGCGCCAGTAGTCGACAAACGTCTCCTTGCGCAAAAGGTGCGCCGACGAGGTGCGTGGACCCGCCAGAAACAGAGGTTTGCGGAAACCGCGCTCGTGAACGTAGTTGGCGATTTCCTTCATCGCATGGACATCGTCGACCGCAATCGAGATCGTGTTCGGGTTGCGCGAGGTACGCGCGAAGATGATCAGCTTGCGGAAACGACGGGCGTGCAGGGCGGTGTCGAGAACCTCGTCGTCGAACTGGATGCCGATCAGGATGACGGCGTCGACGCGGCGCCGGCTGGCGTTCAGGAGCGCGTGGCCGGCATCGTCACGATCGAGCGTGTTGACCAGAAGCATGTCCCAGCCTTCGCGCCGCAGAATGCGGGTCAGCCGCTCCATCATCACCAGCTTGTGGGGATTGGCGAAGTCGTCGATCAGCAGCGCCACCAGATTAGAACGGTCGGAGGCGAGGCTTGCAGCCCTCAGATCCGGCACATAGCCAAGCTTTTCCGCGGCGATCCGCACCTTTTCGAGGCTTTTGGGGGAAATGGATGCATCCTTGCGGAAGGCGCGGTTCACCGTCCAGCGAGAAACGCCGGCTTCCGCCGCCACATCATCGGCAGTGATGTTTCCTGCAAAGGCAGGCTTCTTGTCGTCCGGCATGTTCATCCCTGAGATCCACTCCGGATCTGTTCGCCTCATACATAACGATTTTTTCCGCCTCTCTGAAATTAATTCTGCTCGCGCGTGCAAAATGCTCTTGCTCGCGCGAGCAAAGCTTGCAATATTTTCTCTCAAGGCAGTGTGGAGCTGCCGTTTGGGAGGATGAAAGTGCTGAAAATCGGATTGCTCGGCGCGGGCCGTATTGGCCGCGTGCATGCCATCAATATTGCCGGTCACGCGCGCAGCCAGCTGGTTGCCGTGTCGGATGTGAATGAGGAAGCCGCTCGGTCGCTTGCCGACGTATATGGTGCCAAGGCCACAAGTTCGAAGGCAATACTGGCGGACCCGTCGATCGACGCCGTCCTGATCGCAACCTCGACCGATACGCATTCCGACCTGATCGAAAAGGCGACGGCTGCCGGCAAGGCGGTGCTGTGCGAAAAGCCTGTCGACCTGTCGCTGGAGCGCGCGCAGCGCTGCCTCGATGCGGTGAACAAGACCAGCGTGCCGGTGATGATCGGCTTCAACCGCCGTTTCGATCCGAATTTCTCTTCGATCAAGGCGTCGATTGCCGCCGGCGAGATCGGCAATCCGGAACTCCTGTCGATTACCTCATTCGATCCGGCCCCGCCTCCGGTCGCCTATGTCAAAGTGTCCGGCGGCCTGTTCCGCGACATGATGATCCACGATTTCGACATGGCGAATTTCCTGATGGGCGACGTGCCGAAGACGGTGCATGCCGCCGGCACGTCGATCGTCGATCCTGAAATCGGCAAGGCCGGTGATGTCGATACGGCCGTCGTGACGCTGACCTATGCCGATGGCCGAATCGCCGTGATCAAGAACAGCCGCCGTGCTGTTTATGGATATGACCAGCGTGTCGAAATCCTCGGCTCGGAAGGGCTGCTTTCCGCCGGAAACGTTCTGGAAAACACCGTCTCCAAGGCAACCAAACAAGGCGTTACCAGTGCCAAGCCGGAGTTCTTTTTCCTCGAGCGCTACATGCGCGCCTATGTGGCGGAATGGGATGCCTTCGTGGCCGCCATTCTCGATGGCGCCGCGATCCCGGTTTCGCTCAGGGACGGCGTTGCGGCGCTGGCACTTGCCGAAGCCGCGACCCAGTCGGTCAAGTCCGGTCAATCCGTATCGTTGGCCTGACGACGGGTAAGGCGTGACGGCCTGTGCCGTCACGCAATCAGGGTTGTTGCGGAAAGGGCCATAAGGCCACGGTCTTCGATGCCGGATCCGCATGACCGGATGAGCTGGAGGCAGATGCCTGCCACGTCATGACCACTTCCAGCAGCAACAGCATCCGTAATGAAAGGCAAAAGCCGTGACGAAGAAATTCGATGTTATCACCATCGGCCGCGCCGGCGTCGATCTTTATGGCGCGCAGGTCGGCGGGCGGTTGGAGGATATGGGCTCGTTCGAGAAATATATCGGCGGCTCACCCACCAACATCGCCTGCGGTAGCGCGCGGTTGGGGTTGAAGACGGCGCTGATCAGCAGGGTCGGCAACGAACATATGGGCCGTTTCATCCTCGAGCAGCTGCAGCGCGAGGGGGTATCGACCGAAGGCGTGAAGACCGATCCCGACCGGCTGACGGCGCTCGTCATCCTCGGCATTCGCGACGACACGCAGTTTCCGCTGATCTTCTACCGGGAAAACTGCGCCGACATGGCGCTTTGCGAAGACGATATCGACGAGGATTTCATTGCCTCAGCGCGTGCCGTCGTCGTCACCGGCACGCATCTAAGCAACAGCCGTACGGAAGCGGCCGTGATCAAGGCGCTGACGCTGGCGCGCAAGCACGGATTGCGCACCGCGCTCGATATCGATTACCGCCCCAATCTGTGGGGTGTTGCGGGTCACGGTGATGGGGAAAGCCGGTTCGTCGAAAGTGCCAAGGTGACGGCCAAGCTGCAGACGACGCTCAATATGTTCGACCTGATCGTTGGCACGGAAGAGGAATTCCATATTGCCGGCGGTTCGACCGATACGGTCGAAGCGCTTCGGGCGGTGCGGGCCGTCAGTGCTGCGACCCTCGTCTGCAAGCGTGGCCCGCTCGGGGCTGTTGCTTTCGAACACGCCGTTCCTGCAAGTCTCGACGAAGGGCAGAGCGGGCAGGGGTTCCCGATCGAGGTCTTCAATGTTCTAGGCGCCGGTGACGGCTTCTTCTCTGGGTTATTGCGCGGCTGGATGACCGGCGAGGACTGGCCGACATCGCTGAAATTCGCCAATGCCTGCGGTGCGTTTGCGGTAAGCCGTCATGGCTGCACGCCCGCCTATCCGAGCCTCGAGGAACTGCATTTCTTCCTCAAGCGCGGTGTCGTGCGACCTGACCTGCGCAATGATCCCGAGCTCGAACAGCTGCACTGGTCGACCACGCGGCAGAGGCGGATCGATGGCGACTGGTCGACCATGCGGGTATTCGCCTTCGACCACCGCGTGCAGCTGGAGCAGATGCCCGGTTATACGCTGCAGAAGGGAGCGGCCTTCAAGGAATTGTGCCTGCAGGCGGCGCTTCGCGTGCAGGCGGGCAAACCCGGTTACGGCATTCTCTGCGACAACCGTATCGGCCGTTCGGCGCTGCATCGCGCTTCAGGGTCGGGCCTGTGGATCGGACGTCCCGCCGAGTGGCCGGGTTCGCGGCCACTGACGCTGGAGCCCGAGCTTGGCACGGATTGCGGCATGCTATCGGAATGGGTGCGTGAGGATGTAGTCAAGGTTCTGTGCTTCTGCCATCCGGATGACGATGCAGAAACACGCGCGGCACAGGAACAGACGGTCAAGCGGCTGTTCGAGGCGGCGCGGCGCAACCGGCTGGAGTTCCTGCTGGAAATCATTCCCTCAAAGGTGGGGGCGACCGACGATCATACGGTCGCAACGCTGATCCGTCAGTTCTATGCAGCCGGCATCTATCCCGACTGGTGGAAACTGGAGCCGATGAAGACTGCGGCTGGCTGGAAAAATGCGATTGCCGCCATCGAGGCGCATGACCGGTTCACGCGCGGCATCGTCGTGCTGGGGCTTGATGCGCCGGAAGCCGAACTTTCAGCGAGTTTCGAGGTCGCGGCAAGGTTCGATCTGGTCAAGGGATTTGCCGTGGGCCGCACGATTTTTGGCGATGCCGCACGGCGTTGGCTGGCGGATGAGATCACGGATGCGCAAGCGGTGGAGGACATGGCCGGACGTTACGAGCGTCTCTGCCAGATCTGGGACGCGGCGCGGCAAAAGGCAGGGGAGAAGGCGGCATGAGCACGCTCAGACTGACGGCGGCGCAGGCCATGGTGAAATGGCTGGCCGCACAGATGACCGAAGAGGGAGAACGTTTCGTCGACGGGATCTGGGCGATCTTCGGCCATGGCAATGTCGCCGGTCTCGGCGAAGCGCTGCAGAAGGCCGGTAACGGGTTGCCGACATGGCGCGGCCAGAACGAACAGACGATGGCGCATGCGGCGATCGCCTATGCCAAGGCGAAGAAACGCCAGCGCGTCCAGGCCGTCACCTCGTCGATCGGTCCGGGCGCCACCAACATGGTGACCGCGGCAGCGCTGGCGCATGTCAACCGGTTGCCGGTGTTGCTGATCCCGGGTGACGTTTTCGCCAATCGCCGACCTGATCCGGTACTGCAGCAGGTCGAGGATTTCGACGACGGTACGGTATCGGCCAATGACTGCTTCCGCCCGGTCAGCCGCTATTTCGATCGCATAACCCGGCCCGAACAGCTACTGACCGCTCTGCCGCGGGCGCTGCGGGTGATGACCGATCCGGCCAATTGCGGGCCGGTGACGCTCTCCTTCTGCCAGGATGTGCAGGCGGAAGCTTATGACTGGCCGGAAGCCTTTTTCGAGCCGAAGGTCTGGCGGATCCGCCGGCCGGAAGCCGACGCCCATGACCTCGAAGCCGTAGCTGAGCTTATTCGCGCGGCAAAAAATCCGGTGATCGTCGCCGGAGGCGGGGTGATCTATAGCGGTGCGGAAGAGGATCTCGCCGACTTTGCCACGCGCCATGCCATTCCGGTGATCGAGACCCAGGCCGGCAAGTCGGCGCTTGCCCAAAACCATCCGATGAACTTTGGCGCAGCCGGTGTCGATGGTTCGGCTGCCGCCAACGCGCTTGCCCGCACGGCGGATCTGGTCATCGGTGTCGGTACGCGCTTCCAGGACTTTACCACCGGCTCCTGGTCGCTGTTCGAGGCGGACGGCCGCAAGCTCGTCTCCATCAACGTGCAGGCCTATGATGCCGACAAGCACGGCGCGATCGGCCTTGTTGCCGACGCGAAAGTGGCGCTGGCGGCGCTTTCCGGAAAACTCGGCACCCACCGCGCGCCCGAACCGGATGCCGCCTTGCGGATTGTCTGGCTTGCTGCCGTCGATGGTCATTGTGCAGCGCCTGCCGGGGCCGGTCTGCCCACCGATGCGCAGGTGATCGGCGCGGTACAACGGGCAACGGATGAGAGGGCGATCGCCATGTGTGCTGCCGGCACCATGCCGGGGGCGCTGAAGCTTCTCTGGCAGCCGAGTCAGGGTGGCTATCACATGGAATATGGCTATTCCTGCATGGGCTACGAGATTGCCGGCGCCATGGGGCTGAAGCTGGCGCGGCCGGAGCGCGAGGTAATCTGCTTCGTCGGAGACGGATCCTACATGATGGCCAATTCGGAACTTGCGACTGCCGTCATGCGCAAGGTGCCGTTTACCGTCGTTTTGACCGACAATCGTGGATATGGCTGTATCAACCGGCTGCAGCGCGGCACTGGCGGCGAGGCTTTCAACAATCTCTACAAGGACTGCAATATCGAGCAGCAGCCCGAGATCGATTTTGTCGCCCATGCGGGTTCCATGGGGGCCTTTGCCGTGAAGGCAAAGGATATTGCCGATCTGGAGATCCAGATCGCCGCTGCCCGGGATCGCGACATTCCGACCGTCATCGTCATCGACACCGATCCGACCGACGGTCCGGGCTTCGGTGATGCCGGCCACTGGTGGGATGTCGCCGTGCCGGAAGTCGGAACCACCGAAAAGCTCAAACAGGCTTATGCGCGCTATCTGACAAGCGCCGCCAAGCAGAACACCGTGAATTGAGGGACAAGAGATGATCCGCTTCGGCACCAATCCCATCGCCTGGGCAAACGACGACGACCAGAGCCTCGGCGCCAACATTCCGACCGAACAGATCCTTTGCGAGGCGAGCCAGATCGGCTTCGACGGTATCGAGAACGGCCATCGCTGGCCGGACGATCCGCAGGCGCTCAAGGAGCTGCTCGGTTCCTACGGCCTCGCCTTCGTTTCGGGCTGGTACTCGCTGAACCTTCTGGTGCAATCAGTCGAGGAGGAGAAGAAGGCGATCCAGCCGCATCTCGACAAGCTCAAGCACAATGGCTGCTCGGTCTGCATCGTCTGCGAGACCTCCAACAGCGTGCAGGGTCTGCAGGCGCCGCTGTCGCAGAGCCCGGTGCTCTCGGATCAGGAGATGAAGGCCTTCGGCGCGAAGGTCGAGGAGATCGCGGCGTTCACGGCGAGCCAGGGCATCAAGCTCGTCTACCACCATCATATGGGAACCGTGGTCGAGACACCGGAAGAGATCGACGCCTTCATGGCGGTGACAGGTCCCGAAACACGGCTGCTCCTCGATGCCGGTCATTGCTATTTTGGCGGTAACGGCAGCGATCCGTTGCCGGTCCTGTCTCGTTATGTCGACCGGGTCAGTCATTTCCATGCCAAGAACGTGCGGCCGACAGTGATGCGGCAGGTGCGCGAGGAGGGGTTGTCGTTCATGGATGGCGTGCGGGCCGGCGTGTTTACCGTGCCGGGAGACGAGGAAGGCGGGGTCGAGTTCGAGCCTCTGCTGCAGATCCTGAAAGATGCCGGCTACGATGGCTGGATCGTCATCGAGGCCGAGCAGGATCCCGATATACGCAACCCCTTCGAGTATCAGTCGCTCGGCCTGAAGACGCTGAAGGCTGCTGCTGCCAGAACCGGCCTCGTCTGACCTTATAAATCCAGGAGTTTCCGATGCCTCATCTTCTCCATCGCCCCTTCGGCCGTCATGGCAAGGTTCACGAGATTACGCCGGCGAGCGCCGGCTGGCGTTATGTCGGCTTCTCGCTCTACCAGCTGAGAGCGGGGGAGACGGCGGCGGAGGCGACCGGTGACAGGGAAGTCATTCTGGTCATGGTCGAGGGCAGGGCGGCATTCGAGGCCGCGGGCCGCGACTGGGGTGTGCTAGGCGAACGCATGAACGTATTCGAGAAGACGCCGCCGCATTGCCTCTATCTGCCCGATGGCAGCGACTGGAAGGCGTCGGCCAAGACCGATTGCATCATTGCGGTGTGTACGGCGCCGGGCATGCAAGGTCACCAAGCGCGGCGCATCGGGCCTGACGGCATCACGCTCACCCAGCGCGGCGAGGGCACCAACACCCGCTACATCAACAATATCGCCATGGAAAACGAGGACTATTGCGACAGCCTGCTTGTGACGGAGGTGTTCACTCCGGCCGGCCACTGGTCGAGCTATCCGAGCCATCGGCATGACGAGGACGATTTTCCCCGCATCACTTATCTGGAAGAGACCTACTACCACCGCCTCAACCCGGCCGACGGGTTCGGCATCCAGCGGGTCTATACCGACGACCTGCAACTGAACGAGACGATGGCGGTGCATGACGGCGATGTGGTCTGCGTACCTCGCGGACATCACCCTTGCGGCGCGCCGCACGGATTCGAGATGTACTATCTCAATGTCATGGCCGGCCCCTTGCGCAAATGGCGCTTCGTCGCCGCGCCGCCTGTCGAGCACCTGATGCGCTGATTTCCTCGCAATCGGGTAACTGCAGCGGATCACCCATTCATACCGTTCGCTTCAATGGTTTCGGGCATGACGCCCGGATCTTGATGACATGCGGAGTTGCCGTGTCTTCTCAGACGAGGTGAAGGTGACCAGCGTGCCTGAACGGCAAAGGCCGCTACGCAGGACAATCACTCTCTTCTGTCATTGTGATGGGCGCGCTTTGCGAGCGCGCCCATAAGTTTGGTCTTCGGGAACTATTCCACCACGACGAAGAGTGAAGTGCCCGTGTAAATCGGTCTGACCTTGATCGTGCCACTGTCTATCGATGAAAAGGTTCCATCGAGTCCGTCCGCGGAGAGAATCTCGAACCTTGTTCCTGCCGAAGGCGGATTGCCCTCAAAGGTAAGGTTGAGCGTGCCGCCGGTGATCTTCACATTGCCGCTGACGCGCAGCGAATGTCTCGATCCGTCCAGTGCAAGCCTTCCGCCCGCCTGGCTATAGCCGCCGCCGATGAGGAGGTCGCTGTGAAGGTCGAGCGTTCCGTCTGTGACGAGCAGGTTGCCGGTTCCAAGCGCCGAGCTTGAATCCGCCACAAGCGTCCCTCCATTGACGACCGTGCCGCCGCTGTAGCTGTTTGCGCCGCTGAGCGTGAGCGTTCCACTTCCGGACTTCGTGAGACGCCCCGGTCCGTGGATGTCGTTAGTCCAGCGATCGGACGCATTGTAACCGCCTGAATTCGCGTCCATCGCAAGGTCGACATCGCCGTCAAAAGAGCCGTAGCCAGCGGCCGCTGCAACCAGATTGATGCGTCCCCAGCCCTGGCTGTCGTCGAGCAGAGGGTAACCTGCCTCGATGCCCGTGGAAAACAGGACTGCCCGCCGCTGAGCGGCGTCGAGATAGGGAAGACGTGTCTCCAGCAGAACCTCGGCGCCCTCCGGCACGACCATAGGCGCATTGGCGGCAGTTGTCGCGCGGCTGAAGGAAAAGGTCATTCGTTTGCGGAAATCGGCCTTGTTGGCGGTTTCGTCGGCGAAACGGTCGGCACTCAGGTCCTGGCTATGGGAGAAGTCCTGAAGCGACTGGCCGTGAGGCAGCCGTTTTGCAAAATAGGCCTGCAATTCGTCGTAGGCCGCTTTCTTGATCTCGGCATTTTTCGGATCCTGCAGCATGGCGGCTGCCATGGCTGTTGCGGAAATTCGACCGCCGATCACATCGAGGGGCGAATGCATGCCGGCGACTACGCGGCTTTCGCCAAGTTCCGACGCCATCGTCAAAAGTTCGGAATAACGCTCAGGCGCCGCATAAGCATAGGCGATCGCCGCAAGATAGGCTGCGTTCGTGTGACCGCTCGGGAAACCGCCATCCTTCTGGCGCCCGCGATGTTCACGTGCATATTTCAGGGCCGGTACGATCACGTCCGGGCTCGTCTCATAGGTTTCGAATTTCCGATCTCCGATCGTCTCCGAGCCTGTTTCGTTGACTTCGCCCTTGTCGTTCATGCGCCATGGGCGCGGAGACGTGTAAAAGTATTTTGCCGGGGATGTCGTGCCTTCCGGCCCGCGGATCACTTTCATGAAGGCGACGAAATCCTTGAGTTCGGAATCTGTCGCCCCCGCTTCGGTGCCCTTGTCATCTTCCTTGACCTTGATGACATCGTTGGGATCGAAGTCGGCTAATGTGTGATTGATTGTCGTGGTCGCACCTGCACCCTCCCTGTACCAGGGAGCAAGCGGCCCCATGCCCTCGATCACGCTGTAACCCTGCGAGCGGCGGTCGTTCAGATAGGCTTCGAGTGCCTTTTCCCGGGTTCGGTTCTTGCCGGTTACGGAGAGCACGTAGCGCATGTTTTCCTGCCAGACGACAGGATCGACGATCTTCACATGGGTGAGGTCTGCCGGACCATCGCCGTTCGCGCCGCCATCGGCCCATTTGTCGTCGCCGATCGTCCATATCCGGTTAAAGCCGGAAAGGATCGCGATGACGGGATTGTCCCGGTCATCATAGGCCCGGACCTCTTCTCCCCTGGCGTTCTTGCCGGTCTGGTTCCGATAGTTTTTGGCCAGCGGCAGGGGATAATGCGAGACGGGCGGTGGTACGACTATGGAATAGCCCGTGCCCTGAGAGGCCGCGGGGTCGAGCGCCTGGGCGCCCGAAACGATGCCGAGCATGGCAACCGAGGCAAGCAGGCTCACCCGCAGCGGCGGAAAATACAAATTCAGTCTGGTCATGATGATTGATCCCAAAATGATCCAAGCGCCAGAGACGCTTGTAACGGCAACAGCAGCGAGAGCCGGACCAATGTGGATAGCCCGGATCAAAACAGGCCGTGTCTGAAAAAAAAGCTCAAGTGGATCCGAAAGGCCGAAGCAAAATCAAATGCGGGCGAGCAATGGCGCTCGTCAGGCTGCGTCCTTTATCGATCCTGTTCATCCTCATGTCCGGCGAAGCACGGCGAGGCGTGCCTCACCGTGCCGCTTCCGGCTACTTCTTGACGGCAAGCGCCTCGTTGATCTTGGCGACGTCATCCTCCAGAACCTTGTAGGTCTGTTCCAGCGACAATTCTCCGACGATCAGCTGGCTCATGCGCTGCACGATATGCTGATAGAGAGCCGTGCTGCCCTTGGTCTGTTCGAATTCATAGGCTGCTGGAGGCACCTTTTCGCTGTTATCCAGGAAGACTTTCATGGCAGCCTTGGCGTCTTCGCTTTTCAGCTTGTATTGCGGGTCGGTAATGTTGGCACCGGTGAGGATGACATAGGTCTCCGCCAGCTCTCTTTGCACCTTTTCGGAGCCGAGAAACTCGATGAAGTGGGCGACGTCCTGTGGATGTTTGGTGCGCTTGAAACCGACAACCGCCGTGGCGCCGGGCATGGTATAGCAACCGGCATCGCCGCAGGGAGCGTTGAGTGCCGCCCATTCGAACGCGTCGCCGATCTTGGTCTGGAACGGATTCACCATCCAGTTGCCGGCCAGATAGGTCACGACATTGCCGTTGACGAATTCATCGCCCATGTTTTTGTACTGCGAGCCGCCCGCTGCTCCCCACATTTCCTTGGGGAAGCTGCCATTTTGTGCCCAGGAATAGATGTCGGCGATGTATTTCTTCGCTCCATCATCCGGGAAGATGAACTTGCCATCCTTCGTGTAGGTGGAACCGTAAGAGAAGGCGCCACCCGAGAAACGATGGCCGGAGCGATCCATGGTGAAGGGGATCTGCACGCCGGTCGCCTTCGCCACCCGCGCCGATGCCTCGACGATCTCGCTGAATTTTGCCGTCGGCCCAGGTATCGGTTCACCGGCCTGTTCAAACAGCGTCTTGTTCACGAACGGCAGGTTGTATGTTTCAGAAGCGATGTAGCCATTGATGGACTGGGGATCATTGATGCCCTTCAGTCGAAGTCGATTGAGGCTGGTGCCGTGCAGTTTGGCGTAGGCTTCCGGATCTTTCATGTAGGGCCGCATGTCGAGATAGAACGGCGCAAGCTGCCAGTCCGCGATCTTGGCCACATCAGGCCCTTCTCCGACGGCCAGCTGGACCGGCAGTTGCTTGGATACGGCATCATAACCCGAGGACACGAAGTTGACCTTCACGCCGGGATTTGCCGTCTCGAACTCCTTGCTGAGTTCGGCCATGCGCTGAACATAGCCCTGATCGTCATCGGTAAAGAGAAATGTGATCGTTCTGTCTTCTGCCTGTGCTGCTGTCAGACCGAAAAGAGAAACAAATGCTATGGCGCTAACGCCGGAGAGTAATCTCAGCATGCCTACCTCCCAATGAAATAATTTTCATAAATCGAACTGAAACTCCTCTTTCAGATCCGATTTTTTATCTTTTGCGGCTTGACACGCTCTTCGTCAAGCTGTTTTTCTCCGTCTTAATCACAAGCCGACAATCCATCTCAAATGTCAAAATTGTGAAAATATTTTCATATGATCGACGGGAGGCGATCGTATATGACGAATGAAACGCTGGCCGAAAACCACTCGGCGCCGACATATATCGTGGCAAAAGGCGAGACTGTGACGGTCTGGGCCGTTTCCGATCTCATCGAGACCGTGTTCCCAGGCATTGCCGCTTCGGCTGAAGATCGGGTTAACTATCGCTTCATCAACGGCTTTGTCGATGTTGGCGACTTGCCCTGCCGGAAGGCATTCCAGAGCGGAATGATCGATCGGGAGATTGCGCCGAATTCAAGCTGGACCCCATCGCATCTCAATTTGCCCGGCGCCAATCGCCGCGTCGAATTCACCGGCTTCTGGCATGTGCCGACCCATGTGCAGCGCTGGCTAAAGGGAACGTTCCGAAGCGATATCGCGCGGGCTGTCGATCTGCGGCTGGCGACCTGCGGAGGGGTACGCATCTGGGTGAACGGCGTGGAGCAGGTGCGCTTCGAACCATTCATTCGCAACATCGAAAGCCGCCTCGATATCAGCCTTCGCCTCGAAGCGGGTGACAACGAAATCCTGCTGTTGTGCGAGGACCTGGCCGAGCGTGACATCATCTGGTTTTTCGAACTCGAAGTCACCGATGCCACGCCTTTGGTCGTCGTTCTGCCGGTGCCTCTCGATCAGGAGGAAAGCGGGCGCCTGGCTGCCCTGGTGCGCGATATCCGTCCCGCACGCGATGTATTCGTCGACATGCCATTGGAGCTGGTGTTCGATTGCGCATCTGATGAGGCCTTGCCGGTCCATGTCGTGGTTACAAGCCATGGCCATGACCATACCGTTCTTGCCGATGTCGAAACCGTTCTTGGAGCCGGACAGACGTCGCTGACGATACCGGAGACGATCGGCATTACCGACGGTTACCATGGCATCAAGGTGACGATAGGGTCGGGGACGTGGAACGTTACCCGCGTCCTCGATGCCGCCTTCATGACCGATCTCTTTCCGCCGAGAGCTTCCGACGACATTTCGGAGAGGAAAAGGGCGGCGCTTGCCTTCAGCGCCAAGTTCGGTGCCTGGCGTATCGGGCGTGCGCTTGCTCTGGTCGCTACCGGCAGCGATGACACGGTAACCATTGACGGCATCATCAATACGACACTGCAGTCGATCGACAGGCGCGAGGACTGCTCCGATTTCGTGCTCGTGCCGCTTCTCTGGCTGGTGCGCGCCTATGGCGACCGATTGCCGGTCGAGACGGTCGCAAGGATCAATCGATCGATCGTCAACTATCGCTATTGGGTGGACGAACCGGGTAACGACGTCATGTGGTTCTGGAGCGAGAACCATGTGCTCTGCTTCCATACCTCGCAATTGCTGGCGGGCGCTTATCTGCCAGACGCGATGTTCACCGCTTCCGGCCGCACCGGCAAACAGCAGGCGGAAATCGCGGCAGAGCGGTTGGCCCGCTGGTTCGACAGCGTCGAGGCGCACGGTCTGGCCGAGTGGAATTCTGCGGCCTACTATCCGGTGGACTTCATCGGTCTGCTTGCCATCGAACACTGGGCCGCGCCCGAGCTTGCAGCCCGTGCCCGCGGCCAACTCGATCTGATCTTTGAAATGATCGCGCTGCACACGCTGGATGGCGTGCCTTCGGGATCTCAAGGCCGTGCCTATGACAAGGAATTACGTGCGGGGCCTCTCACCGAACTGGCGCCTTTCGCTCAAGTGGCATTCGGCAAAGGCTGGCTGAACGGCGGCGTGGCGTCTCTGCCGATGTTCTGCTGCGGCGATTATCTACCTCCGGCCCGACTTGCAGGCCTTTCCAGTCTTAAGGCCGGCCGAGTAATCGAGGCGCGTTATGCGCAGGGGCTGGAAGCCGGAAAGCTGGTGCTTTTCAAGAATGAAGCTGCCCAGCTCTCGACCGTGGTCGATCACAAGACGGGTCGCAAGGGACACCAGCAGCACATCATGGACATCAAGCTGGCTGGGCATCCGATGGCACGGCTCTGGGTCAATCATCCCGGTGAAGACGATCCCTGGGGAACCCAGCGTCCGTCCTATTGGGCCGGGAGTGGCATCCTGCCCCGCGTAGCCCACCATCGCGATATCGCGATGATGATCTTTGACACGGCCGATCACCGTAACGACTGGACACACGCCTATATCGGCCGCGATGGCTTTGACGATGTGATGCTCAGCGACGGTTGGCTGATGACGCGATCCGGTGGCGGCTTTGCCGCTCTTTATGCGACCAACGGCCTTGAAGCCATTACGACCGGCGCGACGGCGGACCGCGAAGTTCGCTCGCCTGGCGCGCGCTGCGGCTGGATCGGTGTGATCGGCTGCGGCGATCCGGATGAGTTCGCCAAGTTTTGCGAAAAGGTCCTGGCGACGAAAGTGGCATTCGATGCCGAGCGTCTCCTGCTGGTGGCGACGCCGCCGGATGGGCCGGAAATCAGCCTTTCATGGGACGGCACATTCACCATCGCGGGGCAGGTCATGACGTTCGATCATGAACAACCCCAGCCCCTGCTTACCTTCGATAACAGCAACATCGCTTCGAGCGGTCCCGGACCGCTTTTCTATTCGTGATTGGAAACGAGAAATGAATCATACACAGACGGAAAAAGATGATCTGAAGGCCGCCATAGACAAGGTTGCCGTCGCCTTTAGCCGCCTCAAGGGCATACAGGAAGGTTTGGCCAGCGATCACTCCGACGGCAAGATCCAGTTCGACGAATGGGATTGGGAGGTCGGCGTTGGTCTTTACGGTTTTTTGCGGCGGGCGCTGGCGACGAATGATCGCAACGCGCTGAACGAACTCGTCACCTGGTACAGCTGGCAGATCGACCGCGGCTTGCCGCCGCGCCAGATCAACAGTTCTGCCCCGATGCTGCCGCTCGTGATCCTCAGCGAACATGTGAACCGTCCCGATTTCCGGGCGCTGGTCGAGGATTGGGCGCAATGGCTGGTCCGTGAACTTCCCAAGACCGAGGACGGTGGGTTTCAGCATGTCGTCAAGGAACGCCTGAACGATGGCGAGCTCTGGGACGATACCTTGTTCATGGCCTGCCTTTTCCTCGCGCGAGCCGGTGTCGTGTGCGAGCGTCAGGACTGGATCGATGAAGCTGTCTATCAGTTCGTCATCCATGCCCGTTATCTGTCCGATCCGGTCACCGGTCTCTGGTATCACGGCTGGACCTTCAACGGGCGCCACAACTTCGCCAATGCGTTCTGGGCGCGGGGCAATTCCTGGATTACGGTCGCGATACCGGAACTGTTTGAACTGGTGCCATCGCTGGCGGAGAAGGACAGGCGCTTCCTGGCCAATGTTCTGGCAAGCCAGGTTCGCTCCCTGCGCCGTTTTCAGCGGGATGATGGCATGTTCCACACGCTTCTCGACGATCCGAACTCACCGGTGGAGACCTCGGCAACGGCCGGTATCGCCTATGGGATACTGCGCGGGATCGAGGCCGGCATTCTCGATGAGGACAATCGTGTCATCGCAGATAAGGCATTGGGCGCAGTGCTCCGCCATATCGATGCGGAAGGCGTTGTTCACGGCGTCTCGGATGGCACGCCGATGGGGCATGATCTCGATTTCTATCGCCGCATTCCAAACCTGCCGACGCCCTATGGTCAGGCCTTGACGATGCTGCTGCTGATCGACGTTTCCCTCGAACAGGACGAAGCCGCATGACCTCCCGCGAGGACTTCCTCATTCATCCCAAGCCGGGCGAGGAGACGGGTGACATCCAGGCGCAGATCGATGCGGCCTTTGATGCCGGCGGCGGGCGCGTGACGCTTCTGGCAGGCCTGCATGTGACTGCGGGCCTGCGGCTTAAAAGCGGCGTGGAGTTGCATCTGGCCAAGGATGCGGTGCTGGCTCCGCTTTCCGATTACGAGGCCTATCGTTCCACAACGGTTTCCGTGATCGCCGAAAGTTCCGATCGCGCCATGATCGTCGCGACGCAGGCGGAGAATATCGCCATTACCGGCCCGGGCGTCATCGAGGCGGGAGGTGAAAACTTCATCGCCGGAAACGACGAAGTCATGGGAACATGGATCCCGGCAGCGTTGCGCCCGCGCGTGGTCGTTTTCGAAAGCTGCCGAGGCGTTCGCCTCGAGGATATTCGCGTTTCCGGCTCGCCGATGTGGACCCTGCATATGATCGATTGCGAGGATATTCATTTCAGGCAGGTCGATGTGGTCAACGACCGGCGCCTGCCCAATACCGATGGCATCGTGCTTGACGCATGCCGCAGGGCGCTGATCGAAGATTGCAGCATATTCACCGCAGATGACGGTGTGGTGCTGAAAACCAGCGCCGGCCCGGACGGAAAGGCCGTCGGGCGTTGCGAGGCAATCACCGTGCGCCGTTGTGAAGTGTCCAGCATGAGTTGCGCCCTGAAGCTCGGCACTGAATCCTTTGGCGATTTCCGCAACATTCTCTTCGAGGATTGCAAGGTCAGCGAATCCAATCGGGCACTCGGCCTGTTCAGTCGCGATGGCGGCGAGATGAGCAATATCCGATTTTCGCGGATTGCCGTGGATTGCCACGAAACACCGGATGGGTTCTGGGGATCGGGAGAGGCATTGACCGTGACCGTCGTGGATCGCAGGCCTGACCAGCTTGCGGGAAAGGTCGAAAATCTCACTGTCGAAGACCTGACCGGCTGCATGGAAGGGGCAATCAACCTCGTCTCCATATCGCGGGCGGGGATTCACAATGTCCAGCTCCAGCGGATCGGCCTTGCACAGCAGTCGGGCAAGCTGGGAACGGGAACGCAATACGATATTCGCCCCACCAATGCGGATATCGCACCCAGTCCCGACGCCGCGGGCAGGGCCAATGCCTGGACGCGTGGCGAAGATGGCAAGATCGTCGGCCTCGAAGATTATCCCGGCGGAATGCCGGCGATATATCTCGATGGCGTGCGGGAGTTCTCAACTCACGAAGTTGAAATTACCAGAACAGCGCCCCTGCCAAAGGGGTGGAATATCAAGGCGCTTGTCGACACGGCGAGCTTGCCTGAAGGGAGCAGGTAATGGGAAGTCTGAAACTTGCAAAACTGAACAAGTCCTTTGGTGCCGTCCAGGTTTTGCACGACATTGATCTGGACATCGAGGACGGAGAGTTCGTCGTTTTTGTCGGTCCCTCGGGTTGCGGAAAATCCACGCTTCTGCGGGTCATCGCGGGCCTCGAAGACGTAACGTCCGGCAGCATCGCCATCAGCAATCGGGATGTAAAGGCGCTTTCGCCCGCCGAGCGCAAGATCGCGATGGTCTTCCAGTCCTATGCGTTGTACCCGCATATGAGCGTGCGCAAGAACCTTGCGTTCGGGCTCGAAAATCTTCGTTTCAAGCGCGCAGAGATAGAAAGCCGGATTAACGAGGCTGCGCGCATGTTGGCGCTTGAGCCTTATCTCGACCGCAAACCCCGGCAGCTTTCCGGTGGTCAGCGCCAGCGTGTCGCCATTGGCCGTGCCATCGTGCGCGAGCCCGACATATTCCTGTTCGACGAGCCGCTTTCCAACCTCGATGCCGCGCTGCGTGTTCAAACACGGGCCGAAATCACGCGATTGCATCGTGGCATCAAGACGACGATGATCTATGTGACGCATGATCAGGTCGAAGCCATGACGATGGCAGACAAGATCGTGGTGCTGCGTGACGGCAGGGTCGAGCAGGTCGGAAGCCCGCTCGAGCTTTTCGACAATCCGCGCAACCTTTTTGTCGCCGGGTTCCTGGGCTCGCCGCGGATGAACATCCTCAAAGGTAAAATCCTTGGCAGTCACGGTGGTGATGTGATGATCGATGCCGGATATGGTCGCCCGTTTCAATGCCTTGTGGATCCCGCTGCTGTTCAGACCGGCCAGGACATTCTGCTCGGCATACGTCCTTCGCATTTTATCGTGTCTCAGGATGAAGGCCTGCCTTTCGAGGTCCAGTATTACGAGAGCCTGGGAACGGAAACCTTTGTCTACGGCCATCTCCATGGCAACACGGATCCGATCATCCTTCATCAGGCCGGGCATTTCGCACCCGCAGCGGGTTCTCTCCTGAAAATCATGCCGTTGCGTGAGCGCATCACGGTTTTTGACCCGGTGAGTGAACTGGCGCTGCCGCGTCTCGACATTCAGGGGAGAGGCTAGGATGGGCGACCCGAAGATCACCAGGCTGGCTGATCGTGCCATGGATGCGGTGATGGCGATCATCGAACGGCCGCTGAACCTGCTCGAACATGCGATCGGCAGGAAACGCATGCCCTATGTGTTCCTGATGCCGAACCTTCTTCTTTTCGGCGTCTTTACGTTCCTGCCGATTGCGATTGCCGTCTGCTACGCTTTCACCGGTGGCACCGAACTGCTCATCTCCAATCGCCCTTTCGTCGGCTTCGAAAACTTCGGCAAGCTTCTCGATTGCGGTAGCTATATGGAGCCGGGCAGCTGCCAGGAATCGCTTTTCTGGACTGCAATCTGGAACACGCTGTGGTTCGTGGCTTTCAATGTCACGGCGACCCTTTTTGTCTCCCTGACAACGGCGCTGATCCTCAACCGGGCAATTGCCGCGCGCGGCTTCTTCCGGGCGATGTTCTTTTATCCCGTCCTGCTCTCGCCGGTGGTCATCGGCCTTATCTGGAAGTGGTTTCTCGACCGCAACGGCCTACTGAATGCCTTTTTCCAGATGCTCGGCGTTCCGCCGGAAATCTTCCTGCTCGATGTCGGCTGGTCTCGTTTCTTCGTCGTGGTTGTGTCCGTGTGGTTCCACATGGGCTTTTACACGCTGATCCTGCTGGCGGGGCTGCAGGCGATACCGAAGGATCTTTACGAGGCCGCTGCAATCGACGCCGCATCGCCGCGACGCACCCTGTTGCGGATCACCTTGCCGCTGCTTGCTCCCAATCTTCTCGTCGTGCTCATCCTGTTGATGATCCGCTCGGTTCAGATTTTCGACGAGGCATGGGTGCTGACGAATGGCGGCGGCCCCGGCACGGCAAACACATTCGTCGTTCAATATATCTATCAGATGGCTTTCGGCGGCGACCTGAGATTGTTCGGCCTTGCATCCGCGGCATCGGTTCTGATGGGCGTCGTCCTGCTCGCTCTCACGCTTGTGCAGTTGCGCCTCGGCAAAAAGATGGAGTCCTGACCATGTCCGGAAAAATCAACGCAATAGGCTTCCTGACCAGAACGCGCTTTCCGGGTCGCATCGGTCTCACCGACATCCTGTCATGGGTCTGGCTGATCGGCGGTACGCTTGCGGTACTTGTGCCCGTCGTGTGGGCGGCCATGTCCTCACTGAAGCCTGAGGCGGAAATCACGCGTTTCCCGCCATCGCTTTTGCCGCGCACCGCAGTTCAGGTCGAGGTGCAAGGGTACGAAAGGCCGCTTAGTCTCTGGAACGTCACCATCGATGCTCAAGAGCATGAAATGGCGATGGTACGCCGCGTGGGCATCAAGGCGCAAATGGTCGATCCGGCAAACCCCGGCACGCCGATCAGCGTCGACATGCGCGACATTTCGCCGGTTCAGCGTCTGACGATTGCGACCCAGAATTTCACCGATCCGCTGACCCAGTTCAACTTTCTGACGTTCCTCAAGAACTCGGTATTCGTGACCACGGTTGCGACGATCCTCACTCTGATCGTCAATGCGATGGCGGCCTTCGCGCTTTCGAAATACAAGTTTCGCGGCGACAAGGCGATCTTCGTCCTCATCATCTCGACCTTGATGATACCGCTCACCGTCGTCATGGTGCCGGCCTATCTCGTGGTTGTCGGTGTTGGCATGGTGGACAGTCTATGGGGCGTCATCATTCCGACGGTTGCCACGCCGACGGGGGTTTTCCTGCTGCGCCAGTACATGCTGACCATCCCCGACGAGTTGATCGAAGCTGCCCGCGTCGATGCTGCCAGCGAATTCAGGATTTTCTGGCGTATCATCCTGCCGTTGACGGCTCCGGCCCTGGCGGTTCTGGCTATCTTCTCTGTTCTGTGGCGTTGGAACGACTTCCTCTGGCCGCTTATCGTGCTTTCCAGCCGAGAGAACTTCACGCTTCAGGTCGGCCTCAATGCCTTCCAGGGCGAGTTCTCAGTCCAATGGCACTATATCCTCGCCATGACCTTCCTCAGCCTTGCCCCGGTTACTTTGGTATTCCTGTTCCTGCAGCGATACATCACCACAGGCATTGCAGGCACGGGAATGAAGTAGGATCAGCTATTATCTGGGGGGCGGCGCAATGCTGCCCCTCAAGACGAGACGGCAGCCGAGTTCCAGCCTGTGAGCCGGGCGTGAGGGGTCGGCCGCCACGAGGCGCTGTTCCAGAAGCGATAGTGCTGCTCCCCCCAATCTGTCGGCAGGCAGCTGGATCGTGCTCAGCGGCGGTGAGCTGAATGCCGAGGCGACGATATCGTCGAAACCGAGCACCGAAACATCGTTGGGTACGCTCAGCCCGGCTTCGTTCAGCGCCTTCAGGCATCCGAACGCCAGGTTGTCGGCAGCACAGAAAATAGCAGTCGCGTTCCTCAGTGGCGGATCTTCTTGAAGCAGGGCACGCATCGCAGCTTCCCCCCATTCGGGTTCATAGCTTTCCACTTCCACAATCATATCCTCGGGCACGGCAAGACCCGCACTGAGGAGTGCATCGCTGTAACCGTCGTAACGACGGCGTATCGTTGTTCTGCCCTTCCAGGTCATGTGCAGGATCCTGCGATGTCCGAGGGATAGAAGGTGCTCGATACCGAGACGGGCGCCAAAACGGTTCTCGGCGGTCACCGTATCGACAATCATCGCCGGATCTTCGCCATTGATGAGGACGACGGGCTTCTGCAGCGCTTCAAGCGCTTGTACGAGTTGCGGCCTGTCCTCATTCAGAATGACGATACCGTCGACATTGCCGGACCTTGCCGCTTCAGCGACCTCTTCGGGATCAATCCGGTTCGTGGAGCTGACGAATGGGACGATCCTTACCCCGAGCCGTTCGCATTCCCGTCTGAACCCGTTCAGCATGGTCCAGCTGACCATGTTGAGATCGCTTTGGGGCGCTGCATCATTGGTCATGGCCAGGAGCACCACGCGCAGGGTAGCGATCGTTGCCTTCTGGCGACGATTTTCGAGGTAGCCAAGAGAACGGGCAGTTTCTAGAACGCGTTCGCGAACCTCCAGCGTCAGCGACGCGGTACCGTTGATCGCGTGCGATGCCGTGCTGAGCGATACATTCGCTTCGCGCGCGACATCCTTGAGCGTGGTTTTCTTTTGAGCCTTCATGAGAGGGAAACGGCCAACCATTGGCATGCAACTGGTGCGGGCGACATGCGAATTCACTCCCTACAAACGCTTTAGGCTGTTCAATCTTAGGTATAGGAACGTTGAAAAGATTATAACATTGCCGGCGAGTGCGGAATTGATTTTGCCATGCTGCGGTAAATAGCCAGTTCGGAATTGAAGTTTTCCACTTGAGGGAAAATAACCGTAGGCACAAAGGGATATTCGTGCGGTATTTAGACCGGCACGTTTGATGGATCCATTCTGGTTACCTATCAGCGACGGCGATTACCGTGTTTCGAAGAACCTGCTTTTGCCGACAATATTCGCGGCAAATTTGGTTCTTGCCATCTGGCCTTTCCGCCCTGTGGCTCACAAAGAAATTCTGAACAGTCGATAGATTTTAGTCGTTGGACCCCCTCAGGCACGCTGCATATCGTTCCCTTAACAACAAGCAAGGCCCAAAGCTGACAAGGGGAATACCGATATGAAACGCATTTCCAGACATGTCCTTTCTGCCACGCTTTTCGCAGCGACAATGCTGTCGGGAGCTTATGCGAACGCCGCGGATATCACCGTCATGGGGTATCGCGGTCCGTTCGAAGACAATTACAAGAAGGCCGTTATCGAGCCCTTCATGAAAGCCCATCCCGATATCAAGGTGAACTATTACGGTGTCCAGAATGCTGCCACCTCGCTCGGCAACATGCGCGCCCAGCGTGATGCGCCACAGGTCAACGCCGTGATCTATGACCTGTCGGTCGCGAAGATCGCCAAGGAAGAAGGCCTGGTTGCCGACCTCGATACATCCAAGCTGCCGAACTATGCCGACGTGTCCGATATCGGCAAAGATTTGGGTGGCGCTGCCATTCCGCTAACCTACGATACGCTGACGCTGATCTACAATTCCAAGGCTTTCCCGACCGCCCCGACCAGCTGGGAAACACTGTGGGACAAGGCTCAAGCCGGCAAGGTCGTGCTGCCGGCACAGGGCGGCGGTGACATTCAGGCGATCCTGCTGACGATCATTTCCAACCGCCTCGCCGGCGAACAGGATTACAAGGAAACGATCGATCCGGGCGTCGACAAGCTGGTGGAGCTGGCACCGCGCGTCCAGACCTGGGAACCGAAGCCGGACGCCTATACGCTGATTGCCAATGGCACGGCCACGGTTTCGATCGGCTGGAACGCCCGTTCGCAGTTCTATTTCGACCAGACCGAAGGCCGCATGGGCTCCGTCGGCCCGAGCGAAGGCACAGCTTCCCAGATCAATGTCGTCAGCGCCATCGAAAAGGCATCCGAACCGGAAGCGACGCAGACCTTCATCAACTATGCGATCGGCCCGGAAGCTCAGGCCGCGTTTGCCAAGGCAATGTTCTACGCACCTGTGAACACCAAGACGCAGGTGGACGAAGCCACCGCCAAGCGCATTCCGATGATGGACCCGGCCCAGCGCGAAAAGCTGATCCCTGTCGACTGGATGACGATCGGCGACATGCGCGACGATATCCTGCAGCCCTGGCGCCGCAAGATCATCCCGGCCGGACGTTAAGCTCAAAAAAATCCGGGCCGATCGAGGTTCGGACTCACCCACCCTTAGAAACCCTGCGGCGCGCGTCCTCCTACGCGTGATCGAGCACCCACGCCATCGTGACGGGATTTTTCGTCCCGTCACCATCGACGACCTCACATCCGCAAACGGTGACGACATGCAAACTCAGGAACTGCGCCAGGAAACCCCGGCCGCTGAAACCAATCCCGGCGATCAGGCCTTTCTCAAGCTCAAGGGCATAACCAAGCGCTACGGCGTCGACTACATGGCCGTCGACGATCTCGACATCGACGTGCCGAAGGGCAAGCTGCTCGGCCTGCTCGGCCCTTCCGGCTGCGGCAAGACCACGACGCTGCGCATGATCGCCGGCCTTCTGGATATCACCAAAGGCAAGATCACCATCGACGGCGACGACATTTCCCACAAGCCACCACACAAGCGCGATATCGGCCTCGTCTTCCAGAACTACGCGTTGTTTCCGCATATGACCGTGGCGCAGAATGTCGCCTTTGGTCTCGAAATGCGCGGAGTTGGCCGCACCGAGGCGCGTGACCGCGTCGAGGAAGCACTCGAAATGGTGCGCCTGCCCGGTTACGGCGAACGCAAGCCCAAGGAAATGTCCGGCGGCCAGCAGCAGCGCGTGGCGCTCGCCCGCGCGCTCGTCATCCGTCCGCGACTTCTCCTTCTCGATGAACCGCTTTCCAACCTCGACGCAAAACTGCGCGACGACATGCGCATCGAAATCCGCGAAATCCAGCAGCGCCTGCAGATCACCACCGTTTTCGTCACCCACGACCAGGTGGAAGCGCTGACCATGTGTGATCTCGTAGGCGTCATGCATCGCGGCAAGCTTGCTCAACTCGGCACGCCCGAAGATATCTACGAGCGCCCAGCCGATCTGTTCGTCGCCGATTTCGTCGGCCGCACAAACATTCTCGACGGTGAGATCGAGGCGCTGGACCGAGTGCGCATCGGCGCTTCCGTCTACCCGTGCAACACGCGCGGCCTCACCTCCGGCAAGGCAAAAGCCGCCATCCGCCCGCACCGTATCAACCTGACTCCAAGCCGCGACCGGTCGCTTGTCAGCATGGCCACCAATGCCGCCCACGGCAAGGTGACACGCGTCACCTATATCGGCGAGGTTGTGCAATACGACATCGATATCGGCGGCAACACGCTGACGACGGAAGTACACACCGCCAGTGCCGGCCACAGCTTTCAGAGCGGTGAAAAGCTTCTCTGTGAGTGGAAGCCGCAGGACATGCAGGTCTTCGGGAGCTGAACCATGGCAGCGATCACCTCATCCGTCCCGATTGCAGAGCCCCCCGCCCGCCGGAAGTCATTTCCCTTCCTGTTGATCGCATTGCTTCTGCCTATGGCGATCATCAATTTTGTCGCCTTCGTCCTGCCGGTCATCCGCCTAGGCATGATTTCCTTCATCGAAAGCCGCAGCGGCGGCGTGCTGACCAACAATTACACGCTGGATAACTACATCGGCTTCTTCACCGACAGTTTCAGCTTCGAACTGGTCGCCAACTCGCTGACCATGGGCTTTGGCGTGACGCTGATCACGCTGTGCTGCGCTTATCCGATCGCGCTCTTTCTGCACCGTGTGTCACCGAAATGGCGTAACATGCTGTTCGTCATCACGGTCTCGCCGCTTCTCGTCAGCAGTGTCGTGCGCACCTATGGCTGGATGGTTATTCTCGGTGATCAGGGCGTTTTCAACGGCATCCTGATGTCGTCCGGCATTATCGACAGCCCGCTGCGCCTCACCAACAACACGCTCGGTGTCTTCATCGGCATGGTGGAAGTGCTGATCCCCTACATGGCGCTATCGCTGATCGCCGGCTTCGGCCGTCTCGAGAATGTCTATGAGGAAGCCGCCGCCTCGCTCGGGGCCAACCGCTGGACGCGGTTCCGCCGCGTGATCCTGCCGCTCACGGCGCCCGGAATCGCACTCGGCTGCCTGCTCTGCTTCGTGCTCTCCATCAGCTCGTTCATCACCCCCAAGCTTCTGGGCGGTGGACGTGTTTTCCTGCTGGCGACCGAGATCTACGACCAGGCCGTTATCCAGCTGGAATGGCCGACGGCCGCGGCAATCTCCGTCATCGTGCTCATCATTTTCGGCCTTGCGCTCGCGGTCTATTCCCGCGTCGTCAAGCGCTTCGATTAAGGAGGAACCCTGACATGATCGGCCAATTGACCATTCCGTTCAGGCTCCTCGTCGCCTGCATCTATCTCTTCCTGCTCGCGCCCATCCTGATCGTGCTGCCGCTGTCCTTCAGTAATGACAGCTACATCACCTTCCCGCCCGAGAGCTGGGGCCTTCGCTGGTATGCGGCAATGTTTTCGCATGCCGGTTTTGCCCAGGCGCTGTGGATCAGTTTTGTCATCGCGGTGACTGTGACGATCCTCGGCCTTGCCGCCGGTGTGCCCGCCGCCTTCGCCATCCGCCGCCGCAAATTCATCGGCCGCGAATTCCTGCTCAACCTGTTCACGGCCCCTCTTCTGCTCCCATCCATCGTGCTCGGCCTCGCCATCCTTCTGGTCTTCGTGCAGGCACGGCTGCTCGGCACCTATACCGGCCTGATTATCGCCCATCTGATCATCACCACCCCTTACGTAATCCGCATCATGCTGACGGCATTTTCCACGATACCGCCATCGGTGGAGGATGCAGCCACCATGCTCGGCGCTTCGCCCTTCACCGTGGTCCGCCGTATCACCCTGCCGCTGATGATGCCGGGCTTCATCGCAAGTGCCGCCCTTTCCTTCCTTCTCTCCTTCGACGAAGTGGTGATCTCGCTGTTCATCACCGGGCCTCGTCTGCGCACCCTGCCGGTGGAAATCTTCGACTATGTCGAAAGCCAGACCGACCCGATGACGGCTGCCGTATCCGTCGTCCTCGTCGTCGCCACGCTTCTCATCATCTTCCTCATCGAACGCACGCTTGGCCTCTCGAAGACCATCGGCAAGTGACTGAAATTGCAATGGAGACACCTGAAATGGACAATATCGCGCTCTGGATGTCGCAGCCGCATTTCGGCTTTCTGGAAATCGCCAAGACCTGCGGCGTCAGCCAGCTCGTCATCGAGCTTGAGCACGGCACGTTCGATCTCGCCACGCTCGACCAGTTCCTGGCATTTTCCAAGTCGCTCGGCATCCCGGCCCTCACCAAGGTGATCGCGCCGACCACCGAAGCCATCCAGCAGGCCCTCGACTTCGGCTCGGACGGCGTCATCCTGCCGCATATTCTCGGCGTCGATCACGCCCGCGAAGTGACCAAGGCGGCCAAATACCCGCTGCTCGGCATCCGCTCCTATGCCGGCGGCCGCGTGTTCGGTTACGCCCGCCCGTCGTCCGATGCCTTCGAGAAGGAAAACAAGCGCACCAAGTGCTACGCGATGATCGAAACGGCCGAGAGCCTGGCCGATGTCGAAAAGATCATCGCACTCGACACGGTCGATGGCCTGTTCCCCGGTCCGTCCGATCTGGCACTTGCCTGCGGCCGTGGCGCCTACGCCTTCAACGATGAAGACCGTCGCGACCTTTCCCGCATCGCCAAGGCCGCCCGTGACGCCGGCAAGAAGTGGATCATGCCGGCCTGGACACCGGCGGAGCGCACCTTCGCACTGGAGGAAGGCGCTGAGATGCTGGTCGTCGCCACCCAGAACATGGCGCTGCGCGCCGGCATCATGTCCACCATCAACGCACTCAAGCAGGAAAAGATCGTCGCCTGAGCGACATCGCCATTCGGAGGAATTGTCCATGAAAATTAGCCTGATCCAGACCAACCCGCAGCAGGACCGCGACGCCAACCTGAAGATCACCCGCGATCTGATGACGGAAGCGTTGAAGAACGACCAGCCGGACCTGATCGTCCTGCCTGAATATTTCGAGGTCTACGGCACCACGACCGAAGAAAAGCTGGCACTGGCCGAACCGGCCGGTGGCGCGGCCTACAAAATGGCGCAGGATTTTGCCCGCGAGAACAAGGTGTTTGTCCACGCCGGCACGATCATGGAAAAGGTCGAGGGCGAAAACCGCATCTACAACACCTCCTTCGTCTTCGACCGCGAAGGCAAGGAAGTCGCGGCTTACCGGAAAATCCACATGTTCGACATCGTGGCACCGGATGGCACGGCCTACAAGGAATCCGCCACCGTCAAGCCGGGCGAGGACATTGTCACCTATGAGATCGACGGCATGAAGGTCGGTTGCGCCATCTGCTACGACATTCGTTTCTTCGAACTCTTCCTGCAACTCGAGAAGGCCGGTTGCGACATCATCGTCCTGCCTGCCGCCTTCACCCTGCAGACCGGCAAGGACCATTGGGAAGTGCTGGCCCGCGCCCGCGCCATCGAAACCCAGACATATTTCGTCGCCTGCGGCCAGACCGGCAGCGTCACCGTCAATGGTGAAAAGCGCGCCTGCTACGGTCACTCGCTGGTCTGCGACCCGTGGGGCCATACGATTGCCCGCGCTTCCGATCCGGTAGGCTTTGTCACCGCCCGCATCGACGCCAAGGAAATCAAGCGCGTTCGCAACCTCATCCCGATGACGCAGCATCGTCGCATCGCCTGCGCATAAGGAGCTTTATCATGTACGTCATCAAGGATATGCCCGAGCAAATACCGCAGGAGGATCTCGATCTTCTTTCCGGCGTTGAAACCGCAACCGTCGGCCATTGGCGGCTGATGGGTTTCATGGATCGGCAGATCCAGCCGCTGCTTCCCGGTCGCCGCGTTGTCGGCACCGCCGTGACGCTGGCCATTGCCGGCCCGGACTCGACGCTCTTGCACCATGCCACCGGCCAGCTGCGGCCGGGCGACATCCTCGTCGTCGACCGTCTGGGCGATGACAAATATGCCTGCTGGGGCGGCGGTGTGACCGTGGCTGCAAAAGCATCCGGTGCGGTTGCCGGCATTGTCGACGGTCCCTGCACCGACCTCACGGAAATCCAGGATTCGGATTTTCCGATGTGGTCACGCGGTCTCTCGCCGATCACGACACGGCTCTACGATCTTGGCGGCGGTTTCAATATCCCGGTCAGCTGCGGGGGTGCGGTGGTGATGCCGGGTGATGCCATTCTCGCCGACGAAAGCGGCGTTCTCGTCATCCCGCGCGATGAAGTGCGTGCCGTTTCCGAGGAGGCGCTGAGACGTCAGGACACCGGCAAGAAGCGCGAAGCCAGCGTGCGCGACAAGGTGCAGAAACTCGGCGACATGACGGGCGCCACGGCGAAGGTCATGGCCAAGCTGGCTTGAACTTGACGAGGAAGGTCCGGGCGATCCGTCCGGACCTTGTTTTATGACGAGAACGCAAACTCCACTGGCCCGTCGTTGCTATATCGCGCCCACGGTGTACCGTGGCAGTAGGGAACATAGTCTGTGAAAAACAACAGCTTACGACAATCTAGACGCGAATAATGCGCATGATCAGTCGACAAAACGGTGAGGCGCGTTCACGCGATGAATATTCGTTTTCTGGAAACCGTTGTCTGGCTTTCTGAACTGAGAAGTTTTCGGGTTACCGCCGATCGCATGAACATAACCCCTGCCGCGATTTCAAACCGGGTTTCCGCCATGGAACAGGAACTCGGGATCAGGCTTTTCGAGCGCGACACGCGGGCTGTGCAACTGACCAGAGAGGGGCGCTCGTTCGTTTCCGGTGCTCGTGACATAATCGAGCGCTACAACCAGCTGGTGAGTGACGTCGCGCCGCCGGAGGCGGTTGAGGGGACAGTTCGCATCGGTCTGGTCCCTTCCATGGCACTCGCTATTCTACCCGGCATCATGGAAACCCTTCGTCAGCGATTTCCTCGCGTACGCGTCGCCGTAACGACTGATGCATCGCAGACGATCCTGGCCAAGCTGGAAAAACGCGAGCTCGATATTATCCTCGGGTTCCACGGCCCTCAGGTGGAAAAATATCGGATTGTCGATCTCTGTACGCTCGGCATGTTCTGGATAGCAAATAGTGCCTTCCCTTCAGACGATGGAGCGATGGGCCGTGCCGACCTGATGCTGCATCCGCTTATTTCCTATGAGGTCGGTACCCAGGCTTACAACCGCATGGTCGAGTATCTGCCGAAGAATTGCTTTGGGCAGGGCGTGGTGCATTATTCCAACTCGCTGGCCACGACAATAAGCATGGTCGTTGCCGGTATCGGCATATCGGTTCTTCCGCCGATCGTGATCCAGAACGAACTGAGGCTTGGCACGCTGAAGGTGCTCAATGTGCTTCACCCATTTCCGGCCACCGATTATTTTGCCGTCTATCTCGACAATCCCTCATCAAGGCTTTCGCCGCTCGTGGCATCAATCGCGTCAGATGTCGCAGCAGAGTTCTGTGCATTGTTCGACAACGCGTTAGCCTCTCGTCGGTAAAGCCGGCGGAATGGTCATTGCCGTCTACAAGAGGTTTTAGGGGTGTATCGATACCATAATCTCCCAGATTGGCGCACCCGTGTCACACGCAAGTGTAGCTAAACGTCAACGCGTGGAGACGGTTGATTTGCCGCCAGGACAATCTGGCCCGACTGAATTGCTATCGCGTTAGTTCGAGTCCCGGGAAATCCAGGAATTACGTAAATCGCGCTTGCCTAATATATTCCTATCGAAAAGTGCCCGTATGAAGTAAGAGGTCCGTCCTCATCACGTGATGGCATAGCCACGAATCTTTAGTCATGACCACCTTGCTTCTCTTCCAGTCGATTGCATTTTCCTTGTTCCCGCTTTATTTCACAACCCTTCCCGGGGCCGTACGGCGGGTGCATTTCTACGTCTATATCTCGCTAGTTCTGCTCATCGGCGGCTTTATGGGCAATGTCTACGCCCTACCTGTCATTGACGGAGCCGTGATATCTGGCGGAAATCTCTGTTACGGCGCCTTCATGATGGCATCGGTGATGTTCGTATGGGTTGAGCGGGACGCCTTTATCCTGCGGCGCCTGGTCAGGCTTGTCATTCTCGTCGACATTTTCAAAGTCGTGTTTTCGTTCCTGACACAGACCGTTCTGGAGACGAGCGGCGTTATCAATCCTCATGGCGTCCCGTCTAAGTTGTTCGAGATCTCGACACCGTTGATCGTGCTTGGAGGAGTCCTGATCATCACGGAGCTCCTGATCTTGCTCTTCATCTTCGAGCTTACGAAAAAGATGAGGGCATCTCTTTCGATCACCGCCGCAATCTACATTCTCTCATTCACTCTTGTTCTCATTTTGGACGGTATCGTCTTTCCGTTCGTCGCCTTTGGTATCAACGCAAACATTGCCTCGGTCGTGATCGGGGGGCTTGCCGGGAAGGCGTTGATGGCTGCGGCGTTCAGCCTGCCGCTAGCTCTCTTTGTAATTTGGAGACGGAGGGCGTTTGTTGAATATCTCCAGAGCGATACGGTTCGTTGGCGCCTTTTGGCCTCAACCAGTGCCGATCTGATCAAGGAAATGGACAGAAAGGATCAAGATGCACGGCGAGGCGATATCGTCTTCCAGAATTCAACCGAAGGGCTTGCAATCGTCGATCGATCGGGCCTCGTTCTCAAGGCGAATGCTGCCTTCCAAGACATGCTCGAGATCCCTGATGGCACAGCTGGCACGGACATCGGAAGTCTGAAAGGCGCCTTCTGGCAAGACAATGCGCCACTTCAGTGTCCACCGCCGCATACTGACGGATGGCGCGGGGAGGTGACGTCTGGGCGGGACAGGAGGCGTCCTGGCATTCTGTCGATCATCCCGACCGGAGAAATGATCAGTGGCGATGAGACGTATGTCTATTCCTTGACCGACATCACTGAACAGAAAACCGCGCAGGAGAGGCTAGAATATCTTGCATCACATGATCAACTCACCGGTCTTCCTAATCGACGCGTTCTCGATCAACGCCTTTTGTGCCTTCGCGGCGAGCGTTATGCGCTCTTCGTCGTCGGCCTCGACCATTTCAAAGACGTCAATGACAGTTATGGCCACGGCGTTGGCGACCGTATGCTTCAGGTTGTCGCCAATCGGTTGGATACGGTTCGACAGCTTTATCTGAGGCCAGAGGACATCGTGTGCCGCATAGGCGGTGACGAGTTCGCGCTTCTAATCCATTCGGAAGATCGCGCGTTCATCGAGGGTAACCTCGAAAAGGTTCAACTGGCGCTCAGTCAGACCATTCGTCTTGACGATAGTCTGGAGTTGTTTTCCTCCGCGACCATTGGCGTCAGTTACCAACCTCGGCCCGGCGCTCACGACGCACTGCTTGAAGCCGACGCAGCCCTCCACGCGGCAAAACGCAACAGGCGCGGTTCCGTGGTTGTCTATGAAGACAGGCTGACCACCGAGAGCCAGAAGAAGATGAAGCTGGGTTTGAAGCTGAAAAATGCACTCGCAAACAATGAGCTTGAAGTGCACTACCAGCCGCAATTCGACGCGGTGACCCACACATTGCACGGCGTCGAAGCCCTTGCCCGGTGGACGGATCCGGAATTGGGCGTCGTGCCACCGAGCGACTTTATTCCGGTGGCAGAAGAAAACGGGCTCATCGAAACACTCGGGGAATACGTCTTGGAAAGAGCCTGTCGTGATGGCCAAGAATGGTTGCAAGAGGGTTATGCACCTATCACGGTCTCAGTGAACATATCGGCAAGTCAGTTGAGGGTTGGTCGTTTTGTATCCGTGCTGCCGAAAACGCTGGCAGAGACCGGCTTTCCCGCCAACCGGCTGGAAATCGAAATCACGGAATCTTCCTATATCGAACGTGAAGACGAGGTCACGCCGTTCCTCCAGGATTTGAAGCGAATGGGTGTCAGCATCGCGATTGACGATTTTGGCACGGGATATTCGTCCCTGTCTTACCTGCGAGACATGCCGTTGAACTGTATCAAGATCGACCGCAGCTTTATCGTCAATATTCCTGACGATACCAAGCAGTGCAGCCTGACGTCGGCAATCATCAAACTCGCAAAAGTCATGTCGTTCAAGGTCGTCGCCGAGGGCGTGGAGACCCGGAAGCAACTGGATTTCTTGGCGGCCGAGGGGTGCGACCTTATCCAGGGATACTACTTTGCAAAGCCTCTTCCGAAGGCCGAGTTGGTCTTGTTACTGTCGCGGGATAGTCAATCCGTTGAGCGGCAGTAAAGCCGTGTAACGCAAACATTGCGAACAGCGGCCGATGTCGATCTTAATACTCTGATCAGGGGCCTCCTGGTAGAAGGGGGCCCGAGATCCTGATTGGGCTAAACCCAGCATTAGCCAATTCTCCGGTCGAAGTTAGCTGCTCGATCTGGTCAAGATTTTTCCCCGTAACAGCTGGTTCTTCCTGGGCAGGCGGCAAGAGCGCGCCGGCATGAACCGGGGCCATGAAGAAAACCCCAAGGCAGACCTCGTTGAAATCAAGAAGGGGAATGCCAACGAAAGATTTCGGAAAAACGCTGCGGTGCTTCGTGGGCATGATCGCTGCACCGCCTCCCTGATGCTGCCAGCGATCTCGCATGCTGCCGATGACGTTCGTATCGGCCTCGTCACGCCGATGGCGGGAGCCAACGCCCGTTTCGGCGGTTTCGCGCTGCGTGGCGCACGGCTCGCCATCAAGGAAATCAACGAGGCCGCAGGAGTGAACTGCAGTGCATTCCGATCGAAAGCGTGTCTACGACGCGTCAGTTGATTGACAGCGAGAATGTCAAGTTCCTGCTCGGCGACGTCTGCAGTTCCGTCACGCTCGCCATGCAGCCGATCTTCGAAGACTCGGACGTTCTGCTGGTCAACGCCGCATCGTTGAACCCGCAGATCACATACCAGGCGGGGGTAACGGCTACCAGTGGACATTCCGCAATTACCTCACCGAGGAGATCCGCGCACGTGCCGTGCAAGCCGTACGCCTACAAGAAGCGAGGCTTCACCAAGTTCGCGGTACTCTCCGTAGCCAGCGACTTCGGACGTGGCGCTGTGAATCTCGCAAAGAAGTACCTGCCCGAATTCAAGGGCGAGATCATCTCCGAGGACTACTACAAGGACGGCGAGGTAGGTTTCCGGTCCGTGCTTGCCAAGATCCGGAACTCCGGAGCACAGGCCATCATCATCATGTACGGTCTGGGCGAAACCACGCCCGTGATCGGTCGCCAGATGATCGAGCAGGGGCTGGCGGGCAAGATCCCTGTCATCGGCGACAGCGAGTTCAATGCCGCCAATACGATCAAGGCAGCACCCCAGGCGATGGAGGGCGCCATCCAAGCGATTTTCTGGCTACCGAGCCTGCAGACGGAGCGGAGCCTCAACTTCGTGGAAAACTACAAGAAGGAATACGGCGGCGAGCAGCCCAACAATCACGCCTATTCTTCATTGGGAGAGCACCCACCTGCTGGCCGAAGCCATGAAGGCTGCCAAAAGCAGCTATCCCGAGACCGTTCGCGACGCACTCAAGACTATAAAGTATGAAAGTGCTGTGGGCTCGGTTCAGTTCGACGATCACAACCAGGCAAGGCTGCCGATCATTTTGCTGGAGATCGTCGAGGGTAAGATCAAGGTCTGCGGTAACGTGATGGGTGATATCACCTACCGGAATTGATCGTTGCTAACGCAATGCAGGCGATCCCGCCTGCCAGAAGATCAGCCGGGGCTGCCACCGATCAGAGGCGGCCTTCGACGGCTGCACGGATATGCGAGCGGCTCACGCCGAGATCCGAGAGGCGTAAGTCATCGAGAGCGCGAAGCTCGGCGATGGCCCGGCGGTTGCGGATATAAGCCTTTACGGTGTCCTGAAGTTTCATTTGTTCTTTCTTTCATCTGAACGCTCAATACATGGGCATTTAGCAGGAAAAAATACGGGCATTTGCTCGCATGGTAGGCATGCAAATTTCAGCTGTCTCGGTCTGGCCCGAGGTGCCGTTTCTCGGCATAAGGAAACGCTATAGCGGCAGAAAGGACTTGTGTTGGCCAAAGGTCGCGACATGAACCACTCTGCCCGGAAGATTAGCATGACGTTAATCGCAAGAACCGCTTAAGCGGCAGTGCTCGCCCGGCCTGGGCCGGACAAAATGAATCCGAAAACGGAGTGGGAACATGACTTACGCAATTACTCGCAGACTGCTTCTTGTATCCGCAGCAATCGTCTCGACCCTCGGTGTTGCACCGATGATCTCCGGCCCCGCGATGGCGGCCGACACGATCAAGCTTGGTCTCGTCGCCCCGATGAGCGGCCCCAATGCCCGCTACGGCGCATTCTCCATGCACGGCGCGGAACTCGCCGTGAAGGACATCAACGACGCCGGCGGCATCAACGGCATGAAGATCGAGCTCTTCAATGCCGACAGCCAGGGCACTCCGGTCGAGGGTGTATCGGCAACCCGTCGCCTGATCGACCAGGACGAGGTCGATTTCCTCATCGGTGACGTTTCGAGCTCCGTGACGCTCGCGATGCAGCCTGTCGCGGAAGACGCGGAAGTCCTGCTTCTGAACGCGGCTTCCTCCAACCCCAAGATCACCTACCAGGCAGGTGTTGGCGGCTTCAAATGGACCTACCGTAACTACCCGACCGATGAGAACCGTGCGCTCGTGGTTGCCAAGTATGCCGCCGAACAGCGCGGCTTCACCAAGTTTGCTGTCCTCTCCGTCGACAGCGACTACGGCCGCTCCGCGATCACCTTCACCAAGAAGTACCTGCCGGACTTCAAGGGCGAGATACTCAGCGAGGACTATTACAAGGAAGGCGAAGTCGACTTCCGCAGCGTCCTGGCCAAGATCCGCGACAACGGCGCCCAGGCGATCATCATGTACGGTCTCGCCGACACCACGCCGATCATCGCCCGTCAGATGCTTGAACTCGGCCTTGCGGGCAAGGTTGTACTGATCGGCAATGGCGAGTTCAACACCGAGAAGACGATCAAGGCCGCACCGAAGGCGATGGAAGGCGCTGTCGAGGCCGCAGCATGGCTACCGCAGTACGACTCGCCCGCCAGCAAGGCGTTCGTCGCGAAGTTCACCTCGACCTATAACGAGGCCCCGAACAATCACGCCTACGTCCACTGGGATACCGTCAACCTGCTGGCCCAGGCGATCAAGGATGCGGGAAGCGCCGACAAGGAAGCTGTACGCGAGGCGCTCTCCAAGATCAAATACAAGAGCCCCGTCGGTGACGTCACGTTCGACGATCACAACCAGGCGCGGCTGCCGATGATCCTTCTCCAGATCGAAAACGGCACGCCCAGCATTAAGGGTGCCTACACCGCCGAAATCCAGTACCCCGCAAACTGATCCAGACCTGAAGGGGTACAGCCATGTTCTCGACTCTTCTCGAGCAGGTGGTGAACGGCATCGTCACGGGTTCCGTTTATGCAATCGTCGCCGTCGGCATGACCATGATCTTTGGCGTGCTGAGAGCTATCAACTTCGCTCATGGCGAATACTACATGCTCGGTACGTTCGGGGCGTGGTTCGCCATCGACTATCTGGGTCTTTCTTATGAGGCATCGATCGTGGTCGGCGTTCTGTCGACCGTGGTCGTGGCATACGTGGTCGGCCAGTTGGTCATGCGCCGAATGGTGGGAGCGCCGGCGGAGTCCGGCGTTCTCGCCACCCTCGGTGTCGCACTGATCCTGCAGAACACCGTGATCTTCGTCTTCGGCGGCGGCTACAAGTTCTTCGCAGGCGGCTATATCGAACCCGTATCCATCCTGGGCTTCACGCTCGCCGAGCAGCGCATCATCATTCTCGTCGTGTGTCTCCTGGTCTTCATCGGTCTTGAGCTGATGGTCACCTACAGCCGCCTCGGCATGGCCATGCGCGCCGTCTCGCAGAACGTTGAATGCTGTGGTGTCGTCGGCATCGATGTGCCCCAGGTCGTCTTGCGCACCTTCATTCTAGGTGCGGCTCTTGCTGCTCTGTCGGGTGTGCTGACTGCTCCGGTGAATGTGAGCGTCTATGGCGGCATGGGGGAACTCATCACGTTCAAGACGCTGCCGATCATCATCATGGGCGGCCTCGGAAACGTGCGCGGCACCTTTGTCGCTGCCATGATCCTCGGCATCGCCGAGAGCCTCGTCGCCACCTACATCGGCCTGCAGTACCGCGACACCGTAGGTTTCGCGACGCTGATCCTGATGCTGATGTGGCGTCCGCACGGCCTGTTTTCGACGCAGGCGCGCTTCTAAAAGCCGCGCCCGCCGAACCCTCTCGAACTCCGAGGACCCACAATGTCTCTCACTGACACTGCACCACAGGCACGCCGCCGCGATCTGCGCATCCCGCTTGCCGCAATCCTGGTTGTGGTGGCTCTGGCAGCTCCGTTCATTGGAACGCGCTACGTCACCCACTCTCTGATCATCGCCCTCATCTTCATGCTTCCCGCCCACGGCCTCAACCTGCTGGTCGGCTATACCGGACTCCTGTCGCTGGCGCAGGCCGCCTTCTTCGGCATTGGCGCGTACACGGCAGGTCTCCTGGCTGTCCATTACGAAACACCGTTCTACGTGAACCTCCTCGCGGCGGGCCTGGTGTCCGGCCTCCTGGCGCTCCCGCTGGGCATTCCAGCCCTGAGGCTGCGTGCGACATCCTTCGTTATGTGTACGCTCGGCTTTGTCATCATCGGCCAGGCCATCGCCAAGAACTGGATCTCGCTCACCCGCGGGGACATGGGCCTGTCGGGCATTCCGAAACCCTATTTCGAACTCGGGCCGCTTTCGTTCTCGGTTTCCGGCACGACGAACTTTTACTATCTCGCACTGGCGGTTGCCGCGCTTGGCACCTTGGCTGCCTGGGCGATCGTGCGGTCGCCGGCAGGTCGTAACATGGTCGCCATCCGCGAAAACGAGACGCTGGCGGAATCCCTCGGCGTGCCTACATGGCGCTACAAGCTGATCGTCTTCATGATCAGCGCCGCGTTCGCCGGGGTAGGCGGCAGCCTCTACGCCCATTATCTCACCGTCGTCAGCCCGCTCACGTTCCAGATGTACTACTCGACAACGATGCTCATCATCGTTTTGGGTGGTGGTGCAGGGATGATCTCCGGAACCGTGTTCGGCAGCCTTCTCTTTGTCGGCCTGACGGAAGCCCTGCGCGTTGCTCCGGAAGTGCGAATGATCGCCTACGGCTTCTGCCTTCTCGTCCTCGTCTTCTGGTTCAAGAAGGGTTTTGCCCCTCTGATCAACCGCTTCTGGAATGCGATCGGAGGTTCGAAATGAACGCGCACCTGCCAATCCTCGAGATCAAGAACCTCAGCAAGTCCTATGGTGCAGTTAAGGCAGTCAACGACGTCAGCATGCACATCAACCGCGGCGAGATCGCCGGACTGATCGGACCCAACGGGTCCGGCAAGTCCACCTTCTTCGACTGCAGCACGGGCCTCGCGCGTCCGGACACCGGCAAGGTCGTTCTCGACGGTCAGGACATCACGGGATGGTCTCTGAACCGCATTGCCCGCGAGGGCCGAATGCTTAGGTCTTTCCAGAAGACGGTCACCTTCAAGTCCCTCGACGTGGAGGAGAACCTGATCATCGCAGGCCAGATGTTCACCTTCCCGACGCTGGCTTCGACCTTCGGCCTCGGCAAGCTCTCCCGAGGCCGTATCGCGGGGCTGCGTGAGCGTGCGCGCGAGCTGATCAAGATGGCGGGCCTGTGGGAGGTCCGGCACCAACATGCAGGAAACCTGTCCGGAGGGCAGCAGAAGCTGATCCAGTTCGCTTCCATGCTCATGCCGGAGCCGAAACTCATCCTGCTCGACGAGCCGATGGCGGGCATCAACCCGAAGATCATCGAGCGCGTTGTCGACACCATCCAGTATGCGAACAAGTCGCTCGGCGTGAGCTTCCTCGTAATCGAACACAACATCGACGTCGTGACCAGCATCTGCCAGCGTGTCGTCGTCCTCGATCAAGGTGCGAAGCTCGTGGAGGGTCTGCCGCACGACATCATTCAGGACCAGCGCGTAAGGGAGGCCTATCTCGGTGGCTGACAGCAATCTTATGATCAAGGGCCTGCGCGCAGGCTATGGAAACCTCGACATTCTCAACGGTGTCGATCTCGACATCCCCGCCGGGCAGTTCGTTGCGCTCATGGGGCCGAACGGTGCGGGCAAGTCGACGCTCCTCAAGACGCTCTACGGCATGACCACGGTCAAGGAAGGCAGCATCAACTGGCGCGGCAAGGATATCGCCGCATACAAGTCGCGGGCAATCCTGGGCGAGGGGATCTCCTTCGTTCCTCAGGGCCGCTGCAACTTTCCGGTGATGACCGTGGACGAAAATCTCCAGATGGCTGCCTACACCATCCGCGACGCGAAGGTGAAGGCAGACCGCGACTACGTCTACGACCTCTTTCCGATCCTGAAAACCAGACGCTCGACACTTGCGGGCAACATGTCGGGTGGCGAGCAGCAGTTGCTCGAAGTCGCGATGGCCGTTCTCCAGCGTCCGAAGGTCCTGCTCGTCGACGAGCCGTCGGTCGGCCTTTCCCCGGCAGCGATCGGGATCGTGTTCGACGAACTCCTTCGGCTGCATGCCGACGGCATGACGATCCTTCTGGTCGAGCAGAATACCAAGAAAGCCATGGAAGTTGCTCAAAGAGCGGTCATTCTTCGTCTTGGCAAGGTGATCTGGGACGGTACGCCCGCAGAAATCACGCATGACGAACTCGGCGAGCTGTTCCTCACAGGCAAGATGCGCGGCGAGCTAGAAGCCGCACACTGACGACGTTTCAGCACATAACAATTCGAGGATAATTCCATGAGCACTTTCGTGCCAGCATCCCGCGTGTCCAGGATCAAGGTATCACCCAGCACGGCTGCCGCCGCTCGCGCCCGCGAGCTGAAGGCAGCCGGCCGTGACATCGCCGACCTGACCGTCGGCGAGCCCGATTTCGACACACCGGAAGACGTCAAGGCTGCAGCCCACGCGGCGATCGACCGCGGTGAAACCAAATATACGTCCGTCAATGGAACCCCGGCACTGCGCAAGGCCATCATCGGCGACTTCGGCACGCGTGTCGGCATTCAGTATGCCGACAACGAAATCTGCGTCGGCGGTGGAGCGAAGCAAATCCTTTTCCTCGCGCTCATGGCAAGCGTGGAAAACGGTGCAGAGGTGATCATTCCCGCGCCATACTGGGTGTCCTATCCGGATATGGTGATCGCCAACGAAGGAACGCCTGTCATCGTCGCGTGCCCGGAGGAAACCGGGTTCAAGCTGACGGCGCAAGCACTCGAGAAGGCGATCACGCCAAAAACTCTGTGGCTCATTCTCAATGCCCCGTCGAATCCCACCGGGGCCGCATATGACGAGGCGGAACTGAAGGCGATCGGTGACGTACTTCTTCGCCATCCGCATGTCATGGTCCTGTCGGACGACATCTACGATCAGGTCTGGTTCAGGGACGAGCCGATGAAGACGCTCGTGGCAGTCGTTCCCGAACTCAAGGATCGCGTCCTTCTGACCAACGGCGTTTCGAAGTCCTACGCGATGACTGGTTGGCGCATTGGGTACGGCGCAGGCCCGGCGGCGCTCACTGCTGCCATCAACAAGCTCCAGTCCCAGATGTCGTCGTGCCCGTCCTCGGTCAGCCAGGCGGCCGCTGCACATGCGCTTGCCAGCGACCAGAAATTCGTTTCGGAAAGCGTCGCCGTCTACAAACAGCGCCGCGACTACGCCTGCAGTCGTCTCAACGCTATTCCGGGCCTGTCCTGCATGGTGCCGGACGGCGCTTTCTATCTCTACCCGAGCTGCGCGGGTGTGATCGGCAAGAAGACTCCGGATGGAAAGGTCATCGAGAACGATCTCGATTTCGTACTTTATCTCCTTGACGGTGTTGGGGTCGCGGCGCTCCAGGGCGCGGCATACGGACTGTCGCCCTACTTCCGCATCTCGTTCGCCACGTCGATGGAAGTGATCGAGGATGCGTGCAACCGCATCGAGAAGGCTGTCGCCGCATTGGCGTAAGTGACATCGGCGCGGCGGGGAGGGCTTGCTAAGGTCCACCCCGCCGTCCTAGGTTCTCTGTCAAAAAGCGGGGAACAATGAGCGTAGACTTCAAGAAACTCAAAAGCTTCGTCAAGATCATCGATACCGGAAGCGTCTCGCGCGCTGCCAGCATCCTGCGGGTCGCACAGCCTGCCTTGTCGCAGCAGATCGCATCGCTCGAACAGCATTTCAAGCACCAGCTCCTGATCCGCAGCAATGTCGGGATCACGCCGACCGAGGCAGGACTCGTCCTTTACCGTCACGCCCAGATTATGCTCAAGCAGATCGAGCAGACGCAGACGGATATCGACCAGTCCGCTCGCTCGGTATCCGGACGTGTATCGATCGGGCTGGCAACCTATTCGTCATCCAGCGCACTTTCTCTGCCTCTTATCAAGGAGATGAGGGCGCGTTATCCGCATATCACCGTCCATATCAACGACAGCTTCGGGCACATCCTCAGCGAGTTGATCATGACGGGCAAGATGGACATGGCGCTCATCTACACGTCGGATCCGATCAAGGGGGTCACCCTGCAACCGCTGTTCCGCGAGGAGATGTTCCTGGTCTCTCCTGCGGACATGGATCTGCCAGAAAAGGCTGGAAATCCACTGCCTCTGTCTGCCTTGGACGGTCGCCCGATGTTGTTGCCGAGCAAGGGCCATTTCCTCAGGCGGTTGATGGACGACGCATTCGGGAGAGCGCGCTCCAAGCCCGAAGTCATTTCGGAGGTAGAATCCGTCCCGGCACTGGCCGCAGCCGTTCTCAATGGCCTCGGATCAACGATCCTTCCCGCCTCGGTCGCGCTGCAAACGACCAGTTTCCAGGGCGCGCAACTGCATCCGTTGAACAAGCCGGTGATCGACGCCACCGTTTCGCTCTGCATCTCCGATCATTTGCCGTTGTCGGAACCTGCGCTGGCGGCAAGATCGGTCCTGTTGGACATCGTGGCCAAGATGCAGGGTGGCCAGCATCCGGGCATCCGGGCTGTTTGAAAGTGCCGGCATTGTCATAAGCAAACCCTATGGCGGCAGACTGTAGTTGTGTTGGCCAATCCAAGCCGAACTCTCCTAACCTCCCTTCAGTGAACGGACCTGGCCAATGGGTCCGCAAAGCAGCGCCAAAGCTGCAAAGGTCGCTCCGAGGGAAACAATGGCAAAACTGGCTTTCGATACTGGCGGTACTTTCACCGACTTCGCACTGCTCGATGACAGCGGCGAGCTTCATCTTCACAAGGTGCTCAGCACTCCGAAGAACCCGGCAGAGGCCGTCGTTCAGGGCGTTTCCGAGCTTCTGGAAAAGCATGCCGCGACGATCTCCATCGATGGGTTGCAGGTGCTTGGTGCTACGACCGTCGTTACCAACGCGGTGCTGGAGCGCAAGGGCGTCGAGACAGGCTTCGTCACCACGGACGGTTTTCAGGACATGCTGCGGATCCGCAATGAAGGCCGCTACGATCTGTACGATCTGAACATCAAATATCCCGATCCGCTGGTGACCCGCCAAAACAGCTTCGGTGCCGAGGAACGCATCGCAGCCGATGGCGAAGTGATGACCGAACTCAAGGAAGAAACGGTCCGGGAGATCGCCGGCCGCCTCAAGGAGAAGGGCATCCGCTCCGTCGCCGTCTGCCTTCTGCACGCTTACAAGTATCCTCAGCACGAAAAGCGTGTTGCCGCTCTTCTGCGCGAAGAGAACCCGGACATCTTCGTTTCGCTTTCATCTGAAGTTTGCCCGGAAATGCGCGAATTCGACCGCGCTTCCACCACGGTCGTCAACGCCTATACCCGGCCGCAGATGGCAGGCCACGTTGCCCATCTGGAGCGTGAATTCGCCGATAAGGGTATCGATCGCCAGGTTCTGTGGATGACCTCTTCCGGTGGTCTGGTTCCCAGCCGCCGTGCTGCCGAGCTTCCGGTGCGACTGATCGAATCCGGTCCAGCCGCAGGTGCCGTGGCTGCTGCTGAATTCGGTCGCACTGCCGGCGAAAACAGCGTTCTTTCCTTCGATATGGGGGGGACCACTGCCAAGCTCTGCCTCATTCCCGATGGCGAACCGAATGTCGGCACGGATCTCGAAGTCGCCCACTACCAGCGTTTCCGCAAGGGCTCCGGTTTTCCGCTCAAGATCCAGTCGATCCAGATGATCGAGATCGGAGCGGGCGGTGGATCGATTGCCGCAAAGAATCCGCTCGGCCTGCTCGATGTCGGTCCGCATTCGGCCGGCGCGATGCCGGGCCCGGCGGCCTACCAGCGCGGCGGCACCCAGCCGACCGTGACCGATGCCGACATTCTCCTCGGTTACATGGGCACGGAATCCTTCGTTGGTGGCTCCTTCAAGGTCTCGAAAGATGCGGCGCACGAGGCGATGTCGAAACTTGCGACCTCTCTCGATGTCTCCGTTGAGCGCTGCGCCTGGGGTATCCACGATCTCGTCAATGAATCCATGAGCAAGGCGGCCGCCATGCACGCCACGGATCTCGGAGTCGACCCGCGCTCGCTGCCGATGGTGGCGTTCGGTGGTGCCGGCCCGGTCCACGCCTACGGCATCGCCCGAAAACTCGGCATCTCCCGCGTGATATGCCCGACAGGTGCCGGTGTCTCTTCTGCCATCGGTCTTCTGATCGCACCCGTCGCCGTCGACCTGTCGGCCAGCTATCCGATGAGGATCGACAACTGGGATCTCGACGCCATGAACCGCCTGCTCGACGATTTGTCGGGGCAGGGCGCCGAGGTGGTGTCTGCCGCCGGCGTGCCGAAAGAAACCATTACCAACCGCTACACGGTCGACATGCGCCATGTCGGCCAGGGCCACGAGATCACCGTCGTCCTTCCGGATCGCAGCCTGCCGAAGGAAGCGTTCCTTGCCGAACTCAAGGCAAGCTTCTTCAAGCTCTATCAGGAACTGTTCGGTCGCACGGTTGCCGCGCCTCTGGAAGTCATCACCTGGAGACTTCGCGCCAGCGGCGAAAAGGATCAGGTGACCCGTCCGCATGCTGCAGTCGTTGCCGATGCCCGGAAGGGAAGCCGTCAGGTCTTCTTCCAGGAGATCAACGGCTATGTCGAGACGACGGTCTACGATCATTACAAGCTGCCGGTCGGCGAAGCGGTCAAGGGACCTGCCATCGTCGAACAGCGTGAATCGACGGCGGTCGTCGGCCCGAGCGGCGTGTTCCACGTCGATGGCCACGGCAACCTCGTGATCAACATTCTCTAAGGGGCGTCCAGATGTCGAGACCCGCAACAGATTTCAACGATCCGATCAATCTCCAGGTCATGTGGAACCGCCTCGTATTTATCGCGGACCAGGCTGACAACGTTCTCGGCAAGACCGCGTTCTCGCCGATCGTTCGCGAAAACCACGACTACGTGACCGTTCTTCTCGATGCCAAGGGGCAGGCGCTTGCGCAGTGCACCTGGTCCATCCCGGTCTTCATCACCTCGCTTCCGGCGGCAGCTCAAAAATACTTCCTGCCGAAATTCCCGGCGGAAAAGCTTGAGGAAGGCGATGTCCTGGCGACCAACGACCCGGAAATCGGTACGGGCCACCTGCCGGACGTGACGATGATCACGCCGATCTTCAAGAACGGCAAGGTCGTGGCCTATGCAGGCTCGATCGCGCATCTTCCCGATATCGGCGGCGCGCCGCTGCATTCGGAAGCCAGCGACATCTTCGCTGAAGGCATCCGCTTCCCGATCGTCAAGCTGCTCAAGAAGGGCGTTCCCAACGACGACATCTTCGACATCATAGAAGCATCTGTCCGCATGCCTGTCGAAGTGCGCGGCGACCTGGAATCCATGATCGCGGCCAACAATGTCATGGGCCGCGAATTGGTCAAGTTCCTCGATGAATACGGTCTCGATGACGTCGAAGGTCTGGCGGAGGCGATCCATTCGCGTTCGGAAGCGCAGACCCGCAAGGCGATCCGCGAATGGCCGAACGGTGCCTACAGCGCCGAGGTGCTGCTGGATGGCTACGACGTCGACGTCACGCTGAAGGCAACGGTTCATGTGCGGGATGATTCTGTCCATGTCGATTATACCGGAACGTCCGATCAGGTGCTTCACTCGATCAACTGCCGCACGAACTATCGCTACGCGCATTCGGTATACGCTCTGAAATGCCTGCTGGATTCCGAGACACCGAACAACGAGGGCTGCATCATCCCTATCACGGACGAGGCACCGCTCGGATGTATCCTCAACCCCGAGGAATGGACCGCCGGCAACTCTCGTAACCTGATCGGTCACGTCATCCCGTCGCTGATCTTCAAGGCGCTGGAAGGCATCGTTCCTGAAAAGGTGCTTGGGGACAGCGGCGGTGCGCCGATCTGGGCGGCCAATTGCGTCGGCCAACGCAACGACGGCAGCCAGTATTCATCGGTTCAGAACTTCCACGGCGGGCAGGGCGCACGCTCGGAGTTCGATGGACTGGACACGCTGAGCTTCCCGTCAAACTGCAAGGTGACGGCAGTCGAGATGTTCGAGGTGGCCGTTCCTGTCCTCATGGAGCGAAAGGAACTGATCGCTGACTCCGGCGGCGCGGGCAAACACCGCGGTGGTCTCGGCCAGCGCGTCATCCTGCGCAATCTCGGCCGCACGCCGATGAACATCTATCTCGCCTCCGAACGCGTCCGTCATCCGTGCTTCGGCGTGGTGGAAGGGCAGAGCGGTTCTGCAGGCAAGGTTCTCAAGGAAGGAAATCCGCATTTCCCCAAGGGCAAGATCGTCCTGAAGAATGGTGAACGCCTTGAAGTGAATACGCCCGGCGGCGGCGGTTGGGGCAAGGCCAGCGAGCGCTCCCGCGAACTCATTGAGCAGGATCTTGTCGAAGGACTGGTCACGCCGAATGCCGCCAAGGAAATCTTCGGCTACTCTGGTGCTGTCGCGGTCGCGGCGGAATAGGAGATACCGATGGCATTGCTTAAAGGAAAGGTCGCTCTCGTGACGGGAGCAGGGTCGGGGATCGGTCGCGAGACCGCGCTGCTTCTGGCAAAGGAAGGGGCGACCGTCGTTTTGACGGGGCGCCGCCTCGAACCTCTTCGCGAGGTTGCGGATCTGATTGAGAAGAAGAAGGGCAAGGCGGTTGCACGCTCGCTCGATCTCGAATCCCGTCAGGCCATCTTCGATACGGTCAAATCGATCGAGGAAGCGGTCGGTCCGATCGACATCCTCGTCAACAACGCCGGATCGGCGAGCAAGGTCCTCAACGCCCGCTTCATCAGCGAGGAGGAGTGGAACTCGACGATCAACGTCAATCTGACGGCGGTGTTCAACCTGACGCAGGCTGTCCTGCCGGGAATGCTTGCGCGCGAAGACGGCACGATCATCACCGTGTCGTCGCTGGCGGTCGTCAATCCGAACCTCCTCGGCGGCGTCGCCTATGGTGCGGCGAAGGCGGGCGTGAAGAATTTCATGACCTTCCTCCACAACACCTACCGCAACCAGGGTATCCGATCGACCACCATCCTGCCGGGCGAAACCAATACCCCGATCATGGACAACCGGGCACGGCCGCCGCTGAAGGAGGAGCGCGCCGTGATGATGGATCCGCTGGAAGTGGCGCGTGCGATCACGCTTTGCGCGAGCCTCGGCAAAAGCGCCGTCATTCCGGAATTGCACATCTGCCCGGTTCACATGCGTGACACATCGGCAGACATCGAGACCGCCCGCTGGGTAGGAGCTCCGGCCGATACGCCGGACATGCCGAAAAAGAAATAGGGGAGAGGAAAATCATGAACGGAGCAAAGCTGCGCGCCCGGCTTGCGGCGGGTGAAGCCATCAGCATGTTCACGCCACACCACACGAATTCGGGTCTTTCGGCCCGTCTCGTGGAACTGGGAGCCGATGCGGTCTTCGTCGACTGCGAACACGGCACCTGGAGTTTCGAGGATGTGCGCGAAGTCGGCCAGATCGTCAGAGGCGCAGGCGGAGCCGCCATCGTGCGTCCTCAATCGCACGAACGGCCGCTGATCATCCGCTACCTGAATGCGGGTGCCGATGGCATCATGGTGCCGATGATCGGCAATGCTGAGGAGGCCCGCGAAGTCGTGGATGCCGTCCGCTACGCCATTCCGGCTGACTACGAGAAGCGTCTGGTGATCGCTATGATCGAGACGGTCGATGCCATCGAGGAACTCGACGAGATCGTCAAAGTCGAGGGTATCGACGTTTTCTTCATCGGTCCAGGCGACCTGTCTCAGGACATGGGATACCCGCCGGCTCCGGCATTCGGCGATCCGCGGCCGGAGGTCGTCATGGACAAGGTGGCTGTTGCCGTCGACAAGATCCTTGCTGCCGGAAAGATTCCTGGAACGCTCGCCACCCTCGACGAGATCCCGCATTGGCGAGGCAAGGGCGTGCAGTTCTTCTACGTCCATTCGGACCCGTTCCTGCGTCGTGGTCTGGCCGCTGTCAAAAACGCGCTGGCCTGAGGACACGATCATGATTTCCAGCCTGTTCGATCTTTCCGGCTGACGTGCACTGGTACGTTTAAGATCGCCGCTGACCGCAGTCGCTCGATGAACGAGCTTCGACCCTCATCAGTTGCCGCTTGCTTTCCAAGATGGCGGCGAGCTGTTTAGGTCAGAATGTCCATAATCCGGCTTAAGCCGCACAACCTGTCCGCCTGCATGAGTGATAAAAGTTTCAGTTATTTAGATAATTTGATGAGCAGGCCTATAGTTCAATTCCGCTCAATAGCATTTTACCCGCCCGCACTAGCTGCGAATAGCTCCACGTTACTCGATGAGTACGCCGAGCTTGGGATCGACAAGCTAGCCACGCCAATCGGTACGCTTCCGGAGGATTTTCCGAGAGAGCTGATCGGTCGATGTCGCCGACAGCCTTTCTCTTGATCGAGAAGCTGTCGTCGCGCATAGGCGTCATGCTCCCAGAACAATGCCTCTTCTTTCTCAAAAATTCTGGCGCCTTCTATGATGATCTTCGGATGGGTGTGAAGAAGCCATCGAAGAAACTGCAGCGCTCCTGGTGTCTGCTGCTGCCTTGCGCAATACAACAGCTCCAGATCCACCAGCGCCGTGGACCTGAAAGACATTCTTGGCCAGATACAGACCAACCGTACGAATTTCGCTCATGATGCCAATCGTCCAATGCAGGTGCAAATAAGAACATCTTGCCACACACGGGGTCGTCGCGGGGGTCTACATCATCAACCCCATGGCGGGACGAAATCTGTGCTGATATTCCTGTTGCGCCAAACATTGATCAGAGGCGCTTGATAAATTTTTCAACCATCGAGCCTTGAATGTTGAGCTGGGCAAGTGCCGTCTCAATGAGGGTCGTCCAATCCCCCGGGCGATCTTCCGGTTGGGCTACCTCATCAGCGCCAGAAAAAAAACGCCGGGCCGCATGAAATCCGAGAGCGCGATAAACTTCAAATTGCTCTTCACTGAAAAATTGGTCGATTGTCGTCTCATGAGGATAGGTCGGATGACGTGCCTTGTAATCCATTATGTAGTCGTTTTCGTCACCGCTCATCGACGATTTTATGTAGAACAAGAGGCCAATCTCGCTCTGCCCGTAATGGATGATGCCTATCGCGCCATGGGGTCCTCCGGCGCACTCGCACTCTTTCCGATTGCCGAATGATCTGGCCGTGGAAAGCGCCCGCCTGGATATCTCTCTCCAAGGCAGATCGATCCGGATACCCATGTCGATCCTGGCAAGAATCTGTAACCTCACGAAGGAGTCGAAGGTCATGTTGGGATCGGCTTCACCATCCACCGCGAAAATGATCTTGCTACGTCGGCGAAGCAGTTCGTAGATGCCGAGATTTTCGATATGCCCGCCGTCAGTCAGGTAGACGTTGAAACGGGTTTCATCCATCCGGCCGGCGGCCTCGGTGGCGAAATACCATGTGCCGATATTGGCCATCATCCTTGTCTTCCATCGGCTGAATTTATCCAGCTCGTTAGGGTTGGCCAGCCAGTATCCAAGCCTGACATTCAGCATCGAAAGGCTGAAGGTCAGGATTCGGATCGTATGGTTGCCCATGTTCGCTGAAGCCGCTGCGCCGGAGGTGGCCATCGCGGTCGCAAGGCTCAGCAAAGTCACTGCCTCCAGGTCCTTCGTTCGTGCATAGCCCGTGGACTGACTGCCGATGAACAAAGGGCTGAATATGAAGTTGTCGGCATTTCGGCCGCGTTTATTCAGCTCTTTCGAACCGGCGAGATTTATGGCGGTGTTGACGATCAGATAGGGTGAAAACGACGCTCCGACCTCCCATTCGAGCGGTCCCGGCCCTTCGTCCCTGGACGATGTGGCATGCGGCTTGAGAGACGAGAAGGTCCAGGTTCCCACATCTACCCCATCGTCCCTCTGTCTCTCCTTCCGGCTGAAAAGAAAGGCCTTGCTTAGTCTGTCCCGATAAAGCTGATGCAGTGAGTTGGAATTCGGTCCCAGAAACAGGCACAGGCAGCCGAGCGCAAGTGCAATCCACAGATAGGCCGATCCGATTGGGCCAAGGCGGTGAATAACCGGAAGTGCCGAGACGACAGAGAAATCCGGGATGTTTCTAAGCCAGCCGGGTGCATTCGGATTTGTGCCAAGATCGTCCGTGCGAACTGCCCAGTAGGTCAGGTACAGGTAAATGATCCAGAGAAGTACGGGAACCACAAGCGCGGATACGTAGAGTGCGAGCAGGCTTGCCCTTTTCTTCATTTCCGCTTGCCAGCTATCCTCACCGATCGCCCCTTTGACAATGTTGGCAAGTTTCTGAGCGACACCGATCAGAATGCCCGCAACGGGCACAAACACTGTTGCGACCGTGGGAATGATCTTGCCGATCACGGTGAAAAACCACCCGCCCTGACCAGAGACCGGATCGGAAAAACCGTGGGCCGAGAACATGCCAGCGACGATCAGTGGCTGCAGTTCCATGAAGGCGGACACGAAGATCACGGCGGCCAGAACACCAAGATAAAGGCCGAGCCGCATGCGCGTATCGACCGTACTCGTCCTTGTTGTCTTCGAGGTGACAAGTGCGCTGATGAAGGTAAGCGCCGTAGCGAAAAGAACGAGGTTCGTCGTCAGCGTGAAACCCTTCAGAGCCGCAATGTTGGCGATGGGAAAGGGCAGGTCTGATAGCGGGAATCCAAACACATCCGGTTCTGCGAGGCTCGAAATCGTCGGCGAGCAGGCAATGGTAAAGATTGCCAGGAGAAGCAGGCCTGGCAGGACGATGACGAAATTCACCGAAAGACCGCGCAGGACGAGCGCCAGGCTAGTCAGATAGTCGATGAAGCCGTTGGGCACGAGGAAGTTCGAGAAGTTTCGAAGGTGTTTCGTCTCTTCGGTTTCTGCTGCGTCAAGCTTGCTCGCAAACGGATAGGTGTAGGGCGCCTGCATGAGCCCTGCCACGATCGAGGTGCCCATATAACCTCCGCCCGAGACCGTGGATATGTAGTCGAATGCATCGAAGACCTGATCCTCGTTGTCCGGCCTGAGTGAATCCAGTGCTTGAGTAACGCCCAGCGAGAATGCGGCGCATCGGTTGCCGCCGCCCGATAAGGAAAGTCCACATAGCGGACGTTCAAGTTCGGTGCCGTCAGTCATGACCGTTCGAGGCAGATCCTTGAGCGGCTTGTCAGGGGCAAGTCTTCGATCGATCAGCAATCCGCGTGCGATCATCATGCGCCGGAAGGCAACGGCCTGAAGCTCCTTGTCAAAAACCTCATCGAAGTCGAACTTCATCAACTGCTCCAGGAGAGAGGTGTGCTGACCCTGCAACGGCATGCAGGCAGGCAATGCATTTTACTCTGTCACTAACGGTTCAGATTGCTGCCTTCGCGATGCTCCTGGACACGTGCCTGGGAGGATTTGGAGCCTAGATAGTGGGCCACCAGTCCGATCACCAGCGAAGCTACGGAACCTCCGAAGCCGGGGATGAAGCTTGCCGCGATCGACGCGATCGTCTGGGTCAGGATCTCAAGGTTGGGGCTTCCTCCCAGGATCGGCGTTATTAAGTCAAATACAGTTCGAAGATCTTGCTGCGCAGGAACGGGGACGCTGCCGGCCAGAAGCGGCTCAAGCCGTTGGATTACGGAAGGAAGATCCGATCCTTTGAGAGCCCCTACGGCGTCGATGATGGCCGTGGCGCTCTGCCTCAGCTCGTTCAGCTGACCCACGTTTGCGGATGATGTCGGATTGGCGAGAAAGATCTGAAGCCTGTCGAGAAAGCTCTCAAGGCCCGGCGCTGCTGTTGCCGATGCACCTGCACTATTTACCACCGCGCTGTTGCCGATGCCGACTGCACCGAGAATGCCGGTGATCCAGCCGAGAAGCTTTGTGCGCTTTGCCTCCATGATGGTTTTCGAGCCGCGCTTATCAAGGTCTTCTTCAGTTGCACCGATGCGTTTCCTGTCCAGAGGCCGCATCGGAGCCTTGTTGAGCTGGATCGCTGTCTGCTCGTCCGCAACGCCCGTCGTCGCCAGCGCATTATCTGCCTGAAACGCAAGAAGCGCGGCTCGCGTCAGGGTCCCGAATTCACCATCGACTGCTCCGACGCTGTAGCCACATGCCTTGAGCATCTGCTGAAGCGCACGGACAGCTTCACCATGATCGCCGAACTTGAGACCACCTGGAAGCACGAGCCCATCGTCCCGGACGATGGGCACAGGGATATCCGCTCGTGCTATCTGCCCGCCTGAAATGTTGATGTCGTAGTCCGTCAGGTCGTATTGGCGGATAAGTTTGACCAGTTTTGCTCCGTATTTCGGGTCGGTCGCATAAATGCCGGTCAGGGCATTGGCGAATGCAAAGGGATCTTCCCGCACCGCCATCGCCTTGCGATAGTAGACGGACGTGGCGAGCAGCTTGCCATGGTGGGAAAACGCCTCGTCGAAATCGGCATATTTGCGGAAGCGCGCGATCTCCGCCCGGTCATGCCCCTCGACATGTTCGACCGTTGCGGCTTCGACAAAAGGTTGGTCACCCCTAGCCTTGATGCCGAAAGGATTGTTGGAGCCGGGAGGCATCCTCTTCCCATAGCCGCTCTCGAGAATAAATTGTGCCAGCGTCACCGAAGCCGGAACGCCCCAGAGCCGATCCGATGATTGGGCACCGCGGATAACTTCCGAGGTCAGGCCGATATCCGGTCGTGCTTTTACCAGATCGAATTTCGGATTGGAAAGGCTTCCATAAAACTGCCCGTCGCCTTCGTCTTCGAAGCCGTCCTTGATCGGCGGGCGAAAAACTCCTTCCTTGGGGACGGGCGGCGGCCTCTGGCTGCCGGTCCATCCGGCGATCGCTTCAGCAACGTGTTCCGCCCATGCCTTATCCCCGCCAGCAGGATACTCGCCCGCTTGCAGCTGGTCGATCGTTGTGCCGGCATATTGTAGATGAGGCGCCTCCCAAGTGAGCGGTTCAAGCCCGTGTTCGCGACCGATTGCATGCAGCCGCTGCCACATCTTGGCATACTGGCCCTTGTCGTTCCAACTCCAGTTCCCGTTGACATAAAGGACGAAATCGACGGCAAGCCCGTACTGATGATATGATCCCCACGGTTGAGCCTTCGTGACCCTGTCGCCAGGCATATCCCGGCCTTGCCGATACAGAAACCGTTGCCGTTCAGGTGTCCGAAATGCTTCGAATACCTTGAATGGAAGTTTTTCCTCGTCCAGTTTCTGCTGTATCCGTGCGACCTGATCACGAATGACCGGGTGCAGCACGGAAAGATCTTGCTGCCTCGTTGTATCTGACGACACGCGCGTTCCCCCACACGACTGCAGATCAGCTTGTATGCTGGCTTAAAATGCTCGCATAAGGAGAATTGTAGTCGAATTCACAAACAAATCTATAGAAAACGCAATTATGAAATATTGTTTCAAGTATAGATTTGATTTGTCTTGATTTTTGCCAAATTGAGCCTTTCGGCTGGAGGGGTAATCTGGAAGCCTATCGTATTCCTTCGCGGCACCAAGGTTCTAAAGCCCGTTCCTGAACGTGAGTGCCGAACCATCGCCAGGCAAGGCCGGGAGTTTGCGTCCCTCAGGACTACGCCGAGAAATGGAGCATTATACTGTGACTGGGGGATTTCAGCCGATGCAGATGTAGCTTCGACAAGCAGGGACGGGGGCCCTCGGCTGCACGCTGTGACAATCCGAATATGCCCTGCGTTTTATGACTGTGGATTACATCTTTTCTCCCGGCTCGCTCAGTGATATTTTAGGGTTTGCTTGACAACGAGTTGTAGGGAGGGAGCATGTGCCCGTTCATTGCAAGCTCATCAGTGACAGCCGCACTCATCACGATAACCGCAGTTTCGATTTCCGAACCGCTTTATGCACAAACAGATGCGATGTATTTCGGGGCCTATACGCCAGCCGGGAAGCCCATCGCGAAGCCTTATCCAAGGTGTGTTCAGGAGACCATGGGAAAAAAGATCCTCTGGGTTTGCCCCCGGCTTCAAACTATAGTGGGCGGCGTTGACCACGGAAACGGTCAGGACCGATCCGATGCCACAGGCGGAAACACATCCTCTTCGACAGGGATGGCGAACAACTCTTCGCCGAATGACAGCATGGATGGTCCCTCGGATTCGAACGATACGGATGGCATGTCCTCTGGGGGCGCATCGGAATAGCCGGATGTTTCGGGTGAGTTGAAATGTGCTGCCAGTGATTTCTGTCAAAGCAGGGCAAAGCAGACGCCATGAGCGAAAACTGGGCAATATCGATCGGCATCAACCAGTATGACAATATCACGGCCCTCAGCTACGCCCGGCAAGATGCGGAGGGGATAGCCGCGTTCTTTACTGAGAATGCCCGGTTCAAAAAAGTGTATCAGCTGACGGAAGATGCGCCGTTGATCGATGGCGATGTCGGTCCACCATTCCAATCGCGACCCACGATCGGCAATCTGCTCCGTTTTATGCGGGAGCGCTTCGAGCATCCCTTCCTGAAGGCAACCGACAATCTTTGGTTCTTCTTCGCCGGACATGGACGCCGTGATCGTGACGTGGATTATCTGCTTCCGCTTGACGCGGATCCTGGCAATGTCGCCAGAACCGGGATCGAAGTACGATACGTGGTCGAGCAGTTGAAAAAAAGCGGCGCGGGAAATGTCGTTCTGCTTCTCGATGCCTGTAGGAACCTGGGTTCCCGTGACGGATCGGTGCCCGGTCTTGAGCGTCAGAACGGCGCCGTGACTATCTCTTCGTGCAGCGCAGCCGAGTTTTCCTATGAAATCGACGATCTGCATCATGGCGCCTTCACCTATGCCCTCATCGAAGGTTTGCGCCTGCAGGGAGAACGCAACTGCGCTACCGTAGAGCGTCTCGACGCCTACCTGCAGACCCGCGTGCCCGAGCTTTGCAGGCTGCATGGCAAACCGCGCCAGACACCCAGCACGTTCGCGGAGCCACTGTCGAAACGGCATTTCATCCTTCTCCCGGCATTGGCGCAGCACGAGGATCTCTGGCCGTTGAAGCATCAGGCGCTCCAGGCGGAGGCGACTGGCGATCTGGAGCTGGCGGAGCAGATGTGGTGGAGGCTCATGGCCGTTGATTCCACCGATGCGGAAACTCAGGAGGCGGTCAGGCGCCTGGCACGGCGATCAACCGCAGGGAAAGAGGAGAGCGCAGCACCACCTATTCCGGTGAAACGGGCAGCCCGCATCATCTTGTCGAGGCGAACCTTGGCTTGCGCGGCCGGCCTTGGAGCCGGCGCTGTTATGTTCAGGGTATTTTTACCGCAATGGTCGCGATCTCCCAGAGGTCCGTTGCAGCCTCGGCAGATCACTGCGGTACGGCTTGATGCCGTCGGTACGATCCTGCCGAACCCGGAAACTCGTACCATTGAGACTTTCGAGCAGCCAGTCGTGCAGCTCGCATCGATCGAATTTGCTGTCATACCGGGCAGGCGTTTCCATATGGGATCGCCTCCCGGTGAAATGGCACGTCGCGACAACGAGGAACAGAACTGGATTACCGTCAGCGACTTCGCGATGAGCCGTACGGCAATTACACAACAGCAATGGCGCGCCGTCGTCCAGGCCGCCAACCGGCAGACGGGTGAGCGCCTCTCACTCGTGCCTTCTGCGTTCAAGGGCGAGGATCTGCCGGTGGAGAGCGTCAGCTGGGTCCAGGCATCCCAATTCTGCTCACTTTTGGCGGAGCTGAGCGGATTGCCGTATCGGCTGCCGACCGAGGCTGAATGGGAATTTGCCTGCCGCGCCGACACGGATACCGCTTTTCATTTCGGGCCGACATTGACGCCCGCCGTTGCCAATTATTGTGGCACCGGAGGCGCTGTTTGCGGCTGGGACGGCAGGACCAGTCTCTGGAGCGACACCTATGCCGGCAGCCGCTACGAAGACGGCGCTTACGCCGATGGTCCTCAAGGATTTTTTGCCAATTCGACCAAACGTGTGAGAACCTATCCTGAAAATGCGTTCGGATTGTTCGAGATGCATGGGAATGTTTGGGAACACTGTCTGGATAACTGGACCGATCATTCGGAAGAGCTGCCGAAGGATGGCAAGCCTTTCCAGGATGGCGATCCCGGCCGACATCCCGTGCGCGGCGGATCCTGGTCCTACAATCCTGCAATCTGCCGCTCTGCTTATCGGGAACCAATGGATCAAAGGTTCCGTGGCTGGCAGGGGCGCGTCGGCTTCAGGGTGGCATGCAGTCTCTAGAAGATAGATGGGGAAGACTATGGATAGGGAGATCCTCATACTGACAGATGCGAGCGAGATCGGTCCGGGAGCCCGGAGCGGGGATGACATTGGCGGCGGTTTTGGTCCCCGTCCGGATGGCACCGCCTTTCGGCTGGTCAGGGTCGGAGCCGAGGGACTTCGCGCTCAGGTGGGTAACCTTCTGGACGTCGTCGAATATGTTTTCGAGCAGGCCTCGGAACAATCCGCCGTATCCCTGGAGCAAATAGAACTTTCCATTGAAATCAGTTCGGAAGGGCAGGTCTCGATCATGGGGACGGGTGGCAAGGCTGGTGGCCGCGGGGCGATAAAACTCGTTTTCAAACGCGGCAAGCAATGACATTCGAGCGTAGACACCTAGTGGCGCTCCGGCAGATGAGCGAGAGCCGAAATGTCTGTCAGAACCTCAAGCCATACCGGGCCGCCGCTGCCTCAGCATTACTTTCGATGCGGGGTTTTACAGGCGAGAAACATCGTTTCATTTGCCGACACCACAACGGCTCTTGAAGCACACCTGGCCTGACCTTTCCCGAGGTGATGACGAGGCCAGCCACGGATCCTGAAGCCAGGGCGGGTTGTCGGCGGATAAAACCCGACATGGTCACCCGAATACCTCTCTTGCAACGGTGGCATCGCCTTAACTGATTTGAAACGCGATCGGTGGAAACGCAGGGCCAGTTCTCAATGGCAATCACACCGACGATTTTTTGATTTCATGGCGATCCTCAATATCCCGGCATATCAGCTCGACGACTTAAGGATTTGGGTACGCAACTATAGGGTTTTCCTGCGGTTGTTGATTCGATTCAGGAATATTCATCTCTAAGGTAATTAACTATAATCCTCACGTTGCTTTCGAGGTAGAGCATCCCCTCCGAATTGAAATTCTGTGCTTCAATGGATTCGGGGGCATCGGGTGGGATAATGATCACAGCGCCTAGCCGAAGCCGCTTGTACACAACGTGGCTTGACATGAAGCACACCGGTGATCGTTTGATCGAGTTTGATCGAGTTTGATTGACCTGACTACAATTAAGTCACTGTTCTATCGGAATACTGGCGGCGAAATTGAGTGGTCGTAACTTCGTATCCGTTCAAGACCAATAATTGCTATCAATCGAATCTACTCCACCCGAAAAGTCTTTATTTTGTTTACGAACGCGCGCGCCAAAGGTGATAGGCCTCGTTTTTTAGGCTCGAGGACGAACAATATTCGTTGAAGCCGTAGGTCGCTGACAGGTACGAACAAGATCTTCGGATCATTGAACAGATTTACCGCGTTTTGAGGAAGCAATGCCAACCCGACACCGGCGCGAACCATGCAGAGTTGCGCGATCGTGGAATGAGCGTTGATGCGTGTGTTCAGTAGCCACCTTGGTAGATCGCTATCCTCTAACAATTGTTGGGTACCTGTCTGAGATGCAAGACCGATGAGGACACGGTCTTGCAGGTCGTCAAGCTTGATGCGTTTTCGCGCCAGCATATCGTCCGTTCGACACGCTAGCCCAAAATCGTCCCGCATGAGCTCGTGTTGGGCGAGGTCAGGGGACTGGAGCGCTCTTCCTGCTACCGCGATATCCAGTTTTCCCTCGATGACCATTTGCGCCAATGTCTCGGCGACGTCGTCATGGACAAGGCAATGCACCATGGGCCTCTCGGCGAGGAAATCTGCCAGAAGCGGTGCCACAAGTTCGGAAATTGCGGAAGGCGACGCGCCAATTTTCAACACTCCGAGCTCGAGGCCGGCGCTCTGCCTCAGTCGCGTAACGGCCTTGTCAATATCGGCTAGAAGGTGAGCCGTTTCAGCCATAAACGAAAGCGCTAGCGGGGTCATTACGGGAGGCCGGGTATTGCGGTCGAACAGTGCGGCGCCCACCGTTTCCTCAAGATGCCGTATCAATTCAGACAAAGCGGAGGGGACGATACCTAAACGCTTTGCGGCAGAAGCAAATGACCCCTCACGCGCGACCGCATCAAGGGCCCTCAAGTGTCTCAAGTTTATGTTCAGATTTTCCGGATTTAACTTCATCAATTTGCATTTTTATGAATGTTCGGTCTGTGGTCAAGTGCATCACCAGTTCGGAGGAAGTAATGGCAAACGTGAACGTCGCTGTTGATCGGATCAAAACTCTCGCGGCCACGCTTGAAGAAGTGGGTTTCGTCGGTGAGATCGAGACCGATCTGGCTCTGCGTGCCGCCATGTCGACGGACAATTCCGTGTATCAGATCAAGCCCGATCTAGTTGTCGCACCGCGTAATGCGGCCGATCTGGTGAGGCTGCTAGATGTCATCGATCAGCCGCCGTTCGCCGACGTTGCCATAACTGCCAGGGGCGGTGGAACTGGCACCAATGGGCAGAGTCTCAATACCGGCGTCATCGTTGACCTGCGTCGGCACATGAACGGTCTCATTGCCATCGATGAACGGGAAGGCTGGGCGGATGTGCAGCCCGGCATGGTGCTAGATGACCTGAATGAACAGATCCGCGAAACCGGCTGGTTTTTCGCACCGGAAACCTCGACATCAACCCGCTGCACGATCGGTGGAATGGTCAGCACCGATGCGTCCGGCAAGGGGTCGCGAATTTATGGTAAGACCTCCGACAACATCCTCGGACTTGAGATCGCGCGACCGCAGGGGTTGCTCGACAGCAAGCAGCCGGTTCCACAATGGGCCAGGGCCATGCTCCACTCCGCTGAAACAGTGGCACGACAGGGAAAGGTGGCATTCGTCGCCAACACGCCGCGACTGAACCGGCGCTTCACCGGTTATGATCTTGAACGCGCCTGCGCCGATGACGGGCGTTTTGAATGGTGGCGATTATTCCTGGGTGCAGAAGGCACGCTCGGCATCATCAGCGCCATTCGCGTGAAGCTGAGGCGCATCGAGCGAGAAAAGCGCCTGATCGTTGCTGGGTTTGAGGATTTCCGCTTGGCGCTTGCCTCGGCCGCCCCGCTTATCAAAGCTGATCCCACTGCCGTTGAAGTGATGGACGAAACAGTCCAGGCGATTGCCGAAGATGCAGGCATCCTCAACCGCCTGCCTGTGACACTGCGGGCTGGAGCAGGGCAGAAGGTCGCGTATGTTTTCATAGAGCTCAACGGTGATGATCCCGCGCATCTTCAGGTCAAACTTGACGACTGTCGGCGAATTCTGGGCAGTCTTGCCGGCGTCGGCGCCATCCATGTTGCGAGCGATCGGGCGGAGATTGCCGAACTCTGGGCGATACGGTCAGCCGGCGTCGGCCTTTTGGGCAAGGTCGACGGTCCTGCGCGGCCGATCGCCTTTGTCGAGGATGCCGTCGTGCCGCCGGAAAATCTGCCGGCCTTCGTCGACGAGTTTCTCGATATCCTGAGAGACAATGGTTTGGGGTTTGGAATTTATGGACATGTGGATGTCGGCTGCCTTCATATCCGCCCCGCACTCAATGTCGACAAGGCCGAGGATCGCGCCCGCATGGTAGCGGTCTCGGATGCCGTTTTTGCACTAACCCGCAAGCATGGAGGCATCTTTTGGGGCGAACATGGAAAGGGATTGCGAGGTGCCTACCTTCGGGATTGGATCGGGGCGGAAGCCTATTCTGCGCTGCAGGGTATCAAAGCGGCCTTTGATCCAGAGGGGCGGTTCAACCCCGGCAAGCTGGTAACCAACAAGGTGCCCATCATGGGCATCGCGACAACGCCGTTTCGTGCGTTCAACGAACCGGAGGGTGATCCCCTTACGCTCGCCTTCCGCTGCAATGGCAACGCTCAATGTCTGAGCTATACGAAGACGACGCCCATGTGCCCTAGCTTTAAGGCGACGGCCGACATTCGTTACAGTCCCAAGGGCAGGGCGGATGCCCTGCGCACTTGGCACAAGGCCCGCCGCGAGGCTGATGCTGATCTGCCCGTATTGGAAAAGGACCTAATGGCAACATTGGACAAGTGTCTTGGGTGCAAGGCCTGCGCCTCCTCCTGTCCTGTGCAGGTAGACGTTCCGACCATGCGGCAGGCCTTTATGGCTGATTATTTCAAGCGACATCGCCGGCCGCTTGCGGATCGACTTGTGATGATGGCGGAGCGGTTCAGTCCGGCGATGATGCGGCTCGTGCCGCTTCTCGCACCGATATGGCCTATGGCTTCGAAGATCGGTGGGTGGCTGACCGCGAGTGAGGATCTGCCTCGGCGTATGGCTCGGCCTCCCCAGGGTCTCCATTTACGCGAAGAAGACCTTCGTCCGGGACACTTGCCCGATAACACCGTAATCATCGCGCAAGACTGGTTCACCGCACTTTTCGACGGGGCCGTACAACGGCAGGCCATCGCCGGCTTCACGGCGCTAGGTTACGATGTCCGCTTCCTGCCCATGCGGCCGGGCGGCAAGGTTGCGCTGAGTCTCGGTGAAACTGCGGGTTTTCGCCGCATGGCTGACGCTCTTTCCAGTCAGTTGCATGCGGCGGCTACGACCAGCCTTCCAATCATTGCCGTCGAGCCCGCCTTTGCCATGATGTTGCGCCAAGATTACGCCAAAGCCGGGATCGCTCTGCCGCACGTTTTTCTGCCTCAGGAGTTCCTTGCTGTCGAGGCCGATCGGCGTGAGTTCCCAAAAGCAAATCATGACAGTCCGATAAAGCTTTTGTCGCACTGCACTGAGGCGACCGCCCTCCCGCAGACCGGAGTGCTTTGGAAAAGAGTATTCGCGGCAATGGGCCTGGAGACGACTACACCGTCAACCGGGTGCTGCGGCATGGCAGGCCTTTTTGGGCATCAGAGGCGGCATCAGCCGATGTCGCGCCGCCTATTTGATCTTTCTTGGCGCAGCCATGTGGAATCGGAGGATACGATCGCGGCAACCGGCTATTCCTGTCGATGCCAGGCAAAACGCTTCTCCGGCACGCAGCCGAACCATCCGCTGGGATTGATTGCCGATTTGCTTTCGAGGTGAAGGGACCTAGCAGCTTGTCGGGCGACCGTGGCCTTCGTAAGCTTAAGGAAACTAGAGGGAATGGGCATGCCTGCCAGTATTCGTCATCTCCGGATGTTTCTGGCCTTGGGGCAGACCAATTCCGTTACCCGTGCTGCCGACATAAACCATGTCTCACAGCCTGCCGTAACTCAAGCCATCACCAAGCTCAGCCAAGAGAGCGGGCATGTTCTGCTTCAACGCAGCCCGCAAGGTCTATTTCTCACCGATGCAGGAGCGCTGCTGCACTACCGAGCTGATCGCGCGCTGCGCATTCTCGACAACGCGATGTCAGACATGGATCGAGCGATCCGCATCCAGGCGACATGGCCGCAACTTGCCGCCCTGATCGCGGTGACGGAGACCGAAAACTTCACACTTGCGGCGCACCAGCTGGGCCTTGCCCAGCCGACCGTCCATCGCGCCACCACCATGTTGGAAGGGGCGGCAGGCACAACGTTCTTTCAGCGTACGGCGCATGGCTTGATTTCGACACGCGCCGCCCTTCAGTTGGCCCAGGCTGCCCGCCTCGCATTGGCGGAAATTGATCAGGCTGACGCCGATCTGGCGGCTCTCGATGGTCGCGAAGTAGGTCGCATAGTGGTTGGCGCCCTACCGTTGTCGCGATCCGGATGGCTTCCACGCGCCATTCTGGCCTTTCGCGAAATCAGGCCGCGTCTTTCGCTGCAGGTGATTGACGGCCGGTATGACGAACTGTTGCATGGCCTGCGCCGGGGCGAAATCGACATGGTTCTTGGAGCACTACGGTTTCCGACACCAATTGAAGACATCGAGCAGGAACGGTTGTTCGACGACGAGGTGGTCGTCGTTGCGCGGCGCGACCACGCCTTGATGAACAAGGCCGATCTCGTTTTTGCAGACCTGGCGTCGCATCCTTGGGTCATGCCACGTCGTTCAACGCCGTTACGACGCGTTCTCGACACCTATTTTGCCGCTGAGGCGCCAACCAATGTCGTTGAAACATCATCCGTAATCATGATGCGGGAGATCCTGCGGCAGAGCGACCATCTCGGCGGGCTGTCGCGGATGCAGGCGGAGGTCGAAATGGGCGTTCTCGGGATATTGCCGGTGCGCCTGCCCAATGCGATGCGGCCCATCGGAATCACCACCCGCGCCGGCTGGGAGCCGACGCGGGCGCAAAGGGAATTGCGGGACGTGCTGCGGCAGACGGCAGCCGGACTCAATTAGTCCTTCAGGCGCGAAAGAATGGCGTCAGCGCGTTCCGGATAATTCTCATCGCCGGCCGGCAGAACGAAGTCGCCGATCCGCTGCTGCCAGTCGGCCGTTGCGCTGGCCAGTCCGTTGGGCAGGCCAAGTTCGGAAAGCGTGATAGCGACTTCGCGCATTTCGGCTGCGCGGCGCCTTCCGTGCACCATCATGCGTTCCAGATTGTAGGCGGCTTGGCGCGGCCAGTCGATATTGGGGTTGGACGACTGGAGCGAGGCAAGGACGCGCTCCTCAATGCCGGCGCGCCGGGCCGCCAACAGGCATTCTGCCGTCAATGCCTCCATGCCCTTGATCATCACCGAGCGTATCATCTTGATGGACGACGCTTCGCCGACTTCAGGTCCGGAAACACGCGCTTCCATTCCAAAGCTGTTCAGAACGGCGAGTGCTGGGTCGGCATGCGGGCCCGCCAGCAGCAGAGGTGTGCGATGCAGTCTTGGATAAACCGGCGCCATGATGGCGACATCGACATATCGCCCGCCGGCAGAACTGATGATATCGGCAGATCGCCGCTTGGCGCCCGGCGAGCAGCTGTTGCCATCAAGCCAGAATGCACCCGCCTTGAGGTATGGAGCAGCCTGTTCCGCCGCCAACACCGCGCGATCGGCTGTTACCAGGCAGAATACAACATCAGCATCGTCTAAGGCGGCTGCCCGGTCGGATGCCAAAACGATTCCTGTAGCCATTGCACGCTCGGCCGGTTTTCCTGGTGCGCCGACCTGTTCGACCTTTTCGTCATAAGCCTTCAGACCTGACGAGATGTCTGCTCCCCAACCTTTTGCGAAGGCCTCCGCCGCCTCGCCAAATCCGATGAAGGCGATCTTAGAGTGACGTTCTGTCATATTCTCATTCCTTATTTTTTGTCGTCCTGCGAACACTTGGATGCCGGTCCAGCTGACAATTCGGTTGGGAACCTACCCTCAGCCGAACATTGTATTGGGGATGATAAGAGCGATTTGCGGGAACAGGATGATCAACAGTAGGCCGACTATCATCGCGAACAGAAACGGCATGACGCCTCTGAACACGGTCTTCAGCGAAACATCGCCCGCCACACCTCGAACCACGAAGACATTCAACCCGACCGGTGGCGTGATCATTCCCATTTCCACGACAATCACAGCAACGACTCCGAACCAGATCGGATCAAAACCAAGCGCGGTAATGACAGGAAAGACGATTGGGACCGAGATCACCAGCATCGATAGGCCATCCATGAACATACCCATGATGACGTAGGCGATAATGATCGCGAACAGCGTTCCGTAAGGTCCGAGTCCGAGCCCTTGCAGTCCCTCGCCAAGAAGCGCTGGGATCTGCGTGACGGCGAAAAATGGATTGAGAACGTTGGCGCCAATAACGATCATGTACAGCATGGCGGTGGTTTTCAGCGTGTCCATCACTGCTGCCGCAAATCCTGCACGGTTCAGCTTGCGCCCGGCCAGGGCCAAGAGGATGACGAGCGCCGCACCGATGCCGGAGGCTTCGACGGGCGTGAAGGCCCCGATGTAAATACCCCCAATGGTCAGCACCATCACGGCCATCAGCGGACCTGCCTGCTTCAGGGTGGCAAAACGTTGCCGAATCGGGACGTTGGGGCCCGCAGGCGCCTGGTCAGGTTTGCGCAAGGCGACCAGCCAGACCGTCAGCATGAACAACACCATCAGCAGCAGTCCAGGCAGGATGCCCGCCATGAATAGGCGTCCGATCGACTGCTCAGTCAGGATCGCGTAGAGAACGAAACCCGTCGAAGGCGGGATCAAGAAACCCAATGTCCCGCCTGCTGCTACCGCACCTGTGGCAAGGCCGTCGGCATAACCAAGCCGCTTCATTTCCGGCAGAGCCACTTTACCGATCGTCACCGCCGTTGCGACCGATGATCCTGAGACAGCGGAGAAGGCGGCGCAGCCAAGGACCGAGGCGGATGCCAAGCCCCCGCGGAAGTGCCCGACCCAGGCAAAAGCTGCGTCATATAGACCGCGCGAGAATCCTGCCGCCGATGCAATGTTACCCAAGAGGACAAACATCGGCACGACGATCAGCGTTTCGCTGGCCACTGCAGAATAGCTTTCCGTCAGCATCAGCGCGCCCGCGGTACGCAGGCCCTGGAGTACCCACATTCCGAAGAAGCCAGCAAGCAACATGGCGAACGCCACCGGCGTTCGGAAAATCATCAGGAAGAATAGGAAGAAAATGCCCAGAAGGCCAACTGCCGTCGGTGACATTAGCGGCCTCCTGCACGGATAATTGTCACGCACTGCGCCGCCATGACGATGACGCATAATGTAATGCCGAATGCGAGAATTCCGTAGAACGGCCAGATCGGTAGGCTGAGCATGTTGGTCGTATCGCTGAACTCGCGAGCATCCAGCGCCTTGAGAATGGCCCGTTGTGCGAGGACGGATAGGACGAAGCCGGACAGTAGGCGCGAGCCTATATCCCCGATGAACCGTCCGACCCGTCCGATGGCATTGTCAAAGACGTCGACGCCGACATGGCCGCTTTTCGCTGTACAATAGGGCAAGGCTGCCATGACCAGCGTCAACGCGGCCAGTTGGTTGATTTCATTGAGACCGAGAACCGGTACGTTGAACGCATACCGCAAAATGACCCCGACCGAGATGAGGATGACTAGAAACAGCATGGCTGCGGCGGCGATGACGGCCAGCCAGACCGTCACCCGTTCAAGCCAGCTTTGTGCCGGCAGAGTTACATCACCAGACATTCTCATTTCGCCTTCAGAGCATCTACAACCGCCTGCGATCCTTCGCTCTGCTTGATTGCCTCAGCGGTGACCTTGTCGGCCGCGGCGTTGAATGGCGCCGCCTGCGCTTCGGTTAGGGTGATGACATCCTTGCCCGGCAGCTTTGCGAAATCAGCAAAACCCTTTTCGGCGACGGTCAGCTGGACTTTCTGTCCATCGAGCGAAACCTGCTTTCCGGCTTCGTCGACGACCTTTTGCTGATCCGGCTTCAAATCAGCATAGGCGTCCCGGTTCATGAGAATGAAAAACGGGGAGTTGGTGGTCTTCATTCCCTTGGTGATGAAATTTGCGACTTCGCCAAGTTTGAAGGCATTGACGGCGGTGCCGTCGATCATCGCCCCGTCGATGACCCCTGTCTGAAGGGAGTTATATATTTCCGACACAGGCATCGAGACCGGTGTCGCGCCCCAGGCTTCGACCAGAAGGCCCGTATTGCGGGACGGAACGCGGACCTTCATCCCCTTGAGATCGTCCAATACACGCACCGGCTTCGACCGCGTGAAAAGAACATTGTCCGCGCTGGACCACATGCCCACCAGCTTCACACGGCGGTATTCTTTGGAAAACTGATCAAGGTGAGCCAGAAGGGTCTCGGTACCGTCCTTCTCAGTCAGCACGCCGGGTAATTCCGCAGTGAGCGTCAGCGGGAATTGGGATGCCGTATAGCCTGGCAACGAGACCGCAAACTCTGCGACGCCATCGACAACGCGGGAATACTGCTCGACTGGGCCCGCGCCGAGTTCACCTCCATTGTAAAGCTTGATCTTCACTTCTCCGGCGGTGCCCTGTTCTACGGCTTTAGCAAAGGGCTCGAAGGCGCGCGACACATAGGGATGTGTCGGCGCCATGTAATTGGCAAACTTCAATTCTGCGCCGAAAGCAGACGTCGAAATCAGTAAGAGCGCCACGGGCGCGATTTTTGAAAAATTTCTCATGATAACCCTCCCAGGTTCAAGGCCTCCCGCCTCGTGTTGTTTTGATTAAAGTGAGTTCGACTCACAGCCCAATTCGAACATGTCGCGCAAGCATAAGAATATGCTATAGTATACCATAAGGAACAGGTGCTGGCTGGCGATTTCCGCGCAGGACGATAGCGGCATTGAATAGCTTTTTCTTATACGAAAAGCGTTATTTCGATTTGCCTTTTAGTTCGCTCAGCGATGAGATCCAATATTGGAGCGAAGGGAGGAAAATTCGCCATGGCACCATTTACTCGATCGACTTCCATTGCGCAGCGCTGCAGTTGTTGCGGAGGTACCCGATGAGCGAGATGGCCCATCATGACATCGCTCATCTCGGTCATGTCGAGATGCTCACTGACCGTTTCGACGAAAGCCTGGATTTTTTCACGCGCATATACGGGTTGAAGCTTTCGGGGCGGGACGAGAACAGCGCCTATCTACGAGCTTGGGATGATTATGAATATTGCACGCTGAAATTGACGCGTTCACCCACAACCGGCGTCGGTCATATCAGCTACCGCGCCACGAGCCGCGAAGCACTCGACCGGCGCGTGCAGGCCATAGAGGCTTCGGGTTATCAGGTACTGGGCTGGAACGAGGGAGACCTTAGCCACGGGCGGGCTTTCCGCTTCGAGGATCCGTTCGGCCATGTCTTCGAGATCTATTACGACACCAACTGGTATGAACCGCAAGACGAGGCCGAGCGCAGTGCTCTTAAAAATACCGCAAGCGCTTTCACCGGCGCAGCGCCACGCCGTCTTGACCACCTCAACCTTTTATCTTCCGACGTTACTGAATTCAAACGCTTTATGGAGACCTGCCTCGGTGCCCGGGTCACGGAATTCATCCAGCTCGACAACGGCCGGATCGGTGGTGCCTGGTTCACTGTCAACAACAAGACGTATGATCTTGCCTGCACCGAAGAACATGGGGGCGGTGTGGGAAGGCTCCATCACGTGACGTATGCAACCGATCAGCGCGAGGACATTTTGCGCGCCGCCGACATTTTCCTGCAAAACGGTGTGCATATCGAAACCGGCCCCCACAAGCACGCCATTCAAGGGACGTTTTTCCTTTATGTCTGGGAACCAGCGGGCAACCGCGTCGAGCTCGCCAACTCCGGCGCACGGCTCATTCTTGCTCCTGATTGGCGTCCGGTCATGTGGACTGAAGCGGACCGAAAAAAGGGCCAGGCCTGGGGTTTAAAGACGATCGAGACCTTTCACAGCCACGGTACGCCGCCGATCTTGAAGGATTGACTGGATCAGAGGACTGGCCGTCTAGATCGACGACGTCCCTACGCCCAGCGCTTCGGATAGCCATCGTGACTATCCGAAGCGCTCGGTCCAGCGGATCAACGGCCGCGCCAGCGGCATAAGAAGAAATATGCGCACGACCTGCGCTGCCGTTACAACCGGGACGCTCTGGTGGAGGAACTGCGCGGTCAGCGCCATTTCGGTGACGCCACCTGGCGCTATACCGAGTACGGCGCTGCGCCAGTCGAGGGGCGTGAAACGGGCTAGAACTGCCGCAGATCCGCATGTCAGCACCAACAAACAAACCGTTCCCAACAGCGAGATTGTCAACTCTCGACCCGCGCCCCGTAACAGGCTCGCCTGAAAAGTTGATCCAAGCCACGACCCGAGAACCACTTGTGCAGTGGCCAAAACGACAGGGGGGTAATGCGGCAAGGCGACGCCGCCTGCCGTCAGCATTGCCGCGATTGTCAAAGGCCCAAGAAAAAAGGGATTTGCCCAATTAAGGTGTCTGAACAGCAGGCCGCCAGCCAAGCCGATAATGGGAAGGGTCGCCAGCCAGGGGTCAAGAAATGCTTCCGCTCCTGCGGCGCTTGGCACTGCTCCCGTTTGCGCGCCATCAACAAGGTAGAGAATCGTAGGTATGACCACGACGACTGCAGCAATGCGCAGCGACTGCGCTATTACGACCGGCGCGGCGGGTTGACCGACGCTCTCGGCGATGATGGCGGCTTCCACCGGCGCCAATGGAAATGTCGCCAACGCCATGCGTGACAGCTGGACGCCCGCCAGCCTTGCCTGAATGAAGGCGACGACCAGCGAGAAGCCTGTCGTCATTGCCGCCATGCCGACCAGAAGAGGCAGAAGGTCGAGCACGATGGCAAGCGCATCGCCGGTGAAGGAAAGACCGACGGTTGTCGACACCACAGCCTGTCCAAAAGGGCGGGTGCGGACCGGAAGCGGCCGATGGATCAGCCCGCGAAGGGAAAGGCCCGCCGTCATCAACAGCGGGCCGATCATCCATGGAAGAGGCATATGCATTGTCGTACAAATCCAGCCCGCTATCGCCGCCGACAGATAGACCATCAGCAGCCGCCACCAGCCATGTCCATTCGGCAGAGCGGTGTCGGACGCCTGTGTCATGGCATCGGAAGCCCGAGCAGCTTTCCGAAAAGGAGCACCGCGATCAACCAAAGCCCAAGCCCTGTTGCCCCGGCTCGCAGGAGCCGACGCTCGCCGGGAAAAAGCAGTGTGACAAGTCCGGAGGCGGCAGCAATCGATAAGGGCAGCCCTATCCAGTTAACGCCCGCTAGGCAGATGACGAAGATCAGGAAAGCAACCAATGCTCTGTGCGCTCTCGAAAAATCGCCTTGCTCGTCTGCAAATGCTCCTCGCATCGTGATGACGAGATAGGCCAGGGAACTGATCGTTCCGAAGATGCCGACCTGAACCGGGAGGGCGCCAGGTCCGGTATCACCGGTCGAGTGACCGGCCGGCAAGGCCAACGCCAACATCAGGAATGCGACGCAACCCGCAAGGCAAGCGACGCCAGCGATGAGGTCACTGACCGGGAAAACCCGGCCAGCTTGATTAATATCTCGATCGCTCATTTCACAAATCCGGCAGATTTGAGGAACTCAGCCTGCTCGGTCAGATCTTTCTTGACGCGGCTGGTGAACTCTTCCTCGCTCCAGTTCGGGCTGTCCTGGAACTGTTCTTCCTGAAATTTCTTCCATTCGGCAGACGCGGTGACCTTGTCTATTGCGGTCTGAATCGACGCAACGACATCATCCGGCGTGCCTGCCTTGACGGCAATGCCGCGCCAGATCGCGCCTTCGAGATCGAAACCCTGCTCCTTGAAGGTGGGCGCATCGGGCAGGAACGGCGAGCGTTCGGCAGTGCTGACACCAAGAAGCCGGATTTCGCCGCTCTTCACCTGCGACAGGGCTGTCGACGGTGTCATCATCGCCGCATCGATATGCTTGCCAAGAAGCGCCAGCGTCACCTTGCCCGAGGCATCGTGCGGGACCCACCCGCTTTCGAAACCGCCCTGTTTCATCATCTGGTACAGCATGTACTGGTGAAACCCGCCAGACGAATGTCCGCCCACCTTCATGCCATTGGGATGATCCTTCATATACTTTACGAATTCGTCGACGTTCTTGTAGGGGCTGCTGCTCAGGACAGCGAGAGACGACGGTTCCGACTGCATGGCCCGAAGCAACCTCAGATCCTCGACTTTAAATGGGATCAGCCCTTGCGCGATGCCAAAAGTCAAGGTGCCGGTCAGCACCAGGATGTTATAGCCGTCGGCCGGCTGCGTGACGATCTGCGACAGACCGACGGCACCGCTTCCGCCGGCACGGTTGTCGACCTTCACGGTCCAGCCGCTTTCCTTTTCCAGCAGTTCCGCAAGCTTGCGGCCGTAGGTATCGAGGGCGCCGCCGGCGCCTGACCAGACCACGAGGGTCACGGCTTTCGTCGGATAGTCTGCGGCGACGGCGGCCTGCGGAAGTGCGGTGCCTGTAATCGCTGCCATGCAAAGAGCGGCAATGGTGGAGCGCAACAGGTGTCCCAAACCTCGGGACTTGTTCATGGTTGTGGTCGCGTTGTGCATCGTTTCTCTCTCCCTGAAATGATGGCTGGATGCGTGGATGGTATGGCTCAGGCCGGATCGACGGCAACAACGCGTCGGGCAGACCAGAGCCGATAGATCGGCACCGCCAGGCTGACGGCGCTGAGGATCAGGAACAGCACGCTGATCGGGTCGGTCAGGAAGATCATGTAGCTTCCCTGCGACGACACGAGCGCCGTGCGATAGTTGGATTCAATCAGGTAGCCGAGGACCATTGCCAGGATGACCGGCGCCACAGGGAAACTGAGTTTTTTCATGAAATAGCCTAGAAGGCCAAACCCGAGCGTCATCCAGACATCGAACATCAGGTTGCGGATAGCGAAGGAGCCGAGCACGGCAAAAGCGAGAATGCCGGCGGCGATTACTCCGGTCGGAAGCAGCAATGTGCGGGCCATTATCGGCAGGAAGAGCGACCCAACGAGATACTGTACCAGCGATGCAATGATAACGCCGAAGAGGATCGAATAGACCAGAGCCGGCGATTCCGTGAACAGCTGCGGGCCGGGATGCAGACCGTGCATGATGAGGGCGCCCATCATAATAGCGGTTGTCGGCGATCCCGGCACGCCTAGCGACAAGAGCGGGACCAGAGCGCCACCGACTGTTGCGTTGTTGGAGGCTTCGGGAGCCGCGATGCCGTTGGCGGCGCCCTTGCCGTATGCCTGAGGGTTCTTGTCGCGGGCACGGGCATAATCTCGGGCGACCCAACAGGCGATGTTGCCCCCGACGCCAGGTAAAATGCCCAGCAAAGTACCGATCACCGAACCGGAAACCATCGATCGCCAGGTTTCCTTGAGCAGCGCGACCGACATGAAGACGTGCCCTACACGGCTTTCACCCATCTTGGTGCGCCGGGCCTGCTTTTCGGCGAGGGCGATGGCTTCAGAGACCGCAAAAAGCCCGATCAATGCGGCGAGGAACGGAACGCCCTCGTAAAGCTCGAACTGGCCGAAGGTGAAGCGTGGCGTTCCAGCAATCGGATCGATGCCGACGGTGGCAAGCGCCAGGCCGAGAACGGCGCCGAGGAGACCCTTGACCAGCGAGCCGCCGGAAAGGGCTGCAACTGAAGTCAGGCCGAACAGGCCGACAGCGAAATAACCCGCCGGGCCGAACTGCAATGCCAGCTTCGCCAGCGGCATAGCCAACAGGAGAAGTGCGAGCCCCCCGAGAATCCCGCCGACCGTGGATGCGGTCAAGGAAATCGAGATTGCCTCGTTTGCACGTCCCTTCTGCGCCATCGCATAACCGTCGATGGCGGTCGCCGCGGCGGCTGCGGTGCCGGGTGTCGACAGAAGAATGGCGCTGATCGACCCACCGTATTCTGCGGATGTGTAAAGGGAAATCATCAACAGCATGCTGAGTTCGGGAGACATGTTGTAGGTAAAAGGGATCAACAGACTGAGTCCGATAGAGGGACCAAGGCCTGGCAAGGCGCCGATAACAATCCCAAGTACCGCCCCGATGAGCAGAGCCGCGATGCCCGATAGGCTAAAGATCACAGCCAGCGACTGGATTATGCCGTCCATTCATTTTCCTCCCGATTGACCAGATTCGGGCGCCACTCCTCAGGCATCCCAGTCAGTCACTTGTTCTTCTGCTTGAACGTCTTTCAGAACAATTCAAAACAGTAAGTTTAGATATAAGTTTATGCTATTGCAGAAAGACAACCTGTTGCATAGGTGCACCCTGCGACCTCGCAGAGTGCCACTCAGCGTTTTGGTGCCTTCATTCAGGGCCAGTAGATGCGCATGGGGTTATCGACCAACAGTTTTTGTTGGAGATTTTCCGTTGGCGCGATCTGCGGGATGAAGTCAACGAGATGGCCGTCATCGGGCATGTGCGATATCATGTTGGGGTGTGGCCAGTCCGTTCCCCACAAAACGCGATCGGGAAATTGCTCCACGAGCATACGCGCGAAAGGCACCACATCTTCGTAGGCCGGACCGCCGCTCTTCGACAGACGCTCGGGGCAAGTGACCTTGCTGATGATGTTTTCGTGTTCCGTCATAAGTCGGATGAAACGGCCGAATCCCGGACCGCTTGCAGCCTGCGTCACATCTGGACGACCCATGTGATCAACCACGACGGTCGTCGGCAGCGACGTGAAGAAATCCCAACGCTCCTCGAGATCCGCCGCTTCAAAATAGATGACGACGTGCCAGCCGAGCGGCGCAATACGGTCGATGATGGCGTGATAGTAGGCGTCCGGCTTCGGGTCGACCAGGCGTCGCACAAAGTTGAAACGTACTCCGCGCACTCCGGCTTCGTGCAACTCGGAAAGTTCGTCGGCCGATACCGTGTCGCGAACCGTCGCCACACCACGGGCCTTGTCATCGGAGGCGCGTAATGCGTCTACCAGCGCCCGATTGTCTGCGCCGTGGCAGGTGGCCTGAACGATGACATTACGTTCGAAACCGAGATAGTCGCGAAGAGCGAACAGCTTGTCCTTGCCGGCGTCGCACGGGGTGTATTTGCGCTCAGGTGCGAAAGGGAATTCATCGCCTGGGCCAAACACATGGCAATGGGCATCGACCGACCCGACTGGAGGGCGATAGCCTGGCTTGCTCGGCTCGGGGTCAAAGCATAGCCAGTTTGGATCCATCTGAAACTTCGGCATCACAGCCCCCTTGACTTGAGCTGTGCGTCGAGCCGTGGATAGACCCGACGGGCGTTCAACTCGAAGACCTTCCGCTTGTCGGCGTCGGAAATTTGCAGTGCGTCGACATAACGCTTGGTGTCATCGAAATAGTGTCCGGTTTGCGGATCGATCCCGCGCACGGCACCGACCATTTCGGAACCGAACAGGATGTTGTCGATATCGATGACCTCGAACAGGAGATCGATGCCAGGCTGATGATAGACGCAGGTATCGAAAAACACGTTCTTCATCACATGCTGGCCAAGCGGCGGGCGCTTGAGCATATCCGCCAGCCCGCGGTAACGTCCCCAGTGATACGGAACAGCGCCACCACCGTGAGGAATTATGAAGCGCAAATCCGGAAAGTCCTTGAACAGGTCACCTTCAAGAAACTGCATGAACGCTATAGTGTCGGCAGCGATGTAATAAGCGCCGGTCGCGTGCATGGCACAATTGCAGCTACCCGACACATGGATCATTGCCGGTACGTCGAGTTCAACCATTTTTTCAAAGAACGGATACCAGGCGCGGTCGGTCAGGGGAGGGGCGCTGAAATGCCCACCTGACGGATCCGGATTGAGGTTGCAGCCGACGAATCCGAGTTCGGAAACGCAGCGCTCAAGCTCCTCAATCGAGGTCTCTATCGAGATACCAGGTGTTTGCGGGAGCTGGCAGACGCCGGCGAATGTTTCAGGATAAAGGTTTACGACCCGCTTGATCAGATCGTTGGAACGCCGTGCCCAAACCTTCGCGGCGGACTGGTCACCGATATGCGGCGCCATCGCCGAGGCACGGGGAGAAAAAATCGTCATGTCGGCGCCGCGTTCGCGCAGCAACCGCAACTGGTTGGCCTCGATCGTCTCGCGGATCTCATCGTCCGATATGTCGGGATAGGCAGGGTCGATGTCGCCGCCACTCTTGATGGCGTCTTCCTGCTGCGCGCGCCATTTCGTGTGGGCGGAAGGCGCGGTCGTATAATGGCCGTGGCAATCGATGATCATGTCTTCGGAATACCTCCTACACGTGCGAGCAGTCGGCACAAGCAGAGCGCGTCGCAGATTTCAAAATGAGCGTGGAAGGCGGGTCCCGCTGTCATGCCTGGCGAGCGGCTCTCCTCCCAACTCGTAGGCAAGTTGTATCGAAGAGATTTGTCTTAGGCATATCGAAACGGCTTCTTCTCCATTAGTTTTTCTGAAGTCCAATTTTCACATGTTATCTTGAACTCGGTGATGAACGCCGTCTGCAGCTGCGTGGGGCGCCAGTCGCTACGGGTGGTCAGGCCGATCTTGCGCTTTGAGGTGAAGCTGCCGCCGACTTCGACGAGGAGGCCGGCACGGCGTTCGAAGACGAACTGATCACGCGACATCAAGGTCAGCCAATCATCGTTCAGCATGAGACCGCGACCGATCGTTACGGAATTGCTCTCGATACGAACTGGAGGAGGCTCTAGCCCGTTTTCGCCAAAGATGGCTTCCCAGCGCGTCCGCATCGGCGCACCGCCCGTCGCAATCACCCACGGGAAGCTCCCCAAACTTGACAACGCCGGAGCTGCGCGTCCAGCTAAGGGATGGCCGGCGCGAGCGACGATGACGAGGTCGTCGTCGAAGACGGCTTCCTGAACCACATCTCCCACGGGTAATGGCTCGCGAAGAGCGCCGATAAGTACGTCCAACTGCCCATTGCGCAGGCCGGCAAGCAAATCGGTATAAGGCCCTTCAATGACGTCGATCCTTGCGGCAGGATTAATGTGAGAAAACCGCGATAATGCCCGAGGAAGCAGGATTGCCTGCGCCATCGGCAATGTGCCGATAGCAATGCGTCCCGCCCCCTCAAGCCGCAGCGCCGCCAGTTCGTCATATCCGGCTTCTATTTCCGAGAAGGCCAGCCGTGCGAACCGAAGGAGACTTGTCGCAGCGGGGGTGGGTTGAACCGTCTTGCCATGTCGCGCCAGGAGCAGAATGCCGAGCAACTGCTCCAGCTCGCGCGCGGATCTGTGTAGAGCCGGCTCGGATAGCCCCGTCAGTTTCGAAGCGAGTGCAAAGCTTCCGGTCTGATCGACCGTCAGTAGGGACCGCAGCTGGCCGAAGGTGATGCGTCGCTCGATATTGGGTAAAGCCGGCAATCGTGCCGACCTGCGCACATTCTGTCCGCCGCGCACGATATAAGCGAGCGCACGCTCTATGCGTATGCGCATCAACTCTCCTGCGCGCGTCGAGGTGACGCCTCCGGGCTGGCGCTCAAATAGGGCATGCCCGAGTTGCGCTTCGACTTTTGCCACCGCCTGCGTGATCGCCGGCTGCGACAGGTTAAGGGCTTGCGCGGCGGCGCTTATGCTGCCTAGCCGGGCGGCGGCGGCAACGGCTTCGAAATGCCGCAGATTGATGTCACGGGTCATATCCATGACGATACTTAACCAGAGCTTATGGCTTGCGCGCAAATCTATTTTGCCTTTTTCGCCAGTCCATTCCTTAATTCACCGAAGAGGGGAGGAAGAGGAGGTCTTCCGAGAACTCGGTCGCTGACATTCTTTGATGTCGGTTTGCCCCATGTGGCAGAACCGGGTGGGAGCAATTTTCTCCATCTCATGACGTTCGGATCAGCCAGCGCAATGGTTGCTGGTGGCGATCCAGAAAGTGACATTGCGCCGTAAGGCGTCGGGCGTTCCGCGCGACTTGTGTTTCATGAGAGCTGGAATGCCCAAGGAGGAATAGACATTTGACGTATTCATCAGTCAGCAATCCGTCCCCGTCGAGCTCGGCGCTGAAGACCGGCGGCGGTAGGTTCGGGATCCTTGGCCAGCTCTGGTTCCAGGTTCTTGCTGGAACCGTAATCGGCATCCTGCTGGGACATTTCGCACCGGACATCGCCGTGGCGATGAAGCCGTTCGGCGATGCGTTCATCAAAATGATCCGCATGATGATCGGGCCAATCATCTTCGTGACGGTCGTTCACGGCATTGCCGGTATGAATGATATGAAGAGCGTCGGGCGCGTCGCCCTGAAATCAATTCTTTATTTCGAAGCGATCACCACGATTGCCCTGATTTTCGGCCTCGTCGCAGTCAATCTATGGAAGCCAGGCGCTGGCATGAACATTGATCCGACAACGCTAAATGCCGACTCGATCAAGTCCTATGTCGCCACCGCCCATGACCAGTCCCTGACGGCCTATTTCATGGGCATCATTCCCGACAGTTTCGTCAGCGCTTTCACCGAAGGGCATGTGCTCCAGGTTCTGTTCATCTCGGTTCTGTTCGGCATTGCTCTAGCAGCGATCGGTGAAAAGGGTCGTCCGGTCTACACCGTGATCGAAAGCGCCTCGCAGGGTCTTTTCAAGATCATCGGCTACATCATGTACTTCGCTCCGCTTGGAGCGTTCGGCGCAATTGCTTTTACAATTGGGCAATTCGGCACGTCCTCGCTGTGGTCTCTCGGTTCGCTAATCATTGAGTTTTTTGTGGTTTGCGCGCTGTTCACGGCAATCGTGTTCGGTGGCATCGCTTATTGGTGCGGTGTCAGCCTGTGGCGCCTATTCAGCTACCTGTGGGACGAAATCATTATTGTCGCAGCTACGACCTCGACTGAGACCGTGCTGCCGAGGCTAATCCAGAAAATGGGCAAGGCGGGTTGCGAGGAGTCAGTCGTCGGGTTCGTCGTTCCGGCCGGCTATTCATTCAACCTCGACGGGACATGCCTTTACCTTACCACGGTCGCGGTATTCCTGGCGCAGGCTACTAACACGCCGCTGACGATTTGGCACGAACTGACGCTGATCGGCGTGCTGCTCCTGACTTCCAAGGGTGCCGCGGGCGTGGCGGGAGCCGCGTTCGTAGTCCTGGCGGCAACCTTGAACACAACGGGCGCTATTCCCGTCGCCAGCATTGCGCTCATCCTCGGCATTCACCGCATCCTGGCCGAGGGATTAACTTTCGTGAACCTGATCGGCAATGCGCTAGCCTCTGTCGTAATCGCGAAATGGGAAGGCAAGCTCGACGAGAAGTTGCTGGCTGAAACCATCGGTACACGTCGCCTACAGCGCATCCACGGCGTGAGCGCAGCCTAAGCTCCGCCGCGAAAAGTGTTTATCTGAAAGGAAATTTAAATATGGGTATCGTCGTACAAAATATCGAACGTGCAAGTGCCGAGACCATTGCGAAACTCGGCGCTGCCGGCGTGGCGACCGTTCACGAAGCGCAGGGGCGCAAGGGTATGCTGGCAAGCTATATGCGGCCGATCTACGCCGGCGCCCAAGTTGCCGGATCGGCGGTGACGATTTCATCGCCCCCCGGTGACAACTGGATGCTGCACGTGGCGATCGAGCAGCTGAAAGAAGGCGACATTCTCGTTCTGGCGCCGACCTCGCCCTGCGATAACGGCTATTTCGGCGACTTGCTTGCGACATCGGCAATGGCGCGAGGCTGCAAGGGGCTGGTGATCGATGCCGGTGTCCGCGATATCCGCGACCTGACCGCCATGGGGTTTCCAGTGTGGTCGAAGGCGGTTTCGGCACAGGGCACGGTGAAGGAGACGCTCGGTTCGGTCAACGTGCCCATCGTCTGCGCTGGAGCGCATATCGAGGCGGGAGACATCATTGTCGCCGATGACGATGGCGTGTGCGTGGTCCGACGCAGCGAGGCCGACCAAGTTCTAGCAGCTGCTGAAAAGCGCCTCGCTAATGAGGAAGCCAAGCGGACCCGCCTGGCCGCGGGAGAGCTAGGGCTCGACATCTACAACATGCGTCCGACGCTCGAGCAGAAGGGTCTGAAATATGTATGAAGATGGCATTCCCTGCCTCTGGATGCGCGGCGGGACCTCCAAGGGCGCATACTTTTTGGCGGAGCATATGCCGGCCGATCCGGTCATTCGCGATGGCCTTCTGCTAAGGATCATGGGCTCGCCTGATGCGCGCCAGATCGACGGCATCGGTGGTGCCGACCCGCTGACGTCAAAGGTTGCCATTCTCTCACCATCGAGCCGTGACGATGCCGATGTCGACTATCTGTTCCTGCAGGTCTTTGTTGATCAGGCGTTGGTCAGCGACGCGCAGGGGTGCGGAAATATCCTCGCTGGTGTCGGTCCGGCGGCAATCGAGCGCGGGCTGGTGGCGGCGAAGGGCGACCTGACCGAGGTCAGGATCCATATGGTGAATACAGGAGAGGTGGCGGTGGCCAAGATCTCCACACCGGGCGGTCGCGTATCTTATGTCGGCGATACGGAAATTGCCGGCGTACCGGGACATCACGCGGCCGTGCCGCTGCTATTCGAAAACACGGCCGGCGCAATGTGCGGCGCGCTTCTTCCGACCGGCAACAACGTGGATGTCATTGACGGTGTCGAGACTACACTGATCGACAACGGAATGCCGTGCGTCATCATGCGCGCAACGGATTTTGGCCTGAGCGGCCACGAGACCCGCGAGGAAATAGAAGCCGATGATGCTTTGAAAAAGCGAATCGAGTCCATCCGTCTTAAGGCCGGGCCGATGATGAACCTCGGCGATGTCACCAAGGCATCCGTGCCAAAAATGACCCTACTCTCTGCCGCCGCAGATGGTGGTGCGATTTCGACGCGCAGCTTCATCCCGCATCGGGTGCATGCGTCCGTCGGCGTTCTTGCCGCCGTGACCGTGGCGACCGCTACCCGCCTTGAGGGCAGTCCCGCAGCGGCCCTCGCCAAGGCGCCCTCTGACGGCCGGTACCTGATCGAGCATCCGACCGGCGCAATGGAAGTATTCCTGGAAATCGATGCGCAAGGACAGGTCAAGGCGGCTGGCACTGTGCGCACAGCACGGAAGTTGTTTGACGGGCGGGTGTTTCCTGCGCCGGCCAAGTGAAAAGGCATGGGGCTGAAGCCTGCCTGGTTTGAGGAGACCGGGAGAGTGTCAGCCCCATGGACAAGCGAGGGTAAAAAACGCCGCGCGATGCGGCCGAACGGGAGGAGCAGACATGAACCAACTATCCGGAATGATACCGCGTTATCTTCGCGTGTGCAGGCTCGGTGCCGTGGCGCTGGCTTTGTCGCTATCGGCAAGTGCCGCAACGGCACAGTCCTATCCTTCCCGTGACATCACACTGGTACTTCCGTTTGGTCCGGGTGGAATCGCAGACATTACCGCCCGTATCGTCGCAGATGCCTTAGGCAAGGAACTCGGACAGCAGATCATCATCATGAACCAGCCGGGCGCTGGCGGCGCAACAGCAGCTCAAGCCGTCCTCAACGCAGAGCCAGACGGTTATACGCTCGCATTGTTTTCGAATGGCACGGCGATCAGCGTTCCTCTGTTCAAAAAGTTACCGTTCGATCCGGTCTCCGAGTTTGTGCCGGTATCGAGCCTCGCCTATTTCGATTTCGTCTTCGTCACCAAGGCGGATGGTAAGTTCAAAACGCTTAAGGACGTCCTCGATGCGGCCAAGGCCGAGCCCGGTGCGCTGAATGTCGGAACTATCAATACGGGCAGCACTCAAAATCTTGCCGCCGAGTTATTTAAATCTGCTGCCGGAATTGATTTCACCATTGTGCCGTACAAGGCAACTCCGGACTTGCAGGTCGCTTTGCTTGGTGGAGAAATCGATATGATTATCGACAGCCAGACCGCACTTCAGGCAGCCTTACAGAAAAACCAGGCGATCGCGATCGCGTCCTCCGGCCCGAGAAGGTCTAGCCTGACGAGCGATGTACCTACGGTGACGGAAGCAGGAATTTCGGGATATGATGTAACGTCCTGGAATGCCATTTTTGCGCCCAAGGGTACGCCGGATGAAGCTCGTAGTGTGTTGAACAGGGCATTAACGTCAGTGTTGGCGGATGAAGCTATCAAAAGGCGTTTCGCTGATCTTGGGGTCGAGGCTCGGTCCAGCAAGCCGGAGGAAATTGGAAATCGTCTCCACGAAGACATCGAAAAATGGAGTGCGGTGATCGAGAAGGCTGGTATTCCAAAACAGTGATGTGACTGACGCAAGTTGGACCGTCTAGCAACGCGCCAAGTGTTTTGGCGCGAGCGAATTGTCGGAATTCGCTCGTTTATTGTGAGCGATCGAAATTAGAGGGTCAGTGGTTCGAATTGGTTCAAGATACCATTTGTCGCAGAACTGACCTTGCGAGCGTCGCTGGAGCTGATGAGCGAATTTGAGACCGAACTTCGCAGCCCATTCACAGACGGTCTGGAACGAGACGTCTGTGCCGCGTTCGGCCAACAAATCTTCAACATCGCGAAAGCTGAGCGGAGACCGGGAATATAGCCACACCGCATGCACGATGATTTCGGCGGGGAAGCGATGGCGATGATAGTGAGGCTCTTGCATCATGCCCACCAAATAGCAACTCCATCAGCAGAATCCGTTGAGGCGCCGCCGCCCGTTGATCACCCCGGCACGCCCTTCGGCCGGGCCGAGGACACGCTGGCGCTGGTATCGAGCGTCGATCATCAGCACCTGCAACTCAATCTCGATCTCTACCATGTGCAGATCGACGAGGGGAATTTGATCGAGACCTGCCGCGCCTGCCTGCCATGGATCGGCGAGGTGCAGGTGGCGGACGTGCCGGGGCGGTGCGAGCCGGGGACGGGAGAGATCAATTATTCCATGATCGTGCAGAAACTTTACGACATGGGATATCGCGGGCCCGCCGGGTCTGGAAGCCTATGCCAAGCGCAATGCCCAAGAAGCTCTTGAGGCCGTTCGGAGTGCCTTCACCTTGGACACGGCATGAAGCCTGCCCGATACGCTGGTCGTCGCTAAATCCGGTTGTCTTGGTGATCGAAGAAGTGAAACCTCTCCTTTTCGGCGACCAGGTCCAGCGTGTCACCGATTGCTATTGCGGACCTGCCGGACACGCGAAAGACGATCGCGCTGCCATCCTCAGTAACGCCATGGACATAGCTTTCCGCTCCGACGAGCTCCACGGCCACGATCTGTACGCTCGCGCTGAACCCGGTAATCGAGGATCCATTGGCAATAACGAGGTCTTCGGGCCGTATCCCGATAGTGGCAGCGTTACTGGGCAGCCCGGAACGATCTCCTCCTGTCCATGCTGAGCCATTGCCAAGCTTCATCAGGTTCATCGACGGAGAACCTATGAAGGTTGCGACAAAGGTGGTGGCCGGCTTTTCGTAAAGCTCGATCGGTGTGCCGACCTGCTCGATCCGTCCGGCATTCAGCACCACCAGCCGGTCGGCCAGCGTCATGGCCTCCATCTGGTCGTGGGTGACATAGATTGAGGTGGTGGCGAGCGACCGTTGCAGACGGCGGATCTCCACCCGCATCTGCACGCGCAGTTTGGCGTCGAGGTTTGAGAGCGGCTCGTCGAACAGAAAGGCCGATGGTTTGCGCACAATGGCGCGGCCCATGGCGACGCGCTGGCGCTGGCCGCCGGAAAGCTGGCGGGGTTTCCGTTCGAGAAACTGTTCGATTTCCAGCGCCCGCGCCGCCTCGGTGATACGCCTGTCGATCTCGTCTTTTGGCGTGTTGCGGTTCTTCAGGCCGTAGGCGAGGTTCTGGCGCACGGTCATGTGGGGGTAGAGTGCATAATTCTGGAACACCATGGCGATATCGCGCTCGGATGGTTCCAGAGTGTTGACCCGCCGCCCGGCAATCGTCGCGTCGCCGGAGGTGATGCTTTCCAGCCCCGCCACCATACGCAGAAGCGTGGATTTTCCGCAGCCGGACGGGCCGACCAGCACGATCATCTCGCCGTCGGCGATATCCAGCGATACGCCCTTGATCGCCTCGATATTGGTGCCATAGACCTTGCGGACATCTTTCAGTTCAATCGTAGCCATTACTTTTCGGTCTCCACCAAACCCTTGACGAACCAGCGCTGCATCAGCACCACGACGATGACGGGAGGAATGATCGCCAGGATCGCGGTCACCATCACGTAGTTCCACGGCGTCGAGGCATCTGCGAAATCCACCATGCGGCGCAGGCCGATGATGATCGTGTTCATGTCCGCCCGGTCGGTTACGAGTAGGGGCCAGAGATATTGTGTCCATCCGTAGATGAAGAGGATGACGAACAACGCCGCGATATTGGTCATCGACAGCGGCAGAAGGATATCCTTCATGAAGCGGAACGGACCGGCATTGTCGATGCGCGCGGCCTCCACCATCTCGCCGGGAATGGTGAGGAAAAACTGCCGGAACAAGAAGGTCGCGGTCGCCGAGGCCATCAGCGGCAGGGTGAGGCCCGCATAGGTGTTCAGCAGGCCAAGATTGACGATCACCTTGTAGGTCGGCAGGATGCGCACTTCCACAGGCAGCATGAGCGTGATGAAGATCATCCAGAAAAAGCCCATGCGGAACGGAAAACGAAAGAACACGATGGCAAAGGCCGACAGGAAGGAGATGACGATCTTGCCGATGGCAATGGCCACCGCGACGACAAAACTGTTGAACAGCAGCCGTTCCAGACTGACACCGACGACACGCTCGACGCCGCCGGAAATGGATTCCGAATAATTCTCCACCATGTGCCCGCCGGGCAGAAGCGACAGCGGCGGCCGGATGATGGCGCCGGATGGCGCCGTCGAGGCGATGAACGTGTAATAGATCGGGAAGGCGACGATGATGATGCCGAGGATGAGCATCAGATGCGCCATGAGGCTCGCGATGGGGCGGTTTTCGATCATCTTCTCACCTCACGCATAGTGCACGCGTCGCTCGACGAAGCGGAACTGGAAGGCGGTCAACGCAATGACGATGACCATAAGGATGACCGACTGCGCGGCCGACGAGCCGAGATTGAGGTTCACGAAACCATCGTTATAGACCTTGTAGACCAGCGTTTCCGTGGCCTTGGCCGGTCCGCCGCCGGTGACCGAATGGATGATGCCGAATGTGTCGAAAAAGGCGTAGACGGTGTTGACCACCAGCAGGAAGAAGGTGGTGGGTGCCAGCAGCGGGAAAACGATCGTCCAGAACCGGCGAGACCCGCGCGCGCCATCGATGGAGGCGGCTTCCAGGAGCGATTTCGGGATCGCCTGCAGGCCGGCGACGAAGAAGAGAAAATTGTAGCTGATCTGTTTCCAGGCGGCCGCCACGACGACCAGCGCCATGGCCTGGTCGCCGTTCAGGAGCGGATCCCAGGCAATGCCGTTGCGGCGCAGGATATAGGCGAACGTGCCCATGGCCGGGTTGAACATGAACAACCACAACATGCCGGCGACGGCCGGCGCCACCGCATAGGGGATGATCATCATCGTGCGGTAAAACCCCTTTCCGCGCACGACGAGATCGGCGGCGGTTGCCAGCAACAGCGCGATGCCCATGGAGAGTACGGCGGTGGCGATGCTGAAGACGACGGTGACGCGCAGCGCATGCAGATAGTTGGCGTCCGACAGGATCGTCGTGAAATTGGCAAGGCCGACAAAGGTGCTCTGTAGCCCAAAGGGGTCTTCCCGCACGGCGGATTGATAAAGCGCCTGGCTGGCCGGCCAAAAGAAAAAGACGATGGTCAGCACGATTTGCGGGGCGACCAGAAAATAGGGAAGGATCTTGTTCGGAAAGACGGTGCTTTGCACGGGCAGGCTCCTTGAGGATCAGGAAAGCCGCCCGCATGTTTTTACAATGCGGACGGCGAAAGACCGATGTCAGTTGCCGAGTGCCTGCTGGATCGCCGCATTGCCGCGTTCGACAGCCTTGTCGAGAGCGGCCTTGGCGTCCTGCTTGCCGGCGAGCATCGCCTCGAATTCCTCGTTCATGATGTCACGCACCTGCGGCAGGTTGACGAGGCGCACGCCCTTGGAGTTTTCGGTCGGCGCCTTGCCCATCATTTGCAGAAGCGGGGTCTCGCGGCCCGGGTTCTTGTTGTAGAAACCGGATTTTTTGGTCTCTTCATAAGCCGCCATTGTCACCGGCATGTAACCGGAGACCTGATGCAGGCGGGCCTGGATCTTGGTTTGCGACAGGAAGTTGAAGAAGGTGGCGACCCCCTTGTATTCCGCATCGCTTTTTCCGCCGAAGACCCACAGGCTTGCTCCACCCGGAATGGTGTTCTGGGGCCGTCCTTCGCCCTCATAATAGGGCAGCTGGCCGATACCGTATTTCATGCCGGACTTGATGATGTCGCCAAGACCGCCGGAGGATTCGGTCAGAATGCCGCATTCGCCGGAGGTGAACAGCTGCTTGGCTTCCGAGGTGCGGCCGCCATAACGGAAGGTGCCGTCCTTGGCGAGATCGGCGATCGACTGGAAATGCTTGACGAAGGGTTCGGCGTTGAAGGCGAGCTTGACGTTGGTGCCACCGAGACCGTTCTCGTCACTCGCATAGGAGAGATTGTTCCATGCGGCAAAGTTCTCGGTCTGGATCCAGGTCAGCCATGTTGATATGAAGCCGCAATTGGCAGCGCCGCTCGACTTGATCTTTTTGGCCGCCTCAAAGACTTCCGGCCATGTCTTTGGTGGCGCATCGGCATTCAGCCCCGCCTTCTCGAACACATCTTTGTTGTAATAGAGGATCGGCGAGGACGAGTTGTATGGGAAGGACAGCATCGTGCCGTCCGGTTTCGAATAGTAGGAGACGATGCCGGGCAGGTATTGCGCCTTATCGAACTTGAAACCGCCCTTTTCCAGCACGTCCGCCACCGGTACGATGGCGCCCTGTGCGCCCATCATTACGCCGGTTCCCACATCGAAAACCTGAATGATCGCCGGTGGCTGCTTGGCGCGGAAGGCGGCGATGCCGGCATTCAGCGTTTCCGGATAGGTGCCCTTGAACACGGGCACGATCTTGAAGTCGGACTGGCTTTCGTTGAACTCCTTGGCCAGCTGATCGACGACCTCGTTATTGGCACCGGTCATGGCGTGCCACCACGAGATCTCGGTGGCGGCGAGCGCACTCGATGCCATCAGAGCCAAGGCTGCGGTTGAAAGAACTGATACGAAAGCGGTTTTCATGGTCGATTTCCTCCCTTTCCATGAATTGGCCTGCCGACGTCCGGCGGTATTTCCAGAACCCTCCCCGGTTCCGTCATTTGCATCGTATATTCACATGGTGCTCGATCAGGCGGCGGCAACTCCATCCGAGCCGATGCCGGCAATACGACATAGGTCCTCAATCGCGCCTGGACCGGCTGCCAGAACCGGCGCGCCTTTCGTCAGCCGTTCGCCTTCGCTTGGAAATGGCAGGAACCAGCCGCCCGCTTCGCGCACGAGGCAATAGCCGCCGAGGCAATCCCAAGCATGCATATAGGGCTCGTAGTAGCCCACGAGACGGCCGGCCGCGACATAGGCCAACATCAGCGCGCCCGAACCGAGCCGCACGAAATTGCCGCCGCTGGCCAAAAGATCCTCGACGATTTTTCCGACCGATGCCGGCGTCACATGATGGTTGGCGCCGATGCCGGTCACGGCGTTACGGATCGTTTTGGTGCTCTCAAGCTTCAGCTGCCTACCGTTCAACGTCGCGCCCATGCCGGAAGCGCCCGAATAAAGCTCGTCATGGCAGGGCACATGGATGACGCCGACCACCGGCTCACCCTTGTAGAGAACGGCGATCGAGACGCACCAGTTCGGCATTCCATGGACGAAAGGGCTGGTGCCGTCGATCGGATCAACCACCCAGGTATAACCGCTGTCGCCACCGGTCAGCCCGTATTCCTCGCCGAGAAAAACATCGGCGGGAAAGGCCTCGCCCGTTCTTTCCCGGATCAGGTCCTCGACGTTGCGATCAGCGATCGACACCACATCCTGCGGGTCGCCCTTGATCTCGATGACCAGCGTATCACGCTGCTGGTAATAACCGAGCGCCAGCTTGCCAGCCTCGACGGCGATGGTTTCCGCCAGTTTGTGGCGTTTGACGATCTCGTCCTGTTCCGATGTCATGGGGCGTTCCTCACTCAGCGATAATGGCGATGCCGCGGTTTTTCAGCCCGATGGCGACACGCGTGCCGGTGGCAAGCGGTCGGTCGACCGACGGGTCCACGATAAACAGGGTCCCGCCGCTCGTTTCCGCCTCGTATTCGATATGATCGCCGAGATAGGCGGCATGGCTGATGCGACCGGGAAAGGCAGCGGTGTCCGCCGGTTCCAGCGTGATGGCGCTGGGGCGCACGGCAAGCTGGCTCCTGCCGGGCCTTGCACCGCGCGCAGGCACGATATGCTGCAGGCCTTCTATGCTGATCGTTGCCTCGGTGCCCTGAATATCGATCACCTCGCAGGGCACGACATTCGCTTCGCCGATAAAGTCGGCGATGAAGGGCGAGGCGGGGGCTTCGTAAAGCTCGCGCGGCGAGCCCTGCTGGGCGATCTCGCCATCCTTCATAACGATGATCTGGTCGGAGACGGCCAGCGCCTCGTCCTGATCGTGGGTGACATAAACGGCGGTAAACTGCAGGCGCTGCTGAAGCTCGCGGATTTCCGTGCGCACCCGGCGACGCAGGCGGGCGTCGAGATTGGAGAGCGGCTCATCGAGAAGCAGGACCTGCGGCTCGAGAACCAGCGCGCGGGCCACTGCAACGCGCTGCTGCTGACCACCGGACAATTCTGCCGGAAGCCGTCCGCCCATGCCGGCAAGGCCGACGAGTTCCAGCCCATGTTCCGCCTTCTGTCGGGCTTCCTTCCTCGAAAGACCGGAGGATTCCAGCCCGTAAGCCACATTGTCGAGCGAGTTCATATGCGGAAACAGTGCATATGACTGGAACACCATCGACACGTCGCGCTCGTTGGCCGGCAGCATGGTGACATCCTTGCCGCCGATCAGGATGCGGCCGGAGGTGGGATGTTCGAGGCCGGCCAGCATGCGCAAGGTTGTCGTCTTGCCGCAGCCGGAAGGCCCGAGTAGCGTGACGAGCGTGCCGGGCTCGACCGTCAGTGACAGGTCGTGGATGGCCGTGAACGAGCCAAATGATTTGCGGACATTCTGGAACGTGACCGAACCGGCACTTTGGGTCATGCGGGTTTCTCCTCGGAAATGACGGGAAGGGTCGGCTGGTTGAGACCGGCGACACGGTTTTCACGCCGCAGCCGCCGCTCGCCGACCAGAAGCTGGAAACCGGTGATGACGGTGATCATCACCACGATCAGCATGGAGGAATAGGCGATGGCGACGCCGTATTCGCCGTTTTCAACCAGCCCGACGATATAGGATGTCGCCATGTTGTACTGAGCGCTGACGAGGAAAACGACGGCGCTGATCGAAGTGATGGCGCGCACGAAGGAATAGACAAGTGCTGCCGTGATCGCCGGGCGCAGCAGTGGCAGGATCACCTTGCGGGCGGTGCGGAAACTGGTGGCGCGCAATGTCATCGAGGCTTCGTCGAGGCTCTTGTCGAGCTGGCTCATCGCCGCAATGCCGCCACGCACGCCGACCGGCATGTTGCGGAACACGAAACAGGCAATCAGGATCAGCGCCGTGCCGGTCATTTCCAAAGGCGGCAGGTTGAAAGCCATGATGTAGCTGATGCCGATGACCGTGCCGGGAATGGCAAAGCTCATCATCAGCGCGAATTCGAACAGTTCGCGGCCCACGAATTTCTGCCACACGATCACGTAGGCCGTGGCAAGACCGACGGCGGCCGTCAGTGGCGCGGCGATCAGTGCGATTTCCATCGTCGTCCAGAACGAGTTCCAGGCGACGCCGGTCCAGACCAGCGAGCCGTCGCGGAAGGTGATGGAAAAGGCCTTAGCGTAATGGGCAAGCGTCAGGCTGTTGTCGAGGCCCCAGGTTTTGACGAAGCCACCAAACAGGATCATGCCGTAAACGACGAGCGTGAAGATCATCCACGGAATGACCACGGCATGCACGCCGATCGACAGCGGCCGGGGCAGGGCGATATGCGCGCCGCTATCGCCCTTGCCGGTGACGGTGGCAAAGTTCTTGCCTGACAGCCAGATGCGCTGGGCGAGGAAAGCCGACAGCGTGAAGGCAAGCAGGATCATGGCAAGCACGGCGGCGCGTGCCGGATCATTCTGCGAGCCGACGACCGCAAAGAAAATCTCGGTCGACAGCACGCCGTGGCTGCCGCCAAGCACGAGCGGGTTGCCGAAATCCGCCATGCTTTCGATGAAGCCGATCAGAAAGGCGTTGGCGAGACCGGGCTTCATCAGCGGCAAAGACACTCGCCAGAAGGTGCGCCAGCGATCGGCACGCAGAGTCTGCGAGGCTTCCTCCATCGACGGGCTGACGCCTTCAACCACGCCGATCAGTACAAGGAAGGAGATCGGCGTGAATGACAGGACCTGTGCGATCCAGATGCCGGTCAGGCCATAAAGCCAGCGGCTCGGTTCGATACCAAACGTGGTGGACAGGCCCTGCGTGACGATGCCGGCGCGGCCGAAGAGGAGGGTGAGGGCAAGGCCTATGACGAAGGGCGGCGTGATGATCGGCAGGATGGTCAGAAGCCGCAGTCCCTTCTTGAAAGGAAAGCGGGTGCGGGTGGCGACAAGCGCAAAGGCAAGGCCGAGCGCGGTCGAACCGGCCGCCGTCATGATGGCCAGAAACAGCGTGCGCCATGCCACGCCGCAACGCGCGCCGCCAAGGACGCAATCGAGGCTCCAGATCGATGGATCGACAATGTTGCGGGAAAAACCGTCGAAACTGACCGAGCCGTCGAAATCCTGAAAGGCGCCGATGAACATCGAACCGATCGGATAAAACACGAAGACGGCGACGAGAAAGACCAGCATGGAAATGGTGGCGACCACAAAGGCATCGCCGCGCATGACACCGCGTTCGGCAAGGCCGAAGGCAAACATCAGCACGAAGCAGATGGCGGAAAGAACGGCACCGGCACCCATAGACGGCTGGCCGTCGGCAAGCGGACCATAGATCGTTTCGCTGATCGTCCAGGTGAAACCGGTAATGCCGATTGCCAGTCCCTGCAGGGCAAGGAAGGTGATGCCGAAACCGCCGGCAAGGGCAAGCATTTTGCCACGCCGCATGGGATCGGCGGTCAGGCGGGCGGCAAGTGCAAGCCCATAAGCGAAAAGAACCGCGATCAGCCAGCCACGGCCATGCTCGAAAATCTGCAGGATGCCCGGCGCCGCCTCCGGTTCACCGGGGAAATCGGAAAGCCAGGTAAACGCATAAAAGCCCTGTTCGATGCGATACCAGGGAAGGAGCAGCATCGCGGCAGCGCCGAGCGCCAGCACGATATCCAGTCTGCGATTGCGATTGTTCATGGTTCGATGCGACCTCATCACAGGACAAGTCGATCATGCCGCGCCCCGGCTATCGAAGCGCGGCAAAGACGGATGGGATCAGTTGGCGTTGGCGCCGATTTCCTTGTCCCAGCGTTCGAGCAGCTTTTTGCGCTCGGTCGGGTCGCCATAGGTCTTGAAGTCGTAATCGATCAGCTTGATGTCCTCAAAGCGCGGCGATTCCTTGGGAACCTCGGCCTTTTTGTTGGACGGAAGCTGGAAGGATTTGGCCTCCTTCATGTGCGACTGCACCTGCGCCGTCAGCGCCCAGTCATACCATTTCTTGGCATTGTCGAGATTGCGGGCACCCTTGATGATCGACATGGAGCCGATCTCGTAACCGGTGCCCTCGCAGGGCGCGATCGACTTGACCGGGAAACCTTCGACCGTCTGGGCGACCGCATCATGCATGAAGACAATGCCGAGGCCGGTTTCGCCGCGCGCAGCCGCCTTTACCGGCGCCGAGCCGGATTTCGTATATTGCGAGACATTGGCATTGAGCTGTTTCAGGTAATCGAACGCCTTGTCCTCGCCCATGATCTGCACGAGCGATGCCAGCGCCGTATAGGCGGTGCCAGAAGAGTTCGGATTGGCCATCTGGATCTCGCCCTTAAGCGCAGGGTCGAGAAGATCAGCCCAGCATTTGGGCTCCTTGTAGTTCTTCTGCTTGAACAGATCGGTATTATACCCCCAGCCGAGCGCCCCGGCATAAACGCCGACGGTCTTGTAACCCGAACTTTCCGCCTGCTTTTTCGCCCAATCCTGCAATTCGTCGAGATGGGGAGACTTGTATTCCTGTGTCAGGCCTTCGGATGCGGCCTGCAGATGCGGGTCGCCGGTGCCTGCCCACCAGATGTCGGTTTTCGGGTTTCGGGCCTCGGCGCGCACCTTGGCATAGGTTTCGCCCGAAGACAGGCGCACCATATTGACCTTGATGCCGGTGTCCTTTTCGAACATCTGCTGCATCATTTCGCAGATCACCACATCGGCGGAACATATGAGATTGAGGTCTCCGGCAGCCTTCGATGCCGGTGCATTCGTCAAAAGGCCGGCAGCCGCGACCGATGCCATCAAAGCAAGACGCATGATAATCCTCCCAGATTTTTGGATGACGCCTCCACATCATCCCGCTCTTGCAAGCGTGTGCAATGGTTCCACGCATACCTGCGGATTGTCAATAAGCAATACTGCATAAAATGCGCTTCAGAATACGTCATGTGTCACGAAGTTGTTGCACTCGATTGCAAAAAGAGGCAAGAAACTTTGCGGGAGAAAGCAGACGTGAACCAGAAGATCTTCGTCAGCGCCAAGGAAGTGGCGGATCGTGCCGGCGTGTCGCGTTCGGCTGTCTCGCGCACGTTCACTCCTGGAGCGAGTGTTTCGGAGGAAACGCGGCGACGTGTGATGGAGGCTGCGGAGGCCTTGGGCTATCACGTCAATCATCTCGCCCGAGGGCTGATGCGCAACGAAAGCGGCCTTGTCTGTCTCATCGTCTCTGAGATGGACACGCCTTATCGGTCAAGCCTCATACGGGCGATTTCCCATCAATTGCAAGCCGTCTCCAAGATCGCCATGCTGATCAACACGGATCGTTCCGATAAAAGCGTCGATGATGCGCTCAGGCTTGCGATCAGCTATCGCGCCGATGCGTCCATCATTCTCTCCGGAATGCCGGACAAATCGATCACCGATCTTTGCGTGAAAAGCGGTCAGCGGCTTGTGCTTATCAATCGCGACGAGGAGCGCGAAGGGGCGCTGATGATCAATCTAAATGACCGCGAGGCCGCACACCGGGCATTTATCGCGTTTCAGCGCGCCGGGTGTCGCCGTCTTGCCTTCGCAAATTCTGATGTCGGAACACCAAGTCTAAAGGCTCGTGAGGAAGGGTTTGTTGCTGCCGCGATCGAAGCCGGTGTTGAGGTAATCGTAGAGCGTTTCGGTCCGACCCGTTATCAGAGCGGCGTCATTCTGGCGCAACGCCTTCTCACGCGAGAGGCGCGCCCGGATGCGATCTTCTGCGCCAACGATCTTCTTGCCTGCGGTGTTATGGATACCGCCCGTCACCAGTTCAAACTCACTGTGCCTGACGACATTTGTGTAATCGGTTTCGATTACGTCGAACAGTGCTCATGGTCTTCTTATGATCTGACGACATTCGCACAACCAGTCGACCAAATAGCGAAAGAGGCGGTCTCGTGGCTTACGCATCCAGCCAAAACGGATAGCATTGCTTCTCAGATTTCCCCGGAACTGGTCTGGCGCGGGTCGGTGCGCGGTGGTTAGAGCATTGTCCTTCAACCGCACAGGTAAATTATACGCATACCAAAAAACCAAATTCAAGGAAACTGCGTGAAGATCAACCATATTGGTGCTTCTTCAATGCGTTATCCTTTCTGAATAGCTTCGCTTTCTGTCGATACATGCCCATTGCTGTCCTTCAATCCTCCGACCCAAACTTCTCGATAGCCATGCGAAGGCTCCTCACTATAGTCGAACCAATTTTGTGTAACTTTCTGATTGATCGGACGTTTGCAACATTGGCGACCCGTAAAGTCGGTCGCTCTGTTATGGGGATGGATTGCAATGATCGATTTGGTGCAGGGCCTCAGACTAGAACTCGACTTTTTGCCTCATCTGGCAGCACTCGTTTTTGCTTATCTGCTCGCTCTGCCGATCGGTTGGGATCGAGAGCGCAACGAAAGAAGTGCAGGTTTGCGAACATTTCCCCTGGTGGCGATCGCGGCCTGCGGATTTATTCAAGCGGCTGAAACGGTGACGGCCGGCAACGCTGAGGCAACCGCGCGCGTGGTCGAGGGACTTATCAATGGTGTCGGGTTTATCGGCGGTGGCGCGATCCTGGTTGGAAAAGCGAGTACCCGAGGGACGGCGACTGCTGCGAGTTTATGGGCTACCGGCGCAATTGGTGCCGCTGTCGGGCTTGGTGCCTTCGATACTGCCATTGTTCTATCCGTCGCGACATTTGCCACATTACGAGTTATGGCTAATTTCAAATCCGCCGAAAATGAAGGCGGCAGGACGGATCACAGCTGAATACTGCACTTCACAAAGAGCGTGAAAAAGCCCGGCTTTGGAGCCGGGCTTGCATGTGGGTGTCAGTCAGTGATGATGCTCAGGCATTTCTTTTAGCTGATCCTTCGTCCATGCAGTCACGGCATGAACGTCACCATCTTCATCGCGCATGAACTGAAGATCAGACAGCGGAACAGCGACAGGTTTTGCGCCGATCCCAAGGAACCCGCCGACATCAATGACTGCAGAACTGCCCGGACCTGTCCCATGGATATGGTCGACCTTCCCGACCTTGTGGTCGTCAGCGCCATAGATGGTTGCACCTTCGAGAACTGCCGGTGTCAGTTCCGCGGGGTCCAGGCGAACGTGATTGGTGTGGTCCATGTCGTTTCCTCCGTGCGTTTATTTGCGGGGAAAGAACCACGACTTCGCTGGTTTGTTCCTGAGCTTTCGCGATGGTCGATTACAAAAAATCCTGTTGAATCAAATCAGGTCGTGCCGCAATTCGTCCAGTCCACGGTGCCAAGACACGGCTTCCCGCAAAGCGGGCACGGTGTCGTTTCCTTCACGAAAAAGATTAAAGATAATGGCGGTGGCTAGCTCTGCCTCCGGACTATCTTTTTCACGTTTGCACGTTCTGTCCATTCATTGAAAACCGAATGAATAATTGCGAGTTCAGTCGCCGAACCTCGTTTCAAAGAACTTCTTTATGTCATGCGCCATTGGATTCAATGAACGTATTTGGAACAGGCGATAAGCCCTTCAAGAGTCTGCAGGAACATAGCGCCTATGCCCGCCTCGCAAACACGCTATAGTTAGTCTGTCTAACTTTCTCTCGTATTGGATTATTGCAGGCGTCAATGCTCATTTCCCCCTCATGGCTTTGTGGTATTTCCGGAGGGTGCATTGCTTTGCGACGATCCGACAGTGCCGCTTTGGGCATGCGGCGTTCGATCGACCGAGTTGGGGGGCGTCGTGGTCTCGCTCGGGCTTGCTCCGGATTTTGGAGTGTTGTGACCGGCGGGCGGTGTAGCAGTCTGTTGGGCGGGAGCATCGGTCGCCTCACCCCAAAACTCGGCACCGACCCAAGCGACCGCTGCGAGGCAAGGCCAGCACACAGCACGATCAGCACAGGCTTTCCAGTCATTCCCTGACGGGCATCCATCGCATTTTCAACGACCTTCCGATCAGTCATTTTCTTTCCTCCTTTGAGGAAGATTAACCGAGTGGATTGGCAAATGTTCCGCTCTCGTCTGCAGGCGGCGTCGATGGAGTGCCTCCCGCCTGGCTCCGATCATGGCCTACAATGGAGCTTCAACGATTCGACATTACCGACCCGCCGCCAGAACGAAAATCCGCGTTTGCGACCAGTGAGCTCTGAAGTATAAGCGGCGATAAGCCCCACATCCGACCGGTTGCTATGGCCCTGTTGCAGGCGCGATTTGCATCTGGGCGGGGCGCAGTTTTTCAGGTGCACCGGACATCGCCTCCTGTCCCGTCAACCGCTCCCGCGATGTCTGTGGCGTGCCTGTATCAGTTACGATCGCGGAAGCCGTATCGGCAATGCGACCGGTCCTCAAACTTGTGGAGCCTTGAGCGCTTGTAGAGACACCGTCAGTCCCTCTCGTCTGGGGAGTGACGGTTCCGTCCGAAGACGCGACACGCCAGACCGTATTGCCTGCATCATCGGCCACCAGTAGCGCGCCGGTGCCATCAATGCCGAGTCCTACAGGTCGCCCGCGAGCCTGCTCACCATTGATGAAACCTGTGACGACGTCTTGTGTTTTGCCCGATGGCTTACCGTTCTCAAACGGAATGTAAACGACCTTGTAGCCGTTGAAGCTGTCGCGGTTCCAACTGCCACGGTTGCCGACAAATGCTCCATTGGAATATGCTTGCGGCATGGCCGAGTCTTCGGTGAAGGCCATGCCCAGCGCCGCGACATGGCTCGACAGCGCATAGTCAGGCTTGATTGCCTTCTCGACCATGTCCGGACGCGGGGGGTAAACGCGCTGATCGACGTGATCGCCATAGTAGCTCCATGGCCAGCCATAAAAGCCGCCATCTCTAACCGATGTCATATAGTCCGGCACAAGGTTGGGGCCGAGCTCGTCGCGCTCGTTCACAACTGTCCAGAGTTCGCCGGTTTGCGGATGGAATGTCAGCCCGTTCGGATTGCGCAGGCCGGAGGCGTAGACGCGTGCGGCACCCGTCTGTCGATCAACCTGCCAGATTGCGGCCCGGCCTTTTTCTGCCTCAAGCCCGCTTTCCGCAACGTTCGAATTCGAACCGACGGAAACATAGAGCATGCGGCCGTCCGGACTGAGCGCCATATCCTTCGTCCAGTGATGGTTCAGCGGACCTCCGGGAAGTGGCGTAAGGGTCGTCGGCGCCTCGCTGATCTGGTTCTGGCCGAGTTCGTAAGGATAGGCGAGAACGGCGCTGGCAGACGCTACATAGAGCGTGTTGTCGGCCCAAGCGAGTCCAAAGGGAGAATCGAGGCCGGTCAGAAGATCATGACGTTCATCTACCTCTCCATCGCGATTGGTATCGCGCAGCAGAGTGATGAGGTTAGTTTCCTTCTGCTCGCCGCCACCGGCGGAAGCCATCGCCATGATCCAGCCGCGGATGAAGTCCTTCGGACGACTGAGCGGCTTTCCCTCCGGCGCCTTCGACTGCACAACCAGCACATCGCCATTCGGCAGCGTGTGAACCGTGCGTGGGTTGGCGAGGTCTTTGGCATAGGCTGTCACCTTGAGGCCTTCCGGTACAGATGGCGTTTCGCCATCCTTCCAGCCGACTACCTCGGCCACTTTGAGGTCCGGCAGCAATTCCTGCTGCGGTTCCGGCAGGACCGGGTCGGGTCCGATCTGCTGGGACGTATCGAATGCCGCAGTCTGCGCCATTGCGGTGCCTGCGAGGCAGGCCGTCAAAGCAAGGGCGGACACGCCAGGAAAGAACGATTTCATCTCAGACCCTCCAGGCCAGTCTTGCGTATTTTCTTGCCGACGTGACGGCAGCGAAAACGATGAGCACGAATGTTGCCGTCGAAATCGCCAGGCCGAAGGGAATGACTGCCGTCCAGCCGTCACGAGCGTGAACGAAGCTGTTGGCGAAGGCGAGCAGCAGGATTGCGATGTAGAGCAGAATGGCCATGAAGCCGGGGCGAAGGGGCCGTGTGCGCCGTCGAAGAATATCAATCAGGCCCGCCAGCAGGCCAATGGCCCCGAACAGAAGTCCCGCAAACAGAAGCCATGAGGCGAAGGTCAACCAGATGAGGTTGCCGCTGCTTTGCCAGTAAGCGATGTCTGCTGCCAGCGAGAGCGTGAAGCAGACGAGGGGGAAAGGCACGAAGAGCGACTGCAAAGGGTATGCGGCGGAATCGCGGTTTGGCGAGGAAAGGACGGCCATCTGTCACTCCGTGGCACAGGTGCGGTTGTGTCAGTCAACCGCATCGCGGCGCGAATTGTTCCCGCCAGCCGTCGCGTCTGAACTACATCGGCTCCAAAGCAAAGGCCGCTCTGAACAGGGCGGCATGAAAATGACAGTCGCTTGGAACAACGACGTTCCGCCACCGTTTCGCCACGAATGTTCAGATGCAAAGGGGCGATTCTGAATGACAGATGGCTGGGCGACAGGCCTAAACCAACCGAGACGGTCGCACAGGCAATTGTCGCTGCTCTGTCCCAGCTTCATAGCACTGCTCGTCCTCCCCATCACGTCCTGCTCCGGCAATCACTCCGCACTCGACCCCGCCGGGCCGGAGGCAGCAAACGTCGCGCAGCTTTTCTTCGTCATGCTGGCCGGCGGCGTAGTCATCTGGCTCGGGCTTGTCGCTGCCCTGATCTACGCCGCCCGGAAGAAGCGAGAGCACAGCGAGGAGAGCGCCGGCCGGGTCATCCTTTGGGGCGGGGCGGTGATCCCGACAATCATCCTCTGCGCGCTCCTCTCCTACGGAATGTGGCTCATGCCGGCGATCCGGCCTTGGGTGCCAGACGATCAGCAGGTACGCCGCATCGAAGTGACCGGTGAACAGTTCTGGTGGCGGGTGCGCTATCTCGACGAGACGGGCAAAACGATGTTCGAGACGGCCAACGAGGTGCGCATTCCGGTCGGTGAACCGGCGCATTTCTCACTCAAGGCGGCGGACGTCATCCATTCCTTCTGGGTTCCCTCGCTTGGCGGCAAGATGGACATGATCCCGGGCCGCACCAATCCGCTGACGCTGACGGCCGACAGGGAAGGGACTTATCGAGGCGTATGTGCCGAATTCTGCGGTGAATCCCATGCGTTGATGGCCTTTACCGTGCGCGCGGTGGCGCCCCATGAGCGAGAGGCCTGGCTTGCCGAACGCAGCGACTCCAGGCCACAGGATGCCGAAGGGCTTGCGGTCTTCCTCAACAATGGCTGCGGCGCCTGTCATGCCATTTCCGGCACGGCCGCCAAAGGCCGCATCGGCCCGGACCTGACGGCCTTCGGAGAACGTGCAACGCTTGCAGCCGGGACACTGCCCCATACCGCCGAGAACATCGCCCGCTTCGTCGCCTATCCGGGAGAGGTGAAGCCGGGTGTGAAGATGCCGCATTTCGGCATGCTTCCTGAAGACGACATCAAGACAATCGCGGCCTTCTTGAAGGAGCTCAAGTGATGGTGGAGCTCGGCAATTTTGCGCCCGAGGAGAGGGCGGCGCAGGAGGAGCGGTTGCGCAAGGTGTGGAAGACGCCGGGCGGCTGGCGTTATTGGACCTCGGTCAACAATAGCGAGATCGGCCTCTGGTACGGCGTCACCGCCTTCGCCTTCATGTTGTTTGCCGGACTGCTGGGCTTGCTGATGCGCGCCCAGCTCGCGGTGCCGAACAACGATCTGATCTCGGCCGAGCTGTTCAACCAAGCCTTTACCCTGCACGGCACGGTGATGATGTTCCTCTTCGCGGTGCCGATCTTCGAAGCGATCGCGATCTTCCTCCTGCCCTCCATGCTGGGGGCACGCGAACTGCCATTTCCGCGTCTTTCCGCCTTCGGCTACTGGAGCTTTCTGCTCGGCGGCATTTTTGTCTGTGGTTCGATCTTCTTTAATGCGGCACCCAATGCTGGCTGGTTCATGTATCCGCCGCTCGCGACCGACAAGGAATATGCCGGCATCGGCGCTGACATCTGGCTGCTCGGCTTGTCATTTATCGAAGTTGCCTCTATCGCCGCTGCCGTCGAGATCATCGTCGGCATCATGAAGTGCCGTGCTCCGGGCATGCGCATCAATATGATGCCGATGTTCGCCTGGTATCTCCTGATCGTCGCTGGCATGATCCTGTTTGCCTTCCCACCGCTGATTGCCGGGGACATCCTGTTCGAGATGGAGCGGATGTTCGACTGGCCGTTCTTCGACGTCTCGCGCGGCGGTGATCCGCTTTTATGGCAGCACCTGTTCTGGATTTTCGGTCACCCGGAAGTCTACATCATCTTCCTGCCGGCCATCGCGCTGATGGCAATGATCGTGCCGACATTCTCGCAGCGGCCGATTGTAGGATATTCCTGGATCGTGCTTGCGGCGGTCGGTACAGGTTTCCTCAGCTTCGGCCTGTGGGTGCATCACATGTTCACCACCGGCCTGCCGCAGATATCGCTCGCCTTCTTTTCTGCTGCGTCTGAGGCCGTGGCGATCCCGACGGGGGTGCAGATTTTCGTCTTCATCGCCACCATGCTGGCGGGCCGCGTGATCTTTTCCGTGCCAATGCTGTTCGGGGCAGGCGGTCTGGCGATCTTCACCATCGGTGGCCTGACCGGCGTGATGGTGGCGCTCGTGCCTTTCGATTGGCAGGCGCATGATACGTATTTCATTGTTGCGCATCTGCACTACGTGATCATCGGCGGCATGTTCTTCCCGATCGTCGCCGGCATCTACTATTATTTCCCCTTCGTGACAGGAAAGAAGCTTTCCGATGCCTGGGGCAAGGTGGCCTTCTGGCTGATGTTTGTCGGCTTTAATGTCGGCTTCTTCCCGATGCATTTTTCCGGATTGCACGGCATGCCGCGCCGCGTTTTCACCTATCCGGAGGAGTTCGGCTGGGACCTGTTCAACATGATCTCGACGATCGGCGCATTTATCTTCGCCGCCGGGGTCATGACCTTCGTGATCGATATTTTCCGGCCAAAGCCAAAGCCAGTGGAGCGTAATCTCAACCCCTGGAACGCTGGCACGCTGGAATGGACCAATGATCCAAGTGAAAGTTGGGGCATGCGTTCGGTGCCGATCATCACCAGCCGCTATCCGCTATGGGAACAGCCGAACCTTCAGGCCGATATTGAAGCGGGACGCTACTATCTCCCGGACGCGAAGTCGGGCAAGCGCGAGACGCTTGTGACTTCCGTGCTTGATGCCGAGCCGATCCAATGCCTGCGTGTCGGCGGCGTCTCCTACGTGCCGATGGTGGCCGCCCTGGCACTCGGCGGCGTATTCATCGCGCTGACCTTCCACTGGTGGATCCCAACCATCATCTGCGCCATCATAACCTTCATCGCGATCATGGTCTGGCTCTGGACGGGGACGGCACAGATCCCGGAAGCGGAAGAGGTGGATGTCGGCCTTGGACAGAAACTGCCGGTCTATGTCTCCGGACCGGCCTCTGTCGGCTGGTGGGCAATGTTCATTACCATGATTGGCGACGGCACGGCCTTTGCCAGCCTGATCTTCGGCTATTTCTTCTATTGGACGGTGCATGACGATTTCACCGCCGGTGCTGTAGGTCCCGGCGTATTGTGGCCGATGGTGGCGCTCGCCCTTTTTGTTGTAGCATGGCTCCTCACCATCGCGGCAAGGGAATTGAACGAGAAGGGACCTTCCGGCTGCCGCATCGCGCTCGTTTCCGGCATCCTCGTCACCATCGCTGCCTGCCTTGCAGGACTTGCCGGTCCCTATTTCCACGGCATGGATCCGACCTCGAACGTCTATCCTGCCACCGTCTGGATCATCGCCATCTGGACAGTCGTCCATGGTGCGGTCGGGGTGATCATGCAGGCCTATTGCCTCTTCGGCAGCCTTACCGGGCGGGTGACGGCTGCCTACGATCAGGATATCCGCAACGTGACGCTCTACTGGCATTTCATGGCGTTTACCGCCGTCGTCACCTTCGCGGTGCTCGGCCTCTTTCCGATGGTGAGCGCATGAAGAGCATCATTCCGCGCGAGGTGGAAAGCCTCTGGACCCTGTTTACCGCTACGACCGTATGGGCAATCCATTTCATCGGCTGTTACGCGACCGTTGCCGTCTACTGCGCCAAGGCCGCATATGTCGATTTCGGCTTCGACACGGTAAGGCTTCTTCTGGCAGGCTTCACCATCCTCGCATTGGCAGTCATCGTACTTTCCGCCTGGCTCGCCTGGCGGCAATGGGGCTTCGGCGTGCATGACCCGCCGCATGACGAACCGACGAAAAAAGGCCGTACCCTGTTTCAGGGCTATGCGACGCTGCTTCTTTCGGGCCTCAGCTTTGTCGCCGTCGTCTACGCCGCCATTCCGCTGATCTTCATCGCGGAGTGCCAGCGATGAAACGCGCTTCGCTCTATTCCGGTTTGATCCTGCTCGCAGCGCTTTGGGGGCTGTTGCTTCCCTTCGCCGACCGGGCCTCCTTCACAATCCACATGATCGCCCATATGGGCGTCGTTGCCGGCGCGGCACCGCTCATCGCCATCGGCCTTTCTGGAACGCGTTTGGATTTCCCGGCGCGCTGGCCATGGTTCTCGCCGATCGTTGCCTCGATCATGGAACTAGTCGCCGTCTGGATCTGGCATATCCCCGCCCTCAGGGCCTATTCAGAAAGCTCTCCGCTCATTGCCGCCCTGGAACAGCTTACCTTCCTTGTTGCAGGGGTGGCGCTCTGGCTCTCCTGTCTTGGCGGGCTTGAAGCGGGCAGGGACGGGCGACGCATGGCTGGAGCCGTCGGCCTGTTGTTCACCTCCATGCACATGACGCTGCTCGGCGCGTTGCTGGCGCTATCGCCGCGGTCACTTTACGGCTCAGGCGATGTGAGCTGTTTCGGTATCCCGCTCACCCCAATTGTCGATCAGCAGGCAGGCGGGGTCATCATGTTGCTGGTCGGAGCGGCGGTCTATCTTGCCGGTGGTATCTCGCTTCTGGCCGCGACGCTTAACGCAGGCATTCCCGATGCATCACGCAGGAGAGGCTGATGACCATTCGCTGGAAACACCTGATCGTCCTCGCCATCCTCGCGCCCCTGCTCGGCCTCGCCGTCGGCTGGTCCGGCCTGATGAGCGTGCGCGCCTCAACCAGCCATTGGGCCGTCACCGACTGGTTCCTGCATTGGGTGATGCGCAACTCTGTCTCGGCCAGAGCGGTCGCGACCGGCGACGTGCCGCCGCTCAACGATCCTGGGCTGGTCCCGGGTGCGGCCGGTCATTTCGAAACCGGCTGTGCAGTCTGTCACGGTTCGCCGGCTCAACCGCGGCCGGATTCAGTGCTCGCCATGTTGCCCCCACCGCCGGACCTGAAGGTCGTGGTACCTGAATGGACGGATGCCGAACTGTTCGAGATCGTCAAGCACGGTGTCCGTTTCACTGGCATGCCGGCATGGCCCGTCCAGTCGCGAGACGACGAGATCTGGTCGATTGTCGCGTTTCTTCGCAAACTGCCGGATATGGACGCGGAGGCCTATCTCCAGGCATCCGGCCTGCATGGGTTAGGTCATGCAGGCGAGGTCTCGCCTTTGCCGATCACTTGCGAAAGCTGCCACGCGGAAAGCAAACTCAATGACGGCAGCTTCGTTCCGCGGTTGGCCGGCCAGTCGGAAGCCTATCTTTTGAACGCGCTCAAAGCCTATGCCGGAAAGACGCGCCCAAGTGGCATTATGCAGGTGGCGGTCGGTACATTGTCCGTTGAGAGCCTGCCAGAACTGGCCGCCTATTATGCCAACCGGAAACCTGGTCCTCGGGCAGATACAGCCCCTGATCCGGCTCTGATCGAGAAAGGGCGCCTGCTGGCAGAGCAAGGTCGCACTGCCGACAAGATCCCGGCCTGCCTGAGTTGCCACGATAAAGCAGATGCCAATCCGGCCTACCCAAAATTGTCCAGTCAAAACTCAGCCTATCTGCAAAATCAGTTGGCGCTGTTTCAATCCGGTGGGCGCGGTGGCTCTCAATACCACCATCTGATGACCGGGGCTGCCAAGGAACTAACGGCCGATGATATTTCAGCTGTAGCAGCCTACTTCAGCGCCAGATAACGCAACAGGCATGTCGCCAAATTGGAGATGGATAACGGTGGTTGAGAGGTAGGAGCCTGTCCTACCTCTCAACAAAAGATCAGCAGCGATCCACATATCTGTTGCCGTTTCGATCGCGATAGTAGCAGCGGCCCGGCTGATCTGCGACATTGCCGATCAACGCGCCGGATACACCGCCGACAGCCGCGCCAACGGCTGCACCTCTGACATTGCCGGTGGCAACACCACCGATGACGGCGCCACTCGCAGCACCGATGCCGGCGCCCCGCTCTGTCGAAGAGCATGCGGTTAACGCCAATGCCGCCAACAGCGGAATGATAATTTTATGCATTGAAGCCTCCTTCTGTACAAACAGCAAACGTCGCGAGGTGTGATGCGTTCCGCCCATCTTTAGCGAGAGAAGAAGTTGGACCTTGCAACATCGATCAGCTCGTCGCCGCGGCCACTCATCACGGCCTTGGCGGCCCAAAGGCTCATGCCCATCACCTGCGCGGCCTTGATCTTCGGGGGAATGGATAGTTCTTGCGGATTTGTGACAACATCCAGTAGTGCCGGGCCTGGATGGCGTAGAACAGCTTCAATGCCGCGTTCCAGTTCAGCAGGATCCTCGACACGCACAGCATGAATGCCGGCGGCACGCGCAACCGCTGCAAAGTCCGGGTTTTCAAGATCCGTTCCCGTTTCGATATAGCCGGCCGCCTTCATCTCCATTGCGACGAATCCCAGAGACGAATTGTTGAAGACGATGACCTTTACGGGAAGATTCTCCTGTTTCAGCGTCAGAAAATCGCCCATTAGCATGGTGAAGCCGCCGTCGCCGGACATGCTGATGACCTGCCTGTTCTTGTCGGCAGCCTGCGCTCCAATCGACTGGGGCAGCGCGTTGGCCATAGAGCCGTGAACAAGCGATCCAATCAGGCGTCGCTTTCCGTTCATTTTGAGATATCGTGCAGCCCATACCGTGGGCGTTCCGACGTCAAAGGTGAAGATCGCGTCGTCCGATGCCTGTTCGCTGAGCAGTCTCGCGACATGTTGCGGGTGAATTGTCCCTCCAGCTTTGCCGGTCGCGAGGTCGTCCAGACCTTCACGGGCCTTCTCGTAGGCTGCCAGGCAACGATCGAGGTGTTTGGTGTCGGTCTGTTCTCGAAGCTTGGGAAGGATTGCGCCGAGCGTCGACTTGACATCACCGACGATCGCCAGATCGAGCGGTGTTCGTCGGCCAAGGTTTTCAGGCCGGATGTCGATTTGCACGACCTTGGCATCGGTCGGATAGAACTGCCTGTAAGGGAAGTCGGTCCCGAGCATGATTAGCGTGTCGCATTCGAGCATCGCCTTGTAACCTGAGGAAAACCCAATGAGTCCGGTCATGCCCACGTCATAAGGATTCTCCCATTCTACATGCTCCTTGCCACCGAGTGCATGCACGATCGGTGCCTTGAGGCGCGAGGCTATTGCTACGACCTCGTCGTGCGCGCCTTGGCAGCCACGACCACACAGGAGAGTGATTTTTGAACTTTCACTCAGCATTTCTATCAGGGCATCGACTTGATCATCAGCCGGGACCACACTCGGCAAGGCCAATTTCAGGGCTGCCGGAGACGAGATTTTTGCGGAAAAATCGGCAAGGGCGATATCGCCGGGGATGACGATAACTGCAACGCCGCGTTTGCCGACTGCTGCCCGAATGGCGGCCTCCATCACCCCAGGCAGTTGCTCGGGTTGGCTGACGAGCTCGCAATAATGGCTACACTCCCGAAAGAGTTGATCCGGATGCGTTTCCTGGAAATAGCCTCTGCCGATTTCTTCCGACGGTATCTGTGCTGCAATCGCCAGAACCGGGACACCAGACCGGTGGCAGTCAAACAACCCATTGATCAGATGCAGGTTACCGGGACCGCAACTCCCTGCGCAGACGGCGAGTTCGCCGGTGATATGAGCTTCCGCGCCAGCGGCAAAGGCTGCAGTCTCTTCGTGGCGAGTATGAACCCACTCGATATAGCCTCGTTTGCGCAAGGATTCCGTCAGCCCGTTCAAGCTGTCGCCGACAACTCCATAGATCCGTTTTACGCCAGCGGAGTGCAGGATCTCGGTCATTACGTCGGCGACTTTGGACTTCATTACGATACTCCTTCAAAAATGGGTTCACGGCGGCTCCACTATCCCAAGTAGTCCCCATGGTGCCCATTCCAACCTCGCGCAGAGCGTCGGTGTCGTTGTAAAACTCATTTCGAAGGTTTTGTACTTATGGGATGCCCATGAGCACCGTTACAGCTGTTGCACACACTGGCTTAGCAGCGCGGTCGACGGATTTTTTCGTGATCGATTGGAACCTCACGTCAGCCAGCGCCTTGTCCAGGCATGAGCGTGTCACCGAACAAAAACGAACACTGCAAAGCTGATCTCGGGGTCCGAGATCAGCTAATTCACGCGCTCTACCTCAGGCTCAAATCCGAGAGGGAGACGCGTGAAGCTCTTCTCGATGCGTCCCAAGCTGGTGCCGGACCTGAGGTTCTGGAAGCCATTGCATCCGATCCTATCCCTGTAATTGATGAATTCGGACAGGAAGAGACGGTAAGGGCGCTCGTCGACCGGTTTATCGTGAGATCGGATATGCAGTCGATCGAGAATAGTGGCACTGGCAGGTGACGCGTGATGCCCAGCAAGGTTCCTTCCTATCAAGCGAAACGCGATTTTAAGAACACCCAGGAGCCATCCGGCGACCTCGAGGTTAGGCCGTCCAACCGCCTCCGGTTCGTTATCCAGAAACATGATGCCACTCGACTGCATTATGATCTGCGACTGGAGCTTGATGGTGTCTTCAAATCCTGGGCGGTGACCCGCGGCCCCTCTCTCGACCCGTCTGACAAGCGGCTGGCCGTCGAGGTGGAAGATCATCCCCTCGACTACGGTGACTTCGAAGGCACGATCCCGAAGGGCGAGTATGGCGGCGGTACCGTTATGCTATGGGATCGCGGTTACTGGGAGCCGGAAGGCGACATGCCGCCCGAGGGCGCCCTGGAGAAAGGCGATCTCAAGTTTCTTCTCCACGGCGATCGCTTAAAAGGCAGCTTCGTGCTGGTCCGCATGAAGAAGGATCGCGATGACGGCAAACGTATCAACTGGCTGTTGATCAAGCATCGCGACGATCATGTCGCCAGCAGAAATGGTGGAGCGATCCTCAATCGAGAAAAAACATCGGTCGCCTCCGGCCGCGACATGGCAGGCATCGCGTCGGGCAAGGGGCGCAAACCCAAACCATTCATGTTGAGCGAGGCCGCTGTGGATGCAGATGCCGTCTGGGATAGCAGTGTTGGTTTCGCGGCCGAAGAAAGACGCGGCGGGAAACACTCTGCATCGAAGCAAGGTAGGCGCTCCAGCACGTCCCCACTGCCTGCCTTCATCCCGCCGCAGCTCTGCAAATCCCAGGATCGGCCTCCATCTGGATCCGGCTGGCTGCACGAGATCAAGTTCGACGGCTACCGCATCCAAATGCGCATCGAGGCAGGCAAGGTTAAGCTCATGACGCGCAAGGGGCTGGACTGGACGAAAAGCTTCAAGCCGATTGCGGCGGATGCGGAGGTCTTGCCGGATGCGATCCTCGATGGCGAGATCTGCGCGCTGGACGAAAGTGGCGCGCCGGATTTTGCGGCACTTCAAGCCGCGCTATCGGAAGGCCGGACCGAAGATCTGGCCTATTTCGCATTCGATCTGCTTTTCCACGCTGATGAAGATCTACGCGACATGCGGCTGGACGAGCGCAAGTCCCGGCTGGAAGCACTGCTGGCTGACGCCAGGCCCGGGCCACGTATCCGCTTGGTCGAGCATTTCGAGACGGGAGGAGATGCTGTGCTCCGTTCGGCTTGCCGGCTTTCACTCGAAGGCATCGTGTCGAAGCAGCTCGACGCGCCTTATCGATTGGGCAGGAGCGATAGTTGGGTCAAATCTAAATGCCGGGCAGGGCATGAAGTGGTGATCGGTGGTTACACCACGAATGGCAGCCAGTTCCGCTCCCTGCTGGCGGGCATCTATCGCGGCAAGCACTTCGTCTATGTCGGGCGGGTTGGGACCGGCTTCGGCAAAGGCCGGGCGAGGATGTTGCTCGAAACCTTAAAGCCACTGAAAACCGGACGCTCCCCGTTTACCGGTATCGGTGCGCCCAAGAAAGAAGAAGGTGTCCATTGGGTGACGCCGGACCAGGTTGCCGAAATCGAGTTTGCCGGATGGACAGCCGACGGGCAGGTGAGGCAGGCCGCCTTCAAGGGGCTCCGTGAAGACAAGCCGGCGAGCGAGGTAACGGCCGAAGAGCCTTCATCTCAAGAGCGGACCGCGCCGAAGGTCGAGCCCAATCACGAAGCCACTACGAAGATGTCCGGTCGGAAAGGCGCTAAGGCGGAGGTAATGGGCGTACTAATCTCGAACCCTGACAAGCCGCTGTGGCCGGAAGAAGACCCTCCAGTCACCAAACAGGACTTGGCGCTCTTTTATGAGGCCGTCGGCGCATGGATGATCGACCATCTGAGCGGCCGGCCCTGTTCCGTAGTCCGGGCGCCTGACGGGATCGACAAAGAGCAGTTTTTCCAGCGCCACGCCATGCCCGGCACATCCAACCTGCTGGAACTCGTCAAAGTTCCCGGCGACAAGAAGCCTTACCTGCAAGTCGATCGCATAGAAGGCCTTGTAGCGCTGGCGCAGGTGGCGGCCGTCGAACTCCATCCATGGAACTGTCAGCCCGCCAAGCCGGATGTGCCCGGTCGTCTGGTGTTCGATCTTGATCCGGGCCCGGATGTGGCTTTCTCCGCGGTCGTCGACACCGCCCTTGAATTGCGTGATCGGTTGGATGCTCTCGGTCTCGTCAGCTTTTGCAAGACGACCGGCGGTAAGGGGCTCCATATCGTCACCCCGCTTGACGCAGGCGGAAGCAAATCTATCAGTTGGGAGGACGCAAAGGATTTCGCCTATCGCGTCTGCCAGCAAATGGCTGAGGATCAGCCGGATCGCTATCTTACGAAGATGGCGAAGAAGTTGAGGGCAGGGCGGATCTTTCTCGACTATCTTCGCAACGATCGAATGGCGACGGCTGTCGCGCCCCTGTCACCACGAGCCAGACCGGGGGCAACTGTATCCATGCCGTTGACCTGGGCCCAAGTGAAGTCAGGCCTTGATCCCAGGCGGTTCACTATCCGCAGCGTGCCAAGCCTCCTGGGCAAAAGCGACGCTTGGAAGGATTATGATCAATCCAAGCGCTCGCTTTCACAAGCGATCAACCGGTTCGACGGGAAAACCTGACCTCGCAGTTACTTCTTCTTGGACTGACGATTGTCGGCTTCGACCGACCTTCGAAGCGCATCCATGATGTCGATGACGTTGTTCGGTTTTTCAGCCTTTTCAGGCTCGGGCGTTTTTGCGGCTGTTGGCCTTCGGTGCTTTTTCTTCGACTTAATGATGTCGAGAAGGTTTTCCTGAACGGGGTCCGAGACCATCTCGGCATCCCAGTGGCGGGTCTGGTTCTTGATAAGCTTGCGAATGAGCGGCAGCGCGTCCTTGTCCGGCTTTGCCTTAGTCAGGTCATCGAAGTAGTCTTTCGCCTCACGCACCTCATCGCCGTAGCGGAGCGTCCATAGGACGATGCCTTTGCCTCGGGGCTCAAGCATCACGGCACGCTCTCGGCGGCCGAGGACGAGCCGGGAAATTCCGACCATTTTCTGACTTTCCATGGCAGCACGGATGACGGCAAACGCCTCTTCACCGACCTTGTCGTTTGGCGTCAGATAATAAGGTTTTTCGAGCCAGATCCAGTCGATCTCATCGCGAGGCGCAAAGGTAGAGATGTCGATCGTCTTCGTGCTCTCCAGTGCGATATGCTCGAGATCGTCGTCTTCCAGCATGACGTAATCGTCTTCCGCCCGCTGATAGCCCTTCACCTCGTCCTGCTCGCGCACGATTTTGCCGGTGACCGAGTCCACGTATTGGCTCAAAACCCGATTGTTCGTCTCGCGGTTCAGCGTATGAAACTTGATCTTCTCGCTATCGGAGGTAGCCGGGGTCATTTCGACCGAACAGGTAACGAGCGATAGCTTGAGATAACCTTTCCAATAGGGACGCAGTGGCATCGTGGTTTGGCCCTCTAGCCAGCTTTGCGACGAGACGCTGCGGCGGAGTTAGACTTGCCGCTCCTAGCCGCTGCCTTCCGGGTGGTGTTGGAGTTGGCGGACTTCCGTTTGGTCGTCTTCTTCTGAAGCGCCCCGGCGCTGTCGCGCAATGCCTGAAGGAGATCGCCCGGCTTCGATGCCTTAGGTGGTGTAATCTTTTTGAACGGTTTACCCTCGATCTTCGCCTTCACCAGCTCGGCTAGAGCTTCCTCGTAACGATCATCGGACTTCGAAGGGTCGTACGAGCCCTTCTTCGTACCGATGATATGGGAGGCCAGATCGAGCATTTCCTTGTCGATCTTGATGTCAGCCGTGTCCTCGAAGGCCTCGTCTGCCGATCGCACCTCGTAATCGAAATTCAAGGTGGTTCCGATCAGGCCGTCGCCATGAGGGCGGATCAGCACCGTTCGAAGCCGACGGAACAGCACGGTGCTGGCAATAGCGGCTACCCGGGCCTCTTTCATTCCGTCACGCAGCAGAGCAAAGGCCTCTTCGCCCATCTCCTGTGGCGCCAGATAGTAAGGCTTGTCGAAATAGACGTCATCGATCTCGTCGCACGGAATGAACGCCGTGATTGAAAAGGTCTTGTCGCTGTCGGGAACCGCTGAAGCGATCTCGTCTGGCTCCAGCACGACATAGCGGCCATTGCCGGTCTCGTAACCCTTCACCTGTGCGTGATGTTCAACGACATCGCCGGTCTCGCTATCCACAAACACGCGGCGCACCCGATTGCCGGTCTTGCGGTTGAGTATGTTGAAGCTGATCCGCTCGGAGGATGAGGTGGCTGTGAACAAGGCCACAGGACAAGTGACCTCGCCGAACCTGATGTGGCCCTTCCAGTGGGCTCGTGGCGATGCCATGTCCAGATATCTCCTATACAGCTTCGCCCATTAACAGGATAGGCGCTGAATCGTTCCGGGAACGTCGCTGTTCTGGTTTAAGACCTCGATCCTCGCGTCTTTGTCGATGTCAGATAGTAGTTAAGTCTCCCACAATCACCTCTTGACATATCGCTAGGCTGCAGTGCTAATACGTATAAGCGCTAATACGCATTAGCATATACTCTGATGCTTTGGAGGGCATCGCGTGACCCGCCACAAGCGACTGACCCAAAACGATATCGCCAAGCTTGCCGGCGTCAGCCAGGCTACGGTGTCGCTTGTGCTCAACGGGGCGCCTACCGCGTTGGCGCGGATCCCTGCCGAGACCCGCGACCGGGTCCAAGCCGTCATCCGCACGACCGGTTATGTCGCGGACCCGATCGCGAGGCGGATGGCGAAGGGGCTGAACCGCATCCTCGGCGTCTTCACCTACGAGCCGGCTTTTCCGAGCGCTCAGGCCGACTTCTTCACACCCTTCCTGCTCGGCATCGAGGAGGAAGCGCAGCAGCAGAACTACGATCTCCTGCTCCTGACGAGCGCCGGTGTCGGCAATAACCGCAAGATATTCTCCGAGAACAACCGGCTCCGCATCGCCGACGGCTGCCTCGTGCTCGGCCGCGAATTCGACCGCAAGGAACTCGCCCGGCTGGTGGCGGAGGATTACCCGTTCGTGGCGATCGGCCGTCGCGATGATGCTGGCGGGCCGGTTCCCTATGTCGGTGGCGACTATGCGGCCGGCACCCGGCAACTCGTCGAAAAGGCCGTTTCGCTCGGCCATTCGAAGCTAGCCTATGTCGGTCCGGAGGGGCCGGCGGAATCCATTGCCGATCGCTGGCGGGGTTTCGCTTCTGCGCTAGGTGAGGGGGAGGAGCTTGCCCTGCATGTTGATGCCGTCAACAGGCCGGCGGACGAGATTCTCGAAGGGATACTTTCAAGCGGTGCGACTGTCGCCTTCTTCATCGAGCTGGCTGATGCCGTTCGCGTCGAAGCACTCGCACGCGAACGCGGGCTCTCGGTACCCCGGGACTTCTCGATGATCGTGCTTGGCAGCCATATCCGCGCGGGACGCAGCCTGGTGCGCTTCACGTCCTACGAAATTCCCCGCGAGGAGATGGGACGGCAGGCAACGGCGATGCTGGTCAACCGCATCGAGACCCGCAGTCTCGGCAGCCAGATTCTTCTCACATGTGAGCCCGTCGCGGGCGAAACACTGGGGCCATGCCCTTTGGATTCCGCGGAAAAACGCCAATCAACGAAACGGATGTGATGACGTGAAAGAGTTGCAAGCAGATATTCTTATCGTGGGCGGCGGGCTTGGTGGCGTGGCAGCAGCATTGGGCGCAGCACGCGCCGGCAACCGGGTCATCATGACGGAGGAATTCGACTGGATCGGCGGGCAGCTGACCAGTCAGGCGGTTCCCTCCGACGAGCATAGCTGGGTCGAGCAGTTCGGCATCACGCGGTCCTATCGCAAACTGCGCAGTGGTGTCCGGCAATATTACCGCGACCACTATCCGTTGACCGAAGGCGCCCGCGCCTGGGGTGACCTCAATCCCGGCGGCGGCTGGGTGAGCCGCATCTGCGCCGAACCACGCGTCAGCCTGGCGGTGATGGAAAGCATGCTGATGCCTTATATCGGTGCCGGCCGTCTGACGGTGCTGAAACCCTACCGGCCGGTTGCCGCGGATGTCGAAGGTGACACGGTTCGCTCGATCACGGTCCGCCACCGCGACACAGATGCCGAGATCGTCATTTCCGCCGACTACGTTCTTGACGCGACCGAACTCGGCGATCTTCTGCCGATGACGGGTACGGAATACGCGAAAGGATTCGAAGCGCAGTCCGACACAGGCGAACCGAGTGCGCCGGCAGAAGCCCAGCCCGATAATGTTCAGGCGGTCTCGATCTGCTTTGCGATCGATCATGTCGATGGCGACCAGACGATCGACGAGCCGGAAAACTACGGCTATTGGCGCAATTACCAGCCGCATTTCTGGGGCGGTCCGCTGCTCGGCCTGACGGCGCCGCATCCGCGCACGCTGAAACACACGACCCGGTCGTTCACGCCGAACCCGGACGACGATCCGCTTCTCGTCGATGCCGACCAGCGCAAGGGAGGCGGTGATGAAAACCTCTGGATCTTCCGCCGCATTGCCGCACGAAAGAACTTTGCGCCGGGTTTCTATCAGTCCGATATCTGCCTCGTGAACTGGCCGATGATCGACTACATGGACGGCACAATCATTGACGTCCCGGACGAGGAAAAGGCGCGGCACCTGAAATCGGCGGCCGACCTTTCCTATTCGGTTTTCTACTGGCTGCAGACGGAGGCGCCGCGTCTCGACGGCGGCCAGGGTTACAGCGGCCTGCGTCTGCGTGGTGATATCACTGGCACCGAACATGGCCTTGCCATGGCGCCCTATATCCGCGAGGGCCGGCGGATCAAGCCGGTGACGCGGATCGTCGAACAGTATCTGTCTTTTACCGTGCGCGGTGAAAAGGGCGCGCTGCGGTATCGCGACAGCATCGGCATCGGCATGTACCGCATCGACCTGCATCCTTCGACCGGCGGCGACAACTATGTCGACGTGCCGTCCTGCCCGTTCGAGATTCCGCTCGGTGCGTTGCTGCCGCAACGGATGAAGAACCTTATTCCTGCAGGCAAGAATATCGGCACGACGCATATCACCAACGGTTGTTACCGCCTGCACCCGGTCGAATGGAATATCGGCGAGGTGGCCGGCATGCTGGCGGCCTGGTGCCTGGAGAAGGGGCTGACGCCGCATCAGGTGCAGGAGGCTGACAGCCATCTGGCAGAATTCCAGGCGGCCTTGACCCGCGAAGGCATCGAAATCCGCTGGCCGGAGATCGCCGCCTACTGATTGTTGATCGAACCCATCTTTGGAGGAGGACTGGGAATGCTTTATCAAAGGACCTTGAAATCAACTGCCTGCGCGCTGGCAATCATTGGAACGTTCGCGCTCGGTGGAACTGCTCTGGCACAGGACGCGATCAACCTGCGCATGACGATCTGGAGCGCCAACGAGGCGCATCTAAAACTGTTCAACGAGATCGCGGCGGGCTTCAAGCAGAATCATCCGAATGTCAGCGTAACCTACGAGTCGCTGCCGTTCGAAACCTACACGACAGCGCTGACGACCCAGATCGCCGGTGGAAACGCGCCCGACATGGCGTGGATCTTCGAAACCTCGGCCTATGATTTCATTAAGTCGGGTGCGCTTTATCCGCTGACCGACACATTGAAGGCGGCAGAAGGCTACAATCTCGACGAGGTCAGCGCCGGCGCCACCGAACGCTGGACGGAAGACGGCAAGCTCTACGCCTATCCGTTCTCGACGTCGCCCTTTGCGGTCTTCGTCAATAACGAACTGATTAAGGCTGCGGGCGTCAAAACACCGGCCCAGATGATCGCTGCAGGCGATTGGACTTGGGACAACGCGATCGGAACGGCCGCCGCCGTTGCCAAATCCGGCAAGGGCGGATTGGTCGTGCGCGACTTCAACTATCAGGCATGGCAATACCTTACCTCTGTATGGAACGGCTGGGGCGCATCGCCCTGGAGTGAAGATGGCAGGACCTGCACCATGGCCGACAAGCCGATGGCGGATGCGCTGAGTTTCATCCACGACGCCGTGTTCACCAAGAAGGCGATACCCGGTCCCGGCGAGACAGTCGATTTCTTCGCCGGCAATGCTGCAATGACGATCACCCAGATCAGCCGTGCCTCGCTTCTGCCGAAAGAAAAGCCGTTCAGCTGGGATCTCGTGCCGCTGCCGAGGGGATCGGCGGGGGAATATGCGTTGATCGGCCAGGCGGGTATTGGCGTCATGCAGTCCGGCAAGAATGCCGAAACGGCCGCCGAGTTCGTCGCTTACATGACCAATCCAGAAAATTCGGCCAAGCTCAGCCAGTTCTTCCCATCTGCGCGAAAGTCGCTCCTGAATGCCGATATCCTGAAAAAGACCAATCCGTTGCTCAGTCAGGAGCAGATCGCAAAGGTCGTAATTTCAGGAATCGCCACCGGCAAGGTTATGCCCGGTCATACCGGCTTTGCTCAGATCCAGCAGATGGTTCGCTCCAATCTCGACGCCGTGTGGCGGCCGGAGGCGGACGTGCCGGCTATTCTCCAGAAAATCTGCGGCCAGATCGGCCCGTTGCTGAATCGCTGAAGGACGTTGCTCATGGCTGTCGCGCAGGAAAACGCCCATCCGGAAGGCCGTTCCTCATCGCCGTTCTGGACGATCGCGCGGCGCGACAGCCTCGCAGGCTTCCTCTTCATCGCACCGCAGTTGATCGGGATCGTTGTCTTCGTGCTGATCCCGCTTGGGCTGGTTTTCTGGTATTCGCTGCATGAGTGGAACGTGCTCGCGAACACCTTCACCTATACCGGTGCGCAGAATTATCGGATGCTGATGGAGGACCAGAGCCTTCTCGAAGTGCTGGGCGCGACGGCGATCTTTTCCGCCGGGCTGGTGATCTTCAACCTGTCGCTGGCCTTACTGCTGGCCGTGCTGCTGAACCAGAAGCTCGCCGGCATCGCAATCTTCCGCACCCTGTTTTTTTCGCCAGTCGTGGTTTCGTTGGTTGCCTGGACGATCGTCTGGGGTTTTCTCCTGCAGAAAAACGGCGGCATCAATGGCATGCTCCTGACGTTCGGCATCGAAGGGCCAAACTGGCTCAGGGAAGAAACGACCGCGATGATCTCGGTCATCGTCGTGCAGGTATTCAAGAATGTCGGCCTGAACATGATTCTGTTCCTGGCCGCCTTGCAGGGCGTGCCGAAGGAACTTTACGAAGCGGCGCGCATCGATGGCGCGCCGGCCTTCAAGCAGTTCCGTCGCATCACGCTGCCGCTGATCAGCCCGACGATGCTGCTGACCTCGATCATAACCATCGTCGGTTCACTGCAGGTCTTTGCCCAGATCGCGGTGCTGACCCAGGGCGGGCCGGGCCTCTCGACCACCGTGCTGGTCTACTATCTCTACCAGCAGGCGTTCCAGTTTCACTTTTTCGGCTACGGCTCGACGCTGTCCATCCTGCTGTTTGCCATCGTCGCCATCCTGACATTCGCCCAATGGCAGATGCGCAAGAGGATCGTCTTCTATGAGAGCTGATATTTCCCCGCGCGCAAAAGTGGCGCTCTACGGAGTGATGTGCGTATTGCTCATCCCCTTTGTTTTCCCGACATGGTGGATGGTGACGTCGTCGATCAAGCCGATCAGCGATGTCTTCGCCTTCCCGCCGCAGCTCGTGCCGCAAAACTACGACTGGACGACCTATTCGAAGGTTTTCGAACTGCAGCCCTTCGTTCGGCAATACTGGAATTCCGCCTATATCGCAGCGGTGGTGACCGTCGGCACGATGATCATCTCGTCAATGGCGGGGTACGCCTTCGCGCGGATCAGATTTCCCTATGCGAATGGGGTCTTCATGATCGTGCTGCTCGGCCTGCTGATCCCGTCCGAAGTGACGATCGTGCCGCTATTCCAAATGTTTTTGAAGGCCGGCATGGTCAACACTCACTGGCCGCTGATCCTGGTACCGATCTTCGGCGCGCCCAGCGTATTCGCCACCTTCGTCATGCGACAGTTCTTCGTGACGCTTCCGGCCGAACTGGAAGAGGCCGCTCGCGTCGATGGTCTCGGACGGTTCAAGATCTTCACCAGCATCGCCCTGCCGCTGGCAAAGCCTGCACTGGCATCGGTGGCCATCTTCACCTTCCTGCATTCCTGGAACCTGTTCCTCGAGCCTATCGTGTTTCTTTCCAGCGCCGAGATGTTCACGCTGCCGCAGGCGCTTACCCAATATACCGACGCCTATGGCGGGCCAATGTGGAACATCCAGCTCGCAGCCGCCACCCTGACGGCGCTGCCAGTCCTCATCGTCTTCATCATTGCACAGAAGCAATTCGTCGAAGGCCTCGCCCATACAGGCCTCAAGGGCTGAACAACCGGATCACATCATGGCAGACGTTACCATTTCCGATATCCGCAAGAGCTATGGCGCAGTAAAGACGATTCACGGCGTCGATCTCGACATCAAAGATGGCGAGTTCGTCGTGCTGGTCGGGCCGTCAGGCTGCGGTAAGTCCACACTTCTGAGAATGATCGCCGGTCTGGAAACGATCACCGGCGGTACGCTGAAGATCGGCGGCAGGGTTGTCAATAACCTCGACCCGAAGGACCGCGACATCGCCATGGTGTTCCAGTCCTATGCGCTTTATCCGCATATGACGGTTGCGACCAATATGGGGTTTTCGCTGGAGCATCGCGGCGCGGCAAAGATCGAGATCGCCGAGCGGGTGAATTGGGCGGCCGGCATTCTGGGCCTGACCGATCTTCTCGATCGCTATCCGCGCCAGCTCTCCGGCGGCCAGCGACAGCGCGTCGCCATGGGCCGCGCGATCGTTCGCAATCCGCAGGTTTTCCTGTTCGACGAACCGCTTTCGAACCTCGACGCGAAGCTGCGTGTCGTGATGCGCGGCGAGATCAAGGCGCTGCATCAGAAGCTGAAGACGACCACTGTTTACGTCACCCACGACCAGGTGGAGGCGATGACCATGGCCGACAGGATCGTCGTGCTGAACGGCGGCAGGGTAGAGCAGATCGGTGCGCCGCTCGATCTCTACGACCGCCCGGCCAACCAGTTCGTTGCGGGTTTCATCGGATCGCCGTCGATGAATTTTCTTGAGGGCAGGATAGCGGAGTCGGGCTTCCAAGCGTCGGGCGTGATTTTACCCCTGCCTAAATCGATAAACACAGTCATTGGGCAGGCTGCCGTCTACGGTATTCGTCCCGAACACTTTCGATTGTCTGACCATCCCGGCCACACGAGTGTTGCTGCCGAAATCGTGCTCATCGAGCCGATGGGACCTGAGACGCAAGTGACGATGAGGTTGGGAGAAACCCGGGTAACCGGCGTCTTCCGTGAGCGGATCAATGGTGCGCCTGGCGAAGTTATGCACGTCTCGCCGGAGGTCGGCTCCATTCACCTGTTTTCTGAAGATGGTGGTACCCGCCTCAACTGATGACGCGCTCATACCGCCATTTCAACTATGAGTGCAAAGCGAACTTGCGGCCGCGATCATAGATCGATCGGCCGTTTTCGTGGAACGAGCGGTTTCTTAATTGCTTAGGGATAAAAGAGGTACGGGTCGAAGGTTCAGGTCCGCTCAAGACCGAAACAACGACTGCGGCTCGGAAGCAGGCCGTGGTTTACATCCGAGC
>RCUQ01000068.1_pt1 | contig 131458 bp, 114 predicted proteins | sample 2166351 | NCBI WGS metagenome assembly RCUQ01 (sample SAMN09932597, study PRJNA488358) | compost metagenome | feature: garden; material: soil; isolation source: compost soil in acetonitrile-enriched culture | place: Germany: Experimental Botanical Garden Goettingen | collected 2016-01-27
TTATTTAATTTACTAAAGAAAAACGCAACATAGTATTCAAATATGCTTCTATGGATAAATGTATAGTCAAGTCCATCCTTCGCAATCAAACATAGATAATTACAAAAGTCATCTAAAATTTGAGTTGATGAGCATTTGTTAATATTTAGCTTATGTAATGTTATATCTAAAAACTTAATAATTTCAGATCGATTGAAAGCTGTTTGATCTTTTTTATAGCACTCAAAACAGAATCTTTCAAAAATTTGTTCTAGTTTATCCTGCATAAGATTTGATGAGCTTTTTCGACTATACCCTCCTTTTGTTCTATCATGTGTGGTAGCCACAACTTCAAAAATATTTCGATAAAAACTTGTAATGTTTTCAGGAGGAGAGAAATCTGCATTAAATTTTTTTACATATAATCCAATCATTAATGGCGTAGTTAAGAGTTGTTGAATTTCAGGAGTACTGTTTTCTATGGAATTAATTAAAGTGACTTGTGCTTCAGGATCATTTGCAAGGATATGGATTAAACTTTTCTGATCTTCACTGTCATATGGATTTACTTGAATTGATTCAAAAAAGTTGGAAAACTTAATTTCATGTTCTGGACGACTACTTACAATGAGTTTTAAATTAGAAAAATTATTGGCTAAGTTTTCAATTGTGGAAAGAGTATCTGTAATATAATCTTTACTAATCTCATCAAAAGCATCAAGGAATAAAGAAACTTTCCCTGATTGTAAAATATATTTTATTTGTTCATCTGTAATATTATTAGTCCATGCTTCAATTTTTTCCTTAATTAAAAAATTTAAACTTTTTTCTTTCGATACATTTTTTAACTCTATAAATATAGGAATTCTTGAATTAACAGATGCTTCTTTTAATGCTAGGTATCTCATGAAAATTGATTTACCTTGACCGACAGTTGCTTCAATTAAAATATTATGTTCAGTATTTATTTCATTTAAAGAATGAATTTTACATATACCATCTTTTGTCGTGATATATGGGGAGTAGAAGAAACTATGTAAATCTACAGGCTTTTCGGCACCTGTAAAAAGTGTTTTTACCAAACCAATCTTTTCAATAGAATCTACGAGTTGGGTGTTATTAATTGAAAATTTTTTAAGATTAAAGCGTTTTTCAAATTCCGCACTAAGAAAATTATTTGTATTTTTTGCAATTTCTGAAAGTATTGGTCGTAATGCTAATAAAGTTAGAGTGGTTGAAATTGGTTCAGGCATGATTTATTCGTTATAAAGCTCACTATTGTGAGCTAATATAACAACAATTTATAAATAAGTTAAATACTTACTGCGGTCTCGCCACATCACCATTTAAACGTTCTGGTAAGTCTAAAACTGTCACATCAAGCTCGCTCAAAGACTCAGGACGTGCCACCACCAACGCGACATAACCACCATCAATCGCAGCGCTATTCACCACTTGAATACCTTTATTCAACTGTTCAGCTTGCGCAGGTGCACTGCCTGTACCCTGAATTAAATGCAACCATGCTTTTGGTTTGGCTTTAAACCATAAACGTGCAATCACTTCCTGACCCAAGTAACACCCTTTGTCATAGTGCACGCCTTCACGTTGGTGTAAACGAAGCTCTTGGGGTTGAAACACATGCTCAATGGCTTGGTCGATAAACGCTTCACCATGAGTAATGGCTTGCACTTGCCATGCAGCAATATCTGTAGGCTCAGCAGAGAAGGTAGTACGGTCTTGCGTGAAGGTTGGAAAAACTGAACCCATAGGTTCAAGTTTCATTTTAGAAAAAGCACCAAATTTTTTAATGTGCTTAGCAAACTCTTCCGACTGGTCTTGAGTGGTAACAATTTCAAAATGTTCAGGGTTACGTTTTGTCAGCCACAAACCAAAGTGGATACGACCTTTCAAGTCACAAATCGCGGTGTATTGCGTTGTATTTTCAGCCAAAGCTTCAACGTTGACCGTCACTTGACCTTGTAAAAATTTGAGTGCATCTACACCAATTAAAGTGAAAGAGGAGAAAGCTAGATCGCTCATGAATTGCTCGCCTACCTTAAAATCTAATACTAAAGAATTAGGGCTATTTTCCGCTATTTTTCAGAAAAAATCATATTTAGAGTAAATATTTAAAAGTTAATGTAACTAAATATTTCTGAAACCCCTGTTTTCATATCTAAGCTTATGAAATATAAACGATTTGGGAAATGGGTTTTCGACAGTGTAGTATGCCTAGCAGACAAAGATGAATTGTCTCGTAAAGACAGTGAAGAAAAATGAAACACCAAAGGCAGGAACGCTATGAACAATAATCACCGCAAACCACTGCAAGGCACCCAGCTAGAATACTTTGATGTGCGAGAAGCCGTTGAACAGATTCAGCCAGGCGCTTATGCAAAACTTCCATACACTTCAAAAGTATTGGCTGAACAGTTAGTGCGTCGTTGTGATCCTGCCATTTTGGAGCAGTCACTAAAAGAACTGATTTTCTCAAAACAAGATCACGATTTCCCTTGGTATCCTGCGCGTGTGGTGTGCCATGACATTCTTGGACAAACGGCATTGGTTGACCTTGCAGGTTTACGTGATGCCATTGCAGATCAAGGCGGTGACCCATCGAAAGTGAATCCTGTTGTACCGACTCAGTTGATCGTCGATCACTCTCTTGCTGTAGAATTCGGTGGTTTTGATCCAGATGCCTTTGAGAAAAACCGTGCCATTGAAGACCGTCGTAATGAAGACCGTTTCCATTTCATCGAATGGACCAAGACAGCATTTGAAAATGTCGATGTGATCCCAGCGGGTAATGGCATCATGCACCAAATCAATTTGGAGAAAATGTCTCCAGTGGTGCAAAGTCGTGATGGCGTGGCATTCCCAGATACTTGTGTCGGTACAGACTCACACACGCCACATACCGATGCGCTCGGTGTCATTTCGATTGGTGTGGGTGGTTTAGAAGCTGAAAATGTGATGTTAGGTCGAGCTTCTTGGATGCGTCTTCCTGACATTATCGGGGTTGAATTTGTTGGACAACGTCAAGCGGGTATTACTGCAACGGATATCGTTTTAGCATTGACTGAATTCTTACGTAAAGAACGTGTCGTCGGTGCGTACCTTGAGTTCTTTGGTGAAGGTGCAGACAGCATGTCTGTGGGTGATCGTGCCACGATTTCCAATATGACCCCTGAATATGGTGCAACTGCGGCAATGTTCTATATTGACCAAAACACGATTGATTATTTAACCCTGACAGGTCGTGAAGCTGAGCAAGTTGCACTTGTTGAAAACTATGCCAAAGAAATTGGTCTTTGGGCATCGGATATGAAACAGGCGGAATATCCACGTGTACTTCGCTTCGATCTTTCAACGGTAACACGTAATATTGCAGGCCCATCAAACCCACATGCTCGTGTATCAACTGCGGATTTAAAAGAAAAAGGCATTGCAGGTGTTGTTGAAAATCGTACCGATGGTTTAATGCCTGACGGTGCTGTGATTATTGCCGCAATTACTTCTTGTACCAATACATCAAACCCACGTAATACGGTTGCAGCAGGTTTATTGGCACGTAAAGCCAATGAATTGGGCTTAACACGTAAACCTTGGGTGAAATCCTCTTTTGCACCGGGTTCTAAAGCAGCTGCGCTTTATCTTGAAGAAGCAGGCGTATTAGACGATTTAGAGAAACTCGGTTTTGGTATCGTGGCGTATGCATGTACCACTTGTAACGGTATGTCAGGTGCGTTAGACCCTAAACTACAACAAGAAATTATTGACCGTGACTTGTATGCAACTGCGGTACTTTCGGGTAACCGTAACTTCGATGGTCGTATCCATCCTTATGCAAAACAAGCATTCTTGGCATCTCCTCCGCTCGTTGTTGCATATGCGATTGCAGGAACGATCCGTTTTGACATTGAAAAAGATGCATTAGGAAACGATAAAGACGGTAATCCAATTTACCTGAAAGACATTTGGCCATCGGATGACGAAATTGATGCATTGGTTAAAGAAGCGGTGAAACCTGAACAGTTCCGTAAAGTGTATATTCCAATGTTTGACTTGGGTGTAACGGAAAAAGCGGCCAGTCCTTTATATGACTGGCGTCCGCAAAGTACCTATATCCGCCGTCCACCGTATTGGGAAGGGGCTTTGGCTGCACCTCGTACACTGGCAAATATGCGTCCGCTTGCCATCTTGCCTGATAACATCACCACAGATCATTTGTCACCATCGAATGCAATTATGATGGATTCGGCAGCAGGTGAGTACCTACACAAAATGGGTGTACCTGAAGAAGACTTTAACTCCTATGCAACGCACCGTGGTGACCATTTGACTGCACAACGTGCAACGTTTGCGAATCCAAAACTGTTTAATGAAATGGTGGTTCGTGCGGACGGTACGATCAAGCAAGGTTCGAAAGCACGTGTTGAGCCTGAAGGCGAAGTGATGCGTATGTGGGAGGCGATTGAAACTTATATGAATCGTAAGCAACCGTTGATCATTATTGCAGGTAAAGACTATGGTCAGGGCTCTAGCCGTGACTGGGCTGCCAAAGGTGTCCGTCTTGCAGGTGTTGAAGCGATTGTGGCAGAAGGTTTTGAGCGTATTCACCGTACTAACTTGGTGGGTATGGGCGTGTTACCGCTTGAGTTTAAAGCGGGTGTTGACCGTAAAACCTTGAAGCTAGATGGTACTGAGCTGTATAGCGTGATTGGTAATATCGCGCCGCGTTCGACGTTAACTTTAGTCATTGAGCGTGCGACGGATGAAGGTAAGAGTGAAATTGTTGAAGTACCTGTCACTTGTCGTCTAGATACTGAAGAAGAAGTGTCTGTATATGAGGCGGGTGGTGTATTACAACGTTTTGCTCAGGACTTTTTAGAAGGGAATGTGGCTTAAAACTTTAAGCTAATAGCAGATGGGCTTTAATAATATTGAAGTCCATCTTTTTATTGAAAAAAATATTATAAATATCATATAAATAAAATCTTTATTGACACTATAAAAATAAACATGAATGACAATAATGAATTGAAAGGGCTAGGTGGTTGGTTAGGACTTGTTGGGTTAGGTTTGATTATTTCCCCAATTCGTCAAGCTATTTTTATGTATACGACTTACTACCCTATGTTTGAAGAAGGTGTTTTCTCAGTTTTAACTTCGGTTGATTCGGAAGCGTATCATCCATTTTGGAAGTACTATATTTGGGGAGAAATTACCTTTAATAGCCTTATGGTACTGGCTACTTTTGTTTTGTTGTATTTATTTTTTTCAAAGCATTATCTTTTTCCTAAATTTTTCATTTTTATTCTTCTTATTAACATTGTTTTTATTCCTTTAGACGCAAGTTTGATCAAGGTTGTAATGCCTGAAGAAGAGATTTTTGACCCCGATACATTAAATACTCTTATAAGAAGTATTATTTGCGGGGTAGTTTGGATTCCTTATATGCTTGTTTCTAAACGAGTGAAAGCGACCTTTACAGAAAAAAAGCCTAGCATAAAATATGGTTAAACCAATTGCTTAGTTCTTAGTGAAGTGTCTGATGATAAAGCAGATGGGTATTGCAGTATTTTTAGAGAGTCAGTCAAACAAAGAGCAATTGAGAGCTTAATTTAAAGTATTTGAAATTGTTTAAAAAAAGGCCTAATTTAGAGTGGGTTTATTTATGTAAATGAAAATACTTTTGAATCTGGTATAGAGATAATGAAAAAAATAATAATAATTTCGATTTTTAATATAATTTTATTAACAGCTTGTGATTCCAATAAAGAACCAGAAACGCAAGAATTTATAACACCACGCGACCAATATGGCGCACGTTATAGTGTAGGCGATTTAGGAGGGAAGCCTGTTAACCTTGGTAGAGAAGCACCTTGGGTTGAATATGAAGATAATTCAGGTTTCGTAACAGGTAAGAAATATAAACGAAAGACTCGCACCTATCAATCTAAAATTCAGGCCTTTGGGTTTGATATGCGTTATACCGATGGATTAGTGCTAGTTGTTTATTATAAAGCTTTACCATACTCAGAAAAACTGTATAAAAAAGAAATTAACTTACCAGATAATCATTGGGTAAGTGTAAGTGTATATGCAGATAAAAGTTATAATGGAGATTTATCAACGAGATTAATAAATTCAACATTAGAGACAAAAATATCATCAAAAAAACATTTAGAAGAAATCAATTTCATGGGTATATACATGCCTACTGATGAGTATGAATATGGTCTACAGAAATATATTCCTCATCCTAAATGGGTGAAACGAAATAAGGAATTGATGGCTATAAATACGGGGTCTAATGCTTTATACGATATAGATGATTTATATGTTGAAAAAAATGAAAAAGGAACGGTACTTACCTTAATTAAATGTGGAGATTCGGAAAATCCAATAGCACGTAAATGTGAACAGGAATTTGTTTTAGAACCAGAAATGAAGGTTCGAATCTCAGCAGTATTTCAAAGCATGTATCTACAGGACTGGAAAATCATTCAACAACAAGCAAAAAAAGTCGTCTTGGGTTTTATTGTAAATCCAATCAAAATTAAAGATGGAATGAAATGATGGGTATTTGATAAATACTTCCAAGATAAATGGAATTGTATTCAAATTAAGTAAATTTCGATGCGAGCAATTCTTTATTTTATTGTTGACCCTTGCGGTCACAAAATAGACTCTACAATCGCTAAAGCTTGTCTATACTCTGTTCACCATTTCTAAAACACATGGAGAACAAAAATGGTAACTGCTGGCGAAAAACCTGGAACAGGCTTCTATTTTTGTGTTCAGTGCGGACACCGCACTTATTTAGAAATTGGTACAGACCGTTTACCCCCGTGTACCAAATGCCTTGGCCATCAATTTAACAACAAGATTGCCTAAGCTGCACACTACAAACAGTTATCCACTGTTTTGAATCAAGCCCTGTCATTAGATAGGGCTTTTTATTTGCTGGAAGAAAGGTTTTGGAAGCGGTTAGCACTGATACCATGACTCAAATGTATCTCAGCTTAAACGAATGCACTTATGATTCAACGCTCTAAAGACAACAATATAAGCTACTGACAGTACTTTCATGACTAAATTTTATTTAGCTTAGCTATTTTTGAAATACATCATTTCTTACATTTATGACGCCATCATTTGTCAAAATGATCAATAGACATCCATCATAAAATGCATATACTAGGGATACCATTTTCTAAACATATGGAGAACAAAAATGGTTACTGCTGGCGAAAAACCTGGAACAGGCTTCTATTTTTGTGTTCAATGCGGACACCGCGTCTACTTAGAAATTGGTACAGATCGTTTACCCCCGTGTACCAAATGCCAAGGCAATCAATTTAACAATAAGAATGCCTAAGCCAAAGAATTAACAGTTACCCACTGTTTTAAAGAAAAGCCCTATCACCCGATAGGGCTTTTTGCTAAGTTATAAAAAAAGATAAAAACATCCAACTTAGGCGATATAGGAAAAGCACATGGAAACCATATTAGGACTTTGTATCGGTATTGGCTTAAGTGCGGCCTGTGGCTTTCGTGTCTTTGTCCCACTCTTGGTCATGAGCCTTGCATCTATTATGGGATGGTTCGAACCCATGCAAGGTTTTGAGTGGTTAACTATGCCATCCGTATGCATCGCCTTAGCCATTGCAACCGTCTGTGAAATCGCAGCTTATTACATACCATGGGTCGACAACGCTTTAGACACCATCGCAACGCCAGCCGCGATGGTCGCAGGAACACTCACCACTATGGCAGTCAGCAGCGGGGAAATGTCACAGTTTGCCAGTTGGGCTGCCGCAATCATTGTGGGTGGCGGTACAGCAGGCGCCGTGCAAATGAGTACCGTTGCTGTTCGAGGGGTTTCAACCGCAACGACGGGCGGGGTTGCCAACCCACTGGTGTCTACAGTGGAGTGGGTCGGAGCCGTTTTACTGTCCGTGCTTTCACTATTGGTTCCAGTCTTGGTGGTGATTGTTGGCATTATTTTGGCGATCTGGGCCGTGCGTTGGTTTAAACATAAAAAACAACAAAGTATCAGCACACCCTTATAGTTTCAGTAGTTTTCTTATGGTATTGCTGGGTCTCTAAATTTAAAGATAGAGTGGCTAATTTTTCGCTTATGTGGACATCAATCCTTTTAACTTGATATGGCTTAGAGGTCAGTTTCACTTTTAAAATAATGATTGATTTTCATACGCTATCCGTTTAATTTTATAAATGCATACTTTTTGTATGGGTTTATTTGTGGTTGAACTTTATAAAAATTATTCGGGGAGCTGTAAATGATAAAATTTATTGTAAATGAAAAGCCTAGTGAAAAAGGCATCCATCATATTCATAATGCATCCTTAGGCTGTGCAGACTTACCCAGCTCGGAGGATCAAATTCTGATTGGTTATTTTGCCAATTATGAGCTGGCTTATAAACGGGCAAGAATGAACTGGCCCAGAGAAAAAGTCGAAGGTTGTGACAAGTGTTGTTTCAAATAATCAAAAACAAAAAAGCTCTGCAATTTATGCAGAGCTTTTCATTGTTGGATATGGAGGTTCTATTTTTTAAGCATTACAACATTAATGAATTTCAATTCGGGTCGTGACCTTAATTTTTCGACACTCTCGGTCAGCTTCGACTAAAGCACGAATTTTAAAGTCAGAAAATCGAACCACTCGGTTTTGCATAGCAAACTGTTCAGGTGTTTTAATTTCTAAGCACTGAAAAGGACGCAGATTTTTTAGGATGTGCTTCTGCTTATCAGTCATGTTCTGTGTCGATAAATATACATAGCCTTTGGTGGTTTTTAACAACACTTCATGTGGCTGTGCTTCAGTTGAGTTGGTGACTTTGACAATATGTGTTTTTAACACTTTGCATGCACTCAGAGAAAGCGCAAGACACAGCATCAATAGGGTAGTTTTGGTTTTCATGATGAAACGTATTTGAATTGTCTTTCGTCACTTTAGCGGAAAGTTTTCAACGGCAGCAATCAAAATATGACACTGATACGGTCATCTGTTTTAATTGTAGAGCATCCTATAAATAGGCTTCTGATAAATGCTAAGCTTCAGCACAGATACCAAAATGAAGCATTCATTAGTGTGCTCTTTTACCTACTTTATTTAAAAAAATTAAGCAAACTATGAAAAATCAGTTCATTCTCACTTCTCTAATGTTTACCGCAATATTGGGTATATCCGCCAATCTGTGTGCTGAAAACTTAAGTGCTGAGAACATTCAGCGACAAAAAGCCAGCAGCCAATACAAAGCTTACCTTCCCACCAAATATACGGTGTTTGAGGTCGTGCAAGGGGACTTAAACAAAGATGGCTTAAAAGATGTGGTTTTAATTGTCAAAGGTACGGATCCGAAACAGTGGGTCACCGATGAATACCGTGGGAAACTAGATCGCAACCGCCGTGGTGTGATTGTGCTGTTGAATACAAAAGGGCACTACCGAAAAGCCGTTCAGAACCTGTCTCTGTTTTCTTCAGAAAATGAAGATGGCGGTGTGTACTTTGCGCCTGAGTTGGTGCCCTCTATCGAAAAAGGCCTGTTAAAACTACATTATGCCCATGGTCGTTATGGATATTGGGCCTATCAGTTCCGTTTAGAGAGGTGTGATATGCGTCTGATTGGCTATGACAGCTCCGATAATTTTGGCCCTTATGTGAACAGCGAAACAAGTGTCAACTTTCTCACCGCTAAGAAGTTGGTCAGAGAAAATCTCAACAAAGACCCGGATAGCGACCCTAAATTTAAAGAAACATGGAGCAAAGTGAATGTTGCTCCAATGTATTTGAGCACAATTCAGGACATCGATTATCTGAGTTTTGAATAGTTTTGGCTTAGTTTTTGCTAACTCATATTTTAAAAATACACTTTTATGAATGACGTGATTCTGAGACATCAGTCACATGACTGCTTGATCATGTATAGGGGAAAGCGATGGAAAGTAAAGAACTGGCTTTGAGTGTTGAAGAGAAACCTAAGCTGAGTACAGCTGCCCATTTGATGGCAGGCTGGCCTTTGTTTTTAGTGACGATTGGTGGTGCAATCGGTGGAGCCTTAGCTGTGGTTGCGTATGTAATTAACCGAAAAATCTATCTGTCTCAGCTCAGCAATATGCAAAAGGTGCTTGCCAATTTACTCTGTGGTATGTCCGCGATCAGTTTATGGTGGTTTATTGCAACGTGGTTGCAAGGTTATATGGGGACTTAAGCGTTCTGAAATGATGGTGTAAAAAATGATAGAAGTTCATTTTTATGCGATGAAATAGATGATTCAAGTGTCATTATGAATGTTTTTATCAAATCTAATTTTATTTATGGAAATATTTTTCATCATTAATTGAAATTAGCTAATCTTCGGAAAATCATCCCGTACCAATTTGCTTAATATAGCGTTTAAGGGCACAGGAATCGAAAAGAGTAGTTTGCGACTCGTTATCTATCAGATCAGCGTCGTACTTACCCACAAGGTCTCGATTCAGCTTAGGACGCTATAGATTATCCATTTATAGGCAAAAGTTTAGAACTTACCCAGTTTTAATCGTTGAAGTTATCTCCTGATCCCTAGAAACTACATGATAAAAACAACACGATAAAAGACACGTCCATTCAAATATTTTCTTCCATTTTAAGCGTCTATATTGCCCCGAATTTATCCAAATATTTGCTCTAACTGTGCCAAAACAAATTGGCGCTTTGGTTTGCGAAAACGGCTTTAAAAAAATTGCGATTTGATAACATTGGAACGCTTAGAGTTCTGCTATAACCATTAAAAGTCTGATAAAAAATATGGAACAACAATGAAAATATATGTCACCAGCATCATGGTCGATAGCCAAGAAAAAGCCTGTCAGTTTTATACAGAAAAACTCGGTTTTAAAGTCAAACATGATGTACCTGTGGGGGATTATCGTTGGCTGACTTTGGTTTCCCCCGAAAGTCCTGAAGGTGTTGAACTGCTACTGGAGCCTGATGCACATCCTGCGGCACAGCCGTTTAAAGCTGCAATTAAAGCAGACCTGATTCCCTATACTTCTTTTCAAGTGGATGACCTCGATGCGGAATATGAGCGACTCAAAAACTTAGGGGTGCGCTTTACCAGTGAACCGATGCGGGCAGGAAAAGTCAAAGTTGCAGTCTTTGATGATACCTGCGGGAATCTCATTCAGCTGATGCAGGTCTGTGCAGGAAGTTGAATTTCTCATCTGTGATGCAGCAAAGAAATAAAATCCTGAGAAAAGCGCTTTTATGTGAGAAAAAAATCATAAATACGCTGCATTTGGGAAAATATTTTTTAGATAACCTGAAAGCCAAGATTTTTTTCCAAAAATAGCCAAAAAGACTTTATCTTCGGGAAACAATCCCGCCCTTGGATTGTTAAATTATATCTCAAGGGTGTGACGGGATCGAAAAGAGTAGCATGCTACCAGTGGCGCAAAACGCGTGAGTAGTACTTACCCAAAAGGTCTTGATTCGGCTTAGGACGCTATAAATCAAAAGTTTATAGGCTATAAGATCATCACTTACAAAGTTATGATAGTTGAAGTAAACAACATGTTTTCCCAGACACCCTAAAAAATTTGAACTTGAATAAAATATAAATCAAAAAAATAAATTTTAATATTTCCCGCGGAAATCGAAAAATTCTGCTGTTGTAGTTTCACTTACATCATTTTATTTTAAGCTTCCAATCTAATCAGCATTGCTAAAAAGCTGGCTTTATATAAGACAATGAACGCACATCATTAAGGCTGTTTTCCATATTTTGTGAATAATTGACAGCTGAAACACAGCTTGCTATTTTTCGCGCTCGCTTTTGTATGCTGTTATTCCCATGGCTCTAAATGACAACTTTATTTATGCACCACCCCAAGAAGACTTGGTGATCGTTTATGAAGACGATGATTTGGTGGTGATTGAAAAGCCTGCGGGTTTGTTGTCAGTGCCAGGGCGTTTACCAGAACACCAAGACAGTGCCTATTTACGGGTTTTAGCGCAGTATCCACATGCCAAAATTACCCATCGTTTAGATATGGCGACCTCGGGGATTTTAATGTTTGCCAAGCACCGCGATGCCGAAGTTGCCGTCAGCAAAATGTTCCAAGCCCGCACGGTAGATAAACACTATATTGCTTTAGTTCAAGGCCAGTTGGATGCTGAAGGCAGTGTTGAAGTACCACTGATTACTGACTGGGAAAATCGACCACGACAGATCGTGCATTTTGAACTGGGGAAGCCTGCAAAAACGCTTTATCAAGCTCTTAGCTATGATACTGAGACCGATATTACGCGAGTTTTACTGACCCCGATTACGGGGCGTTCACATCAGCTCCGTGTGCATATGCAATATATTGGACATCCAATTACAGGGGATAAGTTGTATCACCCTGAGCCGACACGGAGTCCATTAAAACGTATGGCTTTACATGCTAGTTTTCTCGCCTTTCAGCAGCCTTTAAGTGGAAAAGCGGTTGCGATTCATGGAAGTGTTCCATTTTAATTGCATCACATTTTGTCTCAATTATGAGAAATACTTAAAATTTGGGATATCGGGCGGTTTAAAAAACCGTTAGCGTAAGTTGTGTAAGTGCAGTTTTATCCAGTGTGCTTATCTTTGTTGAAATTAACATTTGAGTTTGGTTTTTTGGCCATGGCCATGGTCATGACTGATTGAAATTGAATGAAAATAGGTTTGTCTGTTGCAAGGCTTAGTGTTCGAATTTGATGTGTTCTTACAGCCGAGTCTTTAAAAGAAAAATGACGTTCCCGTAGGGAGATAGGCTATGCTTTATGTATTCGCTGTCATTATGGTTCTGCTGTGTGCGGTTATATGCGGGCAAATAATACACAGCCTTGCCCAAAAAAAGAAGATTGAATCCTTAGAAAGTAATTTAGAACGTAATCGAAACAGTTTAGAGGTTTATGAACAGCAGCAAAGTGAATTACAACATCGGCTGACCAGTTTAAGAATTGAGCTTGGAACACTTAGACAACGCAACGAAACCTTGAGTCCTTACCAAGAAATTATTGATGTTGAACACTATGTTATTGAACGGCACAACCAAGTTGAATTGTTTGCTGAGACGGTCAAATTTGATGCTGAACAGATGCTCAAACAATGTCGGCAGCGCATCGAAAAAGTACATCACTTCTTAACAGAGTATGAATGTAAAGCCAAAGAAGTTACCATGCAGCGCGCCAGAGAAAAACTGGGTGCTTTTTTTCACATGGCTGAAGAACGACAACATCTGGCTGAAATATCGAAGGCACTACACCATAAAATTGAAACCTACAGCCAGAGTTATCAACTGCCTTCGGAGCAGTTATTAGATGAACTCATTTAAGGCTATGGGAAAACGGATGCGGCCGGTCATCTACTGAAAGTTCGGCAACAGGTGATTCGTGCGGTTGAGCAAAATGAAGTTGTGACCTGTGCCTTTATGGATGAACATCGACGACTATCTGTGATGGTCTTGGTTTCACAGTTATTTAACACGAAAGCAGATTTTTATTTGCAACGTGTGAGTAAAGACAATCTTGGTCTTTTGATTCAAGCTTTGCAGGATGACTTTACCCTCATCAATCACTATGGTGCGGCCTTTGGTCATACTCAGATACAAGACAGTTATCTGGCTCTACGCTTAGAAGAACTTAAATTTTCGGCCTTATTAGAAAGCCTAAAAAGCAGTGATTTACAGTTTCAAGCGGACATTTTAGTTGAACATCGGGTTTTACAATAACGCGGCAAAGTCTACGTGAAATAAAGTCCAAACAACCTTCGAAAAATCAGATGTAACTGCTATAAAAATGAGCAAAATATGCTATGTTGAAGTCACTATTTTGTCACTTGCCAACGATATATTGGCTAAAAAGATAACAAGGACATACGCATGACACGTGATTATGAATTATATCCAGATGATGATAACGGAAATGTACTTTGGCAAATGGCTGAGGATGGCGACGACCTATCTGAACCGCATGAAATAGAATATTCGATTGCCTTTCAAGAGCAGTCACAAGCAGAAAAGTGTGCGCTGTATTTATTACAAGAAGAGCAAAAAATCACTTTGTTTGTCGATGAAGAAAGTGACGTATCTGAGTGGATTATTACCATTTACGTGTATATGGAACCTGAGTATTCAGACATTGTCGACTTAGAACAATGGTTTACTAAAATTGCAGAACAGTTTGGTGGCGAATATGACGGCTGGGGTTGTATGGCCTACGTCTATGACGACGAAGATGATGAGGACTATGAGCAAGGTCAGGCCTAAAAAATGGTCAAATTTAAAGCATGTTGAAAAACATGCTTTTTTTATTGCCGAGTAGAAAAAGCCAGCAGGCCAAGTTTGGCTATTTAAAAAATGATGAACAAAAAAAATACAGTATGTGGGGTTGAGCGTTTTAAACTAAATCTGAATATTTGAAAAGAACGAGAAAAATCATGTCAAATAGCGTCCAATTACACCGCGTATTTAGTGCGCCCGTTGAGCGTGTCTACCGTGCTTTTACCACCGCAGATGCTTTAGTGAAGTGGATGGCACCACACGGTTTTACCGCACATGTAGATCAGTTCGATCTGCGTGAAGGTGGTCAATATCGCATGTTTTTTACCAACTTTAGTACAGGCATGCAGCATTCATTTCATGGAACCTATCATGAAATCGTTGAAAACAGTTTATTGCGCTATACGGATGAGTTCGATGTACCTGAATTAGCAGGTAAAATTGAAGTGCGTGTTGAGTTCAAAGAAGTATCTGTCGGTACTGAGGTTCATATTACGCAGTCTGGTTTACCCGATGTGATTCCTGTCGATGGTTGTTATTTGGGCTGGCAAGAGTCATTGCAACTCTTGGCTTTTTTAGTCAATCCAGACATTCCCGATGAATAGTGCTTCGTCATTGTTGAACAATAGAATAAGTTGCACCATAAATTAAAAAGGAGTTCTGCATGCCAATACGCATGAAGCGAATTTATGCGCCTGTCGAAGCAGAGGATGGTAAACGGATTTTGGTTGATCGGCTATGGCCGAGAGGGGTCTCAAAACTTGAGGCAAAAATAGATGAATGGCCAAAAATTCTCACACCATCCAATGAGCTGCGGAAATGGTACCACCAAGACATGGTGGCACATTGGGATGAGTTTAAAGTCCGTTATATGAAAGAACTGGAAGCACACCCCACCGAATTGAATGATTTGCGCCAACTGGCAGTGCGTGAACAGATCACGTTACTTACCGCAGCTAAAGAAGAACAGCATAACCATGTGGTGATTTTGAAGCAGTGCTTGGAACAAAAATAAGCGCTGATGTGATGCCGTTACAGTTAAAATTTATATTTCCCTAGACTTTATTTTATCCATCCCGTGACAAGGCTAAAGCCTTAAAATAAATATGTGATTGCATCGTTTTCGTCTGAAAAATGCTATATTGGCGTTTTGAGCAATGTGAATTGCTTATTTTTTTATTTTTGAGGTTTTTATGTCTTTACCCAACTGCCCAAAATGCCAGTCCGAATATACCTATGAAGATGGTGACTTGCTGATCTGCCCTGAATGTTCAAACGAATGGAAAGAGGGAGAAGCAACAGAGGAAGTGGTGGCAATTAAAGATGCCAACGGCAACTTACTTGCTGACGGTGACACGGTAACGGTGATTAAAGATTTAAAAATTAAAGGTTCGTCATCGGTGGTGAAAGTCGGAACCAAAGTGAAAAATATTCGTTTATTGCCAGATGCCGCAGATGGTCATGACATTGACTGTAAAATTGACGGTGTCGGTGCGATGAAACTGAAATCTGAGTATGTGAAAAAAGCCTAATGCGCTGAGTTTGCAGCTCGAGATTAAAACGGAGTCAATTGGACTCCGTTTTTGTTTTTTCAGCCATTCTAAAAAGACATTAAGCGTTGAAACACCAGCACAGCATGCTATAAAGATAAAAACTGTTGAAGAATACGTTATGCCACATATCCACCTTGAATATTCAGACAATATCGACATCCTTGAAGTTAAGCCGATGTTACTGGCGTTAAACCAAGCTTTGCTGGATGGTCAGTTTGTACAATCGGGCAATGACATCAAAAGTCGTGCCATTCGACAGTCCGATTTTGTGATTGGGGTAGAAGGCGATGCGCAGGCTTATTTGCATGCCAAAGTGTCTTTATTAAGCGGACGAGATGAAGCCACTAAGTGTGCCATTTCGAGCCAATTACTTAAAACATTGCAGCAAAACTTTACCGCTCCTCAGGATTTAACGGTACAAATTTGTGTAGAAATTATTGAAATGCCAAAAAGCAGTTATAGCAAATTGGTATTAAAAGCATAAAATTATGAAGAGTACCAAACCGTTTATTGGGCTGAGATAGTATGTCATTTAAACGGTTTGTGGCTGTCATGCGTTATTCATATGGCGCTGTTATCTTAAAAAAATAAAATTTGGGCTGGTAGTAAATGCACTTTTTTTTATAAAAGAAGTCATTTATATTTTATGAAATTGGATGTTTTTTTATTCAGTTTTGGTGGATCTACAATCACTTTAAAATAACAATAGGTGAGCTTATGTCAGGATGGTACGAAGTAAGTCAGGCAAATGATGGCCAATATCGCTTTGTTTTAAAAGCGGGAAATGGCGAGGTCATTTTGACCAGTGAACTGTATAAAGCAAAAGCGTCAGCACATAATGGAATTGAGTCGGTGCAAAAAAACAGCCCCGATGATACGCGTTATGAACGCTTAGAAGCCAAAAATGGCAAACCTTATTTTAACTTAAAGGCTGCCAATCATCAGATTATTGGTACCAGTCAGTTTTATGCCAGTGAGCAATCCCGAGACAAAGGCATTGAATCGGTCAAAAACAATGGTTCAAGTACCACGATTAAGGATTTGACGACTTAAGATCAGATTACATATTTTGCTTGTTTTAAGAATTAAAGAAAACCGCGTGTTTGCTATGGATGGCGCACGCGTTTTTTTATGCGGTTTGATTTGTAGTGTGGGAGTGCGATGTGGATTTTCGATTAGTTGGAGATGAGCATGCAGGGCATGAAATTATCTTCAAACTCAAACAATGGGATGATGCCATTTGTAAAATGGATGTACAAAATATCATTCGTCTTTGTCAGAGTGATGTCAGCTTGTTTGATATTGGGTTTGAGCTACAAGGTGTACAAGCCTATCAAGAATTGTGGAGACGATATGCCCCATTTTTTCAGGGGGAAATCAAAGTGTTCAGGCGTAACATCAATATTTTTAGTCGTGACGGTTTAGCTTTTTTACATTGTTATTCTAAATTGGATCATGCCAGTGGCGTTGCAACCCCAGAGATTCCTTGGTGCAGAACCACGCTATGTTTTCAAAAAACGGCAGGTGAGTGGTTGGTTGCCCATCAGCATATTTCGGTGCCTGTGGACTTTGAAACTAAAATGTCAAAGCCGATTCATTTTCCAGACTAAGCTCGACTAAAGCTTTGGCTTGGGCACAGGTTGAGCCACCTCCGTTTTGCTGGGCTATGTTTGAATGATAACATGAACAACTTAATAAGAAGGTATCTATGGCATTTCAAGACTTTTACCGACTGAGTTCTCATGCGGTGCTGACCAATGACGCGGGACAGGTTTTATTACTAAAAGCCAATTATGCCGATCAGGCTTGGGGGCTACCCGGTGGAGCCTTGGATATGGGAGAAACTATTCATCAGGCTTTACTGCGTGAGTGCCAAGAAGAGCTGGGTTGTCAGGTTCAGATCGATTATTTGTCGGGCGTGTACTTTCATTCGGCAGTGACCTCGCATGCCTTTATTTTTAGGTGCCATTTGACTGCATTTGCTGAGATCCGGCTCAGTGATGAACATACGGCCTATGCTTGGTTTGATCTTGATCAGCTGTCGAAGGTACAACGGATACGCGTTGAAGATTGTTTAAATTATATAGGTATCGTGCAAAGCCGAAGTTTTTGAGTGCAAAATTAAGATTCCTCTGAAGTGGAGTGAGTGCATATGTTGAATAATAAGATTATAAAACGAAATAGTCCCATTATTAGTGTGTTGCTGATGAGTGCCTTGAGCCAGTTGACTCATGCTGAAACGGGTAACTATTTTATGCATAAAGACTGGGAACTTGCCTGTGATAATACGGGTATGTGCCGTGCGGTAGGGTATCAAAGTGATGCTCAGTTTGGTCATCCAGTTTCATTACTGATTTCTCGTCCCGCAGGTGCAGGTAGTGCGGTACTCAGCCAAATTCAAGTGGCTGAGGAATTTACACAGGATACTGAAGCCAGTTTAAATGTAGGGGGAACATCTCTGGGTAGCCTGACCATTGATGCCAAGAAAAGTACTGCGAAACTGTCCAGTGCTCAAAGTGCGCAGTTGCTAAAAGCTTTGGTGGGTGCGGAAGATATTCGTCTCACGACCCAAGCACAGCAATGGCAAATTTCAACTGCTGGGGCAAATGCAGTTTTGCTCAAAATGGATGATATACAAAAACGTGTAAATACACCGAATGCGGTATATCAAAAAGGCAATCAGTCTGAGCAAAATGTTTTACAACCCGAAGCCATCCCTAAAATTGGCATCGCGGGGTATCGACCTGCGGTTGCCAGTCACTTTGCCGTGGACAGTAAAAATGCCCATCAACTCTTTAAAAAGTTAAAAGCAACAACAGATGAACAAGACTGTCCAAATCTCTATGAGGCACGGTTTTTTGAGGAAGATCGGGTTTCAGTCTATCCGCTGAATGCAGAGCAAGTGGTGGTTCAAGTGCCATGTTGGCGTGGAGCGTACAATGAAGGTCTAGGCTACTGGGTCATGGACAAAGCATTGCAAAAGATTCAGCAGCAAGTCACCACATCAGGTTCAAGTTTTAGTGAGGCGCAAATTTTCTCAGAGCAAAAAGGGCGGGGTATTGCTGACTGTGGTATTCGTTCCGAGTGGGCTTGGAATGGAAAGGATTTTGTCCTCAGTTATCAGGCCCAATCGCAGCAATGTAAAGGCTTTGCAGGTGGTGCGTGGAACTTACCCACTTATGTCGCGATCGTTGCGCGAACGGATTAAGTTGCGCTTGCGTTTAGTTTAAGAATAATGTCATCCAGCGGCTTGATCCGTTTGACTTCATCCCATAGGGCTTTGGCTTCAGGATAGTGTTTAGACATCATACCGAGCCATTGCTTATAACGTCCGACCATATTCATTTCCTTCTTATACCCGCCGTTTAAGAAACGGATTTGTAAGGTTAGTAGCTCATTCCATGTGAGCAGAGGTGTATCGATATTTTGACGAATACACTGAGTCAAATCGGGGGTAGTCACGGCACCACGTCCAATCATCAAATCTTCACAGCCAGACTCTAAGCGACACTGTTTCGCGTCTGCATTGTTCCAAATTTCACCATTAGCAATCACATTGATCTTTAATGCTTCACGAATCGGGCGGAGCTGATCCCAAAAAGCGGGTGGGGTATAACCATCGGCTTTGGTACGTGCATGCACGGTAACCCAAGCCGCACCGGCATCTTCAATGGCATGAGCATTGTCCAACATAAAATGTCGGTCCATATAGCCTAAGCGCATTTTCGCAGAAACAGGAATATGTGCAGGAACCGCATCACGTACTGCTTTGACCAGTTCATGTACTACTTCTGGCTCATCTAAAAGTACCGAGCCACCACGGTGACGGTTCACGGTTTTGGCTGGACAGCCAAAATTCATATCAATGGCGGGTGCACCGAGTTTCACTGCACGGATGGCATTGGCAGCCAACATTTCAGGGTCATTGCCCAAAAACTGCACATGCACGGGTGTTCCTGCCGCCGTTTTTCCGCCATTGAGTAATTCAGGGCAATACTGGTGGTAAATATGATCGGGTAACACCGAATTGGTCACACGGATAAACTCGGTCACACACCAGTCGAAGCTACCTACAGACGTGAGCACATCACGCATGATTGGGTCGGTTAAGCCTTCCATTGGTGCAAGAATGAGTTTCACAGCGGTGTCACCAGTCAAATAGAAAAACGGTGTTATACGCAAATCCGATCACGCTGTCTAGTCTAATGCGTTTGGGTTAAATCGAAATAGCTTTGAATCTGTGTCTCCTCGACAAAGGCGTCTTCATGTGAAACTAAAATAACCGCCCCAGTAAAGTCGCGAATAGCCTGTGACAACAGTTGTCTTGAGTCGATGTCGAGATGATTTTCGGGTTCATCCAGTAGCAGTAAGTCCACAGGCTGTGCTGCGAGACTGATACACAGTAAAGCAACTTTGAGTTGTTCACCGCCACTGAGTAGTGAGATGGGAAGTAAAGCTTTATCTCGTCGAATTCGAAGCTGTCCCAATTGATTTCGACATTCCACATCGGACAAAGACGGATTCAATAATTGTAAATTGTGTACTGCATTCAGTTCTGGATTCAGTAGGATAAAGTTTTGATCTAAATATAACGATGCTCCTCGCTTGAAAATGTCTCCTGATTGAATATACGTATGGCTTTGAATGGCCCGAAGTAGGGTCGACTTACCTGAACCATTTTGGCCCCGCAGTTGGATTTTTTCTCCGCTATGTAAGGCAAAAGAAATAGGGGAGATAGAAAGTGCTGCTAAAACCACTTCTTTTAAACGAAGAATTTCACCAGTTTGTTTAGGTTGAAAATGGAAATCAAACTTTTGTGACTTAATCTGTTCTAGTTGCTGCTGTTTGTTTTTGAGCTCATCTTGCGCTTGTTCCTTTTGGCGAAGTTGTTGCTGCGCGACTCCCGATAAGGTTTGACTCGCACGTTCTTTTTTAAAGTCGAGTAGGATTTTGGCTTGAGAACCAGAGCTTCGTAATTTCTGCCCAGACTTTTGCCTTTTCTGAGCTTTCATGCGCTGCTCATGCTGTTGGACTTGTAATTGTTTTAGTTCGCGTTTCTCTTGCAAGATATTGTGTTGTAGTGCCTGCTGTTGTTGCTCTGCTTGTGACTGATACTCGGTATAGTTGCAACGGAAGTGTTGCAAACCAAAATCATTTAAAACATAGGTATTGGAGATTTGATTTAACAATGTGCGGTCGTGGCTAATGACTAAACAGCCCGCAGGATGTTGAAGGATTTTTTGACTTAACCATGCACGACTTGCATGATCTAAGTGATTACTGGGCTCATCAAGAAGTAAATAATGCCCAGTTTGTAAAAAAAGGCGACACAGTGCCAGTTTAGTTTTCTGACCTTCACTGAGTTGAGAAACCGAGCTAGATAGATCTGTAGGTAAGTTGGCACTTTCCAGTAATTTCCGCCACTCAGTGGGTTGATGCCATGCATTTTCGACGCGGTCATAGTCTTCAAAGCTCGCAGTCGATTGTTCAATACGCTGAAAACTTACATACAGGTCAGCAATATTAAGGGCTTCGGCAAGTGTACAGTTGCTTAAACGCTCGAGCTGACTTAAGTAGGAAAATGGCATATGCCAAATCACTTCGCCACTCGCATAATTGGGCATGTGCGCTTGAGTGAGTAGGGACATTAATATTGATTTGCCTTGACCATTGCGTCCGATCAGCGCTGAACATTGGGCAGCGGGCAATTCAAAGTTTAAATGCTGAAAAAGTGGTTCATGAGCAAATTGAACGCTGAGATTTTTTACAGTACAGGCCTGTTGGGTCATTGAAGACTCCTTTATACAGGACATACAAAATAAATTTTTATAGAGATATAGAGCAGTAAATAAGTTTATTTTGCACGTCAGAAAACACATAAATTAGATTTGACGGAAAATAAGACTTACTTCATTGGCGTTACTCTAAATTGGAAGAATGGCGGTAAATATTTAGCCATTATAACGGATGGATAAAAAATGATCCATTTTACTATCTTTCTTATGTACTTAAGATTTATCAATCAATGCTATAGGCTACAGAACTCTGTCACATACTAATCGAAGCTTCCTGTAGATGTGAATACAACCCGCACGATTGGTTAAGTGAGGCTTTTGTGAGTGCGTGGATGAGTTTTAATGTTATTTCGCATAACGCCCACTTCATTAAATAGAAGGGGTAAGGATTTATTACAGAAAATATATTAGATAAGTGAGAACATTGTTATTTGTATTATTGAGGCTAATAGCAGGAATGTTATCTAAAACCCAAAAATTATTTAAAACTAGTCTCTTTACCTTAGCTGTGGGATGTAGTATTCATTCAAATGCATATGAAATAGAGGAAAATCAAAAAGATATTGAAACTGCTGTTAACCAGTCATTTAAACCACTTATGGAACAGTATGGTGTGGCAGGAATGGCGATAGGCGTCATCTATAAGGGAGAAAACTACGAACACTATTATGGTCTTCAATCTAATAATGATAATAAAAAAGTAGATAGTCGGACTATCTTTGAGTTGGGTTCTGTCAGCAAGCTTTTTACTGCAACCGCGGGTGCTTATGCTAAGACTCAAGGAAAATTATCTTTTAAAGATCATCCAAGTCAATATTGGCCAGCTTTAAAGAATTCAGAAATTGATAAGGTGAGTTTGCTGGAATTAGCGACCTATACTAGTGGTAATTTACCTTTACAATTTCCTGATTATGTCAAAACAGATGAGCAAATTTTAGACTATTTTCAAAATTGGCATATAAAAAAACCTTCTGGTAAATATCGTCAATATTCAAACCCAAGTATTGGATTGTTTGGCGAGTTAACAGCAAGATCAATGAAAGTCCCTTTCCCATCATTACTAGAACAGGTGATTTTTCCAAATCTTCATTTAAAACACACTTATGTGAACGTTCCAGAGGAACAGATAGAACATTACGCTTTTGGGCATGATCAAAAGAATAATCTTATTCGAGTTAATCCTGGTGCATTAGATGCTCAAGCATATGGAGTTAAATCTACACTTCCAGATATGCTGAGTTTTTTAAACTCAAATTTGGATGTAGAAAAAAATAGTTCAAAGATAAAGACAGCCATTTTAGAAACGCACAAAGGCTATTTCAAGCTTGGAAACATGACTCAGGCGCTTGGGTGGGAGACATTCTCTTATCCGACTACTTTAGAAATTTTGCAAGAGAGCAATTCTGAAAGCGTTGTTATGCAATCAAATCCAGTTATAGAGGATATTAGTCAGTCAAAATCCAAAGTTTTTCATAAAACTGGTTCTACTAATGGTTTTGGAACTTACGTTCTTTTTATTCCTGAAAAAGGCTTTGGGCTAGTCATGTTAATGAATAAAAGAATCCCAAATGAAGAACGGATAAAAGCGGCATACAACGTATTTAACACAGTAAAAAGTATTTAAGTTTTTCTAAAATTTACATAATACGAAATGCACTCGATAATTTATTCTAAATCAAAATATTGAGGTCTACTAAAAAGCCCAGTTTATTCAAGCTGGGCTTTTCTACTGAATTATCACGTTCTAGGTCTACTTATCGAGCAATGTTCTATGTTTGTAATTAGTAAAACTAAAAAAGACTTTATCGACCTAAAATCATTTCCAATACAAACTTAGATCCGATAAAACCGACAGCCAACAAGAAGAATCCAATTAAGGTAAAACGAATCGCTTTTTGACCGCGCCAACCAAAACGGTAATGTCCGATGAGCAAAGCCCCATACACAAACCAAGAAATAATACTAAAAGCGGTTTTATGTGCCAGATGTTGGGCAAAAAAGTTATCGATGGTAAAGAAACCAAAAACCAACGCTACGGTCAGTAAAAGAAAACCCGTTTTAATTAAGTCAAACAGTAAAGACTCCATCGCTTGAAAAGAGGGCAGTAAGTTAACCCAAAAGCGTTTCTTCTGTTTGTTCTTTAACTCACGATCTTGGAACCATAAAATCACGGCTTGTATGGTCGCCATGAGTAGCACCGCATAGGCCGACAGCGATAAAATGATATGAATATCTAAACCCAATGAGCGCTGTTCAATAAATTGAGTGGACTGACTAAAGGCAAAACCTAAAATGAGTCCTGTAGCAGCCACAGGAATGCCAATCAGGTTCAAAGCTAGAATTGGACGATAAGTGCTATAGAGTAGACTGAGTAACAACATGAGCCCAGATGTAAATGACATTAAGACAAAAACGTCATAATTCACTCCCATTGGCGTGAGCATGTCATGGTACAAAACAGTTGCATGTAGCAATAAGCCTAAGCCTAAAATAATGCCAATAAACCAATGGTTTGGATCACGTTTAGCCATTAACTTGAGAAACAAATACCAAAAAGAGGTGGTATAAGCGACTAATGCTAAGATGGTGTAAACCAAGGGCAGGCTAATCATGTCAAACCTTTTTCAGGATGATGAATATTCATTTATATAAATTCGGTGCGAACTACAGTATCCTATAGCATTCTATGCATAAATTTTCTATTTTAAGAAAGATTTTTTTGCAACTAGCAATTTTAAGCGGATTTTGCAATGTTTGATACCTTAACGGAACGACTCACGCAGAGTTTAAGAAATGTTACTGGCTCTGGGCAGCTAACCGAAGACAATATTAAAGATACCCTACGTGAAGTACGTATGGCACTTCTTGAAGCCGATGTTGCACTTCCTGTAACTCGTGAATTTATCGCGAAAGTTAAGGAAGAGGCGTTGGGTCAAGAAGTCATGACTCAATTATCGCCGGGCCAAGCATTTGTTAAAATCGTGCATGACGAATTAACAAAAATGATGGGCGAGGCAAATGAAAGCCTTGATCTTGCAGCAAAACCTCCTGTTGTAGTCCTACTCGCGGGTTTACAAGGTGCAGGTAAAACAACAACGGCTGCAAAACTTGCTCGCTTCTTACAAGAACGCCAAAAGAAAAAAGTAGCGATGGTATCTGCCGACGTTTACCGTCCAGCAGCAATTAAACAGCTACAAACTGTTGCAGGTGAAGTTGGCGCGATTTTCTTTGAATCGAGTGCTGACGAAAAACCGATTACCATTGCAACGCGTGCAATTGAACAAGCCAAAATTCAGTTTGCGGATGTCTTGATTGTCGATACTGCAGGTCGTCTACACGTAGACGATGAAATGATGGACGAGATCAAAGAACTTCACGCGGCGATTAAGCCAACTGAAACTTTGTTCGTGGTCGATGCAATGACGGGTCAGGATGCGGCAAATACAGCCAAAGCCTTCAATGATGCACTGCCATTAACGGGTGTGATTCTGACCAAAACTGATGGTGATGCGCGCGGTGGTGCGGCGCTTTCAGTACGTGCAATCACAGGTAAGCCAATCAAATTCTTAGGTATGGGCGAAAAGCTCGATGCCTTAGAGCCATTCCATCCTGAACGTGTTGCACAGCGTATCTTGGGTATGGGTGACGTACTTTCTTTGGTCGAAGAGCTTGAACGTAAAGTCGACAAAGAAAAAGCCGAAAAAATGGCGAAAAAACTGCAAAAAGGCGGCAGCTTCAACTTTGAAGATATGCTAATGCAGTTTGAACAAATGAATAAAATGGGCGGCATGATGGGCTTCTTGGATAAGCTGCCTGGCATGAGCAATGCAGGGATTCAAGATGCGTTGGCGCAAGCGAACCCTGAAAAGCAAGTGAAAAAGATGGAAGCGATTATCCAATCGATGACCATCAAAGAGCGTCGTAATCCAGACCTGATGAACCCAAGCCGTAAAAAGCGCATTGCAGCAGGCTGTGGCATGGACGTCGTTGAAGTCAATAAATTGATTAAACAACATGCGCAAATGGCGAAAATGATGAAGAAATTTGCCAATCCGTCAGGTATGGCAAAAATGATGAAATCGCTCAGTGGTATGCAAAAACAATTCGGCGGTGGTGGCGGTATGGGACCATTGTTCGGTGGGAACGATAAGAAGTAATCTGCTTCTTACCATTTCAGAAAAAGGCGCGTTGAGCGCCTTTTTTTATGTTGTTTTGTGAGTCATGGAAAATATTATGTGTATTTTCAATACCCTCGATCAATAACAAAAACGCACTGTTTATGGCTTGAAAGTTGCGTAAAATTTATTCTTTTCAAACATTATAATAAGAAGTTGAAAATGAATGGATCAAAACAACATATCTATATTGTGCATGGCTATCAAGCATCGCCCAATGACCATTGGTTTCCGTGGCTAAGTCAAAAACTCAGCCAGATGGATCTGCATGCAGAAGTAAAACGCTTAGTGCTCCCGCATAGCGATGCACCACATTTCGAAGAGTGGCAACAGGCTTTAGCCCTGCAAATGACCACTTTGGATGAAAATACCATCATCATTGCGCATAGTTTGGGGTGTCTGGCGACTTTACATTATCTCAGTACTAAACTGCGTGAACGTCGAATCAAAGCAATCTTCTGTATTGCGGGCTTTAAAGCGGTTTTAAAAACCTTACCTGAGTTAAGTGGTTTTATTGCGCAAGCGAAGTTGGACAGCGGGATACTCCACTCTCACATCGCTTCACGTGTGGTGATGTTTTCCAATAATGACCCCTATGTTCCACCGCCTTTGGCACTTACCTTTGGGCACTTTTTGAGTGCAGAGGTACTGGAGGTGAAACGTGCAGGGCATTTTATGCGGGAAAATGGTTATGCTGAATTTGAGCTACTGTTGAATACTTTAAACCCCCTTTTACAACAACAGGCGGTGGCTCAGGGTTGATGCTGAATATAATATTGTAGCCCTTTAAGTAATAAATCATTTTCAATACGTGGTGCATACTCTGCCAAATAGCGTGCAAATACAGGCGCATCACCACCAGTTAAAATCAGTTGGCGTGGAGACTGTTGCAAGACTTTTTCAATGGTACTGACCAAGCCGAGCAAAATCCCATGATGCACTGCGTCGATGGTATTACGACCAGGCTCCAATTCATCAAAAGCCGCATCTGGAATTTTAATACCTTTGGTGTTCTGGATCAGCGAGTCTCGTTGTAAGTAGAGATTTGGTAAAATATAGCCGCCCAAATGCTGTAAACCATCTGCCAAGTCGATGGTCAGCGCCGTGCCACAGCTAATCACACAATAGTTCTGCTCTGGATTACGTGCGACAGCCAACACTTGCAACCAACGGTCAATTCCGAGTTGTTCAGGCTGTTCATAGCCACACTGTAGGCCTGCATAGTTGGCCTGTACTTGGGCAAAGGTGATCGGCACATTTAAATTTTTTAAAAGTCTACGGATTCGGTCATTATTTTTTTTGTCCTGAACCGAAGAAACACCAATCTGTTGGATGTTTAAGTTTTTAAAATGCTGAATTAGACCTAAAAGCAAATCGGCAGGAGACTGCAAATGTAACTCAGCCCCTTGTTCCAAAATTTGATCTTCCTGCGTAATCCAATACTTCAGACGAGTATTACCAATATCTAACCATAAATTTTTCATGATGATGCTCAATCATTTAAACAGGAATCATTGGGCGTAAACGGCCTTGATAAAAATTTTCAACACCATTGGCGGTCTGAATTTGTACAGCACCATCATCTTGAATGCCTAAGAATATACCTTGAGACAGACCTTTCATATGTTCAAATTCAACCTGTTGCTGCATAAATGCTGCGTAATGATTGAAACGAGAAGCCAAATTTGCACTGTTATGGGTGAACCATAAGCCTGCCTGTTGAATCGCCAGATATAGTTCTGCCATTAAGCGAATTCGATCTGGTTGAGCTAAACCCAGCTGTTCAAGTGAGCTGGTGGCTTGATCAAGCTGGGTATCTTCGACTTGGTTGATATTGATGCCCACCCCAATAATAGCTTGGTAGCTCGATAGTGGTTCAACTAAAATCCCGCCCCATTTACCTCGAGCACTGTAAAGGTCATTCGGCCATTTCACTTGCAGAGCAAAGCCTTGCAAACTCGGCATTTGCAAGATATTTAACGCAATTTCTAAAGCCAAGCGCCCATCTATAGGTGTTTTGGTTTGTAGCAATGTGCTTAAATAGATGTTTCCTTCAGGAGAAACCCATTGTCGTTGGCGCTGTCCACGACCTTGAGTTTGTCGTGTACTGCAGACCAAAACGCTCTGAATCCCTTTTTGCGCAATTTCACGCACATCGTCATTAGTGGATGTGGTAACTGGCTTAAGCAATAAAACTTCAGGAAGTTGCTGTGCTTCAGCGAGAAGCTGTTGTAATTGGCGTGTCTCTAAATCCATATGAATCTGAGAAAAGTGAAAAATGATCATGGAGTTAATCATATATTTACTGATTGGCGCAATCGCTGGTTTTGCTGCGGGGCTATTTGGGGTTGGTGGTGGACTCATTATCATCCCGATTTTATATGTGGTGTTTACTCACCTGAACTATGACCCGAGTGTCATTATGCACATGGCGGTTGGCACATCACTGGCGACCATTATTGTCACTTCAATGAGTTCCGTGAGTGCGCATCATAAACGCGGGGCAGTGTTATGGTCTGTGTTTCGCAATTTGGCCCCAGGTCTAGTTATGGGTGCTTTTTTAGGTGCGGGCATTGCAGACTATATGTCGGGACATGGTTTACAACTGCTGATCGGTTTTTTTGCGGTGTGGGTGGCGTACAAAATGTTTAGTGGCGCACATGTTGAGGTCGATCCATCGCGTGAGTTGCCGTCTACAGGCAAACAGTTATTTGTCGGTGCTGGCATTGGTGTAGCTTCTGCGATCTTTGGTATTGGTGGGGGAAGTTTGACGGTGCCATACTTAAACCGTCATGGTGTGGTTATGCAAAAAGCAGTAGCGACGTCTGCGGCTTGTGGCTTACCAATTGCAGTGGCTGGAGCTTTAGGTTTTATGTGGTTTGGGCACCAAGCTGAAGTAAATGTACCGAATACCATTGGTTATATTCATGTCTATGCCTTTTTCGGGATTGCGGTCATGAGTTTTATTACCGCGAAGTTTGGTGCGAAAGTGGCGCATCTTTTATCGCCTGCGATGTTGAAAAAGTGTTTTTCGGGTTTGTTGGTGGTTGTTGGTTTATATTTTATTTATCAAGGTTTTAGTTCTTAATTTCTTTGATAATATTGTGTGCGTTGCTGTTGATTGGCATTATAGACGGTAAAATTGTTAGACAATGACATAGTGTTTAGCATTTAAGATCGGGTAAAACCTAAAAATAGGTCACTAAAGACCATGGATTGCATCTTATAAAAACAAGTTAGGAACAGTATGCAAGCACATGATACAGAGAGTTTGTCCGAACAAATTGCCAAGCACATCAGTGAACAAATCATTCGCGGTGAGTTGGTCGAAGGTGAGCGCATACAAGAATTACGTATTGCCGCTGAACTGGATGTGAGTCGCGGCTCGGTGCGTGAGGCCTTGTTACTGCTTGAACGCACACATCTGATTGAAATCTACCCGCGCCGCGGCGCTATAGTCTCTGAAATGTCCGCTCAGCAAGTGCGCGCCTTGTTTGACACCAGCAGTCTGCTATTGGGGCAAATTGTGCAACGCATAGCGGAGACATGGCGCAGCTATGAAGCGGAACGTTTACAGCTGCTATTGGATGAGTTGGGGAATCAGCTGAAACAGGGCAGTATCGAAAAATTTTATGATTTGATTTTTGAAGGATTGGCACGTCAGCATGAAATGGTGGGCAATGCTTATTTGATGAAGTTTTACCAAGAACTGTTGCCCTCGATACGTCGGAGCTATTTTTTAACCTTAAATACTTCGCGTAGAGAGTTACAAGAATCTTATGATTTATTTAAACTGGTGACTGATGCGGTTTTAATCAGAAAATCACAACAAGCTACTTTATTTATGGAAGATTTTTGTCGACACTTACGTAACTTGGTGTTGGAATCTCTGACCCGAATGAAACAAATTGAACTTGCGTGGGCGAGACGCTCACGACGTTAGTCAGGACATTATGCGTTTAAGCAGTTTAAAACTTTCCGGCTTCAAATCTTTTGCCGACAGTACCACGTTACACTTTAAAGATAACCGCACAGCAGTGGTTGGGCCGAACGGTTGTGGTAAATCCAATGTGATCGATGCTATTCGTTGGGTCATGGGCGAATCCAGTGCTCGTCAACTGCGTGGTGGTAGTATGCAGGATGTCATTTTTACCGGTACGGCAAAGCGAAAACCAGTGAGTGTCGCGAGTGTAGAACTGCGTTTTGACAACACTTATGGCAAGTTGGGTGGTAGCTATAATGCCTATACCGAACTGGCGGTTAAACGTCAGGTCAACCGAGATGGCAAGTCTGAATACTTTTTAAATGGCACCAAATGCCGTCGTCGGGACATTACCGATATTTTCTTGGGCACAGGTTTAGGGCCACGTTCTTATTCGATTATTGAACAGGGCATGATCAACCGTTTGGTCGATGCAAAACCTGAAGAAATGCGAGTTTTTATTGAGGAAGCCGCAGGGGTTTCTCGTTATCAAGCACGTCGCCGCGAAACTTTATTGCATTTGGATCACACCACGCAAAATTTATCGCGTTTAGAAGATATTGCCTCTGAATTAAGATCACAGTTAAAAACTTTAAAACGTCAGGCTGAAACCGCGATTCAGTACAAAACACTGGAAAGCCAAATTCGCACCATTAAAGTCGAAGTTTTGTCTTTTCAATGCGAACAAAGTAGCCGTTTGCAGCAAGAATATACGCTGCACATGAATGATTTGGGTGAGCAGTTCAAGTTGGTGCGTTCAGAGTTAACCACTTTAGAGCATGATTTGACTTCGACCAGTGAACTATTTCAACGCCTGATTCAGCAGTCCACACCACTACAGAGTGAGTGGCAACAGGCAGAGAAAAAGCTGGCTGAGCTGAAAATGACTTTGGAACAAAAGCAGACACTGTTCCAGCAAAACACCACCACTTTGGCACAGCTTGAACAGCAGAAGGCGCAAACCAAAGAGCGCATGCAGCTGATCGAGTTACAACTGGAAAGTTTGCACGAACAAAATGAGCTTCATACTGAACAGTTACAACAACAAGAAAGTCAAAACCAACAGCAAAGCCAAGGTTTAACGGATTTAAAAGCACAGCAGCAACAGCTGCTTCAACAGTTTGAACAAGTCAAAAGTTTGGTGGAAAAACAGCAGCAACAAAAAACGCAAATGTTGGCGCAAAGTGAACAGTTGGCCAAAAACATTTTACGCTTTGAACAGCAAAAGCAGATTTTAGAGCAGCAAGCAGCACAAATTCAAAACCAAAGCCAGTTGGATGCGATTGATCAACTGTTACATGCCAAGCAAGACGCCGAGACACAGCAGTTACAACGTGAGCAAAGTATCATTGAGGTGCAGTTGCAGCTGGATGATTTGCGTATCCAACACCAAGCTGCTCAAACTGAGCTGAATCAGCACAAAGCAGATATACAGGTCTTAAGTGCCGAACAGAAGCATCTTAAGCAGCTTTTGGTCAAAGTGAGTGCCTTAAAAAATAGTGATCATCCGCAGTTGATGCATGTGCTGCAGCTTAAAGATGCGGCTAAAACCCATGCTGCGCTGGTCGAAAAATTCTTAGCCAAATGGCTTTCAGCGCATTGTTTGGACAACAGCGATGCATTCACCGATGCGGTTGCACGTCAGTTAACGCCTCAGCCGCGTGTTGAACTGATCGAAATTGCAGGTTGCGATAGTCTAGCCAGCTGGATTGAATCACCGCAATCTTCTTTGTGGCAGCAGGTGGGGGTGACCACCAACTTAAAACAAGCCTTGGCTCTGCAAAAGCAATTGAAAGATGGTCAGTCTCTTCTGAGTTTAGACGGTTATCATGTCGGCATGGACTGGGTGATTGGTTTGGATTATGACGAAGCGAGCCAAGCTGGACAGGGTGCGTTAAGTCATCGAATTCGTTTAGATGAAATTGAACAGAGTCTTGCTGAAAAAACGGGACTTCTGACTCAGCTTGAAACGAAAACTACCGAGCTTCGTACTCAAGTCCAAGCGGTGGATGAACAGTTAAAAGCCGATCAACAACTGTTGAAAAAAGAAGTTCAAGCGACGCAGCAGATTGATTTGAATATTGCCAAAGTGCAAAGTACCAACCAAGCCTTTGAAGTGCAAAAGCAACAATTGGCCAATCAACTGGCGCAGCTAGACAGTCAGCTTGAAGAAGATGCCATGCAAAAAGATGATCTAGAGATTGATCTACATGCATTGAATATTAAGCTAGAGCAAAACTTGCCAAACTACAAAACCATGCAGTTCCAAGTGGAGTCTTTGACTGAGCAACTGGATGATAGCCAGCAGCAGGCACAGCAGGTTTGGCAGGCGCTTGAAATGGTGCGTCGTCAGGCGGTGCAAACCACACAGCAGATTGAACTGTTAGAAAAAGACAGTACTTTCTTAAAAGCGCAGTATCAGCAAATTTTGTCGCAGATGGAGCAGGCCAAAAAGTTTATTGACCCTGTACAACTTGAGCTGCCTGCCTTAGAAAGCCAGTTCAGCGAACAAGCACAGATCACTGAAAAGCTGCAAAAAACATGGTCTGAATGGCAAGTTGAGCTGAATGCGGTGCAAGAACGTCAGCAAAGTTTGACCGAACACCGTTATCAACAGCAACAACAAGATGAAAAGCTAAGAACCCAGTTAGAAGAGAAACGTTTGGCGTGGCAAGCGGCAAAGTCAGACTTACAACATTATTCTGAACAGCTGAAAGAAATGAATGTTGAACCTGTTGTGGGTTTGAGTATTGATATTAGTAGCCATCAACAGATTTTGGAAAAAGCACAGCAGCAGTTTGAGAAATTGGGCGCAGTCAATTTGGCGGCTTCAGAAGAATATGAAGAAGTATCAAAACGCTTTGAAGAGTTGAGTCATCAAATTCAAGATCTGGAAAATACTGTTGAGCAGTTGCGTGCTGCAATGAAAAGTATTGATCAAGAGACCCGTAAACTGTTCATGAGCACTTTTGATCGGGTCAATACCGAACTACAAGATCTGTTCCCGAAAGTTTTCAATGGTGGAGAAGCGAGTCTGACTTTGGAAGATGACTGGCAATCTGGGGTTAAACTCATGGCACGTCCGCCAGGCAAACGCAATAGCTCATTGGCGCTACTTTCAGGGGGAGAAAAAGCCCTGACCGCATTGGCCTTGGTGTTTGCGATTTTCCGCCTCAATCCATCGCCATTTTGTGTTTTGGATGAAGTTGATGCGCCTTTGGATGATGCGAACGTGGGAAGATTTTGTAATCTTGTAAAAGAGCTTTCTGAACAGGTGCAATTCATTTACATTACCCATAATAAACTCGCAATGACGATGGCGACCGACTTGTTAGGTGTTACGATGCCTGAACCGGGAACATCAAAATTAGTGACTGTAAATTTAGAACAGGCAAAAGAATACGGTTTAGTCGCGGAGGCCTAATAAGATGGAATACACAACAATTATTGGTATCGTCATAGCAGTGATCATTATGCTGTTTGGGGTTCGAATGATTTTTCGAAAGCCGGCAGATGCAGCGCCTTCACTTGAGTCCGCATTGCATATCGATGCTGACAGTCAAAAACCGATTATCCCGCGTCACGTACGTGACCAACTGCAAACGGCATCAGTTGAAGAGGCTGAACGTAAAGAGCCAACTTTAAACGAAAGCTCTGTAGAAGAGACACTGCCTGAAAAATCCGAACCGAAAGCTTTGGATGCAGACAGTGTGCTCGAAAGCAGCAGTACTGAACCAAGTTTGGATGCATCAGCTGAGGTAGAAAATAAAGCAGTAGATTCAGTCGCTCCAGAAAATGCGGTAGCAGATGCAACGGGATTAACGACTGAAAGCGCAAGCTCCTCGCTTGTTGATGACCAAGCAAAAGCGGATAAAGCTGAATTTAGTTTAAATGCTAATGTCGAAAAAGCCGAAATTTCAGAGTTTGACGATGAAAGCAGCATTTTAGATGCACATTTGTATGAGCAAAAAATTGTCGATGATGAAAGTGCCTTAGCCACAGCAGAGTCGTTTATTGCCCTGAATGTTTATCCTGAACGTCGTGCATTGTCTGGTGAGAAAACTTTAAAAGTTTTAATGAAGTATGGTTTACGTTTTGGCGAAATGTCCTGTTTCCATCGTTATAACGAAGATGGAACCAAGTTACTGTTCTCTGTGTTGCAAATTACTGATACAGGCATGGATGGTTTTGACTTGGAAAATCTGTCGACCGATCCAATTAAAGGCTTGGCATTTTTCTTGGCCTTACCACACCGCGATGTCCAAAATGCCTTCGACACCATGGACAGTATTTCACGTTTGATTGCTCGTGAAATCGATGGAACAGTTTATGATCAAAACAACCAAGAGTTCACGCCACAACTGCGTGAGCATTGGCGCCACTTGGCGATTGATTACCGTGCTGGACAAGCAATCGACGCTTAATCTGATTGAAAGCAACGGTAACGATTTCTATAATAGACAGTAGAAATACAATTTTTAGGGCGGAACAAAGACCGCCCTTTTTTATGGTGAAACTATGACTCAACCTTCGACTGTCGTTGCGCAAATGCGTCAACTGATCCAAATTTTGGCACAGCATAATCATGCTTATTATGTGATGGATCAGCCGACCATTTTAGACAGTGAATATGATCAGCTCTTTCATCAACTGAAAGCTTTAGAAGAACAATACCCTGAGTATATTCAGCCAGATAGCCCGATCAATAAAGTCGGTGCTAAACCTTTGGCGAAGTTTACGAGCGTGACCCATGTGGTACCGATGCTGTCTTTAGGCAATGTGTTTAATCAAGAAGAACTCTTTGCCTTTGCACGCCGTGCAGAAGAACGGTTGCCGAATCAAACGATTCAATATGATGTCGAACTGAAGTTTGATGGTCTTGCGATTTCACTGTGGTATGAGCAAGGTGTGCTGGTGCGTGGGGTGACGCGTGGTGATGGTGAGACAGGGGAAGACATTACCCAAAACGTCAAAACCATTCGTAACTTACCGAAGGTGTTGAGTACAGATCAGGGTGAAGTACCTACGCTACTGGAAGTTCGTGGCGAAGTTTTGATGCCTAAAGCAGGCTTTGAGAAGCTCAATGCCGAAAACGAAGCTAAAGGGGAGAAGACTTTTGCCAACCCACGTAATGCCGCAGCTGGAAGTCTACGTCAGTTAGACCCGAATATTGCGGCTTCGCGTCCACTCGCATTTTATGCTTATGGTATTGCGCAGTGTGAACCGAACCATGGTCAAAGTACCATGTCGGAAAGTCTAGAGTGGTTGCAACAGTTTGGTTTTGCAGTTGGTGAGCGTCATTTTGTCTGCGATAGTATTCAAGAAGTTCAAGCGGTTTATGAACAAATCAATGCGGAACGACCACAATTGAGTGTGGAAATTGACGGCATGGTGATTAAGGTCAACAGTCTCAAACAACAGCAACAGCTCGGTTTTTTAAGTCGTGAACCGCGTTGGGCAACGGCTTATAAATTCCCTGCGGTGGCTGCGCTCACCACGGTTGAAAATATTGACTGGCAAGTGGGGCGTACAGGTACATTGACCCCTGTGGCGCGTTTGAATCCTGTTGCTGTGGGCGGCGTGACCGTTTCAAATGTGACTTTGCATAATATTGGGGAAATTCACCGTTTAGATGTGCGAATTGGCGATACTGTCAGTGTTTACCGTAGTGGTGATGTGATTCCCAAAGTGGAAAAAGTGTGGCCTGAATTCCGTCCTGTCGATGCGACTGAAGTTGAACTCCCGAGCCAATGTCCCGTGTGTGAATCGCCAGTGGTGATGCCCGAAGGTGAAGCTTTAGCACGTTGCTCAGGTGGTTTGTATTGTGCCGCACAGCGTATTGAGGCGATTCGCCACTTTGTATCACGTAAAGCTCTTGATATTGAAGGTTTGGGGGATCGTTGGGTCGAATCACTGTTACATCTTGATCTGCTTAAAGATGTGGCTGATATTTATCACCTACATGAGCACCGAGAAAAGCTATTAACCATTGAAAAAATGGGTGAGAAGTCCGTTCAGAACTTGATTGATTCGATTGAAAATAGTAAGAAAACCACTTTGGCTGCATTTATTTATGCACTGGGGATTCGTGGAGTGGGTGAAACCACAGCACGTATGTTGGCCAATACTTTCCAAACTTTAGATGCGCTACGTGTTGCAGACATTGAAGCTTTAAAGAAAACTCCAGATGTGGGGGATATCACGGCGGAGTGGATTGTCGACTTTTTCCAAGCACCACATAATCTTGAAGTTTTAGACCGATTATTGGCGGCAGGTATTCACTGGGACGCGCCTGTGGCACCAAGTCGCCAACCTCTAAATGGAGAAAGTTGGGTCGTGACGGGTACACTCAGTACGATGGGGCGTGATGAAGCAACACAGCTCTTGCAAGCACTGGGCGCACGTGTCAGTGGTAGTGTGTCGAGTAAAACCAAGTGTGTTGTTGCAGGTGAAAAAGCAGGTTCAAAGCTGGATAAAGCGGAGAAGCTTGGGATTGCTGTGATCAACGAAGCTGAGTTTATTCAACTGATGAAAGATTATGGTCAATTAGACGTTTAGATTGTTGACTCAGGTTAAATCAGAAATATGATACTTGGGCACGTCATCTGCAACCTGCGTGGTGTAAGTAAGATAATGTTTCTGCGACATATTTTTGATAAATTCAAAAGAGAACAGGTTTTGCAGATGACAATGGTTTTGCCTACTTTTGCCGAAACAAAAGTAGGGCCAGCTGCAGGCTAATGATGAAATGGGGTGAGAACTTGATAAGACTCCGCCAAGATCATTGCTTTTCAATGAGCTGGAGGAATATTTAAGTCAAACTTAGGTTGTTTATTTCAGGGAATATATTGCTTAATGACACCGTCATCGAGCAATTGTTGGAAGTGCTCAACGAGGCTTTCTTTGACATCTCGGTACTCTAATCCCAATTCTTTTTGGCTCTTGTTCGCATCAAAATAAATTGGATAACCCATATTCAGCTCAACAAACTCGCGGCTAAAACCAATGAATGGACCAATCACCTTAAAAGCTGCTTTAGGAAGTTCATTTCGTGGAAATGGAAACTTCCAACCAAAATGTGCTTTAAGCAATTGACCGATTTCAAGTAGACTTAAAGTTCCACCACTTACAATGTAACGACCTGTTGCTTCTGGGGTGAAGGCTGCTTGTAAGTGCGCTTCAGCAACATCTTGAACATCGACCACACCATTCCACATAGGTGGGACACCAGCTAAAGTCAAACCATTGGTAAACTGTTGTAAGACCTCAATTGAGCCTGACTGTGTATTTGGTGTCAATGAACGACCAAAGACCAACGCAGGGTTAATGCAGACCAACTGCCAACGATCTTGTGCCTCAGCCATTTCCCAAGCTTTACGCTCAGCCATCACTTTAGAATATGGATAAGGTTGATGGGTCTCGGAACTGCTGGTGTTCCAGTGACTTTCATCAAAAGTATTATGGTCTGTTTTTAAAATATCAATGGCATCGCCATAGGTTGATGCAATACTCGAAGTGACAATGACGCGTTTAACAGACTCGGTTTCATTGACGGTGTTTAAGACATTTTCTGTACCCAAAACAGCAGGTTCAATGATGTCTTTCACCGCATCTTTATAGTTGGTAACGACGAAAGGAGAGGCCATATGAAAGACAATTTCACAGCCTTGCATCGCTTCTTTAAAGGAATTGGGTTCAAGCAAATTGGCTTTAAAGAGTTTCAGTGTTCCAGCACTGCTGTCTGCAATTTTAGATAAATGCGCGAAGCTTTGGGTTTTGTTCAGGTCACGTACAGTGGCATGAACGGTATAACCTTGGGTTAATAATTTTTGAATCACCCAACTGGCAATATAACCCGATGCACCTGTAACCAGTACCGGTGCTTGTGTTGCTAAGTTTGTCATAGATTACCCATTGTTGTTTTAAGTATTGGCTTAGTGTAAACGTGAATGCCATGAAAGTCTTTGCCTATGGGGTGAACAGGTGCCTGACTTATGCGTCATTTTATGATATTGCACCAAACTGTATTGAAAATGAGCGAATGAAACGTATTTTTTCGAAGTAATCTTAAATTTGTATTTTAGATCAAATAGATAAGTCAAATGATAAAATACAATAAATAGTGATAATTATTTTGCATATAATAATGATTCTCATTAAAAATAAGTGTTGTTTAAAATGAAATCCTTCTCTAAGAAAATTCTTGCAAGCTCTGTTGGGCTTTTAATGATGGGTGGAGGCTGTTTACAGCTTACTTTTGCAGAGGAGGTTTCAGTTTTACCTGCCTTAAAATCAGAAGCACAGGCACAACAAGGCTATGCCGATGGCAAATTGGCGAAGGATGCTAACTTAGGTGCTTTAGGGAATAAGTCTGTGATTGACACGCCTTTTAGTGTCACCACATATACCGCCAAAACCATTATCGATAGCCAAGCAGCGACGGTCTCTGAAGTTCTTAAAAATGATCCGAGTATTCGTGAAACGACCAATTCAGGCCATTTAAATGAAAATGTTCAGATTCGTGGTTTCTTTGTGGGTTTTGAAGACTACAACATCAATGGCCTATATGGCATGGCTCCAACAGGTCGAATTCCGACAGATATTATTGATTCGGTCACTGTACTTAAAGGTCCAAATGCCTTGGTCGCTGGTATGGCGCCAGCGGGTGGTGTTGGTGGCGTGGTAATGGCACAAACCAAACGTGCCAAGCAAGATCTGACACGTGTAAGTGCAAGCTATGAAGATGATGGCTACTATAAGTCAGGCTTCGATGTTGCAAGACGTTTAGGCGACAACAATGAATTTGGTGTACGTGTCAGCGGTTCTTATGGACAAGGTGAACATATTGTTGAGGGGATGGATGATACCAATGCAACAGGTGTCGTGGCACTGGACTATACAACGGATAAGTTGAAGCTAAACTTTGACGCTTATGCAGTACGAGACAAACGGGATAATGGTTCACCTGTAATGGTGAGTATGGGAACCATTGGAAAAGTGATTGATGCGCCGAGTGGTGATAGTAATTTCTTTCAAAATATTCATGGTGAACAAAATAGCCAATATGTAGGGGCATCAGGCGAATATAAATTTAGTCCTGATTTAAAAGTATTTGCAGGTGCAGGCTATAACGAAAAAGAATATGCGGGACATATTTTTGGTACGCGGATGATTGTAACAAATGCGGCTACAGGTGCTGCAAGTTCACAGTATTATCAAGTGGGTTACCAAGAACATGCTGTCGCAGCTAATCTTGGTCTAGAAGCGAAGTTTGAAACAGGTGCCATTCAACATACGCTTGGCTTACGCGCTGATTACTTAACCCGCAATTATTGGCAGCACTATAATAATAGAGCATCAGGTTTTATCTTACCGACGAATGGGTTTACAACAAATCTTTATGATCCAAGTGTAGGTGCATCTGGGCAGATGCCAACAGCCAAGCCATATATTGGGCCATATGCAGATAACCGTTATGTCAGCTATACCTTAACTGACCAAATGTCGATGTTAGACGATAAATTACAAGTGATTTTAGGTGCACGTTACCAAGATATTGACACTAAAAACTTATATAAAAAGACAAAATACTCATCGGATAAACTATCGCCAAGTTTAGGTGTAGTGGTTAAACCATTTGGAGAGGATTTATCCTTTTATGCAAGTTATGTTGAAGGGCTATCTGAAGGTGTAACAGTTTCAGATATTACCTATCCGACGGCAACAAATAAAGGTGAGACATTTGCACCTTATCAAACTAAACAATATGAGTTAGGAACAAAATACCAAATAGGATCTTGGCTCAATACATTAGCACTTTATCAAATTGAAAAGCCTGAAGTTTATCAAGATACAATCAGTAAAGCGGTCAAAGATGACGCCGAGACGCGTTCACGCGGTATCGAACTTTCAACAGCAGGACAGCTAACAGAAGACTTAAGTTTGATGGCGAACTTAGCTTATATCGATGCTGAATATGTGAAATCAGGGACAGCATCTCAAGTTGGCAATACTGTAATCGGTACGCCTGATTTTACCGCGGGGCTAGGTTTGGACTATAAAATACCTAGCGTTGAGGGCTTGAGTGTAAATGGTCGTGCTTCTTATGTTAGCGAGCAATATTTAGATACTACAAATAACTTAGAACTGCCTGATTATACGATTGTGGATTTGGGGGCTAAATATGCGACAAAAGTTGGCGGTGTAAATACTATCTTTAGAGCCAATGTAAATAACTTAACCGATGAAAAATATTGGTCTGGGGTATTTGGCAATAACTATGCAATTTTGGGTGCAGGCCGTACCTATAAACTTGGTGTCACTTTGGATTTCTAATTTTACTGAACAGCCCATTGCGATGCAGTGGGCTTTTTTTATGTCTGGATGCTGTCTCATTTAAGTTGAACGCAATGATGAAATTTCTCGGTTTACTCCTATGCTGTGGTGGTTGTGTGCTGCTGTATTTGACCCATCCTAACCAAACTGTACTCAAACAGGCTGTGGCGAAAAAGTATCGTTGGGTCGGGTGGATTGCTTTTATTTTGGCATTGGTCCTTTTACTGACGGTATTACCAAAACTGGTGGCGGTGTTGATGTGGTTACTGATGCCATTGGTGTTGTGGTCAGTACTGCCGTTTATTCCTTTATTACATGGGGCTTTGAAGCATGACGTTGCTACGCGATCAAAAGATACAACCTGACTGGTGGACGAAAAGCTTTGCGGGCGCAGTTCTTGGACTTAGTCTAGCTTTCGCTTTAGCTGCATTAATCACAATGTGGGGACTGCAATCTGAGTATCGTAGTCTTGCTCCACAGTTAGGTATGTGGTCGATTCCTTGGATTTGGTTACCACTCTTTTTCGTGGCCTATTTTATTCCACGCGGATGGCAGTCCATTGTGATTTATCTGTTTTTTAATGTCGCGGCTTACACACTCGTGTTTTGGCTCAGAGGAGAATAGGGCATGAAGGTACGTACAGATATTCTCCGACTGGCCAAAGAGTTACATACATGGGTGGGGATTTGCGCGGGCATTCTTTTGTTCATTTGCTTTTTTGCAGGTGGGCTGAGTATGTTTCAGCATGATTTGAGTAAGTGGGCAACGCCACCGCAACAAAGTTTAAATACGGTTGAACTCCATCAGTACAACGATTTGGTGTCACAGGTACAGCAGCGCTATCCTGAAGCGCAAAAAAGTTTCCAGATCAATTTAAACTCCAAAGAGTTTCATTATGCCCCAATTCAGTGGCAACCTGCGCAAAGTCAAGCACATGATGATCATGCCTTTGATACCGATCAAAGCGCGATGTTAGCGACACTGAAACCAGATGGAAATTTACAGGTTGAACAAGAAAACTTATCCAAACTGGGTTGGTTGATTGAACAGCTGCATGAAACGGCAGGCATTCCCGGAATGCTTGGGCACCACATACTCGGTGTTTATGTGATGGGCGTGGTATCCGTCTTATATTTTTTGGCGCTAATGACAGGTTTGATCATCCTCTTGCCAACGTTGGTTAAAGACTATTTTGCGATACGGCAAGGTAAGAACAAAAAACGTTTTTGGCTCGATACGCATAATGTGATTGGCATTACCAGTTTACCGTTTCATATTTTGATTAGTGTGACGGTGATTGTTTTTGCATTTCATGATCTATTTTATGATGGCTTGGGGCAGTTGGTCACCAAAGGTAAACCATTGTTTGAACGTCCCGCTGCGGTGCAGATTGTAGATCCAGTTCCTCAACTGGATGTTGAAAAAATACTCTTACAAGTACAGCAACAAGCGCAGGGCTATGAGGTCTCGTCTATAAGCTTTAACAATCTAGACCAACCCGCCAAGGCATCTGCACGCGTCAGTTTATACAGCCCTGACCAGATGTTACGTGGTGATAACTTCGACGTGATGTTTTTCAATCCTTATCAGCCCGCACCCTATAGTACTGCCAATTTAAATACCCAGAGTTCTGGTCTAGATCAATTGATTCGATCGATGTTCAGTTTGCACTTTGGTAACTATGGCGGAGGTTTTACCCGTTGGTTGTATTTGGCCTTGGGTATGGGTGGGGCATTTTTATTTTATTCAGGCAATATTCTATGGATTGAATCGCGTGTAAAGCGACAAAAAAATCCAAATTTAGCACCACCTGCACAGCGTAAAGATGTGCAATTCATTGCAAACTTAACCATAGGGGCATGTTTGGGAACGGTCTTTGGAATTGTTATGAGTATGTTGATCGGACGCTGGGCCTATGTCCTTAGTCCTGAACTACACAGCATCAACGCATGGTTTATGTATATCTATTATGCGATTTTTATCTTCAGTTTAATGCTGAGCTTCGTACTGGGTGCAGCACGAGCATTACCAACGTTACTGCTATCTATCGTGATTGTTTTACTGTTCATGCCTTTGACTTCTGCTATAGCATTGTTCTTACCTGAGATTGGACTATGGTCATCTTCTTCCTCTTTATGGTGGATTGACGTCTTTGCTATTCTTTTTGCTGGGTTATTTTTCCGTTTTTATCGCCAAGCTCAGGTCCGAGTCCAGTCTGCAGAAGTGGGTTCTCTTTGGTCTGTTGCACAAAAAAAATGAAAGATTGTGCGCCGTTCTAAGGTTGAAATAAGAAGCATTTTTAATGGTTACAAAATGAAGCACAGGGCTGTTCAAGCCTAAAAAGCCTTTGTAAAAGAGATGGAGTTTTGCAAAGGCTTCTTTTATAACTATTATTTTGATGATTCATACTGCAAATGCGTATGTTTCTCATTTTAATTTTATAAAAATCATAAACTTACATAATTTATCTTTTGCAAAGTGAATTAAATGTGTCCATAATAGTTGCATTAGAGAATGGAGATATTGAAATGCGTGGCAATCCTGAAGTCGTAGACTACTTAAATATGTTGATCGGTGGAGAATTGGCTGCACGCGATCAATATCTCATTCATTCTCGTATGTATGAAGATTGGGGTTTGAGCAAAATCTTTGAACGTATCGATCATGAAATGCAAGAAGAAGCACAGCATGCGGATGCGATTATTCGCCGTGTTTTGTTTTTGGAAGGCACACCGAATATGCAGCGTGATGACGTTGAAATTGGTGAAGATGTCGTTTCATGCTTAAAAGCTGATTTAAAGCTTGAATATCATGTACGTGAAAAATTGGCGCAAGGCGTAAAATTGTGTGAAGAAAAGGGTGATTACATTACCCGTGACATGTTACGTCAGCAAATGTCAGATACTGAAGAAGACCACACCTATTGGTTAGAAAAACAATTACGTTTAATTGAATTGATTGGTCTGCAAAACTATATTCAGTCTCAAATGTAAGAGATGCCAGCTACCAGTTTTATCTAAAGGTGGCTTTTGCATTTACATACTGAGTAATCAAAAAAGCCTTCGAATCAATGTCCGAAGGTTTTTTTGTATGGGTTATTTTTTAGAGAATTTTTGAATATCTGCCAATACTTGTCCTGCATGGGTTTGGGTATTCACACTGCTATAGTGATAGACCACCGTACCTTGTGGGTCAATCAGAAAGGTTTCACGTTTCGCAATTTTTGTGATGCCTAAGTTGCGCACGATGCCGAGTTGATTTGCCAGTTGATGATTGTTATCAGCCAAAATAGGGAAATTCAGCCCCAATTTTTTAGAAAATTTTTGATGTGACTGTACATCGTCCAAACTCACGCCTAAGACCACCGCATTATTTTTGCTAAATTGTGGGTAGAGTGCTTTGAACTGATTGGCTTCTTGGGTGCAGCCCGGCGAGTCATCTTTCGGATAAAAATATAACACCACCCATTTGCCTTGATATTGTTTGAGCTCATGCCATTTGGCATTTTGATCTTGTAACTTAAAACTCGGTGCGGGCTTACCGACCCATTGTTTTTGGTCTGATGAAGCGCTTGAAAAAGTCGGTGCTGCATAAGTGGCGCTACTGATGGCACAGAGACTACCTAGCGAAATTAAGCTAATCGTTGCCATTTGCATTATTTTCATTGTGTAGGCTGTCCAGAAATGTATTTCATCGATCTTAGCAAATTTTAAGGCACTAAAGTGCTGAGATTCTCATGTCCAAATCTGAATTATTTATTTAAATTTGCTGTTCATTCAAAGAGCTTGCTTTGCAACGGAGTCTGGGGTTTTATACTGTTTGAAATTTACAGTTTTAGAGTCTGCATTGAATCAACGTATTTTACTCATCACGGGCTGGGGTGGTGGGACCAAGTTACTACAATCTTTGGCTCATGCTTTGCAGCATAAAGGCCATTCGGTTGAGCTGATCAATATTTTTAATGGATTGGATGCGCAGGTGTTGCAGCAATATGTTGAACAAGCCAAAGATTTTGATGTCATGATCGGCTGGTCTTTGGGGGGACAACTGGCGACTTTATTGGTCGAGGCTGTTGAACAGCAGTATCAACAGCAAAAAGTATTAATCACTTTGGCTTCAAATCCGTGCTTTGTAGCGCATGAAAACTGGCCAACCGCGATGAGTCCAGCGACATTTCAAAACTTTAAACAATCCTTCGAAGCAGATGCGATTGCAACCTTAAAGAAATTTGGATTTATGGTGTGCCAAGGGACGGCAACCACCAAGCAAGATTTTTTGCAGTTGCAAAGTTTGATTCTGCCTCAATCTTTAGATCTGTTAAAACAGGGACTCAATTGTTTGGAATATTTAAATACGGTTGAGATCTTACAAAATTATACGGGGCATCAACTCCATCTGCTGGCTAAACAAGACTTTTTAGTTAGCTACAAAGTCTTGGATAATTTAAAAGCTTTAGGTGCAAATTTTTTAGATGCGATGCTTTTAAGTGGTTCACATGGGCTTCCAGTTTTTCATGCCGATGAAGTAACTGACAAAATCTGCCAATATTTACAAAAAATGGATTAAACAATTCGCTGAGTGGCGAATATCGCAATTTCTTTTTGATGCGCGCAGGTTTAAGATCAGTCAAATTGAAATTTTGCTGTAACTGTAGTCGATATGGAGTTAAGGATGACTGAGATCAATGCCAAATTGGATGGTGAGTTGGATGACTTAGCATTTGATAGGGAACATATTTGGCATCCTTATACCTCGATGACCAATCCGCTCCCCACCTTTAAAGTCAAAAAAGCCTTTGGCTCAACCATTGAACTAGAGGATGGTCGTCAGCTGATTGATGGGATGTCTTCGTGGTGGTGCACTATACACGGCTATAACCACCCTGAACTGAATCAGGCCGTGACAGATCAATTGCAAAACATGTCGCATATTATGTTTGGTGGTTTTAGCCATGATCCCGCCATTCAACTGGGCAAATTACTGTTGCAAATCACCCCGCCAAGTTTAGATAAAATTTTCTATGCAGACTCGGGTTCTGTTGCGGTTGAAGTAGCGTTAAAGATGGCAGTTCAGTATTGGACTTCGCTTGGGAAACAAGACAAAACCAATTTTGTCACCCCGCGTTCGGGCTACCATGGTGATACATGGAATGCGATGTCGGTCTGTGACCCTGTCACAGGGATGCATCAAATTTTTGGCTCAAGCTTACCCAATCGTATTTTTGTTCCTGCACCGCAAGTTGCCTTTGATGCAGTATGGGATCAGGAGGACATTCGTGAGCTTGAAAACACCTTAGCTACACAGCATGAAAGTCTCGCCGCGCTCATTATTGAGCCGATTGTTCAGGGTGCAGGAGGGATGCGTTTTTATCATCCTGAGTACTTACGACAGGCCAAATTGCTCTGTGAAAAATATGGTGTTTTACTGATTTTTGATGAAATTGCGACGGGTTTTGGGCGTACGGGGAAACTTTTTGCTTGGGAGCATGCACAGGTCGAACCTGACATTATGTGTATGGGTAAAAGTTTGACAGGCGGCTATATGACTTTGTCAGCAACCTTAACCACAAAGCATATTGCTGAAACCATCAGTCGAGGCGAAGCGGGTGTGTTTATGCACGGCCCAACGTTTATGGCTAATCCCTTGGCGTGTGCGGTGGCGGCGAAAAGTACAGAACTCCTCATCTCACAAGATTGGCAAAGCAATATTCAACGCATCGAAACACAACTTCGTACCGCTTTGGCACCGTTGCAGTCACTTGAATATGTACACGAGGTTCGTGTATTGGGTGCTATTGGTGTGGTTGAGCTGACGTTTAATGTGGATATGAAGACCTTACAACAGGAATTTGTTCGCCGTGGTATTTGGGTTCGACCGTTTGGAAAACTGGTTTATGTGATGCCCCCTTATGTGATTACCACACAGGAACTCAAGACCTTACTTGAGCAACTGGTTGAAGTGGTAGCGCAGATGCAGGAGCCTGTTGCATGAAGCATGTAGAGCATTTCGCAGCACAACTGGATGTGCTTAAACAGCAAGGCAATTTGCGTCAGTTTACGTCCAATGTGCAGCAGGGGCGGATGATTCGAATTAATGATCATGAGATGTTGAATTTGGCATCGAATGACTATCTAGGATTGGCTGCAAATATCGAATTACGAGAGCAGTTTTTCGATGAAACACCGAATGCGCAGCGCTGGATGAGTTCAGCCTCTTCTCGCTTATTGACGGGTAATTTTCCTGAATATGAACAGTTCGAGGCCAATCTGAGTCAGGCTTTTCATGGTCGAGCGGCTTTGGTATTCAACAGTGGCTATCACATGAATATTGGTATTTTACCTGCGCTAGCGGACAGTAAAACCCTAATTCTGGCTGATAAATTAGTTCATGCCAGCATGATTGATGGTATTCGTTTATCGACAGCGAAGTTGGTACGTTATCGCCATAATGACTTGGTGCATTTAACCCAACTTTTACAGAAGTATCATCCCGATGATGCTTTTGAGCGGATTATTGTGGTGACCGAATCCATTTTTAGTATGGATGGTGACGAAACCGATTTGGCTGAATTGGTCCACATCAAAAAACAGTTTGAAAAAGTCATGCTCTATGTTGATGAAGCACATGGCATTGGCGTACGTGGTGAGCAAGGGTTGGGCTGTGCCGAGCAATACCAAGTGATTGATGAGATCGACTTTTTGGTTGGCGCTTTGGGTAAGGCTATGGCTTCAATCGGCGGCTATCTGATTTGTCATCCTGTGATTCGAGACTATCTGATCAATACTATGCGCCCATTGATTTTTAGTACGGCACAACCGCCGATCTGCATGGCGTGGAACAACTTTATCTTGCAAAAAGTCTTGCAGTTAAAGACCTCACGACAGCATTTACACAGTATCAGTCAGACCTTGCAGCAAGCGGTTCAGGCTAAAGGTTTTGCTTGTCCTTCAACATCACAAATTGTCCCTGTGATTATTGGTGATTCGAGCAAAACGGTGGAGAAGGCGAAAGCTTTGCAACAAGCAGGTTTTTATATTATGCCTGTACGACCACCGACTGTGCCGCAGCATAGTTCTAGACTACGTATTTCCTTGACCGCTCAAGTTCGCCATACTGATTTAGATCAGTTGATTCAGTTGTTGTGAGTGAGTCGTGAAGAATTTAGAGATTGATAAAGCACAAGTCGCATTGCGCTTTGCTCAGGCAGGGCAAAGCTATAGTGAACATGCGGTTGTGCAAAAACAAATTGCACGCCAGCTTTTTAATTTAATCCAACGTCATGCTGCTAAAACGCAATTTGATCGGGTGTTTGAAATTGGTTGTGGTTCAGGCAATTTAAGCCATCTTTTACTGAAGGATTTCCAAATTCAGCACTATCTACTGAATGACTTATATGCCGAGGTGCAGCAGCACTTTCAGGGCTGTTCAAATATAGACTGGTTATTAGGCGATATTGAACAGCTCGTTTTTCCAGCTCATTTAGAACTGATCGTATCGACCTCTGCGCTGCAGTGGATGACGGATCTTGCTGTTGTTTTTCAGAAAGCGAATGACAGTCTGCTTCCACAAGGTCTATTTTGTTTTTCCACCTTTGGCGAGCGGAATTTACAAGAGATTAAGACTTTAACGGGGCAAGGTTTAGATTATGTAAACCTCGATCAACTACGGGAAAAATTGCAAAATCAAGGCTTTGACGTTCTACATCTGTCTGAACAAATTGAGTGCTTAGACTTTGCGACACCGAAACAGATACTGCAACATTTAAAAGCCACAGGTGTCACGGCAACTGCCTCTAGCTTCCGTTGGACCAAGCACTCCCTTGAACGCTTTTATCAAGATTATCAACAATTTTCACAACTCGATACATCAGGTCAGATTCATTATCGCCTGAGTTATCACCCTATTTATTGTATTGCACGGAGAATGCCATGACTGGATCAGTTTACTTTATCAGTGGAATCGATACAGGCATTGGGAAAACCTATACCACGGGCTACTTAGCCAAGCTCTGGAATGAACAAGGCCAAAAAACCATTACCCAAAAGCTAGTGCAAACGGGCAATGTTGATGTTTCTGAAGACATTGAACAGCACCGTAAAATTATGGGTATGGGCTGGTTTCCTGAAGATGACAGTAAGCTGACTATGCCTGAAATTTTTAGTTATCCTGCATCGCCACATTTGGCGACTAAAATTGATGGTCGTGAGATTGATTTTGCAAAAATCGAGCGTGCTACTCAGCAGCTGGCTGAAAAATATGAGGTGGTGTTGTTAGAAGGTGCGGGTGGTTTGATGGTGCCTTTAACCACAGATTTCCTCAGCATTGACTATATTGCAGCCAAGCAACTGCCTGTCATTTTGGTAAGTTCGGGACGTTTGGGCAGTATTAACCATACTATTTTAAGTTTAGAAGCACTGAAAAGCCGTGGTTTAGAGCTTTATGCTTTAGCCTATAACTTAAATGATGAGTCACAAGATGAACTCATTTCTAAAGACACGGCGACCTATTTAAAAGCTTATTTGGCGACACATTTTCCGCAAGCATTGTGGATCGACATCCCCGTCTTGAAGTAATCTTTTTACTTTTATTGTTTACATGTGAAAAAGAATAAAACTCATCCTCTTCCAAAGCGTGCATGATCATGCTGCATTTGGAGGATGAGTTGTTGCTAAATTTTAGAAAGCTTCAAGCCGAACTTCGCTCAAAGTAAAATGAAGTTTTTGATGTGGTGAAAATACTTTTTATGAATATCGACTAGAAAAATAATTCAAATGACATCAAAAAAGTAAAACGATACTGTGCGCAATGACAGAGGGATAATTGTATGGCATCACGTTCATTATCTGGTGTGAATAAAGAACAGGTTTAAATTGCTGTCTACGGCCATCATGCTAAAAGAAATCGATGATTTACCTAAGTTATATCTGAAGCTTAGTCGTATAAATTGGATGGAACATTTTTCGACTTATGGTACAACATCCTAAGGAATTAGAAAAAATAGGCGTGGCATGATATTCGCTTTGTTGCTGTGGTGAATATTTGCCTATGACCGTTTTTTAAATTTTGATAATTAAAATTTAATTTATAAAACATGGGTTTATGTTTTAAGTTTTTGTCAGTGTTGTCTGAAAAATAAAACACTGACATTGAACATGGATGGCATGAGATCACCTTGCTTAAAAAAAGATGTGTATAGGTATGAACTTGAATTCAAAAAAACTGAAGCTTGCTGCTTTATCCCTTGCGATGGGTTTTGGCTTTTCTGCCTATGCAAAGTCGCCTGCAGATCCAAACAAAGTATTAAATATCGCTTATGAAGCGCCTGATGATGGTTTTGATACGGTTAAAACCTATAATTTTTATAGTGGCAGTATCGCCCAAGCCATTTTTGAACCGCTTTTAAAATACGATTATTTGGCACGCCCCGCTCAATTGGTTCCAAATACAGCAGTGTCGATGCCAAAAATAGAACAAGAGGGCAAAGTCTATATCTTTAAAATTCAGCCCAAGATTTATTTTAGCGATGATGCGGCATTCAAAGGGAAGCCGCGAGAGTTGGTGGCGCAGGATTATATTTATTCTATGATGCGGATTATGGACCCGAAAAACCGCTCACCGACCTATTCATTTCTTGAGGGCAAAATTGTCGGTGGCGATGCTGCTGTTGCCCAAGCCAAGAAAACAGGCCAGTTTAATTACGATGCCGCGATTCCGGGTTTAAAAGCCCTCGATAAATATACACTACAAATCACATTGCCCCGTCCTGACTATAACTTTCCCTATATCTTAGCCTATGCCACATTTGGCGGAACAGCACGGGAAGTGGTGGAGTTTTATGGGGACCGAATCGCGCAGCATCCAGTGGGGACAGGACCTTATCAACTGAGTAAATATGTACCGCGGAGTCGTATTGAACTGGTGGCTAACCCGAAATATCGTGGTTTTACTTGGAACTTTAAATCTACAGGTTCGAGTTGGGACAACCGTCTGGTCAAGGAGATGCAAGGCAAAAAAATGCCGCAAATTGGTAAAGTCAATGTCAGTATTATTGAAGAAGAACAGTCTCGCTGGCTCGCGTTCAAATCGGGACAACTCGACTTTGACAAACTGACTTCCAATGCGGTACCACAGGCTTTAAATGGCAAACAACTCAAACCTGAACTGGTCAAGCAGGGTATTCAACATTTTCCCAATAAAGACGCTGAAATCACCTATACCATGTTTAATATGCAAGACCCTACAGTGGGTGGTTTTGGGCTTGAAAAAGTTGCATTAAGACGTGCGATTAGTCTGGCTTATAACCAAGCAGAAGCCATTAAACAACTGTATAAAGGGCAGGCGGTGAAGTCGGAGATGTTGGTGCCTGAGGGGGTACAAGGCTTTAATCCGAATTATCGGAGTAGCGTGGCCTATAACCCGCTCTTGGCGAATAAATTACTGGATCGTTTCGGTTATAAAAAGGGGGGAGATGGTTACCGTCGGCTACCGAATGGTCAGCCTCTAACGCTTAAGTTTATGACTGAAAACAGTTCCAGTTCCGTGATTCAATCTGAACTGTGGAAGAAAAATTTAGATGCGATTGGTCTGCGTGCCGACTTTGTGGTGAGTAACTTTGCTGACAATTTAAAAGCAGCGATGCAATGTAAATATATGATTTGGGGCGGGGCTTGGATTGCAGACTATCCTGAGGGGGAAAACTTTGCCCAGCTGCTGTATGGGCCCAATTCGGCTCAGGGCAATCTCAGTTGCTACCAGTCCAAAGCCTATGATGCACTTTATACACAAGCAATGGCACTCCCACCACCTCAGCGTTTGCCATTCTATGAAAAACTCAGTCGTCAAATTGAGGCCGATAATCCATGGATTATTCATAACAGTCGTATTCGAAATTGGTTGTTACATCCACAAGTTCAGGGTTTTAAAGCACATCCGATGATGAATACCAATTGGCAGTATTTGGATATTCAGCCCATAAAAAAATAATTGAGATGTAGAACAAAATGAGAGATCTAAATCAGAAATTGAAACGATGGGGTTTGGGAATTTTGGCAGGCAGCATTCTGCTGAGTAGTTCAGTTTCCAGTTTTGCGCAAAGTCCTGCCGACCCGAAAAAAGTTTTACGTTATGTTTTTCCTGTGGCTGAAACAGGCTTTGATCCTGCGGGCGTGCATGACTTGTACTCAGCCCATGTCAATGGTTCGATTTTTGAAACGTTGTTTACCTATGATTATTTGGCCTCACCTGCGAAATTGGTACCACGAACAGCTGCGGCTTTACCCGAGGTGAGTGCGGATGGATTGACCTATACCATTCGTTTGCAAAAGGGGATTTATTTTGCTGCGGACCCAGTGTTTAAAGGTAAAAAGCGTGAGCTGACCTCAGCTGATTATGTGTATACCTTTAAGCGCTTACTGGATCCGAGCTTGCGTTCACCCAACAGTTGGCTGCTTGATGGGCGAATCTTGGGGATGGAAGTTTTGCTGAAACAAGCACAGAAAACGGGGAAATTTAATTACGACCAATCTGTCGCGGGCTTGCAAACACCAGACCGTTATACCTTGGTTATTCGCCTGACCAGCCCTGATCAGAACTTTCCAATGTTGCTTGCGCATCAGCCTGCAGGTGCAGTTGCACGGGAAGTCATCGAAAAATATCGTGACAAAGCGGGTTTTGTGATGGGGCATCCAATAGGAACGGGGCCGTATATGCTCAGTCGTTGGACGCCGGGTTCGCGGATCATTTTAAAGGCCAACCCTGATTTCCGAAGTTTTGTTTGGAACTTTAAGGCCAGTACGCCTGCGGATCAAAAGATCGTCAAAGCCATGCAAGGCAAAAAAATGCCGCAAATTGGCGAGATTGATATTCAGGTAATGGAAGAAGGGCAATCACGCTGGTTGTCCTTTATTAAAGATGAAGTGGATTTGTTTGCCTTAGATGGTGAGCTAACGGTTCAAGCCCTGCAAGGTGGAAAACTAAAACCGGAATTGGTCAAGAAAGGCGTACAGCTGTCACGGATCACCGATCCCTCGATTGACTATCATTATTGGAATATGCAAAACCCAGTGGTTGGCGGCTTAAGTAAAGATAAAATTGCTCTGCGCCGTGCCATGGCGATGGCATTTTCAGCCGATAACTACATCAATATTTTACAAAAAGGTGATGCGCAAAAACTGCAAGCGCCGATTCCAAGTGGTGTGGTGGGCTACGATCCCAATTATCGAAGCAGTATTCCTTATTCAGTCAAAGCGGCAAATTTATTGTTAGATCGTTATCACTATAAAGTAGCTGCGGATGGTTGGCGTACTCAGCCGAATGGGAAACCTTTGGTGATTGAGATGACGCTTTCGGGCAATAATTTACGCAGTCAACAACAGGCCGAGTTTTGGAAGAAAACTTTAGACAGTATCAAAATAAAAATGACCACCAAGTCGATGCCTTTTGCTGAGGCTTTGAAATTAGAAAAACAATGTAAAACCATGTTTAAGACATCGGCATGGATTGCAGACTACCCAGATGCAGATAACTTTATGCAGCTGTTTTATGGCAAAAACATCAAAATTACCAACAATGGCTGCGCCAAAATTCCTGAATATGACCGCCTATATGAACAAGCTCAGAAGATGACACCGAGTCCAGAGCGCGATGCAATCTACGCCAAAATGTCACGCCTGCTGGAGGTGTATATGCCTGTACAGGTGATTGGCGCGCGTTACCGTAATATCTTGGCACAACCGCGGGTAATTGGATTTAAAAAGCATCCCATACTGCCAGCAGAGTGGATGTATATCGATATTGATTTGAAGAAATAGAAATTAAACAAAACTGGAGTCATGATGAAAAAGCAACATTTTAAATTCACTGCATTGTGCATGTTGGGCCTAGGGATGAGTCAGATGGCTTTGGCGGAAACAGCAGAGCGCCAAACATTACCCAGCTTTCAAGCCAAAGACATCCCTGCGGTGTGTAATGCCAAAATTGCGGATGTGAAAAAGCAACTTAAAACGTTTGAAAATAAGCCCCTTAAAAACGAAACGGCAGCAGCGCCTGTATTGGCTGAATGGGATCGTATTTTTGCATCATTTGAAGATTTTTACGGCCCGATTGGTCTGTATAGCAATGTTGACCCTGATGAAGCACTGCGTAAAGCGGCTGAAGACTGTGAAATTAAAATTAGCCAATTCCAAACCGATGTGTATCAAAATCCAAAGCTGTATCAACAAATTAAGAAAATTAAAATTGCTGATCCGATTGAAGCCAAGTTCCGTGAAGATATTTTGGAAGGTTTTGAAAAAACAGGGATACAGCTTTCAGCTGATAAACAAGCACGCTTAAAAGTGATTTTTGATGAACTGGCAAAAATTGAACAAGAGTATGCGCGTAATGTACGTGATAATCCTGAAAAACTCGAATTTACCCCAGATGAGCTAAAAGGCCTGCCAAAAAGTTATATCGACGGCTTAAAGAAAAATGATAAAGGCAATTACCTACTCGGTTTTGAGTATCCAGATTACCGTCCTTTTATGGAGTTGGCAGATAACGATGATGCACGTAAGCGTTATCAAATTGCATTTACCCGACGTGGTGGCGAGAAAAATCTGGCGCTGCTGAAGCAAGCCATGGACTTACGTTATGAGTTAGCACAACTATTTGGTAAGTCTAGTTATGCCGAATGGGTACTGCAAAGCCGGATGGCGAAAAACCCTGAAACCGTGAATAAATTCTTGGCAGAGGTACATGCTACCGTAGCACCCCTAGAGAAAAAGGAAGTCCAAACTCTACGTGAGTTTAAAGCACAAAGTTTAAATATCCCTGTTGAGCAAGCCAATATTGAGCGTTGGAGTGAAGCATATTGGAGTGAAAAATTACGCAAAGCCAAGTATCAGGTCGATCAAGAGCAACTGCGTCAGTATTTCCCAACGCAAGCCTCTCAAGACTGGCTATTTGCCATTTCTGAAAACCTGTATGGCATCAAGTTTAAGCCTGCCAAAGTCGAGGTTTGGCAAGATGAAGTAGAATATTACGATGTAACTGATGCCAAAACAGGGCAACTGCTCGGCGGCTTATATATGGATAAATTTCCACGTAAAGGCAAGTATGGACATGCTGCTGTATGGGGTGTTTATGGCGGCAGTAGCTTAACTGGGCGAAAACCGATTTCAGCACTGGTCACTAACTTTAACCGCAATGGTTTAAATAGCGATGAACTTGAAACCTTTGTACATGAGTTTGGTCATGCGTTGCATGGCATTTTATCCAACACACGCTTTTCATCTCAGTCAGGAACTTCGGTTGAGCGAGACTTTGTCGAAGCACCGTCACAAATGTATGAAGAATGGGCGCGACGTAAAGAGACTTTGTCAAAGGTGGCAGACTATTGTAAACCTGAATGCCCACGCGTGGATGATGCGTTGATTACTAAACTCAATGCTGTGCATAGCTATGGGCGTGGTTTACATTATGCTCGTCAGACGTTGTATGCACAGTATGACATGGCGCTACATGGTAGTGATGCGCTAGACGTTCAGCCCTTAAAGGTTTGGGAAAAAATGGAAGGCGCAACGGCCTTGGGCTATGTTCCAACCACCGAGTTTCCAGGGCAGTTTGGTCACATCATGGGCGGTTATCAAGTCGGGTATTACGGCTATATGTGGTCAGAAGTGATGGCGTTGGACATGCTTTCAGCCTTTGGTGATAACTTAAATAACCCTGAAGTGGGACAGCACTATCGTCAAACCATTTTGTCCCAAGGCGGTCAAAAACCTGCCAAAGCATTGGTCAAAGACTTTTTGGGTCGTGAACCTGATAACAAAGCCTTTTTCGATGAAATTACCGGTCAACGGGTGAAATAAGGGGCATTTTTATGCTGGCATATATTATTCGCCGAATTTGGCAAATGATCCCGACCATGCTTGGGGTGGTGTTGCTGATTTTCTTCTTGTTTAACTGGGTCGGTGGTGATCCTGCCTATATTTTGGCAGGGAAAATGTCGAACCCTGAACAGATTGAAAATATCCGACAGCAGCTTGGGGTCGATCAGCCCTATTATGTGCAACTGTGGATTTTCATTAAGCAGATTTTGACATTTGATTATGGGCTAAGTTGGAGTACAGGAGAGTCAGTATCGCAAATCATCACGACACGACTCGGGCCCTCGCTGACTTTGCTCATTCCACTGACGATCTTACAAACCATTATTTCTATTATTTTGGCTTTGGCGGTAGCAGCCGTGCGTGGCAGTTTAACGGATCGTATGGTGATGATGCTGTGTACGATTGGCATGTCGATCAGTATCTTGGTGTATATCATTGTTTTTCAGTATGTCTTTGCCTATCAGCTGAGCTGGTTTCCAGTCCAAGGCTGGAGTGATAGCTTTAGCGAGAACCTGTTTAAATATGCTTTATTGCCTATTTTGATCATGTTGGTGGTCAGTATTGCCCCGACTTTAAGGTTGTATCGTAGTTTTGTTTTGGATGAAGTTAATCAAGACTATGTTCGTACTGCACGTGCCAAAGGGATTGGTGAACGGCGCATTTTAGGTGTGCATGTGCTACGTAATGCCTCAATCCCGATTATTACAGATGTGATGGCAAGTTTACCTGCTTTGCTGATTGGTGCATTTTTGATTGAGCGTTTCTTTGGTATTCCAGGCATTGGTCGTGAAGTAATTATTGCGGTAGAGCGTAGTGATTTTCCTGTGATTAAAGCGATTACTGTGTACGTTGCTCTCGCAACGATGTTTTTCAACTTGATTGCCGATTTGATTTATAAATGGGTCGATCCACGTGTACAGTTGAAGTAGGTGAATTATGCTCAGTGTTCTCACTAAAAGAAAACCAGATACTGCTGAACCTACAACAGCGTCTACAGGACTATGGCAACTCGCCATGCGCCGTTTAAAACGCGATCGAATCGCCATGTTTTCTCTCCTAATCGTACTGTTTTATTTGGTGCTGTTAATTTTGTCATCTACAGGATTGATTGCAAAAGACTGGAATAAAGAAGTCGCGGTGAGTTATGCACCGCCTACGTTTATCGGTGCAGCAGCGATACCTGCTACGCAAAGTGAAACACAAAAAGTCGAAGCGGCTGTGCCTGAAAACCCTGTTGATCCTTTAAAAGATGTCATTCGTGAGCTCAACGCAGAAATTGCTGCTGAACAGGGTGTAGGTGGTGCTATTGATTACTATGGGGTTGTTGATCCTTTAGCCGAAGATATGAAAGCGATTGACCAAGCGCTGGATGGACATTTACTAGATCAGCAAGTGGAACTCAAGCCAAGCTTGGTTTTAGGTGCCGACAAATGGGGACAAAGTGTTTTATTGAAAACCATTAAAGGTGCAGAAACATCAATTATTGTTGGCTTAGTTGCAGCTTTTCTTGCTGTCGTGATTGGCACGGTTTTAGGTGCCATTTCGGGCTACTTTGGCGGCTGGGTCGATGATGTCTTGAACTGGTTTTATAACATTTTTACCTCGATTCCTTATTTGCTTTTGGTGCTAGCGATTGCCGCAGTACTGCAACAAAAAGGTGTTTTATCCATTGTTTTGATTTTGGGTTTAACGGGGTGGACGGGGGTATATCGTTTAATTCGTGCTGAATATATGAAGCATACTTCGCGGGAATATGTGTTGGCGGCAAAAGCAATTGGGGTGAGTCATAGCCGACGCATCTTTGTGCATATATTTCCCAATGTCAGTCATATTGCACTGGTTCAAATGTCAATTTTGGTGGTGGCCTTTATTAAGTCAGAAGTGATTTTGAGCTTCCTTGGTTTTGGTGTCCCTGTCGGTGTGGTGTCATGGGGCAGTATGTTGAATGAGGCGCAAAGTGAACTGATTTTAGGTAAGTGGTGGCAGTTAGCGGCAGCTTCGGTAGCAATGGCGGTTCTGGTCACTGCATTTTCAATGTTTACCGATGCACTGCGAGATGCATTAGACCCGAAACTGAAATAGGAGCATGAGAATGTCTGAACTCAATCATATGACAGTGCCAGCCTTACTTCAGGTGGAAAACTTGCGTGTCAGCTTTAAAAATGAAGAAAAGCAGTACATTGAAACGGTCAAAGGCATCAGTTTTAGTATTCCAGTGAATACCACTGTGGCCTTGGTTGGGGAGTCAGGTAGTGGAAAGTCGGTCACATCGCTAGCAACCATGGGGCTATTACCTACAGAAAGCAGTCAAATTGCTTCGGACAGTAAAATTCTGTTTGAGGGGCAAAACCTACTCGATTTACCACGCCGTGAAATGCGGAAAAAGTGCGGTAAAGATATTGCCATGATTTTTCAGGAACCGATGTCATCCTTGAATCCTGTGTTTACGGTAGGTTCACAAATTGCAGAAATTTTGCAGTTACATTTGGGCATGAGTCGTAAGCAGGCACGTGCACGTGCTTTGGAACTCTTGATAGAAGTTGGGATTCCATCTCCTGAAAATAAGATTGATGCTTATCCGGGGCAGTTGTCGGGTGGGCAGCAGCAGCGCGTCATGATTGCCATGGCGATTGCGTGTAAACCCAAACTATTGATTGCCGATGAACCGACGACAGCACTGGATGTCACCATTCAAAAGCAAATTTTAGATTTGCTGGAGTCTTTGCGGAAGAAGCACCAAATGTCGATGCTGTTTATTACCCATGATTTGGCTTTGGTCGGGGAAATTGCTGATCAGGTGATCGTGATGCGGCAGGGTCAAATTCGTGAACAAGGCTGGGTTAAAGATGTGCTTGAACGCCCTCAAGATGTCTATACCAAAGCGTTGTTACACTGCCGTCCACAATTGTCCAAACGTCCCATGCGTTTGCCCATGATCAGTGATTTCATGCAGCAAAAGGGTGATGACTATATTGAAACACATACTTTAGACGTTGATCAGTTACAACAAAGATCTCGTGGCTTAACAGGCCAAGAAGCGATTATTTTAGATGTGCATGACCTTAAAAAGTCATTTTATAGTCGTAAAGGACTATTCGGAAAAGAGGAGTTTCAAGCGGTCAAAGGCGTGAGTTTTCAACTGGCAAAAGGCAAGACTTTGGGCTTGGTGGGTGAGTCTGGTTCGGGGAAAACCACCATCGGATTATTGCTGATGCGCTTACAGGCGGCGACGGGAGGAAAAGTGCTATTTGAAGGTCAAGATATTTTGGCCATGTCAGAAAAAGAGTTTGCTCGGTATCAACGCAAGATTCAAATCATTTTCCAAAATCCCTATGCATCACTCAATCCTCGTTTTACTGTCGGGCAGATTTTAATGGAACCGATGCAGGTGCATCATATCGGCGCGAATGATGCTGAACGTAAACAGATGGCTTTGGACTTGTTAGAACGCGTGAGCTTACCTGCACAGGCTTTTTATCGTTATCCACATGAGTTTTCAGGCGGACAGCGTCAACGTATTGCGATTGCGCGCTGCTTAACCTTAAAACCTGAAATTTTGATTTGTGATGAGTCTGTTTCAGCGTTGGATGTTTCGGTACAAGCCCAAGTACTGAATTTGCTGCAAGATTTACAGGATGAATTTGGACTGAGTTATATCTTTATTTCACATGATTTATCAGTGGTGAAATATATTTCAGATCAAATAATGGTCATGAATCATGGTGATTTGGTGGAAATAGCCAATTCGGATGATTTGTACCAGTCTCCACAGCACGAATATACCAAACGCTTACTTAGTGCTATTCCGCAAAGTGTGGCATGAATGGGTGGCTGTTGTTGTAATAATAAAAACGCTCAATAGGTTGGGCGTTTTTTATGAGGAGCTTGCAGCTTTTTTCTGATCTAGAACAGAAAGAGAGCTTATTGTGCAGCGTAAATACATATAAAAAGAGCCACTCGAAAGTGGCTCAAATTTTGACTTTAAAAATTAAAACTTCTTAAAGCCTTTATTTCCAAAAGGTTTACGTGGCGCATTTTCATCACGCGCGTCGCGTTGACCATAGGTGCCTTTGTTGCCAAAGTTCTCTGGACGGCTGTCACGTTGTGCATAGCCTGAGTTTTGGCGTGGTTCACGTTGTGCAGATCCAGTGTTGCCTTGACGTTGTTCACGTTGACCATAGCCTGTTTGAGCATTGTCTTGACGACGTTGGCTATGACCATTTGGATTTTCACGGCGTTCACGGTTGAAAGCTGGCTTCGCTTGTTGTTGGCCTTCATCTTCATTGTCACGGCGCTGTTGACGTAAGAAACCACCACGACGCGCAGCCATTGGTTTTTCTTGCATACGTTCAGTACGACGTTTTGCCATGCCGTACAAACCCGTGCCTTGACGTGGTTTTAGCTCAACCGCTTTGGTTAAGTTGTCGATGTCGTTTTTGTCCAACTCCATCCAACGACCCGTACGTAGTTCGCGCGGTAAAATAACCGTACCATAACGTGTACGGAGTAGACGGCTGACTTTTAAACCTTGCGATTCAAAAATACGACGTACTTCGCGGTTACGACCTTCTTTTACCACCACTTGGAACCAACGGTTAATCCCTTCACCGCCAATTTCAGAGAATGACTCAAACTTCGCTGGGCCGTCATCTAACACCACACCTTTGAGCATGTTGTTTTTAATTTGTGGGGTTACTTCACCCATAACACGCACAGCATATTCACGTTCGATTTCATTCGATGGGTGCATCAGGCGATTCGCCAACTCACCATCGTTTGTAAATAGTAGTAAACCTGTTGAGTTAATATCCAGACGACCGACCATTACCCAACGATCATTCGCGATTGCAGGCAATTGCTCAAATACAGTTGGACGTGACTCAGGATCACTACGTGAACAAATTTCGCCTTCTGGTTTATAGTAAATCAGAACACGACGACGAATTTCATCTTCAATTTGGAACGATACTTTACGACCATCGATGCGAAGCTCATCACCTGGTTCAATACGTTCGCCTACTTGGGCAACTTGGCCGTTGACACTCACACGACCAGCGGCAATGACTTCTTCCATATAACGGCGAGAACCCAAACCAACTCGTGCGAGTACCTTTTGCAACTTTTCACTCATGACAGCATAACCTTAGAAATTATCATCAACAGTTCACCTATTTACGACTTCGGTGCATTCGCATCGAGCGCCATAAAAGCTTCCTTGGCATCCTGCAGGGGAGGCAACTGACCTAAAGAATTTAGGCCAAATGCATTTAAAAATTGGGGCGTCGTAACTAACAACGCAGGTCTTCCTGGGAGTTCACGAAAACCAGATTCTTTAATCCAGTTCCAATCAAATAACGTTCGTAACAGTTGACTGTTATTTGAGACTCCTCGAATTTGTTCTATATCTGCTCGAGTGACGGGCTGATGATAGGCAACCACGGCCAACATTTCGAGTAGCGATGGCGAGAGGCGAGTTGGTCGCTCTGGCCACGTTTGTGCAACGATTTGACGGTATTTTGCTCGAACTTGAAAACGAAAACCTTGAGCAGTTTCAATCAGTTCAATCGAACGACCATGTTGTAACATGGCAAGTTGTTGTAAAAACTGGCGTAAATCTTGTTTGCTATATTGATTTTGGAACGATTCCTTCAATCGTGCAAGTGAAACAGGCGCATCACTGGCAAAAATAATCGCTTCTAACTGCATCAATACTTCATGCAAGTTATCTTCATTCGTTACAGGAGCGGTTTGTTCTAACACTATTTTTTGACTCCTTGTATCGAAAGCGGTGCTTCAACACCTGAACTCACAATTTGAATACGTTGCTGACGGGTTAACTCTAAAATGGCCATAAACGTCACGACCATGCCCATGCGACCTTGGATGGGACGAAGCAAAGATTCAAAAACTAAAACTTCACCTGAAGCGACTTTGCTTTCAATAAAAGCCATACGCTCCTCAAGTAAAACCGGTTCTTGTGCAATTTGGTGGGTGATCGGCTCAGGTCTGTTAAACACGCAGAACAGTGCATCACGCAGCTGTTGCACATCATGACCATCATTATTATCCAGAGTTTGACCTAAGCTGACATTGGTTGAGAAGGTGTCTCGCTCTAATATAGGCATTTGCCCCAAGCGTTCAGCCGCTTGTTTAATACGGAGATAAGTTTCTAAACGATCAATCAGCTCTTGTTTTGGGTCTTTTTCAACTTGGATTGCATACGGTGCTTTTGGCAACAGCAAACGTGACTTTAAGTCAGCCAATAGCGCGGCCATCACCATATAGTCTGCTGTCAGTTCAATGTTAAGCGACTTCATGGCATCCATATAAGACAGGTATTGCGCTGCAATCGGAGCAATATCTAACTGTAATAAGTCGAAGCCATTTTTTTGAATCAGGTAAATCAGAAAGTCGAGTGGTCCTTCAAAATGCTCTAAAAGAATTTCAAATGCAGCGGGAGGAATATATAAATCCTCGGGGATGGAGTCATGCCACTCATCCATAACACGGATTTGTGGAAGATCTTCCATGGCATTATGGATGGATTGATTCATTACAGTTATTGGCCACGCGAATTTTCAAAGGCATGATTATGTTTTTTCGAATCAGTACTTAAGGAGAAAAAGTAGAGGCGATTTAAAAAATACATAATTTTAATAGGCCTTAGTGTAAAACAAATTGCGGCGTGAATACATGATTTCACCGACCAAATAACAAAAAAAGCTGTAAATAAATACAGAGTATTTATTTGTGTGATGTTTTTTATCTGCTGATGTCGTTGCTAAATCTGCAGAAATGGGTTGGGTTTAAGAGAACATGACGTACTGAGGGCCTAATCCTGTGGTTTGAAAAATAATCGATTTATTGCAGGATATGTGAATGGGTGATACAGATTTATTGAGATTCGAATAGAGATGGGCAAGGCTTTTATTTTATAGATGGTTTGAAAGAGTGAAGAGAGTACCCGCAGCTTGAGTAAATGGGTCAGTTGACGCCAAGTAAAAGATTCATCCGCGATTTACTCTGGTACTTGTCGAGCAAATTCAATGATGCGCTGACAGCTGTCTTGCAGGCAGAGATTTTTGGGTTCAAGATATTTAAAGTATTGTTGGATGGTCGCGATCGGCAGGAAATAGCTGTACAGATTCTCTTCCCGCATAATGCAGTTGATTGAACTCGGGCTTTGAACCAAAGTCTCGGACTCAAGCGTCCAAGGACGCTGCACATATAAACTATCTTGCTCAGGAAATTGATTCAGATTGAGCAAAACCGTAAACAGGGTCATGTTGATTTCTTGAGAATGTGAGATTTAGTTTCCCTAGCGAATAAATGCAGCGCATCACTCAAATGCGCTGACATCGCCAAGCCCACGGCGAATCACTTCAGGGTGATCACCTGATAAGTCGACAATACTGGTGGTGCTTAATGTGCCTAGCCCGCTGTCAATAAATACATCAATTCGTTTTGAAAGTTGCATTTCAATGTCATAGGGATCATCTAGCGGTTCTTCCTGATTCGGCAGGATTAAGGTACTGGTTAGTAGTGGTTCACCCAACTCTTTGAGTAACATTTGGCACACTGGGTTACTTGGAATGCGTAAACCAATAGTTTTTTTCTTGGGATGCATCAAGCGTTTAGGCACTTCACTAGTTGCAGGCAAAATGAAGGTGGTCACGGCTGGCGTATTGTTTTTCAGTAAACGATACATAGCATTGTCCACTTTGGCATAAGTGGCAATATCGGACAGATCCGCGCAAATGATGGCATATTGATGTTTAGCCCCAAGGCCGCGAATTTGAGCAATCCGCTCCATGGCATTTTTATTCCCAATCTGGCAGCCAATGGCATAAGCGGCATCGGTCGGATACACCACTACATCGCCTGCGCGAATCCGTTCTACTGCTTGGCTGATTGAGCGTGCTTGAGGGTTATCAGGATGGACTCTTAAATGAAGCATCGTTTTTATCTCCTGATGGTTTTTTCAACATTATCGCGCTTTATCTCAGTGATGTTCAATGACCAAAATGTGAATCGTATGAAATTTAGTCGAGCATTTCTCTTTGAAATTCATTGCTCTGTAATGTTTTGCCAGCACGAGTACATAGGCAAATACAGTCAATGAAGTGTTTCGCATCACGTGGTAATTGAGCTTGGCCTGAAAAATAAGCCTGAACTTGAGCAAAAACATGATCTTTGAAGCGGTTGCCGTCACCCCCTTCACCAGTCAGATTGTCTAAGGAAACACGGAACTTCCGACCAAAAGCTGTGGAAAATAACCATTCAATGGCTTGCGGTTTAATTTCAACCTGTTCAAATAAAGCTTGTTGCTCAGCCGTACGACCATCGGGTGCATACCAGTAGCCTAAGTCGGGGAGTAGACGGCGTTGGTCTCCTGCGATGCTCCAATGGCTGATTTCATGCAAGGCACTATTAAAAAAACCATGGGCAAATTGGATGCGTGCAGGGGCGCTGTCTATCGCGGGAAAATATTCAGGTTCAAAGTCACCTTTAACCAAGTTGACATTCAGGTGGGAAAACCAACGATTAAAGTGTAAGATGAGCCAATCAACTTGTTCTGCTTCTGTACACAAATTCTCCCACGTCGAGAGTTGCACTTGGCGGTTTGAAATGTCAGAATCGACAGTTGAAATTGTGCTCACAAGTGATGAAATACTCACTTCTGTTTGCGGCTGCAACAGATGCATGACTTAAGTTACCCAAATGGTCTGTCTAAATAAGTACAAAATTGTATCTTAATCTTTGACAGAGTACTGATGAATTTGTAGAATTGCCGCCTTAATTATGTCAGCAAATACCTTTCCGGCACAGATTGAGCCGTTTAAATGGGCCGAACAAGGCTTTACATGGTCAGGAACACTGCCATTGTCTCGCTTTGCTCGTATAGCCCGTGAAGCTGTTGGATCAATTGATGATCAATTGATTAACATAGACTGTAAGCTATCAATGGATGCGTATCATCGTATTGTATGGCTAGATGGTCACGTTGAAACGAACGTTCCAATGGAATGCCAGCGCTGTTTAGGCACGGTAAACATTGAACTCGTTTCAGATTTTCATCTAGCTCTAGTGGATGATGAGTCACTGATAGAGCGCTTGGATGAGGATGCTGATTTCATCGTCTTAGGTGAAAGTGAAGCAACGACGAAAGGTAGCTATGATGCGCCTGCGACGGCTGATTTACTGTCTCTGATAGAAGATGAATTGTTATTGTTGATGCCTTTGTCCGCTAAGCATGACGCTTGTGAACATAAGCACCAACCTGCCGTTGAAGAACTTGTTGAAGAAAAGCGGGATAATCCGTTTGATGTTTTGGCAAGTTTGAAGGGTAAACTTAACTAATTTTTGTGTTATACTCTTCCGTATAAGACAACTGAATTTGTTCTGATCCATATTTTTCGATTTGTAAGGAGCCATCATGGCCGTTCAGCAAAACCGTAAAAGTCGCTCTCGCCGTGACATGCGCCGTTCACATGACGCTTTAACCGAGAATGCATTAACTGTAGACCAAGCTACTGGCGAGATTCACCGTCGTCACCACGTATCTAAAGATGGTATCTACCGTGGTCGTCAATTATTCGCTAAAGCATCTGCTGAATAATTGTCGAAGCATTAAGCTTAAAGCTTAGTCGAAAAAAGGGGAGCGTAAAGCTCCCTTTTTTTGTTGTCGAATTTTTATCGCCGCTGTTTTTGTTGTATTTGGCAATTACATCGACCTAAATTAAGTGTTAAATTTTCGCTCCATAAACGAGAGCAAAGACAAGAAAGGACTTTTTTATGTCTGCGAAACAACTTGATCAAGTCGCTCAGGCAACAAAAACAGCTTTTGTATTTCCCGGTCAGGGTTCACAAAAGGTTGGCATGTTGGCTGAATTGGCAGAACAATTTGCCAGTGTTGAAGCAACATTTGCAGAAGCCTCTAAAGCGGTTGGATTCGATTTGTGGCACATTGCACAATCTGGTGAAGGTTTAGACCAAACTGAATTTACCCAACCGGTATTGTTAACTGCCAGCATTGCTTTGTGGCGTGTATGGTTAGAACTTGGTGGTGTTGCACCGAAGTATTTGGCGGGACACTCACTTGGTGAATACAGTGCGTTGGTTGCAGCAGGAAGCCTAAGCTTAGGCGATGCAGTCAAGCTGGTAAACTTGCGTGGCAAGTTAATGCAAAGTGCTGTACCTCAAGGTAAGGGTGCAATGGCAGCAATCTTAGGTTTAGATGATGCGCAAGTTGTTGCTTTATGCCAACAAGTTTCGAGTCAAGCTGAAGGTTCAGTTGAAGCGGCTAACTACAATGCTCAAGGTCAAGTGGTCATTGCTGGTGAAAAAGCAGCAGTTGAAGCAGTCATGGCTTTAGCCAAAGAAAACAGCGGCAAAGCGATTGCACTCCCAGTTTCTGTTCCATCGCATTGTTCATTGATGAAGCCTGCTGCAGAACAGTTCGCAGAAGCTTTGGAACAAACTGCCATTGAGCTGCCTAGCATACCTGTAATACAAAATGTGGGCGCGGAAATTGCTACAGATGTAGCACAAGTCCGCCAAGCACTTACCGCTCAGTTATATGAGTCTGTACAGTGGACCAAAACCATGCAGTTTATTCAGGATCATGGGATCCAATATGTTGCAGAGTGTGGTCCAGGCAATGTTTTGGCAAACTTGGCAAAACGTCTACCTAATATTGAAAAAGCATTTCCACTCGATAGTAAATCACGCTTAGAAGATGCACTAAATGCCATTTTAGTGGCTGAAGGAAAAATTGCATGACACAGGAACGCAAAATTGCACTCGTGACAGGTGCAAGTCGAGGGATTGGTGCTGCCATCGCTCAGCAACTTATTCAAGATGGTTATTTTGTTGTGGGTACTGCGACATCTGAGTCGGGTGCAGAAAAACTGGCTGCAAGCTTCGGTGAACACGGTGCGGGTAAAGTGCTCGATGTTCGTGATGGTGCTGCCATTGATGGGCTTGTAACTGACATTGAACAAAACTATGGCCCTGTGTTGGTTTTGGTGAACAATGCTGGAATTACCAAAGATAATTTGTTACTTCGTATGTCAGAAGATGACTGGGATGACATTTTAAATATCCATTTAAAAGCAGTTTACCGTTTGTCGAAACGCGTTTTAAAAGGTATGACCAAAGCGCGTTTTGGACGAATTATTAATATTAGTTCTGTGGTTGCGCATTTTGCCAACCCAGGTCAGGCCAACTATTCAGCAGCGAAAGCTGGTATTGAAGCATTTAGCCGTAGCCTTGCAAAAGAAATGGGCAGCCGCCAAATCACTGTAAACTCAGTGGCGCCTGGTTTTATTGCAACAGAAATGACTGAGCAATTAAGCGAAGACATCCGTAAAAAAATGAGCGATCAAGTGGCCTTGAACCGTTTAGGTGATCCACAAGATATTGCAAATGCGGTGAGCTTCTTGGCATCAGACAAAGCAAATTACATTACTGGTACGGTAATGCATGTAAATGGTGGTCTATACATGAGCTAATTGGCTGATGGATAAACTTTCAAAATTTTAAAGATTCAATTAAACTAACGGCATTAAAAACGCCACAAGCAATGAGGAGAATTCCTGTGAGCGATATCGAACAACGCATCAAGCAAGCAGTTGCAGAACAACTTGGTCTTAAGGCTGAAGAAATCAAAAACGAAGCATCTTTCATGGATGACTTAGGTGCTGACTCTTTAGACCTTGTTGAGCTTGTTATGTCTTTCGAAAACGACTTTGACATCACAATCCCAGATGAAGATTCTAACGAAATCACAACTGTACAATCTGCGATTGACTACGTTTCTAAGAAACTAGGTTAATACATATTGTTTCAGCTTTGCTGAATGAAAAGGCCACCCACTTGGGTGGCTTTTTTATGCCTTTCAAAAATGCAAAGCGCCTAACTCACCTTTAAAATCTGCTATTTACTCGGGTAACTTACAAAGCTTTACCTTAAGAGGACTATTCTCTACCAAATCTGTTGTCTTTTTTGGGTATAAAAAAGGGTGTCTCATTTTTGAGCATTCAATATAACAACACTGATATAACAAGATGGAGCATACACATGGGTCTTTTTGATTTTGTTAAAGGCATTGGTAAGAAAAACACAGCAGCAGCCGAGCCTCAAGCCGCACCAAGCACACCAGCAGAGCCATCTGCTCAAGAAATTGCCAACAAGTTATTGGGTCATATCAAAGCATTAGGCTTACCTGTGACGGGACTTTCAGTCAGCTATAACTCCACCACGGATTTGGCGACCGTGAAAGGGCAAGTTCAGACTCAAGCTGATAAAGAAAAGATTGTTTTAGCCGTCGGTAATATTGACCATGTGGCACAAGTCGATGATCAACTCACTGTGGCTAGCCCTGAACCTGAAAGTAAGTTCTACACGGTTAAATCGGGCGATAATCTATCAAAAATTTCCAAAGCATTTTATGATGATGCCAACCAGTACAATAAAATTTTTGAGGCCAATCGTCCGTTGTTGAAAGATGCAGATGATATTTTCCCAGGCCAAGTACTGCGTATTCCTGCCTAAGTCCAAAGGTTTAAAAAAGGCGCATGAAGCGCCTTTTTTATTTGAGAGTGGAATGTTGATCGAGTGCTTAGCGACTTGCTTTTACAACAGCATGCTGACTGAGCATACCTAAGGTAATTTTTTTTACCTCATCTCGACTTTGTTGAATGTGAGCACTGATCTTTTCAACGGCAAGCTCCATCTGTTGCTGTGCTATATAATTCAAAATGGCTTGATGCTCCGCATAGGTGGCTTCAATTCGATCCATTTTTGAAAAATCGAGGCGCCGAATAATGCGAATTTTTTCACTGACCTCTTGATGAATTTTGATCATTTCTTGGTTGCCAATGGCACGAACCAATGCACAGTGAAAATCTTCATCAATTTTCGCCATGGCTTTTAAGCTTGACAGATACTGCTCAGGTGCAACCATCCAAATTTTGTGTAGGTGTTTGATTTCCTTCGATGGCTGAGATGCACTGCTGCATAACTTTCGAATTGCGTACTGCTCAATCATAATGCGTAGCTCATATAGCTCATCATAGTATTGCAAGTTCAATGGACGGACAGTCCAGCCACTACGAAATGCTACCTCTACATAGCCTTCTTGTTGCAATCGATATAGCGCCTGCCGCGCAGGCGTGCGGCTGACCTGATAGTTCAAGGCGATTTCGGATTCGGTAAAACGTTCACCCGGCATCAATTTGAAATCAAAAATATCGTTTTTTATTTGCTGATAAACAAGTTCAGACAAATTGTCTGAACTTGAACCTGCACGTGTCATATTGGGCATGCGTTATTCCATATAAACCAAAGGCTCACCGCTATGAACGGTTTGTCCAGCCCGACAAATAATGGCTTTGACAGTACCATCATCCGCAGCGTACACCGGTAATTCCATTTTCATGGCTTCAATGATAGCAATGGTTTCCCCTTTTTTCACAATCTGACCTTGTTCCACTAATATTTTCCAAATATTACCGGTCATCGAAGCATGTAGTGCTGCATAGGCGCTGTAGTCGGTCTCATCAGGTACTTCTGTGATCAGATGTTCTTGATGATCCACACTTTCTTTCCATAAGCCAACTTCAGCGCTAAAAGCGTGTTGTTGCTGTGCTCTAAACTCAGCAATGCTGTCTTTTTCATCTTCAAGCAGTTGTAAATACGCAGCATAGTCAAATTCAGTGTCTTCAATTTGAATTTGTGTTTGACCATTTTCAAAGTCGGCACGCCATTGTTCTAACTCTGATTCAGATACGGGGAAGTATTTGATTTGATCAAAGAAGTTTAAGAACCATTCTTTGTCACCAAACTGTTTATTCTTTTTAAACTTATTCCAAATCGGTAGCGTGCGCCCAACCAATTGGTAGCCTCCCGGCGAATCCATACCGTAGATACACATATACATGCCGCCAATACCCACGGTGCCTTCGGCAGTAAAGGTACGGGCAGGGTTGTATTTCGAACTTAACAGGCGATGGCGTGGATCAATTGGCACTGCACATGGAGCGGTGAGGTAGACATCACCAAGGCCTAAAATCAGATAATTGGCATTGAAAATAATCTCTTTGACTTGCTCACGACTGTCTAAACCATTTATGCGTTGAATAAAATCGACATTGTTCGGTAGCCAAGGCGCTTTGGCACAGACACTTTCTTGATAGCGTTCAACGGCACCTAAAGTTGCACTGTCTTCAAATGCCATCGGCAGATGGATGATCCGTGACGGGATCTTAATTTGGCTTAAATCTCCCATTTGCTGTTCAAGTTTGAGTAGAAATTCGATCAATTGATGCTGTGGAAGCGTGAGTCCATCATATTTGATTTGCAGCGAGCGTACACCGGGGGACAGTTCCAATATGCCTTTAATATTGGCTGCGCGGATTAATTGTATCAATTGGTGAACGCGCAAGCGCAGGGCCAAGTCTAAAACGTTGTCACCGTACTCCAGTAAGATATAGCTGTCACCCGCTTGGCGGTATACCGTGCGTGGAGACACGTCAGTTGCCTCTAAGCTGGCAAGAATTGCGGATGGCGGAATGTTACTGCTTGGCGGCTCAGAATTAAGGGCTGCGTGGGCAAAGTTTTCGATCCGTTCAATTTGTTGTTGTTCTAAGGCATTGGCTTGTTCAACAGTTAAAGGATAAAAGCTGATTTTATCATCGGCCTTAAGTTGACCCACTTTCCAAAGTTCAGCTTTGGCAATAGTTACAGGGCAAACGAAACCTCCTAGACTTGGCCCATCTTTGGCTAAAATGACAGGGAAGTCACCTGTGAAGTTAATCGCACCAATAGCATATTCGCAGTCATGGACATTGGATGGGTGGAGTCCTGCTTCACCGCCATTTTCACGTGCCCAGCTTGGTGTTGGCCCTGACAGTCGGATGCCTAAACGGTTGGAGTTAAAGTGTACGGTCCATTCGGATGCAAAAAACTCTTCAATATATTCGGGTTTAAAAAAGTCAGGTGCACCATGTGGTCCATACAGCACCCCAATTTTCCATTCTTTGCCATAGCTTGGAATCAGTGCAGGAGATAGAGCTTGTGGTTCTTGCATGGCTAAAGGGATATCACTATTTGGATGGGCTGTGTTGACGAGTTTGATCATGTCGCCTGCACGAAGTACACGTCCTGCATGCCCGCCAAAATTACCTAAAGCAAAAGTCGAACGACTGCCCAAATATAGGGGGACATCGAGTCCATGACGCACTGCTAAATAGCTACGGCAACCAGACTCGACCTGTCCTAAGCTGAGTACTTGACCTGCGCGAATGTGAATCGGCTGCCAAAAGGTCACGGGCTTATCATTGAGTTGCGCAGGGCATGGCGCACCTGTCAGTGCAATCACAGTGTCTTGGTGGAACTTGAGACTTGGGCCTTGCAGAGTGAACTCGAAACCTGCTGCGCTAGCATCATTCCCTACAATTTGATTGGCCAATTGAAAAGCATAGTCATCCATAGGACCCGATGGTGGTACACCGATATCCCAATAGCCAACACGTCCTGGAAAGTCCTGAATCGAGCTTTGCGTGCCAGCTTGGAGTACTTCAATCACATTGGGCACGTAGTCAAAGTCGTCTAGCAGGCGTGTCCAGATTTGCATTTGTGTAAAGCGTTCATCAGAGATCACGCTATGTACATAGTCTAAATTGGTGCTGATGCCATTTAAACGAGTTTGAGAGAGTACATTTTTTAGTTGCTCAATGGCTTGTGCACGGGTGTCCGCATGTACGATGATTTTGGCAATCATCGGGTCAAAATATTGCGAAACTTCTGTTCCTGTTGAGACCCAAGTATCGACGCGGCAGTCTTCTGGAAATGAAACCTCAGTCAGTACACCTGGGCTGGGTTGGAAGTTTTTAACTGGATCTTCTGCATAAATACGCACTTCAATCGCCGCACCCTGCGGTTGGATGTTGCTAAGTGCAGTCCAATCCAGTGCATCGCCCGCAGCGACTTTAAGCATGCATTCAATCAGGTCTAAACCCGTCACCATCTCAGTGACAGGGTGTTCCACTTGTAGGCGGGTATTAACCTCAAGGAAGTAAAATTCATCACGTGCAGCATCATAAATAAATTCGACCGTACCTGCGCTGCGGTAATTGACCGATTTGCCGAGTTGAACTGCTGCTTGGTGTAGTTTTTGACGTGTAGTTTCGGGCAGATGAGCGGCAGGGGTTTCCTCCACTACCTTTTGGTTGCGACGTTGCAATGAACAGTCGCGTTCGCCCAATGCAACCACTTGACCTTGACCATCACCAAAAATCTGAACTTCGACATGGCGTGCACGGTCAATAAAACGTTCTAAAAATACGCCCGAATCTTTAAAAAATTGTGCGCCCAAACGTTTGACGCTGTCATAAGCTTCAACTAAGGCTTGTTCATTATCACAGCGGGTAAGACCAATACCACCGCCGCCTGCGGTGCTTTTCAGCATGATAGGGTAACCAATCATAGCTGCTGCTGAAATTGCTTCGTCTAAGCTTTCAAGTAACCCTGTACCCGGCGTCATAGGAACCTGTGCAGCAGCCGCAAGTTCACGTGCACGGTGTTTTAAGCCAAACTCTAAAATTTGTGTCGCGGTTGGCCCCATAAAGGCAATATTATTTTTCTCACAAGCCTCTGCAAATTCAGCACTTTCTGATAAAAAGCCATAGCCGGGGAAAATAGCTTCAGCCCCCGTTTTTTGTGCGGCTTGAATCAATTTTTCAATACTTAAGTATGTGTCGGATGGTTTTAAGCCGTCTAAGGCAATGGCAATGTCTGCATCTTTGACATGTTGTGCATAACGTTCACTGTCTGAATATACCGCTACACTAGTCATCCCCAGTTTTTTTAAAGTGCGAATTGCACGTACGGCAATTTCGCCACGGTTTGCAATCAATACAGTTTTAAACATTTTAAAATTCCTAAATTTGACTAAGCTTGTTCTACTTTTGAATTGTTACGGTGTTGGATATAGGTGCGCCAACCGCCAAAGTGACTGATGTTTTCGGCATCGTTTAAGCCATAAGGTTCACAAATGAAACCTTTCACCCATCGACCGCCTGCCAGTTCGACATTGCCCATGCCCAGTGGTGTCGGAATCTCTGCGACAAATTCTCCAAAGCGAGCGGTCGGTACATCCCACAGTTCAACAATGATCTGCTGACCGTATTCATCGACTCGGGCTAGACCGGGTTTAGGTGGGATCGTGCCATTCAGTGCAAACAGGGCATAGTGCTCAGCGGTATGCGTGGTTTCCACAAGCACAGCATCACGTGTGAGCAATTGGAAGTTCAACGGCATTCCTGTCAGGTGTGCCCCAACCACCGCAACACGGATATGATGTGGAGAGACTGTGTTCTGTGGCTCTGGAATAGATGCATATCGATCTAAGGCTCCCAGCTTTAAGTTCAAATGCGTCTGCCAAATTTTTCCAAATTCAATCAGGGCTTGGTCATACCATGCAGGTGCAATTAGGCTGATGCCGAAAGGTAAACCGTCGGTGCGGAAACCCGCGGGTAGGGCGAGAGCACTTAAATCGGCGAGGTTGGTAAAATTGGTATAAGTCCCAAACTCAGAGTTCAGGCTGATCGGTGACTGTTCCATTTCCGCAAGGGTATGAATGGTTGGAGAGGTGGGAACAATCAATGCATCAAATTGGACTAAAGTGTCTTGAATTTTTCGGCTTAAGTCTTGCTTTAAGTACTCCGCGTTATAGGCATCAACCGCACTAAAATCATGACCTTTTTGAATGATTGCACGCACTGTCGGATCGAAAACCTCAGGCTGCTGCGCCAACAACTCGGCAACTGCCGTCGTACGTTCTGCCACCCATGAGCCTTGATAGAGTTGAGCTGCTAACTGTTCAAATGCTGAAAAATCAATTTCAGTAATTTCAGCACCTAGAACTTTTAATTGTTCTACAGCCAGTTGAAAGGCATACTTAGCTTGGTCATCACCAAAGAATTCCAGTTTTTGTGGGATCGCAAAATGTGGTTTAGCTGAGAGTTTCGCAGGTGCAGTCTTTGGATGCTGGCGGGAATAGCTATCTAGCACATCGTAGTGTTCTACCGTTTGGGCAATGGTGTCGGCGTCTGTTACCGTTAATGCAAAAATCGAAATACAGTCCAAACTTTTACAGGCGGGGAGGAGTCCACGATTTGAAAAACGACCTTTGGTGGGTTTTAGCCCAATAATATTGTTAAATGCAGCAGGAACACGGCCAGAGCCCGCAGTATCTGTTCCTAGTGAAAAGGGCACCAAGCCACGAGCTACAACACTGGCTGAACCAGAGCTAGAGCCACCACTGACATAGTCAGCATTAAACGTGTTACTGACTGCGCCAAAAGGAGAGCGTGTCCCTACGAGACCAGTTGCGAATTGGTCTAAATTAGTTTTTCCTACAACAATGGCCCCAACATTTTTAAGCAGGCGAATGGTTTCTGCATCTTGCGTAGCAACAGTTGTCAGGGCCTTGCATGCGGCCGTGGTGACAAAACCAGTAACGTCGATGTTATCTTTCACTGCAAATGGAATACCGTATAAAGGCAATTCTTTGCTGAGGTCTATGGCTTGATCTGCTTTTTGCTTTAAGGCTTCAATTTGTTGGGAAAGTATTTCTGTCGTAGCAATTGAAATCCATGCATGATCAGGTTGTGGTAATTGCGCTACATAGTCGATTAAATCTTCAAGATGAATATCTTGGTTAAGATAAGCAGTTTGCCATTCTTGAAGTGTCCAGCCAATGCATTTGTTCTGACTCATTTTTTGCATTCCAACTTGTATACATGATGGAATACAAAAATGCAGAATCTATGCCAATCTAATCAATTTTATTTATCTTTGGTTATAATTTTTATAAATCAATTGGTTGAGAGTAAAGCTTTGGTTTAATTGAGTGATTCTAAGTGTTTTTAGAGTTGCACCAAAACAAGTGCATAGGGGAGCTAATGGTGCTTTTTATGATCAAGTTTTGGGTGGTTTGACGTTAAACTATTTAAAAATAGGGTTTAAATCATATTCTTTGTTTATGTGGATTGAGGGAATTAAAGCCAAAAGGATTGAGGATAAAACATATTATAAAATAGGATGATTCAAAGAAACTATACACACTCAGTTTTTAATTTTTATGTATAACTTAATGTATTTGAGCTATACCAAATCTGGAAAGTTGCAAGCTTCACTTAATTCGTGACCAATACAACCGTTGAAATGTGCAGAGATAATCAATAAATCACACGTATAACTTATAATATAAACTATTATTTTCTATAGTTTTGCATTCATTTTTTCTCATCTTTCCTGTGTAGTTAATTCTATGCCATATATTGATATACATAAGCTGGCTGGATCTCAATTCAAACATCTGACGTGAATAACTGGGTCTTTTTTTCGAATAATAATTGATGTACTTAACTTGTATTTATCCTGCATAAGGTGGTGATCTAAACTCTCTGTCAGTAGCAGATCAATTACTTTTATATTCAAGTTATTGGCTTGAATAGCTTAATTTATCTATGGGGGAGTGGCCTATATTTCCTGATAAGCAACAGCTTCAACAATTGCGGGTTATGTACAAGGTTGTAATTGTTAATGGGTTAAATGAAGTTTGAGTAAATTGCAAACTAGTATGAAAAAAATCAAATTTTAGTGGTCTGGTATTAACTGAAAAACTTTAATATTTCTAGAGTGGATAAAGGAATGAATTGGGTTAAGCTGAATATGGGTGGGATAATATCAAAGCTATAAAACTAGAAACTTACAGATGGATCGGTCATTTATTGAAAAAAAGGCTCTGAAACTTAAAAATTTTATTAAAGTTACAAAAAATTAAAGATTTTTTTTGAGACTTTTGTACAATCAGCCACAACTTAAAATTTAATAATAACGATGCCCAATAATATTTACTCTGCAATAGAGCAACTTGGACTTACTGCACAAAAACGTGCCATTCATATTCAGTTCAGCAATACTTCGCTTAACGAACAAGTATTCCTTCAGCGCATAGATGGAACGCATAAACTGAATGCAGGTATAGAGTTACAGCTCCTTTGCTTATCTACCTCCGCTCATATTCCGTTAAAGCAATTTATTGGTAGTCAGGTGGCTGTCGATATCGTCACTGATAAATCAGAACTCAATCGTATTTCGGGCATCATCACTAAGGCGGATGTGGGGGCAAGCGATGGCGCTTTAACTATATATCGTTTAACCGTGGAAGACCCGACAGCTTTATGGAAGCATCGACGTAATTCTAGAGTTTTCATGGCGAAGTCTGTTGTTGATGTGGTTCAAACTATTTTTGCAGAGTGGCAGCAACATAGTCCCTTATTTGCTTCAAGTTTGATTTTGGATAAAAGTGGTTTAAGCAAAGAATATGATGTGCGCCCATTCATTATGCAAGCGAATGAATTGGATAGTGAATTTATTCAAAGACTGCTCTCTTCAGAGGGGATTAACTGGCTTATTGATGAGTCTCAGCTCAAAGTGTCCAGTTCAAGTGAACCTATTCAGCCACAAAAACTTAGACTGATTGATGACAACGCCCAATATCAAAGTTTAGAACGTCAGAATATTCGCTTCCATCGTAGTAGTGCTGTAGAAAGCAGTGATTCGATTACAAATTTTGTCGGACAGCGTTCTATACAACCAACATCTGTCCATATTCAACATTGGCAAGCGAATGCTTTAGAAGTGGAAGAAGGTGCGGGTTCAGTTCAAAGCAAACATAGCCATAGTGATAATCAAGACAACGCCAGTCTAGGTTTAGAGCAGGCGTGGCATTTCTCACCTGCATGGATACAAGACCTTACAGGTGAAGATGGAACGACCAAATCAGGCAATAGTCAGATTGAAAAGTTTAATCAAAATCTTGGACACTATTACGACTTACAAGCCAAGCAATTTATGGCTACCTCGACCGTACGAGATGCACAAGTGGGTTACTGGTTTGAGCTCAACGAACACCCTGAAATTGATCAGCATAGTGGTTCAGACAAAGAATTCTTAATCACATCCAAAAAATTCTATAATCAGAATAATTTACCTAAAGATTTGACCGATCAAATCACAGCTTTGCTGAAACAAACCAATTGGCAACAGGCTGAAATTACAACAAATAATAAAGACGAACGCCAAGCCAATCACCTTGTTTTACAACGACGTAATATCAGCATTGTTCCAGAATACAATCCGCTGCGACAACGCCCTATTGCATCACCACAACGCGCGAAAGTGGTTGGACCAAGTGGTGAAGAAATTCACGTGGATGAATGGGGGCGTATTAAAGTCCGTTTCCTGTTCACCCGTAGTGAAGACAATACTCACGATGGCGGTGCAGGTTCAAATGACAATGACACAGATTCTGCTTGGGTTGATGTGCTCACACCTTGGGCTGGTGAAGGTTATGGTGCACGCTTCTTACCGCGTATTGGTGAAATCGTGGTTATCGACTTCTTTGATGGCAATATTGACAGACCCTTTGTCGTGGGGCGCATCCATGAAGCACAACGTCATCCAAGCAAATTTGACAATACAGGCAAACTGCCTGATACCAAAAAACTGGCAGGGATCCGATCAAAAGAGTACCAAGGGGACGGCTTCGGGCAACTACGTTTTGATGACACGACGGGTCAAATCAGTGCCCAATTACAAAGCAGTCATGGTGCGACACAACTGAATTTAGGGAATCTGAGTCATCCTAAAGAAACGGATACGAGTGAAGGACGAGGTGAAGGTTTTGAATTGCGTACTGACCAGTGGGGAGCTCTCAGAGCTAAACAGGGTTTATTACTTTCTACCTATCGACAAGATTCAGCAAATGGTCATCATCTTGATGCTTCTGAAACGAAATCACAATTTGAATCTAGTCTAAGTAATTCAAAAGCTTTAAGTGAAGTTGCTAAAAATCAACAAACCGATCCATTAGAAATACTGGATAATCTAAAAGAGTTTATTGAACAAATTGAACAAGAAAGTGAGGCGAAGGCAAAAGCATTTAAACAAGCTTTAATGATATTGACCTCCCCCCATTCGATTGCTCTTACTACAAATGAAGATGTTCACCTTTCAGCAGATGGTCAAATTGGTCACAGTGCAGGGGACAGTATTAATTTTAGTACCCAAAAGAATTTACTTGCACATGCACAAAGTAAAATCAGTTTGTTTGCCGCACAGGACGGTGCGAAATTCTATGCAGGTAAAGGCAAAGTTGAAATACAGGCTCAAGCAGATGGGGTTGATTTGATAGCACGTAAAGGTGTACAGATCATTTCAACTGAAGATGCCATTTACATTACCAGCCCTAAAGAAATTAAATTAATCGCTGATGGTTCTGAACTTAAGATTAATAGTTCTGGAGTCTTTGCAACAACTAGTGGAAAGTTTGAGGTTAAGGCGGGGCAGCAATTGTTTATGGGTGGGGGAGAGGTTTCAGCTCAATTACCTTATTTACCTGTTATTGGGAAAAATACGGGTTCCATTGAACTTAATTATGTTTATGAAGACTTATCACCTGTTAAACAAGCCACGTATGAGTTGTTATTTGATGATGGTACAAGTCAGAAAGGACAATTAGATGCAAACGGTTATGCGAAAATAGAAAATATTGAACTTGGAAAAAAAGCAAAAGTTTTATATGGGGAAGATATAAGAGTTGAGCCTGATCATTTCATAAAACTTTTAGAAAATCCTATTATTAATCAGAAAATAAGAACAGATGAAGATGCTAATTCTGCCAGAGATTCGTTTAAATCAGTCTATCAATCATATCTAACCGATAACTTTTTTGATGATGAAATTGAAGAAATACAAAATGGTGGAGATATTGTTCATGATTATTATGATGACTATATGTTAGACAATGAAATTAATCCTGAAACAAAATCATACACTGATATTCATTTAAAAAACTTAACTGACGATGAAGCGGAAACAGAACGTAATTTTCAAGAAGGTGATATTTAATGGCTAATTTACCTTCTGTTCCTGCAAATGCAACTAAACCTGTTAATCCCCATGTCTCTCAACAACAACTTAAAAAAGCTGATGATGATGTTGGCAAATGGTTTATGGGCTTACTTGATGGCAGTGGGACAGGTCCAAGTCAGATTATTGTGACTGCTGTTTTAGGTTGTGTCCCTGTAGTAGGTCAATTATTTGACCTAAGGGATTTGATAAGAGGCATTATTTTAGTTTCAGCAAATCCTGCAAATGTTATGGGTTGGGTGGATTTAGTCATTACGCTGATAGGATGTATCCCAGGTTTTGGTGATGCATTTAAAGCTGGGTTTAAGTTGGCTAAAAATGGGGCAAATGCAGAACGTGTCTTTGATGCAATGCGTAAATATGCCAAGATCGATCCCAAAAAAGCACTCAAAGAAATAAATTGGAATAAGTTAAAAAATGAGTGTATTTCTTTACTCAATAAAATGATTGATGAGATTGTTGATGTACTCGATTCTTGGTTAGCTAAGCAGGTTATAGGTCGCCCAAAGGTCAATGAAGTAATCAAAATGTTTACTCAGGTAAAAAAAGATGCGCCTAAGTATATGAACGCTGCATTTGCTGAAATTCAAAAAACTGTCAATCAAATGCTAAATATGCATCCACCTTTACCATCAACTGCTGTTGGTAAAGCTAGCCAACAAGTTCCTGCAAGACCTGTCGTGCCTAGAGGGGGTGGAAAAGGGGCAACACCTCCTCCTGCTCAGCGGCCTTCAAATCCTCAACGAGGTGGTGCGCAACAACAAGTTAAAAATAATGCGCCTACTGCTCAAAGTTCAGCAGCTGCAAAAGCAAAAAAAAGCCATGAAATACGTCAAGCAAAGAAAAAGCGTTGGTCTACTGGCGTGCCAGCCGAACATATCGTTGATTATTATTCGAAAGAAAAGCGTAAATCTTTACGTAAGGTCAATGATAATGGACGTTTGATTGAGGAGTATGAGCGTTTAAAGCGTAATGCGGCTGGTGATCGGATACGTAAGCAAGATATTAACCAAACGGGTATAGATCATTTATGGTTTGGTAACCATAAAGGGCGTAAATATTTAGTAGGTGAAACGAAGGGAAGTATTTTTGGTCATTTTTCATTTTTGGCTGGCATGGCACAATCCGATGCTAAGGCTATTGAAGGAAATCGTTCTGAAATTGGCAAAATTTTTGATGAAAAAACTGAATATAATGAAAATTCAGGCTTAGGAAAGAGATCAACAAGTGCTGAGACTTCAATTAAAAATGAAAGTGCTTTGGAAGGGAGTAAAGGTAAAGCGGGTCTAGGCGGAACTAAGACGAAAGGTCGTCAAATGAGCCATAAATGGATATATTCATCACTGGAATCAGATAATACCATTTCCATATCACATAAGGACTATTTAACTGACTCTATACAAAGTGCAAGAGTAAATCGGAAAATTCCAACAACGTATAATAGAGAAATTTATATGGTTACAGGAAAACAATATGAACAGCATGATCGTTCTAAAGGAAAATTACATCATATTCAGATGCCATTAATTTTTTTACCTGATAATATTTTACCTGAATAATAGGGCTCCAGTTTATGTTGAAAATTTTAAATAGATCTGAATGGGATGTAGTTAAACGTGAACCATATCAAAAATTTTTAGATTATAAAAAAAGATTAGAATTTAATCTTAATAATATTCAATTGGGCTTAATTAATTTAAATACTGATTTTGGTCAGAAAATTGATGATTATTATGTTGGATTAATGAATGCTTCTAATGCTGTTGCTCAATTATCACTTAAAAGTATTTTTTTTAGTTACTCAGCGGGCCTAACTATAAAGGAATTGGCTTATTTTTTTCCAGATGTAATTGAACATTGGAATTTATATGCAATGCATCATGTTAACTTTCATAAAAGTAATGAATGTGATGGTCATTTAGTACCACATTTAGAGTTAGTTACAGATGAATATTGGGAAGCACTACAATTAGTTTGTTTTTCGATTCTGTTTGCTCAACCTGAACATTTACCTACAATCATGGATATTTTGGCTTATGAAAATGATGAACAAGATGCCTTGTTAGATAAGTTAGTTTCTCCTTGGTTACCAGACCGAGATATTTCGAATATTTATTTAAGACAGTTGTCTTATCGCAAACTGGATAAAATATTTGCAGCCAAAGAAGAAGACCGCCCGAAGTTGATGTCACAGTATTTGGATGAATGGTATGGAGCGAGTAAACGAGAACCTTATCATGATCGGCATAAGAGTAGTCAATTTCCAGGCTATTGGTCGCTTGAAGCAGCGGCAGTTACCGTTATATTGATAATAGATGATAGTAGTTATCGAGATAAACCTTATTATCCCAAAGACTTGGTTGATTATGCTCGAAGCCAATATACGCCTTTAGATCAACAAGGTAATGCTGAGGATGGTGACAATCGTTTACGTTGTTTTGCGGGTGAAATATGCCCTCAATCAGGTGAATGGTATAGTCCAGCCAACAACATGGAGAAACGTCATTTTAACCAAGGTGATGTGATGCCCGAGATTCCAAATAATGCTTGGGGTGAAACGATTTGGTATCTGGATTTAAGACATTAATATGAATGTAAAGAAACTTACAAAGCTCCTTTTTTATAACAAAGATTTTGCAGTTGTTAATGAATAAACCAATTGAGTCTAAATGTAAATTACTTAGTTTATAGAAACTAATAGCCTTTGACTGGATGTGGTATTGATGGAATAGCTTTGATGATTACATTACTCAATGAAAGTGATTGGAAAATACAAAAAAGAGAGTCTTATCAAAAGTATAAAGATTATGAAATAGTGGCAACTTCGGCAATAGAAGGGATTCCTATAACTTTAGAAACAATCAACAATTCTAAACAACTACCTTTGGAGTCTGTTTATACTAAGATAATGATGGCATCTAATTTACTTGGAAAAGAAGGATTGGAACTTATCATTTACAGCTATTCAGCAGGATTACCTGTAAAAGAGTTATCAGAATATTTCCCCAATGTTATTGAATATTGGCAGTTATATGGAAAGCATCATATTAATTTTCATAAAAGTAGCGAGTGTGATGGTCATTTAGTTCCACATTTAGAGTTAATTACGGATGAATATTGGGAAGCATTACAATTAGTTTGTTTTTCGATTCTGTTTGCTCAACCTGAGCATTTGCCAACAATTATGGATATTTTGGCTTATGAAAATGATGAACAAGATGCCTTGTTAGATAAGTTAGTTTCTCCTTGGTTACCAGACCGAGATATTTCGAATATTTATTTAAGACAGTTGTCTTATCGCAAACTGGATAAAATATTTGCAGCCAAAGAAGAAGACCGCCCGAAGTTGATGTCACAGTATTTAGATGAATGGTATGGTTCTAGCAAACGCGAGCCGTATCATGACCGACATAAGAGTAGCTTTTTCCCAGGCTATTGGTCACTTGAAGCAGCGACAGTTACTGTTATATTGAGAATAGATGATAGGAGTTATCGGGATAAACCTTACTATCCTAAAGACTTGGTCGATTATGCTCGAAACCAATATACGTCTTTAGATCAACAAGGTAATGCTATGATCAAAGAATTAAGATAATTTTTTCTAATAGAAAAAGGCTGCAAATAGCAGCCTTTTTCTATGACAACTGATGTGTCGTTCAACGCGCGTTTTACCTTACCAGCTCAACGCACCACCAGTCTGATAATCTGTCACACGTGTTTCGAAGAAGTTCTTCTCTTTACGTAAGTCCATCATTTCAGACATCCACTGGAACGGGTTGTTTACACCAGCAAACTGCTCAGGTAAGCCTAACTGTGCTAAACGACGGTTACAGATGAATTTTAAGTATTCTTCCATCATCGCAGCATTCATACCCAATACACCACGTGGCATAGTGTCACGTGCATATTCGATTTCAAGCATTGTTCCTTCTAGAATCATTTGAATGATTTCTTCTTGGAATTCAGCAGTCCACAAGCTTGGGTTTTCGATCTTAATTTGGTTAATCATGTCGATACCAAAATTCAAGTGCATAGACTCATCACGTAAGATGTATTGGAATTGCTCAGCAACACCATTCATTTTATTACGACGGCCCATCGACAAGATTTGGCTGAAACCACAGTAGAAGAAGATCCCTTCAAGAACACAGTAGAACGCGATCAAGTTGCGCAGCAGAATTTGGTCGTTTTCAGGTGTGCCTGTTTGGAAAGTGGGATCACTTAAAGACTGCGTATATTTCAAGCCCCAAGCCGCTTTACGCGCTACTGATGGAACTTCGCGGTACATGTTGAAGACTTCGCCTTCATCCATACCCAAAGATTCGATACAGTATTGGTAAGCGTGAGTGTGAATAGCTTCTTCAAACGCTTGACGCAAAATGTACTGACGGCATTCAGGGTTGGTGATGTGACGGTAAATCGCCAATACCAAGTTATTTGCAACCAATGAGTCTGCTGTAGAGAAAAAACCAAGAGAGCGCATAACAATCGTACGTTCGTCTTCAGTTAAGCCATTTTCAGACTTCCAAAGCGCAATGTCATGGTTCATGTTGACTTCTTGTGGCATCCAGTGGTTTGCACAACCGTCTAGATATTTCTGCCAAGCCCATTCGTATTTGAACGGTACAAGTTGGTTTAAGTCCGCACGACAGTTAATCATCGCTTTGTCGTCAACTTGTACACGTTGCGCACCCATTTCTAGTTCTTCTAGACCAGGAGCAACATCTAAACTTTCTAAGGCGTTAGATGCTCTTGCCAACGGATCGGCTGGATTTGTTGATCGGCTTCGAGGGGTTGAAGCGGGTTGTGCAGTTGCCACATTCTTCTGTGGTTGCTCTGCAGCAGATACCATCTGCGGATTAGCCGCTTTTTGCGGTTCGACGGGCGCAGACTTGTGTTCAGGTGCAGCCGGTTTTTGCGAATCATCTTCGAAATCGTCCCAACTTAGGATAGACATATCAATTCTCTCAAAATTTATACGCCCAATTAGAAGAAGCTTTTGAAACAAATATTGCCAGTACTGTTCAGAAATTCAATGGGCGAATTTAGTTATTAATAAATTGGGTACTATTGTAATTAGCAAATAAGAATTTTGATAGGTGTTTTAAGGGAGAAGAGCTGAATTTTGAGCGAGATTTTGATTATATGTTTGTTTTTGAATGTAATAAAAATTGTAAAAAAATCATAAAGTTAAGTATTATTTTTTGGTAATATTTATCACCCCGATCTAGTCGAGGTAATAAAGTATTTTGCTGGTTTTAATTAGAGTATTTTTACCCTTTAATATTCCTAGGGTCATTTCCATTAGGAATCGTATTTTTTTCTCTTATAAGTTGATTAACCCCTTTAATGGTTAATTCACCACCACCAGACTTTATTAGCATATTTCGGGCAGAGTTGATGGCTTCTTTTTGAGTTGCATGGGTTGACGAAATGCGTTCGTTTCCATTTGCTTTATTAACCCATTCATTACCACGCTTATAAACCATACGATCATTTGACTTGCTCATGGAAAGACTCCTTAAAATTTGAGCTATCGTTAAGGGGCTATTTGACGATGGCTTCAAACTAGTAGACAATATCCACTAGCTTTTCCGCAAGAAAAGTCATCGCTCTAAAAACAGCCTATAATTGTTTTTAGAGGAAAGGGGGCATCGTTAGCGCGATGTTCCCTTTCTCATTTTTGAATTATGATTTACACATAACCCAAACAAGTAATTCTATTTAAAAAATCAAAACTACTTATTTTGCTTTCGCTTTTTGCTTTGGTTTGCTTTTACCCAAAAGTAGGCAATTGGCATATAAAACAAAACCACAAAGGAAATCACCAAGGTCGCAAGACCTAACATATAGTTATGTGTCATATGGAGCATGGTGATTTCCTAGGTTGTCTTTAATTTTTTAATCTCCCTAAGTCCCTCTTTTAAAAGAGGGACTTTCACACCTCAATAAGTTTGGTGTAATTCTCCTCCTTTTAGGAGGGGTTAGGGGAGGTTATTACTGACAAGCCTCACAGTCTGGATTGTCAATTGAACACGCCATTGGCACTGGAGCTGCTTGACCGAAGCCTTCATCTTCAGCAACCACTTCTGGTTTAACTTCCTGAGCAACTGCTGCAACAGGCGCTGCCGTTACAGTTGCAGGTTTTACTGCATTCAATGCACCAGTGTTAATGGTTGATTTCTCAGCAGAAGTTGCACCTAAAGCTCGGAGGTAATACGTTGTTTTCAGACCACGTAACCAAGCCATTTTATAGGTCAAGTCAAGTTTCTTACCGTTTGCACCAGAGATGTAAAGGTTTAATGACTGCGCTTGATCGATCCATTTTTGACGACGTGATGCAGCATCCACAATCCAGCGTGGCTCAACTTCAAATGCCGTCGCGAAGATTGCTTTAAGCTCTTCAGGAATACGAGAAATCTTTTGAACTGAACCTTCGAAGTGTTTCAGATCATTCACCATCACAGAGTCCCACAGACCACGGTCTTTCAACGCACGTACTAGGTACGGGTTGATCACTGTGAATTCACCTGATAGGTTCGATTTTACATATAAGTTTTGGAATGTTGGCTCAATCGACTGAGACACACCACAAATGTTTGAAATGGTTGCAGTCGGTGCAATGGCCATCACGTTTGAGTTACGCATACCGTCTTTTTGAACTTTGGCACGTAAAGTGTCCCAGTCCAAACGTTGAGTGCGGTCAACTTCAAACATACGCTCAGGACGTGTTTTAGCAACAAGGTCAAGCGAGTCAATTGGCAGGATACCTTGATCCCACAGTGAACCTTTGAATGTCTCGTAAGTACCACGTTCAACAGCCAAATCACTTGATGTTGAAATTGCGTAGTAGCTGATCACTTCCATTGATTCATCAGCGAAGTCTACTGCTGCATCAGAACCATAAGCGAGTTGCATTTCATACAGCGCATCTTGGAAGCCCATGATACCCATACCTACTGGGCGGTGTTTCAAGTTCGAGTTTTTCGCTTGTGGTACAGCGTAGTAGTTAATGTCGATTACGTTATCGAGCATACGAACCGCTGTTTTAACTGTACGTGCAAGCTTTTCACGGTCTAACACACCACCTTGAACATGTTGTACAAGGTTGATTGAACCTAAGTTACATACCGCAATTTCATCTTTGCTTGTGTTTAATGTGATTTCTGTACACAAGTTAGAAGAGTGAACTACGCCAACGTGTTGTTGTGGTGAACGTAAGTTACATACGTCTTTGAATGTGATCCACGGGTGACCTGTTTCAAACAACATCGACAGCATTTTGCGCCACAAATCTTTTGCACGGATTTTCTTGTGCAACATGTTTGTTTCTTTTGCAATTGCTTCATAGTGTGCATAACGCTCAGCGAATTCTGCACCCATTAAGTCGTGTAGGTCTGGTGTTTCAGACGGCGTGAACAGTGTCCATTCAGCATCTTCAAAAACACGTTGCATAAACAAGTCAGGAACCCAGTTTGCCGTGTTCATGTCATGCGTACGGCGACGGTCATCACCGGTGTTTTTACGTAACTCTAGGAATTCTTCGATGTCCAAGTGCCAAGTTTCAAGGTATGCACAGACTGCACCTTTACGCTTACCACCTTGGTTTACTGCAACAGCAGTATCGTTCGCCACTTTAAGGAATGGAACTACACCTTGTGACTTACCGTTTGTACCTTTGATATACGAGTTCAAAGCACGAACTGGCGTCCAGTCATTACCTAAACCGCCTGCCCATTTAGATAGCATTGCGTTATCACGCATAGCACCATAAATGTCATACAGGTCATCATCAATCGTGGTCAAGTAGCAGCTCGACAACTGTGGACGTAGCGTACCTGAGTTAAACAGGGTAGGCGTAGATGCCATGTAATCGAAGCTCGACAAGAGGTTGTAGAACTCGATTGCACGTTCTTCACGGTTTGCTTCGTTGAGTGAAAGACCCATCGAAACACGCATAAAGAATAATTGTGGCAATTCGAAACGCACGCCATCTGAGTGGATGAAGTAACGGTCAAATAATGTTTGTAGACCTAAGTACGTAAATTGGTTTGAGCGTTCTGGTTGAATCGCTGCGGCCAATTTCGCAAGGTCAAAGTTAAGAAGTTCTGGTGAAAGTAGGTCTAGCTCAATACCTTTCTTCAAGAAAGTTTCTAAAGCATCGCCTTCAGCTGTGTCTTCAGACAAGCCAAGGAAAGTTAAACCAGTTGCGACCAATTCATCACGAAGTAGGCGAGCTGTCACGTAGGTATAGTTTGGTTCTTGTTCGATACGTGTACGTGTTGCCATCATCATCGTGGTTGCGATGTCAGACGCTTTTACACCGTTGTAGAGGTTCTTGATGGTTTCATCGATGATTGCTTGAACATTGATGCCTTCTAAACCTTCAGCCGCTTTTGTTACAGTCGCTTCAAGCTTACGCATGTCAAGCGGTTGAAGCTGACCATTGGCGTCAGTGATTTGTAAGGTTGGGTGATGGTTTTCACCTGCTTGTTTACGAGCATCAGCACGTTGATCGCGGTAGATGACATACGCACGAGCAACTTTCTGTTCACCTGTACGCATCAGCGCAAGTTCAACTTGGTCTTGGATTTCTTCGATGTGAATTGTACCGCCAGAAGGTAGGCGGCGACTGAACGTATTTAATACCATCTCGGTAAGTTGAGAAATACGATCGTGGATGCGGCTTGAGTCAGCACTTTGTTGGCCTTCAACAGCCAAAAATGCCTTACCAATGGCAACAGAGATTTTTTCTGCGTCAAAGCTGGCAACATCTCCAGTGCGTTTAATCACCTGAATTTGACCAGGGGTTGAATTCGATACGCTCATGCTAGCATAGCTCCATTTTGTCATCTATTTTTATGTCTATGGACCGTTTGAACTGGGCGATTTTTATGCCACAGTGTTTGAGGTTTAAACACAAGACCTAGTGGTTTAAAAATTAATTGAACACAAGATACGGGAAAATTCAGGGTAGATCAATATTGACATTTTATTAAATATTTTGATCGATCTGGTCTCGAAAAGATCTCAAAAAGATCCCTTTTTTATGATTCTTGTATTAAGCCTTATTAGACAAGGCGATAGCATAACAAAGCTCGGTTTAAGTGCTTATAGATAACATTGTGGATAAGTTCAAAACAGACGAATGAGTGAGTTATAAACTGTTCAAACAGTGACTTGGTGTGAAAAATCGCCATTTTGTAAAGAAACGTTTCTTTTGCTTTGGTTGGATATACAGCAAACGCGAGAAAGCGCTCATTTGGAGGCTAAAAAAATGTATAACAAAATGCTACTTTGATGTATCAGTTTGGTGAACAAGATCTTGTTTACAATGTAAACGTGTGTATATTGCAAAATATATCAGAGCGTATCCCTTGGATTTTAAAGGATACGTTAAGTCGTCAAAATAAAGGGGCACTCCATGAGCCAAGAAGAAAAGTTACCAAAAATTTTAATCGTAGAAGACGATGAGCGCCTAGCTCGCTTAACTCAAGAGTACCTGATTCGTAATGGTCTTGAGGTTGGGGTAGAACCCGATGGTAACCGTGCCATTCGCCGTATTATTGCAGAACAACCCGATATGGTGGTGTTGGATGTGATGCTTCCAGGTGCAGATGGTTTAACCATTTGCCGTGAAGTTCGTCCACATTATCATCAACCGATTTTGATGTTGACTGCACGTACCGAAGATATGGATCAAGTGCTTGGTCTAGAAATGGGTGCAGATGACTATGTGGCAAAACCAGTTCAGCCCCGTGTTTTACTTGCACGTATTCGTGCCTTATTACGTCGTACTGACAAAGCACCTGAAGATGAAGTTGCACAGCGTATCGAATTTGATGATCTGGTGATCGATAACGGTGGTCGTTCAGTGACTTTAAATGGTGAGTTGGTTGACTTTACCAGCGCTGAATATGATTTATTGTGGTTGTTGGCTTCAAATGCAGGCCGCATTCTTTCTCGCGAAGACATTTTCGAACGCTTACGTGGTATCGAATATGACGGTCAAGACCGTTCAATTGATGTGCGTATTTCGCGTATTCGTCCAAAAATTGGTGATGATCCTGAAAATCCAAAACGTATTAAAACGGTACGTAGTAAAGGCTACTTATTTGTAAAAGAAACCAATGGTCTTTAAGCCGTTTATTTGATTCGTTAAAACGGGACATTTTTAGTGTTCAAACACAGTATATTCTTGCGTATCTATGCTGGGCTGGTAGTGCTGGTCGCTATTGTTGCCCTCATGGGATATTTGCTTGTACAAATTATTAACTATCAGCGAGTGCAAGAATATCGCGAGTCTTTGACGGACGGGATTTCCTTTATTATTAGTGAAGGTGTATCCCGTCAGACCAATGCACAGCAAAAAGCAGACTGGATTTCAGATGCTTCAGATTTGCTTGAACTGCCGATTAATATGATCCCTGCCGATAAGGTTGATTTGAGTCGTGCAGAGTTAAAGCGGATCAGTGAGCGTAAAGCCGCTGTGCGTTATGATGCGCAAACACAAGTCGCATACCTGATCATTGGTCTAAAAGATGATCCGAATCATTTACTGTATATTAAAGTAGATAAAATTGGCGAGCTGCAAATGAAAGCACTCCCGATTTTTATCCTAGATTATTTGGTGTATTACCCAGGCCAAGAAGAAGAGTACTTGGAAAAAGTACAGAAACATTTCTCTTATCCTGTACAGATTGAAGAAGTACAAAATCTGGCTTTAGAGTCGGAGCAGATAGGACGTTTACGTTTAGATCATAGCGTGATCTTATATCGTGATAGTGCTTCTGTACGTGGCACCACCATTTCTATTGTGTCTCCACCTTTACCTAGTTCACCGAGCAAGGTTTTGGTATTGGGGCCTGTGCCTATTTTCAACTGGATGCCGTTTCAGCTCGCAGCAGGGATTACCTTGTTGAGCCTGTTTGTGCTCAGCTTAGGGGTGTATGGTTTGCTTGTACCGATGCAGCGTAAACTGCGCGAGGTCAATTACGGGTTAAACCGTATGAAAGCGGGTGATATGACCCTACGTTTGCCTGTCGATGGCACCGATGAAATGGCCAGTCTAGCAAATAGCTATAACAGCATGTCAGACCATATTCAGCGACTCATCGAGGCACAGCGTGAGCTGATGCGTGCGGTATCGCACGAGCTTCGTACGCCCGTTGCCCGGATTCGTTTTGGTATGGAAATGCTGGCTGAAGAAGATGATTATGAATACCGTCTTCAGCAAGTCGATATGATTGATAAAGACATTGAGGCTTTAAATACCTTAATTGATGAAATCATGACCTATGCCAAATTGGAGCAGGGCACACCATCACTCGATATTGAGAACATTGTATTGTTTGAAGTCTTAGATCAGGTGGTGGTTGAGACAGAAGCCTTAAAAACTCAGAAAGAAATTCATTTAAATGCTCCTCCTTTAACATTAAAGGTTGAAGCTGAGCGCCGTTATTTACACCGTGTGGTGCAGAACTTGGTTGGTAATGCGGTTCGTTATGGTGACCATCAAGTGCTGGTCAGTGGTGGTATTAATGACAGCGGTATGGCCTATGTTTGTGTTGAAGATGATGGGCCGGGCATTCCAGAAGACGAGCGAGAGCGTGTTTTTGAAGCCTTTGCACGTTTGGATGATAGTCGGACTCGAGCATCGGGTGGCTATGGTTTAGGTTTGTCGATTGTGAGCCGAATTGCTTACTGGTTTGGTGGTAGCGTTAAAGTGGATCAGAGTCCAAGTCTCGGTGGTGCACGTTTTACCATGACATGGCCGGCACATCGCTTTAGTAAGTCTAAAAAGAAGTATAGTGTTAAAGATAATACAGATTCAAAAAGTTAAGCATTAATAAAAAGCACCGAATTTCGGTGCTTTTTAATTTTTTCATGCTGACTTATTCTTGGATGCTGGCATCGGGAGAAATAATCTGCTTGCCTTGTTTTAGGCTTTCAAGCGCATCTGCATTAAAGTCAATCAATAATGAGTTATTTTGCGTATCTATGCCATAACGGCTAATGAGCTTCTGATCACCATTAATCGTTTCAATTTTATATTCATCCACAATATTCATAATGCCATCAAGGTTGGTGGTGGCTGAAGCTTTGTCTTGGCGAAAAAGTTCATAAATGTCGCGTAAATCAAAGATGGCGTTATTAGCATCAGGGTGTTTACGAACATAAGTTTCAACATGGCGAATAAGCAACTGGGCAAATAAAAAATAGTTAGGTTTATGGGTGAATTCCAGACTCATGTGGTGCTCCTTATTCTTTGTTGTTGGTTGTCTATATCAATAGCACAAGAAAAAGCCAAGTGCATTAATTGATTGGGGTGATTTGCAAAAAAATACAAAAAATATGAGTGACTTAATCTACTTTTGTACTTTTTAAATAAGCAAAATGCTGCGGTTGCTGAGCTGAGTTTTTTAAACCGCTGATTGTGTGATTGTTATCGGAATGAGGATGAAAAATGCTTTATAGGCTTTGTTTGAATGTCAAAATTTGGAAAAATAATAGAATAGTAGTGTTTTATTAGATAAAGCGATTGGTTTCGAAATAAAAGGGCTTTCATCGAAAAAATCTCAAAAAACGAAGAGAAATCATCCTAAAGACGAAGGTCTATAAGCTAGCAACTTACGTCAGCAATCGGGTACAATTGGCGGGATTAATTTTGTGTTTGGTGTATTTGAAGGCCAATACATGCATTCTTTGTTAATAAATTAGGCCTGCCAGGAGTTATCCCCGCATGAGTGCCATTACTCCATACGAATGGGCAATTATTGCCTTCGTGATCGGCGTTACATTTCTTTGCGTCTTTATGCTCACTGTCCCATTACTCCTTGGGGGTAAGTCATGGGGTCGTGCAAAGCAAGAGCAATTTGAATCAGGTGTGGTTGGTGCTGGTGGCGCACGTATCCGCCTGTCAGCAAAGTTCTATTTGGTTGCAATCTTCTTCGTCGTATTCGACTTAGAGGCACTTTACCTGTACGCATGGGCTACATCGGTTCGTGAAGTGGGTTGGGTGGGTTTCACCACTGCAGCAGTATTTATTTTAGTTTTACTCGTTGGTTTGGTTTATGAGTTGTCTACTGGTGCGCTTAACTGGTCACCTTCCGATAAACGTAAAGCAGCAGGGATTAAACCTAAAGTTGGTTCTCCAAATATGAATCTTGCAGAAATCACTCGCTTTAATTCAATTGAAGAGTTGGTTATGGACCCTACAGGTCAAATCCCAGCTCAATCATCTGGTCGTGTGAAAGATAAGTCACCGGCTAAATCGTCTGATAAGGAGTAACTCGGGATGAAATATACATTAACCCGTGCGAATCCGGATGCTGATCAATATCCACTTCAAGAGCGTCAAATCGTAACGGATCCGCTTGAAGAAGAAGTGAATAAAAATGTGTTCATGACTCGTTTAGAGGACGTGGCACATACAGCAGTGAACTGGGGTCGTAAGAACTCAGTTTGGCCGTTTAACTTTGGTACATCTTGCTGTTACGTAGAGTATGCAACGACTTTAACAGGCGTGCATGACTTGTCGCGTTTCGGTGCCGAAGTAATCCGTGCTTCACCTCGTCAAGCGGATTTGATGATTGTTGCAGGTACATGTTTCGTCAAAATGGCTCCAGTTATTCAACGTTTATATGAACAAATGTTGGAACCGAAGTGGGTTATTTCAATGGGCGCATGTGCAAACTCTGGCGGTATGTACGATATTTATTCAGTTGTACAAGGTGTGGATAAAATCATCCCAGTCGATGTTTATATTCCAGGTTGTCCACCCCGTCCAGAAGCATTAATCCAAGCATTAATGTTGTTACAAGACCAAATTCAATTAGAGCGCCGTCCACTTTCTGCCGTAATTGGTGATGATCTTAAGCCAGTGTATAAGCCAAAGATGATGCCAGAACGTGACCGTAAGAATGCTGAACGTATTGCAGTGAAAAACTTACGCTCTATGGATGAAATTAAATAATTTAAACGACAGTTGTTTTGATGCACCCGGCCTGGGTGTAGTTGTCGTTTAGGTTGAATGAATTTGTATTAAATAGGAAGCCAAGCCAATGGCTGAAACTGAAAACGCTATGCCAGAGTCAGCGCAAGTTGATTCACGCCCAGCATTTGCAATTGTAGAAGAGCTCAAAACCAAATTTGGCGAGAACTTCTATGTGCAAACGACTTTTGAAGACTTTCCAACAGTCTGGGTTGAGCGCGCGCGCGTACAAGAAGTTTTAATGTTCTTGCGTACAGTGTCACGTCCATACGTGATGTTGTTTGACTTGTCTGCGGTAGATGAACGTTTACGTACACACCGCGACGGTTTGCCTGCGTCTGACTTTACTGTGTTCTATCACTTATTATCGCTTGAGCGTAATAGTGATATTCGTATCAAAGTTGCATTGAATGAAAATGATCTAAATCTTCCAACTGCAACCAACATTTGGCCAAATGCCAACTGGTACGAACGTGAAACTTACGATATGTTCGGGATCAATTTCGAAGGGCATCCAATGCTCCGTCGTATTTTGTTGCCAACCTATTGGGAAGGTCACCCACTTCGTAAAGAATACTCTGCACGTGCCACTGAATATACACCGTATATGCAGAACCAAGCGAAGCAGGATTACGAACAGGAACACCTTCGTTTCGTACCTGAAGATTGGGGTATGAAGCGCGGAAATGACGACGAAGACTTCATGTTCTTGAACTTAGGTCCGAACCACCCATCTGCGCACGGTGCTTTCCGTGTAATCTTGCAGTTGGATGGTGAAGAAGTGAAAGACTGTGTGCCTGATATCGGCTATCACCACCGTGGTGTGGAAAAGATGGCTGAACGTCAAACTTGGCATTCATTCATTCCTTATACCGACCGTGTCGACTACTTAGGTGGTTGTGCGCAAAACATGCCTTATGTGATGGGTGTGGAGCAAATGGCAGGTATTACTGTACCTGACCGCGCGCAATGTATCCGTGTCATGATGTCTGAATTGTTCCGTATCAATAACCACTTATTGTATATCGGTACTGCGATTCAAGATGCCGGCGGTATGACGCCAGTCTTCTACATGTTTGCGGATCGTCAAAAAATCTATGACGCGATTGAAGCAATCACCGGTTACCGTATGCATCCAGCATGGTTCCGTATCGGTGGTACAGCGCATGACTTACCAAACAACTGGCAGCATCTGATTCGTGAAATCCTAGATTGGATGCCGAAGCGTATGAATGAATACTACACAGCAGCGCTTAAAAACTCTGTGTTTGTAGGTCGTACGCGTAACGTGGCTCAATATGACGCGAAATCTGCGTTGGCTTGGGGTGTAACTGGTACTGGTCTACGTGCAACGGGTATTGATTTCGACGTTCGTAAATATCGCCCATACAGTGGCTATGAAAACTACGACTTCGACATCCCACTTGAGTACGAAGGCGATGCTTATGCACGTGTTCTTGTTCACTTCCGTGAAATTGAAGAATCACTCAAAATCGTGAAGCAATGTTTAGACAACATGCCTTCTGGTGCATACAAAGCAGATCACCCATTGGCTGTTCCACCACCAAAAGACAAGACTTTACAAGACATTGAAACCTTGATTACGCACTTTTTAAGCGTATCTTGGGGTCCTGTAATGCCTGCAGGTGAAGCATCTGTAATGGCGGAAGTGGTCAAAGGTGCGTCGAATTACTACTTGACTTCAGACAAGTCAACGATGAGTTACCGTACCCGTATTCGTACACCGACTTTCACGCATTTACAGCAAATGCCTTCTGTGATTAACGGCAGTCTGGTATCTGACTTGATCATTTATTTAGCGACAATTGACGTCGTTATGGCTGACGTGGATCGCTAAGGGGTAAACGCATTATGATGATTTTGACTGATAAAAAGCCACGCGTGAATGTTGAAGGGATTTTGACTGCGGACGAAATCCACGAAATTGAACATCACATTGGTCACTATCCGTACCCACGTGCAGCATCTTTGGATGCTTTGAAGTGTGTACAACGCCGTAATGGCTGGGTAGATGACGCGCAGCTAAACGCCATTGCTCAGTTATTGACAATCAGTGTTGCTGATTTGGAAGGTGTTGCAACTTTCTATAACCGTATTTACCGTCAACCCGTGGGTCGTAACGTCATTTTACTTTGTGACTCGATCGCGTGCTTCTTGATGGGTGCGGAAACTTTAGCAGAAGCTTTTCAGCGCGAGTTAGGCATTCAGTTTGGTCAAACGACTGCTGATGGTCGTTTTACTTTGCTGCCGATTTGCTGCTTAGGTAACTGCGACAAAGGCCCAACCTTAATGGTGAATGAAGACACTCACGGTTTGGTTGAAGTTTCTTCAGTGAAACAGTTATTGGAGAAGTATGTATGAATACCGAACCAAAACCAATTTATGGCGAAGGTAACCCAGAAACGCATCCATTAACTTGGCGTTTGAGTAAACAAGAGCACGTTCGTAATGCAGATGATTACGAAGCGCTTGAAGGTTACGCGGGTCTGAAAAAAGCAATCACCATGCCGCCGAAAGATGTGCTTGAAGTGATTAAAGCTGCGACCGTAAAAGGCCGTGGTGGTGCGGGCTTCCCAGCAGGGATCAAATGGTCTTTGATGGCGCCAAATGACAACTCAGGTCCACGTTACCTGATTTGTAATGCCGATGAGATGGAACCTGGGACCTTTAAAGACCGTTTGTTGATGGAAAAACTTCCTCACCAATTGATCGAAGGGATGTTGATTGCAGCGTATACGCTAGAAGCAACCCATGGCTATATCTTCATTCGTGGTGAGTACATTGAAGCAGCTGCTTACTTAAATGAAGCGCTTGAGCAAGTTCGTGCCAAAGGTTATTTGGGTGATAACATCCTTGGAACTGGCTGGAACTTCGAGTTGCATGTGCACACCGGTGCGGGTCGTTATATCTGTGGTGAAGAAACTGCATTAATCAACTCGCTTGAAGGACGCCGTGCAAACCCACGTACGAAACCACCATTCCCGCAAGTTGCAGGTGCTTGGGGTCGTCCTACCATTGTTAACAACGTAGAGACCTACAATAACTTACCAGCAATCATGTTGCGTGGTCCTGAATGGTATATCGGCTTATCTGCGGGTAAATCGAAAGATCCAGGCACAAAAATTTATGGTGCATCTGGCAAGGTGAAATTCCCTGGTCTTTGGGAACTTCCATTTGGTACAACTGCACGTGAAGTCATTGAAGACTATGCGGGCGGTATGCGTGATGGCTTGAAGCTTAAAGCATGGTTACCGGGTGGTGCGTCTACAGACTTCTTGGCTGCTGAACACATTGATCTACCGATGGATGCTGAGAGCATCATGAAAGCAGGTTCACGTTTAGGTACGTGTTTGCTGATGGTGGTTGATGAAACGCAATGTATGGTTTCAGCGACACGTAACTTAGAAGAATTCTTTGCACGTGAGTCATGTGGTTTCTGTACGCCTTGTCGTGATGGTTTACCGTGGGCGGTGAAAGCACTGAAAGCATTGGAAGATGGTACAGGTAAGAAAGAAGATATCGATCACTTACAAGAACTTACTCGTAAGCTTTGGATTGGTAAGACTTTCTGTGCGCATGCTCCAGGTGCAATGGAACCGTTGATGGGTGCACTCAAATATTTCCGTGGCGAGTTTGAAGCAAAAGTAGTGAATGCTGCTGCGCAAACTAGCAACGTAGAACAAGCTTAAGGAATTCGACTATGGCTACAATTCATGTCGATGGCAAATCGTACGAAGTCAATGGCTCAGAGAACTTGCTGCAAGCATGTTTGTCTTTGGGTATTGATATCCCGTACTTTTGTTGGCATCCATCCTTAGGTTCTGTCGGTTCTTGCCGTCAATGTGCCGTGACTCAATACGCGAATCCTGAAGATACGCGTGGCCGTTTAGTCATGTCATGTATGACACCTGCATCTGACAATACCTACATCTCGATTGAAGACAAAGAAGCGAAAGACTTCCGTGCGTCAATTGTTGAGTTCTTGATGACGAACCACCCACACGACTGTCCAGTCTGTGAAGAAGGTGGGCACTGTCATTTACAAGATATGACTGTTATGACTCAACACGACCGTCGTCGTTACCGTTTCACTAAACGTACACACTACAACCAAGAGCTGGGCTCATTCATTTCACACGAAATGAACCGTTGTATTGCATGTTACCGTTGTGTTCGTTACTACAACGACTATGCGGGTGGTACCGACTTTGGTGTGTATGCAAGCGCGTCACGTGTTTACTTTGGTCGTCCTGAGTCAGGCACTTTAGAATCTGAATTTTCGGGTAACTTGACTGAAGTATGTCCTACAGGCGTATTCACCGACAAAACTCACTCAGAACGTTATAACCGTAAGTGGGACATGCAGTATGCGCCAAGCGTATGCCAGGGCTGTTCTTCGGGTTGTAATATTTCTCCGGGTGAGCGTTATGGCGAACTTCGTCGTGTCGAAAACCGTTTCAACGGTGAAGTGAACCAATACTTCCTTTGTGATAAAGGTCGTTTTGGTACAGGTTATGTGAACCGTGCAGACCGTCCACGTCAACCGCAGTTCCGTGATGGTGCTGAAGTCACTACAGTTTCTGTAGATCAGGCATTAGATACGGTGATTGCAAATATCCAAGGCAAAAAAGTTTTGGGTATTGGTTCTCCACGTGCATCACTTGAGTCGAACTTCGCGCTTCGCGAGTTAGTCGGCCAAGAGAACTATTCAACAGGTATGTCTCAAAAAGAGCAAAACTTGGTTGAATTGGCTGCATCGATTATGCAAACCGAAGGTGTATATAACCCAGGTATGCGTGAAATCGAAAGCTATGATGCTGTGCTTATTTTGGGTGAAGACTTAACGCAAACTGCGCCACGTATGGCGTTGTCTGTTCGTCAAGCGGCGAAAAACAAAGCCAAAGAAATGGCTGCGGAACGTCGTACCCAAGACTGGTTAGCAGAGCCGCTACAACGTATTGCTCAAGACGCGAAATCACCGATTTTCATCCTCGCTGCAACGCAAACACGCTTAGCTGATGTTGCTGCAGGTGAAGTGGTTGCTTCTCCAAACGACATCGCTCGTTTAGGTTTTGCTGTTGCTGCTGCTGTAAAAGGTGATGCAATTCTTGGTCTAGCAGATGATGCGAAAGCATTTGCTCAGAACATTGCAGATACACTGAAAGCGGCGAAGAAACCATTGATCATTTCAGGTACAAGTTTACAAGATGCATCCATCATGGAAGCTGCTGCACAAGTCGCGCAAAATCTTGGTGGAAATGCTGGCTTAAGCTTGACTGTTCCAGAAGTGAACTCTATGGGCTTAGCAATCTTCGGTGGACAAAGCTTAGAACAAGCTTTTGCACAAGACTATGACACGGTTGTGATTGTTGAAAATGATCTATTCCGTCGTTTACCTGCGGTACAAGTTGAAGCAGCACTTTCTGGTAAAGATGTGATTGTTTTAGATCACTCTGAAACTGAAACTGTGAAGAAAGCGGATATCGTACTTTCTGCTGCGTCATTTGCTGAAGGCGATGGTACGGTTGTCTCTCAAGAAGGCCGTGCACAACGTTTCTATCAAGTGTATGACCCGAGCTACTACAAACCTGAACTGGCGATCAAAGAATCTTGGCGCTGGTTACATGCCATTGAAACAGGCGTAAAAGGTAAAGCGATTTCTTGGACCTTGCTTGATGACGTGATTGAGTCAGTTGCGAAAAATGTACCTGCACTTGCTGCGATTCAAGATGTAGCTCCAGATGCGGGCTTCCGTGTCCATGGTTTGAAAGTTGCGCGTGAACCGCGTCGTTACTCTGGTCGTACCTCTATGCGTGCACCATTGAACGTGCATGAACCGAAACAACCGACAGATATCGACTCTGCATTAACATTCTCTATGGAAGGTTATGTTGGGAACCAGACTCCGTCTCCACTGGTACCATTTGCATGGTCAGCAGGTTGGAACTCACCGCAAGCTTGGAACAAATTCCAAGATAACGTGGGTGGTCACTTAAAAGGTGGTGATTCGGGTGTGCGTTTATTCGATCGTTTAGCGAAGCGTCCAGCACGTACTTTCGTTGCTCCAGCGGTTGTGGTTGCAAACCCTGAAAGCTTCCGTTTAGTGCCAATGCATCACATTTTTGCTTCTGGTGAATTTACTGTGAAAACACCTGCTATGGAATCGCGTATTCCTGAAGCGGTCTTTGCAGTGGGTGAGCAAGATGCAACTCGTTTGAATGTTCAAGATGGTCAAAAAATCACTGTGAAAGCAGGTGAGACTTCGATCGTACTTCCAGTTCAAGTGATTGATTATTTACCTACAGGTTATATTGGTTATCCAGTTGGTCTTGCACCTACGGTTTCACTTGCTGAGCCTGTATCAGTCGCGGTAGGAGCGTAATTCATGCAACAAGAATTAATCCGTCAAACGCCGCTTTGGGCTGAGAACTGGCCAATTGCCTACTCAGTCATTCAAGCGATTGTGATTTTACTCGTTGTAGTACTCATCGCTGCGTTGATGTCTTTTATTGAGCGTCGTTTACTGGGCTTATGGCAAGACCGTTATGGTCCGAACCGTGTAGGTCCTGGGGGGATGTTCCAGATCGTTGCCGACATGTTGAAAATCATGTTCAAAGAAGACTGGACACCAAAGTTTGCTGACAAATTGACTTTCCGTTTAGCTCCTGCTGTTGCCATGGCAACAGCGGTGATGTCATTCATGGTTATTCCTGTATCACCATACTTAGGTGTTGCAGACATGAGCATCGGTCTATTGTTCTTTATGGCAATGGCAGGTATTGCCGTCTATGCCGTATTGTTTGGTGGTTGGTCATCAAACAACAAATATGCATTGCTTGGTGGTCTACGTTCTGCAGCTCAAACCATTTCGTATGAAGTGTTCTTGGGTATTTCATTGATGGGTGTGGTTGCGATTGCAGGCTCATTCAACATGCGTGAAATTGTAGAAGCACAAAAAGATGTATGGTTTGTCATTCCACAGTTCTTAGGTTTCTTAATCTTCGTGGTTGCAGGTGTTGCGGTCACTCACCGTCACCCATTTGACCAACCAGAAGCAGAACAAGAATTGGCGGAAGGTTACCACGTCGAGTACGGCGGTATGAAATGGGGGATGTTCTTCGTTGCGGAATATGTCAACGTAGTTCTAATCTCTGCATTGATCGTAACGCTATTCTTCGGTGGTTGGTTAGCGCCATTTAACATCGATATTCCGTTCATTCCACCAGTATTCTGGTTCATTATCAAAACAGCATTCTTTGTGATGATGTTTGTCTTGGCTCGTGGTTCACTTATGCGTCCGCGTTATGACCAAGTGATGAACTTTGGTTGGAAGATTTGCTTACCATTAGCGTTAGTTAACTTATTAGTTACTGGCGCAGTGATTCTGTGGTAAGGGCAGGGAGAATAAAATGTATAAAATTCTAGCTGGGTTTGGGTCAATCGTACGTTCACTGTGGATGGTTTTCTCACACGTGACACGTAAACGTGACACCATTCTTTACCCAGAAGTGCCAGCCGAACAAATTGTTCCACCACGTTTCCGTGGTCGTATCGTGTTAACACGTGACCCAGATGGTGAAGAACGTTGTGTTGCGTGTAACTTATGTGCAGTTGCATGTCCTGTTGGCTGTATTTCACTACAAAAAGCAGAAAAAGAAGATGGTCGTTGGTATCCGGAGTTTTTCCGTATCAACTTCTCACGTTGTATTTTCTGCGGTATGTGTGAAGAAGCATGTCCGACGACTGCAATTCAAATGACTCCAGATTTCGAGTTGGGTGAATACGTTCGTCAAGACTTGGTATATGAGAAAGAAAACTTACTCATTTCAGGTCCTGGTAAATACCCAGACTACAACTTCTACCGTGTAACAGGTATGGCTGTAACTGGAAAAGACAAAGGTCAAGCGCAGCGTGAAAGCGCACCAGTTGATGTACGGAGCTTATTACCATGATGTGGCCATTTTATTTGATGGCACTTGTGGCCATCGTTTCTACGATTCGTGTTGTGACCAACGCGAATCCTGTACACGCTTTATTAAGCTTGATCGTGTCACTTCTTGCAGTTGCAGGCATGTTTATGATCGTGGGTGCGCCATTTGCTGGCGCGCTTGAGATCATCGTCTATGCAGGCGCGATCATGGTGTTATTCGTATTCGTAGTGATGATGTTAAACCTTGGTCAACACACCGTTGAACAAGAGCGTAAATGGTTAACATCGTCTGCTTGGGCATATCCAGCACTCATGAGCTTCTTAATGGGCTTGGTGTTGGTGTGGATGCTCGGCTCTGACTACACAGCGGCTGGCCCTGTTATGGGTACTGAAGTTGTGGGTCCAAAAGTCGTTGGCCAAGCACTCTTTACTCACTATTTATTATTGGTTGAAGTTGCTGCCATGTTATTGCTTGCTGCGTTGGTTGCAGCATTCCATCTTGGCAAACGTGAACCAGGTGCAGAAGAGGACAAACAATAATGGGCAACATCCCTTTAGAACATGGTTTGATTGTTGCAACCATTCTTTTTGCACTGGGTTTTTACGGTGTGATGGTGCGACGCAATCTATTATTTATGTTAATGAGCCTTGAAATCATGATGAACGCAGCTGCGCTTGCGTTTGTTTTGGCTGGTAGTGCATGGGTACAACCAGACGGACAAATCATGTTTATTCTGATCTTAACGCTTGCTGCGGCAGAGGCTTGTATTGGTCTTGCGATCGTCCTTCAGTTCTACCATCGCTTCCATCACTTGGATGTGGATGCTGCTAGTGAGATGCGCGGATGAGTTTTTTATATTTAACAGTATTATTCCCGCTCATTGGTTTTGTCCTTTTAGCGGCAGGTCGCAACAAGCTTCCTGAAAATGTCGCTGCCATTATTGGTGTGGGGGCAGTTGGCCTTTCAGCATTGGTTGCTTTGATCGCTGGTCTAGACTTTGTTAATAACGGCAAAGTGACCTATGTTCAACATCTTTGGACTTGGTTCAATGTAGGTAACCTAAGCCCAGGCATTAGCTTACATCTTGACGGTTTATCACTGCTCATGATGGGTATGGTGACAGGTGTGGGTTTCCTAATTCACATCTTTGCATCATGGTACATGCGTGGTGAAGAAGACTTCGCGCGTTTCTTCTCTTATTTCAACCTGTTCGTTGCCAGCATGTTGCTGCTCGTATTGGGCGATAACTTAGCGTTATTGTTCTTAGGTTGGGAAGGCGTAGGTCTATGCTCTTACTTGCTGATTGGTTACTACTACCAAAACCCTGCAAATGGTTTTGCGGCAATTAAAGCATTTACCGTAACACGTGTTGGTGACGTTTTCTTACTGATCGCTTTGTTCTTAATTTACCAACAGTTCGGTACTTTAAACATTGCGGAAGTGGTTGCAGCTGCACCAACAGTGATGACACAAAGTTCATCTTTAACCATTTGGACAGCACTGATGTTGTTCTTGGGTGCAGCAGGTAAATCTGCACAGATCCCATTACAAACATGGTTGGCCGATGCAATGGCAGGTCCTACACCTGTATCTGCATTGATCCACGCTGCAACAATGGTAACTGCAGGTGTTTACCTGTGCTGCCGTATGTACACCGTGTTTGAAATGGCACCTGAAGTGATGATGTTTATCTCAATCACAGGTGCGGTAACGTTATTAGTGGCTGGTTTTGCTGCATTGGTTCAAACCGACATCAAACGTATTTTGGCTTACTCAACGATGAGTCAGCTGGGTTATATGTTTATGGCTGTGGGTGCTGAAGCTTATCAAGCAGGCTTGTTCCACATGCTGACTCACGCATTCTTCAAGGCATTATTGTTCTTGTCTTCGGGTGCAGTGATTTTGGCTTACCACCACGAACAAAACATCTTCAAGATGGGTGGTTTGTTCTACAAGAACAAATTCCTATTTGCTTGTTTCGCGATTGGTGGCGGTGCATTGGCCGCGATTCCATTCATTACCGTGGGCTTCTTCTCGAAAGATGCGATCTTGGGTGCAGTTTGGGTACAAGGCGAATCAATCGCAGTGTATAACTCATTGTACTGGGTGGGTGTAGCAGGTGCATTCTTAACGTCGATTTACACATTCCGTCTAATTTGGGTTGTGTTCTTTGGTAAAGAAAATACACCGTATCATGCGATTAAAGGCATTACCTTCTGGGGGCCTTTGGCGATTCTTGCTGTACTTTCAACTTTCGTTGGTGCGGCACTTAAAGCACCTGTGGAAAGCATTTTAAATGCAGCAAAAATTCCAGCATTTGTGATTCCTGAAGCTTTAGAACATGGTATGCACAGCGCAGAATATACCGCTGTGGGTATTGCATTAGTTGGTTTAGTGATTGGTGTGGTCTTGTTTGCGTTTGCTTATAGCGCAGTGAAAGGCTTTGCTAAAACGTCATTGGGTGCAGGTCTTGCAAACATTTGCCGTAATGCACTGGGCTTCGATGCGCTTTATGACATCGTTTTTGTGAAACCATATTTGCTTATTGCGAAGATTTTAGGTCGTGATCCAATTGATCGCTTGTGGTTAGTCTTGCCTGCACTTGTAAAAGGCGGTCACAGCTTCACAAGTTCACGTCAGACGGGTTCATTGCGTGATTACGCATCAAGCATGGCATTAGGTATCTTTGTATTACTAATGGTCTTGATCGTCACTCAGATCGTGGGGAAATAAGATGGAAATCACAAACAACTGGATTCTACCCGCGCTGATCTTAGTTCCGTTCATTGCTGGTTTTATTTGTTGGTTAGTCGACAAACTCGACGACAAACTGCCGCGTTATATCGCGTTAGTGGGTATGCTCATTACTTTGGGCTTAACTGTTGCGCTATGGCAGACAGGTACATTTAACTACGAACTTGGCGCGAAAGTGCCATCGTGGTCTGCTGAATTCATGTTGCCATGGATTCAGACTTTAGGCATTAACATCCACTTAGCAGTGGATGGCCTATCTCTATTAATGGTGGGCTTAACTGCACTTTTAGGTGTGTTGGCTGTCGGCTGTTCTTGGGGTGAAATTCAAAAGAATGTTGGTTTCTTCCACTTAAACCTTTTATGGTCTTTGGGTGGTGTGATCGGTGTATTCTTAGCGATTGACATGTTCTTATTCTTCTTCTTCTGGGAGATGATGCTTGTACCTATCTACTTCTTGATCGCACTTTGGGGTCATAAAGGGGCAGAAGGTAAGTCACGTGTTTATGCTGCAACCAAATTCTTCCTCTACACGCAAGTAGCGGGTCTTATCATGCTCATCGGTATCCTAGGCCTTGTGGTTTATGGTTACATGATGACGGGTATGATCGGTTTTGATTACAACTATTTATTAGCTGTAGCCAATACTTTAGACAAAGAATTACCCGCTGTTGCTTTTGCATTCATGCTGTGTTTATTCGTCGGTTTTGCGGTAAAACTTCCAGTTTTCCCATTACATGGCTGGTTACCAGATGCGCATGCACAAGCGCCTACAGCAGGCTCGGTTGACCTTGCAGGTATTTTAATTAAGACCGCTGCATATGGTTTACTGCGTTTTGTGATTCCATTCTTCCCAGCGGCTTCTGCACAGTTTGCAGACATCGCGATCATTTTCGGTTTAATCGGTATCTTCTACGGTGCTTGGTGTGCTTTCCAGCAAACCGATATGAAACGTTTACTTGCGTATACGTCTATTTCACACATGGGCTTTGTTTTACTTGCGATTTACGCAGGTAACATCTTAACCTTCCAAGGTTTGATGATCATGATGTTGGCACATGGCTTGTCATCTGCTGCATTGTTCATTATGTGTGGTCAAGTGTACGAGCGTGTTCATACACGTGATATGCGTTTGATGGGCGGTATGCGTGGTCAGTTCCCATATCTTGCATTCTTCCTCATGTTCTTCGTGGCGGCGCTTGTAGGTATTCCAGGTCTAGGTAACTTCATTGGTGAGTTCCTGATCCTGATGGGTTCTTATGCAAAATTTCCAGTGTTTACTATTCTTGCAGCAGTAAGCTTAGTATTTGCAGGTCTTTATGGCTTGATTCTGATCCACAAAGCGTTGTTTGGTACGCCAAACGAAGAACAACAACAGCAGCACTACAACAACCCATTGAAAGACTTAAATGCGCGTGAAGTAGTGATCTTGTTAATCTGTGCTTTCGGTCTGTTATGGCTTGGTTTGTACCCACAAAGCTTCCTTGATATTTCAAATTCAAGCATGGCGTGGTTAGCGAACAGCTACATTCCTGTACAAGAAGTAGTTGACGTTGCGAGTCAAGCAACTGTTCAACTCGAAAATGTGGAGATGCAATAAGTCATGAACTTCACAATGTCATTTTCTGAGCTTATGCCTTTAGCTCCTGTGATGATCGTTGCTTTAACAACGATCGTCGTGATGATTCTTACTGCAATTAAGCGTAACCATAACTTAATTGCGACAGCATCAGTGGTGGGCTTAAACCTTGCAGCAGCATATGTACTATTCACAATGTTCGGTGGTGCTTTTAAACCAGCGAACGTGATGGGTATGTTCATGGTGGATGCGTTCACCTTGCTGTACCAAGTGATTATTCTAATTGCTGCTTTGGCATGCTGTACTCTGTCGCATGCTTATATTGAAAGCTATAAAGATAACCGTGAAGAACTGTATATCTTAATGTTGTCATCAGTGACTGGTGCAATGTTAATGGTGGCAAGCTCTCACTATGCATCGTTCTTCATTAGCCTTGAGTTAATGTCGATTCCTGTATATGGCTTATTGGCATATACACACCAACGTTCTAAGTCTTTAGAAGCGGGTGTGAAGTACTTGGTGCTTTCAGCAACAGCTTCGGCAATGTTGTTGATGGGTATGGCTTACATTTACGCGTACACAGGTTCAATGTCATTCTATGACAATGTTCAAGCATTAATGCAAAACATCCAACAGCCAATGGTACTTTTAGGTTTAGGCCTGATTGTTTTTGCTGTGGCATTCAAACTGTCTTTAGCGCCATTCCACAAATGGACGCCAGACGTTTATGCAGGTGCACCAACTCCGATCGCAACATTCCTTGCTACAGCTGCAAAAGTAGCGACGATTGGTCTGTTTGTACGTTACATCCTTACTTCAGGTGCGATTCTTGTTGACTCAATCGTGACGATCTTAACCGTGATTGCGGTGTTATCGATCTTGGTGGGTAACTTCCTTGCAGTGAAACAAGTGAACTTGAAACGTATCTTGGCATACTCTTCAATTGCGCACTTTGGTTACTTGTTGATTGGTTTAATCAGCATGACTTATGCAAGCCTTGGTAACGTATCTGTCTATGTGATCACTTATGTGTTAACTACGATTGGTGCGTTCGGTGCGGTTGCATTGATGTCTAGTCCATACAACAACGTAGACGAAGCAGAAAGTCTAGCTGACTATCGTGGTCTATTCTGGCGTCGTCCAGTGTTGACTGCCGTATTAACGGTGATGATGCTATCGCTTGCTGGTATTCCATTGACAGCGGGCTTCATTGGTAAGTTTCTTGTGGTCATGGCTGCGGTAACGACTCAGCACTGGTTCCTTGCTGCGATGATCATCGTTGGTTCTGGTATTGGTCTGTACTACTATCTCCGTGTGATGGTTGTCATGTACATGACACCACCAGATGCACCTCGTGTAGACGCTGTGGATCATTGGGGCCAAAAAGTGGGTGGTATTATGGTGCTTTTAGCTGCGGCAGCAGTGCTTGTGATTGGTATCTATCCAGATCCAATTATCAAGTTAGCACTCCAGTCAGAGATTCTATCTCCAATCCACTTTATGCTTTCTCAACAGCACTAATTTTTAAAAACGTTTCGTTTTAACAAAAAAGCCTCCATCAATTGGGGGCTTTTTTGTTTTTATCGCACGATAAAAAGCTTTATAATGTAAGGAATTTTATTTTACCTTTTAGGTGCTCTCCCGTGGCTATCCATGAAATTCGTCATCCACTGATTCGTCATAAGCTTGGTCTTCTTCGTCGTGCAGATATCAGCACTAAAAACTTCCGTGAGCTGGCTCAAGAAGTGACCATGCTGTTGACCTATGAAGCGACCAAAGATTTACCTGTTTGCGACCATGAAATTGATGGTTGGAATGGTAAAGTAACGGTAGATCGCATTGTGGGTAAAAAAATCACGGTTGTGCCAATTTTACGTGCGGGTATTGGTATGTTGGATGGTTTTTTAAACCTGATTCCAAGTGCCAAAGTGTCTGTACTGGGTTTAGAGCGTGATGAAGAAACGCTTGAAGCACGTACTTATTACAAAAAATTAGTTCCAGATGTACAAAACCGTTTAGCGATGATCATCGATCCAATGCTTGCAACGGGTTCTTCATTGGTTGCTGCGATTGATGTATTGAAGGCAAGTGGTTGTAAAGACATTCGTGTGATGGTATTGGTTGCAGCGCCTGAAGGCATTAAACGTGTTTTGGATGCACACCCAGATGTCACTATTTTTACGGCTTCAATTGACCAAGGCTTAAATGCCAATGGTTATATCGTGCCGGGTCTAGGCGATGCGGGCGATAAAATCTTTGGTTCAGTTCAAAAAGATTAAGATTGAGCCCCAGCAAAAAGAGGCTTTTATAGCCTCTTTTTTATATACTACAACAAAGCGTGTACATATTAGGATCTGTTTATGAAGGCCGAGCAATATCAAGGAAAAGTTAAGCAATATAACGCTGACAAAGGTTTTGGCTTTATTTCCTCACCTGAAGGTGACGTATTTTTTCATATCTCGGATTTTCCTGCAGACTCAGGTGAGCCGAAACGCAATGAACGCGTGAAGTTTAATGTGGTGGAAAATGGCGATCGCTATAAAGCAATTAAAATTGAGCGGGTTGAAGACAACTCTGCCAAAGCCAAGAAATCGAAAGTCTCAAGTCATAATAAATCGATCACCACAGATTTATTGTCTAATTTTCGACGCTAAGTCAGCGTTGATTCAGAGTTCAATCGTGCGAAGATTAATCTTTGCATTTTGAAGCAAAGAGGCTTTTTAGCCTCTTTTTTATTGATTACAATATGAAAAATACAGTTGAATAGAGCAGATTATGTTTCTGAAAGGAAAAATCAAAAGCTTTAGTACCTCACGTGGTTTTGGTTTCATTGAGGTGGAGGGGGATATTGATGATGTGTTTTTTCATATCAAAGATTTGCCACAGAACAACATTGAACCCAAGATTGGTGAAGTGCTTCAGTTTATGATTGTAGAAGACCAAGGTAAGTTTAAGGCTGGCAATATCCAGCGGCTCGGTCTGCCCTCAGAAAGCAAAGCCACGACATCATCAAATAAGAAAAAAGCACGTACCCAAGCCTCACCACGTTACCATGAGGCAGGGCATAAAAGTACCATCATCACCGTGATTGGGATCATCATCGTCGCGGTACTGGGCTTTTTGACCTATGGGAAATATCAAAGTTATAGTGCAGAAAAACAGCGTAAAGCTGAACAGTTGATGCTTGAGCAGCAACAGATTGTAGAAGAACAGCGTAAAGCTTTAGGAAAGTTACCCGATCAAATCTTATCTGAGCAAGGGAAGCGTAATTTAGATGCAGGTCTGCAACAGACCAATCAACCACGCTCTGAACGCGTGACGGAAAGTATTGATAAACAAAATGGTCGTTTACCTGTCAGCACAGGGCAGTTTAAATGCGATGGACGAACCCATTGCTCCCAAATGCGTTCTTATGAAGAAGCGGTTTATTTCTTAAGAAACTGTCCAAATACCCAAATGGATGGGAACAATGATGGTGAGCCTTGTGAGCGCCAATTTGGGAAATAAAAAAAGCACCCTCGGGTGCTTTTTTCTTACTTATTTTTCGCAGAATTTCATAAAGGCTTTGAGTCCTGGGCCTTGGTACTTCTGACGATGTACCAACATGAATAGTGGACGTGTTAGAGACCAAAACGGAGTATCAAGCACCACCAACTGGCCTTTTTCGCGCAAAGGTTCAGTTGCCAGCTTTGAAATACATGACATCCCTAAACCACCCGCCACGATTTTTAAAATCGCTTCATTATGACCCAAGGTCAGACGGATATTGGCATCAGGCAAGTCTTTTAAAATAGCATTATCAAACACTTCACGTGTACCTGAACCTTCTTCACGCAAGATCCACTCGACCGATTTAAAGTCTTCAGGCGTTAATGTGCGATTTAACTGCGCCAAAGGATGGTCTGGTGCACAGCAGACGGCTAATTCATCGTCACGCCAGTGAATACATTGCAGTTGAGGCAAGTGACAAGAGCCTTCAATCAAGGCCAAATCCAGTTGGAACTGATTCACCGCCTCAATCATTTGACGGGTGTTACCAACTTGCAGTTGTAAATGGGCTTGAGGCTGAATTTGTAAGAAGTCAGCCATTAGATCAGGCATGAGGTAGTCACTGATGGTCAGGGTTGCACCCAAACGCAAATCAATGCTTTGTAACTCACCTTTAGCGGCTTGTTCAAAAGCATCACAGCGACCCAAAATTTCTAAAGCTTGTGGCAGTAGGAAACGACCCAAATCATTGAGTTGAAGACGCTTACCTAGACGGTCAAACAGTGGAGCCCCTAAACCGTCCTCTAGATCTGCTAAAGCCATACTCGCAGCACTCTGGGTGAGTCGAACCGCATCACTGGCTTTGGTTACTGTGCCTTCTTGAGCAACTGCTACAAAAACCGCCAATTGGCGTAAAGTCATGCGCATGAATATAGCCTTAACATTTAAAAAATATTAACAAATTATGTGGTCATGCTAACATGAGCAACGTCTTTGATGCCACGCTGAAATCATGTCAATTGAAAAATTTAGCCTAGAAAAGGTTTTATCCGTACACCGTTGGACCAATACACTTTTTAGCTTCACCATGACGCGACCTGCACATTTTAAGTTTACCGCAGGACAATTTGCCCGTATTGGCATCAAAGTGGGGGATGAATTGGTGGTTCGAGCGTATTCGGTGGTGTCCTCTCCTTTTGATGAAACTTTAGAGTTTTTCTCGATTGTGGTGCCAGAAGGTGCATTTACCTCAAATTTACAACACTTAAAAGTCGATGATGACATCTACCTCGAAAAGATCCCGTACGGCTTTTTGACTTTGGCGCGTTATCAGTTGCCGTTACCAAAAGACTTATGGTTGCTGGGCACTGGAACAGGGCTTGCACCTTTTATCTCGATGTTACAAGACTTTGAGACGTGGTCGAAGTACGAGAGCATTACACTGGTTTATAGTGTACGTACAGCGTCTGAGCTGGCCTATGCAACACGTATCCAAGAAATTGCAGAGACCTTTGGTGAAGGGCATACAGGCTTTAAGTTTGTGCCGATTATTACCCGTGATCCGCATGCGCCACTACATGACCGCTTACCGGTACTGATTGAAAATGGTGACTTGGAAAAAGCAGTCGGTTTAAGTCTAAACCCTGAAACCAGCCATGTGATGCTGTGTGGTAACCCGCAAATGGTTGAAGACACCAAAGAAGCCCTGAAAGCACGTGGTTTGACCATGAACCGCCGTGGTGAAGGAAATATTGCGGTCGAAAACTATTGGTAAAGTTATTTCGCTAAATAAAAGGCTCATCGAATGATGGGCTTTTTTACATAAAATTTGAATCACTCAGATTTTAAACTTGGCTTAAAGAGAGTAGCGCTGCTTGTGCACTCAGATCGCGCTATAATTTCTCCTTTGTACTGAGTTGGGTGGGTTATGTCTTCAGCGTTAAAAACGACGGCTCAGCCAGAGGCTCAACTCAGTCCGCAGCAGAAAAAATTAAATCGCTTAATTGAGCGTATTGAACAACAAAAACAAGAATTGGCAGTATGGCAAAATGCGCAAGCCGATATTCAAAACTATACGCGCAGTAAGCTTTTACCTATTTATAGTGAGTTACACACGGTTTTATTTACACAGCTTGATACTCTGTGGAATCACTTAGCCAGTGATGCCTTTAGCAAAGCAGATTTGGCGCAGTTTGACACCAAAATAGCCGCTTTAGCCAAGCTGCTAAAAAAATCGCAGATGATGACTTCCGCGCAGAAAGAACAAGTAGAGAAAATTGATACTTTCTATATGCAGCATGCAGAGCATGTACGTGCGAAGAAAGCCAAAGCAAACTCAATACAAAGTGATGACCTCGCTGAAACGGTAGAACAAAACGTAGATGTAGACTGGGAAAATTATGAATACGATTCTGCACAGTATGAAGCAGAACGAGAACGTGCCAAGCAGTTAAAACAACAAGAAAAGCGTGAGCAGGCCGCCAAAATGGCAGAGCAGTCATTGAAAACGGTGTATTTAAAAATTGCTGCAATGATTCACCCTGACCGTGAACCTGATGAAGAGAAGAAATTAGAAAAAACTGAACTTTTGCAGCAGGTCAATGAAGCTTATGCAGAGCAGGATTTATTTTATTTACTGAAACTTCAGTTACAACTGGAGACCAATAAAGGCTTAAGCTCAAAAGGTTTAAGCTCGGAACAAGTGAAGTTTTATCAGTTGTCTTTGGAAGCACAGAGTCAGAGCTTAAAAGCTCAGTTAGAGGAGATCTTTGCGTCTTTTCACTTGAGCAGTCATATCAATACCAATCAACTTAAAATGAGTGATGTGTATAAGGTGATAGATAAGGATGCTGCTGAGTTAAAGCAGCAGTTGAAGTGGGAAAAAGAACGTTTAAAGCATATGAAAAAGGTGAGTGGGGTGGAGATGTTGTTGGGGCATGGGGTGTTGTAAGCTTTTAAAAGAACCTCTCCCTAACCCTCTCCTGAAAGGAGAGGGAACGTTGTATATCAAATCACAAGTTAATTTACAAATGATGTCCCCCTCTTTTTGTAGATGAGGGATCAATGAGTTAATTCAGATACTCTGATAAAAATGGATCATTTTTAACATAGGTTACCCAAAAAGCTGAAAAAGGATAATGGGGCTTAAGCATATTATTTATTCTTTCGACTAATTCATCTTTTTCTCTTTGCAATAAACGATTTAGACCATTTTTCAACTGAAAACGCAGATTTTGTAAATAAGCATGTTCTTCTAAAATTTTTTCTTTTAAATATTGGTGACTTACTTGTTGATTACCACTGTTCGCATTGTTGTAGCATTGCTCTAACAAAGCTATAGTTTTATTTGTTAGTTCAAATAAATTTGAGCTATTGTGCAAAGTATTAGTTAGTACAATTTTTCCATTTGGTACGCTTGGAGCTTCTAAAGCAATTGCAATATTTACATCATGATTTTCGTCACAACAATCAAGTAAATCTTTGTGCCTTGAGCCTTTAATGCCGTTACAGTGAGAACATGAATAATAAAGATTATTCCAATCTGTTCTTAATTCTTCACTTTTGTTAAGGTGTGGTACAAAATGCTCTACATTGACATTACCGAAATCTGTTTGTTCGCATAAATAACATTTAGATAAGAAATCTTGTTTTAATTGCTTTACTACGGCTGGATCTGTGTAATCAGAATTCGTCCAATCTTTAGGTTTATCCGAGCGTTTTACGTTAAACATCAAGATCTCCTAATTCTTGATTATCTAATAAATGATTTAATGCTTTGAAGTAAAAAGATTTCGACTCAACATCAAGTTGTTTAGCATAAGGAGTGATATTTTTAATAATACTCCTAAGTTTTTCATAATTATTTGGTTCATTGTTTATAGTTTTAGCTATTTCTTCAATTTCTGATTTTAGCTGTTCAGATTGTATTTCTACATGGAATAACCCTTTGATAACAGATTCATAGGAATATCGACTCAAATCCTCTTCAAAAAAATCACCACTTGAAATGTCATAAACAACAGTGTCATTATCTGTTGAAGTAATAACAAATGGTGAATGAGTGCTTACAATAAATTGAATGTGTGGAAAAAGTTTTGTGAAGAATGGAAGTATTTTTTTCTGCAATGAAATATGTAAATGAGCATCAATTTCATCGATTAAAACTATGCCATGAAGTTCTGATGGAGATATTTCAAAAAATTCAGACCGAACTAGAAGATCTGCAAAAATATCAAAGATAGCTTGATAACCAGAAGATAAGCTTTGAAAATCAAATTCTCTTTGATTAAGTTCGATTTTAAATTTAAAACTCTGTTCATTGAAATTTAATTTTGCTGAACTATTTTCAAATAGAAATTTTAATTGATTGTCGAAGCTTTCAAACCATAAGTTAAGAGTATTAAACCGATCTTGGTTATTTTTTTCGAATGCAAATGCTTTGTTAATACGAATATTTACAAGGTGTTGCTCTAGTTTATTACCTAAATTACTTAATATATTATTTTTAGCACTTTCTTTTTCATGTTCTATTGAGGTTGAACTTGTTACAGGCAAAATTGATGAAGTTCTCATAGCCTCGAATGATTTATAAATAGCTTTATAGTTGTCATATAAATTTAATAAATCAAACTCATTTTCAATTTTTAAATTAAGAGCATCCTTAATTTTATTTATTTCATTTTGCACATAATCTAATTGTTGTTTTGCTTGGCTGTGTTGATAACTTCCTTCAGGATGAGTTTTAAGTTGAGTATTATAATAATCTAAGCTTTGTTCATGATTTTGCTGTTGTTGAATCTGTTTTGAGAAATGTAATGAAAGTTTCTGGTTTAATTTTTTAAGGAAACTAGTTTTACCACTACCATTTTTCCCCGTAATAATTAAATTGCGTCCATCTAAAGGAATACTAATACCTGTGATGCCTGCATGTGGAATATCTCCACTAATGTTCATTAAATATTTCATATTTATAAATGTATAAAGGGCTGAATAATCAGCCCTTTATACTACAAATTAAATCAAACTACCAACACATTAAAGCGCTGCAATCTGCTCCATATTCGCTTTAATCTTCGCTAACTGGTCAGCAAACTCAGCAAGTTTTACTTTCTCACCTTCAACTACAGCCGCAGGTGCTTTCGCCAAAAAACCTTCATTCGAAAGTTTGCCTGCAATGACGTCATGCTGCTTTTGCACTTTGTCTAAGTCTTTCTGAAGGCGACCTAATTCTGCTTTCGGGTCAATTAAGCCCTTCATTGGAACAAAGACAGACGCATGTCCAACCACAGAAGAAGAAGACAATGGCGGTTGCTCACCATCAGCCAAGAAAGTAATACTTTCAACTTTAGCCAACGCCTTAAACAATGCCTCAATACGTGTGATCTGTGCTTTTTCAGCTTCAGTGGTATTTTGCAGAAGAACTGGCAATAAACGTGCATTACCCAAGCCCATTTCACCACGAATGTTACGTACCGCACCAATCAAACCTTGAAGCCATTGCATATCTGCTTCAGCTTGTTCATTCACACGCTCAGGATTGGCAACAGGGTACTGCGCCAGCATAATGGTTTCGCCAGTGATGCCAAGTTTAGGTGCAAGTGTTTGCCAAATTTCTTCAGTCAAATACGGCATGATTGGGTGTGCAAGACGTAAAGATGCTTCCATCACCGCAAGGAGTACACGACGAACTTCAGCTTTACGTTCAACCGACACATTTTCATCATTCAGAACAGGTTTTGTCAGCTCGACATACCAGTCACAGTATTCATTCCAAATGAACTCATAAATCGCTTGTGCAGCCAAGTCTAAACGATAAGTCGCAAAGGCTTGTTGTACCGCAGCTTCTGCTTTTTGCAGACGGCTCACGATCCACTGTTCAGGCAACTCCCAAAAATCTTGACGAACTTCAGTGCCAATCACTTGCTCTTCACAGTTCATCATCACGAAACGGGTTGCGTTCCAGATTTTGTTAGCAAAGTTACGGTAACCTTCAACACGTTTCATGTCGAACTTAATGTCACGACCCGTATTGGCAAGGGCACAGAACGTGAAACGAACCGCATCCGTACCATAGGCTTGAATGCCTTCTGGGAACTCTTTACGGGTTGATTTTTCAATCTTCGCCGCTTGTTTCGGGTTCATCAGACCAGTGGTACGTTTTTGTACCAAAGTCTCAAGGTCTACACCGTCAATGAGGTCTAAAGGATCAAGCACGTTGCCCTTAGACTTCGACATTTTTTGACCTTCGCCATCACGGACTAAACCGTGAACGTAAACCGTTTTAAACGGAACTTGTGGCGTACCATCTTCATTCTTCATGAAATGCATCGTAAACATAATCATACGAGCAACCCAGAAGAAGATGATGTCAAAACCTGTCACCAATACATCCGTTGGGTGGAAGGTGTTGAGGAAATAGTTTTCCGCGTCTTTCTTGGCATCGCCAGTCCAACCCAAAGTTGAGAACGTCCAAAGTGCAGAAGAGAACCATGTGTCGAGTACGTCTTCGTCTTGGCTAAGCGCAACATCGGCAGGGATGTTGTTTTTGGCACGGACTTCAGCTTCGTCACGACCCACATAGATGTTGCCTTCAGCATCATACCAAGCGGGAATACGGTGACCCCACCAAAGTTGACGGGAGATACACCAGTCTTGGATGTTGTTCATCCACGCCATGTACATATTGCTGTACTGTTCAGGAACAAACTTGATGCGACCGTCTTGAACCGCTTCAATGGCAGGTTGCGCCAATGGTGCAATTTTCACATACCATTGATCTGTCAATAATGGCTCAACGATCACACCTGAACGGTCACCACGAGGTGGTTTAAGCGTATAAGGTTGGATTTGATCTAACCAGCCTTCAGCTTCTGCTTGTTCAACCAGTTTTTTACGTGCTTCAAAACGCTCTAAACCAATATAGTCCGCAGGAGCAGGGATGGTTTTAGAAATTTGCTCACCCGCTTTCGCGATGTATTCAAACTCAGCCAACACTTCTGCATTTTTATTGAAGATATTGATAATTGGCAATTCACAACGCTTACCAACTTCATAGTCGTTAAAGTCATGTGCAGGGGTAATTTTCACACAGCCTGTACCGAATTCTTTATCTACATATTCATCTTTAACGATTGGAACAGCACGACCTGTGATTGGCAGAAGGATGTTCTGACCAACAAGATGTGTATAGCGTTCATCATCCAGTGCGACTGCAACCGCAGTATCACCTAACAAGGTTTCAGGACGAGTCGTAGCGACAACGATATGGTCTTTACCATCATGGGTACGTAGGTTTTTATCTTCAAAGAAGTATTTGAAGTGCCACAGTGAACCTGCTTCTTCTTTATCCGATTCAACTTCTAAGTCAGAAAGCGCTGTTTGTAGTTTCGGGTCCCAGTTTACTAGGCGTTTGCCACGGTAAATCAAGCCATCTTCGTGCAGTTTAACGAACACTTCTTTTACTGCATTGGATAAACCTTCATCCATCGTAAAGCGTTCACGCGACCAATCGACTGAAGAACCTAAACGACGGATTTGACGGGTGATGGTATCGCCTGATTGCTCTTTCCATTCCCAGATTTTTTCGATGAATTTTTCACGGCCGAGGTCATGGCGGCTGACACCTTGAGCACCCAACTGACGCTCAACCACCATTTGCGTGGCAATACCCGCATGGTCTGTACCCGGTTGCCATAAGGTATTTTTACCTGACATACGGTTGTAGCGTGTTAAGGCATCCATAATGGCATTGTTAAAACCATGACCCATGTGCAAGCTACCGGTGACGTTTGGCGGCGGAATCATGATACAAAATGACTCACCTTTTTCAGAGGGCTTGAAATAGCCACGCTCTTCCCAAGTTTGGTACCATTTTTTCTCGATCTCGGTCGGATCGTAAGTTGTAGCGATATTTTGCGCTGAATCAGTCATAGTTCAAACAGTTCAAAAGTAGATAAAAAATTGCATCTATTGTAGCAAAGAAATCGCAAATGGGGGCATGTAAAGCAAATGCGTTGATCTAGCAATTGCGACATGATGCAGAGCGCTTTATGATGTGTCTAAACCTAGAGTGCGCTTTGTTCGCAGTAAAAATCAAAAAAAAGGGGGGATCACTATGACTTATCAAATATCATTAAAATTAAAACCTGAAACTCACCAACGTTTTGCCCACATTCATCAACAGCTTAATGCCGGCGAAAGCCAAAGCCTTGCCAAACCTTTGGGTGAGGTTTTAGCGGATATTTCATGTGAAGTGATTGATCAAGTCTTTGGTGATCTTGCACGCTTGTCTACCTCAGGCGATGGGGAGTCAGAGAAAATTATTCAGCACATTGTGGACACTATGCGTAAGTACATGCCGTGGTCCGTGTCTTTTTTTTCAAATGACCGATTAATTCCAATGGTGAATTATCTAGAGCAAATGATGTATGACATCGAGAGCACACATTTTTTAAGCTACCCAGTCGAAAAAACTTTAGTCACCGAACTTTTGGGTTGTGCGGAACAGATGGAGAAAGGCAATAACAGTTATGTTGCTCCAGCTTTGAAAGTGTTTACGCAAATTGTCGATCAAGGGGTAACTAGTCTGGTCCGTGAACCCAAAAAAATGCTTAAATTTAATCTGGTGGTCGATAAAACACTGAATGGGGTGATTAACTTGACGACCCAGTTGGGCTATAAACGTTTTGATAAGTTAGGGCGTATCTATGATGCGCAGATGATGAGTCAATATTTTGATCATTTCCTGACTTTTTTAAATGATCAATCTGCAAATAAAACTTCGGTATGAGGCAATAAGGACATGGCACAGTTAAACAGTTTAGACGCTAAAGTGGTATGGATTACGGGGGCATCTTCAGGGTTAGGAGAAGCACTGGCTAAAGAATGTGCTTTACAGGGTGCTGAGGTGGTCCTCACGGCAAGACGTTTTGATGAACTCGAAAAAGTTCGCGTCGGGCTGCTCAATCCAGATCAACACATTTCCATTTGTGCCGACATTACCGACGAAGCTCAAGTTCGTCATGCTTATGAGCAAGTGCTACAGAAAAAAGGTCGAATTGATTGGCTGATTAATAATGCGGGTTTAAGCCAGCGTGCCTTGATTGCTGACACCAGCATGCAGACTGAACGTGCGATTATGGAAGTGGATTATTTCTCACAAGTGTTTTTAACCAAAACAGTTCTACCAACATTTTTAGCGCAAAAATCAGGTCGTATTGCCTTTGTTTCGAGTGTTGCGGGACTATTGGGGACGCAGTACCGTGCCAGCTATTCAGCAGCCAAGGCTGCCATTCATATGTGGGCAAATAGCCTGCGTGCCGAAGTGGCCAATGAGGGCGTGGATGTATCGGTGATTTTCCCGGGCTTTGTTAAAACCAATGTCTCGTTTAATGCTTTAAATGGCGAGGGTAAACCACAGGGTCATCAAGACGAAGCGATTGAAAATGGTTTAGAACCCGATATTTTTGCGCAAATGGTGGTGAGTGCATTGCTCAAAGGTGAAGAATACATCGTAGTCGGCGGTCGCAAAGAGAAAATGGGGGTTCTGGTGTCTCGTTTATCGCCAACCACGTTGTATAAAATGATTCGTAAGATGAAAGTGAAGTAGATTTAAAAAGGCAGGAGGAAACTAACTTTCACCTGCCTTTTGGGATCAAGTTGTTCCTATATCCCATCCCCCCATGTTTTGATACGGGATCCGCACTGCACTACTTATTGATTTTATTTAAATAATTTAAAAAAAATTCCGCATTTTTCCCACGCACTTGCCAAGACATACAACGCACACCGCCGCCCATATGACAGACATTAGAAGACTGTACTGGAACAACAGTAAGTTTGGTTACGCTACGAATTTGCTGTAAAGCGACAGCATCCTCTTTAATCCCAAATTGCGGGAAGTAAATCCGTTCAGGCGTCACCAGCATATTGGTGTATAGGCCACATGCAGAACCAAATTTTTCATCGTAGATTTCGCTGCCATCGTAAGGAGTGATGATTTCGCGAATTTTAACATTGGGAATACCGCGCTTTAAATCTGCTTTGAGTTGCTTGGCATAGTCGGGATCTTCAGGGTAAGAGTTAATCACCAAGGTGTTTTGATCGACAAAGCTGACCACACCATCGGCATGTTCCAAGCCCCCTTGTTCATCGGCTTCAATGAACGCAATCTGCTTTGCACCTGTTAAAGCGATGAGTTTCTTACGGGCTTCACTTTCAGTGAGCTTATTATCCGCTAGAAATTTGGTACTGAGGACGACATTGCCATAACCATCTTCAACCCAGTTTCCGCCATCATTCAATAGTTTGCTTTGAGTAAACTGTAAGCCTGCTTTTTGACTATAGTATTTAAACTCATCTTGAACTTCATCAGAAATGGCCTGACCTTTTTTAGCGCCACCTTGTCCTGCGGCAGTGTAGCGGAACATGACAGGTTGAGCTGGGTTGGCACTGGTGAAGTCGCGCATCCAAATGTCATGCATCGGTGCGATTGCCACATGCTTTTTGCCCAAGGCTTTGACATAGTCAGGGTAGAGGTCTTTGTCCGTCAGTACAACGACATTGTCTCCATTTTTAATAATTTTTTTTGCATAATCGACGTGAAAATTGAAAATATCATCAATCATTTTTGCATAATAAGCATCATTACTTTGAGGCGATGCCAGTACAATTAATTCAGCTTTGGCTACAAGTGGAATCATGCTGAGTACAGCCATACTTATTTTCAGGGTTAAAGATTTCATTATCTGAGACCTATTTATAGTGTAGGTAATGTCCATTTTTATTGTATTCAGTGTAGAGAATTATGCTCTAGTGAGCAATCTGCCATCCGAATGTACGATAGAAGGCGAGCGAGCATGAGCTATTTTGAATGCTCATGCTGTTTGAGTTTAGTGAATGGATGATTGGTCAATAATCGCTGTTCAAGGACGTTGAATGGCGGTTCCATAAGCAAAGACTTCAATCATACCGCCTTGCATGCCCATTTCTGTGGTCGCCAGTCGCATACAAGCAATATGCGTTGCGCCGTGTTTTTCCGCTTCAAGTTTGAGTCGGACAATGGCTTCACGACGGGCACGATCGACGACACTTTCATAGCTGGTGAGTCTACCCCCCAAAAAGTTTTGCACGGTCGCCAGTACATATTTGAAATAATCATGAGAAATCACAACATTGCTACTGATCATGTGCCCAGACTGCTCGAAGCTTACTTTGCGTAAATTACCCACGGTGATGTAGGCAAGGCGCTTCTCATTCTGTTCAAGCTCCGCCAAATGTTTGCGTTCATTATAGCGACCAAAGCCAAAACCGACGCTAAAGAGCACCGCAAAGATCAGCAGTTGGAAAACTAAACTTTCCATCGCTTAGGCCTGTGTTGGAAATGGATCGGGGAGATGACTATTTAACGGTGTGACAAGGACGGCAGTGCCATAAACAAACAATTCAGATGCACCTTGGGCAATATTCGAAGTTGAAAAACGAATACCTACAATGGCATTGGCCCCTAAGCCTTGCGCTTTCGCAATCATACGATTCATGGCTTCTTGGCGTGATTCTTCTAAAAGCTCGGTATAAGCAATGAGTTCACCACCGACAATATTTTTTAACCCCGCCAAAAAGTCACGCCCGACATGTTTACTCCGAACCGTACTGCCGTAGACCACATCCAGTTGTTGGGAAATACGATGTCCAGGAACAGACTCAAGGTTACTTAAAAGCATAATGTTCAATATTCAAATGATTTGATTATCTTTGAAGATAGGAAAAAGCCCAGCAAAAAGCAATAAAAAAGCCCACCGAAGTGAGCTTTTGTTGTTGCAAACCTTAGTTTGCTGTTTTGTTGTATTTCACATCTGAAGAAGAAGGCTGTTTCACCACTTGATCCGTCGTATTGGCTTTAACGCCGCCACCGAGGGTTTTATACACTTCAACTTGGTTGTTTAAGTTTGCTTGTTCAAGCAATAACAACCCTTGTTCCGCTGAGTACGATGTACGCTGTGCATCAAGTACAGTCAGGTAGTTATCGATACCTGCACGGAAGCGAGCAGTTGAAAGCTTATAGGTGGTGTTGGTTGCATCTACCAGACGACGTTGCGCCGCCAAACGGTCACCAATATTTTCACGTACTGCCAAGGCATCATTCACTTCGCGGAAGGCCGTTTGAATGGTTTTTTCATAATCTGACAACGCAATTTTTTGGTCAGTTTCTGAAATCTTCACATTGGCACGACGTGTGCCCCAGTCAAAGATTGGAATATCCAAGCTTGGGCCAAGTGACCATACAAAGGCACCTGATTTAAACAAATCGCTTAAATCTGTCGATGCATAACCCGCTGTGCCTGTTAAGCTGATGGTTGGGTACAACTGTGCTTTTGCCGCACCAATGTTGGCACCCGCAGCAGACAATTGATATTCCGCAGCACGGACATCAGGACGGTTATTTAACAAGTCGCTTGGCAAGCCTGCTGTCAACGCCGTACTTTGGGTAATACGTTTCACAGGCTGAGGAGACAATAAGTTTGCAGGAACAGGTTGACCCACCAACAAGTTTAACAAGTTCTGTGCTTGTGCAAGTTGAGTCTTGTAGTTCGCAACGTCATTACGCGCAGTTTCAACCGAAATTTGCGCTTGACGTACAGGGACTTCGCTGTCGATACCGACATCAAAACGTTTTTTGTTCAGATTGTAAGACTCAAGCTGTGCTTTTAAGGTTTGGTCTGCCAGTTTTAAGTTGGCATTAGCAAACGAATAGCTCAGCCATGCTTGCGCAACCTGACCAATCAACGAAATTTGTGTTGCATCACGTGCACTTTGAGTTGCCAAATAGCTGTCTAAAGCATTGTCTTTTAAGCTACGAACACGTCCCCAAAAGTCTAACTCATACGCAGTTACGCCAAGGCCAACATTATACGTAGTCATGGGTTTGTTGCTGCTGAGTGTATCTTGGCGAAGCACACTACCACTTGCACCAATAGTTGGTAGTTGGTTGTTTTCGCTAATTTGATACGCTTGCTGAGCACGTTGAATATTTAAAGTCGCCGTACGGAGGTCACGGTTATTGGCTAGTGCTAACTCGATGACTTGGACTAAACGCTGATCAGCAAAAAAGTCTTTATAGCCTTGTTCTGCAACAGATGGACCTGTCGTTGAACCAATATATCCTGTTGGGATATCCGCTTGAGCGACGGGTTCTGGACCACGCATGCTTTGACATGCAGTCAAAGCAAGCGCAAGTGCAGATACCGCAATGCTACGACCTGAAATAGACCATACTTTTTGCATCACGATGTTTGCTCCTGATTATTTTGTTTCTTAGGTTTGTATTTGAAAATACTACGAATCCAAACAAAGAATACTGGAATGAAGAAAATACCCAACAGTGTAGAACTAATTACACCGCCAAGGACACCAAAGCCTACCGAGTGTTGACTCCCTGCACCAGCACCTGTTGAAAGGGCAAGCGGAAGGACACCAAAACCGAAAGCAAGGGTGGTCATGATAATTGGGCGTAAACGCATTTTTGCAGCATGAAGGGTTGCATCAAACAAGTCTTCACCTTGTTCTTGTAACTCTTTTGCAAACTCTACGATCAAGATCGCATTTTTCGCAGAAAGACCAATCACGGCAACAATCGCAACTTGGAAGTAGATGTTAAACGATAAGTTTGGATCGCCCTTAATGATCATACCTAACCACGTTAAAGTAAATGCACCGATAATACCTAGTGGTACAACTAGCAATACTGAAACAGGAATAGACCAGCTTTCATACAATGCGGCAAGACATAAGAAGACGATGAGCATTGAAAGAACAAGTAGCGGACCTGTTTGACTGCCCGAATCACGTTCTTCTAAAGATAAACCTGTCCATTCGTAGTCAAAGCCTTGTAAGCCCATAGATGGTAACTTGGCAATGATTTCTTCCATCGCGAGCATCGCATCACCCGAACTTACGCCCGGTGCTGGAGTACCTTGGATGTTCACAGAAGATACACCGTTATAACGCTCTAGACGTGGTGAACCATAAGTCCATTCGCCTGTTGCAAATGCTGAGAACGGAACCATCGTGCCACTGCTATTGCGCACATACCACTTGTTCAAGTCTTCAGGCATCATACGTGTATTCGCTTCACCTTGAACATACACTTTTTTCACACGACCACGGTCAACGAAGTCATTAATGTATGAACCACCCCAAGCCATGCTCATGGTTGTATTGATATCTGCAATACTCACACCCATTGCACCCGCTTGCGCTTGATCAATGTTGATTTGGTACTGAGGTGTATCTTCTTGACCATTAGGACGCACGCCTGCAAGACGTTTGTCTTGTGCAGCCATACCTAAAATAGCATTACGTGCAGCGATCAATTTCTCGTGACCTTGACCACTCGCATCTTTCAATTGGATGTCAAAACCAGCAGATACACCTAACTCAGGCATTGCAGGTAGCTGTAATGGCATGATGTAAGATGCATCTTTAATCATGTTCAATGACATGCCGCGCTGAATGATGGCACCAATTTGCGACTCAGGTGTAGTACGTTCACTCCAGTCTTTCAGTTTAATAAAGGCAAGACCTGCGTTTTGACCGACACCTGTGAATGAGAAACCAGAAACCGTAAAGATCGACTCTACATGCTCTTTTTCTTTATTCAGGAAGTAATCCGTCATACTAGACACGACTTTGTCTGTACGTTCAAGGCTTGCACTTGGTGGAAGTTGGACTAAAGTCATGACGACGCCTTGGTCTTCATCAGGTAAGAATGAAGAAGGTAAGACTTTATATAGACCGAATAAACCTGCAATCACCAATAGATAAACCACACCAGAGAATACTTTATGGTGAGTCATACGGTTGACCCCACCTTGGTATTTCACGGCAACTTTTTCAAAGCTACTGTTAAACCAACGAAAGAATCGCGCAAAAATATTATTACTTTCTGGCTTGTTTGCATCATGTTGTTTTAACAAGGTTGCACACAGGGCAGGGGTGAATGTTAATGCCACGATCAGTGACAAAATCATTGCGGTAACAAGCGTAATCGAGAACTGACGGTAAATAACGCCCGTTGTACCACCAAAGAATGCCATTGGTACGAATACTGCAGTTAGCACACTGGTAATACCGACCAAAGCACCAGAAATCTGTTGCATTGACTTTTCAGTTGCAGCCACAGGGTCGAGGTGTTCTTCTTGCATTACACGTTCGACGTTTTCCACCACAACAATCGCATCATCGACCAGAAGACCAATCGCTAAGACCATCGCAAACATAGTGAGCGTGTTGATTGAGAAACCGAAAATGTTAATGACAGCAAATGTACCCAATACAACGACTGGAACAGCCAATGTTGGGATAATCGTGGCACGCCAGTTCTGTAAGAATAGGAACATGACAATGAACACCAACACGACAGCTTCAATTAATGTGTGTACAACACTTTCAATCGACAGCTTAATAAACGGCGTGGTGTCATAAGCCAGTTGATCTTTTAAACCATCTGGATAGTTTTGACGAAGTTCACTTAAGCGTTCTTCAACTGCCGCAGCAGTATCTAGTGCGTTGGCACCTGTTGCTAGTTTAATTGCAACACCGCCAGCAGCTTTACCATTAAATTTAGAGTCAAATTGATAGTTATCTGAACCGAGTTCAACCCGCGCAACATCACCCAAGCGAACTTGAGCACCTGAAGCAGTATTTTTTAGAAAAATATTTCTAAATTGCTCTGGGGTTTGCAACATGCTTTGAGCATTCACTGTTGCGTTCAGCACTTGACCTTGCACAGATGGTGCACCGCCTAACTGACCTACCGCCACTTGCGAGTTTTGCGCATTAATAGCAGCTGCAATATCAGTTGGTGTAACTTGTAGGCTGGTCATTTTGGCAGGGTCTAGCCAAATACGCATTGCGTATGAACCACCAAAGACTTGAAGTTCACCAACACCTGCAACACGGCTAAGTGGTTCAGAGATGTTTGAGTTTACATAGTCTTTAATGTCTGACGCCGATAGGCTTCCATCTGGAGAGTAAAATGCAAGAACCTGCATAAAGCTCGCACCAGACTTGGTGACTTTTACACCTTGACGTTGTACATCTTCAGGTAAAAGCGCCGTTGCCGATTGCAGTTTGTTCTGTACTTGAACTTGAGCAATATCAGGATCGATGCCTTGTTCAAAGTTCAAGTTAATAGACGCTTGACCATTACCCGCACTGTTTGAAGAGATATAACGTAGACCATCCAGACCATTCATTTGTTGTTCAATGATCTGAGTAACCGTGTTTTCAACAGTCTGTGCAGAAGCACCTGGATAAGTTGCAGAGATTGTCACCGTGGGCGGTGCAATCGTCGGATATTGGGCAACTGGCATTTTTGTCAGCGTGAGAATACCCGCCAACATAATCACCAGTGCAATCACCCACGCAAAAATGGGGCGATGAATAAAAAATTGAGCCATTCAGTCTACCCCTTATGCATTTGAAGTAGCTTTTTGTTCAGTTTTTGCACCAGCTTCTGTCTTTTTAGCATCCGTTGTTGGAGCTTGAGGTGCTGCTACTTTAGGTTGATACGGTTTCGCAACAACTTTCTGTTCAGCTTTAACTTTCGCTATTCCGTCAACAATAACTTTTTCACCTGTTTTAAGGCCTTCAGTCACAATCCAGTCTTGGCCTTGAATGCCAACTGTGGTGATTTGACGAGGCTCTACTACGCCTTTGTCATTCACGATCATCGCCATCGCTTGACCTGTTGGTGTGCGAGTCACCGCAATTTGCGGCACTAACATCGCATTCGGGATTACGCCTTGAACGATTTGTGCATTGGCAAACATACCAGGAAGCAACAAGTGATTCGGGTTCGGGAACACCGCACGAATCGTCACAGTCCCTGTATCTGGATTAACACTAGCATCAGAGAAAGCTAAACGACCTTCGACTGGATAGTCACTGCCATCTTCAAGTTTCAGCTTCACACGCGTGTTGTTACTGCTGTCTAAGCTACCTTTACTCAATTGTTGACGTAAACGAAGAAGTTCAGAACTCGATTGGTTGATATCAACATAGATCGGGTCTAAACGTTGAATCGTCACCAATGGCTCTGTTTGGTTTGCAGTCACCAAAGCACCCACAGTAACTGTAGAGCGGTTAGTTTGACCTGAAATTGGAGAGCGGATGGTTGAGTAACCTAAGTCCACTTCAGCATTTTTAACTTGAGCACGTGCTGCTGCCACTTGTGCCTCAGCTACATTTACTTGACCCACTAAGTCGTCATAGTCTTGTTTCGCAACAGCGTTGCTTGAAACCAGTTGCTGATAACGATTCAATTTGGTTCTGAGTGTGCTTAAATTCGCTTCTTGTTGTAATAATGCTGCTTTGGCATTATCAAATGTTGCGCGGTTGGTACGAGAATCAAGTTCATAAAGTGCCTGGCCTTCACGTACATAACTGCCTTCCGCAAACAAACGTTTTAGAATGATTCCACTCGTTTGTGGGCGAACTTCAGAGATTTCAAATGCCGTGGTTCTGCCAGATAACTCTACAGATTGTTCTACATTTTGCGGTTGTGCAACAATGACACCGACTTCAGTAGGTGGCATTTGTTGAGAAGCGCCAGCTTGCTGCGCATCCTTTGGATCTTTGCTACAACCAACAAGTGCAATACTCGTTGCTAATGCGCAAGCGGTAAGGGCTGGGGCCCAAAGCTTTGCCGACATCATTGTTCCACCTCGATTAGATTCTTATCTAAAAATAATTTGTATTTAATTGGGTATATCTGCCACACAAGATGTAAAGCAGTGAAATCCAGATAATACTAATGCTCCAACCTGCGAGAACGTCGGACGGGAAATGTACTCCAAGATAGACTCTTGAAACTCCCATCATCAGCATCCATAAAAGAGCAATGCATACAACATAACGATGTGCAGGAAATGGTCGACTTAAGAAAATGGCAAGACACGCCAAAGTGGCAGCATACATACTGTGCGCACTCGGAAAGGAAGCACCATAGCTTGTCACTAGGTGAAACATTTCTGGTGGGCGTGGTCTTGAAATTAGAAATTTAAGTAGCCAAGCAGAAGCAATACTTCCAACAACGCCTAAACCAATAAAAACAACATCTCTATACTTTTTATACCATGCACGATGGAAACACCATAGAGTGGTTAGAAATAATACAAACGGCATGCCACCGAGTGCCGATAAAAGTATTGCAAGCTTATCTATAGGCTCAGTTCTTAATGTGCTGAAATATTCGACCATCGCCAGATCTAAAGCTGTGAGTGGTTGAATGCTTAGAACTAATACACTGATTATAAATAAAATAATACCGATAAAAAGCAACAAGTAAGGCATGCTGGAACTCGTGTCATTTCAACCGATTTAAGCGCGGTTATTTACTGGGTTAAAGTGTACTCATCAGTACACTTTAATTCAAGTGTTGATTAATCATGTATAAAATTTTGTTCACAGTGTAACAAGAGCTCAAAATGGGTACAAAATCATTTTGTATGGTGTTTTGTATTGTTCGAACTTTCATCTACTTCAAGAGGCACTTTCGGTGGCCAAAAAAAGTCACTTGGTCGCGTTAGAAAATGGGTTAAAACCAATTTTGCTAACGGTTTCCACTGTTCAAAACGGACCCGACGTGCGCGTAGCGCCACAATAATCGTGAGGGTAAAACTGACAAATAAGTTCGTCAGACCAATAGCGAGTACCCCAAGGAAAGATACAATAATCAAGCCAACCTCAGGACTACCATTAATATTCATTAGACCTTGAATGAAGTTTGCTGAAGCAAAGGCAATATGGCGAATATCTAGGGGTAAACCCAAAATATAACCAATGGTTCCCATACTTCCTAGCATAATCCCGAACAGAAAATTACCCGCCAACGCACCTAAGTTGCGCTCTATATAGCCTGCAAATTTGTCGAGTCGTTCTTGCCCCATAATTGTTTTGAGACGAGGGTGTGCTTTTAAACGAGGGCCAACTTTGCGATAAACCGCCATATTGTCAAAATAACCCGCCAAAAGTCCCGATAAAAACAAACAGACACCCGCAATCGCAGCGTGCGGAATGGCCAAAGAGGTAAAAGGGTTTAAGTCATGTAAGACTTTCGCCGCTTTTGCATGGTTGAGTAGCGGTTCGTGCATACCAGTTGCCCATGCCCATGTAATAAAGGCGGCAACAGGGATGGCAATTGAGATATTGCCCAAAATAGCAATAAATTGCGTACGAATAATATTAATAATCAGCGCCGCTAATTCAGCAATTTGTGCTGTTTTTGAACCTTTGCGCTGTTGTACCGTTGCCGCGAGTGCTGCCGCGGTCATCGCTGGTTGTTTGGTTGCCACGGTAAAGTGCAACACATGAATCAACATAAACCCCAATGAGTAGTTCATGCTGTAAACAAAGGCTTGCATGAGCGGCGCCATGATCATCCGTGCGGACAAGATTTTAAGGGTAGCCATGGTTGCAATAATGACACCCGCACCAGCTGCGGATTTATACATGGCTAAAAAGCCTTGTTTGTCTGTACTTACATAGTGTTCGCCCGTTTTACTGGCATTTTCAGTCACCTGTAAAGCAATCAATTCACTATTGGTCGTTAGTAAAGAGCGTACACTCCGTTCACTATAAATCGCAGCGGTAATATCGACTAAGAGCAGGCTCACCGCTTCATAGTGTGCTTCGCCTTCTTCTACAATTAAATTGAGTAACAGTTCGACACGGTCTAAGCATTGCTCAAGTAAGGAAATCAGATAGGTTAAACTGACACTGACTCCAATACGTTTGGTCGCACGGCGAATTTTTAATACTACATCACGACACTGCTCAATCATGACCAGTGCTTGAGAGGCGTCGGGTGGGGCAACCACACTCGAGGTTTCAGCTTCTTGATGTGCCTTTTTATACTGTTGAATGAACTCGATAATTTCGCGGTTCTGAACTAGAAAAGGTGATTCATATTCGGTCAGCTCAGGATGCGCATTAATAAACTCTGGATATAAACCAATACCACTAATCCGATAAGACAGCACCGTAATGGCTTTAATCACTTCACTGCGGATTATGACTTTTTCTTTTTGATTGGCATGCCCGTGATTGAGCAGGTTCAGCAGTTGTAGCCAGTCACTGTCTCGGATGTTATCGAGCCAATATTTGTCACTTCGATTGGGGAAAACGCGACGGACTAAATCTTGTAGTTGAGTTTCGTCATTAATGAGCGGGAGAAAATGTGCCCCTAAGCGCTGCGACAATTGATTCCAAAACCCATCTAAAGACAAGATACCGGTGTCGGCATAAAGACTGGTTTGTTTATATTGGGAAATAAGCCGCAGCACAAAGCTTTGTAAGGTCGATGCGGCATCGGGAGTGATGAGTAATGCTTGAATGAGCGCTTGAAATTTTTGATGGATTTCATCGGTTTGATACGCATCCGTTGGACGAATACGCTCCACCAACTCAATTAAAAGTTGATCATTTAAAACAGCTTGAGGTTGCTCAAGCTGTTGCTGCATTTGAGAGAACAGATCATTAAATTTTATATGCATAGGCAAGTTAAAAACATTTTAAAGCAACATTTGTTATTGAATTCGATGTAAAGCCAGTTGGGTTAAATTGACCAGTGCTTGACGATATTGGCTGTCAGGTAAAGCCTGTAAAGCTTGAAGTGCGGCTTCGGTTTCTTCATGCGCCCGTTGTCGACAGTAATCCAGTGCACCAGAATTGTTTACGATAGCAATAACCTGATCAAGATCCGCTGTTCCACCTGTTGCAATACTTTGACGAACAATGGCATGTTCTTCACCCGCTGTATTTTTCAATGCTGAGATTAACGGTAAAGTCGGTTTACCTTCCATTAAATCATCGCCAATATTTTTACCTAATGTTTCAGCATCTGAGGTGTAATCTAAAATATCATCAATGATTTGAAAGGCATTGCCAAAGTGGCCTGCAAATAAACGCAGCGGTTCACGGTACTGCGGTGTCCCAGAAAGAATGGCAGCACCTTCAGTTGCCAGTTCAAATAAACGTGAGGTTTTACCGTGAATAATATCTAAATACGTTTGTTCTGTGGTTTCAGGCTGGTGCTGTGCTTGAAGTTGTAGCACTTCACCTTCGGCAATTTCACAAGTCCCTGTAGAAAAATCTTTGAGTAAGGTCATATCACCGAGATCGACCAATAAATCAAAGGCACGTGAAATTAGAAAGTCACCCACCAGTACTGCGGTCTGATTGTTCCAAGTTGCATTGGCCGTTGGGCGACCACGACGTAAGCCAGATTCATCGACCACATCATCATGGACTAAGGTTGCGGTATGCAGCATTTCAATGATTGCAGCAAGTTTGCGCTGGCGTTCCAAATCTTCTGCACCACAGGCTTTGGCAGCCAATAAACACATAATGGGACGCATGCGTTTACCACCTGCTTCAACCACATGTTTACTCACCGCCATGACCAATGCCACTTTAGAGGTAATGCCTTCATTAATAAATGTGTCCATCGTGGCAAAGTCTTGAGCTACAGGGGCGAGAATATCTTGCTTAAAGTCGATGGTCATTTGAAGAGCGGCCTCATCTATATAAAGTGATAAAAATCAGCATTACCAGTATTGTGTAAATAGGGATACATGTCTAAATGATTCATTTCAATCATAAATAAGACTCGCTAGCGTGCGAGGCTATATTTTACTAAAGACAGTTCCTTATTTCCCCAATGTATAAGCGTACTGCATTTGTAGGCTTATTTACATTTTAAAAAATCAATTCATCCATACTATAGCGGATTGATTTTAAAAATCTATTTCATTGTAAGCAAAGTCAAGCCAGAGTTGAACTGTAATTTGTTGATTGAGTTTTTCTCGATTATTAAATAATCGTTAATTTAGTCTAATAAGTTCGGCAAATCTCTTGTTGTTTGAGTCAATATCACTTAAAATCCTTGCCCTTGATTAACCCCAGTGGCGTTCGTATTAAGATCGATATCTTCCTTTATCGGCACGACGACACGGGCATGTTTGGAGTACATTATGTACGCAGTAATCCAAAGCGGTGGTAAACAGCACCGTGTTGTAGAGGGTGAAACCCTTAAAGTTGAATTGTTGAAAGCTGAAACTGGCGCAACTATTACGTTTGATGACGTATTAATGCTAGTAAATGGTGACAGCATTCAAATCGGTGCTCCAGTTGTTGCTGGCGCTACTGTAACTGCTGAAGTAGTTAGCCATGGTCGTCACGACAAAATCCGTATTGTAAAAATGCGTCGTCGTAAACACTACCGTAAACAACAAGGTCACCGTCAATGGTTCACTGAGTTGAAAATTACAGCTATTTCAGGCTAATCACGAGGAGTAATGAGACATGGCAACTAAAAAAGCCGGTGGTTCGACTAAGAACGGTCGTGATTCGAACCCTAAAATGCTTGGTGTTAAAATTTACGGTGGTCAATCTGTGACTGCTGGTAACATCATCGTTCGTCAACGTGGTACAGAATTCCACGCAGGTCAAAACGTTGGTATGGGCCGTGACCATACTTTGTTTGCAACCGCTGACGGCGTAGTAAAATTCGAAGTGAAAGGTCAGTTTGGCCGTCGCTACGTAACTGTTGAAGCGTAAGTTTTAATAGTAAGAAAGACCCACATTTTGTGGGTTTTTTTTCGTCTATTCATATGGTTAGCTTATTTTTCTTGCATTTTTAATTTTGAAATAAAGCACTAAATACCAATAAATGGTGATGTGTATCACAAAAAATAGGAGTGTAATAAAAAAACAAAACTAAAAGAAAGGCAGACAGATATGAACAAAATAGATACAAATGTCTTGGGCAATCCAGACAGCCAGATAACGAAAGTCTCTGGTCAGAACTTAAAACAAGAACATACTCATATTAGTACTGCAGTTTCTGCTGCAATGAATCTACAAACACTTAAGCCAAACCATTGTCTACAAAGGTTTGCTATGAACGTGCTTGTTTTAAGTGCGATTTTAATGACAGCGAATACAAATGTTTTTGCAGGTTCGTGTAACTCTAATCAAGATACAGGTAGTTGTCCCGGAAGTGGAATACCAGGACCCGCAGGACCTGCAGGGGCTGATGGTGATAGTGCTTATCAGGTAGCTGTGAACAATGGTTTTATAGGTACAGAGGAGGCATGGTTAGAGAGTTTGCAAGGAACAGATGGTGCAGATGGCACTAACGGAACCAATGGTATTGATGGTGTAGATGGTCTTAACGGTCTTGATGGTAAAGATGGCGTAGATGGCATTAACGGAACCAACGGACTTGATGGTAAAGATGGTGTAGATGGCATTAACGGAATCAACGGTCTTGATGGTAAAGATGGCGTAGATGGTCTTAACGGAACCAACGGTCTAGATGGTAAAGATGGCGTAGATGGTCTTAACGGTCTTAATGGTAAAGATGGTGTAGATGGCATTAACGGAATCAACGGTCTAGATGGTAAAGATGGTGTAGATGGCATTAACGGAAGCAATGGTATTGATGGTAAGGATGGCGTAGATGGTCTTAACGGTCTTGATGGTGTGAAAGGAGATACTGGAGCAACAGGTGCAACTGGAGCGCAAGGTGAACAAGGTTTACAAGGTGTGAAAGGTGACACTGGAGCAACAGGTGCAACTGGAGCGCAAGGTGAACAAGGTTTACAAGGTGTGAAAGG
>RCUQ01000069.1_pt1:0-130000 | contig 131366 bp, 118 predicted proteins | sample 2166351 | NCBI WGS metagenome assembly RCUQ01 (sample SAMN09932597, study PRJNA488358) | compost metagenome | feature: garden; material: soil; isolation source: compost soil in acetonitrile-enriched culture | place: Germany: Experimental Botanical Garden Goettingen | collected 2016-01-27
CCTCCGATCAGACTTGCCAACATGAATAGACTCTCTAAATCTTGCTTGTCAAATGAATATGTTTTCTTAGTCGTTATTATGGTGCTAGAAATTTGAAGTACAAGGGCTTTACACAAAACCATTTAAAAAATCTATTCATTGTTTCTAGCCCGTCGAATCTAAGGCAAACTAATGTAACAAATTTTAAACAGCCGACATAGAGATTTCATCCGAACTCATCAGGATTCAACAGTCTTTTTTAATGTAGCGACTTTAATTGTTTGCAGTTGTTCAAGGTTTTGCTTTCAAGCGCTTGATTTTGCCGCAGCGAGGCTTTCACCCCGTTATAGGACTGACTTGGACTCATACGCTGTAGGAAACCCAAGAGTTGTTCATCATTGACTCGCATCGCGGTGAGAATCGGAACTAGCTGTACGCAAGTAATATTATAAACATTACTCGCATTCGTATTCTGACCTTGAGCCAACTCATGCTCGAGAGCCTGAGACAGCGCCACTTTCCGCTGTGTAAGGCTTTTTTGAGACGCTAGATATTGATCTGTAATTTGTTGTGGCGTTTGACGAGCAGTACTGACTTGGGCTTGTTTCAATTGCCCACCATTCTGCGCATGGGTTACTTCCAGTCCCCATAACACTACAGTCAGGACGATACCTATTTTTTTCATTGTTCTAATACTCAAGTTTTTTATACTTTGTGGAATTACTTTAAAAACAAATACAAATCAATCACAAAAAGAATTGTAGCCGATCATATACGTGATCAACTCTATATGGCTATACACTTCAGAAGCAGAAATAATCTCGTCTAAACACCGTTACCAAATATGCAAATAATCTGTATCTAGGCAACAATGAAGGTCATGTTTAATATGATCCAGTACATAACACCTATCTGAATCATTATGAATATTTTTTATAAATAAATAATAAAACACTATTTTTCATGCATAAGAAATTGCGCCATAGTGATGTTCATTCCATAGACATAAAGATAATTTGAGGTTCAACATGAGTTTACGTTTAGGCGACATCGCACCTAATTTCCAACAAGCATCCAGCACAGGCGAAATCGATTTTTATCAATTTTTAGGCGATAGCTGGGGAGTACTGTTTTCACATCCTGCTGACTACACGCCAGTATGTACCACCGAGCTTGGCTTTACCGCAAAACTCAAAGATGAATTTGACAAACGTGGAGTAAAAGCCATTGCCCTCTCGGTCGATGATGTTGAGTCACATCTGGGTTGGATTAAAGACATCAATGAAACCCAAAATACCACGGTGAACTTCCCGATCATTGCCGACCAAGACCGTAAAGTGTCTGAGCTATATGGTTTTATCCATCCCAATGCCAGTGAAACATTGACTGTTCGCTCTTTAGTGATTATCGACCCAAACAAAAAAGTCCGTTTGATTATTACCTACCCTGCGTCGACTGGTCGTAATTTCCATGAAATCTTACGCGTGATTGACTCACTACAACTGACCGATCATCACAAAGTTGCAACCCCAGCAAACTGGCAACAAGGTGAAGATGTGGTGATTGTGCCGTCACTCAAAGATGAAGCTGAAATCGCACAGCGCTTTCCGAAAGGTTATAAAGCAGTCACCCCGTATTTACGCCTGACTCCACAGCCTGAGCAAGTATAAAATATTTTGCTGTGGCAGCAGACAAGTGAAGCCCGAAGTTTTGACCAAGCAGACCGATTGAAAACAAAAATGGGGCACTGAACTCCAAGCAATCCAGAGAGGAAACTAAACCATAAAAATACGTTCTGAGTCACCTTGTATGATCGTTTCAAACTCCAATGACGAGCCGAGTTTGAACTTTTGAAAGCCTGTCAATCGACAGGCTTTTTTCCGCTTAAAGCAGGCATATATGACTCTTTAACAAAATCAAACTGTTAAAACTAAAATCTTCCGCTATAACAGTCAAAACAATACGATAAAAACGACTTTATGATTTATAACATTCACCATTTACATTGCGGCACCATGTGTCCAGTGTGTGCCCCACTCTTTGGTCAAAAAGGTTTTCAAGCTAAGGTCGTGTGCCATTGTCTTTTGGTTGAAACAGATCAAGGGCTGGTGCTGATTGATACGGGCTTAGGCATACAGGACTATCTACACACCAAGCAGCGTTTGGGGCAGTTGGTGGCTCGAATTGGAAAAATTGAACAAAACTTAGAATTAACTGCAATTGCACAAATCCAAAAACTTGGCTTTAGCCCAAAGGATGTCAAACACATTTTGGTTTCACATCTGGATTTTGACCATGCGGGGGGTATTTCTGACTTTCCCAATGCAACAGTACATATCCTTTCTAACGAATATAATGCTGCACAAAACCTGAAGTCATTTAAAAATAAAGCCCGTTATAAAACACAACAATTTCAGCAGCATCGCCATTGGCAATTTATTGAGCCGATTCACGGTGACGCATGGTTTAATTTGACTCAAGTGCAAGGGTTTGACTTATTTCATAATGAGATTCTTTTGATTCCACTGTTTGGGCATACTGAAGGTCACTGTGGCATTGCCATTAAAACCCAACAGGGTTGGAAACTCTTCTGCGGGGATGCCTACTACTCCCACCTAGAACTTAACCCCCAAAACAGACTTCGCAGCTTAAATGCCTTGGAAGTATTTTTTGCCGAAGATAATGCACAGCGCTTAAGCAACCTGCATAAGATTCAACAATTGGCACAGTCTGAACCAAGTATCGAAATCTTTTGTGCGCATGACCCTGTTGAACTCTCATACCATCAGAGCCTGATCCTATGACCAAATATCTTGTTATTCTTTCTCTGTGTATCAGTATTTCTGGCTGTATGACTACGCCTGCACTGCCAGATACAGACCGTCCACAACACTGGGGGCAGTCGATCCAACCTGCACATAATTTCTATCAAATCAGTGAAACTGTTTTTCGTAGTGAGCAACCCGATCAAGATTTAGTTCAGAGTTTAAAAGCACAGAAAATTGATGTAATTATTAACTTACGCTCACGCAATCAAGACCTGAAAAAACTGTCCAACCAAGGGTTTAAACTGGTGCATATCCCGATTCATACATGGGCGATTGACCGAGAAGATTTGTTAAAGGTGATGCAACAAATTCAACATGCAGAGCAAAACCAGCAAAAAGTTTTATTGCATTGCTACCATGGCTCAGACCGTACTGGTGCGAGTGTGGCCATGTATCGCATTATTTTCCAAAACTGGTCTACCGCTGATGCCTTGGCTGAGATGAAACATGGCGGTTATGGTTTTCATCCAATTTGGCAAAATATCGAGCCTATATTTAGCCCCGAAAATATAAAATGGATTCAACAGCAGCTGTTAAATCCATCTTAGTGAAAGCAATTGGGTTTAACCCGATCTTAACGTTTGTCGAGTGGCACCCAGTCAATCACCCATGCGGACTTCATGCCAAGGCTTGCATCTGAGGTAATCTTCTTGCGAGCTGCATCGGCAGTATCACGGTCTTTGGATGGCCCCACCATAATTCGCACGCCTTTAGAGGTTGGACTTTTAGTGACCTTATAGCCCTTGGCACGAAGCTTAGCAGCCAGTGCATCCGCATTGGCTTCATTGGCAGCCAATGCCACCTGTACCATCCACTGCTTATCGCCATGTTCAAGCAAATCACGCGCTTTCTCAGCTTCCGCCTTTTTCTTGGCTTCATCAGCTTTACGCTTTTCATCTGCCTTACGTTTGTCTTCCGCTTTTTTATCAGCATCTGCTTTACGTTCGGCTTCTTTTTTCGCTTCAGCCTTACGCTCGTCTTCTGCTTTACGTTTAGCCTCAGCTTCACGCTTAGCTTTATCTTCAAGCGCTTGCTTTTCTGCTAAAGCTTTTTGCTCAGTCAGTTTTTTTGCAGCCGCTGTTTTTTCAGCTTCAGTGCGCGCTTGCAGCTTTTGCTGTTCCAGTTTCTTTAGCTCAGCCGCTTTATCCGCAGCAATTCGCTGTTGCTTGGCTTTTTCATCTTCAACCAATTCTGGTGGAATGTTATCCGAGCTTTGCTGTGCAGCATTACGGTGTGCATTTAACGCGGCATATTCTTCCGCTGCTTTACGTGCAGCATCTGCTTCGGCTTGCTGTTGCATTGCTAAAAATTCGGCCGCACGAGCTTCTTGTTCAGCAACCGATTTTTCACGTGCTACACGTTGTTGTTCCAGTAAACGCTTTTCTGTTTCAACATCGACCGTTAACGGCTGAAGTTGAACCAACTCACCTTCGGCATTGCGTTGCACATTTTGTGTGACTAGCTCTGGTGTTTTAATATTATTTTGATGTATTTCTTCTTTGCCTTTAAGCAGTAATGCCGCCAAAAGGACACCACCACCTAATAAAACAACGCCACCCATCCAACGTTGTTTGCTATTCATTGACATTCTTCCAAATACTCCCATACCGCTTCTAATGTATGAAATGAACCACATACCAAAATCAGCTGATTATTCTTTGTTTCGTCGAGCGCTGATTTAAAAGCCAATTTCACACTGTCAAAGTGCTGCACATGTTGCCCTTGCAGCGCTTGATCCAATTGTTCAATCGGAGCTGTGCGCGGGACAGTTAATGCCGCAATTTTCCACATTTGTATGGAGTCTTTCAATAACTCTGTGACAGATTTCACATCTTTATCTGCCAACATCGAGAAAACACTGACTACTTCAGTGTACTGTTTATTGTATTTTAGGAAATTTCGCAATTGATTTAATAAAAAAGCAACACCATGCGGGTTATGCCCTGCATCAAAAATCACTGTTTTGTTCTGTATTTGGCGAATTTCAAAACGACCTTGCAATTTTGCGTTTTGGATTCCTTCAGAAATGGCATGCTGAGAAACACTCAAACCACTAAGAAGTACTGCCGCAACTGCTGTTGAAATATTCTCAACCGCCAATGTGCCGAGAGGTAAATTTAAAGTGGTGCCGCTGGATGCAAACATCCACGACTGACCATGCTCACTACGTTGATAAAAATAGTCACGATTCACTGCATAAAGTTTTGCAGCACAAGCATCTGCTTTATCGATAATCGCTTGAGGGATTTGTTGTAAGCCACCAAACACCACAGGAATATTTGGACGGATGATGCCTGCCTTTTCAAAGGCAATCTTTTCAATGGTATCGCCCAGCCAGTCAATATGGTCTAAACCAATATTGGTGATCACCGCAACATCGGGTTCAATCACGTTGACCACATCTAAGCGACCGCCCAGACCGACTTCAAGCACCCAAACATCACATGCTTGGTCTTTAAAAATGACAAAAGCCGCGAGTGTGGTCGCCTCAAAGAACGAGAGGCTTAAATCACAATCACGGCGCGCTTGATCCACTTGTACAAAAGCATCGACCAAGCTTTGGTTATCGACCTCTACACCACGCAATTTGACTCGTTCATTAAAACGGTAAATATGTGGTGACTGATACAGTCCCACCTTATAGCCTTGCGCATTTAAAATGGCAGCCAGTGTGGTGGTAGTCGAACCTTTTCCGTTGGTTCCCGCTACAGTTAAAACCTTGGCATTAGGTCGTGTCACACCGAGCTTTTCAGCTACAGGAATGACCCGTTCCAATCCTAAATCAATACCCGTAACGTGAACATGGCCCCAATAATCGAGCCATGTTTCTAAAGAGTCTGTTGCAAGTGGTGCTGTGTTCAAGACAAATTCATCAGTTTCGCGACAATACGATAAACTGTATCACGTAATGCGTGACGGTGAACAATTTGATCGATTACACCATGATCAAGCAAGTATTCCGCACGTTGGAACGGCTCTTCTAGCTTTTCACGTACAGTTTGTTCGATCACGCGTTTACCTGCAAAACCAATCATCGCTTTCGGCTCTGCAATATGTACATCACCGAGCATCGCTAAAGATGCTGTTACACCACCATAAACAGGATGCGTCAACACCACTAAGTATGGTAGGCCAGCATCTTTCATTTTTTGGATGGCTGCTGAAGTACGCGCCATTTGCATCAAAGACAACATACCTTCTTGCATACGCGCACCGCCTGAAGCAGCAAAGCAAATCATGGGTTGTTTGTCCGCAATGGCTTTTTCAGCCGCTTGCACAAAACGGTCACCAACAACCGTACCCATTGAGCCGCCCATGAAGTCAAATTCAAAGGCACAGGCAATCAAAGGAATACCTTTGAGTAAACCTTGCATCACCACCAAGGCTTCAGTTTCACCTGTTTTGGTCTGTGCTTCACTCATACGCGCTGGATATGGCTTTGAGTCGACAAATTTCAACGGATCTTTGGCTTTAAATTCTTGTCCCAATTCTGTTTGCACTTGGTCAAAGAACCAATTCAAACGATCACGGGCTTTCATACGCAAATGTTCATCACACTGAGGGCAAACATAAGCGTTAAATGACATTGCAGTACGTGTAACAAGTGCATGGCACTCAGGGCATTCAATCGTTGGTTCTGTAAACGTCGCCTTGAGTGAGGTTTGCTCATCAGGTACTTGAATACCGGGTACACCACGTTCAGTCCATGGCGTCGATGGGCTTAGGATTTTCCCTGATTTAACATCTTGACTCATACTAACTCATCGAGCGCTGCTCGAAGCTCCTTGACTTTATTAACCGTTTCAACCACGGCTTGTTCTGGTGCTAAGTTTGCAAATTGCTTAACAAAAGCACTACCAACAATCACAGCATCAGCCACTCCGCCCATTGCTTTGGCAGATGTCGCATCACTGATCCCAAAACCAACACCGACAGGAATATCTGTTTCTGCTTTAATTTTTGCAATTCGGTTTGCAGCTTCAGCAACGTCTAAAGTTGCTGCACCTGTGACCCCTTTTAAAGACACGTAATAGATGAAACCACTCGCCTGTTTCACCACATGTTTAATGCGTTCGTCCGTTGAGGTTGGCGCTAGTAAAAAGATTTGATCCATATCAAATTGCTTCAATACAACATCAAGCTCTGCTGCTTCTTCTGGTGGTAAGTCCACCAGTAGAATGCCATCGACACCACATGCATGCGCAGTCGATACAAACTTTTCATAACCAATGACTTCAACTGGATTCAGATAACCCATCAATACGACTGGGGTCTCTTGATCCTTTTGACGGAACTCTTTGACCATATTCAAAGCATCTAAGGTATTGGTGCCACCTGCCAATGCGCGTTCTGCGGCAAGGGCAATCACTGGACCATCTGCCATAGGGTCTGAAAATGGAAGACCGAGTTCAATCACATCTACACCCGCCTCGACCATCTGATGTAACAAAGGAACTGTTACCTGTGGATGAGGGTCACCAGCCATAACATAAGAAACCAAAGCTTTACGCTGTTGAGATTTAAGCTGTCCAAAACGAGTGGCTAAACGTGACATAGGGTTGTGCTTTCCTTAACTTGTTTAAAATTAAAACTACTGAGGAGTTGGCTTTGTAAAAATACAAGACGCTGCATTGTAACGCTATTTTTTACTCATTGAATAGAGCACATCGCGTTCGCGTTCCAATTCATTTTTCGTCAAATATTTTCAGAACAACCGTAAAGCACCATTTACTGATATTTCGGTTTTTTTCTCAATGATCAAAGATGCCTAATTTTAGGAAATACCAAAATGTCTAAGTTTTAGATAAACTTATTTTTATTTGCAAAAAAAATGATAAAAATAGGCGGCTTAGCTTTTACATTTAAAGTTTTATGAAATAGCAAAACCTGCATTATACTACGCACATTCTTTCATTTCCCTATCTCCTATGACCACCGATAACTCAGGTTTAGTGCAAGCACGTGCGCTTGCGCTGTTACCGCTTATTGTTTTTTTAGCCATTTTCTTAGGCAGTGGTATTTACCATTCTGTGATTGGAACCGAGTTTGCGTTCTATCAAATGAAAGCGCCTGTTGCGGCCATTCCTGCCATTATTTTGGCGGTATTGATTTATCGCGGTGAGCTGAACCAAGGCATCGAAACCTTTCTGCGCGGTGCCAGCCACCCGAACTTAATCTTGATGTTCATGGTGTTCATGCTGGCAGGCGCATTTGCCAGTACCACCAGCGCCATTGGTAGTGTAGATGCCACAGTACAAATGGGCTTGTCTGCGATTCCACCCGCCTTTGTGTTACCGATGTTATTTATTATTTCAGCGTTCATTGCAACTGCAATGGGCACCTCGATGGGCACCATTGCAGCCTGCGCCCCCATTGCCTTTGGTTTCTCTCAAGCCACTGATATTGCTGCGGTCTATGCCATAGGTGCGGTCGTGGGCGGTGCGATGTTTGGTGATAACCTGTCGATGATTTCGGATACCACCATTGCAGCCACCACCAGTCAAAAAGTTCAACTTCGAGACAAGTTTCGCGTCAATGTCTGGATTGCAGTACCTGCAGCTTTAGTCACGATCGCAATTTATTTCTTTAGCATCCATCAAACCGAAACTATTCAGTCAAAAGACTTTAATCCTTGGCTAGTGTTGCCCTATGTCGTGGTGTTTTTCCTCGCCTTCAGTCGTTTACACGTGCTTGCGGTACTTACAGTCGGTGTAGTGCTATCTGGGATGATGGGACTGATTACACAGCCAGAATTTACAGTCATTCAACTCAACACAGCCATCTATGATGGTTTTGTCGGTATGTTTGAAGTCGCGTTACTGTCGATGTTTTTGGGCGGTCTTTCGACCATTATGCAAAAAGAAGGTGGTCTCGACTGGCTTATTCAACGCATTTACAGCCTAACCCGTTTATTTAAAGTTGGTCGTGAGCGCGCAGGGGAAATCGGATTGAGCTTTTTGGTGGTTTTCTCCAACATTTTTGTGGCCAACAACACTGTAGCGATTATTTTATCGGGCGATATGGCGCGTGAAGTCGCTAAAGAATATGGCGTAGACCCAAAACGTGCAGCCGCTTTGCTCGACATCTTTTCATGTGTTGTACAAGGGCTTATCCCCTATGGCGCACAGCTTCTATTGGCCTGCTCGATTGCAAAGCTTTCGCCTGTTGAACTCATCGGCAGCATTTACTACTGTTGGATACTGGCGATCTTTGCCATCCTTGCAATTGCATTCCGTTTTCCACGACTGAAATCAGGCTGATCATTTCATACATTTCAGCGCCTGTACAAAGGCGCTTTTTTTATGCCTGCTGTTATTTCAGTTGTCGTTTCAACTGTAATAAGGTCTGTCCACTATGCTGTTTATAGGCACGTGCTAAAGCTGACTGGCCCGAATAGCCGAGTTGTAAGGCGATTTCAGTTAAACTCAAACCTTGTTGTAATAAATATTCACATCGCTTCATGCGCTCTGACTCAAGTACTCGCTTAAATGAACTATCCCAGTCTTGCAACTGGCGTTGTAAGGTTCGCGTTGAAAGGTGTAATTCATTGGCAATCTGCTCGATTTTAGGGGCTTCCGCATACGCTTTAAGATAATCAGCCACGGCGCTATGAATCTGTTGCAATACGCTTTCATAACGAGGCTTGAGTGCAATTGCAACCTCTGCTTGTTTCAGTAAAAGCTGCGTTAAAGAAGGATCAGCAAAGCCCGATTTTAAGCTCAAACTGTCTGCACTCATCACATAGGCATAGCAGCCTTGATTAAAACTTACTTCACAGCCATAAAATTTTTGATAATGATACTGTGCCATTTGGGCTGGATGCGCCATTTGGATTTTTAAGAATTGTAATTGATCGGGGAAAATTTTCTTGGCCAAATGCACAATGGATGCCATGGTCATTTCATTCAGTGAAGCATATTTCTCATTGAGAAAAGGCCAAGTCAGCCAAATCTCATTGCCCCTTTGCTGCATCTGCATGGGACTCACTTCTGCCCCATCAATCACCAAACGACTAAAACGCATCACATAACTCAGTGCTTCAGCCACGCTATTACTGCGTGTAGCCATATAGCCCAAAACACCAAAATGCTCAGGTTGAATAAATTTTGCCATCTCCATAATCAACTGCGGACAATCTAGCTGTTCTCGCGTCAGTTGCAAAATCGTTTGCAAGAACGAAAATGGTGATTGGGTATCGATTGGCAGTTGTAATACATGCTCCAATTCATACTGATATGGCGCTAAAAAACCGAGTTGATGAAAATCGATTCCTTGCTCTATAAGATACATATTCCAGAGCTGAAAATAACCATTGGGGATTTGTAATTCTTGCATGACAGCCTACCCGCTATTTGACATGCGATATTTTCACATTGGCGTAAAATGTATAAAAAATGGCAATATCTGTCAAAACAAACTGCATTTTCTCCGACATACTGCAATCATCCAAGGCAAATGAAGTAAAACAAAATGAATGCCATTGTTACAGCCCCTATTGAACCGATTGTGCGAACCCAACTTAATTTTAAGCTCGATGAAGTGCCCCGTTTTTGGTTTGGCGGCGACCCATTCCTTACGCGCATGTTCGATGCACTCAGCCTCACTTTCCCCGATGGAGAACGCTATTTTATTCAAAGCGTGCGTTTGTTTCGGGACAAAATTACAGACCCAAGCTTAGCTGCTCGTGTAAGCGATTTTATTAAGCAGGAAGCACAGCATGGCATTGCCCATGACAAAATGAATCAGGTCATGCGAGAACAAGGCATGCCAGTCGATCAGTTTATTCAGCGTTTAAATAAAATATTCAAGTTCGAATTAAGCAAACGTTCGCCGCAATACAACATTGCCATGACGGCTGCAGCAGAACATTTAACTGCACTGATGGCCGAAACTTTTTATAGCCATAAAGCCACGTTGGCTGAGGCCCACCCCTATGTGCGTGCTTTATTTGCATGGCATGCCATTGAAGAAATGGAACACCGTGATGTCGCGTTTGATGTGATGAAACAAGTCGGACATGTGCCTGAAGCGACGCGTCTATTTGCATTGGCCTTTACCACGGTGATGATGTTTGGTTTCACCACCTATCGTGCAGATGTCATGCTCAAACATGATGGCTTTAACCGTATTCAACGCTTGCAAATGATGCGTAAAGGACTGCCTTGGTTCTTTGGGCAAAAAGGGATACTGTCTCGGATGCGTGGTCAATATCTGGATTGGTTTAAGAAAGACTTTCATCCCAATCAACATCCTGTGATTGCGCAGTACGATGTTTGGATCGATACCCTAGCAGAAAGTCATGATCCGATTTTAGCGGGTGAAGCTTTTTGGCAAGCAGGGAAATAATTCAATAAGCACAACAAATATACACTTTGGATGAGTTTAGGTATGATACGCCCATCTTAAAACATGGGCATATGAAGTTGAATTTGTATGTCCAATTACATCCGAAGTTAAAAATGTCGTTTAAATTCAAACTCCGCGTTCTTGGTTATCTTATCATGGTCAATGCAGTGATCTCGATGCTCATTGCTTGCAGATATTTCCTGTATTTATCTGAGTTTCCAACAGATTTATTGGGATTCAGTTTTTTATTTACTGGAACATTCTCGCACATGACTGTGCTTGCGTCCCTGATTGGCTTGATCTTGATTCCGAGCTTATTTCTGCCCAATACGCTACGTCATATTACGCAAGCAAGTATTGCTAGCTTGGCACTCATTGCACTGATCATAGATACCTTCGTTTATGCGCAATACCGTTTCCACATCAATACCGTCATGCTGGAACTGGTGATGTCAGGTCAGGTTGTAAGTTTCTCAATCTCAACATGGCTGATGGTCATTGCTGCGATTGCCTGTATTTTTGCGGCACAATTTTACTTCATTCGATTTTTAGAGAAAAATTTACCGACTTTTTCATGGAGCATTGGTAAAAAGTTTACAGGGTTAGTGTTGGTAGCTTTACTTTTAAGTAATGGTATCCACGTTTGGGCTGCAGCACATGTGTATCAACCTGTGACCATGACACAACGCTATTTACCGATGTTTTATCCGATGACCTCGAATAAAACTATGAAAAAGTACGGCTGGATTGATGAAGAAGCCTTAGAAAAACAAAAGGCCATGTCTTTGGAGCGTAAAAGCGACCTGAATTATCCGCTGATGCCAATTGTTGGAGAAACTCCAAAGCAACCCACCAATATTATGTTTATCGTGATTGATTCTTGGCGTGCAGACACATTTAATGCAGATAACTCACCAAATTTGTGGAGTTATGCGCAGAATGGAAAGATTTTTAATCAACACTATTCAACAGGCAATGCCACACGCACAGGTATTTTCGGCATGTTCTATGGTATTCCTGGTACTTACTGGCATGGCATGATTGTGAACCGCCAAAGTCCAGTATTTATTGACCGTTTGCAAGCACTGAATTATCAACTCGGTTTATTTGCTGCAGCCAAATTAACTAACCCTGAATTCCATGAAACCGCATTTTCAAAAGTACCAAATTTACGTATTGGTTCTTCTGGCAAAGTGGCAGGTGGTCTTGATGAAGAATTAACGCTGGATTGGTTAAAGTGGTATGAAAAAAGAGATCGTAACAAACCAACCTTTTCATTTTTATTTTACGACTCTCCACACGGATACAGCTTTCCTAAAGACTATTCACACCAGTACAAACCTATGCTGGATGAAGTCAATTATCTCAAGTTAAGTAATGATTCTGATCGTTCATTAATGATGAATCGTTATAAAACCAGTGTGCACTACGTCGACAGTATTGTGAAACAGGTTTTAGATAAACTCAAAGAAACAGGTGATGCAGAAAACACATTGGTCATCATTACCGGCGACCACGGCCAAGAAGTGAATGATAATCTTCAAAACTTCTGGGGACATAATGGTAACTTTACCGACCCTCAAGTCAAAGTTCCCTTTGCAATCATTGGTCCAAAGATACAAACTGATACACTATGGAATAACCAAGTTTTAACCAGTCATCAAGATATTGTTCCTACACTCATGAAAAACTATTTAGGTGTAACCACAAAAATTCACGACTATTCAGTAGGTGAAGATTTATTGGGGCCACAGATTCAACGTGATTGGATCTTAGCCTCTAGCTATAGCAAATATGGCATTGTTACACCTAAAAACATTTTAGAAGTGGGAGCTGTTGGTCAGTTCGAAATTTTAGACAAAAAGAATCAGCCAATGTCAGATCAAGAACCGAACTATGCTCATGTTCAAGCAGCATTGGAGCAAATTAGTCGTTTTAATAAATAAAGGCAAAAGAAAAACCGGCATGATGCCGGTTTTTCTTATCACAGGTCTTTTTACCACTTTGCATAGTGCTGTTCGAGCAGCCCATATTCATTCAGCAATACAACCTCTTGATCACCCTGCTGAATCGTACCGCTAATCTTGGCTTGCCACTGACTAAACTGACTGCCAACGAGGCGCAAATTTAGGTTTTCAAAACGGCGCCAGCCCGTAGTCACAGTTAAATTTAAGCGTTCATCTAGCGAGCGAATGCTCCAACGCCCTTCTTCTTCCATTTGGAACAGAACATCACTCACGGTGTAGAGCTTTCCATTCACCCACAAACAGTTTTCATTGCCAAAACTTTCATTCACACCAGAAGCTAAGTTCAGACCAATACGCTTACCCTGTGCATCCCAAAAACTGCAAGAAAGCCAAAACCAAGCTGTTTCTGGTCGGAGGAAGCCACAGGTATCATCTAGCGCAGCCAAGGTCCGCTCATTAAACTGAATAATCTGCCCGGCTTTATTGGTAAAAAAACCCTCACAAGCTAAGGTGGTCAATTTCTGGGTATAAGTCCAGCCATTAATCCCTGTTGGACTACACATACTCAATGGATCAGTACCTGCGCAGAAAATACGGGCGCTAAGCTTAATTTCACCATACTTGGTGACTTGAACATAGCGCACCCCATTGGCATGTTGGATTTCAATTTGAAAAGGTGAATTTGCAAACACACTTTGGTTATATAAAGGCTGTTCATCTAATACAGTTTTACGCGCCAAAAAATTCACGGCGTTCCATTCAAGCACTTCATTTTTGAGATGATCATAGATATAAACGAAGCCATGCCCAGCCCAAGCAATATCAGCAATCGCTAAGCCAATGGTATAATGCTCATGTTGAATGCTACAAAACTTAAATTTCTTATATTTCAGCTTTTTCCGCCAGCCGGTGAGGACTTCACCATATGGAGTTTTATACTGATACTTATTTAAATCAATGGTTTTTGGGAGTTCGCTAAACCGACCATAATGTGGTTGTCCGTTGGACTGAATCAAATCCATTGATGCTTTATCCTTAAGCAAAAGTTAATTAATATCCATAAGCATATTATGCCTATAATTTTAAAGGTGAAAAGTATTTAGTTTGTTTTTTCATCAAATTATTCGCTAACCCTACTTTTCGTTTGAATACATCACTTAAAAGAATTAGGAATAGTTCAAACTTAATTTAACATGAGATATGTATTTTCCCATGTGTTTGCATCGAACTCAGCTTCAACCAAAACTACATAACGCCCATGTACACAATCAATCGCAATACAGTCATCGACGTCTAAAACACGGTCAGTATGTTGCTTTTGCCACTTTTGATCAAAATGTTGTTTACCAAGTTGTTTGGCTTCTGCGGCATGTGGAGCAACGACGAGTACATAACGATGCAACTCTCCAAATTCACGTGAGTCATAGCCACCTAAATTTATGAGCCACAGTTTTTCATCCTCTGCTTGGGGTTGGGCATCACTAAACTTTATTTGGTATTTTTTCCCTCGACATTCAATACCATTCACTTGCGCCCAAGCATCAATATGTAAGCCTTTTGGTTCACCAAACCATGTGTTTTTAAGTTGCGGGTAACTCTCTTCTAAACTGTCAGCGACTGCAAATACAACATCATGGACTTCGGTATTGGCGCGGGCATGACGACCACCAAGCATGACCATAAATAGGTTGGGCATTCTATTTCCTTCCTTTTGAAACATTTTTACAGCTAACGTGCAATTCACGGAAACGTCATTCGCAATTGTTCGAGGTAGACCACACTGCGAGAGAAAGATTTTTGCAACGACATTAATCACATGAAAGTATAGGACGAGTTTTGCGAATAACAATGCCTTTGGTTACTTTGGGCTTATTCAAAGTAACATGATGAACTCCTTACATTTGAGGTGTAAGCAGCCAAGACTCCGTCAAAATATAAATAACGTTACATGACCAATAAGATAGATTTGACCAAAGTTTTCATTGGGAGGAAATATCTTACTTTTGTTTCGTCAAAAGTAACAAAACCATCTTATTGAGCAGACATTACATCCCTGTAATGCTGCTCAACGGGCAACATCTAGGTCACCTTCACTTATTCATGTTTTGGATAAACGTCTATTTCAAAAAAAATCGTGCTGAATTACTTCAGCACGATTTTTGTAATCTACCCAACCCTCATTTATTAAAAAGGGGGGGGCTTTTCTCTCTTTTTCAAAAGTGGTTAGTGGAGGATTCTTACATCTCAACCATTTCCACGCCATCAATACGCGCCACAGTCATTAAGTCCTTATCACCACGACCAGAAACCGTCGCAATAATAATTTGGTCCTTAGACATTGTTGGCGCAAGTTTAGTGACATAAGCCATGGCATGTGAACTTTCAAGTGCAGGAATAATCCCTTCAATCTGGGTTAAATCACGGAAACCTTGTAAGGCTTCCTTGTCATTGATTGGCACATATTCAACACGATGCATATCTTTCAAGAAGCTATGTTCAGGGCCTACACCTGGATAATCCAAACCTGCTGAAATCGAATGGGTTTCAATGATCTGACCTTGTTCATCCGACATCAAATACGTACGGTTACCGTGTAAAACACCGACATGACCAGCATTCAATGGTGCAGAATGTTTACCTGTTTCAATGCCATATCCTGCCGCTTCAACACCATACATTTTAACATCTTGGTCATTTAAGAACGGATAGAACAAGCCCATTGCATTTGAACCACCGCCTACACATGCTACCAAGGCATCAGGTAAGCGACCAGCTTGTTCCTGAATTTGCTTACGTGCTTCACGACCAATAATTGACTGGAAGTCACGTACCAATTGTGGATATGGATGCGGCCCTGCAACTGTACCAATGACATAATAAGTTGAATCGACATTCGTGACCCAATCACGCATTGCTTCGTTCATAGCATCTTTCAATGTTTTAGAGCCACTTTCCACAGGCACAACAGTTGCACCCAATAAACGCATACGATAGACGTTCATGGCTTGACGTTTCACGTCTTCTGCACCCATGAACACCACACACTCAAGACCTAAACGTGCAGCAATCGTTGCAGTCGCAACACCATGTTGTCCTGCGCCAGTTTCAGCAATAATTCGTTTTTTACCCGACAGTTTTGCCAATAAAGCCTGACCAATCGTGTTGTTCACTTTATGTGAACCTGTATGATTGAGGTCCTCACGTTTTAAATAAATTTGCGCACCACCCAATTCTTTCGACCATCGCTCAGCATAATATAAAGGACTAGGACGACCTACATAATAGGCGAGGTCACGGTCGAATTCTGCCAGAAACTGCTCATCATCTTTCATACGGAAATAGAGCTTTTCTAAGTCTTCTAATGCTGCCATTAGAGTTTCTGACACAAAACGTCCGCCATGGATACCGAAATGCCCATGTTCATCTGGGTATTGGGTATAGTCAATCACATTACTTTGCTGATCCACGATGGACTCCTTGCATGAAGTTTTCTATAAGTTGTTGGTCTTTTATACCTTTAGCGGATTCTACGCCTCCGCTGACATCTACAGCATAAGCCCCAGTCGTCTTTATAGCGTCTTCAACATTAGTTGGGGTTAAACCACCAGCTAAAATTAAAGGAATATCCAATTTGGGGAATTGTGACCAGTCAAAACTGTGTCCTGTTCCCCCTTTCAGTTCAGGATGCCATGCATCTAAGAGTACTGCGCTTGCCCCTGCCTGTTGAAAGCGTTGAACTTCTGCCACCACATTCAGATCAGGTTTCACTTGAATGGCTTTATACCAACGACGTCCTACTTGTGCCGCAATTGCCTGACAGTCTTCTGGTGTTTCATCACCATGAAACTGAATGATATCGAGCGCCACTTGTTTTAACACATCTACAATGTCATCCGCAGTGGCATTCACAAAAAGTCCAACAGTTTGCACATAGGCAGGCACATGTTGAATCAATTCTTTGGCTTGAGCTGCACTAACATGACGTGGACTAGGCGGGAAAAATACAAAACCAATTGCATCTGCCCCGGCATTGACCACAGCTTGAATATCTTGGCTACGGGTAATTCCACAAATTTTGGCACGGGTTCGCATAGGTTATAACTCTGGCTCAACCCTATTTATAGTTGATCTATAAATAACAGGGCGAATCATTGTAATGCAATTTTTTCGCCTTGCGTAAAGTTCATCCTGAAAAATCTTTACATAGATTGTTTAATTCGCATACAAACCTTATACTTCGCCCAAATGCAATAAGTCTAAGCACTATGCTTTAGGGAAGTTGGTGAGAGTCCAACACTGCCCCCGCAACGGTAAAACGAAACGTATATCTTTATAAGTGTTTGCACTTACATCACTGCACTCGTGTGGGAAGATGAATATACCAATATTGTTCGCAATATTTATATTTAAGTCCGGAGACCTGCTTATTGCGCCATTTAACTCAATCATTCACGGGGGGTGAATGTATGGAGCCAGCATGCCAAATTTATTTCAGCCTACAGCTTTAGTGGGCGCAATCGCTATTGCGATGGGTTTCTCCATTTCTGCATCTGCACAAGACAGCGTTAATGCGTCTTTAGATACATTGGTTGTCACTGCAACACGTTCTGAAGAAAAGATTAAAGACGTACCAGCACGTATTTCTGTAATCAATAAAAATGCGATTGAAAAGAACCCTGCTCTCAACTTATCTGACTTAATCCAACAAGACCCTTCTGTTTACGTGAAACAAAGTGGCGGTATGGGACAAATTTCTGAAATTGGATTGCGTGGAACAAAAGCTGTCCATACCTTAGTTTTAAAAGATGGTGCTCGTTTAAATAGTCAAAATGAACTTGGCCCACTTTATCCTGCTTTTTTAGATACTTCAGATGTTCAACAAATTGAGATCTTGAAAGGCCCCGCTTCCGTCCAATATGGTAGTGATGCAATCGGTGGTGTAGTTCAACTTATTTCAAAAAAACCTGTGAAGTCTGGTGCAGAATTAACTGGTATCTATGGTGAAAACAATACCTATAAAACCATTGCAAAAGCAGATTTAGTCACTGATCAAGGTTTCTATGCTCAAGTAGGTGGCCAACGCTTAGAAAGTGATGGCACTCGTATTTTTGAAAGCCAAGATAAAAGTGATAAGGCCAGCTATGATCAAAAAGGCTATAATGCAAAAGTTGGATATTTCCAAGAAAATCAGATTGATGCTTCTGCTTCGATTAGTGAAAATAAAGGAACAAGTATTTTCAGTAATGACTACATTACCAATACAGCTCCTCGTAATTTTGTAAATCGTGTTATTAATGCGAAAGTTGATTACAACATTCTGCAAAATCTAATTTTAGGTGCACATTTTGCAAACGTTCAAGACAAGCAAGATGTTCCATCATATTTCACACAGTACAACACTGAAAATAACCAAAGTGATTTAAACCTAAAATGGAAATTCACACCGAATCAAAATATTTTAGTTGGTGCAACTTATAATGACGCCAACTACAAAACAAGTTCAATCAAAAACCAAGATCAGAGCGTTAATAGCACAGGTTATTATCTACAACACCAATTTAAAAATGAACTGTTTGATACCCAAATTGGTCTTCGTGTAGAAGACAATGAGTTTTTTGGAAGCCACACAGTAGGTCAAGGTGCTATTCGCTATCATTTCCTGCCTAATGCAAGCGTTTATGCCAATATTGGCAGTGCATTCCGTGCTCCGACCCTGAATGAACTCTATTCTCAATGGGGCGGTAATGAGAATTTAGAACCTGAAGAAAGCATCTCTTATGAACTAGGTTTTGATTATGCGATTACGGATAATCTAGCGACTAGTTTTTCTGTTTATCGCACCAATGTGGATAACTTAATCGTCTATAGCGACAGCATGAATCAAAATGTTGGCGAAGCCAATTTTACAGGCGGTGAGGCAGGTCTTAAATGGAAACAAGACGATTTATTCCTCGCAACAGAATATGCTTATGTTGAAACTGAAAATAAAGCAACAGGTTTAGAAATTGCTTATCGTCCAAAACAGACGCTTACCTTCACCGCAGGACTAGAAAATGCTGTCTATGGACTTAGTACTTCGATAATAGCTCGTTCACATGCCAATGCTAGCAATAGTGCAAATAGCGTAAAAGTTCCAGGTTATGCAACTGTCGACTTCAATGCCTATTGGAATATTAACCCAACAGTTAAAGTGTTTACTAACATTCAAAACATGGGTGATGTTCAATATCGAGAAGCATATAAAGCGGCAAGTTCTTGGGATAACTCCCCAGAAGATTGGTACATCAACGGCGGTCGTTTCGCTTCCGCAGGAGTCACTTTCCGTTATTAATTTAACGTAAAGACTCAAAAAACAATTTAAAACAGCGCAGCTTATGGATAATGTTTTGACCGACATTATCCTTTTTTTCATTCTTTAGGCAGGACAAATTATGGGCCACCGTTTAAGTAAAATTTATACCCGTACTGGAGACTCAGGCACCACAGGTCTGGGCGATGGATCACGTGTGACTAAAGATGATCTAAGAATTACCGCACTTGGTGATGTGGATGAACTTAATTCAACAATTGGCGTACTTCGTGCTCAAATTACCGCAAGTCAAATCACGGACAAAGCAACATGGGATAAAAGCTTAAGCCTCATCCAGCACTGGCTGTTCGATTTAGGCGGTGAAGTCTGTATTCCCAACTATCACTTGCTCCAACCAGTTTGTATTGAGTTTCTTGAACAAGAAATTGACCGCATGAATGAAGACTTACCCATGCTTAAAGAGTTTATCTTACCTTCGGGTTCTTTAGCATGTAGCTATACACACCAAGCACGAGCGGTATGTCGCCGAGCTGAACGTAGCTTAATGTCGGTGCACACTCGTGATCAAAATATTCAAAGCACCGCACTACAGTTACTCAACCGCTTATCTGATTGGCTTTTTGTTGCATCGCGTGCTTTACAGCGTGCTGAAGGTGGCTCGGAAGTACTTTGGCAAAAAAATATCAATGAAACTATTTAAACGTTTCTAAGTTTTTAGAACAAAATAGATTTTTTCGGAGTCTTGCAGTGATCAATTCACTGAAAGACTTTTTGATGTTTTTTTTCCTTTGGGAAAAGAAACCAAAACCATTTTCCAATCGTAAAACTCGTCAAATGCCTTCTCTTATCTTGAATATCACAGAAGCCTTTCATTCAAGTTCAGTTCTGCCTCAAACCATTACGAATCTCATTTACGCATGTCTGATATCTCCACCTTAGAATCTATCCCCAATCCGATGTTTTTAGCGCTACAATCACGCAAAAGACGTATAGATTAGGTTCAATATGAGAATCATCGGACATCGTGGTGCACGTGGTGAAGCCCCAGAAAATACACTCGGCGGTTTTCAATATATTCATGATCTGGGCATCCGTGCGGTCGAATTTGATGTTCGTCAGCTCAACGACCATGAGCTGATCATTATGCATGATGACAACATGCTCCGAACCACAGGTAGCGACCAAGCACTCTACCCATTAAACAGCACACAACTCGATACCTATAACCAAGCACATATTTGGCTAGACTGGGAAAAGCAAAGTACGCCAACATTGCGACAAGCCCTTCAGATTATGCAGGACTTCGAACATCTTGAAGTTGAAGTCAAAGCTGTAGAAACACAAGCTGAAGCTGAGCGACTGACGCAACATTTAACACAGCAACTTAGAGGCTTTGAGCATAGTGCGGTCATCACTAGTTTTGATCTTAAAATCCTACAAGCACTCCAAAATCAAAACTCAACATTTAAACGTGGCTTATTGATTGAAGACGATATTCAACATCTTGCGATTGAACAAGCGCTCAAATACGACTGTTGCCAAATCGGCTGGATGAACCAACTGGCAACCGATGACTTGTTAAAAGCCACACAACAAGCGAATTTAGCGATTAGTGTTTGGACAGTTAATGACATCGAGCGCGCCAAACATTTACGTGACTGTGGCATTGATGGATTAATTACCGATTTTCCTAAAATGATGCTACAACATTTGACCGATGTGCATTGAACAGGCCACAGATTGACTTGAGTTTTACATGAGTAGTAGCACTGAAAATGTTTATTTTTCATATTGATCGCTCTGCTACTATAAAGCCTAGAAAAGCTTCGGTAATTTCGATATCTAAACATTCGTATTCTGTTACTGTTTAGTACAATACATCTGTACAATAATGCTAGTGAAGCATGGTTCGCTCATGCTAATATGCTGTGGCTTAATCCATGCAAAAAGTAATGGATTGACCTTCCATTTATACCTCCCAAGGTTTCAGGAGTGCTGTTGGAGATGAATGCTCCCCTACCCAAAGCCCCATTTAACTGGGTTGCAATTTTTGCATTGGTTTTTCTTCCGATTGTGGCTGTGATTGCAATTCCCTTATATGCCTTTCAGCATGATTTCAGCTTAGCCGCTTGGATCAGTATGTTTGTATTACTGGGTGTTAGTAGCTTAGGTATTACCGCTGGCTATCACCGTCTATGGGCACACCGTGCTTATGAAGCAAGCTTACCTTTAAAAATCATTTTAATGATTATGGGTACCTTTGCCGTGCAAAACAGTATTTTATTTTGGAGTTCAGGTCACCGTACTCACCACCGCCATGTCGATGATATCGAGAAAGACCCGTACTCGATTAACAATGGCTTTTGGTATGCGCACATGGGTTGGATGCTTCGTGACTATCCATCAGCAGAACCGGACTTTAAAAATGCACCCGATTTACTGAATGATAAATTGGTGATGTTCCAACACAAATACTATGTTCCTTTAGTGATCAGCGTCCACATGGGTATTTTATTACCAATTGGTTGGGCTGTAGGCGACTTATGGGGGGTGTTATTGTTGGGCGGATTAATGCGTTTAATCCTCAGTCACCATGTTACATTCTTCATTAACTCTTTATGCCACATGTGGGGCAAACGTCCATATACAGACGAAAATACCGCACGTGACAACTTCTGGTTAGCCATTGCTACTTGGGGTGAGGGTTATCATAACTACCACCACATTTTCCAATACGACTATCGTAACGGCGTGAAATGGTGGCAATATGACCCAACCAAATGGTTGATTTGGTCATGCTCAAAACTCGGTTTAGCTAAAAACTTACGTCGTATTCCGAGCTTTAATATTAAAAAAGCTGAACTTGCGATGAAGTTTAAATACGCTGAACAAGACTTAGAAGTTCATGGTCTGAATGTCAGTGATGACATTAGTTCCGCGAAAGCTCGTATTGCACAAGAGTATGATGCATTCACCCAAACCTTGAATGACTGGGCAAAATTGAAAGAACAAGAAATTCAAGCCAAGAAAACGGCTGTGGCTGAAAAAATCCACCAAATGGATGAAAAGCTTAAAATTGAATTTCAATTGGTTGAACAGCGCCTAGGTCATCACCGTCAAACCTTAACCACGTTGATGCGTAGCATTAAAAAAGCGCCTGTTTCACAATAATTGATATCTGATTCAGCATTTTAAAAGAAAGCTCCGCAAGGGGCTTTTTTTAGCAGTTCATAAGGGATAACAACATGGATATTAACAACATTCCTTTCGGTATCACCAACTGGGCCGAGATACCAACCACCCGCCATACAGGTGATCAAGGTTATGCTCTGTGGCGTACTCAGCAATTTGACGCTATCCGCGTGCGTATGGTGGAGTATTCTGAGAACTATCTGGCCGACCATTGGTGTTCTAAAGGACATATCCTGTTGTGCTTAGAAGGCGAACTACACACCGAACTAGATGATGGTCGTAGCTTTACCCTCACGGTTGGCATGAGTTACCAAGTTGCGGATCAAGCTGAAGCCCATCGCTCATCCACCTCAAAGGGTGCCAAGTTGTTTATAGTTGACTAAAACAGTTGGATATATGTCTTAACACTAAAACTTTGCTATATTGATGGGGTCATGGCTTATCCCTTGTGATCCTTCACTATGCAGTTCAATTCACGCTACTCTCTCCTTCCGTCAAAGCTTTATCACCATCAACAACCTCTGCCACTGAAAGGCGCAAAAGCAGGTCATTTCAATGCTGCATTGGCAGAACAGTTGCAATGGTCTGAAGCCGACAAACAGTCTTGGGTAGAGATTTGTAGCGGACAAAAAACCTTTAGTGAATTTGAACCATTGGCAATGGTCTATGCTGGGCATCAATTTGGTCAGTGGGCAGGACAGCTCGGTGATGGTCGGGGTTTATTGATCGCGCAAATTCTCGATCAAAATGGGCAAACCATTGACATGCATTTAAAGGGTGCAGGCTCTACTCCTTACTCACGTATGGGAGATGGTCGTGCGGTACTTCGCTCAGTCATTCGAGAGTACTTGGCTGGACATGCGCTGAATAGTTTAGGCGTGGCTTCAAGCAACGCTGTGGGCTTTACCTCATCAGCTCAAGGTGTGCAGCGGGAGAAATTGGAACTCGGTGCAATGATGTTACGTACATCAGACTGTCATATTCGCTTGGGGCATTTCGAGTGGATCAATCAGTACCAACCTGATTTACTCGACGAATTCACCCAAAAATGCATCGCATGGCATTACCCCGAGTGTTTAGATGCGGAACAACCTATTTTGGTATTTGCAACCCAAGTGATTCAACGGACTGCAGTAATGATTGCCAAATGGCAACTGGTCGGCTTTGCACATGGGGTGATGAATACTGATAATTTAAACATTACAGGTTCAACCCTCGATTTTGGCCCTTATGGTTTTATGGAGCGCTTCCGCCCGAATTGGATTAACAATCACTCCGACTACCAAGGCCGCTATACTTATCAGCAGCAACCGAGCATTGGACACTGGAACTTATGGACATGGTTGAATAACCTGATTCCACTTTGCCCGCAAGACTATGACAAAGAACAATGGAAGCAAGACCTTGCAGATTGCCTAGAACACTATGAACCCACGTTCTTGGAGCACTATAAACAAGGTTTAAGTCAGAAAATGGGCTTACCTCATTTCCACACCGAAAGTTTTAACTGTGCCATGACCTTCTTACGGATTCTACAAACTGAACAGCTGGACTACACACAAAGCTTTACTCGTTTGCAGAATCAACAATATGAAATGATTAAAGATGACTGCCTTGACCGTCGTCAGTTTGAAATTTTCCTCGCTCAGTATGAACAAATTCGTGCAAATCAAGACACAACAGAACTCAATGCAGCTATGCAACAAGCCAACCCCGTTTATATCCTACGCAATCACATGGCGCAAAAAGCGATTGAGCTGGCTGAGCGGAATGATTTCTCAGAAGTCGAACGCTTATTTGACCTGCTTAGCCAACCGTTTGAGCGAAATGTAGCACTAGAGAAAGCTGAGGATTTAGCACCTTTGCCAACGGATGTTCCTGAGGTGATGGTGAGTTGTTCCTCTTAAGCGTTTGGCTTAAACTGTGGATAAATTAAACAATATCCACAGGGCTTCGCCCACTAGAGTGATGATCACCATGTCCTTACACCTTATTGCTGCAAAAGCTGCACTTGCCCTGCCAGAAGTGACGTATAGTCAGCCCTTTGGTGAAGGCTGTGATGTCTATAAAGTCATGAATAAAATGTTTTTGCTCAATTCATCTTTAAGTGGGGCAGCTTTAAGTAACTTAAAAGTTACGCCTGACCACGGTGCGATGCTACGTGATATTTATCCGTATATTCATGCAGGATGGCATATGAACAAAAAACATTGGATTTCAATATATGAAGATGAAAACTTAGATTCTGATTTAGTCATTGATCTAGTACATAGCTCTTATGAGCTCGTGGTATCCAAGCTGAATAAACTACAAAGACAGCGAATCGCTGCGCTTAAAGCCATCACCTAAATATGTATTGAATGAAAAAGATTGTTAATTATGCCTATTACATTTTCTAAAGCGCAACCCTATCACTGCATCAAACAGGTCATGGATTTGAACGTATATTGTCTCGGCTAAACAGTTTTTCAACGTTTTCTACGTATTGCCCACTTTGGAACCCAAAATTCGAAACCAAAAGTGAAATGAGACATTTATAGATGATAAAAAAAAGCCCGACATCCTGTCGGGCTTTTTCGTATTGGTTAGCTAGGTATAACTCCTGTCGTACCTCACATCCTAGTGTTGAACTTATCATTTTTGTTTTATGTTTTGGAACTTCCTGTTCTCTATGTCTGCATCATATAAAAAATCTTGGGACTGACCTAGACGCAATCCGCTTGAATTGGTGTAAGCCAAAACGTACATAGAAAAATAAGCTTAATTAGACTTACCCCCAAAATTATCCGCAGAAATTGTGGATAGTTTTCAGGATAACCGAAGCTGAACCTGACTCCTTAAAATGAATTTTTGCGTGATTTAAAACCAACTTTATAGCTCACTGCTTCAATCTGTCGGAAATACAATCACTCTTTCTCCATTTTGCCTATTTAATTATCTATACATATCAATCCGAAAAGATGAAGTATGGGAGTCGCTCACTCTCCATCCAAGTTAATCAGCAGGTCATGCCAAACCTCAGATAAAGACCCATTGAGAATCAGTAATATCTTAGTCATTTTCATATTCAGTTGCTTATTTGAATGTATTGTCGAAAAGTTTGGACGCTATCTTATAGTCCAACCCTAAGTGACATACATAGGGCTAGCAGAATGCTTCGCTGATTTGAATACAGGCTCATCGACTTTGTCTAAAACAAACGTAAAAGTAAAAAGACAAACTAAAACATTATTTTAGATACTTATCATTTAGCAATAAATCAGAACCCTCAATGATCAAAAGCCCAATAAAAAAGGACTCATATTGAGTCCTTTTCAACATCATCACCTGCGCTTTAGCTCTTTTTCGTCTTCAATGTTTTAAATAAAACAAATAACACGAGAATCCAAACAGGAAGCATCAACACGGAAAGCATAAAACCTTGATTCCACATGATATATAAAATCATCAGCATAAATACTAAAACAAAATAATTGCTAAACGGTGCAAATAATGCTGGAAACTTGGTTTGAATGCCCTGTTTTTTCATACTCTGTCTAAATTTAAGATGGATCAAACTGATCATCATCCAATTCAGTACTGCCGCACTGACCACAATATAAATCAGATAGCTGAGCGCTTTTTCAGGCAAAAAGTAATTTAACAGCACGCAACCAAAAATCAGTAATGCTGAAAATAAAACAGCCGCAATCGGTGTCCCTTGTCGATTAACCTGCTTAAAAACTTGCGGGGCATTGCCTTGTTCTGCCAGACCTAAAAGCATGCGACTATTTGCATACATCCCACTATTACAAACAGAAACTGATGCCGTCAAAATAATAAAATTCAGTAAATGTGCTGCCCAATCAATGCCAATTTGCTTAAAAATCAGTACGAATGGACTTTTATCTAAGCCACCCAAATCCAATTGATTCCAAGGCACCAGAGACAAAAGAATCGCCAGCGAGCAAATATAGAATAGGAAAACCCGAATCACCGTTTGATTGACGGCTTTTGGAATGTTCTTTTCAGGATCTTCGGTTTCCGCAGCCGCCATACTGATCAGCTCAATGCCACCAAATGCAAACATCATAAAGGCCAACATATAAAACAAGCCTTCAAAGCCATGTGGGAAAAACCCGCCATGTGCCCACAAATTAGTGACGGATGCAGTGGAACCGACATCTGCCGTCAACAACAGATAAACCCCGAAGATGATCATGGCGATAATCGCCACAACTTTAATCATCGACAGCCAAAACTCAGACTCTGCATATAGTTTGACATTGGCAAGATTGGCCAGTGTGATCACCACAAAAAACACCAGCACCGAGACCCACGCAGGAATATGTGGCCACCAGTAATTCATATACTTGCCAATCGCAGTCAGTTCAGTCATCACCACCAAGATATACAGCACCCAGTAGTTCCAGCCCGTTAAAAAGCCTGAAAACCGCCCCCAATATTTAAAGGCAAAGTAGCTGAATGAACCCGTCACTGGCTCATGCACAATCATTTCACCGAGCTGACGCATAATTAAAAATGCAATCAAACCGCCAATCATATAACCCAAAATAATAGATGGGCCAGCAGACTCAATAATATGTGCTGAACCTAAAAACAGACCTGTACCAATTGCACCGCCCATGGCGATCAATTGAATATGGCGGTTCTTTAAACGGCGCTGAAGTTTAGGCGTCTCGCTGCTCAAAACACATGCTCATCTGATAAAAAAATGAATTGTACCGCTTGCACAAGCGATCAACCAGTCTTGCCCTTTAAAATTGCCGATTGCTCAGTTTCATTTCACCAGTTGAAGGTTTAAACGGACTGTAGATTTTGATTGCTGCCTTGAGTCCATCCCATAAAAAAGCGGATAACCGAAGGCTTATCCGCTTCTACTTTTAATCAAAAAATGAATTAATCTTCAGGATATTCAAAACGGTAACCTACACCATATACCGCCTGAACCCATTCATGACGGTTGCCTGTTTCAGCCGCATCCGAAATCTTACGACGTAAATTCTTAATATGACTATCAATCACACGGTCAGCCACTTCAAAGCTGTCTGGGTTGATATGATCCAGTAGCTGCGCACGTGAATAGACTTGCCCCACATGCTCTAAAAACAACTCCAGTAAACGAAACTCGGTCGGCGTTAGGTTTAAAGGCTTTTGTTGATACCAAATGCGTTGCTGCGCTTTATCCATACGGAACAAAGACTGATCTTCAGGCTCAGCCTTACGCTCTAAACGGCGTAACACGGCTTGCACACGCGCCACCAATTCTTTCGGACTAAAGGGTTTACACACATAGTCGTCTGCCCCCATGTTCAAGCCAAGCACGCGGTCGATTTCTTCCGTACGTGCAGTGACCATAATAATCGGCAAATCCGACTGTTCACGAACTTTACGGCAAATGGTCAAACCATCCATACGCGGCACCATCAAGTCTAAAATCATCAGACTGGGTTTACGCTGTGTAAAGCTATCGTAGGCTTCCTGACCATCATGAAACATACTGACTTCAAAGCCCGCTGCTTCAAGATAATCGCGGACCAATTGTGCAAGTTCTACTTCATCTTCAACCAGCATAATATGTTTCATACATACTTCCTTTTGTGTTTCATTTTTTTGGGAACGTTAACTTGCAACGTAAACCACCCAAAGGTGAATGATCAAAACTCAATTCACCGCCTAAAGCCTGTGCCAGTTTAGCCGATAAAGCCAAACCTAAACCTGTACCACCTGTGCTCCGCGTACGCGAGTCATCTACTCGGTAGAAACGCTCACCGAGTCGTGCCAACTGCTCATCGCTTAAGCCATATGGACTGTCATCGACATAGACCGTCCAATCTGTTGCAGACTGTTCCGTATGAACTCGAACCTGACCACCTGCTTCGGTATAACGAATGCTATTACCCAACAAATTGACCATGATTTGCTTAAAGCGGTCAATATCAAGTTTTAACTCAGCGCCCTCACCTTCGACACTAATGCTTAAATGGGCTTGTTCAAATTTGGGCTTAAAGTTTTCCACTTCTTGCTCAATCACCGCCCACGGGTTCACGGTTGCAAAGTAACAGTTTAATTGTTGTGCTTCCGCTTGCGCCAAATCGGCCAAGTCATGCGTGAGTTTTTTCAAACTGGTGACTTGGCGTAACATCGATTCAAAATGCTCAGGCGTTGGTTTTCGAATACCGTCTTGCATCGCTTCGATCTGCGCTTGTAATACCGCAAGCGGCGTTTTCAACTCGTGCGAAGTATCTGACACCCATTGACGACGTGAAATTTCATGCTGATCTAAAATCACCGCCAGTTGGTTCAGTTCATTAGATAAATCACCCAGCTCATCGTTTCGATTCACTTTAACTTGATGCTGAAAATTACCCTTCGTTAATTCACGCGTACCATTTAACAAGCGTTGAATCGGTGTCTTAAAATAAGTCGCAAGTAACAACGCAGCAATTAAACTGGCAAAAACGGTTAAACCATAGACCAGTAATAAATAACGCTTTTGATTACTAAAGAAGTTGATACTCAACGCATCATCTTGATCGAGGACTGGTTTCAGCCCCAAGTACCCCACCACTTGGTTATTCACCACGATAGGACGGAAAGAAACTTGATCATCCGAGGGTTCACCGACCACAAACTGACGCTGCGTATCATATAAAGATAAACGCGAGCTAAGACCTAAACGGTCAGGCGTGGAAATAAACTGTTTTTTGCCTGTGTTTTGTTTGCTCTCTTGTTCAATCTCTTCTTTTTTACGATCTGGACGAAAAACATTTTGATTGGCGCTGAGCGGAAACTTTAAACCTTCAAAGGGTTGAAACTCCGAAGGTAAGTTCTCCTCCAAAGCTTGCAGTTCTTGTTCGGTTAAAATCTGTTTTTCATGTTTGACTTCAGTGGTAGAGACATCACTGAGTAAGGTTTTGGTATTTTCTTTAAAATAACGCTGTTGCAGAGCAATATCATACTGGCGGCGCAACCACCAACGAGAGAGACGATCATAATCATCTGGCGCGGCATGTCCTTCAATCTGCAAAATTTGCGCTTGAATGGCATTGCCCCAGTCATGATAGGTACTATAAACGCCTGCTAAGTTATCAATCAGATGATCGAGCTTCTGCATTTCCACGTCCGCCACATATTTGGCAAAATTCTTTTGCATCGTCCAATGCAGCACACCTAAACTCACCGTGGTAATCACCAAAGTGGTCAGCAATACAGTGAGGAATAAGCGTAAAGCAATCGGTACGCGGCGAATCTTCAAAAGCAGTCTCTCGGTCATTCTTTTGCCTTGTTATTGTATAGAACACTGCATCAAAAAACTCTCCATTGTTTCTACATCTTTATTATTTAATCTTTAATCATCCAAAATCACATGCTCTTGTATGGGGGAGTTGTAGAATGAATAAGATGACAAAAATTGCTTTAGCCACTGCCAGCGTTTTATCTGTAGGTGCGTTGACTGCCTGTCAATCCACCCAAGTACCGAAAGACATGAAGCAGTCACAACATATGCATGGTCATTATCAAAAAGACCGTCACATGACACCTGAACAACGCGAACAATTTGAAAAAATGCGTACTGAACGCAAACAGGTCATGCAAGACATTAAAAAAGCCTGCGATGGCAAAGCGGTGGGTTCATCAGTCCAAGTCAAAGCAGGTGAGCAAACACTAGAAGGAACATGTGCGATTTCATTTAAACCGAACCGTGATGAAATGAAACGCGGTGAACATCGCCCAATGCGTGGCGATCAAGCCGATCGTGGTGAGTTCCGTGGCATGCATATGCAACGCGGCGAACCGCTAACCGATGCGAAACGTGCTGAGTTAACCCAACAGTACGATCAACGTTTAGCTGAACGTCAAGCTCGCCAACAAGCTGCGACCAAAGCCTGCCAAGGTCAAACTGATGGTAAAGCAGTGCAGTTAAAAGTCGGCACACAAACAGTAGATGGCAAATGTATGGTTCACTTCCAGCCTAAAGCCCCTGTTTCAGCACCGAATAAGGCCGCTTAAGCCACTATAAAAAGCATAAATAGATCAAAAAGGCGCAAATTGCGCCTTTTTTATTGGACATAACTTTTTACGCTTTTTGACTATTTATGCCATGCCAAAAGCAGCAAAACTGTTTACACTCAGTGCACTTAGCGATTTTGAATAATATTTATTTGACTTTACAGTCACCAAGAAAAGCACCCGAACCGCTTGTACCAAATTAGAAGATGTTGCACGATTAAGTTATTCCAATTCGTGTCAAAGAAGACACGTTTTTATATTTATTAGGATTATAAACTGGTTAAACCAGTATTGAGGAAACCGATATGCCACAATACAAAGCGCCCTTACGTGATATGCAATTCGTACTGCATGAGCTATTGAATGCAGAAGAACACTATTCTAAATTGCCTGCATTTCAGGAAACCGTAAGCCGTGAATTGGTTGACCAATATTTAGAAGCTGCTGCAGATTTCTGTGAAAACGAATTGTCTCCAATCAACCAAAGTGGTGACCGCGAAGGTTGTACTTGGAATAATGGCGTTGTTACAACTCCAACAGGCTTTAAAGAAGCATATCAAAAATATATCGAACTTGGCTTCCCATCTCTTTCTGCTGAAGAGCAATATGGCGGTCAAGCATTACCTGTTTCTTTGGGTAACGTGATTTCAGAAATGGTCGGTACTGCGAACTGGGCATGGGGCATGTACCCAGGTCTTTCTCACGGTGCAGTTCGTACTTTAGAACATCACGGTTCAGCTGAACAAAAAGATGCTTACTTACCAAACCTTGTTTCAGGTGTTTGGACAGGTACGATGTGCTTGACAGAATCTCATGCAGGTTCTGACTTGGGTATTATCCGTACTAAAGCTGAGCCACAAGCTGACGGTAGCTATGCAATCACTGGTGAGAAAATCTTTATCTCAGCGGGTGAACATGACATGGCTGAGAACATTGTTCACATCGTCCTTGCTCGTCTTCCTGGCGCACCTAAAGGCACCAAAGGTATTTCTTTATTCATCGTACCGAAGTTTAACTTAAACGCAGACGGTACTGTGGGTGAGCGTAACGCGGTGCGTTGTGGTTCTATCGAACACAAAATGGGTATCCATGGTAACTCAACTTGCGTGATCAACTTTGACAATGCAAAAGGTTTCCTGATTGGCCCTGAAAACCGTGGCTTAAACTGCATGTTCACTTTCATGAACACCGCACGTATTGGTACTGCTGTTCAAGGTCTTGCTGCATCTGAAGGCGCATTCCAAGGTGCATTAACCTATGCGAAAGACCGTTTAGCAATGCGTTCTTTGACAGGTCCTAAAGCACCAGAAAAAGAAGCCGATCCAATTATTGTTCACCCTGCTGTTCGTAACATGCTGTTAACTCAAAAAGCATTTGCTGAAGGTGGTCGTGCACTGGTTTACTTATTGTCTCTACATGCTGACGTGGTTGAACAAGGTGCAACTGAAGAAGAGCGTAAATCTTCTGACAACATCTTGTCACTCCTTACCCCAATTGCAAAAGCATTCTTGACTGAAACGGGTTCTGAATCTGCAAAACACGGCGTTCAAGTGTTTGGTGGTCATGGCTTTATTTCAGAGCATGGCATGGAACAAATCGTTCGTGATACACGTATTGCGTGTCTATACGAAGGGACAACTGAAATCCAAGCGCTTGACTTGTTAGGTCGTAAAGTTTTGGGTACTCAAGGTGCAATGTTGAAAGACTTCACTAAGATTATTCACAAATTTGTTGAAGCAAACAAAGATGATGCTGCAATGAAAGAGTTTGTTGAACCTCTTGCTGCTCTGAACAAAGAGTGGGGCGACTTAACCATGCAAATTGGTATGAAAGCAATGCAAAATCCAGATGAAGTGGGTGCTGCTGCGGTCGATTACCTATACTTCTCTGGTTATGTAACGCTTGCTTACCTATGGGCACGCATGGCACTTGTTGCACAAGAAACATTGGCTGCGGGTACGACTGACGTTGACTTTTATAATGCGAAAGTCACGACAGCTCGTTTCTACTTCAAGAAGATCCTTCCACGTGTTCGCTCACACGTTGACGTGATTGCTGGTGGCGTAGAACCGTTACTTGCATTAGATGCAGAGCACTTTGCATTCTAACTAGTTAATAACTAATTCGATATTCGAAATAGTTGTACTCAAGAGTACAGAAATGAAAAAGGACAGTCATAGCTTTGGCGGTCCTTTTTCATTATAAATAGAGCGTTATTTCGCTTGGGTCATCTGACAACACTCTGCGTTGTTAATTAAGCTGCCCTAAGTCTACAGAGATTCAAACAATAAACAGGTGAACGAACATGCCAATTTATAATGCCCCACTTGCGGATATGAAGTTTATCCTCAATGACGTTTTCAATGCAGATCAGTTCTGGCAGTCTAATGAAAATCTAGCTCATGTAGACAGTGCGACGGCTGAAGCGATCCTCGAAGAAATGGCTAAATTTGCGCAAAACGTAACCCTGCCTTTAAACCGTACAGGTGATGAAGAAGGTGCAACATTTAGCAATGGTGCAGTGACTACACCTGCTGGTTTTAAAGAAGCGTTTAAGCAATATGCTGAAGGCGGTTGGATTGGCTTAGCGGCTGATGAAGAATGGGGCGGTCAAGGCATGCCAAAAATGCTGACCGTTCTTGCAGATGAAATGTTGTTCGCAACTAATCCATCATTCATGCTCTACCCGCTTCTTTCTGTCGGTGCAGGTATGGCGCTGAACAGCTACGCATCGCAAGAACAAAAAGAAACCTATTTACCTAAAATTTACTCAGGCGAATGGTCTGGGACCATGTGTTTAACTGAGCCACATGCAGGTACAGATTTAGGCATTATCAAAACTAAAGCTGAACGTAACGAAGACGGCACCTATAACATTACAGGGACTAAAATCTTTATTACTGGCGGTGACCACGACTTAGCTGAAAACATCATTCACTTAGTTTTGGCAAAAACTCCTGATGCACCTGCGGGTTCACGTGGTATTTCATTATTCATCGTACCTAAATTCCTTGTGAATGAAGATGGTTCTGTAGGCGAGCGTAATGCCGCAGGTCCAGGTTCAATTGAACACAAAATGGGGATCAAAGCATCTGCGACTTGTGTGATGAACTTTGACGGTGCCAAAGGTTACTTGGTCGGTAAAGAAAATGAAGGCCTTGCGGCAATGTTCGTGATGATGAACTACGAACGTTTGTCGATGGGTATTCAAGGTTTAGGCGCATCTGAATTTGCTTACCAAAATGCGGCACAGTACGCAACAGACCGTCTACAGGGTCGTAGCGCTTCAGGTGTTCAATCGCCTGCTAAACCTGCAGACAGCATTTTAGTTCATGGTGATGTGCGTCGTATGTTGCTAAATGCACGTGCCAATAATGAAGCATCTCGCGCATTTGCAGTTTACGTGGGTCAGCAACTGGATATCACTAAGTTCTCAACAGACCCTGAAGCTGTGAAAGCAGCCAATGACCGTGTTGCACTTTTAACCCCTATTGCAAAAGCCTATTTAACCGATACCGCTTTTAATGCAGTGATTGATTCGCAAATGGTCTTCGGTGGTCATGGTTATATTCGTGAATGGGGCATGGAGCAATGTGTACGTGACTTACGTATTGCACAAATCTACGAAGGCACCAACGGCGTTCAGTCTCAAGATTTAATCGGCCGTAAAACCATTAAATGTGGTGGTGCATTCATTGCAGACTACATTACTGAAATCCGTGACTTTGCCAACAGCCTAGATGCAGACCTAAACTTCATTAAAGATGCAACACTCGATGCAGCAACTGAAGTGGAAGAAGTGACCAAGTATATCCTTGAACGTGCTGCTGAAAGTGCAGAGTTCCCGAACGCAGCAGCAGTAGATTACTTACATGCAGTCGGCCTACTCAGCTTTGCCTATATGTTTGCAAGAATTGCCAATGCGGCAAAAGCCAAAGATGGTGACTTCTATCAAAACAAACTGGCGCTTGCAGCTTACTTTACACAACGTATTTTGCCTGAAATCGACTTACGTATTGTAAAAGTAAAAGCAGGTGCAGAAGTCATCACGAACTTCTCTGAAGACTACTTCACCAGCCAAGCTTAATCGCCTAAAGACTGAATAAAAAACGCCTGCTTCGTCAGGCGTTTTTTTTATGGCTCAGCTTTATTTTTGCTTTTATACGTCATGTGCATGAAATTTGCATATGATGCAATAAAACGATCATCAACATATCAGGAGGCAGCCATGACCAACCGTGACCCTAAAGTAGAGAAAATTGAAACCCTCCTCGACAAACTGGGCAATACCGCAGTAGAAAGCTTTCACTATGTGGCTTTATTTATTATTGGCTGTATGGTGATTTGGTCGGCAGGACATACCGTTTATGAGATCCTGACCATTAAACAATATGCCTCAATTGATGATATTTTACTGTTATTCATTTATCTCGAACTGGGCGCAATGGTCGGTATCTATTTTAAAACCAACCACATGCCTGTCCGCTTTTTAATTTATATCGCCATCACTGCGCTCACCCGACTTTTAATTTCCGATATCCAGCATGACCACAAAGCGGATATGGATTTGGTGATTATTACGGGTTCAATTTTAATTATGGCGGTTGCAATCTTGGTGGTGCGTTATGCATCGTGGAATTATCCTTCAGTAATTCGGGATAAACATGCCGACAAGCCTTTACCTGAAGGGAAAACACCACGCCCACAAGATGATGAACTCGCTTAATTCTTTATTGACCACTAAAAAACCCTCCGTCTAAACAACGGAGGGTTTTCTGTATCAATCAAAGATTCATTTATTTTGAATCAGGTTCTAAAGCGTAGCGTCCATTTTCATAAATCCAGTGCATGCCTTCAGGTGGGTCTGGCAATCCCAAACGTCGCCAATCGGTAATCAACACATAATCACGGCTTTCAATACTGGAGTCGCCATCCCCATACACATAGCTATTGGTTTCCTGACTATAGGTTGAATAGCTGGGTGCTCGGTAAATAATACTCACACCCGGTCGCATCGGATATCCGCCATGTTGTGGATGGCGCGGAGGTGGTCTGTGATGAGGGGGGTCAATTTGAGATGGTGATGTAGGTCTAGGCATTGCACCTTGATACGGCCCAGCATAGGTTGGGAAACGCTGAGTTTGCGAAGTCAGCGGTTTTCCATAATAACGCGTCGCTGGTTGAGCAAAACTCAGTGCAGGAAATAAGCTGAGTAAACCTATTCCATAGATTATTTTTAAATATTTCATCATCTTCCTCCACTGAGGTGAATATTATTATTTTAAACCAATTTCATGGATAAAAAATGTACAAACTATCAATTTTAGATCACTGGCCGTTATCACCACTATAAGGTTTGAAGCAGGATTTCTTTGAAAAGCAAAAAATCGTATATGTTTTCAGTTTATACTTAATCTTTGTTTATAAATGTATTGGATGAACAATCGTGGCTGAATTAAGTTTTGATCGACTCTATGAATATTTTGCAAAAGTGCCCAGTATTCAAAAAAATCTGATTGATGCTTATGGCACAGATGGAAAAAGTGCATGGTGGTTTAAGTTTCAAATTGATGTAGATCATCCTTTGGCATGGCAAACGGTACAAGAGCTGGGACATGTGCTGAACTATATTTCTAAAAATGAGCGCCTACCGACGCAGTTTTTGCCTGTTTCACCGCCGCCGTATATGAATGGTGAAGCTAAACAATTCTTGGCATGGGTCATTCAATGTAACCACCCTGACTTTCCACCCGATGTCATTTGTGACTGGTTAGAAGCACGTCTACCAAGCCCAGTGGAAGATGCCGAAAAATGGAAAATCAAAACCGATCTACATGAACTCGATAACATGACCGATAAAGATTTGGATCAAATCATCCCGCCAAATCCTGAGCAGTAAAATCTTAAAAATTAAATCTCCCTAAGTCCCTCTTTAAAAAGAGGGACTTTTCATCTTGCACAACGTAGGAAGTGCCACTTTTCATGAAACGGCAAAAGGAATTTGAAATTAAAACGTCGACAAACCACTCCATTCCATAAAGCGGTATAGCCCATATTTGAGTTTTGACTCATCTTTATATTGCTCATAGCCCACACTCATTTGACGACCATTTAAGTTCGACCATGCCCCATCAAAATATTGCTGTGCATCTGTAAACACCGCTGCATTAGACTGACCGATCACACGTAAATTGGTCTCTAAGTTATAATTCTTCAAATTCCGTGCGGTAAAATTCGCTGAACCTAAAATGAGCTCTGCTTCTTGCGCATGGCGTTTTAAAATCATTTTGCTATGACACTGCTCTCCTTGAGTATTACACCACCGCACTGCAATACCTGCATCGTTAAGCTCAGACGCAACTTGACGATTAGGAATTCCATTCTTTTGACGACCAAATGCATCTTTATTGGGGTCGAGTAAAATCCGAAGTTTAACTCCACGATTCTGTGCATCTTTTAAAGCAGTGATAATTTGACGCTCAGACAAATAGAACATCGCCAAATCAATCTGATCATTGGCTTTTGCTGTATTCAACAAGTTGAGTGTTGCATCTAGGATTGCTTTTTCTGTCAGCACCTGTACCTGAGGCTGCGATGAATTTCCTGCAATTTCGCCTAGAATCACCATTGGTACATCGCCCTGAGACATATGTGCTACAGTTTGCTCTGTTTTCAACACATCAATTGCGGTATTGCCTGTCACTAACAGTGCTACATTGGAATGTCGCGAACTACCATCATGTGGATTCGCCGATGTGACCAAGGTTTTCCAACCTTCGGCGGTATCGACCACCAAAGTTTTGCGGTGATTAGCTTTGAAATTAAATAAGTTTAGATAGCTACGTAGGGTGATTTTTTCATCCCCAAACGGGTTCCTTAACCAACCGCCGTCGGGACTATTGCCTGCGTTTTGACAACAGATATACCAAAAACCAGACCAAATGGGATTCGATGCGCGGAGCGGACGTAAATCGGTTTCAATTACATCCACGCCTGCCTGACGTAACTTACGGTAATGCTCAGGTAATAGCCCACCATATACCGAGTTAATCGGGTCAGTAATGACTTTGATTTCAATATTCGGATGCAAGCTTCGCTTGACAATCAACGCATCGGTCAGCTGACGAGTCAAAGCACGTTGTGATGCTTGAGATGTCCCCACTTCATCATTAAATAAGAACATATCCAACACAATCGTGGTTTGTGCATCTTCAATCAGTTTAAACACTGTGTTGAAAATATGATGATCTTGTTGCTGCTTGCCTTGTGCATCGATGTAGGTTTGATCTGCAATAAATTTAACATCGGCATGACGTAACTTGCCCGTATAGTCCAGCCCATCAGGCAGTGGTTTAACGCTATGGTAAACTGCGGAGGTTAAATAAGTCAGAGCCAATAAACCCACCACGACACCGACATAACGGGTCGATGTCCAGTTGAGCTTCTGATGTAATTTTCGAAAGATGCGCATAACAAAAAACCTAATCCAATATACTCAGACTAGGTTTTATTGTTTGATTTTTCAAGAGGATTTCTGTTGTCGAACGCTTTGCTTAAATCACTTTAAACAGCGTCTTAGAAACTAAAGTCCAGTCCAACTGTGAAGTTACGCCCAACTTGTGGAATGGTCGATAAGAAAGAGGTATGCGAATAAACCGTCTCATCTAAGAGATTATTGGCTTTGAAATACACGCGATAATCATTGCCCTGCATATACTGACCATTATACACCAAGCCGAGATTCACCATGTTATAGCCCTCGGTTTCGGTCTCATAGCTTGCAATTCGATCTTGCTCAAACACATGGTAGTACTCTGCCGTTCCTGACCACGTGTCACTAAAGTTAGCATTCACTTTTGTTCCTAAACGGCCAGCAGGCACCCGTGGAGCATTGTCATTGTCAATTTTGCCACGTACATAGTCACCAAAAACACTCATTTTATAAACATCATTGAGAGCATAAGAGGCTTCCGCTTCAGTCCCATAAAAACGTGCTTTGTCTTGGGTGTAGTCCACTAGACGGAAGTTTTCGTAACGGTCTGCGGTTTGAGCATAAATGTAGTTGTCATACCAGTTGTGGTAAATATGAACGTGATAATCAATTTTATCCGTATCGTAATGCAAACCTAACTCTAGGTTATTGGACTTTTCGACATCGAGATTTTCATTGCCACGCTCATAGGTATTGGTTGCAAGATGCTTACCATCAGCATAAAGCTCTTGTGCCAAAGGTAAACGCTCTTGATGTGAACCGACCAAAGACAGTTTATAGTTGGGTGCAAACATCCAATTCACAGCACCCGAATAGGACACGGCATAATCATCATAGTCTTTTCGATCAGATTCAATATCAATCGTCTGCTGATCGACACGTGCCCCTAACTCAAAATGGAAGTCATTCCACTGCTTGTGTTCTAAACCAAATACGCTCCACTTTTGCGTCTTGGTCGGCTCTAAAATAGACTCTTCACCAGTGATATCTAGTTTTTGTTGATTATACTGTACGCCAACCACACCTTCCCAATCCGCAATCGGCTGATGCACCATTTCTAGACGCGCATCATAACCTTTACTTTTAAAGGTAGTTGCAACACTATCGCCTTCAATTTCATCATGTTGGTAGTCGGTATAACTGGCATGGGCACGTAACTTCTCAAACCCTGCAACCGGATTTAAAATTTCTGTACGGAAGTCATAACGCTCCGACTTTAAATCAACCCAAGGCCCTGCCTCATGTTCGTCATGTGCATGGTCGTGTCCTGAGTGATCATGTTCATCGGTATGTCCATGATTATCGCTGCCGTCACAGTGCAAATGATCATCATGCGGATGACAGCTCTCATATTCATGGCTATGCCCAGGTAAACCGTACTGATCTTGACGGTTGGTATAGGCGATACCCGCAAAACCACGCTCACCAATCCATGAACCGCCAACACTGACAGTTTCGCCTTTGGCAAAGGTATTTCCGACACGACGTTCTTTTTCGAGTTCACCTTCATGCTCATGGAAATAGTTCGGCGCAATATAATCATTTGCTTCACGCTTTGAACCCTCAATCCGTAGAGCAAACTGACTCCCCAAAGCAACCGTTGCCCCAGCACTGGCCAACTTTTCATCACTGCCAGAGTTGTAGCGTAATCCAGCCGTACCTTCTAAACCTTTTTCAGGCATGCTGGTTGGAATTTTTTGATCGGTGACATTGACCAAACCGCCCACGGTGCCTGCACTGTATAACAGGGTTGAAGGGCCACGGATGATTTCAATTTGCTTGGCCAAAATCGGATCGACCGTCACGGCATGGTCTGGCGATAAAGTCGAGACATCGGCTGTTTCTGAAGCATGTTGTAAGATCTTCACGCGAGGGCCATCTTGACCACGAATCACGGGGCGGCTTGAACCTGAACCATATTGATTTGAGTATACGCCAAGCTCATCGGCCAAAGCATCCCCAATGGTCGGTGCACGTTCTTTTAAGCTTTTTTGCTCGATAACCTGATCAGCGACTGCAAAATCAGCAGCGGTCTGAACGAGTGGATGCGCTTGGCTGGTCAACGTGTCAAGTTGTTGTGTTGTTGTGTCATCTGCAAAAACGGCAGGTGCGACCACCGCCAAAATAGAGAGCGTTATCAAATTTTTATGGAAAGCCATGGAACTCACTCAAGCGTACAATTTTTGAATATTGTTATAATATAACATTTCAAATTCATTGCAATAAAAAACATTCCAATCGTAGAAAAAAGATAAACTGCCCTATCCATCTAAGTCGATGCCAACGCCAACAGATCAATGCCCTTTACCATTTCACATGCCGTTCTCGCGCCCCCTTTAGCCAAACTCAGTGGTGACCGTTTACCGATTGCTGCCATTGCTATTGGTAGTATGACCCCCGATCTTTATCGACTGTTTACACAAGCCAATTCAAATACTACCCACTACTGGACTTCACTGATTCACCCCGATCTTTGGATTGGACTCAGTTTTTGTGTTTTGTGGTACGCGCTATTACGGCCCTGTTTTTATCGTTTTTTAGGTATTCAGCATGAATTAAGGCTCAGCAGTATGCTGCGTTTTTTTAAATTTTCTGTGGCCGTTATTCTCGCGATCCTGCTGGGTACAGCAACGCATCTGTTATGGGACGGACTCACCCATGCTGACTTCCGCACCTTGTTTGGACATGCATTTTTAAGCCAAAAGATCTCTTTGTTAGGGCACGGCTATCCGCTACACCGCATTTTACAAATTGGCACATCGGCACTGGCTTTGCCCTTGTTGGCGTGGATGGCTTGGCGCTATTACCAAACCTATCAGCAACATTTTCCAGTGAGTTTAAAAATCAAACGCTTTGCAATTGGACTGTTCATACTGAGCTTTTTAGGCGGTTTAGTCAGTGTTTGGGACTATGCACGTTATATCCCCACGCAAGTGTGGCAGTCAGACCTGTATTATTTTACGGGGCGAAGTATTAATGAATTTAGCCAAGTCGCTTTGCTAATTCTAATCTTTGGCTGCATTCTATTTTTATTTTTAGATCGAGACTATCGTTTAGGCTGAATTTAGACCAACGCTTAAATGCTATTTCATGCCTTTTTTAAGCTATACCTTGAGAGTCAATGTCCAAAGAGGCATAATCCTACCTTTATTTCTGGCGGTACGCTGTTTACGTATTCGCTACCTTTAGCCATATAGTTGGATTTTTAACGCCATGATGCGAACTCATTACTGCGGTTCTTTAACCGAAACTCAAATTGATGAAACAGTAACTCTCTGCGGTTGGGTACACCGTCGCCGTGACCACGGTGGTGTCATCTTCCTTGATATGCGTGACCGTGATGGTCTTGTGCAAGTGGTTATTGACCCAGACACTCCTGAAGCATTCGCAACTGCAGACAAAGTACGTTCAGAATTCGTATTAAAAATTACAGGTCGTGTACGTCGCCGCTATGCAGGCACAGAAAATGCCAATATGGTGAGCGGTCAAATCGAAGTTTTAGGTAAAGAAATCGAAGTTCTTGCTGCATCAGAAACTCCGCCGTTCCCATTGAATGACGACAACACCAATATCTCTGAAGAAATTCGTTTGAAATACCGTTTCTTGGACATCCGTCGTCCTGAAATGTTAGATCGTTTACGTTTCCGTTCTAAGCTAACCAACCTAATTCGTAACTATTTCGAAGACAATGGTTTCTTAGACGTTGAAACTCCGATTTTAACCCGTGCAACGCCTGAAGGTGCGCGTGACTACTTAGTGCCAAGCCGTGTATCTAACGGTAGCTTCTATGCACTTCCACAATCACCACAATTATTCAAACAATTGTTGATGGTCGGTGGTATCGATCGTTACTACCAAATCGCAAAATGTTTCCGTGATGAAGACTTACGTGCAGACCGTCAGCCTGAATTCACCCAAATCGACGTTGAAACATCGTTCATGAGTGACGATGACATCATGGATTTAATGGAAACGTTGACGGTTAAGATGTTCAAAGAACTTCTTGACGTTCAATTCGATAAATTCCCACGCATGACCTATACAGATGCTATGCGTGACTATGCATCGGACAAACCAGACTTACGTATTCCTTTGAAATTGGTTGACGTCGCAGACCTAATGCAAGAAGTTGAATTCAAAGTATTCGCAGGTCCAGCGAAAGATCCTAAGGGTCGTATCGTTGCATTACGTGTTCCGGGTGCAGGTTCACTACCACGTAGCCAAATTGATGAATACACGAAATTTGTCGGCATCTACGGTGCAAAAGGTTTAGCGTACATTAAAGTGAACGAGCTTGAAAAAGGCATCGAAGGCTTACAGTCTCCAATCGTGAAATTCATCGAGCCAATCGTGCTTGATCTCTTGAAACGTGTTGGCGCAGAAAATGGCGATATCGTGTTCTTTGGTGCAGACAAAGCTAAAGTTGTGAACGATGCCATGGGTGCTTTACGTATTAAAGTCGGCCATGACTTGAAGATGTCGACTTGCGAGTGGGCACCGCTTTGGGTGGTTGACTTCCCAATGTTTGAAGAAACAGATGATGGCAAATGGACTTCTGTTCACCACCCATTCACACTGCCTAAATCAAGCGTTGAAGATGTGAAGACTAACCCAGGTGCTGCGCTTTCTGTGGCTTATGATATGGTGTTAAACGGTACCGAAATTGGTGGTGGTTCACTGCGTATTCATAACCTAGAAATGCAAAAAGCAATTTTTGAAGCATTAGGTATTGGCGAAGAAGAAGCAGAAGAGAAATTCAGCTTCTTACTCAACGCATTACGTTATGGTGCTCCTCCGCATGGTGGTTTAGCATTCGGTCTAGACCGTTTAGTCATGCTCATGACGGGTGGTGCGTCTATTCGTGACGTGATTGCATTCCCGAAAACCAAAACTGCTGAATGTCCATTAACGCAAGCGCCTGCACCAGTTGAATCAAATCAACTACGTGATTTAGGTATTCGCTTACGTGAAAAACCAAAAGCTGAAGAAACTAAATAATCTTTAGATTTTGATTAAAAAAACCCTGCCATGTGCAGGGTTTTTTCATTCACGGCAAGACCATCCATTCCATAGATATTTTTTCGCTTCAAATTTTCCAAAATTTCTTTTGAACTTTTGATCTATCCCCCTTACAGTGATTCACGATAGTCTATATTTTATTGCAGCAGTTCTAGCACTGAATCACTCTATTGATTTATTCATTTATTTTGTTCTTAAGACGCTCATCTTTTTTTGATTTTATCTATCTTAGATTTTTAAGTCTCTTTGCAAAATTTTCTCTCATCTCATCTTTTCAAAAGATTTCTGAGTCAAAATATGGCTATTTATTATCTACTTAAAATCATCTCACTTTTTCCATTGTCCTTTTTACAATACATCGCACGCGGAATTGCACACCTGCTTTACTATAGTGACTCTTCAATTAAGCGTATCACCACCATTAATCTGCAGTTAGCCTACCCTGAACTCGACCTAATAACACTCCAGAAACGCGTTCACCTCAGTATTCAAAGCCAATGTCAGACCTATATTGAATTTTTAAAATGTTGGGGAATGCCACCACAATACAACTTAGATTTATTGAAAAATATTCATGGTGAATCTGTTCTAACCGAGGCTTTAGCCAATAAAAAAGGCGTGATTGTGGTCATTCCGCATTTTGGCTGTTGGGAGCTGTTAAATGCATGGTTAAATGTCTATACGCAACCCATGATTATGTATAAACCCTATAAAATTAAAGGGGTTAATCGCTATATTTTAGCTGCACGGCAAAAGTTTAATGCAACCCTTGTTCCTACTGATGAAACAGGGATTCGTCAGATTTTTAAACACCTCAAGCAAGGTGGGTTAACCGTTGTTTTACCGGATCATTTGCCAAAACCTAGTGGGGGTATTTATTCATATTTTTTCCAGCAGAATACTTTGTCCACAACACTGGTCTCTAAAATGGCAGCTAAAACACAATGCAATGTGATTGGATTAAGTTGTATTCGTAATACTGACGCAGCGAGTTTTGATGTGTACTGTACAGAATTATCTCAAGATATTTTATCGACAGATCTACAGCTATCTGTAGACAGTTTAAATCTTGCCATGCAAGACATGATTAACCAAGCACCTGAACAGTATATTTGGTCCTATAAACGTTTTCGAAATTGCTATGGCAATATCAATGCTTATCGGATAAAGCCTCCTAAGTAGGCTTCACAAACCAGCGCGTGATCTCAAGCAATTCGAAAGCAATAATTTATGCTATTTCCTAAAGGCCTGAATAGAATACTTTTATTCATTTGAGATCAATTCTCAGCAATGGCATAATAGCGCACTGTTTTAGATAAGTTGTGAGCAACCAAATGGCTATGCGTCCTGAAGTCCGTCGTCGCGGTATTGTGCTAATTGTTTTTGCAATCGTACAATGGTTTTTCATGCGCTATATTTTAGACAATCAATTATTTAATTTAACAACCTATGACCGCATTGTCTTTTTCTGTGTAAGTAGCCTCGCGGGTGCTTTTGTCATTTTTGTCGGCTTAATTTATATGGTCTTGAAAGGAAATGCGGATAAAGAATAACTATCCGCCCTTTCACGCTATGATTATAAATATTTAGCTATGAAGATGTTTTCTAACTCTTGATGTCTATCATATTGATGAACAAATAGAGGAGTTGTTCCATCTAAATTTAAGAGCACAGCATCCTCATTTAAATTAATTTTATCAACATTCATAACACCTAATGTTGCAATTTTGGACTCTAAAGGCTGACATAAGTGCAATCCAGAAAATGCATCCGAATACAATAACTTGTTATGGATACCTTGATCATAATTCGACCTCACCATAGTGTAGTAAGGCAAGCTCATAAATTCATTGATCATTACCTCAAGATAGTTGCTCATAGACTGATAATCACCAAAGGTTACCCCAGCACAAGAAATCTGTTTATCCGTAATCTCTTTCAGATAGTTTTTACCATAAACATCACTAATCCACTTAATATGAAAAGAGTCCTTTCCTAATAGTAAACTCTTATCCTCCATGCCTAAAAAGAGCCCATTCTGATTTAGTTCGTTCAAATCCCCCTGAACAATTACATCTCGAGTATCAGTCAGCACGACATGACTAAAATTATTGCGCTGCAAATAATCATGGTAATCAAAAAAACGAGAAACATGAGGCGGTGCAAAAAAATAGATAAAATCTTTCTTAAGTTTAGGTTCTGAAGAGACAATGAATTTACTTAAAAAACGAATACATTTCTTGAAGTTTTTACTAATACTCTTAGAACTACTGAAGGTTCCTATCTTAGAGTCCACATACTCTAAACTAAACTTATAATCCGTTCTTTTTTTGAAAAAATCTTTATATTCAGTAATCTGAGATCCATTTAAGAATAAGGTTACGACACCTGTATAATTTGTCCGAGATATACTGTTAAGAAATAATTCAACTTTGTCGGGTGAATAACCTGTTGCGGCTCCCATAATAACAGGGCGAAAATCGGAACACTTTTCCATAAAAACAGACTACTAAAAATTCAGGAATAATTTTATCTTATCAAGCAAGCCATTTGTTTGTCTAAATTTTTTAAATATTCCAAACCAATTGTTTTTGCCTAAATAGTTTAACTGGATCATATCTGGATTTCTTAATTTTGATAAGAGATAAACTCCTTGATCGTCATCCACCAAATTATTATTAAGCAATTCCATTTGGCTATTTAAGATTAGATTGTAAAAATCTGGCCATTTTTCAACACTACCAACAATACCGCCACCAATGATATAAGGTACATTACCTAAAATTGAGTTAAGTACATTAGCTTCACTGAATTCGAATTCTTCCGCAATGGTAAACAAATGTATTTTTGAAGTATCGAAGCTATAGTTCCATTGTCGTAGCTTGCTTAAGGTTTTTTTATCTCGACAGTATCCAAAATCCAACCAAGCAACTAAATCTGTCGTGACTAAATTGTTCTTGATAGATTCATAAACAAAATAGGACTTTAAATTATTGACCAATACATAATAAGGCGACCAATATTCGGGATTCCTTAGCTGCTTATCATCCACCTTTGAGCGAAAATGCTCATCATTCTGTATCACGTCTATTCTTTCTAAAACAGATGAAAATTTTTCTTTAAGATCAATAGGAATAACAGTCGTCGGTTTACCTTCTCGAATTTCTAAAATTTGTTCCACAAAATCAGATGAAGTATAGACAATGAATGGGTTCTCTAATTCAGCAAGGTTTTTAAAGTAATCAAAATATTGAGACGTAGGCCTATGCAAATAACCAGGATGTCCCTTATCTTTAGTCCAATCTCCGCGACCAATATCAAAAAAAGCAGTCACAATTGTTATATTTGGCTCTATCATGATACTCATAGATGATAAAAGTAAAGTAGCTATTATAAAACGCTCAGCCAATTAAACACAGTTTAAAGGCAAATTAACTAAAAAGATTAGTCAGTTTTTTGAAGATGACCAAACCAAATTTACAGCAACATCAAGCTAATCAACCTACTTTTAAAAACATACTTTTAGTGCACTCACTCTTTATACATATCCTATTGATTAGCCCCATGCACGCTTATGAGTGATCCGTACAAAAAACTAGCCAACAGATTAACCACCGGCTTCGCATCATTCCTTATTTAAATTTAAGCCTACTTAACTAAAAATTTCAAAGAGCGACCTGCATCCATGCACTCACCCCATAAAGTCATGAAAATCCTCTAGCTTTTTTAGCTTCTGTCCTCTAACATTTATTCTTCGCGTGTCATAAAGAAATGTCTTAATGAAATTTAGAAAAATTTACAATAAAATAAGATGTTTTATTTACCAAAAACTGCTTTCCGATTGTGATCATTTAGTTATTAAAAAAGAGTCTCGCTATCCGACGTTATTCTCAGGGAAAGGGAAAATTCATATTGAAATGGCTCAATTAGGTGTCACCCCTTCTCCATATTTTTATAATACTGTCGGATATATTGAAGCACGAAATAGTTCGGCACTAGTGACAATTAAAGATCATACAATTATTAATAATAATTTTGTAATTATTGCAGATAAAACCTCTATAACGATCGGTGAACACTGCTTAATTGGTCCAAATTTATTTATCACTGACTCTGATTTCCATGGCGTAGAAATAAAAGATCGATCAAATGGAAATTATCAATGCTTACCTGTTTCTATAGAGAATCACGTTTTTATTGGAGAAAATGTGAGGGTGTTAAAAGGAGTAACTATAGGAGAAGGTTCCGTCATTGGCAACAGTTCGGTTGTCACAAAAAGCGTACCGCCGTACTCGATTTACGCAGGAAATCCAGCTAAGTTACTAAAAAAACTGAGTTCAGACTAAAGTTTCAGTTAAATTTATATTCTAAAAGAATCTTAATCTTTAAGAAAAAGGCCTTTAACTTACTTATTTTTTTCATAGGATTAACAAGCAGTCTTTTTTTTACTATATATAAGGCCTGTGCATATTTAGGTTCATCTACATATTGATCTAGTATTTTTATCATTTCAGTATACATAAAAGTATTATCTGAGCTGATGTTAGAATCATGCTTACGATAATTAATCAGCAATTGTGGTATATAAACCATTTTTTTATTTAGTTTTGACATACGTAACAACAAATCCCAATCTTCTACCTTTACATTAGGATTATATCCGCCAACCTGCCTCAAAATGTCTGTTTTAAACATTTGCGAAGAAGCTGGTAAATCATGCTTATTTAGAAGAATATCTTCAAATCCAGTTTCAGAATATTCTCTTACCCGTGAGGAAAGTATTTCATTTTTATTGTTAATAATATTCACACCGCCAAAAACTCCCACAGTATCAGACTTAAACGAGCTAATCTGTAAGCTTGTTTTTTCAGGAAGCATCTGGTCGTCAGAAGCGATTACACAAAAATAATCCCCTTGAGCCCATTCTAAAGCTTCATTTAAGGTGTTACATAATCCCTTATTTGGACGATCCCGAAATTCAAACCGAGTGAATCTTTGCTCACATTCAATAAGTATTTCCTTTATTTTATTCACAGACTGATCAGTTGAACCATCATCAATAATAATGAATTCAATATTTTCATATGTTTGATTAATAACACTTCTAATACTATCCTGTACGAACCCCGCATGGTTATAGCATGGGATAGCAATTGTAACTAAGGGTGTATCTAGTAAACTATCCATTACACTTTAAACTCATTACAAAGCTGAATGACTTTTTCAGCATCTTCAACTGTTAAAGTTGGTCCCATCGGCAAACTTAAAATTTCTGCATGAATTTGCTCAGAAACAGGATAACTTAGGCCATTCCATTCCTCATATGCTTGCTGCTTATGTGGTGGGATTGGATAATGGATTAAAGTTTGTACGCCATTTTCTGCTAAATACTTTTGCAATTCAATTCGATGCTTTGAACGAATTACAAATACATGCCAAACATGTTGCTGATCATTAAGTACATCTTTATTTACTTTTGGTAATTCAATGATTGGGTTATTAATTCCAGCCATATAAAGATTTGCAATCTGGCGTCGATTTTGTGTTTCCTCATCCAAATGCTTTAATTTCACATCAAGTATTGCGGCTTGCATTTCATCCATTCGGCTATTTACCCCCACGAATAAATTTTTATATTTCTCGTGTGATCCATAGTTACGCAATGCCTTCAATGTCTGTGCTAGCTCAGCATTATTCGTCGTAATCGCTCCAGCATCTCCTAGCGCACCTAGATTTTTCCCCGGATAGAAGCTAAAACCCGAAGCATCTCCCCAGTTACCCGCTTTTTTACAATCTAATTGAGCACCGTGACTTTGTGCTGAGTCTTCTAAAACCAATAAATTATGTTGTTTTGCAATCTTCATAATTTCTGGCATTGCAGCTAATTGGCCATATAAATGGACAGGTAAAAGCACTTTGGTTTTAGCGGTTATTGCTTCTTTTATTTTTATAGGATCAATATTATAGGTAGTAATATCAGGCTCAACTAAAACGGGCGTTAAGTTATTTGCTGTAATTGCTAAAATACTGGCGATATAGGTATTTGAAGGAACAATCACTTCATCACCCTCCTGGAGTTTACCGAGTTCTTTCCAAGCACGCAGGGTTAAAATTAATGCATCCAAACCATTGGCCACGCCAATTGCGAATTTGACCCCACAATAGTTTGCAAAATTTTGTTCAAATTGTTCTAACTCTTTACCACCAATATACCAACCCGAATCAATAACGCGCGTACAAGCCGCAATTAGCTCCTCACGATACTGCTGATTGATATTTTTTAAATCTAGAAAAGGAATCATTTTTCTACATAACCTTTAATGATTGCAGGGTTCCCCACTACGACAGCATTAGCTGGAACATCTTTAGTCACCACAGCTCCTGCACCAATCAGTGCATTTTGACCAATACGAATTCCAGGTAAAATGGTGGCATTTGCCCCAATGCTTGCACCTTTTTCTACAATTGTTTGAGGAAACTCTTCTGGATACTGTTTTGAACGAGGTTTTTTATCATTCGTAAAAGCAACACATGGCCCGATAAAGACGTTATCTTCTAAAGTGATGCCATCCCAAATATAAACTCCCGATTTCACTGTGACATTGTTGCCAATGATGACGTCATTTTCAATGAGTGTATGTGCACAAATATTACAGTTAGCTCCAATTTCAGCTTCCGCTAAAATTACGCTGTATTGCCAAACACGTGTATCTAGGCCAATTTTTTGTGTCTGTACATCGGCTAAAGGATGAATAAACGGCTTATGTACTTCTTTTAAAAAATCATCATAATTACGAATATAATCAGACTCATCATAATGTTCACTGGCTAAGACCAATAATAAGCAATCATCTGAAAAGTCGTGCATTTCATGCCAAACAAGAGGAGGTATTCGTAGTCCTTTATTAGAACCTTCCAGCCATACTTCTTCTTTGCCTTTACCACTATCCATCACCATTTTGCACGTTCCTTTTAAGCAAAAGGCAATTTGATGAAGTGCTTTATGTGCATGAAAACCACGAGGTACGTCTGACTGAGTGTCAAAAATGTAATACAACCTTTTTACTTCAAAAGGAATATTCTTATTTGATTCAATCACGACCAGAGAACCTCGCTGGTCCCCTAAATCAGGCAATTCAACCCACTCAATTAAACTCATTGCCCACTCCCCTGTTCGACCAAAGAAATTAAGTACTGACCATAGTCATTCTTACTCATGCTTTGACCAATTTCCAAAATCTGCTTTTGACTTAGCCAGCCTTGATTAAAAGCAATTTCTTCTAAACAGGCCACTTTATACCCTTGGCGTTTCTCTAAGGTTTCTACAAACTGTGCTGCTTCGAGCAAACTTGCATGTGTACCTGTATCGAGCCATGCAAAGCCACGACCCAAAAGCTCTACATTTAAATCGCCACGTTCCAAATACATTTGGTTCACTGTGGTAATTTCTACTTCGCCACGTTCAGAAGGCTTAACTTGTTTGGCAATTTGAATCACGTCATTGTCATAGAAATACAGCCCCGTTACCGCAAAATGAGACTTAGGATGCTGGGGCTTTTCTTCTAGTGAAATTGCTCGTTTCTGCTCGTCAAACTCAACTACACCAAAACGCTCAGGGTCTTTAACTTGATAACCAAAGACGGTTGCACCTTTTGCACGGGCAACCGCTTGTTTTAACATTGGCGTAAAGCCTTGACCATAGAAGATATTATCGCCTAGCACTAAACACACATTGCTATCGCCAATAAACTCTTCACCAATAATAAATGCTTGTGCCAAACCATCTGGACTCGGTTGAATAGCATATTGCAAACGAACGCCAAATGATGAACCATCACCCAATAGACGCTCAAAACTCTCTTTATCGTCTGGTGTTGTAATAATAAGAATATCCTGAATTCCTGCCAGCATGAGCACAGAAAGTGGATAATAAATCATGGGCTTATCATAAATAGGTAAAAGTTGCTTTGAAACACCCTTTGTAATTGGATACAAACGTGTACCCGAGCCGCCCGCCAGAATAATACCCTTTGTTGTTATTGCCATTATGCGTTTACACCTAATCTTTCACGTTGATAGCTACCATCTTGGACTCGACGGCACCAATCTAAATTATTTAAATACCATTCAACGGTTTTTCGTATACCCGTTTCGAAGGTCTCTTGTGGCGTCCAACCGAGTTCTTTTTCAATTTTTGCCGCATCGATCGCATAACGCAAATCATGCCCTGGACGATCTTTCACAAAAGTAATCAGTATTTCATATTTCTGCCCAGTGGACTGAGGCTTTAGCTCATCCAAGATCTTACAGATCGTTTTTACGACTTCAATATTCTGCTTTTCGTTATGTCCACCAATATTATAGGTTTCACCAACAACACCTTCTGTGACAACCTGATATAAAGCACGTGCATGATCTTCAACGAATAACCAATCACGGATTTGATCACCCTTGCCATAAATGGGTAAAGGTTTCATATCTAGAGCATTGAGAATGACTAAAGGAATCAATTTCTCTGGGAAGTGATATGGACCATAATTGTTCGAACAATTCGTCACAATCGTGGGTAGACCATACGTACGCTGCCATGCACGAACCAAGTGATCTGAACTGGCTTTACTTGCAGAATACGGTGAACTGGGTGCATAGGACGTTGTTTCGGTAAATAAATCCGTAGTTCCCTCTAAATCACCATACACTTCATCGGTCGAAATATGATGGAAGCGAAAAGCTTCTTTTGCGTCTAAGGTGAGACTTAACCAATATTTTCGTGCGGCTTCCAACAAGCTATAAGTGCCCACAATATTGGTCTGAATAAATGCAGCAGGACCATCAATAGAGCGGTCAACATGCGATTCAGCAGCCAAATGCATCACTGCATCTGGTTGAAATTCATTAAATATTTTTTCTAGTTCGACTTGATCACAAATATCTGTTTGGGAAAATTGATAGCGTTCACTTTTTTCAATGGATCGAAGTGACTCCAGATTACCTGCATAAGTCAACTTATCTACGTTTAAAACATGATGATGGGTGTTTTCAATAATATGACGTATTACTGCTGAACCAATAAATCCAGCGCCACCAGTTACTAGAATGCGCATATCAAGCTATTCCTATCATTTCATCACATTTACATTTTGATTTGTTAAGTAAGATATCAAAGTATTCACTTTAACTGCTAGATCAGCTCTTATTTAAACTCAACACGCTTACCTACTAACGCATATTTTACTTGTTTCAATATGCGTAAAATCTCAAGTTTGACTTTAGCCCACCCCTTCTTCTTTTGCTTTTTCATCCGAGCTTTACGCTCTGCAAGCAAGTCGCTTGAAAGTGTCGTTTTCTTTTCAGGATATAACATCATTTCCTGTATACATAAAGCAGGCGTCATTTGATACACGGGATGAAATGCATGACGTATAAATTCATCAAACATCACTTGGTCTAGTGGGATCAATTGAATTTTTTTCACATACTCCAAATATTTTTGAGCACCGTCAAGACTCAGGATATAACCTGCGGTGCCCAAGTTTTTTCCCCTGAGTTGAACAATATGACGCATGCCATTTGCTATTTCCGACTGAGCATTCCCCAGAAAAACCTGATCTGCAAATGCTTCCGTCTTAATAATGTCCCAATTGGGGTTGATCCAGCCTGCGTTATTTAATAATTCAGCAGCAGCATCACCTAAATACACATCATCTTCAAAAATAGCCAAATGAGGGATTTGCTCATCGACCATTTTTTGCCAAATCGAAACATGGCTCATAAAACAAGCCAACTCCCCATGACTTAAAAACTCATCCTGAATATTGAGCTGCATCTTTTCTGCTAAAGGACGTGCTAAATCAGGCGTCAGCGCATCGAAAAACTCAAACCCCACATTCTGTTTGCCGAATTCTCGCACGATATGCTCACGACGCGCAGCCGCTGTTTTTAAGCTAATGACTATATTTTTCATATCGATACTACTTACTTCGATGCAACCAAATGCTTCATGGCATAAAATTTATCACGCCACATCCGTTTTTGTCTTTTAAGGCCGTGAGAAAAACTACGCCCTTCTTTTTCTTTACGAGAAATACCTTGTGCTGCCACAGTGCCTAAAATATCACTGTCCAAACCAGCAGGTTTCACTAAGGCAGGCCATACACTCAAACCTTTACCATTTTTACTGAGCCAGGTTTGGAAGAAAATATCGACAGGCATGGTCATTTTTTTCCCAGCCTGCATAAATGCTTCAGCACCTTGACGCGACCACACCAACCCTAAACCACGAATAGGGAAATAAAAAGCATGCCACAAGCTCATACCATCAATATCCGTAATATCTTTGGCTAGCTTTTTCTTTTTGGTTGCAATGTTAATCAGATACCAATCCAGCTCTTTATGCTGATCGAGATACTCAATCACACCATCAAGCTTGTCTTTAAAATCTTGGTTGATTTTCATATCATCTTCAAGTACTACCAAATAATCAGCATCCGTACTTAAAAATTTTTCCGCACAGCCATAGTGACTTAAATAGCAGCCCAACTCTGAATTCATCAATTTACGGCCAAGTACGTCGTTCGCCCCTTGATCATCATAGTCTGCAAATTCAGTTAGATCTTTACCACGTCCATCGACTGCAGAAAAGCGTTCAAAAGGCCAGTTGACTTGATTCAGCTGCTGAGTTGCTCTTTCAAGTCGTTCCTGACTGCCGTCCAAATTAATCAAATAAGTAACAACTTTCATCATGAACCTTTAAACTAAAACTGAATGGGGCAAATAGCCTGCTAATTTTTCCTGCATAGCCATACTGATTTTCTTTGCAGCATCACTATCGAGCTGATCTAAACTCTGTATGCAGCCGTACTTAATCTCAGGATTATGCAGCGCTTGTATAAAACTGTTCAAACTGTCCTGATTTTTAAGATAGGCCAACTCAAGATCTGGTTTCAACTCCGCCTGCTGTTTTTGAATCTTAATGTGGTTCATTAATGAAATTGGATTCAACTGCTCTACACTACGAAATTTAAACTTGATCTGGGTTTCTAAAAGCTGTGGATGTTGCAGCAAATAATCTTTTAATGCATGACGATCTACAATATGTGGATAATGATGGATTTCAAAAAACTTCTTAAATCTCAAAACATCCGCACCAAGCATCTGCGCGATCATATGTTTCGGCTGAATTGGCTTTCCAAATTGGCGACTCATCAGCTGGCGATATTTGAGCTTTGCTTTGAGTGCAAAACTATTCTGCCAATGACCATAGATCACCAAGTTTTCCGCTTTAAAAAAATCTTCGACTTGCGCAGGTGCATTGAAAAAGAAATCATCATTCAAATAGATAAAATAATCCGACAACCCTTCAATATTCCAAAGCATACTTTCAATGGAACGGGTATTGAAGGTTGGTAAATGCTCTTCAAAACCTCTGAAAATTTCTCGGTGATCAACCACACGAATTTTATCTACAGCGCACAAACCTTGCGCAGCAAATTCATCGATAAACTCAGGACGCTGATTATCTGCCACCACATAGATATGTCGACAGAACGGTACATATTTCAAAATGGAAGCAATGTTATAATAAATTTCGTTATTACTGGCAAAACGCGTCGCACTGACCGCATCAGAGGCATCTTCACCCGTCAGATATTTATGGCGTTTCTTTTTTAATTCAAGATCATTGCCATCCACCCAGGCAATCACGATATCAATATTTTGCATTCACTTGATCACTTCAAAATCTGAGTCTAATGGGCAATTATTGCCACGCATCCTTAATCCACTGTGATGGCAGTACATAACGGTACCATTTTCCACCACCACCATTAATCGCATCAGGTGGATTGATTTCACCATGGAAAATAATGACCTTAACCCCTTCAGGTTTTACAGGTGGTTTAAAGTATGCCAACGGAATTTTTTGCAAACAGTGATATTTGTAACTCTTACACCAACTATCAGGCCAGTAAGAAAGTTTTTTCTCTTGATCGACATACCAAGACAAATAAGCTTGCTCATTACGAAACTTTTGACGAATTTCATCAAAATGTTCACGAAAATATGGCATCAACCCTGGGAAAGCGCCCAGTTTAAAACGGTAAACCGAGCTATTGCCTGTAATACGCCAAGGACGTTTCCAGTCATGGATAATCAGGAAGTCACCTGGATGAGTAAAGAAACTGTCGATATTGTCAACAATCACCACATCCAAATCTAAAAAGAGTGCATTACCTTGTAAGCCGTACAAGTCTGGCTCAAATGTAGACAATTTATTCCAACCGCGTTCAGGACTTCCTTCTGGAAGCGCTAAAGGTGGAATGGGAAAACATTCAACTGCAGGGTCGATTCCTTCGGTACGGTCTGTTAGACAAACCATTTTAAAATCAACCGTGGTGTGACGCTTCACCATGTTATATAAACGATTGACGTATTCGGCCCCATATTTGGTGCCCCATTTCATGCATAACACAATATTTTGTTCTGTCAGTGTTTCAGCCTGTTTTGACAACGAGTCGTTTACGTTTTCCTGCATGTTCTATCATCCACCAGCATTCTGCGTTGTATCATAACATTTCTTGCAATAAGTTAGTGTATGGCTTTTTCAAAGCCCTCATAATACTCAAAAATAGTTTGTGCTATGATACGAAATCGCTTTATGTAAATCCTTTGCAAGGTTCACTTAAGCCCTCATATGAAGAATATATAATCAGGTTGATATGAAAATAGCAGTTGCAGGCACAGGTTACGTCGGCCTTTCTAATGCCATGATCTTCTCACAACATCATGAAGTGATTGCACTAGACATCATCGACACGAAAGTCGACATGTTGAATCAAAAAATCTCTCCGATCCAAGACGCAGATATATCGACATTTTTAAGCGAGAAACCTCTCAATTTTCGTGCCACAACTGACAAATATGAAGCCTATCGAGGCGCTGATTATGTCATCATTGCAACACCCACCGACTATGATGTGCAAACTAATTATTTCAACACGCAGAGTGTGGAAAGTGTTATTCGAGATGTGGTCGAGATTAATCCTCAAGCAACGATGATTATCAAATCAACCGTGCCAGTGGGCTTTACTCAAAAAGTCAAAAGCCAGTACAACACTGACAATGTGATCTTCTCCCCAGAGTTTTTACGTGAAGGCAAGGCTCTGCATGACAACCTTTATCCCTCTCGGATTATTGTTGGTGAAAAGTCAGAACGTGCTCAATTGTTTGCAGATATGCTGATCGAAGGTGCAATCAAAAAAGACAGTCCTGTATTGTTCACTGACTCAACTGAAGCCGAAGCGATTAAGTTATTTGCCAACACCTATCTCGCAATGCGTGTCGCTTACTTTAATGAACTCGATACCTATGCCCAGTCCTTCGGTCTGGATACCCGTCAAATTATTGAAGGTGTATGTTTAGATCAACGTATTGGCAATCATTATAACAATCCATCGTTTGGCTATGGTGGCTATTGTCTACCTAAGGATACAAAACAACTTCTTGCCAACTACAATCAAGTGCCGAGCAACCTGATTCAGGCCATTGTAGATTCCAACAGTACGCGTAAAGACTTTATTGCAGACTCTATCATTGCAAAAAATCCTAATACCGTCGGTATTTATCGTTTAGTGATGAAAAGTGGCTCCGATAACTTCCGTGCGTCAGCGATCCAAGGCGTCATGAAACGCATCAAAGCCAAAGGCATTGATGTGATTGTTTATGAACCAACCTTAAATGAAGATGAATTTTTCAAATCCAAAGTGATTAATGATTTAGAGCAATTTAAACAACAAAGTGATGTCATCATCGCCAATCGTAAGTCACAGGATTTAAGCGATGTTGAAGACAAAATCTATACCCGTGATATTTTTGGAGGCGATGAATGAACGTTTTGGTAACAGGTGCAGCAGGCTTTATCGGCTTTCATGTCTCTAAAAAACTACTCGAACGTGGTGATAGTGTTGTCGGTTTTGACAACATGAATGATTATTATGATCCTGCTTTAAAGCAAGCTCGTATCGACTTATTACATCAGACTGCTCAGCAAAGTGCTGGCCAATTTGACTTCATTCAAGCCAATCTTGCCGATAAAACAGCAGTTGATCAATGCTTTTTGCAACACCAATTTGACCGTGTGATTCACTTGGCTGCACAAGCAGGCGTACGCTACTCACTTGAAAATCCAATGAGTTATGTAGAAAGTAATATTATTGGCTTTACCAATATTATTGAAGCTTGCCGCTATGCGAAAACACCACATCTGACCTATGCCAGTACTAGCAGTGTATATGGTGCAAATACCACTATGCCTTTTAGTGAGCAACATGGTGTAGACCATCCTATTCAGTTTTATGCAGCGACAAAACGTGCAAATGAATTAATGGCGCATAGCTATAGCCACCTATTTCAATTGCCAACCACAGGCTTACGTTTCTTTACGGTCTATGGACCTTGGGGACGTCCCGATATGGCGCTGTTTAAGTTCACTAAAAACATCATTGCGGGTCAATCAATTCCCGTATTTAACCATGGTAATCACACCCGTGATTTCACCTTTGTTGAAGACATTGCTGAAGGCGTGATTCGCTCAAGTGATCAAATTGCTAAGGCCAACCCAAATTGGGACAGCAATCACCCAGATCCAGCGACCAGCAATGCGCCTTTCCGTATATTCAATATCGGCAATAACAATCCAGTGAAACTAATCGAATATATTGAAGCAATTGAAAAAGCCGTTGGCCAAGAGGCCATTTTAGAATTACTCCCACTTCAAGCAGGCGATGTGCCTGATACCTTCGCAGATAGCAGCGCTTTAGAAAAAAGTGTGGGGTATAAACCATCTGTTTCAGTTGAAGATGGTGTGAAACAATTTGTAGATTGGTATCGTGACTTTTATCAGATTTAAATAAAAGCCACTCGCTAATTAGACTAATCTAAAATAAAAACCCTAATTATTGTGTAATTAGGGTTTTTAAATACAGATGTATTTAAATTAAATTAAAGATCGTTACACCATAAAATTTTTCTGACTAAACCGTCATCCAATACAAAACTGTCTCCTATACCTATACAAATTCTTTGAGGTAGAAAAAAATCTATCCTTCGGTTGAAGATCCTCAACTAAATAAACAAAGCTTATTTTTAAATAGCAACATCTTAGCAATAAGATAACTTTTATTTATGCTCGGTGAGGTTTATGAAATGGCTTTTATTAAAAATTACAGTATCAAAAAACTATTAAGCCTATACAAAAGATTGGCTTAAATTATTTAAGAGAAATACCAAATTAAACACTATCAGAGTCATCATAAATAATTTTATGACGACTCTATCTTTATAAAAATAATTTATTTATTTTAATTTTTTACATATTTATCAATATATGATTAAGAACGCCATAATTCTCCAAGTTTTGCATCCCACTCAACAGGAGAAATAACCATACGTCCAGCATTTGGAGTCAACGTGATTTCACTAAACAGCACTTCATCTTGTGACAATAGGAAGTCAATCCGGCTATAACCATATTCCAAACACAACTGCTCAGATAGCTCAACCATTTTATGCATCTTACACGGTTCTATCACCGCTTCTGGCGTATTCTCTTTGCAATCGACGGTGAAAGGCTGTAACACCCAAGAGGTATCATAAATATTTGAATACTCTGTACCATCACTCCCTTGGACATCGACTTCAACATACTTAGGCTGCCCTTCAAAACAGTGAACACGACATGTTGTAATGGTGGCATTCGTGTTAGCATCACGATATAAGTCAACATAATGCTCTGCCAAGATGAGCGGCGAAATATTTTTATAGTGCCACTCTCGCTTGCGGTAGTACATATTCATTTTTAAACTGTTATTTAGTTTGCTTTCAGCTCTATTAACATCAAATGTACCTTTATCGCGACAAACAATAGCGCTTCCACTGTCGTGGGTGCATTTCAAAACAAATTGGCTTGGAAATTGATCAAAATCAATATTCTTAAAGTCACAATATGTGCCTATAAGTGGGACCAGATGTTTTTCTCCAATCCGATCTATAATCAATTCTCTTACTGCCGATTTATCAGCTAATTTAGTATGTAGTGCACTTCTTTCAAAAATCATTCGTGCAGTAACTTTCTCATTAAAACTTTCAGGTTGATTAAAATTTGGGGTATACCCTAATTTATTAATAAACCTTTTTTTTAGATATCTCTCATCAGAAACAAATAATGTTCTAAATACTTTTGCTTTATATATAAGACTGTTAATCATGGGTAAAAATTTTAAATACATCTCGTTTTTAGCAAATAATAACAAATTAATTAGACTATGTATGCTTTAAGGATATTTTTTTTACTAAAAATTCAAAAACAATTTTAGCTCCTTGATAAACCATTTAATAACAATAAAATACAATCCATATATTTTTCAAAACAATGAAAATAAAAAAGGGCTCCAAAGAGCCCTTTTCCACCGAATCACTTATTTTACATAAGTTAACCAATGTGCATATTTCGGGTCTTTACCCTTCACCGCATTAAAGAATGTGGTTTGTATTTGCTCAGTGATTGGACCACGCGTACCTGAACCGATTTCACGGTCATCATATTCACGAATAGGCGTAACTTCAGCTGCTGTACCTGTAAAGAATGCTTCATCTGCAATGTAGAATTCATCACGTGTAATACGACGCTCAACCACGTCATAGCCCAAGTCTTTTGCGATGGTAATAATGGTTTGACGCGTAATACCATCAAGTGCCCCACCCGCGATATCTGGCGTATGTAAAACACCATCTTTTACCAAGAATACGTTTTCGCCAGAACCTTGGCATACATAACCTTGAGGGTCGAGCAGCATTGCTTCGTCATAACCTGAATGCGCTACTTCTTGGTGAGCCAAAATCGACAAGGTATAGTTACCTGACGCTTTCGCTTTACACATCGTCACGTTTGGATGGTGATGGGTAAACGATGAGGTCTTCACACGAATACCTTTCGCCATTGCTTCATCACCGAGGTATGCACCCCAGCTCCATGCCGCTACTACTGCATGAATCGTATTGTCTGTTGCAGCAATACCTAATTTTTCCGATCCAATAAAAATAATTGGACGCAAGTAGCAAGACGCTAATTTATTTTCACGAACCACATCAATTTGAGCTTGCTCTAGTGTTGCTTGATCAAATGGGACTTTCATTTGATAAATTTTTGCAGAGTTCAATAAACGCTTAGTGTGTTCTTTTAGACGGAAAATAGCCGTGCCATTCGGTGTTTCATAGGCACGGACACCTTCAAACACACCCATGCTGTAGTGCAAGGTATGTGTTAATACGTGAGTTTTTGCCTCACGCCAGTCAACCAATTGTCCATCTTGCCAAATAAAACCATCACGATCAGCCAAATTCATGACACACACTCCAAATTTATATACACAGTCATGTTACCCAATGCTCACGATTGAGCTTGGATCAATTAATCTTTGCCATAATTTGCAAACGATCACTCGGGTATTGCGCCAGTCCGCAGCATTTACTTGCATGGATTGATTCGCAAGGGCTAAACGGTGGCTCTCGGCTCGTTCACTGAGATAAGCTTGAATCAATGCAGTCGCATCGTCACTGGATAAGCAACTGGCTTTTGCGGCGTCTTCAAGGATTCGTACATTGTCGGAATAATGGGCAAGATCTGGATGAGACCCGCTCCATGCCAACACAGCATACTGTGCCATAAATTCGATATCGACGATACCACCTGCGTCTTGTTTTAAATGAAAAATTCCATCTTTTTGTTGTTCTTTAGATGAACCCAAATGGTCTTTCATTTTTTGACGCATCTTCAGCACTTCAGCACGTACGTTTTCCTCATCTCGTGGCTGCATCAAAATCCGACAGCGCAATGCTTCAAACTTATCACGCAAACTTGGCTCACCCGCAATCGAGCGAGCACGCACCAATGCTTGATGCTCCCAGACCCATGCATTTTTCAACTGATATTGCTCAAAGGCTTTTAAACTGGTGACCAAAACTCCAGCTTCACCCGATGGGCGTAAGCGCGTATCGATTTCATAGACCCGACCATCAAGAGTCTGTGTGGTCATCAACGACATAAATTTCTGTGCCACACGCATTGCAAACTCAAATCCACTGATCGACTTCAGCCCATCGGTATCAGCCTGCTCATCCATATAATGAATAAAGACCAGATCTAAGTCCGAGCCATAACCAAGCTCAATCCCACCAACTTTCCCATAACCCACCACAGCAAATGCCAAATGATCGATCGAACAGCGCTGTCCCTCAACATCGAGCGGATAACCATGTTTCTTTGCCGTCATTTGATAGGCTAAATTTAAAGTCGTACTGACCGAAACTTCTGCAATATCGGTCAAAGCATCAGATACTTTCATCAACGGACTTTCAGCCAAGACATCACTAGCCGCAACTGCCAAAACATTGGATTTTTTAAATAGACGCAGCACACGCATCAAATCTTCAACGTCATCAAGCTCAATGCGAAGCAACTGTTGACGCAACGAATCTTCCAAATCTTGACGGCGCGGCAGCTCAAAGTCCATGGACAAAAATTCATCCAATAGCACTGGATAATGGGTCAATTCTTCACAAATCCATGGACTTACGGTTGCCATTTTCACCAAGCGCTGTAAAGCCCCTTTACTCTCAATCAACATGACCAAATATACGGTGCGCCGCATCACAGACTCGACCAAAGGCATGAGGCGAAGCAACGCGGCTTGCGGCTTATCTGACTGTAAAATCGCTTCAATCAAATGCGGCCAAAACATTTTTAAACGTTGCACCGCTTTTGCAGGCAGTTTTTTCAGCGCATGACCATTCCAAAATTCATGAATGAGGTTTTTTGCATTCGCATCCAACACATCATTTAAACGCGCTTCTAACTGACTAAAGCTTTCTACGAAAGGGTCATGTTCTTTTTCTTTAATTAAATGCTCAAATTGGTAAATAACTTTGGCACGCTTTTGGTTTAAGTGCTCAATAAATGCATCCCAACTTACAAAACCCAAGGTGTCAATCATCCTTTGTCTGAGTTCTGGTTCTGTTGGCAAAGACTGGGTCTGTTGATCATTTAAGGCTTGAATTGCATGCTCTACACGGCGCAGAAATAAATAAGCATCTTCCAGCTCACTGACCGCTTGCCCATCCAGCAAACCCACCTCACCCAAATGATGTAAGCTCACTAAACATTGACGGTCTTGTAATTCTAATTTTGCCCCGCCATAAATTAGCTGAAAAACTTGCACAATAAATTCGACTTCACGAATACCGCCCGCACCCAACTTAATATCATCTTCGATATTGCGGCGTAATACTTCACGCTCAATCATGGCTTTCATTTCGCGCATGGCTTCAAAAGCGGTGTAATCTACATACTTACGGAACACGAAAGGACGAGTCATGTCCAACAACTCATCCCCCTCTTTGCCCCCTGTCACAATCCGCGCCTTAATCCACGCATAGCGCTCCCACTCGCGCCCATGCTGGCTTAAATACTTCTCCAGCGCCGCATGACTAATGGCCAGTGCAGAACCATCACCCCAAGGACGTAAGCGCATATCCACACGGAAGACAAAACCATCAGCCGTGATATGGTCCAACAAGTAAATGAGCTTCTGACCCCACAAAATGCAAAACTGTTGTACATCAATGCATTTACGACCATTGGTTTCACCTTGCTCATCAAAAGCAAAAATCAAGTCGATATCACTGGATAGATTCAGCTCTTGTGCACCGAGCTTCCCCATCGCGACCACAATTAAATCTTGAATTTTATGGTTATAGCCCACAGGCTGACCATGTTTAGCCACCAATGGCGCTAAGGCAAATGCTTTTGCCACACAAATGGCCGCATCGGCAAAATCCGATAACTCTCGGGTTAACGTCATCACATCGATCAGTTGATTAGCATCCTGCCAAATCCAGCGAAACATTAAACGCGCACGTAAAATTCGGATGGTGCGCATCCATGTGGTTTCATCACTGATCTCTTTTAAGGTGTTTTGAACGACATCGAAAATTTGTTCGGTGGTCAATGGCTGAGTAAATTGATCAATTGCATAATCTTGTTCAAGATAAACCTGATGTATAGATAGGACTTGTTCCGCATATTGACTTGCGCGCAATGTCTTTTGCAATTGCTCAGCATTCATGATCGACTCTTTCGCATTGTTTTGGTTATTTATAACAGCAGATCATGAGATTATGCGAATTATTTTATAAGAAAAGTATGATTATTCACTAAATTCTTGCTGGGATGTCGCGAGTGACAATGCTTGATGTGCGCTGTTCGAACGTGGCAGGCTAACGATAAAAGTTGAACCGACGCCTTCTTTGGATGTGACTGAAATTTCACCTTTATTTAAGTCAACAAAACGCTTACACAGCACCAGACCTAGACCCGTACCTTTTTCCCCTGCTGTCCCCTTAAAACTAATGGTCAGCTTCGGTTCAAACAAAGATTCGATTTGCCCCAAGGTCATACCTAGACCCGTATCTTGAATGTAGATATCGATAAAGTCTTCACGTTGTTTGGCATCAATCGTCACAACCCCTTCGCCATGCATATGGGTAAATTTCAGCGCATTTGATACCAAGTTTTGGATCACCGAGGTCACCATATTGATATCTGCAAAAATTTTTAAATCATCGGGAACACGGTCAATCAGTTGAATATTTTTATTGATGGCCAACGCATGCAACACATCAAAAACGATTTGAGAAGACTGCTTAAGTTTGTAATGGATGGGGTGATAAACAAAACGTCCGCCCTCTGCCATCGCCCAATTCAATAAACTCTCTAACAAGCTATAAGTCGATTGCGCTGTATCATGCAGATAATCTGCAATACTTTGCACACCAGACTCATCCAAACTTTTGCGCTCTTCAGCCAACACTTCTGAGAAACCAATTAAACCATGAAAAGGCGCCCTTAAGTCATGTGCAATAATTTGGAAGAATTTGGTTTTACTGACATTCATGGCTACTTGTTGTTCATACAACTCTTTGAGCTCCGCATTTTCCATGCGCAAATGCAGCAGATTGAGAAAACCAGATGCCAGTTCATATACATTTTCTACAGCATCTTGCGTAAAAGCGTCCAACTGTTCATCAAAGAAAATCACTTGCCCCACAGATTTATCCGATGCCTTTAAATCCAATGCGATGATACGCTGATGTTTAAACCCGAAAGCATTCACCTGCTGAGAAAGACGATGATATTGACGATGGCGAGCATCAATCGTGATATCACCTTCAAAATGGGTAGAAAAATTGGCTTCAACGGGTAACTGAAAAGCATTGAATGCATGTTTTCCCGCATACCAACTATAAGGTTCATTACTAAACGTTAAAATAGCAGCATGTGCACCTAAAATTTTTCGCGCAAATTTGAGAAAGCTCTTAATTTTATTGTCATTACTGTTCACGCCCAACAATAAAGATAAGTGACAAGCACTTAACTGTTCTGTATCAGACCCGACATCTAGCAATTGAATACCCATTTCTGCCTCATCTTTTGTGATTTTTTCGGCACAAACCTACTATTTACTTCTATTTATTAGCAAATTTTCAGCATTAAAACAATATAAAAATACAACAATACAAGCGTGGCATTTAACAAAAAAATCAATTATGTCAGACTTTTATCTTATGACTGGTTTTGCTTTTTGAAAAATCGTTATTTATCAGATTGATTAAAACAAAATTTTGAGTCCATCATATGAGGAAATAATTAAGCAAACCCTCACCGAACATTCAATTGCTTTAAGCCATCTGTAATGTTTTACGGCGATTTAATTCAAATCTTAAATTTCAGGCAATAAAAAACCCAAGACTGAATATGCTTGGGTTTTTTAATATTTTGGTCCCGAGGGTCGGACTCGAACCGACACGTCATCTCTGACAGCGGATTTTGAGTCCGCCGCGTCTACCAATTTCACCACCTCGGGAAGGTGTTGATGCGTATATTAAACTTTTTGAAAAACTTGTCAACGCAAGTTGGTGATGATTGGCTATTTTTAAGTCATATTTGATTTTTTAGCTTTATATTTGTGCAATTTCAGCGTTTTTCAACAAAAACGCATATACTAAGCGCAATTTTGACCTCCCTTATTTTGACGCTGCTTTCCCATCATGCAACTTTCTGATTTTAATTTCGACCTCCCTGATGAACTCATTGCCCGTTATCCTTTAGACACGCGCAGTGCTTCTCGACTGTTACACCTCGATGCTCAAGGTCAGCATCATGACTTTCAATTCACCGACATTTTAGATTTGCTCGATACTGGTGATTTACTGGTCTTAAATGACACCAAAGTGATGAAAGCACGTCTCAAAGGCAAACGTGCCAGCGGCGGAGCTGTCGAAGTTCTGGTTGAACGCATGCAAGATGCATTTATTGCACACTGCCACATCAAAGCCAGCAACACACCCAAAGCGGGCGCTGAGCTCTTTATTGGTCCAGATGCCGTTAAAGTCACGGTGCTAGGTCGTCATGAAAATTTATTTATTGTTGAGTTTTCCCAGCCAATTTTAACGGTGTTAGATTTATACGGACAGCTTCCAATCCCTCCTTACTTCAACCGTGAAGCTGAAGCCATTGATACCGAGCGTTATCAAACAGTATTTAATGATCCAACCAAATTAGCCAGTGTCGCTGCACCTACCGCAAGCTTACACTTCGACCAAAAGCTCTTGGATCAACTCGAAGCCAAAGGTATTCAAAAAACTTTTGTCACTTTACACGTGGGTGCTGGTACTTTTCTGCCTGTACGTACCGATGACATTGCCAATCACATTATGCACAGTGAATGGTGTGATGTTCCAGAGCACGCCGTTGAGCTGATTCGCCAAACCAAAGCTCGTGGCAACAAAGTCATTTCTGTTGGAACAACTGCCACCCGTGCCGTAGAAAGTGCGGCTCAAGCGCATCAGGGTGAACTTAAAGCATGGACGGGAGATACTCAAATTTTTATCTATCCAGGTTATGAGTTCAAAGTGGTGGATCGTCTTATCACTAACTTCCATCTGCCTGAATCGACCCTTCTGATGTTGGTTTCAGCGTTGTCAAATCGTGATAATATTTTGGCAGCTTATCAACATGCGGTGGCCAACCAGTATCGCTTCTTTAGTTATGGCGATGCCATGTTAGTCGACCAACTTCAACCCAAATAAGAACCTCATATGCCTATCGATACGATCAAACATTCCATTCATATTCGACGTAAAAAGAATAAAGTTGTGTTTGATAATATCGACAGGCTTTGGGACATCGGCCGAGGGGCCGATTCGGCACAAGACATTCTTGACCGACTGCACCCTTGGAATGCCCCGATTACCCTGAAATTTGAAAATGTGCTGCCTATTTTACTTGGAATAGTCGGCATTTTTTTTATTGTGCCAGTGTTCTTTATTGGAGAGCACATTTGGACCTTATTCAGCTTTTTATTTGGCTTAGGCTGTCTGCTTTGGGCCTATTTAAGTTATGAGCAAGATGATCCGCTTGAAGAGGTCACTGACTATCTAGAAAAACAAATTATTCATAAAAAATACCAGCTCAATGAGTTTACCCCTCCGCAGCATATTGGCGTGGCCCTACAACCTGCATTTTTTATTGCCCACCTCAAACAGCTGTTTCCAATTTTTAATCAAGGCACCATCAGCAATGATATTCCTTACTACGCCAGTACCACTTGGCAGGATGAAGCAGGACAACAACATCAGGTTTTGCTGTTTCAATACCACTTTGTCGATGAAATTCGCGTACGTGATAAAGATGGCAATGAGTTAAAAGTTAAAGAAGTGCATAAAGACTTATGGGGATGTTTTATCTTTGAAGTACCCACGCAAGGACTAGCGATTACCGCATACAATAAAAAATTCTATTACCCTTATAGTTTTCCATGGCATAGCAGTGATATTCAGATTAACCAGAAACTCAAATTTTTTGGTAGTGACCAGATGCAGATGGCCAAACTACTCTCCCCTGCATTTGTGCTGCGTACTGCCGATTTTTTCCGTTCTCGTGAAGGCGATTTACTTTTTCATCCTGAAAAAAATATCTTGTGCTATATCAGCCCACAAAACCTGTTTGAAATCTCCAGCAAAGCAAAAAAAATCAATGACATTTCGACATTACGTGGACACTTACGTACTTTTAAATTACCTTATCTAGAGCGCTTAGAATCTGATCTAACGCAATTTTTAAAATAATGACATTTTGCCGTTTGAGGACTGTATGGGGCTATTGATTTTCTTATTGATTATTATTGCGATCGTGTTTGGCGTAATCGTCATTCGCAATAATATTGTGCGACACCACAATGCAACCATTCGCGCATGGTCGGATGTAGCAACCTATGAGCGTCAGAAAATAAAAATTCTAGATGGCTTAGAGCCTCTGGTCGAACAATACTCCAGCTTTGAAAAAGGTACTTTGGAAAAAGTTACTGAGCTCCGCCAAAACATTCTCAACCTGAACTTGAACAATACGGATGTCAACCAATTACAGCGCATTGAAGCATTAAACCAAGAGCTAATGCGTAGCCTCAATGTCGTGGTCGAGAACTACCCTGAACTCAAAGCCAATGATATTTATCTAAAAATGATGAATGAAATTGAAGAGCAAAATGAAAATGTCGGAGCTGCGATCAGCATCTTTAACCGCAATGTCGAACTGTTTAACAACCACATTCAAATCTTTCCGAACAACATTGTAAACACCATGACCGTCGGTAAAAAAGCTGTGCGTCCATTCCGTGACGCTGCTGCGCTGCAAAATTTTGATTACCGCCCCAATTTCAACTAAAAGATCGCTTTAACACAAACAACAAATCCAAGGCACTCAAAATGAGTGCCTTTTTAACCACTACGTTCACAACCCCGTCCATGCGATCAACTCTTTTTGATTCTAATCACGACTCACTCGCCACCATGACATAAACTCAAACCAAAACAGCCCTTACAGTACACCACCCAGCTCCGAAAAGCTTTGCGTTAAAAGTGTTACAACACTGGTGTTTATTTGCATAATCAAGGAAAATAGCCTCCTTTTAGCGGCGAACTGTTTTTTCGCTCTTGCACTGCAAGCAGAGCAGTGCTTTGCTCTTGTTCAGGATATTTTATGAAGTTTGAAAAATTAGGTCAGTCGGGTCGCGCCCGTCGTGGTCGTTTAACTTTAGAGCATGGTGTGGTTGAAACCCCTGTGTTCATGCCTGTCGGTACTTATGGTACGGTGAAAGGCATGCTCCCGCGTGATATTGAAGACATCAAAGCGCAAATTATTTTAGGTAACACCTTCCATCTTTACCTACGCCCTGGCCTTGAAGTGATTAAAGAGCACGGCGGCCTGCATAAATTCATGAAGTGGGATAAACCCATTCTGACCGATTCAGGCGGCTTCCAAGTCTTCAGTTTGGGCGCGATGCGTAAAATTAAAGAAGATGGCGTAACGTTCCGCTCCCCAATTGACGGTTCTAAAGTATTTTTGTCTCCTGAAATCTCAATGGACATCCAACATACATTGAACTCAGACATCGTGATGATTTTTGACGAATGTACGCCTTATCCTGCAACACATGAAGAAGCGCAAAAGTCGCTACAATTGTCATTGCGTTGGGCAAAGCGTTGTAAGACTCAGCATCATGATGTGCTTGAAAATAAAAATGCGCTGTTTGGCATTATTCAAGGTGGTATGTATGAAGACTTACGTGATGAGTCTTTAAAAGGCTTACTTGAAGTTGGTTTTGACGGTTATGCCATTGGTGGTCTTTCCGTTGGTGAACCGAAAGAAGAAATGATCAAAGTGCTGGATTACCTTCCAGAAAAAATGCCGGCAGACAAACCGCGCTACCTGATGGGCGTGGGTAAACCTGAAGACATCGTGGAAGGCATCCGCCGTGGCGTCGATATGTTTGACTGCGTCATGCCTACACGTAATGCTCGAAATGGACATTATTTTGTGACCGACGGTTTAGTACGTATCCGTAACAGTAAATACCGTCATGATCAAAGTCCGCTGGATCCACACTGCGACTGTTATACCTGTACCAACTTTACTCGCGCTTATTTATTCCATTTGGAAAAATGTGGCGAGATGCTGGGTTCAATGCTAGGTACTATTCACAACTTACGTTACTACCAACGTTTCACTCAAGACATTCGTGATGCATTGGATAATGATCGCTTTGATGCCTTTGTTGAAGATTTTTATGCACGTCGTGGTTTAGAAGTTCCACCTTGCCCCCAAGATTAATTGTTGTGAGCATTTGCGCTTGGTAAAAAGACAAGGTAAATTGCAGAACAAGTCTATTTATGATCAATTCGTTGGTCACCGTTTTTTTAGTTTAGGAATTTGAAATGAGCCTTTTTATTTCTACAGCTCACGCAGCGGGTGAAGCTGCACAACAACCAAGTATGGTCGCAAACTTATTGATGATTGCTGTTTTTATTGCAATCTTCTATTTCTTAATTTGGCGTCCTCAAGCAAAACGTGCCAAAGAGCACCGCTCTTTGGTTGAAAGTCTTGGCGTAGGCAGCGAAGTGGTATTTGCTGGTGGCTTAATGGGTAAAATCACTAAACTCGAAGGTGACTTTGCAGTGGTTGAACTGAGCCGCGGTGTAGACGTAAAAATTCAACGCGCAAGTGTGATTTCAGTTCTTCCTGAAGGCACATTAAATAACCTTTAATCAAAAAAATTAGTCGTGCATCCGCACGACTTTTTTCATTTTAAGAAGAAAACAAATGCGTTACCCAGCATGGAAATATCTACTGATTCTCGTGGTTTTGACGATCAGTACATTATATGCCCTGCCTAGTTTGTATCCGGATGAGCCTGCGGTTCAAATTTCTGGTGCCAAAGCTGGTACCCAAATTGACCAAAGCATCGTACAAAAAGCAGAGCAGATTTTAAAATCTGAAAGTATCTCAAGCCATGACAACAGTTTTAGCAATAATGCTGCACTGTTACGTCTTGACTCTAGCGAAGCACAATTAAAAGCCAAAGAAGCGCTACGTCGTGGCCTTGGTGATGACTATGTTGTCGCGTTGAACTTGGCGCCAACCACGCCAGAATGGCTACAAAAAATTGGTGCAAAACCAATGAAGCTCGGTCTGGACTTACGTGGTGGTGTTCACTTCTTATTAGAAGTGGATATGGATAAAGCGATTGCTCAGCGCATGGAAACCTCTGCGACAGATTTACGTCGTCAGTTCCGTGACAACAAAATTAAATTTAACAGCCTTGCATTAAACAACAACACCATTACCGTTCAGTTCGCCAACAATGATGATCGTACTGCGGCTCAAGACTACTTACGTAGCAATGGTAATGAGTTTAATCAGCAAGCGGTCGCAACTGCGACAGGTTCAACCTTACGCTTAACCTATACCGATGTTCGTCGCCAAGAAATTCAATCTTATGCGGTGAACCAAAACTTAACCACTTTACGTAACCGTATTAACGAGTTAGGTGTGGCAGAAGCCTTGGTACAAACACAAGGTAATAACCGCATCGTGGTTGAGCTTCCAGGTGTTCAAGACACTGCTGAAGCAAAACGTGTCTTGGGTCGTACAGCAAACCTAGAGTTCCGTTTGGTCTCTGACCAAAATGACCAAGTGATTGACCCTTATACGGGCAAGAGCAATGGTCAACCACTCCCACCAGGAACCGAACTTTTTGCATATCAGTCTTTAGACAGCGGACGTGAATTACTTTTAAATCGTAACCGTATTTTAACGGGTGAACGTGTTCAAAACGCATCAAGTGGCTTTAGCCAAGACACTGGCGGTGCTGAGGTAAACATTACCTTAGACACAGCAGGTGGTAAACTGATGTCAGATGCAACCCGTAATGCGGTGGGTAAGCGTATGGCTGTGTTGTTCATTGAAAATAAACAACGTATTAGCTATATCACAGATCCTGCGACTGGTGCGCAAACCGAAGTCCGTACACCCTATGCAGAGTCTGTAGTGATTAACGCTGCAACTATTCAAGCAGTACTCGGCTCTCAATTCCGTATCACGGGTCTAGATTCACCTCAAGAAGCGTCTGAACTTGCACTAATGCTACGTGCCGGTGCACTTGCTGCGCCAATGTACTTTGTTGAAGAGCGTGTTGTTGGTCCAAGCCTCGGTCAAGAAAACATTGATAAAGGTGTGCTATCGACTCAAATCGGTTTCTTACTGGTAGCAATCTGGATGGTAGTCTTCTTCCGTCTCTTTGGTTTAATTGCTAACTTTGCCTTGGTCTTCAACTTAGCCATGATTCTAACGGTCATGTCTTGGATTGGTGCTTCCCTTACCCTGCCAGGTATTGCGGGTATCGTGATTACCATTGGTATGGCGGTCGATGCCAACGTCTTGATCTGTGAACGAATACGTGAAGAAATGAAGTGGGGAGCATCGCCCAAACAAGCGATTGTGGCGGGTTATGACCGTGCTTATAACACCATTTTCGACTCAAACTTAACCACGTTCTTGGTTGCGTTTATCCTATTTGCCATCGGTACAGGCCCAATTAAGGGCTTCGCTGTGACCTTAATGATCGGTATTGTCTGCTCTATGTTTACTGCTATTACAGTAACACGTGCGATTGTACAGCTCATTTATGGCAAAAAACGTAACTTGAAAAAGTTGAGCATATAAGGAGATCGATGATGACTGATGTGACTCAACAAGATTCAAAAAAATACGGCCGTCCAGATGATGAACGTGTGATTGATTTTATGAAGATTGCGCTGCCTGCAGCCATTCTTTCTATTGTCTTAACCATCGGCAGCCTATTCTTTATTTTCACCAAGGGTCTCAACTTAGGTTTGGACTTTACTGGTGGTATTTCTGCCGAACTAAACTATAGCAAACCAGTGAAATCGGCCGATGTCTCTGCCGCACTGACCAAAGCTGGCTTTCATGACCCTGTGGTACAAACCATTGGTTCAGATCGTGATCTGATTGTGCGTATGCCTGTACAAGAAGACACAGCCGCAGAAGACTTAACCAAAACCATCACCCAAGCTGTACAGCTACCGGGTAACTCTGCTTCAGTCAACAAAGTTGATGTGGTGGGTGGACAAGTCGGAAATGAGCTCTACATTCGCTCAGCAGGTGCTGTAGCTTTAGCGTTACTACTAATGTTGGTCTACGTAACGATTCGCTTTGAGTTCAAACTCGCGATGGGTGCGGTACTGTCTTTGTTCCATGACGTAGTGGTTACTATCGGTATTTTTGCCATGATGCAGTGGCCATTTGACTTAACTGTATTGGCTGCAATTTTGGCTCTGATTGGTTTCTCGCTGAATGACAACATTGTCGTTTCGGATCGTATTCGTGAAAACTTCCGTAAGATTCGTGGCGCTTCGCCTTTAGAAATCGTTAACATCGCTTTAACTGAGACCCTACGTCGTACCATTCACACCTCAATGACTTTATTGTTGGTGGTGATCTCGATGATGCTTCTTGGTGGTGATGGCCTTAAATGGTTCTCTGTTGCGATGTTTGTGGGTGTTTTTGTGGGTACCTACTCTTCAATCTACATCGGTACAGCTTTTGCTTTATGGCGTGGCTTAAACCGTCAAGACTTCATTGTTCAAGTGAAGCCTGAGTTTGAAGAAGAAAATGAAATTCCATAAATACTTACCATAGTATGAAAAAAGAAAGCCTCTCAATCGAGAGGCTTTTTTATGTCGGTGAGAAGATGTTGTACCAGCTCAATCTGAGGCAACGCATAGCCACGACAGGACTGCTCTGCCCGCCAAGCCACGGTCAACATCACATCTCCCAACTCAAAATTTTGATAGGCAAAACTCCCAATCAGCGGATGACTACACATGCCACCATTATGCGTTGGATGTGCTTGGGTGTTCAGTTCATTTAAGTTTAAACGAATGCCTAAACCCGAGGCTTTAAGCACAGCTTCTTTGGTGGTCCAGACTTTAAACCAGTATGCTTTATCCTGATCATACTGTTGCCACAAGCGAAGTTCCTCTACGTGAAAAGCATGTTTGGCCAAAGCCTCAAAGCGTACTTTTCGGCTTAACTCTTCCACGTCCACGCCTATATCCTGCACTCGCTCACTTGTAGCTAAAGCATAGTAAGTTTGGCTGTGACTATGATTGAAATGAAAGGAAGGTTGATCAAGCAAATAAGGTTTACCTGTCTCACTCAGCACAATTGAGTGATTATCCACAACCATCTGCCGCTGTTCAGATAAGCATTGATTGCGATATTGATAAATGGCTTGTTTTCGCTGTGCAATTTGCTCAACACGTGACAGGCTGTGATCGACCTGTACAATGTCCTCAATCTTTTTCAGCTCAACACGTATTGTCCTTGCCACTTTGCCTTCCTATCATGGTTTCATGCATCATAAAATAAAAAAGCCCAAAGATCACTTTGGGCTTTTCAGCATTAAAACCTTAATGCCTTATTAGCGTTTGAATTTCTTCTCAGCTTTCTTAAACTTCTGAACATAACGACGCTTACGTGCTGCTGTACGTTCATCCACCTGTGACTTACGTCCTTCAAATGGGTTTTCAGAGGTTTTAAACTCAATACGCACTGGCGTACCTTCAAGTTTGTACACTTTACGGAATACGTTTTCTAAATAACGACGATAATCCGCAGGGGTTTTATCAACTTTGTTACCATGCACCACAATCGTTGGTGGATTTTGCCCACCCATATGTGCATAACGCATTTTAATACGGCGACCACCGACCATTGGCGGTTGGTGGGCATCCGTAGCATCACTTAAAATTTGTGTGATTTTTGCAGGTGAAACTTTCAAATGTGACGAATCATAAGCACGGTGAATCGATGGATATAGATCACCTACACCCGTACCATGCAATGCAGAAATTAAATGCACTTTCGCCCAAGGAATAAAGTCAAAGCGACGATCAACATCCAATTTACATTGCTTGCGATCATACTCGGACATATTGTCCCATTTATTAATCGCAATCACCATCGCACGGCCCGCTTCAAGCGCGTAACCAATCAAATGTAGATCTTGCTCAACCACACCTTCACGTGCATCAAGTACAACCACGATAACATGGGCATCTTTAATGGCCTGTAGCGTTTTCACAATTGAGAACTTCTCAATCATTTCATCGACTTTACCTTTACGACGCACACCTGCAGTATCGATTAAGGTGTACTGACGGCCATCACGTTCATACGGGATATAGATCGAGTCACGGGTTGTACCCGGTTGGTCAAATGCAACCACACGCTCTTCACCCAATAAACGGTTTACCAACGTCGATTTACCTACGTTTGGACGACCAATAATCGCTAAACGTAAGCCTGTGTTCTTATCGTGCTCATCTGCATCTTCATCTTCAGGCACACTTGAAAGCACATCTTCAAGCATTTGCTGTACACCGCGACCATGGCTCGCAGCCACTTGCATGGGTTCGCCCATACCCAACTTGTAAAATTCAACAAGTGCAGCTTCAGCATGTACACCATCAACTTTGTTCGCCACAAGGTAAACTTTCTTACCAAGTGTACGCAGCTCACGAGCAATTTGCTCATCCGATGCGAGCAGGCCTGCGCGCGCATCGACTACGAAGACAATAATATCGGCTTCATTGATGGCTGTTTTAGACTGTTCCGCCATGTAAGAGTCGATACCGCCTTCATTTTCGCCAATACCACCAGTATCAACCACAATGAAAGACTTATTTTGAAATACAGCATCACCATATTTACGGTCACGAGTCAGACCGGCAAAGTCAGCAACAAGCGCGTCTCGGCTTTTGGTGATCTGGTTAAATAGCGTTGATTTTCCGACGTTCGGACGACCAATGAGCGCAATTACGGGTTTCATAGATTAACCTTTATTCAAGATCAGCCAGTGAGACTGGTCTGAACATCAGAAACTGGAAGAAAAATTAGGTGAAAAACCTGAATAAAAACTCGGGGTTTTGACTAAGCAAACACCCCGAGGAATTTAAAAAAATACGAATTTCGACTAGTTTAACATAAGTCGAACAGAATTAACGATTCTGCCAAATGCTTAATGCACCCTTTCGTGTCGCAACATAGAGTTGATCATCAATCACGCGTAAAGTACGTACTTCACCAGACGTCTTCGCACGACCAGTCAATTCACCTGTCGCAGGGTTCAGCATGTGCAATACGCCATCTAGATCACCGACGATTAGGTCTTGGCCTAACATCACTGGATTACTCAATTGACGGTTCAGCAGGCTGTCATTTTCCCAAAGCTTTTGACCCGTGCTAATTTCATAAGCCACTAACTTGCCGTCAGTTTGCGCCACGAATACACCATTACCCACCACTTCAGGGCGCTGCGTACTGCTTGAATCTTCACTCCACACCACTTGCTGTGAAGCCAAATCTGTCATGGTCACTTGACCTTGATAGCTGGTCGTAATCAAGTACTGACCTGCTACTACAGGATCACCATCGACATCATTCAAACGTTGAATATCCGAACGGCCATCCGACACTGCCACACGGCGCTGCATACGTGGTACGCCAGTGAGCACATCTAAAGCATAGACATAGGCATTAGCTGAAGAAATCAGCACTGTACGTGCATCGACAGGAACAGGCGCTGCATTACCACGTAAGCTAAGTTGTACATTCGGTAAGTTATAGGTCCACACTTGCTGACCTGTTGCCAAATCATGCGCAAAAACAGTGCCATCATTACTTACAGAAATAACACGACCAGCTTGAATCAACGATGGCGCAAGAAGTGCACCCGTTAATTGTGCTGTCCATTTTTGCTCGCCAGTTGCCTGATCTAAAGCAAACAACTGACCTTTGGCGTTACCTACAATGACATGACCATCGGCAGCCTCAACACCTGAACTCAAGCCTGCTTTAGATACTTCTTTCTGCCATAGTTTTTGTTTACCTTGATATGCCGTCACGACACCTTTAGGGTCAAGTGCAAAAACTACACCGTTGTCTGCATCTAAGCGTAAACGTAAAGGATCAGCAGTCGAAGTTGAAGACACACTTTGAGAAAATACAGGAGTCAGGGTTTTCGCCTGCGTCAGTTTTGGAAGTGGATTCGGCTTAACTTCTTCTACTTTTCCGCTACTTGCACAACCCGCAAGTGCTAAAGTTAATACGGTTAATGCGCACGAAATTTTGTATTTTCTATTCATTCAGTTTCTTCCGCTGCTGTTTCTATAAGTGGACGTTCGATTTCAGGATCATCAACTAAAATACCAACACTTTCGAGTTTAATTTGTAAAATTTGGCGTTCTTGTTTACGTTCAACCAACTGATCCCATGCACTTTGGTAGGCTTTTTTCGCATTTGCGATGTCATTTTTAGCCACATAGACATCGCCCAAAGCTTCATCGGCTGTCGCTTTAAAAGCAGGATCTTTTACCAATGCGAGGTTTTTAATCGCATCATCAAACTTCTTTTGCGCCAATTGTGCATACGCTAAACGCAATTTCACAATTTGCACTAAGCCGTCGTCATCCACTTTAGAGTTTTCAACTTTCTTCAGTGCTTTTTCAGCACTTGCATAATCCGCTTTGTCATAGGCCAATTTTGCCATCAACAATTGCGTTTGAATGGCCTGCGCCGAATCTGGTGCTTCTTTCACAATTTTGTCGGCAGTTGCAGACAAAGCTGTAAATGCATCACCTTGCGTTGCACGTGCTTCATCCATCAATTGTTGAACTTTAGCCGTGTTCATTTGGTTCTCGGCCAAAGTCTTCTTCTGCCAGTATTGCCATCCAAAAAAGGCAATCAGCGCAATTAAAATCCCACTAATAATGGCTGAACCATATTTCTTAGTGAAAGACTTTAAACTATCAAGTTGTTCTTCATCACTTAATGCGCTCATGTGACTACCCTTTCCTTATATTTTGGCTTATTTTGAAGAAAATTTTTCAATCATAAATGGCACGATGTCATCCACCGCAACCAAAGTTTGTTCAGCAGTTGCCAACTCTTTTACGGCAAACTGTGCAGCTTCCACCTCACGCTCACCCAAAATGAGGGCAAATAATGCGCCAGACTGATCCGCTTTTTTCATTTGTGATTTCATTGATCCATGTGAACCAACTTTCAAACGAAGCTTGCTTGATGCAGCATCTAACTGGTTACGAATTTGTTCTGCAAGCACCAAAGCTTTGCCTTGAGAAGCGGGATCTGCCAATAAAAACATTTCGCAGTCACGTACAGGTGTAGCGTCTTCCACTTGTTCAAGCAACAACAACAGACGCTCCATACCCATCGCAAAGCCAACTGCAGGTACAGACTGATCGGCCTTGCCTTTAAGCTGACCCACTAAGCCATCGTAACGACCGCCCGCACAGACTGTACCTTGTGAGCCCAAATGCGTGGTGGTCCACTCAAAAACTGTTTTGTTGTAATAATCTAAGCCACGCACCAGTTTTTGGTTAATCACGAAGCTCACACCTGCATCAGTTAAATACTGCTGCAAAGTTGCAAAGTGCTGTAGCGTCTCTTCCCCCATAAAGTCATGCAACTTCGGCGCATTTTCTAAAATGGCTTGGGTTTTTGCATCTTTAGAGTCAAGGATACGTAGTGGGTTGGTGGTTAAACGACGCTGTGAATCTTCATCTAAATCATTTTTATGTGATTCTAAGAACTCCACCAATGCCGCACGATAAGCTGCACGCTCATCCGACTCACCGAGAGTATTCAACTCAAGTTGAACTTTATCTGCTACACCCATGCGTTTCCACAGACGTGCTGTCATCAAAATCAGCTCAGCATCCATATCTGGGGTTGCCACACCAAAGGTTTCCACGCCGAACTGGTGGAACTGACGATAACGACCCTTTTGCGGCTTTTCATAACGGAACATCGGCCCGATATACCAAACACGAGGCGTCGCACCGCGAAGCAAGTTATGCTCAAGCATGGCACGTACACAGCCTGCCGTTCCTTCAGGACGCAAAGTCAAAGACTCAGGCGGATTACCTTTGTCCAAGAAGGTGTACATTTCTTTTTCAACGATATCCGTTGCATCACCAATCGAACGTTTGAACAAATTGGTTTGCTCAACAATAGGCAAACGAATTTGCTGGTAGCCATATGCATCCATCAATGATGCGAGATGCTGTTCAAGACGTCTCCACGCTGGTGTTTGCGTAGGAAGAATGTCATTAAAACCTTTGATTGCGACAATTGAACTCATGATGAACTACGGATGATCTCTTTAGATTTAGCTTCTTCAAGCTCTGAAACACGCTGACGAACCATCGTTTCGATTTCGTCAACCAACTGATTTGTGTCAATTAAATGGCTCTTTTCACCATTACGATACACCAGTGAACGTGGACTTGCACCAACTACACCAATATCGGCTTCTTTGGCTTCACCCGGACCATTCACCTTACACCCAATCACCGACACATCCATTGGGGTACGAATATCTTCTAAACGCTCTTCTAAGGCTTGCATCACTGAAATCACGTTAAACTCTTGACGTGAACAGCTTGGACAAGCAATGAAGTTGATTCCATTTGAGCGAAGACTGAGTGATTTTAAAATATCAAAACCAATCTTAATCTCTTCTTCAGGTTCCGCTGCCAAGGAAATACGCATGGTGTCACCAATGCCATCCAACAACAAACCGCCCAATGCAATCGCAGACTTCACTGAACCCGTGCGGTAAATCCCAGCTTCTGTTACACCGAGGTGTAACGGATTATCAATTTGCTGTGAAAGTAGGCGATAAGCGTCCATGGTTAAAAACACATTGGATGCTTTCACTGAAACTTTGAATTCGTGAAAATCTAAACGATCTAGAATATCAATATGGCGCATCGCTGACTCAAGCAATGCCTGACCTGTTGGCTCACCATATTTCTTTTGAATATCTTTTTCCAGTGAACCTGCATTCACCCCAATACGCATAGAAATATCATTATGACGCGCTGCGGCCACCACTTCACGGATTTTAGCTTCAGAGCCAATATTTCCGGGGTTAATCCGTAAACAGTCCGCACCCAAGTCTGCAACACGCAGTGCAATCTTGTAATCAAAATGAATATCTGCAACCAACGGCACCGATGAACGCTTACGAATTTCACCAAAAGCCTCTGCCGCTTCCATCGTCGGTACAGAAACACGCATGATGTCCGCACCTACATCTGCACAGCGCTGAATTTGCGCCAGCGTTGCTTCCACATCACAAGTTTCAGTATTGGTCATACTTTGAATGCTGATGGGTGCATCGCCACCGACATAGACTGAACCTACACGAATCTTACGAGTAGGCTTGCGTTTAATTGGATTTACAATCATTGCTTTTCCTTGATCCCATTAACGTGACAAGCGGAAATCTGCTTTTCCACCGACGGTATATGGTGACAATGAAATACTTTCATTATTTAAGCTGAGTGACACAGCAGCGGCATCATCGATACGAATTTGAAAAGGTGTCTCGCCAGCAAGCTCAAGTGTAGAGGCTTGACGCCCTGTTGCCAGTACTTTCCCAGTTGAATCGACAATATGTACAGATGTAGGACGATTGAACTCAAGTTTCAACTGATCCCCTGTAGTTGCAGCAGCCCCATTCATATTGATGATTTGTACATCAGATTCAGTCTGCGGAGTCGTAGCCTCATCTGTACTGCCTGACCAATTCTGAATCATGCCGAACAACGCTGCCAAAATCGCAATTACAACAATCGTAATCAGTCCACGTTTCAACCATTTACGGTTACGGTCACGGTTAGAACCGGGTAATTTACCCATGATTTTAATCGGTGAATTATTCAATGCATGATTTGGCAATAGCCCCGTATCATTGGCATAGATATCATCAAAACGCTGAATAATCGTAGTAGCATCCACTTTTAGGAACTTCGCATAAGTACGATAGTAACCTTTAATGAAGGTTGCTTCTGGAAGCGCTGTATATTCGTCCTGCTCAAGTGCAGTTAAAGTCTTGAGTGGAATATTCAACTCTTTGGCAACGTCGCTTAATTCACGTTTTTGTGTAATACGAATTTGACGAAGATAATCACCCGGACGTTGGATATTTCCTAAAGCATTGCTAGAACCATTCGATTGTGGTGAATTAGGATTTACTTCCATACGGCCTCAGTAGTGTACTGTAATTGCAAATAACGTTTGTATTCTTGACTGTCTGGATACAATGCACGTAACTGGTTGACCAGTACTTGCGAACCCATCGTGTCATGATTTGCTCGCGCAATTCGGATCCCAATCCAAAGCGCACGCGCATCTAAGTTTTTCTCGCCAACCGCTCGCACAAACTGTTCATAGTACTGCGTAGCTTCAGCATTTTGCTGACGTAAATATGAAATTTCCGCCATTTCGATCATGGCAAGATAGGCACCTGAGTTTACCTGTAGGGCTTGTTTAAAAGCTGCTTCTGCTTCCGCCACTCGACCTACTTGTAGATACGCACGACCTAAATTTTCCAATGCTCGATAACGTTGATCATACCCTAAAGTTGAACCTGCAACTTGAAGTTGATCAATCGCGTCATTATAACGCCCAATTTGATATAAATACGTACCGTAGTTGTTACGAGCCTGTGCATTTTTTGGCTCAGCCGCAATTGCATGCTTAAAATAACGCTCTGCCTTTTCCACATTTTGTGGACTGCCTTCACGCTGTAACAATACGCCCATCATCATATTTGCAGATGCATCACGAGAGTCGATGTCTAATGCTTGATCCAATGTACGTTTCGCAGCATCGTAATCATTCGACTTAATATATTCAGCCGCCAACTGCGTTCTAACTTGTACTGCTTTACTTGGATCACCTTTCGTATTCACGGTTTGGCAACCCACCAAGTACCACACTGACACTCCCAGTGTCAGCGCAAGGTAAAGTTTAGAAACGGGTTTTTTCAATTGGCATCCCCTTATATTATCCTTGTGAACGTAGAATCTCGTTTTTCTCTGCTACTTTCTTTTTCCACTGCTCAGCACGACGTGTTCGATCGGCCACTTGACCGACCAATTGTCCGCAGGCAGCATCAATGTCATCGCCACGCGTTTGACGAATCGTACACACAAATCCAGCGTCAGACAAAGTTTTTTGGAAAGAAATAATGCGGTTGCGACTTGAACGACCATAAGGCGCATGTGGAAATGGATTAAACGGAATTAAATTAATTTTACTTGGTAAGTTCTTCAACAACTTAATCATCTGCTGCGCATGCTCAGGATGATCATTCACCCCATCCAACATCACATATTCAATTGTGACATGCTTACGCGCACTTTCATTACCGTCTTTAGCGATATAACGCTGACATGCTGCAATCAATTGTGCCAATGGATATTTTTTATTGATTGGAACCAATTCATTCCGTAGTTCGTCATTTGGCGCGTGTAGGGAGATTGCCAATGCAACATCAATATCTTGTGCCAATTGATCAATTTTCGGCACCACACCTGAAGTTGACAAGGTCACACGGCGCTTAGACATACCATAAGCAAAGTCATCTAGCATAATACGCATTGAGCTCAATACGGCATCATAGTTCAGTAATGGCTCGCCCATCCCCATCATTACGACGTTGGTCACCGAGCGCTCACGCTCAGCTACAGGCACATCTTCCATATAAGAATAGTTTGCGACCCATAACTGACCAATAATTTCATCTGGGTTTAAGTCGCGCTGAAAGCCTTGTTTACCAGTTGAACAAAATGAACAATCTAGTGCACAGCCCACTTGAGATGAAATACATAAAGTACGACGTAAACCACTGCGATGCTCAGCAGGAATCAATACGGTTTCAACCAAAGAGCCTTCGCCCTCACCGACACGAAAGACCCACTTACGCGTGCCATCTTTAGAATAGTTTTTATGCACCACTTCTGGCGCTTTAATTTCACAAAGTTTTTCAAGTTTTTCACGCAATTTGCCTGAGATATTGGTCATCTCAGCAAAATCAGTCACAAAAAACTGATGAATCCATTTCATCACCTGTCCTGCGCGAAACTTTTTTTCTCCCATATCTTCGAAGAATTTTTCAAGCTGCGGACGTGACATGCCAAGTAAGTTCACTTTCGCAACAGAGTTTTGCTGTGCAGGAGCGGATGGAGATTGTTGCTGTTCAGCCGAAACTGTAGAGACAGCGACCACTTCAGTACTCATGTGTATTACCTAAACCATGTCTAACGATGAAAGGAGAAGCTCAATAAACGAGCAGAAATTTATTCAGGGAATAAAAAAACCAGATAAGTATAATAACACTTATCTGGTTTGAATACTTCGAATTAACGAGTACGTGGAGCAATCTCAGTTTGAGCGAAGAAGTAGTTAACTTCACGATCAGCAGATGCTACAGAGTCAGAACCGTGAGCAGCATTTTCGTCGATGCTTACAGCGAAGTCAGCGCGGATAGTACCTGGAGCAGCTTCTTTAGGGTTAGTTGCGCCAAGGATTTCGCGGTGAGCAAGAACTGCGTTTTCGCCTTCAAGAACTGAAACAACAACTGGACCAGAAGTCATGAACGCAACTAGGTCAGCAAAGAAACCACGTTCTTTGTGCTCTGCGTAGAAACCTTCAGCTTCAGCTTGAGTCAAGTGTTTCATTTTAGTTGCAACGATTTGAAGACCAGCTTTTTCAAAACGAGCAAAAATGTCACCGATGTGGTTTTTAGCAACTGCGTCTGGTTTTACGATAGATAAAGTACGTTCAATAGCCATGATTGGCTCCTTAAGTCAATGTAGACATGAAAATTTTGGCGCATTATACCGACATAATGCACAATTTTCTGCTTTTACTCTGTAAAAAGTTGCTTTTTTCGATACAAGGATTATCGCGCTTCGTCAATCCATGCCATTTGAATTGCTTCAAGCAAACCTTCAGTCGACTTGGTCGGATCATCACTAAAGTCTGGTAAGGCACACACCCAAGCATGTAAGTCTGTAAAGCGAATCCACTGCGGATCGACATCTGAATGAGCTTCATACAACTCAATAGCAATATCAATAGTGTCTGACCAACGTAAGCCCATGGTGGAGTCTCATCACAATGTAGAAGATGCTGTACTGTAGCAAACTCTGAAATTTAAGCGCTAGTTTGTTTGGGATAAAATTGGGCTTTTTTACAACACGATATTTAAAAATGGTGCACTACAAATTAAAGCGACGGCTACAACCGCACCTATAGCCGCTCCGACCAACACATCACTTGGATAATGTAGCCCTAAAATCATGCGTGACGCGGCAACCAAAACAGTAAAAGGCAACATGAGCACCAATAAAATTGGCTGTACAAAGCCTAATAACGTACTGACCATCACTGCATGTAAAGTATGACCCGAAGGAAAACTAAAGTGATCGAGAGGTCGCTCACCCATTCGAATCACCTGATGTACTTGATAAGGTCTTGGGCGAATAGTTTTGATTTTTAAGACTTTATAAATTAAGGTCCCGCACAATGAACCAAGAACCAAATATACGATTTGCAAACTGTAGACCAATCCTTGCAACAACCAAGTTAAAGCCAACATCGTGTACCAAAAGATGCCATCTCCCAATCGACTGATCCGCTTAAAAAAATTGGCTACAGCATGCGAATGGGAGAAATGATTGAGATAGACACAGCCTTTTAAATCTAAATCTAATATTCTTATTTTTGCAGTTTTAAGATTCATACCACTTCTCCTTAACAACAATGTTGAAAGTTCAGCTGGAAAATCATTGTTATATGACGATTTAATTCATCAAAATCGCTTCTCGTTAAGCTCATATTAAAGGGTGTTTTTGACAGTTTGATGATTTAAATTAAAACCCATCAAAATTACCCAACTCATCTTTATCACTGACACTTTTAAAACAGCTATTGGTTAAGGTGCTGCCTTAATATTTGCCGCGTGATATAAGGCTTGCTCAAACTGTTTTACAGGATACTGCCAGCCCACACTTTCAATGTCCTGACGCGCTTGAGTTCCCATACATCTAAGCACCTTTTGCTCTGGCAACTGAATAATAGTTTGCATAAAGTGTGCCACTTGTCCAAAAGGACTCAACCACCCTGTTATACCTTGCTTGATATAGCGCTGTGGACTGGCATAGTTATAGGCCACCACGGGCAAGCCACTGGCCATGGCTTCGAGTACCACATTGCCAAAAGTTTCTATTTGGCTAGCAAAAACAAAAACATCCGCACTGGCATAGGCTTGAGCGAGTGACTGTCCTGTTAAGCTACCTGTAAAAATCACATCTGAACCACTGGCCATCTCCGTTAAACGCTTACGATCTGGCCCATCCCCCACAATCACCATTTTAAATTTGCGTGATGACTGCTTCTTGATATTCAAATAGCTTTGAATGAGCACATCCACCTCTTTTTCAGGAGATAAACGCCCTACATATAAAAGCACAGTGGTATTTGCATCTGCCTCCCAACGCTGACGCAGTTGTTCTGATCGATGCTCAGGATGGAAGCGAGCTGTATCTACCCCTCGTCCAACCTCAACCAAAGGGCAAGTCACACCAAAGGCCTTAAGTTGATTTAACGTGGTTTGACTCGGCACACAGGTGAGTAGCGTATGGTTATGAAACCAGCGAAGATAACTTTCAATCGGTTTGACCAGTAAAGCCAAATCAAAAAAACGGCTAAAATCATGAAAAGTTGAATGAAACCCACTAGATACTGGAATTTGATGTGCTTGAGCAGCATACAGCGCAGTCAGCCCCAAGGGTCCTTCAGTCACAATATGGACCACATCTGGCGCGAAGCGTTCAATCGCTTTGCTGACTTTGACATACTGTGGCATACCAAATTGCATATCGGCATATTTAGGAATGCTTTTTGCCCAGACCAAACACTCCTGTTCCGCCTGAAAGTCGGTACATATGGTTTTTTGTATTGGGCGGATGAGCTGAATACGATGCCCCAGTTTCTGCAAACCTTTACACAGTTGTAATAAAGAGTTCGCAACACCATTGATTTCTGGTGACCATGTTTCCGTCACGATGGTTATTTTTAACTTGGGCTTGAGAGTTTCTTGAAGGATAGAGAGTTCTTGCTGAATATTATGCTGATGTTGTTGTTTGAGATAAAACCGCTGTATTTCTGGGAAATTGTGCTGTTTGAATAATTTTGTTGTCATTGAACCGATCATGTTATTCCAAACTTTTATTATTTTCCTACAAGTTTAGTTAAACTTTTTGACAATACGATGATAGTTTTTTGACACTTCAATGAAATACAAAAGGGAGATGTACGCCACCTCCCTTTTGTTGATAAAACATAAAATCACATGACTTTATATTAGTCTTAAAAATCCACATTGACATAAATTCGGTCACGATAAACTCCCGCAGGAACACTATATAAAGGGTTTTCTTGAAGCTGTGCTGAAATAATAAATTTTTGATTACCTCCACCGCGCTGATTCATTTGAACCCCCCATAGGTTTTCACTTGCACCTCTGATATTTAACTGTGTTCTTAATCTATACGGTCCATTCGAGACAAAACTTGCACCACTAGAGTTCAGTAAATTCTGACTACGAAATGAAATTGAATAATTTCGATCACAAGCCACATTAAATGATGTTGCTGTTTGACTATGATAATAATTCGCCAACTTCATTTCATGTGCTGAAAAACCACCAATGTAACATTCTGAAGCATATGACGAACAACAAGCCATAGAAAAAATGCAAACTAAAAATATTGGTTTCATAAAACCTCCTATTACTTACATACCAAATCAATAGTTGGCGTATCAGCGCTATCAATTTGACTTTGGGAAATATTAAATGTGGTATTACATGATTTACCCTCCTGTGTCATGACTTTCAAATCATATTTTGATGGTTTAGAGAGATAAAGGTAAACTAAACCATCGCTATCGATCAAATAGCTTTCCTCATTATTCCCATCAAAACTCACCAATGTTCCTACAGGGAAATTATTATTATTAGCATCTTTCAAATGAAGCTTAAATTTCTTCGTTACAGCCACTTTAAAATCTAAAATATATCCACGCTGATTTAAAGCACTCAATTTCTGACTTGAATTATCAAATGAATAATCTAAAGGGAGCTGATCTTGGTTATATGAAATATCATAATTAATATAAGGAATAATATCATGAACAAAAAGATAGCCATCTTTATTCGTTTGACCAACAACAGATAGCGATCTAAACACATCAATATCTTTCATACCATCAACATGAACTAGAGCGAAGGCATTATCTACATATTTAGTCATAGAGACTTTATTACCTAGCCACACCAGTGCTCCTTGATATTGAGCTTGAACAACCTTATTGTTTTCATACTCATCATAAGATGCTCTAAAATCACCAATATTTGTTTTATATAAACCAAATCCGTGAAAATTCACATCACTATCCATATGTGCGACGGCAACAGAATAATCGAACCCGTTTTGTAAAGTGCTATTATTTGAATAGCTTAATACAGTTTCACCATCATCCGTGCTGTGTTCTAAATCTATATTTCCCCGACTTCCCCAATTGTAGCTAAGCATAACATTAAGACTATTATCACCATCTTCAAAATTTTTAAAATAATTTAAACTTGCATATAGATTTCTGGTAATAATTTTTTGAACACCAATATTAATAATCTGACTATCAATTGAATCAAAACCATCCGTATTATAGTTTTTATTATCTACATAACTTATATTTAAACCATCAACATATTTTAAATTTGAAAAACTCACATAAGCAAGATTTGACATTTTAGTATTAAAATCATATTCATCAAAACCTAACTGTTGAAACTCCTCAGTATAATAGCGTGTATTTAAACCAAATGACCAATTACCAAAGTTTCTAGATACAGAAGCCGAAATAGCATATCCAACATCTCCATTATAATCACTCACAGCGTAAGCTGTATCTAATAATGCAAACTTACTAATACCCTGTGTCCATAGAAAACTTAGATTACTGACCTCTCCTGAATATGTTGCATCAAAGCCTAATGTCGTACTTGCTGCAACCCCACGGCGAAAATATACTTTTGAAAAAAAATCTCGATAATCACTATCATCTTCATCGTAGTTATATCTTAATTTACCTAAAGAAACATCATACTCATTCAAACCAACTCGTAAAAGCTGACTACTAATATAAATTGGAAAACTCCGTACGGTTTGATTCCCTAAAATATCTTCAACCACAATTTTTGCATCACCAGCCTGATCAATCGTTGCTCCAGTTTGTAATGAGTAATTCCCCGGAGTAATCGATTGTTTATATAAATTTACCCCATTAATATATAAATCTACAGTTGATGGTAATGCTGCACTCCCTTGCAAAGCTGGCATGTTCCAATATACAAAATCTGGGCGATCTGTATAATTTGTACCAAAACTGATCCCACCATAACGAAATGAGTTAAGTAATGAGTTATAAATACTGGTAGTATCCCCAACTCTTAACTTTAGATATTTATCTGGAAATTCCAATTCGAATAAAGAGCTCACTCGTAAGAACTGATTTTCCCCTTCATCAGGTGAGTCTCGATATAAAACTGAATTATTCAACATCCAATAGTCTTTAAATATTCCAATTTCAGAGTAAGCATTCAAATCTGTAGAATAGTCGTCCTTAGAATAAAAATAATCATAATTAAGAAACCCACCAAAATCTGCTTTACTTGGAGTAATAATGAAGTTTTCGTAATTAGTATCTTTAAAATATGAGGCAGGTAAATCAATTTTAATTGCTTGTAAAGCATCATCTTTTTGGAATTTCACATCCAAACCGTGCATAAGACAAAAGCCAACTTTAGTTTGGTTTTTAACAAACTTAGTGGAATTAACGCCCAATTCTTCTAGCGTTTTACACTCGACATATTCACCATCCTTAGTCATAATTAAGATAGTTTCTGTATTTCGATCCACACCATTAAGCCAAACATTTACAATGAGTGTGCCAGTATGGTCAGTTTGTGTTAATGATTCTATATTAGCTTGTGGTTTAGCTAATGACTCTACATTAGCTTGTGCAGTTCCAACCACACTAAAAAAAACAAGAACAACTCTAAAACATTTCATAGAATTACCCCTTAGTTTTAATATTCCAATAAATCTCCATCTTTATCGGTTTTAATTTTAACTTTTATTTTATCGTTCTGTTTATTATTCATTACTCCCAAATCAAATGTATATTTTTGCCCAATGAGTAAATATCGATTAAAACTCTTTTGCATCAACTCTTTATTATTACTATCAACCAATTTAATATCTGTAATTTGTGCATGCGATTTTGACATATTTTTTACATCAACCAGCATATTATTGTTTTCATTTCTTAATTTTACATCTAAATTTGTTTTGTCTTGCTTACCAACAAACAATGGCAAAGAAAAATTAAATTGGAAGTTGATGGCCTCATCGTCCAAGACGGGTGTTACTTCATTAAAAATAACACGCCAAGTTTGCTCTTTTTCTAAATCTTGATTTGAAAATGGTTGACTGAATCCGACCCGTACAATTTGTTTACTTTCTGGCTTTAATTCAAAAATTTTAGGATTAAATAAAATATTCTTTTCTTCTAATAATATATCTTCGCCTTTTTCATTCTGTTCCCATTTCACTGCTGATAGCTCAAATATCTTAACGCTATCAACCCCAGAGCTCTCAACTACTACAGTTGCACTACGTTGTTGCTTAACTTTATTTCCTAAATATAACTGAATTGGAGTAAATTTAATTCCAGCAAGCAAAGAAAAACTTAAGCTACTCAAAATTAAGAATAAAATTATTTTTTTCATATTTATTCCTTTTAAAATTATTATAGTGATGCATGCTATCCGCATACACCACTATTCCCTATTTTTATTTAGAATGCAACAGCCACTTTATAAGTTCCTTTATAGAGACCCCAATGAGCCATATCTGAAACTGGATTTGTAGTTTCTGCTTTAACCGTAAATGTTCTTGATGATGAGCTGTACGGTAAAATTGCACCAGTATAAAGTGCAGCACCTAATTTGGTATCAACACCCACTGCAATTTTTTGTAATGGATCAATTTGATTGACCAAATGAGATGGTTTTGTAATATTCAAACTATATGGTGCATTTGCACTCACCTCAAAACCAGATTGCCCACTCCATTTACCACCCGAAACATTTTTTGTCATGGTAATTTTTTTCTTATCAATATCTAAATCACAATGTTTTTCAACATAGAGTTCAATATCAATATCACCATCACATTTTGTTCCACATCCACTGTTACCTGGATGATGTCCACCACCATTACCTCCAAATGCTTCTGCCTCATCTGCAAAAACTGCTGTTGAACCAAGACCTAATGTAATTGCCATTAAAGACATTTTAAGTATTTTATTCATAGCTACTCTCCGAGATTTTTCTTTTGAACCTGATTAATTGTTATGATCACCCTTAATCAAAACTGGACCTTGCTTGGCTACCAAGCTTTTCTTAAGTGTGTTTTTATTCTAGTTATTCTGTATAAAAAACCACCTATACAGCCTTTTTCACTCAAATAGATAACCAACTTTAAAACCCCAATAAAGTAAAATTAAGATGTTGTTTTAATTATTATTTTGCTTATTAATTAAATTTATAAATCCCTAAAAGTAGTTACACCACTTTCAGTGATGCACAATTTTAGTGCTTTTTTATATTTTAAATAGATCTCTGTTTTATATTAGAAATTCACTTTTACATTTCATTACATCTTCAGTTGAATAATTTCTTAAATCGCTAAAAAATCCATTTTTCATCTTTTTTTTACTTTATATTTCTATCAATTTTTCAATTCAGGTCGATCATCTTGCTAAAATCCAAAGTTTATTCACATGCTATTTACCCAGTTTTAGGGATTGAATAACATGAATAAAATCACATAATCAAGCCTTAAATTTACATGACCTACTATTTTAAAAATCTAAATCTCACACTAAAAACCCAAACGTAAGCATAAGTACACTTTTTGAGAGTTGCATTTATTGCAATAAAGCCCATGGATACGTTATTAATCCAATAGTTTTTTGACAATATATGCTGCCCATATATCTAGCACTGAAATGGAATTCTCGTTGATTCCATATAACGATTTTGAACACGGGTAAGATCAACTTATAGCTGTGTAGCAATATCCATATCAGCATCCCATTTGTACTCACAGCTTTTTAGTCAATAACTTTGCCCTACATAACAAATTAGTAGTAGATTAATAAAAAACCCTGCCAAAGCAGGGTTTTATTACTTAAAATTAGCTAGATAAGAAACTTAGTTCTTTTCTTTGTCTACGATTTTGTTCGCTTGAATCCAAGGTACGAAAAAAATGGGAAAGCATTGCTTTCCCATTTTTAAAGGCACGTAACGTAACCTTAGTTCTTCTCTTTATCTACGATCTTGTTTGCTTGAATCCAAGGCATCATCGCACGCAACTTACCACCAGTTACTTCAATGCCATGCGCTGCGTTTTGACGCCGACGCGCAGTCATTGATGGGTAGTTCAACGCACCTTCGTTAATGAACATCTTCGCGTATTCACCAGATTGGATACGTTTAAGTGCATTGCGCATCGCTTCACGAGACTGTTCGTTGATTACTTCAACGCCAGTTACATATTCGCCATATTCAGCGTTGTTTGACACTGAATAGTTCATGTCCGCGATACCGCCTTCAAACATCAAGTCAACGATTAGCTTAAGTTCGTGTAAGCATTCGAAGTAAGCCATTTCAGGTGCATAACCTGCTTCTACCAAAGTTTCGAAGCCCATTTTCACAAGTTCTACTGCACCACCACAAAGAACTGCTTGCTCACCAAATAAGTCAGTTTCAGTTTCTTCACGGAAAGAAGTTTCGATGATACCTGTACGACCACCACCGACGCCTGAAGCATAAGAAAGTGCTAGGTTACGTGCATTACCAGACGCATCTTGATGAATCGCGATTAAGTCAGGAACACCTGAACCACGTTGGTATTCAGAACGCACTGTATGACCTGGTGCTTTTGGTGCAACCATGATTACATCAAGGTCTGCACGTGGAACAACTTGGTTATAAAGAACAGAGAAACCATGGGCAAATGCTAATGTTGCACCTTCTTTAATGTTTGGCTCAATCACGTCACGATAAAGTTGTGATTGGAACTCATCTGGAGTCAAGATCATGACTACGTCAGCTTGTGCTACAGCAGCAGGAACTTCAGCAACTTTAAGACCTGAATTTTCAGCTTTTTTCCAAGAAGTAGAACCAGCGCGTAAACCTACAGTTACGTCCACACCAGAATCTTTAAGGTTAAGCGCGTGTGCGTGACCTTGTGAACCGTAACCAATGATCGCTACTTTCTTAGATTGAATGATAGATAAGTCGCAGTCTTTATCGTAAAAAATTTGCATTGCTGTCTCCGCTAAAATGCTTGGTATTCTGTAATTCCATCAAGGGGTTTATTGTTTGATGAAATCCTCCTCTTTCTCAAAAGGAGGTTGAATCGTGTTAATTAATTAAATGGTTAAAACTTTTTCGCCACGCGCGATGCCTGAAACACCTGAGCGTACAACTTCCAGAATGGTGTTCTCTGCGAGTGCATCAATAAAACCATCAATTTTTTCAGTCGTACCCGCGATTTGAATGGTGTAAGTCGTTGGGGTGACATCAACAATTTGCGCACGGAAAATGTCCGCAGTTCGTTTGATTTCAGCACGTGCCGAGCCAAGTGATTTGACTTTAATCAACATCAACTCACGCTCAATGTGCGCACCTTCAGATAGATCAACCACTTTGACAACTTCAACCAATTTGTTGAGCTGTTTGGTGATTTGTTCAATTTTATGGTCATCACCATAAGTCGTTAATGTCAAACGAGATAAGGTCGGATCTTCGGTTGGTGCAACGTTTAAAGTCTCAATGTTATAACCACGTTGAGAAAATAAACCCACCAAACGAGAAAGCGCACCAGCTTCGTTTTCTACAAGTACAGAGATAATGTGTCTCATGACGTGCGCTCCCCTTTACCTAACCACATATCTTGCATTGACTGACCTGCAATAAGCATTGGATAAACATGCTCTGTACGGTCAACCATCACATTAATAAATACGCATTTATCGTTGATCGCCATTGCTTCAGCAAGCTTCGACTCTAGCTCATCCGCATGGTCAATTTGGATGCCGACATGACCATATGCTTCCATCAATTTAGGGAAGTCAGGTAATGAATCGATATAAGAACTTGAGTGACGTCCTTCATAGTTCATATCTTGCCACTGCTTCACCATTCCTAAAGCTTGGTTATTCAAGCAGAGGATTTTTACGTTTAGGCCATATTGCTTACACGTCGAAAGCTCTTGGATACACATCTGAATCGATGCTTCACCCGTGATACACACCACTTGTTGATCAGGGAAAGCCAATTTCGCCGCCATCGCATAGGGTAAACCTACACCCATGGTGCCGAGGCCGCCTGAGTTAATCCATTGGCGTGGACGTTTATACTTATAATAGTTCGCACCAAACATTTGATGCTGACCTACGTCAGAAGTAATGATCGCATCACCATTGGTGATTTTATCCAGTGCTTCCACCACTTGTTGTGGTTTCATTACGCCGTTTGCACCTGACTCATAACGCATGCCATGAACTTTACGCCATTCATTGATTTGCTCCCACCAAGCAGCCATGTCTTCAGGATTTGGTTTAGACACATTCATTTGTTTCAACTGTGTCAACATTTCTTGAAGGACAGGTTCTACCGCACCCACGATTGGGATATGTGCCATGATGGTTTTTGAAATCGTCGCAGGGTCGATATCAATATGAATCACTTTGGCATTTGGACAGAATTTTGCTGGATTATTGGTTACACGGTCATCGAAACGCGCACCGATACACAAAATCACATCCGCATTGTGCATGGTCATATTGGCTTCATACGTACCATGCATACCCAACATGCCAATAAACTGTGGATCATTGCCCGGGAATGCACCAAGACCCATCAAGGTATTGGTGACTGGGAAGTCCAAAATATGCGCTAGTTCAGTTAACTGTGTAGAAGCATTACCTTGAACTACGCCACCGCCTGAATAAATCACAGGACGTTTAGCGTGAATCAGCTCTTCAATCGCTTTACGAATTTGACCTGAGTGACCACGATGCGGCGGTTGATACGAACGCATCTTCACTTTTTCTGGGTATTCGTAAGCAAATTTCTCAGCTGGATTGGTTGCATCTTTTGGAATATCGACCACAACTGGACCCGGACGACCAGAAGCTGCAATATAAAATGCCTTCTTAATAATCGAAGGAATTTCGCTGGCATGGCGCACTTGGAAACTATGTTTTACGATCGGACGAGAAATACCGACCATATCTGTTTCTTGGAATGCATCTTCACCAATTAAATGTGACGCAACTTGGCCTGACAAAATCACCATTGGGATTGAGTCCATATAAGCCGTTGCAATTGGAGTCACAGTATTGGTTGCACCCGGACCTGAAGTCACGAGGACCACACCCGTCTTACCTGTTACGCGTGAATAAGCATCTGCCATATGACCAGCAGCTTGTTCATGGCGCACGAGGTAATGATTGATTTTGTCTTGTTGAAAGAACGCGTCGTAGATATGTAAAACTGCGCCGCCTGGGTATCCAAATACATGTTCAACGCCTTCGTCCGCTAATGCGCGAACGAGCATTTCACCACCAGATAAAAGTTCCAACGTGATTCACCCTAATCTTTATCACTGCAATGGTGGAAGGCACCAGCAGTGTTTCATTCATTGATTGTCTGCACTGTTATAGCACACATATTTCTTAGTTTTCATAGCAATAGGAAAAAATTCTGATCTGTATGCTGTTTGAGCAATATGAGATCTAAAACATGTTGGGATAAACACATTTTTTTACTTTGTTCACGGTCTCGGCTAGAAAGCGTGTCCATTGCATGAAATGACACTTTATCGAAGGGTGATCGAGTAAAGGCATATAAAACTAAAGACAGCATTTTTAGGAGTTTCGTGACTAAAGTCAAGTTTAAAAATTAGCTTTTTTTTGTTTATTTACAGAGCGTTTGTTTTTTACTCATCACGGACAAAGAAAACTGAGCTGCTTTTTCTTGGTTTTTTAGCTCAAAAACAAATAGATTTCTATTTCACTGAATTTATTAATAAAAAAACATAATAAAACCCATAAATAAGTTTAATAAGATATTCACTTAAATTTAAATCCAATATCTATCTCAGGTTTATTCGTTTTTAAGTGTAGATCAGCATTTGTACATCAGGTTTTAGCACAACCCTCCTATTTTCATACTGTGTCATATCGCATATTTCACGCGTTAAACTGAGGATTTGACCTGCAAAATATTTCAAAAAACTCAGATGAAAAAACGTATCAGACACTGCTTATTGCTCTCAAATTGGCATAAAATAACGGCAACGATAAACCCGATAAAATCCAATGACTACGGATATAAAAAGGACAATGGTAGATGAGTATTCAGTTTGCAAAAATGGCAGCATGTTTGGTGGGGATGGGGCTTGCAATGGGTAGCACACAAAGCTTTGCTAAAACTTATTATAAGTGGGTCGATAATCACGGCTCGACCCATTACACCACGACGCCTCCACCCAAAACAGCAAAGAAAAAAGGCAAAGTCGATACCTATGGTTGGAAAAATTCGCCACAAGCTGCGTCATCAGAAGCACCTCCACCTGCCAATATGCCGAATACCGTACCAGCTCCTCCCCATGCTGTACCGAGTACTGCCCCAGCAGCACCCGCGGTTGAGTTAGAAAATCAACGACGTGAAGCGAATGAAGCACTTCAACAAGGCCAACAAGTCCGCCCTGCTGAAGTACAATCGAATAGATAACAAATTTCTCTACATCAGCTCATGAAGTAATTCTCATTATTTTGAGACTGCTGCATTTTATAATTTATCTCAGGTGCAAAATTCACTTTTAGGTGCATTTTGCGCTATGCTGTGCAACAAACTTTTTAACCATTGTTCTACATACGTATATGACTACTCACATTGACCCTGAATATCAAGCGAGCGCGATTGAACCTACCGTCCAACAAGACTGGGAAGCTCGTAAAGCCTTTAAAGTTGCCGACTCTGTAGAAGGTCCACGTCGTTATATCCTCTCGATGTTCCCTTATCCAAGTGGCAAACTGCATATGGGTCATGTGCGTAACTACACCATTGGTGATGTCATCAGTCGTTTCCACCGTCTCAAAGGGGAAACTGTCCTGCAACCGATGGGTTGGGATGCTTTTGGTTTACCTGCTGAAAATGCTGCGATTGCACACCAAGTTGCACCTGCAAAATGGACCTTTGAAAACATCGCATACATGCGTGACCAATTAAAAAAATTAGGTCTATCAGTCGATTGGGATCGTGAATTTGCAACGTGTACCCCTGAATACTACCGCTGGGAACAGTGGTTGTTCGTACAACTTTATAAAAAAGGCCTTATTTACCGTAAGTTATCTACCGTAAATTGGGATCCTGTGGATCAGACTGTACTTGCCAATGAACAAGTTGAAAATGGTCGTGGCTGGCGTTCAGGTGCCTTGGTTGAAAAACGTGATATTCCAATGTATTACTTCCGCATTACCGACTATGCGCAAGAATTATTAGACGATTTAGATACCTTAAAAGACGGTTGGCCACAACAAGTCTTGACCATGCAACGTAACTGGATTGGTCGCTCACAAGGAATGGATATCACCTTCCCTTCAGCGAATCCTGAAATTTACGCAGACGGCCTTACTGTATTCACCACACGTGCTGACACCTTAATGGGTGTGACTTATGTTGCAGTTGCAGCAGAACATCCAATGGCGCTAAAAGCTGCGGAAAATAATGCTGAACTTAAAGCATTTATTGAAGAATGCCGTATGGGTTCAGTAGCAGAAGCCGACCTTGCCACTGCTGAGAAGAAAGGCATGGCAACAGGTCTGTCTGTGAAGCATCCTGTCACTGGTGAAGAAATTCCTGTTTGGATTGCCAACTACGTGTTGATGTCTTATGGTTCTGGCGCAGTCATGGCTGTACCTGCACACGATGAACGTGATTTTGAATTTGCCAACAAATACGGCTTAACCATCAAACAAGTAATCGATGCTCAAGGCGCAGACGATGCAGACTTTGATGCTGCACAATGGCAAGAATGGTACGGCTCTAAAGACGGTAAATTGGTCAATTCAGCAGAGTTTGATGGCTTAGACTTCCAAGCTGCTTATGATGCGTTCCTTGCGAAATTAGAACCAACAACTCTTGCAAGTACGAAAGTTCAGTTCCGTTTACGTGACTGGGGTGTATCGCGTCAACGTTATTGGGGCTGCCCAATTCCAATGATCAACTGTGAAAAATGTGGTCAGGTTCCTGTCCCTGAAGAGCAACTTCCAGTTGTACTTCCAACGGATGTCGTGCCAGATGGTTCAGGTAATCCATTGAATAAGATGCCTGAATTCTATGAAACCAAATGTCCAAGCTGTGGTGGCGAAGCACGTCGTGAAACCGATACTTTAGATACCTTTGTAGAGTCATCTTGGTACTATGCACGTTATGCATCTCCTGATTTTACTGATGGTTTAGTTAAGCCTGAAGCTGCTCAAACATGGCTTCCTGTAAACCAATACATCGGTGGTGTTGAACACGCGATTCTGCACTTACTTTATGCACGCTTCTTCCACAAGTTAATGCGTGATGAAGGTGTAGTGCAAGGCAATGAACCATTTACCAACCTGTTAACTCAAGGTATGGTTTTGGCAGATACTTATTACCGTGAAGCTGAATCAGGCAAGAAAACTTGGTTTAACCCTGCGGATATCGACCTCGAACGTGATGAAAAAGGTCGTATTCTGTCTGCAAAATACCAAGGTGATGGTCAGGACGTTATTGTTGGCGGACAAGAGAAAATGTCGAAATCGAAAAATAACGGTATCGACCCGCAAGCTATTATTGATCAGTACGGTGCAGATACGGCACGTGTGTTCATGATGTTTGCAGCTCCACCAGATCAATCCCTTGAATGGTCTGATGCAGGTGTGGAAGGCGCAAACCGTTTCTTAAAACGTGTATGGCGTTTGGTTGCAAGCTTCCTTGAAAAAGGCAATGCAGCCTCTGCAATTGATACTGCTCAACTGTCTACAGAAGCACAAGACTTACGTCGTAAAACGCATGAAACCATTCAAAAAGTGGGTGATGACATCGAACGCCGCCATGCTTTTAACACGGCTATTGCAGCAATGATGGAACTGTTAAATGCGAACAATAAGTTTGAAGCGAAAAATGATAATGATGTTGCGGTTGCTCGCGAATCGATTACAACGCTTTTAACTTTACTTGCACCATTTGCACCACATTTAAGCCAAACTTTATTGGCTGAATTTGGACTGGACTTAACCAGCGTGTTGTTCCCGACTGTAGACGAGTCTGCACTCACACGTAATACGCAAACGATTGTGGTTCAAGTGAACGGTAAACTGCGTGGCAAATTAGAAGTGTCTGTCGATACTTCGAAAGATGAATTGCTTGCACTGGCTAAAGCATTGCCAGAAGTTCAACAATTCTTGACAGGTCCAACCAAGAAAGAAATTGTGGTGCCAAATAAATTAGTGAATTTGGTGGTTTAAGGCCGTTGAGCCTCCCTTTTATAAAGGGAGGTTTGGTGGGATTTCATTAGAAAATCTCCCCTGCGAAGCATTGCTTCTCACCTCTTTTAAAAAGAGCGGGAAACGAAAAGGAATAAACAATTCCCAAACAAAGCCCGTTGCCAGTCAACGGGCTTTGCACATACAATCACGACATATTATTTTTCTTTTATCAAAAAGAGCAAACAGAGGACAACACATGCATTTAGGCAAACGTTTGGCAGCTATTGTTTTAACTTGTGGCCTAAGTGCTGGCTTGGTCGGGTGTGGCTTTCATTTAAAAGGCACCAATCCAAGCACAACACCGATTGCTTATTCAAAAATGAATTTGGTGCTTCCGAAGAACACCGATGAGTTGCATGAAAAATTGGCAATTTATTTGGGTGCGTCGGGTGTACAGCTGAGCAATGGTTCAGATGCCTATGTGCTTCGCGTGCTAGACTATAAACCGCAGCGTTTAGAGCTGAACGGTAAACTGATTGAAGTATTACTACGCCTCAATGTCACCTTCCGTATTGAAGATGCACAAGGCCGTCCAATCACTGAACCACGCACCGTAGTCGCATCACGTAGTTATCAATACAACGTTGAAACGGTCAATACCGATGACCAAGAGAAAAACTATTTGAATCAAGTCATCGTGGATGATATCGCGCAGCAAATTGTGCGTCAGATTTCATCGAACCGTCTACCACCTGCACAGCAGTAAGGTTTATTAACAATGAAACTTGACTATTTGCAAGCCTTAAAACGTGTCGATGAAGCTCGTGGCGCGTGGATTATGCAAGGTCAAGAGCCATTGCTTGAACAAAACTTACTGGATGCATTTCGAGCAAGTTGGCAAAAGCAAGAGATTGAACGACAACGGCATGACATCAGCAATGTCAATGACTGGAAAAATGTCTTTAATGCGCTCAATAGCTTGTCCTTATTTTCAAGTCAGCTTGCCATTGAAGTTCATGGCAATATTAAGCCCGATGCTAACGCTTTAAAGTTGCTAAAAAGCTATATCCAAAGCAATGAACAGAACTTGCTTTTGGTGGTGATGCCAAAACAGGACAGCGCCAGCCTAAAAACGGGCTTTTTTCAAACGGTTGAAGCCAATGGAGTGCATGTTGCCCTGACCGCGAATTATCCGCGTGACCGTCAGCAGATTTTAAGCATTGAAGCATATAAGCTTGGGGTTAAACTGAGTCAGGATGCATGGCAGTGGTTAGAACAACACCATGAACACAACTTACTCGCAGCTAAAAATAGCTTAATGCGTGTCAGCGACACCTTTGCCGAGGTTGAGCTGATTCAGATTGATCATTTACATGCCTGCTTACAAGATCAGTCCCGCTATAGTACTTTCGATTTGAGTGATGCTCTGCTCGAAGGCAATCTGGCGCAATCGATTAAAATTTACCAATACCTGATTGCCTCAGGTGAACCCCTCAGTCTGATTTTGTGGAGTATCAGCAAAGAAATGCGTTTACTCATGCAACTGTTTGAGCAACCGCAAAATGCACTGCAACTGGGGATTTGGAAAAATAAAGTTAGTGTTTATCAACACGCCTTACGTCGACTGAACCCGCAGTGCTTTTTAACGTGGCCCAGTCTCCTGCTTCGCATTGATGCTTCGATTAAAGGTTTGGGGCATGAAAGTGCTGAACATGTCGTGATGCAAGCCATTGCAACGCTGTGTGGAAAGTCACTCTTTCCCGCTTAAATTACCGCAACGAGTCTTTTAAAAATAATAATCATTTCTATTTGTTCAAAAAATTCACGATTTATCCGTATTTCGCTTTTATACTATCTGCAATTCTGTTTACTCCCTGATTCCAATGCAAAAAATAAAAGCTGTCAAAATGGTTATCGCGGTACTGTGTGTTGCCGTACTTGCTTATGTCGCATGGACATATTTCAAACCAAAACAAGAACAACCACAATATATTAGCGAATCTGTCACTCGTGGTGATCTTGAAAATACAGTATTGGCGACAGGTACTTTAGATGCAACCAAACTGGTGAGTGTCGGCGCACAGGTCTCAGGTCAAGTACAGAAAATGTATGTGCAACTGGGCGATGAAGTTAAACAAGGTCAATTGATTGCGCAGATTGATTCAACCACCCAAGAAAACAGCTTTAAAACAGCAGAAGCCAACATTAAAAATTTGCAAGCACAGCGTCTACAACAAGAAGCCAGCTTAAACGAAGCGCAACTGGCATATAAGCGTCAACAGCAAATGTATGCGCAAGATGCCACGTCAAAAGCAGAATTAGAATCGGCTGAGGCCAGCTATAAAACAGCACAAGCACAGATTAAAGCCATTGATGCACAGATTGAATCTGCAAAAGTGACTAAGTCGACCGCGCAAACCAATATCGGATATACCCGCATTGTGGCACCTACTGACGGTACTGTGGTGGCGATCGTGACTGAGGAAGGTCAAACGGTAAACGCCAATCAAAGTGCGCCGACCATTGTTAAAATTGCAAAATTGCAAAACATGACCATTAAGGCGCAGGTCAGTGAAGCGGACATCATGAAAGTTGAAAAAGGCCAACAGGTTTATTTCACCACTTTAGGCGATGACAGCAAGCGCTATGCTAGCCTACGTCAAGTTGAGCCTGCACCAGACTCGATTACCGATGAAAGTACCACCAGCACATCAACCAGCACCGCAATTTACTACAATGCGCTGTTTGATGTACCCAACCATGATGGCAAGTTACGTATTGATATGACTGCACAAGTCTACATCGTGCTCGATTCTGCAAAAAATGCGTTATTAGTCCCTTCTTCTGCGATTTCAACTCGTCCTGCAAATGCAAAGCGGAACAGCGGTTCAAGTACGCAAGCAGCGTCATCGACACAAAGTAAATCGGACTCAGACCGACCTCAAGGTCCACGTCTTGAACGTCTAAATTTAAATGCAGCACAACAACAATTGGTTAAAGAAGGCAAAGCTACGCTGAGCGTGGTTCGAGTCTTACAAGCGGACGGCTCAGCTCAACCAAAACAAATTTTGGTGGGGATCAATAACCGCGTCAATGCACAAGTGCTTGCAGGCTTAAAAGAAGGCGATCAAGTGGTGATTGCAGACAGTTCGGAGAATACTGCCGCTTCTGCCAATAGCAGCAACCGCCGTCGTAACAGTCCACCAATGGGAATGTAAGCATGACCAAAAAAGCCTTGCTTGAAGTCAGCAATTTGGTGCGAGAGTTTCCAGCTGGCGAAAGTACTGTCCAAATTCTCAAAGGCATTGACCTGACCATTTACGAAGGTGAATTGGTTGCCATTGTCGGCCAGTCAGGTTCAGGTAAATCGACCCTGATGAATATTTTGGGTTGTCTCGACCGCCCAACCTCAGGAAGTTATCAGGTCAATGGTCGCGAAACTGGTAAACTCGAACCGGATCAATTGGCCGAATTACGTCGTGAGTATTTTGGTTTTATTTTCCAGCGTTACCACCTTTTAGGCGACTTAACCGCAGAAGGTAATGTTGAAGTACCTGCCGTTTATGCAGGGGCAACACCGTATGCGCGTAAACAACGTGCCACTGCTTTACTGACAGAATTGGGACTGGGCAATAAAACTCAAAACCGTCCAAGTCAACTTTCTGGGGGGCAGCAACAACGTGTCTCCATTGCACGTGCCTTGATGAATGGCGGTGATGTCATTCTCGCTGACGAACCGACAGGTGCCCTAGACTCGCATAGTGGCGTGGAAGTGATGCGGATTTTGCGTGAGTTAAATGCCGCAGGCCATACCATTATTTTGGTCACTCACGATATGCAAGTAGCGAAAAATGCCTCGCGTATTATCGAGATCAGCGATGGACAAATCATCGCAGACCGTGTCAATCAACCTGAGCACGACACTGAACTGCATAGCGATCCTGATGCAGAAACTGCGATTTCTGCCCAACAAGAAAAAAATAAAAGTGTCTCCGCATGGCGTTCCCTACTCGACCGTTTAGGTGAAGCCTTTCGTATGGCACTTTTGTCGATGAATGCGCACCGCATGCGAACCTTTTTGACCATGCTTGGCATTATTATCGGGATTGCCTCAGTCGTGACAGTGGTGGCTTTGGGAAATGGATCACAACAGCAGATTTTAAGTAACATCAGTAGCTTAGGCACCAACACCATTACGGTGTTCCAAGGTCGCGGTTTTGGGGACAATTCCAAAACGGCCAACTTTAAAACTCTTGTTCCTGCCGATGCTGAAGCGCTCGCCACCCAACCATATGTGAGTGCGGTCAGTCCAATGGTGAGTTCATCCAAAACGATTCGCTATCAACAAAGTGAAGCCAATGCCACCATTAATGGCGTCAGTGGCGATTATTTCACAGTGAAAGGCCTGACCTTCAAAAATGGGCAAACCTTTGACCAGCGGAGTGTCCATGACCGTACCCAAGACGTAGTCATTGACACTAACACACAAAAACAGTTTTTTAGTGATGGTAGCAATCCAATTGGGCAAGTCGTACTTTTGGGCAGTGTTCCTGCACGAATTATTGGTGTCGTTGAGCCGCAAACCAGTGCTATGGGTTCCGATGATACTTTGAATGTATATATGCCCTACACCACGGTCATGAGTCGTATGCTCGGTCAAAGTAATGTGCGCAATATCGTGGTGCAAATCAATGATAAATACTCCACCAGCGCGGCTGAAAACGCAATTGTGAACTTACTCACCTTGCGTCATGGTCAACAAGATGTGTTCACCATGAACAGCGATAGTATTCGCCAAACCATTGAAAAGACCACCAGTACCATGACTCTGCTGGTTTCCGCAATTGCCGTGATTTCTTTGGTGGTAGGCGGTATTGGTGTAATGAATATTATGTTGGTCTCAGTCACCGAACGGACGCAAGAAATTGGGGTTCGGATGGCGGTAGGTGCACGTCAAAGTGATATTTTGCAGCAATTCCTGATTGAAGCCATCTTAGTCTGCCTGATTGGTGGGGTGTTAGGGGTATTGCTCTCGCTGGGTCTAGGACAAATCATTCAAAAATTTGCTGGGGGTAATTTCGGGGTTGCCTACTCAACCACCTCCATTATCGCCGCATTTGTATGCTCGACTTTAATTGGTGTCGTGTTTGGTTTCTTGCCTGCAAAAAATGCAGCCAAACTCGACCCTGTTGCAGCACTCGCCAGAGAATAAGGAAAAGATATGCCTTTTTTATTAACGCGCCTTTGTACCGCGATGCTGCTTGGCAGCACTTTGGTTGGTTGTGCAGCTGTGGTTAAAACACCTTATCAAGCACCAGCGGTACAGACGCCATCTCAGTTTCAATACGACAAAGCAACATCACAACAACGTCAACAAGCCTTGTATGCCGATCAATGGTGGACGTTATTTGGTGATGCACAGCTCAATCAACTGGTCGATGCCGTACTAGCAAAAAATGCCGATTTGGCCGTTGCAGGGATGACTTTAAAACAAGCACGCTTACAAGCAGAACTGGCTGAAAATCAGCAAAAGCCACGAGTGAATTCTACGGTGTCTACAGGTCATCAGTTTGACTTGAACTCAGGCAATGACAGCTCAAGTGGTCTATCTTTGGGTGCTGGCTTAAGTTATGAAGTCGATTTATTTGGTAAATTGGCCCGCCAAACTGAAGCAAAGAGATGGGAAGCACTAGCGACTGAGCAAGATTTACAAGCCACTGCTCAAAGCTTAATTGGCACCACGGCGAAGTTATATTGGCAGTTGGCCTATTATAATGAAAGTCGTACAACTGCTGAGCAAAGCCTTGCCACCTCACAAAAACTGTATGACTTGGTTAAAGTTCAGTATCAAGCTGGGGCTGTATCAGGACTGGACTTAACTCAAGCTGAACAGTCAGTACAAAGTCAAAAAGCCAGTCTGAGTCAAATTCAGCAAAGTTTGGTCGAGACCCGTACCGCAATTGCCGTGTTACTACATATGCCTGTACAGCAGTTAAGTATTGATGAACCTCAACGTTTACCACGCTTGGCTTTGCCTAGTATCACCGCGGGCTTACCGGCCGACATTTTGTCGCGCCGTCCAGACTTAAAAGCGGCTGAGCTGCGTTTACGTGAGAGTTTGGCCACCAAAGATGCCACCACGGCGAGCTATTATCCTTCGATCAGTTTGACTGGAAATCTTGGTTCAAGCAGTACCTCGCTAACGCAACTGCTCAAGAACCCAGCCCTAACCTTAGGCGCAAGTTTAAGTCTGCCGTTCTTGCAATATAACGACATGAAACGTGACCTTGCGATTAGTCAATTGGACTATGAAAAAGCCATCGTGCAATATCGTCAAACCTTGTACCAAGCCTTTGCCGATGTGGAAAATGCCCTGTCTGCGCGAACTGAGTTGAGCCAACAAGTACAATTGCAACAGCGGAATTTGGAACTTGCTGAGAAAGTGGAACGGTTGACCCAAGTGCGTTATCGCTATGGTGCTGTGGCTTTAAAAACCTTGTTGGATCAACAAGAAACCACGCGCACTGCGCGCTTAACGTTGGTCAATACCAAACAAAGCCAATACAACGCCTATGTGACGTTGATGCAAGCCTTGGGTGGAAGTCCTGTAAAAGAACTAACAAAACAATAGTCCTAGCACTATGGCTTTGTTCTCTTATTCTTTCACCAGATCTGGATTATTCTGGATCTGGTGAATACGTTTAATATTGTCTTGATCATCAAAAACAACTTCATACGAAAGTTGCTGACCATCGAAATACATCTCGGCTGGAGAGCCAATCACTTCCCATAGACCAATCGAGGCAATATCCGCAGTCGTGTGCCATAACGTACGACTGATTCTGGCTGCTTTTGAGTAACCCTGTTGGAAAGTATAAATCTCTTTACGCTCTCCATTGACGGTTTCTGAAGTAACTGGTGCACCCAATTCAGAAATCACATAATTACGATGTTTTCCAACCTCTAAAACAGTCAAATTCTTTTTATGCGGCTGGTTACTCGCCATCACTGCGGCACAACCTTGAAGTAAAAGAAGAGTGACTAATCCAAAAACAACAGTTATTTTTTTCACGCTTTTTACCTACCCTGAAAGCTAAAAATTATATTTTTATCAACATTATCTTTAGAATTTTAATTCAATAAAAACTAGGATTTATTAGCATATAAAATATTCGATGGCAAATAATTAGTTATACTTGTTGATATATGAATCATTACTGACTTGAATATCATGTTAAAAATTATGAAATGGTGTTAACCAAAGTTTTTGTGCTGACATAAATGTTGCTGTTTTATATTCTGGTCAAAATATAATTATATTGGATAAGCACAGAATTAGTTATATGGCATTTTCATTTTGGTTATACGGCAAATTTACCGTGTAACTATAGTTATTCGAATAGATAAAACGGAGTAAATTGAATGGCATTTGTAGAACCTATAACGATCAAAGAAGCGATTGATAATGTACACAAGAAGAATTATTTGCTTCCGGCCATTCAGCGTGAATTTGTTTGGGGGACAGATCAGATAGAACGGCTCTTTGATTCATTAATGAGGGATTACCCAATAAGTTCATTTCTATTTTGGGAAGTCGAGAAGCGGAATATAAGCAATTTTCAGTTCTATGAGTTTGTTCGCGAATACCATGAACGAGATAACACACATAATCCAAAAGCAGATATAAGTGGCGAAAATGGAATTACCGCTATACTGGATGGCCAACAGCGTCTTACATCTCTCTATATAGGGCTAAAAGGGACGTATGCCTACAAACTTCCTCGAAAGAGATGGGATAATGATTCCGCGTTTCCAAAAAGAAAGCTATGCCTTAATCTGCTTTCACGTGCAGAGGATGCGGACTTTGTATTTGACTTTAAGTTCTTGACGAAGAAAGAATATCAGCAGTCTGATGACGATCATTTTTGGTTCTTAGTTAGCGATATTCTCGACCTCGAAAAGCCTGCCGACATAAATAAATTTTTAATCAAAAATGGCTTACTTAAGCTCGAGGAAGATAAGGCAGAATTTGCAAATGAGGCTTTATACAAACTGTGGGAAGTTATCCATAAAAGTAAGTCTATAAACTTCTTTTTGGAGAAGGGTGAAAGTTTAGACAAAGTTCTCAACATATTTATTCGCGTCAATAGTGGTGGTACGCAATTAAGTTATTCTGATCTTTTGCTTTCAATAGCTACTGCACAATGGAAAGAAAAAGATGCCAGAGAGGAAATCACAGCATTCGTTGACGAAATAAACGCCATAGGAGATGGCTTCCATATTAACAAAGATTTTGTATTGAAAAGCTGCTTGGTTATATCTGGTTTTAGGGATATCGCATTTAAAGTTGATAACTTTAACCAGGAAAATATGCTAACCATTGAGAAGCGGTGGGATGAAATAACGAAAGCAATCAAGTCTGCAATTATTTTAATTTCAAGCCTTGGCTATCACAGAGAGACATTAACCTCAAACAATGCCCTTATACCTATAGCTGGCTATCTATATAAAATTGGTAGTCCAGATAATTTTTCTGAATCATCGAAATATCAAAATGATAGGCAAAAGATTTTTAAGTGGCTTGTAATGGTGCTCTTGAAAAGGACGTTTAGCGGGCAGCCTGACAATGTTCTTAGACCGATTCGTGAAACGATCAACGCTTCTGAAGATGGGTTTCCATTGCTTGAGATTGTGAATAAATTAAAAGGTGGAAATAAGGCAATATCATTTGATGATGATGAAATAGACAATCTTTTGTATTATCAATACTCGCAAACATACACCTATTCCGCCCTTGCATTTATCTATCCGTCTCTCGATTTTAGAAACAAGTTCCATCAAGACCACATATTCCCAAAGAAGTTATTTACTAGAAAGCGGCTTGAAAAACGTGGAATAAAAGCTGAGGATATCGATTTTTATCTCGAAAACTATAATTATCTGGCCAATTTGCAGCTACTTGAGGGCGTCCCTAACCAAGAAAAATCAGGGAAGGATTTTGATGTCTGGGTAAATGAAAAGTATCCGAATGAAAAGGATAGAAAAGCATATATGGAAAGACACTATATCCCAGATACTGACCTTACATTAGAAAACTTCAGGCAGTTTATAGAAGAAAGAGAAAAACTGCTCGTAGCGGAATATAAGAAGTTGCTAACACACAAGATCGCATAACAAAATGCTGCACGTGGATAAATCACTCGCTACGCGCGCAATTTACTGGTGAGTACGGCGTTATAATTTAAAGCCCCCTCCTTAAAAAACAAAGCCGCTATAAAAGCGGCTTTATCAAATAATTTGAATCAATCTAATTATTCGTCGAGCATCAAGTCTGGGCTCATTCCCACAGTATTGAAACCTGCATCGACATACATTATTTCACCAGTAATACCATTTGCCCAAGGTGAGCAAAGGAATAATGCAGCATTACCCACATCTTCAATGGTCACATTACGTTTAAGTGGTGAAATTTTTTCGTTTACGTCTAACATTTTACGGAACGATTTAATACCTGATGCCGCCAAAGTACGGATTGGGCCTGCTGAAATCGCATTCACACGGATCCCTTCTGCACCTAAGCTTGAAGCCAAATAACGTACGCCAGCTTCTAGCGATGCCTTCGCCATACCCATCACGTTGTAGTTTGGCATCACACGCTCAGAACCTTGGTAAGTCAAGGTCAATAAACAACCTTGACGAACTAAAAGTAATGGCTTCGCTGCACGCGCCATAGCAATAAAGCTATATGCACTGATGTCATGTGCCACTTTAAAACCATCACGATCCGTTACATCGGTAAAGTCACCATCCAAGGTATGCGCAGGCGCGAAACCAATCGAATGCACCACACCGTCTAAACCATCCCAATGTTTTGCCAATTCAACAAAAGTCTGTTCAATTTCAGCATCAACAGCCACATCACATGGTAGAACAATCGTTGAGCCAAATTGTGCTGCAAATTCATCTACACGTTTTTTCAGTTTTTCATTTGGATAAGTAAACGCAAGTTCCGCACCTTCACGGTGAAGCGCTTGAGCAATACCAAATGCAATTGATAATTTACTTGCAATACCTGCTACTAAAAAACGCTTTCCAGCCAATAGTCCTTGTGCCATGTGACTCTCACTCAAAATAATTTATCTGCATAATGCCAAGTTTAAGTTGAAACCGAAATTGCATAATGCGCCTTTTTTCAATTCATCAACATTCAATAACAAATACGCCCCGATGAAGGGGCGTATTTGTTAAAACCGTGGAACTTAGTCGTCGCCACGCAGCATGCTGAGTAGACGCAGGAATGAATAGTACATCCACACCAGAGTCGCTAGCAGTGCAATACCACACAGCCACTCCATCGCTTTCGGAGCGTGTTGAGCCGCAGCACTTTCAATCAAATCAAAATCTAGAATTAAGTTCAGTGATGCAATCACTGCAACAAAAGCGGCAAAACCTAAACCTAATAAATTGTTTTCAAATAAAAATGGAATGCTCGAACCAAAAGCCAAACGCATAACCATCTGCACCACAAATACAATCGCGATGGCAATCGATGCCGACATTACTACTGATTTGAATTTTTCAGTGGCACGAATAATTTGAAAACGATACAAACCAAACATCACTAAAGTGGTGACAAAAGTTGCCAAGAGCGCTTGTAAAGGTACACCCGGATATTTCAATTGGAAAATGACCGATACCCCACCTAAAAAAGCACCTTCAAACAAGGCATATGGAATAGCAAGGGTACGCGCAGTATTCGGTTTAAAAGTTGCAATCAGGCCTAAAATCAGACCACCAATTGCCCCGACTAATGTTGCAGCATAGGCCAGCGAAATATTTAAGGTCATGAAACAGTATAAAAACAGTGCCATACCGACCACAGCCGCAATCACTGTAAGTAATACAGACTTCTGAATAGCACCTTGAACAGTCATCGGTTGACTATAGTCCGCATGTGTTTCCACGCGGTTCAAAATAGGGTTATTACTTTGCATAACTCAACTCTTTGTTATAATTTAATTAATTTACTTTATCATAAAGCGTGTTTTAAACTTGTATAGCAAAAAAGTGTTTCTTTTTTCTACACAAACACCCTCAGCTTTATTCTATTTCAATAAAAAAGAGGCTAGCGCCTCTTTCTATACTACTTATTTATTCATAATAAAAAAGTATTCACGATAATACTTCAGTTCCGCAATCGAATCACGAATGTCATCCATCGCTAAGTGTGAAGCATTCTTTTTCAAGCCACTCATAATTTCTGGACGCCAGCGTTTAGCCAACTCTTTTACCGAAGACACATCTAAATTACGATAATGGAAATATTGTTCCATTTCAGGCATTAAACGGTGTAAAAAACGGCGGTCTTGGCAGATTGAATTGCCACACATTGGTGAGCTTTTTGGATTGACCCATTTCTTTAGAAATTCTAAAGTTTGCTGCTCCGCATCTTGAGCCGTCAATTTACTGCGACGTACACGTTCAATTAAGCCTGATTGACCATGTTGGCGAGTGTTCCACTCATCCATTGCATTCAGCACACGGTCTGGCTGATGTACAGCAAGCACAGGCCCTTCAGCTAAAATATTTAAGTTATCATCCGTCACAATTGTAGCAACTTCAATAATTTGGTCATTATCAGTATCGAGACCTGTCATTTCAAGGTCAATCCAAATCAAACGCGTATCAGCGGTGCTGCTCATAAATGTGCAATCTTATTCGGCTTAAAAACGATGATAGTAGCAAATTAATTGCTTCGATGCTGTAACTGATACCCTGCTTCGTGCTATTTTTGCCATCTTGAATTCATGGTTTTTTAGGATATGAATGGCTTTAATTCGTAAACGTCGTTTAACTGAACAGCAACAACGTCGCATTCAGAAACAACAGCAAACACGTCAAGAAGATATCGACACTTCAAATGACTTAGAAGGCTTGGTGGTACAACACTATGGCCGTCAGCTTGAAGTGCAAGCCCTTACGACTCCAGATCCACATCCCATCAAACCGACGGTACAAGCAGGCGAACCTGAACCGTTTTGGAAACCGATTGAACTCGGCAGTATTTGGCGCTGTCATACACGCACCAACCTCGAACTTCTGGTCACAGGTGATCGTGTCAAATGGCAAGCCGACCCAAATACAGGGCTCGGGATCATCAATGCCATACAGCCACGTCAATCGCTACTGACTCGTCCAGACCGTTATCATAAAGTGAAGCCTGTCGCAGCCAATATCAGCCTGATTGTAATTGTGTTTGCGCCACTGCCTGAGCCTGCACCAGGTCTAATTGACCGTTATTTGGTGGCCTGTGCCGATGCCAATATTCCAGCACTTTTAGTGCTGAATAAAACCGATTTGCTCAAAGACAATGACCCGATTTTAGCGTTGATTGCGGAATATCAAGCCTTAGGCTATGAAGTGATGCAAACACAAGCCGATGGCGATTTAACCGCACTGACCCAGCGTTTAAAAAATGAAACTGTGGCCTTTGTCGGTCAGTCTGGCGTTGGTAAAAGTACGCTGATTAATGCCATCGTGCCTGACGCTGCACAAAAAACCAATGTGATTTCTGAAAACTCAGCCTTAGGGCAGCACACCACGACCTCTACCCGTTTGATTGGTTTTGGCGAAGGCGCCTCGCTGATTGACTCACCAGGAATTCGTGAGTTTGGTTTATGGCACTTAGATGCGGACAAAGTGCAACGCGGCTTTCCTGAAATTGAAAACTTGCTGGGCTACTGTCAGTTCCGTAACTGCACCCATAAACATGAAAAACAATGCGCTTTACGCTTAGCTGCGGCAAATGGTGAAATTTTAACGCGCCGTTTAGACAGCTATTTACGTCTGATTGATGAAATTGCTGAAGCTCAGCAAAAAAATTAATTTTTATTCAACCTTAGCCCTTGAAGCGGTGATTTTGATCACCATATTTTATGAGCTATACTCTCTAGCAATTTTTGAATTGTAATTTAGGTGACTTGTGGAACGTTGGTTCGAGTTTATGGGGAATCACCCCTTCTTATTTGGAACACTTGCGGTATTGGTTGTTTTGTTTTTCGTACTTGAAGGACAACGCAATGGTCGCAAAATTTCACCACAATCTTTAGGTATTTTAGTGAAAGCTAAAAATGCCATGTTGATTGACTTACGTGATGCCAAAGATTTCCGTGAAGGTCATATCAGTGGAAGTCGCAACATTCCCTACAGCCAAATTACAAAACATGCTGAAGAGTTAAAAGCTGCAGATCGTCCACTCGTGTTCATCTGTAACTTAGGCCAAGTGGCAGGTACCGCTTTACAACAAGTTGCACATACTGACAGCTATCGTTTAGATGGCGGGATTAGCAACTGGAAGGCTCAAGGCTTACCACTGGTTAAAGCTAAATAATTCGCACAAGGAGAAACTCATGGCTCAAGTCACTATTTACTCAACGACTGTATGTCCATATTGCGTTCGCGCAAAGCAGCTCCTTGAGCGTAAAGGCGTTGAATATAAAGAAATTAATTTATCTAAAGAAGCGCCAGAAGTCCGCATTGAATTGATGCAACGCACCAATCACCGTACGGTTCCACAAATTTTTATTGATGACCAATTTATTGGTGGTTTTGATCAACTTTATGCTTTAGAGCGTGAAGGCAAACTCGACCAACTATTGGCATAATTAGCTCAGCATATTAAGGATTAGAAAATGAGTGAAGCTCAACCACAACTTGCTTTAGAACGTATTTACACAAAAGATATTTCTTTTGAAGTCCCTGGGGCGCAAGTTTTTACCAAAGAGTGGCAACCAGAGTTGAACATCAACTTGTCATCTTCTGCTGAAAAAGTTGATCCAACTCACTACGAAGTTTCACTTAAAGTGGTTGTACAAGCAAACAATGCAGGCGACACGGCGTTTATTGTTGATGTCACTCAAGCGGGTATTTTCCTTGTAGATGGTGTTGAAGAAGAACGTCTTCCGTACATCTTAGGTGCATATTGCCCGAACATCTTGTTCCCATTCCTTCGTGAAGCGGTGAATGATATGGTGACTAAAGGCAGCTTCCCGCAATTGTTACTTACACCAATTAACTTTGATGCTGAGTTCGAAGCAAATATGCAGCGTGCTCAAGCAGCTGCTGTTGAAGGTCAAGCTTAAAACTTTAAGCCCTTCAAACATAAAAAAGACCGCTTTTGCGGTCTTTTTTATTGTACTGAATTATTTAAACGCTTTATGGCCTTGCTGCTTAATGGCCTCAAACTTGGCTGAACTTTGTTTGGCTTCCGCAAGTTTCCCTGCCTGTACCAAATGTTGAGCATGTTCAATTTCTTGGTTTAATGCATCAAACTTTTGTTCATATTGTTTCACTTTAACACTGTCTTTTGGTTGTTTCACCAACGTATCAGGCTTGTTTTGCTTGGCAGTTGCCGCGGCTTTTTGCATTTCAGCTAATGCGGAATTCGCCTCTGTGGCAGTCTTGGCTTGAGTAAAAGCTTTTGAGTTTTTCGCCAAAGATTTCATCGCACCTTCTAGCACTTCCGACGCTTGTGCAAGTCCTGCCAAACATAAACCACTGCTCAACAGCACAACTTTTAATAATGTTTTCATTCTTATTCCTATGAGTTTGCAAAAAAAATGCAGCCTAAGGCTGCATTGAATATCGCAAAAATTAAGACCGATGTAAATTAAAAATCATCATCACTTTCAGGGTCTCGATGTAAAGCATCATGAATCGCTTCAACTAACTGCAAAGCAATTTCTTGTTTCGACGCTTTTTCCAAATCGCGCTTTTCCATTTTATAGCTTTCTGCAAAAAAGACCGTCATCGCATTTTCATCAGAAGCAAAACCAATATCAGGACGTGACACATCATTACAAGCAATCATATCGAGCTTTTTCGCCACCAATTTACCTGCGGCATATTCCTCAACATTGCGTGTTTCTGCTGCAAAACCCACCATGAATGGGCGTTTATCTTGCTGTGCAATGGTCGCCACAATATCAGGGTTTTTGATTAAAGAAACATTGAGCTCGTCCCCTGCTTTCTTAATCTTATGCTCTGCGACTTCTGCGACGCGATAGTCCGCAACAGCGGCAGTCGCGATAAATACATCACAACCTTCATCTAACATTTGCATGCTGGTATCCAACATTTTCATGGCAGATGAAACATTGATTCGGCGTACACCGTTCGGTGTGTCTAAACTGACAGGACCTGCAATTAAAGTCACTTTGGCTCCTGCCGCATAACAGGCAGCAGCAATAGCAAAGCCCATTTTTCCGGTACTGTGGTTGGAAATATAACGCACAGGATCAATCGCTTCACGCGTTGGCCCAGCAGTAATGGTGACTTTTTTACCCGCCAACATCCCAAATTTTTCAGCCATGGCACGCTGCGCTTTATGGAAGTATTCTGTCACTTGATGTGCCAAATCCTCAGGCTCAGGCATACGGCCTAACCCGACATCACCACAAGCTTGTGCACCTGCATCTGGCATGATCACATGCACGCCATCTTCCACCAAAGTCGCTAAATTACGCTGTGTCGCTTTTGCTGCCCACATTTGTTGGTTCATGGCTGGTGCGACCCATACAGGGGCTTTGGTGGCTAAATATAAAGTAGAAAGCAGGTCATCGGCTAAACCCGCAGCGAACTTTGCAATGGTGTTGCAACTGGCAGGCGCAACCAAGAGCAAGTCTGCCCAACGTGCCAGCTCAATATGTCCCATGCCCGCTTCGGCTTCAGGGTCGAGAAGTTCTGTATGGACAGGGTTGCCCGACAAAGCTTGAAAAGTTAGCGGCGTAATAAAAGCCTGCGCACCTTCGGTCATCACCACACGGACTTGAAAACCCGCATCCTTTAAACGGCGAACCAAAATGGCACTTTTATAGGCTGCAATACCACCCGTAACAGCTAAAAGGATATTTTTATTTGGAATTACACTGAGATCAAAGCTCACGAACAGGCTACCTTTCTGTTGCAGTGGCGCTCACAATAGCATTAAATAGTCTCGTACCCAATATTCGATTGGGCCCTGTTTCTCAGATTAAGAATAAAAAAGTATTAAATAATGCACTTATCCATAAAAAAATGGCCCGAACAAGAACGGCCACGTGAACGCTTATTACAACAAGGGCCAACCAGCCTCTCCGATGCAGAACTACTGGCTATTTTCATCCGCTCGGGTTCAACACAACATTCTGCAGTCGAATTGGCACGTCTTTTGTTACAACATTTTGGTAGTCTGAATGCAGTTTTCGATGCTGAACTGCCCGAACTCAGCCAATTTCACGGCATTGGCCCGACCAAGTATTCGCAATTAATGGCCGTCAAAGAATTAGGACGACGCTACAGTAGCCAGCAGCTCAAGCAACACAAGTTGGAGCTCAATCATTCAGCTCAATTGCTTAAGTTTTTACAATATGAGTTTTCAGGCGAAAACCAAGAGGTCTTTGCAGTGCTCTGTTTGGATGCACATTTAAGAAAAATAAACTTTAAAAAATTGTTCTTTGGTGCAGTCAATTCTTGTGAAATATCAATCAATCAATTGCTACGTTACTGTATTGCTCAATACGCCACTTTCATGGTGATTGCCCATAACCATCCGCTTGGAAAAGCTCAGCCCTCCACGGCGGACATCGAACTGACCGAGCGCATTCTTCAAGCCAGTCAACTCGTGGACATTCAACTAATTGATCATTTCATCTTATCGCCCGAAGGTGCTTTTTCTTTTGCTGAACACGGCCTGATCCAACCCGTTTAAATATGCAGACAAATGATTGACAAATACCACGACAAATATGAAGATCAAGCAAAATTTTAAAAGAATTCTAATCACATGATTGTGCGTGATCAGCCAAGTATTTTTAAGGTGCTTTTTTCATGGCGTGGCACCATTCTTCCCAAAGTTTTACCCCCTTTGGGTGTGGTCATGTTGGTCTCTGCCATTATTGGCATTTTGTCCTATGTCGGCTATTTCCACTTCCCTGAACTGCCCTTGGTCGGCTTCACCCTCATTGGGGTGGTACTTTCTATTTTCCTCGGCTTTAAAAATAGTGCCTGCTATGACCGTTGGTGGGAAGCGCGAAAGTTATGGGGCATTTTAATTGCCAACTCACGTCACTTTGACCGCGACTGTCGTATCTTGACTCAAGGTCGTCGTGAACGTGTGATTCAACATGTGATTGTCTTTGCCAATGTCTTACGTGACCGTTTACGCCATCAAACAGCCAATCCAACAGAATTGGTACAAACCAGTGGCTTAAGTCAAAATGCACTGACTCAGCTATATCAACAAGCCAATGCCCCGCAGTATACGCTCAGCTTGATTCAGTGGGAGTTGATGCAGGCATTAAAAGAAGGTGAAATTAGCGACATTGTGTATGCGCAGCTGAATCAGCACGTTGCTGACCTGAGTGTGGTGCAAACTGGTTGTGACCGTATTGCGACAACGCCGCTACCTTTTGCCTACTCGGTACTACTCAATCGTACGGTGTATTTTTTCTGTCTCATTTTACCGTTTAGCTTAGGCTCAACTTTGGGTATTTTCACCCCACTATTGGTTGGTGTATTGGCCTATACTTTCTTAGGACTCGATGCTTTGAGTTCGGAAATTGAAGAACCTTTCGGAACGCAAAGTAATGACTTGCCACTGGACTCGATGGTACGTACCATCGAAATTGAACTGCTTGGGACTTTAGGTAAACCGACCCCCCCCCCCATTCAAGCACAAGACAATAACTTACTCTAATCGAGCGTATGCTTACCTTCTCTTAGGCTACATAGCTCATGGAGAAGGTGGGAATGACCAGTACTCTTTAGATAAAACTTTCCCAAATCCCCACTTGTCCATCTTTGACTCTGGGAATATTGCCCAACTTAATCCACGGCATATTGTCGCCATGAAAGTCACTACCGACCGATACTTTTAAACCATGCTCGGCAATCATCCGATCCACCATTTGACGGGTAGATGTCGGTTCGACATTGGGCGGTAATTCAACTGCATCTCCACCAAACTGTGCAAATATTTCAATCAGATAACGAATGTTAGTAGCAGATAAGTCATATCGTGTCGGATGCGCCAATACGGCAAAACCACCACTGGCATGAATCACTTGAATGGTTTCTTCTAAACCCAGCCCATCAAATTTCACGTAGGCTTTCTTACCTTCCTTAATATATTTATCAAACGCTTGTTGCGCACGACTCACATACTTTTTTTCAACCAAGGTCTTGGCAATATGGGTTCGAGTCACACGGTCAGGCATCTGTTCAACTTTCGCTAAAACATCGAGATAAATATCTTCACCAATCAATGGAATCAACAAATCACAGATTTGCTTAGCACGTCGCGCACGGATTTGCTTTTGCTGTTCAAGGCATTTTTGCAGTGGTTCTAAGTCTTGCATATTCAATGCAACCACATGCACACCATAGTTTTTCTGGGTTGAGGGTCTCGACCACTGGCTCGAAATTTCTACACCCGAAATAATACGCATCGCATGCGACTTTGCAGCCAACTCTGCCAACGCAAGACCATCCATGGTGTCATGGTCTGTCAAAGCCAAGGTGTGGATGCCTTTTTCCGCGGCAGCATCAACCAATTGCTTCGGTGTGAAAGTACCATCAGAAATATTGCTGTGAGTATGTAAATCTACGCCTTCCATCACTTATACTAGCTATTTATTTGAACAGATTTAGATACTCTAACATGAAAGCACTTTTAGACTTTGTGCCGCTGATAATTTTCTTTTATTTATATAAAACTGTAGACCCTAAAAATACTGATCACCCATTGCTCCAATTGATTGGTTCTGCTGGGGGTGTCGATAATAATAATATTCTTGTAGCGACCACAGGTTTGATTATTTCGATGCTAGTAGTTTACGGCGCACTGTTCTTCATGCAAAAGTTCCGTTTAGACAAACAACAGTGGATTGTGTTGTTTATGACGGTTATTTTCGGCGGTGTCACCTTAATGCTGTCGGATGATTTTTATATCAAACTCAAAGCGGCCTTACTGAATATTATTTTCTCAGGCGCTTTCTTACTTTCTCCTTATTTTGGCAAAGAACGCAAACCGCTGATCAAACGCTTGTTCGGCCCAATCTTCAATTTAACCGACGCAGGTTGGAAAAATTTAAACTTTGCGTGGGCTGCTATGTTTGCCCTCATGTCTTTTTTACACGTATTTTTCGCATTTTTATTTATGGACGGAAAATATTGGGGAGAATTCACGGCTTTTGGTGACATGATCGTGATGTTTTCCTTTATCATTATTCAGTTTATTGTATTGCGTAAATACTTTAAATCTTCTGAAGAGTAATTTAGCCAGAACATACATCGAGAACTCTTATGCCGCTATTCGTCGTCACATGTACCGATCAAGAAGGTACAGTCGAAAAACGTCTTGCTACACGTCCAGAACATCTTGCTCGTTTACAAAAGCTCAATGATGAAGGTCGTTTAATTGTTGCAGGAGCGATGCCGAAAGATCCAAGCAATCCGCAAGCAGGCTTTTACGGCAGTACGATCATTGTTGATTTTGACTCACGTGAAGCACTCGATGTCTGGTTACAGGAAGAGCCATTCTTAAAAGCAGGGGTTTATCGTCAGATTGATGTTAAACCATTTAATAAAGCATTCCCTCAAGGATAAGGTCATGCGCGTTGTTGTCACAAGCTTATTGGGCTTATCTCTTCTTTCTTCTATGGCGTGGGCCGTTGAAACCGCTCCTGCCCCGAGTGTAGCCTCTGCTGTACCAGCAACGACTGCCGCACCTGTTCAAGTGCAAGGCAGTGCAACTCAACCGAAAATCATTCCTGCGGTGGCCACAGTTAGCCCAACAGGTCAACCGCAAGAAGCCAAACCACTCACCGCTGAACAACTTGCTAAGAACAAAGCATTGCAAGATGCCAAAGTCAAAGCACTGGTCAAAGACCAAGCTTCACGTCTTGCACAATTGGAAAAAGCCAACCTTGATGCTTTGGCGCAAAACCAAGAGCTACAACTCAAAAATGACAGCCTCGGTGTACAAGTGCAAGTCTTACAAAGCGAACGCAGTGCGCAAATGTTCCTCTACGGCGCAGCGACCATCGCTGTTGGTGTATTACTAGGTTTCTTAATTGCCAGTTACGTTTATACCAAACGTCGTCGTCAGTGGTAAGCTAAGCCCTATTGAAAACAATAGGGTGCTGTGGTTGTGTCGCGTGCAATTCAAACTGCCGATGTAGAGTGGCAACAGATTGATGGCATAGATGTGCCGGTCTCAAAACAATTTGGCGATGTCTATTTTTCCAAAGACAATGGTCTACTCGAAACTCGCCATGTATTTTTAAATGGCAATGATTTACCTGAGCGTCTGTCCAATCTTCAGCCCTTTGAATATTTTAGTGTTGGTGAAACAGGCTTTGGCACAGGGCTCAACATCTTGGCGCTTTGGCAACTTTGGCAACAGGTTCGCCCAAATAACCACAGCCACCTTCATGCCATTTCAGTTGAAAAATTTCCGCTGTCTAAAACTGATCTGATACGTGCACTCAATGTCTGGCCTGAACTCAAACCGATCGCCAATCAACTAATTGCACAGTACCCGCATCCGATTGCGGGTTGTCATCGCCTGATCTTCTCTAAGGAACGTTTTAGCCTTGACCTTTGGTTAGGCGATGCCCACGATGTTTTCCCCAGCATGGCAAAAACCAGTAGCATTAACGCATGGTTCCTCGATGGTTTTGCACCTGCCTGTAACCCAGACATATGGGAAGAGCAAGTACTGAATCACGTTGTTCGCCTATCTGGTATTAGAACGACATTTTCTTCATTTAGTGTCGCAGGCGTGCTCAAACGTGGTTTAACACAGCATGGTATTTCTATTTCACGTCCGCGTGGCTATAAGCATAAACGCGAAATGCTCAAAGCCATCTGGTTACCTGATGAGCCTGAAAATACATCAGACGCTGTAGATACCAAATCAGTATTAAATCAAAATCAACCTGATCAAGTACCACACGCTTTTAAACAACGCAAAATTGCTATCATTGGCGCAGGGATTGCAGGTTTAAGTAGTGCATGGGCCTTTGCTGAGCGCGGACACCAAGTCACGCTCTACGACCAATCTGAGCCACTTGCAGGAGGTTCAGGCAATCCGCTGGCCTTACTCAACCCCAAACTTTGTCCGATTGAACAAAGTCATGAACATTTAATGACTTTGGCTTGGCAACATGCTTTACAGCACTATCCCAAGTTTCAGGCTTTTCGCCCCATTCAAGTACATCAACTGGTGCTGAAAAAAGCCGAAGACTTACTCGATCTCGAACAACAATACCCTGCGGATCTTTTGACAGCCGAAACCGCTGCTGATTCTGCGTTAATTACTGAATATCCAAGTCTGAATCTAACTGAAGCCGGCACTGTCTCACCGCATCAACTCAAAGATCAAATCTTAGCGCATCCGCTCATTCAGTTCGTACAAGCCAACATTACTCAAATCCACCCAGAGCACAATGAACTTTTCAATGAACAAGCCCAATCTCTAGGTCAGTTTGATCACGTGATTGTCTGTTGTGCACGCCACACGGCTGCTTTCTTTGAGCAGTACCCTGTGCTGAAACCCATTCGCGGACAAGTCAGTTGGGTGGAGAATACTGCGCAACCTTTAGCCCTCAATCAAGCTTATAGCTATGGCGGCTATTGTATGCAGCTTGATAATCAACAGTTCATTTTAGGTGCATCCTTCTATCCAAATCGGGATGACAGCGATGTTTTGCTTGAAGACCATGTGCATAACTACGAGCTTATCCACAGTGTCTTTCCAGATTATGCACAATCACTTCCTGACGTAACGACTTGGCAAGGCCGTGCATCCGTTCGCGCGCAAAGTTTGGACTATTTTCCAGTCCTTGGAAAAATGTCTGAACAGTCTGAAATTTATAGCTTTGCTGGCTTGGGTTCTAAAGGCTTTTTGTTTGCGCCTTTATGTAGTGAAATTTTAGCAGCGCAGATACTGAAAGAGGCCTGCCCCGTTCCTGAGTCACTGCTACAAAAGTTTAGCCCGACCCGATTCCAGAAAAAGCTCAAAGCCAAAAAGCCTTATTTTAAAACGCCGCCTTAGTTCTGCTTATGACTCAAGACAGCGCATGGCGTTATAGAAAAAAAATACATTTCCAAGACATTAAAAAAGCGCCTTACGGCGCTTTTTTTGCTTCTGCTTAATTACTTTGTTCTAAGGCTAAACCAGCATCACGAGCAGCACGGGTACCACCCATTAAAATCACATACTCACGCGCACTGTCAAAACCTTCGAGTAACTCTGCAGCACGTGGCGCTTTACTACCGCCACCACATAAAATGTAAATCGGTTGATCCGTCGACACTTGAGTAAGGCTATGTGCTGAAAGTTCTGTGATTGGCTGATTAATCGCCCCTTTCACGTGTGCTTCAGCATAAGCACTTGAATCGCGTACATCCCAGATGATCGCATCCTCTGGGAACTCAAATGTTGTAATTTCTTGTTTACGGATCATTGCGCACTCCTTTGATGTAAACAACACTTGGCAAATGAAGAAAACATCCCTAGCATCTCAGATATTCTTTCCATTTGTAAAGGTTTAATCCATGCCATCTTTTGATATTGTTTCAGAATTAGAAATTTTTGAAGTAAATCATGCCGTTCAGAACACCCAAAAGGAAATCGCAACCCGTTTCGACTTCCGTGGTCAGGATGTTTCGATTGAACTCAATGAAAAAAACAAAGAAATCAAAATCTCAACTGAAAGTGATTTCCAGTGTGAACAAGTGTATACCATGTTAGAGAACCATTTCTTTAAGCGTAAAGTCGATATTCAAGCGCTTGATCCACAAAAAATGACTGCTTCAGGTAAAAATGTACTTCAAGTGGTGAAATTAAAAGACGGACTTGACTCAGATACCGCAAAAAAAATTAACAAGGCCATTAAAGAAAGCGGCATTAAAGTGCAATCTTCAATTCAAGGCGACAAAATTCGTGTGACTGATAAAAAGCGCGATACATTACAGCAAGTAATGACCTTTTTAAAAGAACAACAATTTGGTCTGCCTTTACAGTTCAATAACTTTAAAGACTAATACTCTTGTTTGATCATTTGAGGTAACTATGCCAAAGGCCAATCGCTTATCAAAACTTGTAAAAACCACGTCACGCTTGCCGAAAGCATTGCGTACGCGATTATGGAGTCAAGCTTTTGGTCGCATAGTTCCCATGGTCGGCAGTGCCAATATTCGTTATTTGCAAGTCAGCCCAAGTGAAGTCGTCGTCAAAATCGAAAATCACCGTGCCATGCAAAACCATATTGGTCAACTCCATGCCTGTGCCATGGCCTTGATTGCTGAAACGGCAACGGGTTTTGTAACAGGGATGAATGTACCTGACCATTGCATCGTTCTGATTAAAAGCATGCACGTTGACTTTAAACGTCCAAGTAAAGGTGCCATGACAGCAACAGCCACCTTAACACCAGAGCAACAGCAGCTGATGCAAACCACCGCCAAAGGTGAAACTTTAGTTTCTGTGACAGTGATGGATGAGTCTGGTGAAGCACCTGTTCAATGTGAAATGTTATGGGCATGGCTCGACAAAGCATCATTAAAAAAGTAAAAATGTAAATATAACTTACTGTTTGGTAAGTATAAAATTTACAACATTACGCTAAAGCTGCGACTAAAACTTACTATATCTTTGCTTCGACTCAGCTCAAAATCATGCTACATAACATGAATATTTGAGCTGACTTGATGAAAAAAAGACTAATTTTAACGACTGCCTTATTTTCTTTAGGGCTAGTCGCCTGCCAACAGCACAATCCCGCCAATACATCGGTTTCAACAACGCCGAGTCACCATTCTGCCTCTGCCCTGACCGAACAAAATAAAAAAATTGTGGTGGACTTTTATGAAGGGGTTTTTAGCAAACATCAGGTTCAAATCTATTCAGACCGCTATATTGGTACACAATACATTCAACATAATCCCTATGTTGCAGACGGAAAAGCGCCTTTTGTTAACTACTTCACCCAGTATTTTAAAGAACATCCAGATGCAAAAAACACCATCAAGCGTGTCGTAGCCGAAGGTGATTTGGTGGTGCTCCATGTACATTCCACTCAAAATGCACAAGATCGTGGTGAGGCCGTTGTTGATATTTTCCGCGTCGAACAAGGCAAAATTGTAGAACATTGGGATGTGATACAAAGCATTCCCGCGGAGTCCGCTAATCGCAATACCATGTTTTAATCCATCGGACTGCATGGAATAACAATAAAAAAGCCAGTGATTACACTGGCTTTTTTTGCAGACCGACTCAAACCTTAGTTGGATTGGCTCGCAAGAAACTTTTCTTTAACATCCGCTGGAATCTGACGCTTATTGCCTTTGACATCAACTGCAACAAAGGTAAATACACCTTCAGTCACACGTACAGGCGGACGTGAACTGTCATGACTATCCCACACTTCAATTTCCATCTGAATAGATGTATTGCCCACTTTTAACAGTTTGGTATAACAACTGATGACATCGCCGACTTTCACTGGGACTAAGAACGTCATCTGATTAATTGAAATCGTTGCACAGCGTCCCTTACTAAAACGCTCCGCGTGAATTGCACCCGCCAAATCCATTTGTGACACAATCCAACCACCAAAAACATCTCCACTCCAGTTGGTATCGGCTGGCATTGCAATTGTCTGAAGAGACAACATCCCTTCTGGTTTCACATGAATCTCTGACACGTTGACTCCAATTTTCGTTATGACTGGGCTTGCAACTGTTGATCTAACCATTGTTGCAATTGAGGCGCACGAAGCGCACCGCTTATTCTAGCAATTTCGGTAGTTTTATTCATTAAAACTAGGGTCGGAATGCTGCGTACGTTAAACGCACTGCTCAAACGCGGAGACTCTTCGGTATTAATTTTGGCAAAAATAACCTGCGGATTTTGCTTGGCCACTTCAGCAAAGTGCGGAGCCATCATTTTACATGGACCACACCACTCTGCCCATAAATCAATAAACACTGGCAAATCGCTATGGCTAATGAACTGGCTAAAATTCTGCTCATTCAATTCAATCGGTGCCGCAGGTAAAAGCGCTGCGTGGCATTGACCACAGCTAGGATTGGCACTCAATTTCTCTTCAGGCACACGATTTTTGGCCAAACAAGTAGGACAGACGATAAGCATTTAGTTGACTCCAATATGTTGATGTAAGAATTCTAATTGGGTCGAAATGGCTTTTTCAAACCAACTGGCATGAAAAATATCAAAATGCTGCATCTCCCATTCATGATATTGAACAAAAGGGGCAATATTGGTCGCTGCTTCACGACTGGATTCAATCGGAATTAAACTATCATGCTTGGCGGCAATGAAAAGTACAGGAATATTAATTTGTCTGACATTTTGAATGGGACGATAACGAATTAAATTAAAAAATAACCGGGCAGGTATCTCACCACTCCAATAATAATCAGGATTAATAATCGAACGATACCCCAAATAGGCATCTTGCGTCGGCAAAAAACATAACTGTCGTGGATCAACCACAGGTAAAGTGGTCGGGGACATCCCCACTTTTCCACCCATATAATCTTGGCTGGATAGTTTTAAGGCTTTAGGGAACTGTTGCAAAGGATATAACTTGGCACTTGCTGCCCCATCTACAAAAGGCACTTGCGCCATCACGGCCTGTACATTCTTGAATTCTGCTGCAATATCGAGCACATAACCGCCACTGAGCGCGGTCCCCCACAGCACGATCCGTCGACTATCAATCGACTTACGTTCTTTGAGGTGGTTAATCATGGTCCGCCAGTCTTCAAGCTGCTTCTTAATCGAGACCAGCTCTCGTGGACGTCCGGTACTCCCGCCCCAATAACGGTAGTCAAATAACACGACTGCATAACCCGCTTGGGCAAAACGCTGCGCAAATTGGATCAGTTTGAATTGGCGAAGCCCAGCCAAACCATGGGCCATCAAAATCACTGCTGGCTTTTCTTCGGTTTTCGGAAGATAGAAATCCGCAGCAATGACCTCTTGGCCACTTTTGACATATAGCGGTTCAACGGTATAGGCGTGCATACCTGCTCCATTGCGTTATTTTATGGTTGTAATCGCTTATAAATATTTCAACAGCATAGGCTGAGCTTTCAGCTTAATGCTATCATAAAGCATATCTCGATTAGTTTAATTTTGGAGTGACAGCATGAGCGAAAATGTAGGTTTTGCAGGTCAAATTGGCCCAGAACATTTGGTTCAAGTGGTTGAAAAAGGGTTTAAATCTGTGATCAATAACCGCCCAGACATGGAAGGTGGTCCAGAACAACCAACCAGCGCTCAAATTGAAGAAGCAGCTCGTGTTGCAGGCCTCGATTATGTCTATCAACCTGTCGTTGCAGGGCAAATCACAGAAATAGATGTACGCACTTTTGCCAATCATTTCAATGAGCTACCAAAACCTGTTCTAATGTTCTGCCGTACAGGCAATCGCTCAAACAACTTATACCAACTAGCGAAGCAAATGGACCTGTTAGATGACTAAACGGTTGTTTAAAAGTGTCATCTGCACTGCTCTGATTTTAACGAGCAGTGCATTGTGGGCGGCAACGAATAACCTGAGTCAAGCACTCAACCCGCAGCTCAGCGTTTCAGGGGAAATGACCCAAGACAAGTTTCAACAGTTGATAAAACAAGGTTTTAAGTCGGTCATTGTCAACCGACCAGATCAAGAACAAGGTAATACCGTTCGCGTTGATCAACTGCGTAATATTGCGGAACAGTCCAAAGTCAGCGTAATTTACCAACCGGTTACCAGCAGTAAAATTTCTGAAACAGACGTGGTCGAATTTGCTAAATATTATAATGAATTGCCCAAGCCTATTTTAATGGTCTGTAAGAGTGGTGCTCGCTCTAGTCTGCTGTTCAATCAGGCAAAACAACGAGGATTACTCCATGAATAAACTGTTACTGCTTTTACTCTGCTGTACCTTAATAACAGCATGTAGTTCAATGAATGTACGTCCTACCGTTGGGGTAAGCGTTGGTACTGGCTTATAAGTCAAATGAAAGTAAAGACAGCATCTAGTGCCGTTTTTTTACAAAATATAATCATCTACAGCCCTGAATATGTTAACTATAGAGTATGTCTCGCTTAGATAAACGTTTGCTTATGTATGATCTGATTATTATTGGGGCTGGAACTGCGGGTATCGCAGCCTACCAACAAGCCGTGAAGTCCACACAAAATCTATTAATCATTAATGATGGGCCATGGGACACCACTTGTGCACGTGTCGGCTGCATGCCGTCAAAAGTGCTGATTTCTACAGCAAATCGCATGCATGATATTCAACATGCGGATCGTGTCGGATTGCAAGTAGAGTCAAAAATAGACCGCAGTCAGGTCATGCAACACGTACAAAAACTTCGTGATCGCTTTACTCATAGCACCCTTAAAACCGTAGAGAGCTGGCCTGAGTCTCATAAAATTCAGGGCCGTGCTCGATTTGTCGATGCAAAAACGGTCGAAGTTAATGGGCAATACTACCAAGCCAAAAGCTTTATTTTAGCTGTAGGCTCCACACCTAGCTTTCAGCCAGCATGGAAGCATGAACTCGGTGATCGACTCATCACCTCCGATCAAATCTTTGAACTCAATGCTTTACCCAAATCTTTAGCCGTGATTGGGAGCGGCGTCATCGCGATTGAACTTGCGCAAGCCATGCAACGACTTGGCGTCAATACCACGGTCTTTGCTCGTAGTCGTAAAGTCGGCGTTCTGACCAGTCCTAAATTGCAGCAGTTGGCACAAGCAGAAATTAGCGCTGAACTTGAGATCAAGTTCGAAGTTTTGCCCACAGAAGTTAAGTATACAAACGATCAAGTTGAACTTAGTTTTACTGAAAATAGCCACCCTAAAACACTCAACGTCGATTATTTACTGGTTGCCACTGGCCGAAGCAGCCTTTTAAATACCCTTCAACTCGAAAATATCGACACCTCATTCACAGACTTAAAACATTTACCTGTTGATCCTGAGACCAAACAACTCGCCGACTATCCGATTTTTATCATTGGCGATGCACATACTGATACTCCATTACAACATGAAGCCGCTCACGAAGGTAAGGTCTCAGTCAAAAATGCATTGAACTTCCCCACTATAGAATCATGCAAAACCCTAACGCCTTTAGGTATCGTGTTTAGCAACCCAGAAATGGCAATGGTTGGACAAAACTTTAAACAACTACAAAGTGCACCTATCGCTTTTGTCATCGGCGAAGTATCTTATGCTAAACAAGGACGTGCATTGATTCTGGGTAAAAACCATGGAGCCATTGAGGTTTATGTGGATAAAACCAGCCAAAAACTACTTGGTGCTGAATTACTCACAGACTCTACTGAACATTTGGCCCATTTACTGGCATGGATGATCGCAGAACAACTGACTGTCGATGAAATTTTAGAAAAACCGTTTTATCACCCAACCCTTGAAGAAGGTTTAAGAACGGCATTAAAACATGCACGCCGACAGCTAAATACCTAAACTGCGAAATTCATGATTCATGTTCTTTTAATAAAAGGTTTTCTGTGTGCAATTAAACAATTTCATCAACGCTGGGCAGCAAGCTATAAACTATAAACTATTCGCTGCATACGTTGATTTAATTACAATACATATTCTTGGTAGATTTGCGGTAAAGTTTTTATTTTAGTGCGTAACTTAACTGATCTAAAACACATTAATACCCGTAATAAACTATGAGTTGAATACATAAGACAGTAATTCCTGATCCTTTTCCGCTTCAGGAATAGCTATTTTTTCAAAATAATTGCTTAATTGCCGAATAACTCCATCATATTCTTGATTTTGTTTAGGGGATAAATTGATTACCACTATAAAAAGCATGTTAACCAAACAGGTTAAAGCACATCAGGAAAACTTAAAAGGTGCTCTATAACATCTTGTAAATATAAGACATAAAAGCCAGCAAATGCTGGCTTTTTTACCATTTAGGCCCTTATAGATAGCTTATTCTCTGCTCTTTCTCTATCTGTTTTTTTCCCACTTAATATTTCGCTTTTCTCTTTTTTGTTTTAATCTTCCGCGCATAAAAAATCCCCCTCTGCATTAAGCGGAGGGGGATTTGAATTAATGAGCTGGCGATGACTTACTCTCACATGGATAACTCCACACTACCATCAGCGCTAAGAGGTTTCACTTCTGAGTTCGGGAAGGGATCAGGTGGTTCACTCTTGCTATGGTCGCCAGCACAACTGGTATGGATACTTGCATTGGTCTTATTGGTTGCCGATGCGTTTTCCAAATCTTTACAGATGGGCTGATTGAGTCTTACTATATTTTGTTCATTTTAGCTAAGCGTATAACTAAATCAAGTTGCTTTGCATATTAATGAATCGATTGATGCTTTATATACAACTGCTTGGGTGTTGTATAGTCAAGCCTCACGAGCAATTAGTATTGGTCAGCTTCACATATCACTATGCTTCCACATCCAACCTATCAACGTCCTAGTCTCGAACGGCTCTTTAGAGGACATAAAGTCCTAGGGAAATCTTATCTTGAGGTAGGCTTCCCGCTTAGATGCTTTCAGCGGTTATCCCTTCCGAACATAGCTACCCGGCGATGCGACTGGCGTCACAACCGGTACACCAGAGGTTCGTCCACTCTGGTCCTCTCGTACTAGGAGCAGATCCTCTCAAATTTCCAGCGCCCACGGTAGATAGGGACCGAACTGTCTCACGACGTTCTAAACCCAGCTCGCGTACCTCTTTAAATGGCGAACAGCCATACCCTTGGGACCTGCTTCAGCCCCAGGATGAGATGAGCCGACATCGAGGTGCCAAACACCGCCGTCGATATGAACTCTTGGGCGGTATCAGCCTGTTATCCCCGGAGTACCTTTTATCCGTTGAGCGATGGCCCTTCCATACAGAACCACCGGATCACTAAGACCTACTTTCGTACCTGCTCGACGTGTCTGTCTCGCAGTCAAGCGCGCTTTTGCCTTTATACTCTACGACCGATTTCCGACCGGTCTGAGCGCACCTTCGTACTCCTCCGTTACTCTTTAGGAGGAGACCGCCCCAGTCAAACTACCCACCAGACATGGTCCTCGCCCCGGATTACGGGGCAGAGTTAGAACCTCAACATTACCAGGGTGGTATTTCAAGGACGGCTCCATTGGAACTAGCGTTCCAACTTCAAAGCCTCCCACCTATCCTACACAAGTAAGGTCAAAGTTCAATGTCAAGCTGCAGTAAAGGTTCACGGGGTCTTTCCGTCTAGCCGCGGGTACACCGCATCTTCACGGCGAATTCGATTTCACTGAGTCTCTGCTGGAGACAGCGCCCCCATCATTATGCCATTCGTGCAGGTCGGAACTTACCCGACAAGGAATTTCGCTACCTTAGGACCGTTATAGTTACGGCCGCCGTTTACTGGGGCTTCGATCAAGAGCTTCGCCTTGCGGCTGACCCCATCAATTAACCTTCCAGCACCGGGCAGGCGTCACACCCTATACGTCCACTTTCGTGTTTGCAGAGTGCTGTGTTTTTAATAAACAGTCGCAGCGGCCTGGTATCTTCGACCGGCGTGGGCTTACGGAGCAAGTCCTTCACCCTCACCGGCGCACCTTCTCCCGAAGTTACGGTGCCATTTTGCCTAGTTCCTTCACCCGAGTTCTCTCAAGCGCCTTGGTATTCTCTACCCGACCACCTGTGTCGGTTTGGGGTACGATGACTTGTAATCTGAAGCTTAGAGGCTTTTCCTGGAAGCAGGGCATCAATGGCTTCACCACCGTAGTGGCTTCGTCTCGTGTCTCAGTGTTGTGTCTCCGGATTTGCCTAGAAACACCACCTACGCACTTTCACCAGGACAACCGTCGCCTGGCCCACCTAGCCTTCTCCGTCCCCCCATCGCAATTACAAGTCGTGCAGGAATATTAACCTGCTTCCCATCGACTACGCCTTTCGGCCTCGCCTTAGGGGTCGACTCACCCTGCCCCGATTAACGTTGGACAGGAACCCTTGGTCTTCCGGCGAGGAGGCTTTTCACCCCCTTTATCGTTACTTACGTCAGCATTCGCACTTCTGATATCTCCAGCATACCTCTCGATACACCTTCGCAGACTTACAGAACGCTCCCCTACCACTCACACATAAGTGTGAATCCGCGGCTTCGGTGCCTGGTTTGAGCCCCGTTACATCTTCCGCGCAGGCCGACTCGACTAGTGAGCTATTACGCTTTCTTTAAAGGGTGGCTGCTTCTAAGCCAACCTCCTAGCTGTCTAAGCCTTCCCACATCGTTTCCCACTTAACCATAACTTTGGGACCTTAGCTGACGGTCTGGGTTGTTTCCCTTTTCACGACGGACGTTAGCACCCGCCGTGTGTCTCCCATGCTCGGCACTTGTAGGTATTCGGAGTTTGCATCGGTTTGGTAAGTCGGGATGACCCCCTAGCCGAAACAGTGCTCTACCCCCTATGGTATTCGTCCGAGGCGCTACCTAAATAGCTTTCGGGGAGAACCAGCTATCACCAGGCTTGATTAGCCTTTCACCCCTATCCACAAGTCATCCCCTGGCTTTTCAACGACAGTGGGTTCGGTCCTCCAGTTAGTGTTACCCAACCTTCAACCTGCTCATGGATAGATCGCCTGGTTTCGGGTCTATACCCAGCAACTAAACGCCCTATTAAGACTCGATTTCTCTACGGCTCCCCTATACGGTTAACCTCGCTACTGAATATAAGTCGCTGACCCATTATACAAAAGGTACGCAGTCACCGAACAAGTCGGCTCCCACTGCTTGTATGCATGCGGTTTCAGGATCTATTTCACTCCCCTCACAGGGGTTCTTTTCGCCTTTCCCTCACGGTACTGGTTCACTATCGGTCAGTCAGGAGTATTTAGCCTTGGAGGATGGTCCCCCCATATTCAGACAAGGTTTCACGTGCCTCGCCCTACTCGTCATCATTATGTGTGCCCTTTCGTGTACGGGAATATCACCCTCTACGTTCGCACTTCCCAGAGCGTTCCACTAAAACACACATAACTTAATGGGCTGATCCCCGTTCGCTCGCCGCTACTAAGGGAATCTCAATTGATTTCTTTTCCTAAGGGTACTGAGATGTTTCACTTCCCCTCGTTCGCCTTGCAACACTATGTATTCATGTTGCAATACCTACCTTAAAGTAGGTGGGTTCCCCCATTCAGAAATCTCCGGATCAAAGGATATTTGCCGCCTC